>Ga0207870_100011_pt1 | contig 395281 bp, 355 predicted proteins | sample CeladaPassage60B_FD_187477 | JGI IMG/M metagenome (GOLD analysis project Ga0207870, IMG submission 187477) | Cellulose-adapted microbial communities from the Joint BioEnergy Institute, USA - Passage3 60B (SPAdes) (version 2) | ecosystem: Engineered > Bioreactor > Continuous culture >...
GGGTTCGGAGTCAGTTGGAGGCGTTGCGGGCGCACGTGGCGGAGATTGTGCGGGGATTGAGGGCGGTAGAGGTGGCTCGGCTGACGCGTTACGACTACATCAAAGTCGCTCTCAATGCACTATAAAATCAAAGAATTGATATTATATGATTTCCGGGAAATCATAGTGCCTGTGAGAAAGCACGGGCGCACACTGCGGTGCGCCCCTACAGATCCTTGACGCTTTCCCTATCCCGTAGGGGCGGACCCCTGTGTCCGCCCCGTCCGCCACACGGGGTGTGGCCTCCTCATGCACCAGTAAATCAGCGATCCCATATTATATCCGCCGCAGCCCTTCGGCCACCGTCTCCAGCGTGCGGTCTATTTCTTCGGCCGTGTTGTAATAGGTGGGCGAAAAGCGCAACATGCCGTTGCGCACCGAAGCGATGATCCGCTGCGCTTTGAGAAATGCCGCCAGCGCCTCGGCCCGCGGATGTCGCACGGTCACGATCCCGGAGGCGTGCGCCGGATCGTCGGTGCCGTAGCGTGCCAGTCCCAGCCGCCGGAGCCCCTCGGCCAGTTGCCGTTGCAATGCCAGCACCCGACGCGCGCACCAGTCCATCCCGAGCGCCAGATACTGCTTCAACGCAGCATGCAGCGCCACGATGGCCGCCTGGTTGGGCGTACCCGTCTCGTAGCGCCGGGCGTCCGGGTAGAATTCCAGCCGATAGTCGAAAAATCGATTCCAGTCCACCGGACCGTGCAGCCAGCCGGCCGGCGGACGAAGCACCTCCTGCAGTTCGGGCCGGACGTAGCAGACCGCCAGCCCCTGCAAGCCCATCAGCCACTTGTGCGTGCCCGCCGCCAGCAAGTCGATGCCGGTCGCCTCCACATCGAGCGGCAACGCCCCCAGCCCCTGAATGGCATCGACGCTGACCCAGACGCCGCGCTCGTGACAGCAGGCGACGATCTGCGTCAGATCGGCCCGGAATCCCGAAAGGAACTGCACCCAGCTCAGCGTTACCAGCCGGGTGCGCGGGGTGAGTACCCGCGCCACGTCCTCGACGGTGAACGTCCCTTCCCGATGCGGAATCCAGTCGACCTGCACACCCCGATGCTGCAGGTTCATAAACGGATAGACGTTGGCCGGAAACTCGCAGGCCGGGATGGCAATTCGGTCGCCCGGCTTCCAGTCGAGTCCCTGCGCCAGCAGTCCCAGTGCCGAGGAAGTGTTCGGCGCAAAGGCAATGCGGTCGGGCGTCGTACCCAGCACCGTGGCCACGAGCCGGCGCGTCTCGTCGATGATCGGCGCCAGCTCCTCGTAATTGTCGATCGGCCCCAGGTACCGCTGCTGCAGGTAGCGCCGAACGGCCTGCACCACCGGACGGCTGAGCGGCCCCGTGGCGGCATGGTTCAGGTAGATCTGCGTCTGCGTGTGCGGAAAGCGACGGCGCAGCGCGCGCAGTTTCCGGTCGTCCATCGTCACGGTCGTTTCGTTCACAGAGGGACCACCTGGCTGTGCGCTTCCAGGAGCGCCCGCGCCTCGACGGGGCCCAGGTTGAACAGCAGATCCAGCGCCGTCATACCCGGCACGAACCCCTCGAAGTGCTGGCGGTACACGGGCTCCTCGAATCGAAGCGCATAGACGCGAGGAGCCGCCGCCCGGTCGATCGGCGCCGTCGCTTCGGGTAGCAGCAGCGTATCGGCGGCCAGCACGCGGGCGATCTCCGCCATCGAAGCCGGGCGCCCCACCAGCTCCGAGGCGTGGACGACCGGCACGTCGATTTCGAAAAACTGGAGCGTCAGCAGCACCGTCGCGCAGGTCAGCTCGCCCAGCGTCCGCCATTCCTGCCGGAAGAGTTCCTCCAGCCGCGGCTCGTAAAACTCGAAGTACGGCGTCGTCCGGTAGTTGTAGCAGAAGGCCCGCCAGTGGCGGCGCTGCCAGCCGCGGAGCTGTCCAATGGCGGCCCGGTCGATCGGCACGCCGTGCTGATGCGCCCGGAGCGGCACGGAGATCCACTGCCAGCCCTGCGGGTTGCGGAGCCGCGCGCGGTTGTGGTAGGACTGCCGGCTGTACTGGAACGTATCGGCCAGCACCAGCCGACCGGCCCGGAGCGCCAGCGCCACGCGCTCCAGGTGCGGGAAATACTCCGGCGGAACGACGGCCAGCATGCGCGGTCGGGTCTGCGTCAAACAAAACACTCCGGCCGTAATTTAACGGCCACGCGCGATTGTTTCTCGAAGCCCTGTCGCCCGTGATCGTCCTGACGCTCCTGCTCGGCACGCTGCACCTGCTGCTCTGGGGGACGCTGCTGGCCTCGCTGCACTACCTGCGGCGACAGCCCCGTCCGGTCCCGCAGGCCGACGTGTGGCCGTCGCTCTCGGTGTTGATCCCCGCCCGCAACGAGGCCGCCAACCTGCGCCGCCTGCTGCCCACGCTGTTGCACCAGGACTACCCGCACTTCGAGGTGATCGTCTACGACGACGGCTCGAACGACGCCACGCCTTTCGTGCTGGAGCGTTACCGCGCCGACCGACGCCTGCGCGTGCTCCGGGGCGAGGGGCCGCCGCCCGGCTGGGTGGGCAAGGTCCATGCGCTCTACCAGGCCACCCGGCGCGCCCGCGGCACGCTCTATCTGTTTCTGGACGCCGACACCGAGCTGCTGCGGCCGGACGCGCTCCGCCATCTGGTGGCCCGCTACCGGGCACTGCCGCCGGGCTCGGTGGCCACGGCGCTGCCCGCGCTGCGGGGCGGCGGCCAGCTGCTTGTCAGCCTCGTGCCGCTCATGATCCTGGCCGGACTGCCCTGGCCTCTGGTGCGCCGCCTGCCCCACCCCCTGCTGGGCGCCCTCAACGGACAGTGCTGGCTCATCGACGCCACGCACTACCACCGGCTGGAACCGCACCGCCACCACCGAAACGAAGTGCTCGAAGACGTGCAGATCGGCCGCTACCTGAAAAAGCACGGCCTGGTGCCCGAAATGCTGGACCTTCGCCGCGAACTGGCCGTGTACATGTACCCGGACCTGCAGGCGGCCTGGCGCGGCTTCCGCAAAAACGCTTACCTGCTCATGGGCGGCCGCCCGCTTCCCTTCCTGCTCCTCTGGCTCGGCTACGGTCTGGCGTTCGTGCTGGCGCCGCTCGTCTGGGGACCGCTGCTCGTTTCCGTGTTCGGACTCAAGCTGGTGGTCGATCGGCTGCTCGGCCATCCGCTCTGGCTGAGCCTGCTGGCGCCGCTTTCGCACCTGCTGGCCTGGGCATTGCAGCTCGACTCGGCCTGGAGCCACTGGCGCGGACGCGTCCGCTGGAAAGATCGGCCCGTCGGACAACCATCCGGTTAAAAACCGCACACCACTTCCCCGAAAGCCCGTGACAGGCCTTATCTTTGGTATCGATACGCATTACATCTGGACGTTACAGGCCATGCGAACCTCGTTTCTCATTCTGTCGCTGATCATCGCCATCCTGGCCGTGATCTTCGCCCTGTCCAATCCGGGGTACGTGACGCTTCGCTTCGGCCCCTATCAGACCGAGCAGTCCACGGCGCTGGTGGTGCTGGTCAGCTTCGCACTGGGTGTGCTCGTGGGCATTCTGGCCACCATTCCGGGCCGCATCAAACGCGCCCGTGAGCTTCGCCAGCTGCGCAAGCAGCTGACCACCGGTGGCGAGACAACCTCTTCTTCCGGGCTGGGATCGATGACCGAAAACCCGTACGGATGACGCACAGAATCTCCCGATTCCGCGAAATCCTTGCCCGGCGGCGCCGCAAGATCGGCCTGCCGCCGGGCACGCTGCTTCCTCCGGAGAGGCCGCCGGCCGAGCCTGTAACCGTTCACCTGATCGACTACGACGCCGAGCACTTCGAGGAGTGGGCCATCGCGCTCGATGCGATCGAAACAATTCTCTCCTACAAGGACCGGCCGACGGTCACCTGGATCGACGTCACGGGCCTGCACGATATCCGCCTCATTCAGCAGCTCGGCAAGCTGCTTTCGATTCATCCGCTCACGCTCGAAGACATCGTCAGCACGGGCCAGCGTCCCAAGCTCGAAGAGGGCGACGCCTACCTGTACGTCGTCTGCCACATGCTCACCTTCGACGCGCGCGACTATACGGTGGAGGCCGAGCAGGTCAGCCTGATTCTGGGCCAGGACTTTGTGCTGACGTTTCAGGAGCGGCCCGGCGACGTGTTCGAGCCGGTGCGCGAGCGCCTGCGCCAGCAGATCGGCCACATCCGCCAGCGCGACGCCAGCTACCTGGCCTATGCGCTGCTCGACGTGATCGTCGATCACTACTTCGTGGTGCTGGAAGCGATCAGCGAGCGGGCCGAACAGCTCGAAGCCAGGTTGCTGGAACGCGCCGACCAGCAGGTGCAGCACGAACTGGCCGCGCTGCGACGCGAACTGATCGGCATGCGCCGTGCCGTGTGGCCGCTCCGGGAAGTGTTCGCCGAGCTGCAGCGCCTCGAAAACCCGCTCATCGCACCGGAAACCCGTCCCTTCCTGCGCGACACCTACGACCACATCGTGCAGGTGATCGAAATCGTCGAATCGCTGCGCGAGCTGCTGGCCGGGTTGACCGACCTGTACCTGTCGCAATTGAGCCACCGCATGAACGAGATCATGAAGGTGCTCACGCTGGTGGGCACGATCTTCATCCCGCTCACCTTCATTGCCGGAATCTACGGGATGAACTTCGACTACATGCCCGAGCTGCACTGGCGCTACGGCTACCCGGCCGTCATGCTGCTGATGCTGGTGCTGGCGCTGGGCATGCTCTACGCCTTCCGGCGACGGGGATGGATCTGACGCTGCGACATCCGGCTCCGCTCCGACCCGGCGATCGCGTGGCCGTCGTGGCCCCGGCCAGTCCTCCCGATCCCGAAAAACTGGAGGCCGGGATCCGGCGCCTGGAAGCGGCCGGGCTGATCGTGGAGCGCGGCCGCACGCTCTCGGCCCGCCGGGGCTATCTGGCCGGAGACGATCGGCTGCGGGCCGACGAACTCAACCACTATCTGCAACGCACCGACATCCGGGCCATCTTCTGCGCCCGGGGTGGCTATGGTTGCCTGCGCCTGCTGCCGCTGCTGGACTACGAGGCGGCGGCCCGCGCGCCGAAGCTGCTCGTCGGCTACAGCGACATCACGGCCCTGCACCTGGCCCTGCTGCACCGCGCCCGCCTGCCGGGTCTTTCAGGCCCCATGGTGGCCATCGACTGGCCGCTGCTCGACGACGAAACGGAACGGCGCTTCTGGGAGCTGGCCGGCGGCGCCGCGCCCGATCCGCTGCCGCCCGTCGGATCGGCCTCGCCCCGCGTGCTGCGGCCCGGCGCGGCCGAAGGGCCGCTGGTGGGCGGCACGCTCTCGGTGCTGGTGCGGCTCGTGGGCACCCCCTTTCTGCCCGATCTGACCGGCGCCATCCTGTTTCTGGAAGACATCGGCGAGGCCCCCTATCGCATCGACGGCATGCTGGCGCAACTGCGCCTGGCCGGCGTGCTCGACCGACTGGCGGGTCTCATCCTGGGCGATTTCGCAGACTGCGCCCCGAGTGCTTCGACGCCGTCGCTTGCGCTCGACGAGGTTTTTGCCGATTACTTCGGCGCGGCGCCCTACCCGGTGGTGACCGATTTTCCCTACGGGCACGTCGCCGCCAAAAACACGCTTCCCGTGGGCGCGCGGGCCCGACTGGTGGCCGACGCTTCAGACGTACGGCTAGCTTTGCTGGAACCCGTCGTGCGATAGGCCGGTCTGCTGCAGGGGCTTTTCCGTAAAAATTTTTCAGTAAGCTCGCCCTCTGAACGCTATACTTGGGGCGGCAACCGTCGCCACACGATCCGATGTCGCAACCCGCAACGCGTCCGCCCCTGCGTCTGGCCGTCTTCGCCTCGGGGGGCGGGACGAACTTTCAGGCCATCCTCGACGCCATCGAAGCCGGTCGCCTGCCGGCCCGCGTGGTGCTGTGCGTGAGCGATCGCCCCACGGCCGGTGCTCTGGAGCGGGCCCGGCGGCACGGCATCCCCACCGCCGTGCTCGCTCCGAAGGACTACCCCTCGCCGGAGGTCTTCGGCGAGGCTTTGCTCGAGGTGCTCCGCGCCCACCAGGTCGAACTGGTGGCCCTGGCCGGCTACCTGAAGAAAATCCCCGACAACGTGGTGGCCGCCTACCGCAACCGGATTCTGAACATCCATCCTTCCCTGCTGCCCGCCTTCGGCGGACCGGGCATGTACGGCCGCCGCGTGCACGAGGCCGTGCTGAACTACGGCGTGCGCTGGACCGGCGCCACCGTGCACCTGGTGGACGAGGAGTATGACCACGGGCCGATCGTGCTGCAGGAGCCCGTGCCGGTCCTGCCCGACGACACACCCGAAACGCTGGCCGCGCGTGTGCTGGAGGTGGAGCACCGACTCTATCCCGAGGCGCTGCGGCTGTTCGCCGAAGGGCGTGTGGTAGTCGACGGCCGCCGCGTCCGCATCCTGCCCGAAGCCCCTGAAACCCACAACCCGTAGTCATGCTGCATCAACCGCGCACCCACGAGCCGCCTCCGGACCTGCAACCCGTCCGGCGGGCGCTGCTGTCGGTGTTCGACAAAACCGGCCTAGTTGATTTCGCCCGTCGTCTGGCGGCGCTGGGCGTCGAGCTGATCTCCACGGGCGGCACGGCCCGTACGCTGCGCGAGGCCGAACTGACCGTGCGCGACGTCTCGGAGCTGACTGGCTTTCCGGAAATCCTCGACGGCCGCGTCAAAACGCTGCACCCGGCCGTCCACGGCGGCCTGCTGGCCCGTCGCAACGTACCCGAAGACCTGGCCCAGCTCGAGCGGCACGGCATCGCCCCCATCGACCTGGTGGTGGTCAACCTGTATCCCTTCGAGCAGGCCGTCGAGCAGGCACCCGACGACGAAGCGCTGGCCGTCGAAAACATCGACATCGGCGGCCCCACGCTCATTCGCGCCGCCGCCAAGAACTTTTTCTTCACGGCCGTGGTGGTCGATCCGTCCGACTACGACGCCATCGCCGAGGAGCTGACCCAGCATGCAGGCGCATTGACGCTGGCCACGCGCCGCCGCCTGGCCCAGAAGGCTTTTGCCCGGACGGCCGCCTACGACCGGGCCATCGCCGCCTATCTGGAGCGCCGCCTGCAGCCCGAAGCACCGGAGCCGCTGCCGCCCCGGCTGCAGATCGGCCTGCCGCGCGTTCAGATCCTGCGCTACGGCGAAAATCCCCACCAGCGGGCGGCTCTCTACGGCAACCCGGATCGGTTCTTCCGCCAGCTCCACGGCAAGGCGCTCTCCTTCAACAACCTGCTGGACCTGAGCGCGGCATTGCGGCTGATCGACGAGTTCCGGGAGGCCGACCCCACCTGCGCCATCCTGAAGCACACGAACCCGTGCGGCGTGGCCACGGCCGACACGCTCGCCGAAGCCTACGCGCGCGCCTTCGCCACCGACCGGCGCTCGCCCTTTGGCGGGATCGTGGTGGTCAACCGACCGCTCGACCGCGAGACGGCCGAGGCCATCGATCAGATTTTCACCGAAGTGATCATCGCACCGGACTTCGAGGAAGGCGTGCTGGACTTTCTGAAAAAGAAGGCCAACCGCCGCATCATCCAGCAGCTCCGTCCCGTGCAGGAAGAACTGGACGTGCGCTCGGCCGTGGGCGGGTTGCTGGTGCAGGAGCCCGACGGTCCCCTGCCGCCGCTGGAGGTGCTGCGCTTGTCCTGGCGCGTGGTGACCCGCCGTGCCCCCACCGAGGCGGAGTGGCGCGACCTGGACTTCGCCTGGCGCGTGGTCAAACATGTGAAGAGCAACGCCATCGTGTACGCGCGCGACCGGGCCACGCTGGGCATCGGAGCCGGCCAGATGAGCCGGGTGGACGCCTCCGAGATCGCCGTGCTCAAAGGGAAACGCGAAGGGCACGATTTTACCGGGAGCGTGGTGGCCTCCGACGCCTTTTTCCCCTTTGCCGACGGGGTGCTCGCCGCCGTCGAAAGCGGCGCGCGCGCCGTAATCCAGCCGGGCGGCTCCATCCGGGACGAAGAGGTGATCCAGGCGGCCGACGCGCACGACGTGGCCATGGTCTTCACCGGCACCCGGCACTTCCGCCACTGAAAGGAACGATTTTCGCACTTTTCTGCCGGCGGGCGGATCTATTTGCCCGCCGGTTTACTATTTTAAGGGCGCATCCGGCCGAAAGGCCAGCGTGGAGTCTTAACGTTCCTGGCCTGCCTGCACCATGCGCCGGTGGGCCCGGACCCAAACCGTACAACGACCGATGGGGCTGTTCAACTTCGCCACCGACGTTGCCATTGACCTGGGGACGGCCAACACCCTGGTTTACATCAAGGGCCGCGGCATCGTGCTGAACGAACCCAGCATTGTGGCCGTGCACCGGAGCACGCGTAAGGTCATTGCTATCGGCCGCGAAGCCCTGCAGATGCACGAGCGCACGCACCCCGAGATCGAAACGATCCGGCCGCTCCAAGACGGCGTCATCGCCGACTTCGAGGTGGCCGAGCAGATGATCCGGGGTTTCATTCAGAAGGTGCAGCGGAGCTGGTACACCTCGATCCGCCGCATGGTGGTCTGCATTCCCAGCGGCATCACCGAGGTGGAAAAGCGCGCCGTGCGCGACTCGGCCGAGCACGCCGGTGCCAAGCGCGTCTATCTGATCAGCGAACCCATGGCCGCCGCCATCGGCATCGGCCTGAACGTGGAGGAGCCGGTGGGTAACATGGTGGTAGACATCGGCGGCGGCACCACCGAGATCGCCGTGATCGCGTTGGCCGGGATTGTCGTGAACGAGTCGATCCGTATCGGCGGCGACGAACTGGACAACGCGATCATCCAGTACTTCAAGCGCAATCATAACCTGCTGATCGGCCAGCGCACGGCCGAGCGCATCAAGTGCGAGATCGGAAGTGCCGTCGAGCTGGACCCGGAGCTGGAACTGTCGGTCAAAGGGCGCGACCTGGTCAGCGGCATTCCCAAGATTCGAACCATCTCGTCGGAAGACGTGCGCGAGGCGTTGCGCGAGCCGGTCAGTCAGATCGCGGCGGCCGTGCTGCGCTGCCTGGAGCGCACCCCGCCGGAGCTGGGCGCCGACATTCTGGAGCGCGGCATCATGCTGACGGGCGGCGGCGCCCTGCTCAAAGGGCTGGATGTGCTGATCCGCAACCGCGTGGAGCTGCCGGTCTACGTGGCCGAGGATCCGCTGACGGCCGTGGCCCGCGGAACCGGCAAGGTGCTGGAAGACATCGATCGCTACGAGCGGGTGCTGCTCTGAACCATGACGCGCACAAACTGGCTCGTTGACGCCTTGCTGCTGGTGGTGGTGCTGGGTCTGTCGCTGACCCTGCTTCTGCTGCACAACGAGCCGGTGCTCAGGGGCTTGCGCGCGCTGACGCTGGAGCTTTCGGCCCGGGCCGAGGCGCGCCTGGCCTGGGCGGGCCACTACTTCCGGGCGCTCGAGGAAAACGAACGACTGCGGGCCGAAAACATCCGCCTGGCGGGCGAACTGGCTCGCGCCCGCGAAGCCCTGAGTGCCAACGAACGTCTGACTCGCCTGCTGGCGCTGCGCGACAGCCTCTCGCCGCTGCCGGTCCGTGCCGCCCGCATCGTGGCGCGCGACATCACGCGCCAGCGCAACTACCTGACGATCGACGCCGGCCGCAACGACGGCGTGCTGCCCGGCATGGCCGTCGTGGACGACCGGGGCATCATCGGCACGGTCCTGCTGGCCACGCCTCATTATGCCCGCGTCCTTCCTTACCTGAATACCGACTTCCGCGTGCCCGCCCGCATCCAGCCCATTGGCACGGCCGGCATCGTGCGCTGGGACGGCGAGGCCCCCGACCGCCTGCTCATGGAATTCGTCAGCCGCACCGAACCCGTACAGCCCGGCATGCTGGTGGTCACCACCACCTACAGCGGCATCTTCCCGCCGGGCTTTCCGGTGGGCCGCGTTGCCGAAGTCACCCGCCAGCCCGGCCTCAACACGCTGCGCATCTACCTGGAGCCGGCCTCGCCCCTGGATCAGGCTTCCTACGTGTTCGTCATCCTGCGGCCGCCCGACCCGGAACGCCAGCTGTTGAACAGCACCGACGTGCCCTGAGCCATGCGCCTGCGAATCTGGCCGATCCTGCTGTTGCTGTGGACCTTGCCGGCGCCGGTCCATGCCCAGTCGCCCCGGCCGCTGCAGGCGACGCTGGATCGGGTGCTTGACGACCCAGCCTACGAGACGGCCTTCTGGGGCGCGCTCGTGCTGGACCTGCGCGACAGCACCGTGCTCTACGCCCGCCACGCCCGCCAGAACTTCACCCCGGCCTCCGTCACCAAGCTGTTCATCACAGCGGCGGCGCTGGAGCAACTCGGCCCCGACTTCCGCTACGTGACCCGCCTGCTGGCCGACGGTCCCGTCGTGGACGGCGTGCTGCAGGGCAACCTGATCGTCCGTGGCGCGGGCGACCCCGCCATCGGCGGCCGCTTCACCGACGGGGACCGCACGGCCACATTCCGCGCCTGGGCCGACTCGCTGCGCCGCCGGGGCATCCACCGGATCGCCGGCGGCCTCATCGGCGACGACGATTACTTCGACGACACGCCGCTGGGCACGGGCTGGAGCTGGGACGACCTGACCTACTGGTACGCCGCCGAGATCAGCGCACTGTCGTTCAACGACAACTGCGTGGACGTCACGATCGAAGCGCGCCGCCCGGGCGAACCGGGTCGCCTGACGTGGGAGCCTCCCACCACTTACGTCACGCTGATCAACCAGACCTATACGACTCCCGCCGGACAGCAGCTGAAAGAAGGCTATCGCCGCCTGCCCGGCACCAACACGATCGTGCTCTTCAGCCGCGTGCCCGAAGGCCGCCGCGACACCGAGTCGCTCACGGTCCACAACCCGACGCGCTACTTCGTGCACGTGCTGCGTGAGGTGCTGCTGGCCGAAGGCATCGCCGTCGAAGGACAACCCGTGGACGTGGACGAACTTTCGACCAAACCCGACTACACCGCTCCGAACCTGTGGACGGTGGCCACCTACACCTCGCCGCCGCTTTCGGAGATCGTCCGGGTCATCAACCGGCGGAGCCAGAACCTGTACGCCGAAATGCTGCTGCGCACGCTGGGGGCCGAACGGCCGGTGCCCGACAGCACGCTCGCACCCGGATCGGCCGAAATGGGTCTGGCGGCCGCCGCCCGCACCTGGCTCCGTGCCGGCATCGATACGAGCCGTGTTCAGCTGGTGGACGGCTCCGGCCTCTCGGCCCAGAACCTGGTCTCGCCCGAGGCCACCGTACGCCTGCTAGCCTACATGGCCGCCCATCCCGATCGCGCGGTCTGGCGGGCGTTCTATGCGTCGCTCCCCACCGGCGGCGAAGAAGCGACCACATTGCAGAATCGATTCCGTGCCGGACGCGCCCGTGGCAACGTCCGCGCCAAGACCGGCACGATCTCGAACACGAGCGCCCTGGCGGGATACGTGCGCACCGCCGGCGGCCGCCTGCTCGCCTTTGCCATTTTCTGCAATCACTACACCGTCCCCACCCGACAGGTCCGCCGCACCATCGACGCCTTTGTCGAGCACCTGGCCCGCTCCCGCAGCTGACGGGATCAACCCCTCCGCTCCGGCCGTTCATGGACGGCATTTGTCACACAACCTGCAGACAGATAACCGATGCCCCACCGGCACATTCACGGTACCACGGTACTGGGCGTACGCCATAACGGCCGCGTGGCCCTGGGCGCCGACGGACAGGCCACGCTGGGCAACACGGTCATGAAGCGCCGCGCCCAGAAAGTCCGGGCGCTCTACAACGGCAAGATCCTGGCCGGCTTTGCCGGCGCCACCGCCGATGCCCTGACGCTTTTCGAACGCTTCGAAGGCAAGCTGCAACAACACGGCGGCAACGTGCTCCGCGCGGCCGTTGAGCTGGCCAAAGACTGGCGCACCGACCGCTACCTGCGTCGCCTGGACGCCCTGCTGGCCGTCGCCTCGCCCGACCGCCTGCTGCTCATCAGCGGCAACGGCGACCTGATCGAACCCGACGACGACATCGTGGCCATCGGCTCCGGCGGACCCTTCGCGCTGGCGGCTGCCCGTGCCCTCCGCAAACACCGCCCCGACCTGTCGGCCCGCGCCATCGTCGAAGAGGCCCTCTCCATCGCGGCCGACATCTGCATCTACACCAACCACGAGTTCACGATTCTGGAGATTGATTCGAAATAAAATTTCAGGAACTGTTTAACAAAAAGTAATGCAGGGAATAATGGATCGTTCGCATTCCAGAAAACCGATTCGTACCACGGCCCTCTTTGTGGATTACGAGAACCTGTATCAGCAGGCTGCCCGCTACCTGAAACATACCGACAACCTCAACGGACAGCTGGCCGATCTGCTCTACAGCCTCCGTCGCTATCTGCTGGCGCGTCGTCGCTTCCGCGTGGTGTTGGGCCGCGCCTATGCCGACTTCGAGCAATACGACGACGGTCTGGCCATCCAGCGCGTGCTGGCCGAACAGGGCATTGTCCCGCGGATGGTTCCGAACAGCTACGACGCGCCGTCCCGGTCGCTTCAACTCACCATCGACGCCCTGCAGACGCTGCAGAGCCATCCCGAAGTGCAGGCGTTCGTGGTGGTCAGCGGCAACCGCTCGTACCTGCCGCTGCTGGAGCACCTGCGCGGCCACGGCCGCCAGATCGCTCTCCTGCAGCTGACCTCGCCTTCCGACCTGGTCTATGAGCGCCTGGGCGACCGTCTGCTGCTGGATCCCCGCCCGATTCTGGAGCACGCCGGCCTGCGCCAGTTGCTGGCGCATCTCTCGGGCCCCGTGGCGGATACCCCGCCTGCTCCGCCGCCGGCCTTCGCCTCGCTGGCCGACGATCCGGACGCCCTGAAGGCGCTCGAACTGATCCTCGAACACTTCGGCCAGTACGAGGAGGTCTACCTCACGCCCCTGCTCCGGAAGATGTCCGAAACCTTCGACGAGACCCGGGTCGAGCCGAAAGAGCTGATCAACCGCCTCGAAGCGGCCGGTGCCGTCCGCCTGGAGCGCCGTCGCGGTTTCCCCTATGATTACACCGTACTCATCCTGCACGAAGACCATCCCGACGTACGTCGCCTTCGCGAAACGCTGGCCTCACGGCCCGAGCCGGAACCCGAAGCCAGTGGAGATCTATCCGAAGAAGATCACGTTGAAGACACTTCCGGGGAAGAACCGTCGGCGTTCTAATTCGTCAACCTGTCTGCCATGGAGCAGGAACCCCTTACTTCGCAGGAGGCCGGAATGAAGCGTGAGCTGACCCCGCGCGAGATCGTCGCGGAGCTGGATAAATACATCGTCGGTCAGGATGAAGCCAAAAAGTGCGTGGCCATTGCGCTGCGCAACCGCTGGCGTCGGCTGAACGCCCCGCCGGAGATGCGGGAAGAGATCATGCCGAACAACATCCTGATGATCGGCCCCACCGGCGTGGGCAAAACCGAGATCGCCCGTCGCCTGGCGAAGCTGGCCGGCGCCCCGTTCATCAAGGTGGAAGCCACCAAGTTCACCGAAGTCGGCTACGTGGGCCGCGATGTGGACAGCATGATCCGCGACCTGGTGGACATCGCGGTCAACATGGTGCGCGAGGAGCACGAGCAGCGCGTGCGCGACCGGGCGCGTGAGCTGGCCGAGGAACGCATCCTCGACATCCTGGTACCGCCGGCCCGCCCGACACCCCGCCCGGAAATGGTGCAGGGGCCGGGCTTCTTCCTGCAGAGCACGGCCACCACGGCCGCCGACGACGCCGAGGCCGAAGCCCGCGAGCGCACCCGCCAGCGTTTTCGCGAAAAGCTCAAGGCGGGCGAACTGGACGACCGGGAGATCGAAATCGAAGTGGCCGCCGACACGATGCCCATGGTGCAGGTCTTCGGGCCGCTGGGCATCGAGGAAATGGGCGTCAACCTGCAGGAACTGTTCGGCAACCTGACGGGCCGCCGCCGCAAGAAGCGCCGCGTCACCGTGGCCGAAGCGCGCGAGATCCTCACCCAGGAGGAAGCACAGAAGCTCATCGACATGGACAAGGTCACGCGTGAGGCGCTGGAGCGCGTGGAGCAGTCGGGCATCGTCTTTATCGACGAGATCGACAAGGTGGCCGCTCGCGATGGCGCCCGGGGCGGCCCGGACGTTTCGCGCGAGGGCGTGCAGCGTGACCTGCTGCCGCTGGTGGAAGGAAGCAGCGTGATGACCAAGTACGGCATGGTCCGCACCGACCACATCCTGTTCATCGCCAGCGGCGCCTTCCACGTGGCCAAGCCCAGCGACCTGATCCCGGAGTTGCAGGGCCGCTTCCCGATCCGCGTCGAGCTGAAGAGCCTGACCGAGGAGGACTTTTACAAGATCCTGACGCAGCCGAAAAACGCGCTGCTCAAGCAGTACCAGGCCCTGCTGAAGGCCGAAGGCATCGAGATCGAGTTCACCGACGCGGCCGTGCGTAAGATTGCCGAAATCGCCGCGCGCGTGAACGAAGAGGTCGAAAACATCGGCGCCCGCCGCCTGCACACGGTGCTGACCACGCTGCTGGAAGACATCCTCTTCGAGGTGCCCGACAACGTGCCCGAGGATCGCAAGATCGTGGTGGACGCCGACCTGGTGGAGCAGCGGCTGAGCGGTATTGTACAGAACCGGGATCTGAGCCAGTATATCCTCTGAACACAGACGGCCGGCGTTCGACGCGCCCGTGATCTGCTATCGGCTGGAAGATCCGGAAGGACGGCGACGCTGGGAAGCCCTGCAGGCTGCCCGGACGTCGCCGTTTGCGCATCCGGAGGTGCTGCTCGGGCTGGCGCGACTCTTCGGCCGCCGTGTCGAAATCGTGGAGGTGGATGCCGGAGGCGGTCCGGCCGCCATAGCGCTGCTGGTACGCCGCATGGGACCCTGGCGCTGGGCCTCGCATCCGCCCCTGCTGCCTGAGTCTCCGCTGATCGTACCGGACAGGTCCGCTCCGGTACTACCGGAGCGGTTGCTGGAGGCGCTGGCCCGGCGCTACGCCCGCGTCGACCTGCACCTGCCGCCGGGGTGGATGGACGTGCGGCCGGCCCTGTGGCGTGGCTGGCGGGCCCAACCGCTCTACACCTACGCGATCGACCTGGACCAGACTGCGCCCGCGCACTGGTCCGAAAACCCCCGCCGCCTTTTCCGCAAAGTGGCGGCGCATTACCGGCTGATCGAAGACGCCCGGCTGGCCCCCGTAGTGGCCCGTCTGGTAGCGGCCGGCTACCGACGCCACCGCCGCCCGCCCCCGGCCCCGGCCGACCGCCTGGCCGCCCTGCTCGAAGCCCTTGCAGCGGCCGGACCGCTCCGCATTTTCGGTGTGCAGAACGCATCAGGAGAAACGGAAGCGGCCGTGGCGCTCGTAGTCGAACGGCCGCGCGCCTGGTACTGGCTGGCCGGAAGCGTGCCCGGCCCCGCCATGACCGTGCTGCTGGGACACCTCTGGCGCCGGCTCCGTGAAGAAGGCTTTCGATGGTTCGACTTCGTCGGGGCCAACACGCCCTCGATTGCCGAGTTCAAGCGACGCTTCAATCCGACGCTACAGCTTTACTTTCGGTTGACCCGGGATCGCTCGCCGCTGCAGACGCTGCTGCGCCACGTGCCCGGTCTTCGCTGAGCCATGGAGTCCGCCCCCACATCCACACCCTCAACCGACCGTCCGCTCCGGGGGCCGGTGCTCACGCTGCTGTCCGGCTCGTCGATCGCGCTGGCCCTGTCGTACCTGGCTCAGCCGCTGCTGACCCGCCTCTACACGCCGGAAGCGTTCGGCGTGCTGGACGCCTTCGTGGCGCTGGCAAGCCTGCTGTTCGTGCTGGGAACGCTCCGGTACGAGGACGCGCTGCTGCTGCCCCACGACGAAGCCGAAGCGCGCGGCCTGCTCCGTCTTTCCGTTTACATCCTGCTCGGCATCGGCCTGCTCTGCCTGGTCCTGAGCCTGCCCGGACGTCTGCTGCTCGCGCGTGCGGGCGAGGTGGCCCTGGCCGACTGGCTCCCCTGGCTCGGCCCCGCCCTGCTACTCATGGGCGGCGGACGCCTGGCCGAACTGTGGCTGATGCGGCGAGAGGCGTTCCGGACGCTCTCGGCCGGCACGGCCCTGCGTGCCGCCACCACGACGACGCTCCGGCTGGCGGCCGGTCTGCCGCCCCTGCAGGCCGGCGCGGCCGGACTCATCGGCGGTTTTCTGGGCGGGCACCTGAGCGCGCTGCTGCTCTACGGCTGGCGCCTGCGTCGCACACCATCGGAAGCGTCGGCTCCTCCTCCTTCGCTGACCGCCCTGGCGCGCCGCTACCGACGCTTTCCGCTGTTCACCCTTCCGGCTGCCCTGCTCAACGCGCTGAGCATGCGCCTGCCCTTTCTGCTGCTGCTGGCCTTCTTCGACGCCCGGGTGCTGGGCTTCTTTGGCCGCGCCTTCATGGTGCTGAGCGTTCCGCTGGGGCTGGTGGGCGGCGCGACCGGTCAGGTCTTTTTCGTCCGGGCCGCCGAAGCTCGCCACGGCGACGGCCTGGCCGCGCTGACCCTGCGCGTCTATCGACGTCTGCTGCAGGTGGGCCTCTATCCCGTGCTACTCTTGATGCTGCTGGGCCCCGACCTGTTCGCCTTCGTCTTCGGCCAACCGTGGCACACGGCCGGCCGGTACGCCGTCTGGATCGCCCCCTGGCTGCTGCTGGCCGCGCTGGCCTCGCCGCTGAGCCGGTTGTTCGACGTGCTGGAGCGCCAGCGGGCCGACTTCGCCACCAGCGTGCTGCTCTTTCTGCTGCAGACGGGCGCGCTCGTCGTCGGCGGACTGCAGGGACGGCCGGAGATGGCTCTGCTCCTGCTCGGCCTGGCCGGCGTGCTGGGGCGCCTCGTCCAGCTCGGCGTCCTGCTCCACCTGGCCGGTGTTTCGCTGCGCGACGCCCTCGCACCGGTGCTACGCTATGCGCTCGTCAGCCTGCCGCTGCTGGGGCTGCTCCACCTGAGCGCTTCGCACCTGTCCCCTCCCCTTCATCTTGGTCTGGCCCTGCTCAGCGTGCCGCTCTATCTGGGCCTCGGCGTCTGGCTCGATCGACGTATCGCCTGAACCATTCCTCAACGCGGTGGCCGATCGCCATAGCGACCGGCGTCGCGCCGGCGACGCTGACCGAGCTGCTCCAGGTGAAACAACACGCGGAGCTGTTCCGGAGGCGCACCACAGGCGACGGCCCAGTCGGTCAGCACCTGGAGCACGTGCTGGCGACGCCGCCACGACCAGCGCGGCGCCCGGTCTTCCAGCACCCACCTCGTCAGCGCGGCTCCATAGCCTTTCGCGAAGAGTCGCTGCGCGGCCTCCAGCGCCATCCTTCGGCGGAGCGACGACACCTCCGGCGTCAGTTGTTCCAGCCAGCCGGTATGGTCGGTGCCCTGTCCGGATGGCCTCGCAAACGACAGGCACAGCACGGCCGCTTCTTCCGGAAACTCCCAGTCGACAGGAACGAACGGTCTCGAAACAGACGACTTCATCCTGCAGAACAGCAGCCCTGGAACTACTCAGGCTCCCCGACTGTATCGTCCGCCGCGCGACTTTCTTCAATCCGAAAACGACCATGGCCGAAGTTCAGACGCTTCCTGCCACGTTGCGGCGCTTTCAGGCGACCGACGAAGGGTTTCGCTGGGAGACGGTGCCACTGAAGCACTACAAGCCGGAAGGCACGCACTTCCGGGACATCACGCGCCAGGTGCTGTTCGGACCGGAAAGTGGCCTGCCGGCCGAGCTACGCTACTTCGAAGTGGAGCCGGGCGGCTACTCCACCTTCGAGCGGCACGAACACGTGCACGCCGTGCTGATCCTGCGCGGACGGGGTCGCGCCATCGTGGGCGAGCAGCTCTTCGAAGTGCAGCCGTTCGATCTGATTCACGTGCCGGCCTGGACCTGGCACCAGTTTCAGGCCGCCGAAGACGAAGCCCTGGGCTTTCTGTGCATGGTGGCGGTGGACCGCGACCGCCCGACGCGTCCCACGCCCGAGGAGGCTGAACAACTCCGCCGCCACCCGGTCATCGGCCCCCACGTGCGGCTGTAAACACGGCGGGCGTCAGTCCCCCGTCGTCACATCCGGGACGAACACACGGGTCCGCCCCTGCGGGGATGGAATGTTTGCAATAAGAACCTGCCATCACTGATACGGTAGGGGCGCGCCTCTGTGCGCGCCCTGCAAGTCCACCGTCGGATACAGGGGCCGCCCCTGCAGCAACAGGATGGGTTTACTGCCCCACGGTCACCCGATCGGAGGTGACGAACGCGCCCTCGAAGCGACGGGCGGCCAGTTCCCGTAAGCGCTCGGCCTCTTCGCGCGTCCGAAAGTTGCCCAAGCGAATGCGGTAATACGGCGCGCGGTAGACGATATAGACCGGCGGCGGATCGGCATGGGCACCGGGGATGCCTTCCAGCAATCCCTGCGCGGCCATCCGTCGCCACCAGGCAACCGCCGCCGTGTAGATGCTGTCGGCCGTGGCCTTGTTTTCGGTAAGGAAGATCTGCACGCGGTAGCCCTCCACGGTACGCGTGGCCGAAGCGCCGGCACGCCCTTCCATCAACGCCTCCGGCACGTCGTGCTGCACCGTGAGCGGGGGCGGCGGTGGATCCGGATAGCGGGCCGGATCGAAGTCTTCGTAGGCCGACCAGTCGATCGGGGCTTCTTCCGGCGCCGGTCCCTGTTGTTCCTGCGCGCCGCGCGTGGCGGCACATCCCGCCAGCAGAAACACCAGACCGTAAAGGACGAGACGGTTCACAACAGGCCAGGGGTTGCGTTCCTGAGGACGACGCCTTCTGAAAGCGTCAGGCCGTCTCCGGGTTTCCATCCGAGAACGGCGGCACGGCCACCAGCACCGTCAGCACGCCGGGCGGCAGCGACAGCGTCTCGCCGGGCGCGCACGTGGGGGGCTCCACATTGCGTTGAAATACCGGCACCACCTCCCAGTGGTGCGGCTTGCCACAGGAGCATACCTCCGGCACCACGACCGGCACGGCTTCGCTGCCGTTGTTGAACAGAATCAGAAACGTGTCGTCGCGAAACGGTCGTCCGTGCTCGTCGGTCCCCTGAATGGCGTCGCCGTGCAGCAGCAGTCCGAAGGCCGTCAGCTCCGGGTTGGTCCAGTCCTCGTGGCGCATGGGCCGACCCTCAGGGTGCCACCAGACTGCGTCGGGGGCCTCTCCGCCGTTGGGCAATCCGGTCAGAAAATGGCGGCGCCGGAAGCTCCGATGCTGCTTGCGGAACCAGATCACCTGGCGCACGAACTCCAGAAACTGCTGCTTGCGCGTGTCGAGCTGCCAGTTGTACCAGCTGATCTCGTTGTCCTGGCAGTAGGCGTTGTTGTTGCCGTGCTGCGTGCGCGACAGCTCGTCGCCGCCCAGCAGCATGGGCACGCCCTGCGAGAGAAAGAGCGTGCTGATCAGGCTGCGCTTGAGCGCTTCCCGGCAGGCCAGCACGGACGGATCCTGCGTGGGTCCCTCCACCCCGCAGTTCGTGCTGTAGTTTTCGTCCATGCCGTCCCGGTTGCCCTCCAGGTTGGCTTCGTTGTGCTTTTTCGTGTAGCTGACCAGGTCTTCCAGCGTGAAGCCGTCGTGCGCCGTGACGAAGTTGATCGAGGCGAAGGGACGACGGCCGCTGCGCTCGTACAGATCGCTGGAGCCGGCAAAGCGTGTGGCAAATTCGCCGTTGAGTCCCCGATCGCCCCGCCAGAAACGACGCACGGCGTCGCGATAGCGGCCGTTCCACTCGGTCCATTGCCAGGGAAAATGCCCTACCTGATAGCCCCCTGGCCCGACGTCCCAGGGTTCGGCGATGAGCTTGACCTGGCTGAGCACCGGGTCCTGCTGAATGACCTGAAAAAAGGTCGAGAGCATGTCCACGTCGTACAGCTCGCGGGCCAGCGCGGCGGCCAGGTCGAACCGAAAGCCGTCGACGTGCATTTCAGTGACCCAGTAGCGCAGGCTGTCCATGATGAGCTGGATGACGTAGGGGTTGCCCACGTCCAGCGTGTTGCCGGTGCCCGTGTAATCGACCAGAAAGCGCGGGTTGTTCGGATCGGCCTTGTAGTAGGCGCGGTTGTCGATGCCCCGGAACGACAGCGTGGGGCCCAGCACGCCGCCTTCGCCCGTGTGGTTGTAGACCACGTCGACGATCACCTCGAAGCCGGCAGCATGCAGCGCCCGCACCATCATCTTGAACTCGCGCACGGCCGAGATCGGCCCGTTCGTAGCGTACTCGGGCTCCGGCGCAAAGTAGCAAAGCGGATTGTAGCCCCAGTAGTTGCGCAGGCCACGTTCGACCAGGTGCCGATCGTGCACCTTCGCGTGCACCGGCAGGAGCTGGATCGTGGTGACGCCCAGCCGCTTCAGGTGCTCCAGCACCGGCTCGCAGGTCAGTCCCAGATACGTCCCCCGCAGCGGCTCCGGCACTTCCGGATGCAGCTTCGTGATGCCCTTGACGTGCGTTTCGTAGATGATCGTGTCTTCCCAGGGGATGCGCGGCGGGCGGTCGTCGCCCCACTCGAAGCAGCCTTCCACCACGGCCCCCAGCGGCGCGTACGGAGCGCTGTCTTCTTCGGAGAACGACAGATCCCCGGCCGGATCACCGATCTTGTAGCCGAAGAGGCTGTCGTGCCAGCGAAGGGGCCGTCCGATGGCCTTTGCGTAGGGGTCGAGCAGCACCTTGTTCGGATTGAAGCGGTGGCCTTCCTCCGGCCGGTAGGGTCCGTAGACGCGGTAGCCGTAGAGCTGACCGGGACGCAGACCGGGCAGGTACACATGCCAGATCGGGCCCGTCCGTTCGGTCACTTCGATCGTGCGCGAAGGTGCGGGATCGTCCGGGTGGTCGAACAGCACCAGCTCGACCGCCTCGGCGTGCTGACTGTAGAGGGCGAAGTTGACGCCCAGCCCGTCCCAGGTGGCACCCAGCGGATAAGGCCGGCCGGGCCAGACGGCCTGTACCGACGTAACCGGTTGCGCGCTATGTGACATGACTACTGACTACAACAATACGCCCTGAACGTCACGGCTTACAACAAAAGACACACCGAAGCGGGCGTTTTGCCTGTGTGGCTTCATTTTTACGACAACGTACGTAACCGCCCGCCGCCGTCCGCCAGCCATCCGTCCTTTCATACTGACGCCTGCGGACCGGGAAAGCCCGCACTTCAAGCGCAGCCGCCCTGTAACTTTTTGCCCAAACTCTGAAGCAACAGGTATCCTTTTCCGCCCACTCCGTCGTATCTTGGGGCCGATTTTCAGCAGGCGCCCTAAAATACGGCGCATTTCACACAAACCAAAGTACCATCTGGCGAAGTTTTCCCGATGAGCTGGCTCACGGAAGAAGACATCCGGCGCTGGGAAAGCGGCACGTTCTACGACAGCTACCGGAAGCTGGGCGCCCATCCCGACGACGAAGGCACCTGGTTCTGCGTCTGGGCGCCGCATGCCGACGGCGTCTCGGTGCTCGGCGCCTTCAACGACTGGAATCCGGAGGCCAACCCGCTGGAACGCTACGGCGGCGGCCTGTGGGCCGGCTACGTGCCGGGAGCGCGTCCGGGCCATACGTACAAGTACCGGATCCGGCACGGCTTCTACCAGGCCGACAAGACGGACCCCTACGCCTTCGCCATGGAGCCGCCCACCGGCAGTCCTATCGAAGGGCTGGCCTCCATCATCACACGACTCGACTACACCTGGCACGACGACGAATGGATGCAGCGCCGTAAAGGTCCGGCCAGCCTCTACGAGCCGGTTTCCATCTACGAGGTCCATCTGGGCTCCTGGCGCCACAAACGACCCGGCGAGTCTTTCTCCTACCGGGAGATTGCCGAGCCGCTGGCCGACTACGTGCAGGAGATGGGCTTCACGCATGTGGAGCTGCTGCCCGTCATGGAACATCCCTACTACGGTTCCTGGGGCTATCAGGTGGTCGGCTACTACGCCCCGACGTTTCGCTACGGCTCGCCTCAGGACCTGATGTACCTGATCGACTACCTGCACCAGCGCGGCATCGGCGTCCTTCTCGACTGGGTCCCGAGCCACTTTGCAGCCGATCCCCAGGGCCTGGTTTTCTTCGACGGGACCACGCTCTTCGAATACGACGATCCCAAGATGCGCTATCACCCCGACTGGGGCACCTACGTGTTCGACTACAACAAACCGGGCGTGCGCAATTTTCTGATCTCCAACGCGCTGTTCTGGCTCGAAAAGTACCACGTCGACGGGCTGCGCGTCGATGCGGTGGCCTCCATGCTCTACCGGGACTACTCACGTAAGGAGTGGACGCCCAACATCTTCGGCGGCCGCGAAAACCTGGAAGCCATTGATTTCATCAAGCGATTCAACGAGACGGTCTACCTGCACTTCCCCGAGGCCATGACGATCGCCGAGGAATCGACGGCCTGGCCCGGCGCGTCGGCCCCCACCTACAACAACGGGCTGGGCTTTCTCTACAAGTGGAACATGGGCTGGATGCACGACACGCTGGACTACATCCGGCGCGACCCCATCTATCGCAAGTATCACCACGACGAGCTGACCTTCTCGCTCTGGTACGCCTTTTCGGAGCATTACGTCCTGCCGCTCTCCCACGACGAGGTGGTGCACGGCAAGGGCTCGCTCTGGGGCAAAATGCCCGGCGACGACTGGCAGAAAGCGGCCAATCTGCGCCTGCTCTTTGGTCACATGTGGGGCCATCCGGGTAAAAAACTGCTCTTCATGGGCGGTGAATTCGGCCAGCACCATGAATGGAACCACGATACGCAGCTCGAATGGCACCTGCTGGACCAGCCCTACCATCGGGGCATTCAGCTATGGGTGCGCGATCTGAACCACCTCTACCGTACGAATCCGGCCCTCTGGCACGACGGACCGGAAGGGTTCGAGTGGATCGACTTCAGCGACCGTGACCAGAGCGTGATCTGCTACCTGCGTAGGAATGCCGGCCGCATGCTGCTGTTCGTACTGAACTTCACGCCTGTGCCACGTGAGCACTACCGCGTGGGCGTGCCGATCGGCGGCCCCTGGCGCGAGGTGCTCAACAGCGACGCGGTGGCCTACGGCGGAAGCGGAATGGGCAACTTGGGCCGCGTCGAGGCGGTGCCCGAGTCCTGGCACGGCCGCCCCTTCCACTTAGAGCTGACGCTTCCCCCGCTGGCCGCCCTCATCCTGGAGCCGGAACACGGGTAGCCGTCCTGAAAAAACTTTAAACACGGCACAGTCGTAGATAACGAGAACTGGCTACCAGAATCCTGTGCCGTTATGGACTGGCGTCCGTACATTCACGCTGACCCGGAAATCCTTCAGGGAAAGCCTGTTGTCAGAGGAACCCGTCTCTCGGTTGCCTTTATTCTCGGACTTTTTGCCGCAACTACCCCTCCTCTCCCCACAGCGTCAGCACCAGGCGGCGGGGGCCGCCGTGGTTGCGGTGCTCGCACAGGTAGATCCCCTGCCAGGTGCCCAGCGCCAGCCGTCCGTCACGCACCGGCAGCAGCAGACTGCTCCCCAACAGCGATGCCTTGATGTGCGCGGGCATGTCGTCGGGACCTTCCAGCGTGTGTGCAAAATAGGGCGCGCCGTCGGGCACCGCCCGGCTGAAGTATCGCTCGAAATCGGCCCGCACCTCCGGACTGGCGTTCTCGTTGAGCGTCAGGCTGGCCGACGTGTGCTGGATGAACACGTGCAACAATCCGACCCGAACCGAGCGCAACTCCGGAAGCTGCGCCAGCACGTCGTCGGTGATCAGATGAAAGCCGCGCGGGCGCGGCCGCAGGGTGATCGTACGCTGCACCCACATGATCATGACAGGTTGGTTGCTTCCTGCATCGCGGCCAGCAAGCCTTCCGGCGTGGGCGTCCGGGCCACGGCGGCCACCGGCCAGCCTTCCTGCTGCAGCGCTGCGGCCGTCGTGGGACCGATGGCGGCCACTCGCACCCGCTCCCGGGCGATCGGAAGCCGTCGGGCGGCTTCCAGACCGGACGGACTGAAAAATACGACCCAGTCGGGCGCTTCCGCAGGAAGTTCGGGCACGGACGGACGCGTGTCGTAGACGACCAGCTCTTCCAGCGGCAAACCTTCCTCGCGGAGCAGCGTCGGCAGTTCGTCGCGGCGACGCGCGCCGCACAGAAACAGCAGCGGACGCTCTGGACGCGGTGCCTGCAGGATCAGCCGGGCCAGCTCGCGCCCGGAGCCGGCCGCTTCGCCCCGGGGCTGCAGCCCCAGTGCCTGCGCGGCGGCGGCCGTGCGCGGCCCTACCACGTACACGGGCTGTCGGCGCCAGGCCTCCGGGAGCGATCCCAGGCGCCGGACGGCCTCCACGGCGCGCGGGCTGGTGAAAATCAACCCGCCGTATGCCTCCGACCGGGCCAGCACCGCCCGGAGTTGCTCGGTGTTGCACCAGACCACCGACAGCACCGGCAGCACGAACGGCCGGTAGCCCGCTGCCCGCAGCGCTTCGGCAAAGGGGTCCGACTCGGTCGTTTCCACCCGGAGCAGATAAACCACCTCACCCGCCATGGTGTTCAGGGATGCTGCCCGCGTATTTCTTCCAGAATCGCACGGGCGCCCTGTTTCAGGAGCTTTTCGGCCAGTGCCTTACCAACCGCTTCGGGTTCTGCCATCGGGCCACGCTCGACGCTCTCCACCAGCTGGCGGCCGTCGAGCGAAACCACGCGCCCGCGCAGGACCAGCGTGCCATCGGCTTCCACCGCGGCCAGTGCGGCCACAGGCACCTGACAGCCGCCCTGGAGCGCATGCAGCAGCGCCCGCTCGGCCCGCACGGCCGCGGCGGTGGGTGCGTGATGCAACGCCTGCAGCAACGCACGAACGCGCCGGTTGGCTTCGGCGCAGACCACTCCAAGCGCCCCCTGCCCCACCGCCGGCAGCAAAATCTCCGGGGCGATGCGCTGACGGACGCGCTCCAGCAATCCCAGGCGTTGCAGTCCGGCCTCGGCCAGGATCAGCCCGTGCCACCCTTCGGCTTCCAGCTTGCGCAGGCGCGTATCGACGTTGCCGCGCACCGGCACCACCTGCAGATCCGAACGCCAGGCCCGCAGCTGCGCCTGGCGCCGCAGCGACGAAGTAGCCACCACGGCCCCCGTCGGCAGATCTTCGAGGCGTCCTGCAAAGTCCGGATGCGCCACGAAGACATCCCAGGGCGGAGCCCGCTCCGGCACGGCCGCCACCACCAGCCCTTCGGGCATTTCGGTGGGCAGATCTTTCAGAGAATGGACGGCCAGATCGATGCGCCCTTCCAGCAGCGCCTGGTCCAGCTCTTTCGTGAACAGCCCTTTGGCGCCGATCTTCGCCAGCGGCACGTCCTGAATATGGTCGCCCGTGGTGCGAATGATTTCCACCTGCACCGATACGCCACGGGCTTCCAGAAAGGATCGGATCAGCGTGGCCTGCCGCAGCGCCAGCGCACTTCCCCGCGTTCCGAGGATCAGCGTCGGTTCAGGCATGGTCCGCAGCGGAACGTTCCGGACGCGCGGCCGGTCGCTCGACGAACGGGCAGGGTCCCTGCGCGCGGGCGCGCTCCAGCAGCACCGACGGCTCGGGCAAGCGGACTTCCTGCGCCTCTTCGCAGCTCGGGCGGCTGAAGAGTTGCGCCAGCAGTTGAACGCCCCGCACAAAGTCAATGCTGTCCGGATCGATGCTCTTGAGCCGCACGATGGGAATGGCCAGCAGCTTCTGCATGATGGAACGCGTCAGCCGGTCCAGCTCTTCCCGGTCGATTTCTGAAAAGCGTCGGTGGTGGCGTTCGATCTCCTGGCGCCGGATCGTCTCGAACGTGTCGCGAATGGTCTGGATGACCGGCTGTAGCGCCTGCTGGTGGAAGTACCAGGTGACGAACTCGTGCAACAGTTCGTCGCAGATCTGCCGGGCCTGTCGGGCGGCTTCGCGGCGCCGGGCTTCCACGGCGGCCTGGCGTGCCTTGACGGCGTCCAGATCCAGCACCCGGTAGCCGGGCAGCCGATCGATGGCCGGATCGATGTTGCGCGGCACGGAAAGGTCGATGAGCAGCAGCGCATGCTCCCGGCAGCGCGGCGGCACCATGTCGGCCGTCAGGACCGGCTCCGGCGCACCGGTGGCCACGATCACCAGGTCGCACTGCGTCAGGGCTTCGGCCCGCTGTTCCCAGGGAATGAGCTGCTCGCCGGGCTGTGCCAGCGCTTCGATGCGCTGCCGGGTGCGGTTGGTCAGCATCAGCACGGAAGGCGCCAGCGCGCGCAATGCCTCCAGCGTCAACCGGGCCATCTCGCCGGCGCCCATCACCAGCACGCGCACCCCTTCCAGGTCCGGCTGACCCCGACGGGCAAAATAACGCCGGGCATCCTGCACGGCCACACCCGCCACCGACGTGGTGCCCTGATGCAAGCTCGTCTCGGAAGCCACCCGCTTGGCGGCCCGGAAGGCGCTGTGCAGCAGCCGGTGCATGACGGTGCCCACACTGCCCGCCTCGACCGCCAGCCGGTAATCTTCTTTGATCTGCGAGAAGATCTGCGCATCGCCCAGCACCTGCGAGCGCAACCCGCAGGTCACCTCCAGCACGTGGCGCAGGGCCGCCTCGTCCTGAAAGTGGAAGCTTTCGGCCTCCGGCCAGGAGCGCCCGGCATGCCGGCTGAGCAGGGTCCGCACCGCCGCCACGTCTTCGTCGGTGCCGTAGAGATAGGCCTCCGTCCGGTTACAGGTCGAAACCAGCAACAGCTCCCCTTCGTGCGCTTCCATCCAGACGGCGTACAACCTGCGCTTGGCTTCCCGATCCAGCGCAAACGCCTCGCGTACTCCTACCGAGGCCGTCTCGTGGTTCAGACCCAGCGCGTGGAACCCCTGCATGTTACCCTGCGCCAATTTCTCCTTTTTGAGTCCTGAATTTACGGACAAAGGCCGTCGGGGTTCGTGAATCCCTGTAAAAGGTTGCAGCCCGTCCGGGCCGGCAAGCTTTGGGCCACCCTTTTTTCTCGGCCCCGCGTTATCTTTTCCAGAACCGAAGGTTTCAAAACGCACCGACCCATGTCGCAGACACCCCATGCGAAACGACTGGCACGCCTGCAGCACCTTCTGCAGGAAGCCGACATAGACGCCATAGCGCTGAACGCCAGTCCCACGCTGAGCTACCTGACGGGCCTCGAAGTGCATCTGTCGGAGCGGCCGGTGGTGGGGATCTTCCCCGCTTCGGGCAAGCCGGCCCTGGTGCTTCCCGAGCTGGAGACCGGCAAATTGGCGTCGCTTCCGGTGGCGCTCGAAGCCTTTCCCTACGGCGAAAATCCGGACGCCTGGCCCGAGGCGTTCGCGCAGGCGCTGCGCTTCTGCGGCCTGACGCAGGCGCGGCTCGGCGTCGAGCCGCAGTGGTTTCGATTTCTGGAGCTTCAGTTGCTGGAAAAAGCCGCGCCGGAGGTGCGCGTCACCTCGGCCGAGCCGGTGATCATGCGCCTGCGCAGCCAGAAAGACGAGGCCGAGGTGGCCGCCACGCGCCGGGCACTGGACGTTGCCTGGCGCGCGCTCGAAGCGACGCTGCCGGTGATCCGTCCGGGCGTTACCGAACGGGACGTGGCGGCCGAACTGACGCTGCAACTGCTGCGGGCCGGTAGCGATCCGGCGCTTCCGTTTTCGCCCATCGTGGCTTTCGGGCCGGAAAGCGCCAACCCGCACGCTGTGCCCGGCGACCGGCCGCTGACGCCACCCACGCTCGTGCTGATCGACTGGGGCGCGCGCGTCGAGGGCTACTGCGCCGATCTGACGCGCATGTTCGCCTTCGGACCGCTCGATGACGAACTGGAGCAGATCGTCCGGATCGTGCTCGAAGCCAACGAAGCGGCCCGGGCCCGCGTCGCGCCGGGCGTGCCGGCCGGCGAGGTGGACCGCGCCGCCCGCCAGGTGATCGAACAGGCGGGCTACGGCCCCTACTTCATCCACCGCACCGGCCACGGACTGGGACTGGAGATCCACGAGCCTCCGTACATCCGGGGCGACAATCCCGAGCCACTGGCGCCGGGCATGCTCTTTACCATCGAGCCCGGCATCTACCTGACGGGACGCGGCGGCGCCCGCATCGAAGACGACGTGCTCGTCACTGAGACGGGCGCCGAAACGCTCAGCGACTACCCGCGCACGCTACGCCGTCTGGATTAAGCGAAATCCGAGTCGGAAAGCGCGGCGGCCGCTTCGGCCACGCTCTCGACCAGGGCACGTGCCCGGGCTGTCAGTTCCGGGCCCGTATGGGCCCGGAGCAGGCTACCGCCGATGAGCAGCATGACATCCCGGCCGAAGAATTCGACCAGCTCGCGTGCCCGCTCCACCTGCATACCGCCGGCCGGCACCGGCAACGCCGACCGGTACGGTCCCCAGGGCTGGCGTGCCCGCTCGGCCAGCGCCCGACACGTCGCCCGACTGTAGCTGAACCGCCCGCCAAAGCTTGGGAAAATGATCATGTCGGCCCCGTAGAGCCGCAGCAGTTTTCCGAGCAACGTCTCCGGGAGCACGCGCTGCGCGCCGGCAAAGCTGGGATGGGCCAGCACGGGCACCTCCAGATGCCGCGTGACCAGCTCGTAGAAGAACGGCAATCCCAGCAACATGGGCGCCACCAGCACGGCACCCACGCCGCACTGCTGGGCGATTTCCGCCTGGCGCAGCACCTGCGAAGGCGTTCCGGACAGGCTGGGCGCGTACACGACGCGCCTGCCGGTGCGCGCCGACACCTCCTGCACCACTTCCTGGCAGCGCCGCACACGCTGCTCGAAGGGGGCAAACGGATGATCGGCCCAGTAGTGGTCATCCTTGATCACGTCGATACCGCCCTCGGCCAGGCTCCGGCACAGCGCCGCCAGCTCGTCCACCGAAAGACCCACCGGTTTCAGCGCCGAGGCCGTCAGCGGCCGATCGTGCACGCCCAGGCGTGCCCGCACCCCGTCGATCCCGAAACGCGGACCGGGAAAGCGGTCAAACAGCACGGGCGGCAGCTCGAAGTCTTCCAACACGACCTGCTCGTGCAGCGAGGCGTTGCCGAACAGCACGTTGACGAACTGGGCCGGATCCACGCCGGCCGTTTCGACAGGCAACTGCAGCACCAGCCGGGCCCCGCCCGCTTCCAACGGCTCCAGTTCCACGATCTCACCCATCAGACGCTCCCGCACCACCGGCACGCGCAGCGCCACCTCTTCGGGCGTTTCGACGGTCTGCTCCAGCAGCAGCGCCCGGGCAAAGGTCCCCTGTTCCTCGGAAGGTACCTCCAGGCGATAGACAACTTCCAGGCGGGTATCCATTGAGGGCTCCCTGTTGGTTGAAGATAAAACAGGCGACCCGTAGCCGAGTCGCCTGTTCATCCTACGTCTGACCGTACAATTGTTTTCCTGTTGATACAAAACAACCCGGCTGAACTGATGGCCGCTTGCCTGCAGGCGCACGACGTACAGACCGGAGGGCTGATCTTCAGCCACCCAGCGCACCACGTAGCGTCCGGCCGGCAGCACTTCGTCGACGAGCGTGGCCACCCGCTGGCCCAGCAGGTTGAAGACCTCCACGACGACCGGGCCGCTCCGGGCCAGCGAAAACGGCACCGCGGTTTCCCGACGGAACGGATTGGGATAGTTGGGCTCCAGCGCAAACAGCCGGGGCGTTTCTCCGGCGATCGGCTCGACGGCTGTCGCACGCACCATGGACCGGTCGCCCAGCAGCGACCCATCCTGCATATCGACATAGAACACGTGGCCGACCTCCATCTCCTGCTTGGCCGGCACGACACTGCCCAGCGAGTCCGCCAGGTACCCCAGATGCAGATAGGCGATGACCCACACCGGGATTGCCGGATCCTCGTACACGAATTCGGGCACCTCACTGAGGGCCGTGAACAGCCCTCCCAACATCCCGACCACGACTTCGTTATTCGCCGCCGCCCGGAAGTCGGCCCCGCCACCGGCTTCGGCGGCCGCCACCGCCACGTCGGTATCCGTAAAAGAGGTCGGCAACACCGGGAAAGGCCCGGTCAGTCCCAGCTCCGAGGCTGCTCCGAGCGGAAGCGGAAGCAGCGTTCCCGACGATCCCTGTACCATCAGCACAATCTGCGGATCTTCGCCACCTCCGGTAAACAGATACACCCAGAGCAGGGCTTTGCCATCGGGTATTCCTTCGACCAACTCGAGCAAGGGAAGCGAGGCCGAGGCAATGCCGGACAGACTGGCCGACCCGCCCGCCATCAACGCGGCCATCTCGCTGGCGGCCGCTACCTGCTGGGCCGCGGTGATCCGATCCAGTTGGAACCCCTGCCCCATCAGCATGAGCCCGGACACGTCTTCGCCGCTTACCTGGATCGAGTCGGCCTCGCCATCCATGTCTTCGTCCAGCATGGCAAAGCCGATGCGCAGCCGGCCAAGCGTCCGGTCATAATGCACCAGAAAACCCTCGACCACGTACCAGCCGTCTATCACGTTGGTAATGCGAAACGTCCCTTCGGCCGTCACCACGCCTGCACCGGCCGGATTGCCGTAGCGGTCCGAAAGCGTGACGATCATTCCCGCGGGATCCATCTGCTGCAGTGGCGAGGCACCGCGTTTATGCAGGGCTGGCCGGTGCACGGCCTGTACGATGGGGTCCAGCAACGATGGTACGGGCTGCTCCCGACCGGTCACGCGGGGGCGCGTCAGCATGCGGGGCAGTTCCATCCAGCCGCTTAGAGCGCCTAACAAAACCTCAAGATTGCATTCCAGGTGAGCAAGGCACAACCCAGGCGCACAAACGCCTCATGAATATCAGCGCGACGCTCATAGCGAACACGAAGGCGACGCATCTGACTGAGCCAGGCCAATGTCCGCTCCACCACCCAGCGGTGACGGCCCAAGCGCTCGCTTGTGTCTCTACCTCGACGAGCAATGCGCAGCTTGATGCCTCGCTTCCAGAGCGCCGAACGGCATTTCCTGAAGTCATAAGCTTTGTCGGCATGCACCTTGTCCGGACGCTTGCGGGGCGCCCCTCGCGGCTGCTTGATCCGAGGAATTGCATCGATCAGCGTCTCGAAAACCATCGAGTCATGCCGGTTGGCTGCCGTGATCATCACCGCCAGCGGGGTGCCGCGTCGGTCTACCACAAGATGGCGCTTTGTGCCCGCTTTGCCACGATCCGTTGGATTCGGCCCGGTATGCGCCCCCTTTTTGCGGCTGGGATGCTCTGGGCATCCACAGCCGCTCGACTCCAGTCCAACTGGCCGCCATCCCCGAGACGATCCAGCAGCACTTCGTGGAGCCGCTTCCAGACGCCGGCCTCATTCCAGTCGCGCAGACGGCGCCAGCAGGTCATGCCACTACCGCAGCCGAGCTCCTGGGGCAGCATCTGCCAGGGGATGCCACTTTTGAGTACGAAAAGAATGCCGGTGAGAACGGCGCGATCGGGGATACGAGGCCTTCCGCCGCGGGGTTTGGGCGGCTCGGGAGGCAAGAGCGGTTCAATGACCGCCCAGAGTTCGTCGGATACAAGAGGTTTCGCCATGTTGTGTGAACCCCGCTTACTCAATTAGGTTTTGTTAGAAGCTCTTAATGCCGTCTCTCCCGGCGCGACCCGGAATGCCTCCTCACCGCCCGCCAACTCCAGCATCACCATGCCATCTACCGTGACGCCACCGAGCGCTTCGCCCGTGGCATACTGCAGGACAAAGGCCCGAAGGGCCACCTCGGACTCCGAAACGACCAGTTCCGGAACGGTCCAGGTGTAGGTCGTCTGTGCCAGATGCGTGACCTGAAACGACAGGGTGCGGCCGTCTTCGCTGAGCGTTCCGCCGGCGACCTGCTCGCAGGGCGAGCTACCGCCCACCAGAATCTGATCGCAGGGATGTACGCCGATACCAAGATCCAGCAGCGAATCCAGGCCGGCTTCCAGCAGCGAATCCGGCAAGGGTCCAGAGAATGAAAAGGACACGGTGGTTTCCGAAGCGACCCCGGTGGCGCCCGTCGCCGGGGTCGAGGCGACCACCTCGAACCCGGTAAGCTGAGCACGGACGCTCCCCGCGGCCAGCACGAGGCAGAGCAGGACCAGCCCGACCCGCCCGTTGTAGCGAGCGTTCATGATTCCCTCCCTGTGGTTGGTTATAGAAAAAAGCGTCATGCCCCTACCCAGAGCGGGCGGGCATCGGCTGCGCATCCTGCGTCACCTGCGCGGCGAGCGTCTCGGCCTGCGCGATCAGCGCTTCGATCGCCTGCAGGCCTTCGTGCCAGAACTGCGGGTCGGTCAGATCGACGCCCAGTCGGCCTACCAGCACGTGCGGCCAGTCCGAGCCGCCGGCTTCCAGCAGCTGCAGATAGCGCTCGGCAAAGTCGGGGCCTTCCTGCCGGTAGTGCGCAAAAAGCGCCAGCACCAGCAGCTCGCCGAATGCATAGGCGTACACGTAGCCCGGCGTGTGGATGAAGTGCGGGATGTAGCTCCACCAGTAGCGATAGTGATCGCCGAGCACCACACTCCCGCGAAACATGTCCTGTTGCGTCTCGATCCAGAAATCGCAGAACGCCTCCGTGGGAAGCTCGCCCTGCTGGCGCCGGGCGTTGTGCATGCGGTCTTCGAAACGATTCATAGCCACCTGGCGGAAAACCGTGGCCATCGTATCGTCGATTTTGCCCATCAACATGGCCAGCCGGTTGGACGGGTCGGCCTCGGCCGCCAGCAGCCGCTCGAAGACCAGCATCTCCCCAAAGACAGAGGCCGTCTCGGCCGTGGTAAGCGGCGTGTCGGCCTGGAGAATGCCCTGCTTGCGCGACAGGTACTGGTGCACGCCGTGGCCGAGTTCGTGCGCCAGCGTTTGCACGTCGCGGATCGTGCCGGTATAGTTGAGCAGGATATACGGATGGGCGCTCGGCACGGCCCCATGGCTGAATGCCCCGCTGCGCTTGCCCGGCGTCATGGCCGCGTCGATCCAGCGACGCTCGAAGAACTGCGCCGCAATTTCTCCCATGCGCGGATGAAAGGCCCGGTAGGCTTCTTCGACCAGCTGGCGGGCTTCCTCCCAGCGATAGCGCGTGCCGGCCTCCTTCAGCGGCGCGTAACGGTCGTAGTCGTACAGTTCATCCAGCCCCAGCAACCGTCGCTTGAGCTCGTAGAAACGGGCCACCAGGTCGTAGCGCGCGGTCACCGCCTGGATCAGCGCCTCGACCATCTCGTCGCTGACCTCGTTGGCCAGGTTGCGGCTCTCGATCCAGGTCCGGTAGCCACGCAGGCGGTCGTCCGAGGCCTTATCGGCCAGCACCGTGTTGAAGATGTAGGTCAGCTCGCGAATGCGTGGCTTGAGCCCTTCCGTAAAGGCCAGCGCCGCCTGCCGCCGCACCTCCCGGTCCGGGTCGTACAGTTTGGCCAGCACCTCCTGCTCGGTCAGCAGCTGGCCGTTCAGTTCAAAGCGCAGGCTGCCGAGGAGCTCATCGAAGAACCGGGTCCAGGCGTCCCGACCGGTAACGCGCTTTTCGGCGAGAATCTTTTCTTCCGGTTCGCTGAGCAGGTGCGGACGCAACCGCTGCTGCAGCTCCAGGTAGTGCCGATAGGGTCGCAGCGCCTCGGTCTCCATGAGCCGACGGGCACGTTCCGGCTCGACGGCCGCCCATTCCAGCTCCAGAAACAGCAGCTGCTGAGAAGCCTGCGTATAGCGCTCCCGCACATGCTGCAAGAGCGCACCACGGGCCGGATCCTCCGTATTGGTGCTCCAGTGCAGGTAGGCGTAGGTGTAGGCGCGGCCCAGCCGGTCCAGAATCACCTCGTAGCGGCGCAATGCTTCGGCCAGTTCCTCGGCCTCCAGCGAGCCAATCCGGCCGTGATAGGTTCGGGCAAATGCCTCGGCTTCGGCCAGCGCCTGCTCCAGATCCTGCTTCAACGCAGCCTCATCCGGGTACAGATCGGTCAGATCCCAGCGAACGTTTTCAGCTCCGGTCTGCATACGACTTGTCTCTGTTTGAAATCCCCTGTTGCACGAAACGAATGCGCTCAGGAAACGTCTCACGTCATACCGCAACGAAGGGTTGCAAGGTCAAGATCCGAGGGGTGCCAGCGCCTTCTATTCTCCCTTTTGCCATAAAAGCCTGCCACTTTTTGCCCGATGCGACCGGAAGTGCCGGACCTTTCGCTTACTCCGTTGACGGATGAAGCAGGGCTGGACGCAGCCCTGGCCCACTCCTACCGGGAGCCGATCCTGCTGTTCAAGCACAGCCGCTGGTGTGGCATCAGCCATCGCGTGCGCGAAGATGTGCTGCAGGCGGCCGCCGCGCGATCGGTGCCGGTCTACGAGGTGGTGGTTCAGACGGCCCGACCGGTCTCCGACGCCATCGCCCGCCGCCTGGGCATTCGCCACGAGACTCCCCAGGCTTTCGTAATTTACCAGGGCCAGGTGGTTTTCCATGCCTCCCATTATGCCATTACGCCCGATGCGCTCAACAAGACGCTGGATCAACTGGACCGCGCCGATTCTTCTGCTGGGTAGCCTGCTGCTCGGCTGCCGGCCTAAAGCCCCCGAGCAGGCGGCCGCCTCGGAGCAGGTGCTGTTGCCCGGGGTCGAAGAAATCCAGCCGCCCCGGCCGGCGCCGGACTTCGAGGCGCCGGGGCTGGACGGCGCGCCGTTCCGCCTGAGCGCCCACCGGGGCTCAGTGATCCTGCTGAACTTCTGGGCCACCTGGTGTGCGCCCTGTCGCACGGAGATTCCCGACCTCGTTGCCCTGCAGCGCGAACTGGGCGACCGGGGGCTGCTGGTGGTGGGCGTCTCGACCGACGAAGAAGGCGCCGAAGTGGTGGCGCCCTTCGCGGAAAACTTCAAGATCAACTACCCTGTCGTGCTGGACGACGGCTCCGTCTCCGAGGCCTACGGGGGCGTCTGGGCTCTGCCCACCACGATAGTCATCGATCGGGCCGGTCGCATCCGCTACGAGATCATCGGCATCTTCCCGACGAAGGAAATGCGTCCCCGGCTGGAAGCTCTGCTCGACGAATCGGCTTCCTGAGCCATGAAGCACCGCGCTGTGGACGAGTGGCTGGCGCTGCTTGCGCCAGCGTTTCGGCAGCCGCTGCGTCAGGTGGAAGACCTGATCAACGCCGATCCGGAGTTGCAGCAGTGGCTGCAGGAGGCGGCTTTCCAGGCAGCCATGGAAGCTTCCTGGCAATCCGATCCCTACGCGCTGAGCGCCGCCTACCAGCGGCTGCAGGACGAACTGGAGACGCGTTTCGGTGAACTGGCGGAAGCCATCGCTCGGATCACCCACGGGCTCGGCCGCCTCCGGTTGAACTGGCAACCCGATGCGCCGCACTACAGCCGCGTCGAAATCGACTTCGGGCGCGACTACACGGTGGATCTGTTCATGACGCTGACCGACCCGCTACGCGATGCGCTGCAGCGATCCCTTGAACGCCTGCGCGCTCTGATCCCTCTGGACGATCCCTACCCCCGTCGGCCCCACCAGGCCACCGCCCTGCTGTTCTATCAGGGACAGGCACCGGCCCTGCGATTGCTCGACCACCTGACGCCGGCCGGACGCCAGCAGACGGCCATCGTCTTCCTGCCCGACCGGAAGCCTTCTTCCGAAATGCCCCCGGAAACCGCGCTACAGGTGCTGCACGCTTATCTCTCGGGCACCTCCGAAAGCGACCGGAGCTGACCTTCTCCGACGATCTGCCACCCCTGCCATCCTTCGTCCATCTCGACCCACAGACGGGCGCCGGGCTCCAGAAATTCGCTGAGTAACCAGGCAAGCTGCTCGGGGTCCTCCATCGGAATGGCCTCGGCAATCGGCTCCAGCTCGTCTTCGCTCACCCGGAAATAGCCCAGCGCAAAGGGCAACGGACCGTCAAAAGGCGTACTGATCGTCTGATAAAGCCGGCTGTGCCGGCGCAGCAACTGGACCAGTTCCGGCCGTTGCCACTGCTGATCGGCCGGCGTCAGATGCAGAAACGATCGACGCAGAAACAGCCGCTCGATCAGCGTCGCCAGCGCCGCACGGCATTCGATACGAACGCGCGCCTGCTCCAGTCGAATGCGTCGCAGCGGGGACGGTGCCGGCATGGGAGTTCCTTCAGGCCACCAGTGCCCGGGTCGTCTGATCGCCCGAGGCATACGCCGCCGAGCCGGCCAGGTGCCGCTCGTTGATCTGGAGCAGCGCGCCGTCGCTCACCAGTGCTTCCAGTTCACGATACAACTCCAGCGCGCAGGCTTTCAGGCGGGGCTCGTCGTCCAGCACGTCGGTCAATCCGGCCTGCTTCAGCGCATCCACCAGATTGATCAGCGACTGAGTAGCTCCCACGCGGTAGCCCACCTGATCATCGGCCGAGCCATCCAGATGCGTCCGAAACAGCACGTAGCGTTCGAGCAGACCGGTCAGCACTTCGATCAATCGCGCTTCACCCTCCACACTGAGCCGCATGCGCCGATCGGCCTCCAGCCGCTGTACGGCCAGTGCGGGTTCCGTGATGCCTGTCAGTTCCACCAGCTCGCGATAGGCCGCCTCCAGGGCCTGCAGGCGCGCCAGCACCCGCGCATAGTCGCCCCCTTCGTCGAACAGCAACGCCAGCGTCTGGCAACCTTCGCGGGGAGCCCTTGAACTGTCCAGCGCCGCACAGATCAGCCGGAGCACCTGACGCAACATCTGCAGCCGGAGATGCAGGTGATGTGCCGCCCGCATCAACGCACCGAACGCCTCGTCGCTGGCCGAACGCACGAACTGTTCGAAAGCCTCGTAAAAGCCATGCAGATCGGTCGCGAATCCCTGCAGCGCCTCCTGCTCGTTCCCGGTCCCTTCGAAATGGGCTGTCAGCTGGCGTACTTCCTCCCGGAGTTGGATCAGCTCATGGAAGATCTGACCGACCGGGAACGTCTCGCTCTGGCGGCGCACTTCGTAGAAGGCGTCGCGAACGGCGTGATGCTTCCGGGAAAACAGGGTTCGGTTTCGGCTCGTCAGCCCTTCCATCAACTCGATCCCGAGCCGGTCATAGGCGCGCGCCAGCACGAAGATGTAGCGCACGAAATGCCGGTCCTTGTCCGTCGCGCGAAGCAGCCTGTGCAGATGCTGCGTCAGCTCATAGGTCGTCATGCGGCACCTCTGCGAAGTCCGGGGTCGATCCACGCCATCCTTTCTAATAATCGACCCCGTGGTGTTGAGATTAAGCAGCCGCTTTATCCGATGCCGCATTCGTTGATGCAGTCCGACCGGCGGGCCGCTTCCGGGCGAAGTGAATCACGGCCGCCACGGCGGCCAGTCCCAGCGCCACGACTAGAAAGCCCCAGCCCGGATGTCCGAGCCAGCTTCCCAGCCCCAGCGCAGCGGCCACCAGCGCAAACACAACGGCCAGTCCGGCCAGCACGCCCACCAGCAGGCGCAGCAGCAGCTGGCGGATGCGGGCTTCAATCCGCTCTTCGATTTCAAGCTGGGTGAGCGTCAGCCGAAGCTCCACCCAGGCACGCAGGTCTTCTACCAGCTCCTGCATCTGCCGACGCAGCCGCTGCAGGTGCTGCGAAGGCATTTCGGTTTTCGGCGGTGTATTCATAACCATCGCTGTTCAGTTGGAACCCGGACCGGCGCCGGGCTTTTCGTGTAGCGTTTTTCAGAAAAAACCACCCGGTAATGCGTTTCTGGAAAAAATCTTCCGTGTCGGGCCTGCAATCGCAGCCCACCCCCAATCCCAACAGCCTCAAATTTACGGCGCCCGGACAGACTTTTATCGAGAAGGGCCTGTTGAGTTTTCGTTCGGCCGAAGCGGCTGCCGCGCATCCACTGGCGGCCGCGCTGTTTGCCATCGAGGGCGTCTGCGACGTGCTGATCCTGCCGGAGTTCGTGACCGTGACCAAACGACCGGACGTTCCCTGGGACGCCGTCGAAGCGTCGGTGCTGGAAGTGCTGCGCGCGTACCTGGCCGAACGCTCCGGAAGCTGAGCGGGCTACGCCAGCAGTTCGCGCAGGGCTTCGATGGCCGTCCCCACCGGATCGGGAAACGGCGGCCGGTGTGCGTGGCCGGGCACCGTCCGTCCGGGCAGTTGCGGTAGTTGCTGCAGCAGCGCAGGCCGGGCAACCACGACCGACACTTCGGCCGCATGCGCCTGCAGCCATTCTGCCACCTGCGCAGGGTCGCGATAGGGCACCCAGCGCAGGTGGCCCGGCGTCTGCACTTCGGGCGCGCCCTTGCTGACGAGAAATTCCAGCCCTTCACCGTAAGCGTGGGGAATACCGGCCGCCTTCAGCCACGCCTGCGGCATCTTCAGGCGGCCGGGCGTGGCCGGATGTGCCGGAAACACCCCGCGAAAGTGCGACAGCGCTTCGAGCAACGCGTCCGGCCGCAGCGACTCGGGCGCCCAGAGCAACCGCACGCTCCGGACGCCGAACCCTTCGAAAAGCAGCGCATCTTCGGCCAGCCCCTCCAGTTCGTCCGGCGTCTCCCGACCGTCCAGCACGGCCACGCCGTAACGCATCGGAAGCAGCCGCATCCGTTCAGGTGGGCGCCGGACCCGCAGCAGTGCCTCCTGCACCGCCTGGTGCACCGCCTCGTCCCCGACCACCACCAGCACGTCCGCTTCTTCCAGACGGGTTTCCAGCTGCGGCTCGGTATCGAGCCGGATCGCATCGACCGCCAGCGCCTCCAGCAGGGCACCGACCAGCGTGGCGGCCGGTTCGGAGAGCACCAGCGTCCCCCGGTGCCCGCTCAGCCAGAGCAGCAGCGCCTCCTGCCAGCCGGCCAGCGGCGCACGGTCGGTCTGCCAGAGCAGCACGGTGCGCCCGGAAGCCGGAGGCAGGCTTTCCACAAAACGACGCAGCGCCGACTCCGTGAGCGCGTGCATCTGCTGGTTCAGCACAAACGCCGCGGCCTCCTCGGTCAGAAAGTCCGAAGCGGCCAGCGCCCGCGTGACAGCTTCCTGACGCTCCGGCCACGACGGCTCGCGCCACCATCGGGCCAGCTCGAGCAGTCGCTGCATGCGCCCGGCGGGCGTCTCCATTAGCGACCGTCCTGCGGAAGACGGATCAGGCATCCAAAAGCGCCCGTTTCGGTCGTCTCCGGCGCCCTGCCCTGAAGCAGTGCTTCCAGCGCCGCTTTCAGATAGGCCTGCTGGACATTGGAGGCGTCGCCCGGGCTGTCGTCGATCGCCCCCCGATAGACGAGCCGGTTGCGGGCATCGAAGACGAACACCTCCGGCGTGCGCGAAGCCCCCAGCGCCCGGGCCAGCGCCGCCTCTTCGTCCTTCAGGTAGGGCATCGGGTAGCCTTTGCGCTGCGCCTGCTGCCGACTGGCCTCCAGCGACTCCTGCGGGAAGGCCTCCGGATCGTTGGCGTTCACCAGCACAAAGGCGATGCCCTGCGCTTCGTAAGCCTCGGCCAGCTCCTTCAGCCGGGCTTCGTAGCGATCGACCCAGGGGCAGCGGTTGCTCCAGAACACGATCACCAGCCCCCGCGTGCCACGGAGCTGCGCGAGCGTTACCTGCTGCCCGTCGGTCGAAGGCATCGGCCGATCGGCCAGCGGTAGCTGCGCCTGTGCCGGCCAGGCGACCAGCAATCCCAGAAGTAACCAGGAGTGTCTCATAGGCTTACCGGTTGAGCAGTTTTTGCACCTGCTCGACCAGTTGGTCATAGGTTGTTTTACCTTCCCAGAAGCCCCGCAAATTTCCGGCCATATCGTACAGGAAGGTGGCCGGCAGGGCTCCGGTCCACTCCGGGCTGAAGGCTCTTACAAACGCATCATCGGCTCCCTGCTTCAGGAAAGAGAAGCGTACGCCCTGCGATTGGAGAAACCGACGCACCGCCGGCAATTCATCTTCGAAGTCGGCCGATACGAAAAAGACGCGCACCAGCGACGAATCGTACCGCTGCTGCAACCGCACAAATGCGGGAAACTCCTCCACGCAGGGGGCGCACCAGGTGGCCCACATATTGACCACTTTTACGGTCGCCGGACTTTCCCGAACGACCTCCAGGATTTCGGTGGCCGTGGCGGGCCGCACCGTCTGGGCCCATCCCGATCCGACCAACAGCAGCGCGCCGAACAGCCCGCTCAGCAATTGTCTGCCCATTGCTCCGTGTTTGTCCGGGTTCTGGATCGCTGGTACGGCGGCCGTCTGCACGGGTTTCTCAGCGAACCGGTACGCGCGCAACAGGATAGTAACGTCCCGGTGCCAGCCGATCTTCCAGCAACCCCCAGGCCACCAGCCCGTCGTCGGAGCGGGGCTCCAGCAGTAATGCGGCCAGTCGCCCCGTGCGTCCATCGACGGTGACCAGACAACTCCCGGCCGGTGCGGTCAGCGTCTGTCGCTCGTAGGTTCCCCACACCTCCTGCTCCCGGTGTCCCTGATAGGGCCGATCGGCCACGGCCACCGAATCGATCCGGAAGCGTTCGACCTCCAGCTGAAGCCCGGCTTCCACCGGAACGCAGGGGATGCCGTGCACCTCGAGCAGATCCCGCACGCGGTCGAGTCCGGCCGGAATCAGATAGCCCCGGGGAATGGGAATTGTCTCGGTCGGCGCAAAGCGATCATAGAGCGGCAGCATCTCCGGAAGCACCTCCGGACGGCGCTGCAGCATGAGCTGTCCGGTGTAGGGATGGCGCAGCGAATCGACCGCCCCCAGCAGAATGAGCGCCGGCTCCGGCGCCCGGTCGATGCGGGCCCGCAGTGCGATCGGCTCGCCCACCGGGGAAGCCTGTCGCGCCTGCTCAATCAGCGCGCGGATCTCGGAAGCCCGGGCAGCCGCAAACGAAAGCACCGCTTCGAGAAAGGCATACGTCGCCTCGATGCGCTCCTCGAACGTCGCGTACGCGTAGGCCTCGCTGAGCAGCCCCAGCATGCCCCGAAGTCCGACGTAGTTCGTACCGAAGCGGGGTCGATGGTCGAAGGTGTACCAGCCGGGCGGTCGGTCACTCCCCGGCCAGGGCAGGTTGCCGTAGTAGAAGAACTTCCACCGATGCTTCGTCCAGATCGTATCGTTGACGGCCGGCAGCCAGACCCGGCGCAGGTAGTCCACCAGCGGTTTCGGTGTGGACGGGTGCAACGGCGGCGCGTAGGTGAGCGGATAGGCGTGGTAGGTACCGTCCGTCGTGTGCAGATCGATGAAAACGTGCGGATCGTACGCACGCAGCAACCGGAGCAGCGAGCGCGTCTCGGGCGCATCGGCTTTCATAAAATCCCGGTTCAGATCGTACCCCTGCGCATTGGCCCGCTGGCCCATGCCCCCGACGGGCCCGTTCTGCAACGGACGGTTGTAGAGGCTGATGCGCTCGTTGCCGTCGGCGTTGTAGATGGGAGCAACCAGCAGCACGAGCGAGTCGGCCCACTCGGCATACATCCCGGCGGCCAGCGCCCGCAGCAGCATCAGGGCCGCTTCCTTGCCGGCCACCTCGCCGCCGTGGATATTGGCCAGAATCAGCACGCGCAGCGGCGCCTCGGCGGCCCGCACGCCGTCGCCCGTTGCATTCACCACGTTCCCGTAGATCACCAGCGGTAGCGCGCGGCCTTCTGTCGTGTACCCGAAGCGCGTCACCTGAATCCGGTGCGAACTGGCCTCCAGCACGTCCAGAAACGCCATGACCTCGTCGTAGCGCGTCGTCTCGGCAAAGCCCGTGGCCTCGGCCCGCGTCTGCAGAAAGGCCAGATCCACGCCCTGCCCGAAAGCCATCCGGGCCAGCAACAGCATCAGCAAAAGGCAACCGCCACGCATGTTCATTCTTCTGTTTGCACCGGGATCAGAAGCTGCATCCGACGCACCAGCCAGTCGTTGAGCAGATAGCAGGCCACCAGCGCCACGCCCCACTGCACCAGACACGTCATCACCGAATAGGGCACAAACGGGTCGTACCACCGCTCCGGCGCATACACCACCCCTGCCTGATACAACCACCAGCCCAGCAGCACCACCGCCTCCAGCGGCACCACCCACCGCATCAGCACATCCCAGCCCCGCCCCAGTTGCCAGTCCCACGCATTCACCGCAATCGTCTCCGCCCGCAAACGCGCCGGACCGTAGCGCATCACCGCCAGCGCCACAAACGCACCCGAAAGCATCAACGCCACGCCCCAGACAAAATCCTGATTACCGAACACCGTCAGGTTCAGCGCCGAGGGCAACCCCAGCAGCCAGGCCACCACGCCCACCCCCACCAGCGCCCGCGACCGCCGAAGCCCCAGGTCCATCAACACGCGCGTGGCCAGCTCCACCATCGCAATCAGCGAACTGAAGGCCGCGAACGTCAACCCCACGAAAAACAACACGGCCAGCACCCGACCCATCGGCATTCTGGCAAAAAGCTGCGGCAACCAGATGAACGTCAGCCCCGTCGAAGCCGGACCGCTTGTGCGCATCACCTCCAGCACCTCGGCCCGCGACAGCTCCGCCCCCAGCACCGCGAACACCGTCCCGAAGATCGTCAGCGCCGCCAAAAGCGACACCGTGTTGTTGCCCACGCCCGTCAGAAACGCATTCTGCACCACGCCGTGCTCACGCCGCATGTAGGCCGCGTAGGTCAGAATCAACCCCCAGCCCGCGCCCGTGTCCCAGGCGTTCTGCGTGAGCGCCTCCAGCCACAGCCGCGGCCGCGCCAGATCGCTCCACTGTGGCGTGAACAGATAGCGCACCCCCTCGAAGGCCCCCTCCAGCGTCAACGCCCGCACCAGCGCAACCAGCAGAATTACCAGCAATGACGGGATCAGAAACCGATTGGCCCGCTCGATGGCCCGCACGCCCGTCCAGATCACCGCCACGGCCAGCGCGAGCGCCAGCGCCTGAAACACCACCGGCCAGAGACTCCCCTGAAACCCGTCCCAGAACTGCTGCGCCGCTTCTGTCGAACCCGGCAACGGCCTGAGCAGCAGTCCTCCGGCGTAGTACAGGCACCAGCCCGTCACGACCGCATAGTAGCACATGATGGCCGTCGAGACCAGCGCCACGAACGCGCCCAGCCAGGCCATCGAGCGCCCGCCCACACGCGCGAACGTCCCGATCACGCCCATGCGCCCCTTCTGCCCCAGCGCATACTCGGCCACGATCAGCGGCACGCTCCAGAGAAACAGAAACACCACCCACACCAGCAGAAAAGCCCCGGCGCCCAGGTCGCCGCCATTCTGGGCGGCAATGCGGGGAAAACGCCAGATGTTGCCCGTCCCCACCGCGATCCCCAGCACGCTCAGCAGCAACCCCAGCCGCGAAGAGAAATGCTGTCGCGTTTCCTGCATGGCCGAACGAAACTTCCGTCAACGTTCGCGCACAAAAATACGAGCTTTCGACACAAGGTGCGAGCGTCGGCCGCACTTTCTGCAGGGCCGCGGCCAAACTTCTACCGGCCGTGATCGTTTCAGCGGGAAGATGTACCACCCGTAACCACCACCGGCATGGCCGTGCGTGCTACCCCCCCGGATCAACCGCGTGTCATCTCCCTGAAAGACATCCAGCGCCCCGTTGCGGAAGAGCTGAAGCACTTCCAGCGCTACTTCCGCGATGCCATGCGCACCTCGGTGCCGCTGCTCGATCACGTCGCCCGCTACCTGCTCCGCCAGAAAGGGAAGCGCATCCGCCCGCTGCTGGTCCTGCTGACGGCCAAACTGTGCGGCGGCATCACGGAAGCCACCTACCGGGCCGCGGCCCTGGTGGAACTGCTGCACTCGGCCACGCTGGTGCACGACGACGTGGTGGACGGCGCCGAGCAGCGCCGCGGCATGTTTTCCATCAACGCCATCTGGAAAAACAAGGTGGCCGTGCTCTTCGGCGACTTTCTGCTCAGCCGGGGCCTGCTGCTGGCGCTGGACCACCGGGACTACGACACGCTGCACGCGCTGTCGGACGCCGTGCGCCGCATGAGCGAAGGCGAACTGCTGCAGATCGAAAAGTCGCGCCACCTGGACATCGACGAAGCCACCTACTTCCGCATCATTTCCGACAAGACCGCCTCGTTGATCGCCGCCTGCACCAAATCCGGGGCCCTCAGCGCCACCGACGATCCCCGGGTGATCGACGAGATGTATCTTATGGGCGAAAAGCTGGGGCTGGCTTTCCAGATCCGCGACGACCTGTTCGACTACGGCGAAGAGGCCGGCAAACCCATCGGGAACGACCTGAAGGAGAAAAAGCTGACGTTGCCGCTCATCTACGCGCTCCGGATGGCACCGTCTTCCGAGCGCCGCCGCATCCTCCGGATCGTGCGCAAAAAGAAAAAGTCGCGCGACGACATTCAGACGGTGGCCGACTTTGCCGAGGCATATGGCGGCATGGCCTACGCCCGAGAGCGTATGGAAGCGCTGGCCGGTGAAGCGCGGACCATTCTCGAACGCTACCCGCCCGGCGACGCCCGCGACGCGCTCCTCGACCTGGTGGACTACACCGTCACGCGCAATCGGTAACGTGCTTGAAAAGTTTGTGGCGGTACGGGCAAAAAAGGCCGCGCTGCGCTAAATTGAGGCCGACCGGTCTGCTGCAACCCACCCATCCGTCGGAAACGTCATGCCTTCGCTCTACCTGCTGGGAACCGGCGCGGCCGTGAGCGATCCGCACCGCACCACGACCATGCTGGCCGTGGCCGACGAAGCCTCGCTGATCGTGATCGACTGCGGCGGCGACGTCGTCCAGCGCCTGCTGGCCGCCGGACTGGACCCGGTAAACCTGACGGCGCTGATCTTGACCCACGAACATCCGGACCACACCAGCGGCTTTCCGCTCTTCATGGAGCGCATCTGGCTGCTGGGCCGCCGCGCGCCCATCCCGATCTACGGCATCCAGCCGGCCATCGACCAGGCCCGACGCTGCTTCGACACGTACAACACCTCGACCTGGCAGGGCCTGCCCGCCCGCGACTGGCACGAAGTGCCCTACGAACCCGGCGCGCTCGTGCTGGAAAACGACCGCTGGCGCGTCCGCGCCTGGCCCGTCGTGCATCCGGTTCCCACGGTGGGGTTGCGCTTCGAACACCTGCCCACGGGTCGCGTGATCGCCTACTCCTGCGACACGGAGCCGACCGACGCCGTCGTCGAACTCGGCCGCAACGCCGACATCCTGGTCCACGAAGCCACCGGCGAAGGTCCGGGCCACACTTCCCCCGAAGACGCCGCCCGTCAGGCCGCTCGGGCCGGAGCCCGACGGTTGCTGCTGATCCACCTGCCGCCCGGGATCACCGACGCGGACCTCGAGCCGGCCCGCCGGCACTTTGCCGCGACCGAGCTGGGCGAAGAGCTGGGTCGCTACGACCTGTGATCAGGGAGCCGCCACCGGCCGGGGTGGCGGCGACGTGCGCTCCAGCAGCATACCGATCAGGTACGTCCCCAGCGCGGCGGCCAGCGAGTTCAGGTACGGGTGCGGCCAGTCCAGCAGATAGGCGCCCAGCACCCAGCTCAGCATCCCCATGCCCAGCGTAGCCAGCGCCGTGCGCGACCCGCCCCGCCGCGAAAACAGCCCGAACAGAATCACCACGAACAGCCCGGCGCTCCCGAACGCCGACGCTTCCTCTACCAGCGCATAGACGCCCTCGGCATACAGCGCCCCCACGTAGGCCACGATCCCGAAAAAGGCCACGCCGCCCCGGGCGATCCAGACCTTCTGGCGCTCCGTCAATCCGGGAAACAGCGGCACGATCAGATTGTGCGAGACCAGCGACGAGGCCACCAGCAACGCACTGTCGACCGTCGAGAGAATGGCAGAGACCAGCGCCCCGGCAAACGCCACGAACAGCACGCCGTGCAGATAGCGGGCGGCCAACAGCGGCAGGAGTTGCTCCGGATGCTCCAGGCCTGGCATGAGCTGCGGCCCCAGCAACCCCAGCGTGACCGGAATCAGGCCGACAAGTAGATAGAGTCCGGAAGCCACAAGCGACGAGCGGCGGGCCACCTCGGCCGAACGCGCCCCCAGGATACGGGCCACGAGCTCGGCCGAAAGCACCGAGCCCACTACCGGAATGGCCCAGGCCTCCACAGCGTCCAGCCAGGAGGCGTAGCCGTGAAAGGGATTGATGCGCTCCACGGGTACGGTGGCCAGCGCCACCCCTTCTTGCTGCCAGACGGCTATCCCGACCAGAATCAATCCGATGATCAGCGCAATGCCCTGAATCAGATCGGTCCAGGCGTCGGCCAGCAGACCGCCCGAGATCGTATAGACCACCACGACGGCGGCCGCCAGCGTGATCGTCAGGTCCACTTCCCAGCCTGACGAAGCCGCCAGCACCTGCCCGAAGGCCCGGATCTGCGCGGCCGCCCAGAGCAGCCCGGAAGGGACCATCAGCAGCACGGCCATGCGCTCGACCGTCGGGCTGTAGCGCTGCCGAAACAGATCGGCCAGCGTGGTCAGCCCCCGTCGCCAGAGCGGCACGGCAAACAACAACCCCATCAGCAGCAGACACAGGCCGTAGCCGAACGGATCGGCCGTGCCACCGGCCAGCCCTTCGGCATAGATCGAACCGGCCGAACCGATACAGGTCTCGGCCCCGAACCAGGTGGCAAACACGGTGAACGTGGTCAGGCCGTAGCCCAGGCTACGACCGGCCACCAGATAGTCGGCCTCCGTACGTACACGACGGGAAACCCAGGCGCCGATCAGCAGCTGCGCCAGCACGTACAGGCCGATCCCCAGCAACACCGGCGGCATTTCAGGCGGGCAGCAACGGGTGGGCGGATCCAAAAAAACGGACCGGGAAACGCCTCATTGTCCGGTTTGATTCCCGACTCCCAGCAGCCGATCGCTCCCCCGACTCGCGTCGCGGTAGTAGACGAACGCCGTATAGACGTTCTCGGACCGCGGCAGGGCCTCGGCATTGGCCCGAACCGGTCGCACGCCGTCCAGCACGTATCGATAGACATGCCATCCCTGTTTGACGAGCGCTTCGCCTTCGTAGCGCCGCCGATCCGGATTCCAGCGCATCCGGTAGGAAGGGCGCCGGAGCCACCCGGAAAAGCTCCCCACCAGCCACAGCGGCTGCCGCCAGGGGCGCTCCGGCTCCAGCCGGAAATGCACGCGCACGTACTCGGCCGTCCGGTGCGGATCACCCGGCGCGTCGCGCACGACTCCGCCGATCACCGACTGACCCGCCAGCAGCGGATCGGTGTCGCTCCCGCCAAAACGCACGTAGTCGGGTGCCAGCCAGACCTCCGGCGGCACCGCCGAGCGTTCCACCCGTTCGATCTGCCCGCCCGGCTGGAGCACGCTAAGATCCAGCAAGTAGTCGGCCGGCTCCGGCGGGAACGGCTCTTCCAGCAGAAAGCTCAACATCGGCTGCTCGTCCAGCAATGCCCGACGGCTACAGCGCATCGCCTCGAAGGCACCGTTGCGGGCAAAGCAGACCACGTAGTCGAACACGGCCCCGGCCAGCTCGTCCGGCGGCCGGAAGCGGGCCATCAGCTGCACCGACGGGAAAGCCTGCGCGCCCGGGAAATTTGCCGGACTGACCTCCACCCGCGTGCGGCCTTCCACCACAAAGAAGGGACGCTCGAACAGCACGGCCTCCTCCTGTCCCTGCTCGGTGACGCGCAGGATGTAATTGCCGCTCAAGCGAAAGCGGATGTTGTCGTTGGGGAAGCGATAGACGTAATGCTGGTAGGGAATGGCCGTGTGCTCCGAAGGCGCATAGTCGGTCAGATCGTCCCGCGCAAATGCCTCAAGGTACTCGATAGGCATCAGGTCACGCCGCCACGCGTAATCGGCATGGTAGAAGTAGATCGAAAGCGGCCGTCCCTGTTCGCTCAGCAGATCGAACCGGAGCGTCAGCACGTCGCGGCCGCCCAGCAGCAGGATCGGCCATTGCCGCTCGTCGTCTCCCCGGTAGAGCTGGACCTGCCCCACCGTTTCGGCGTCGGGTTGCAGTTCGGGGCCCACCGTTGAGACCGTCGGGGCCGGACGTTGTGCGGCACGCGACCCCTGCCGGCCACTTTCTCGGGCGCCCGCACAGGCCATCACCAGGCACAGTAGGCACAGCAGACCGAGCGGTGCTCGGGATATATGTTGTGCAGCCATGTACGCCATGCGATTGTCTCCTGCACGCAGGCGGCCAGATTGAAAGCGCCGGCCTGCCGTAAAGAAGCGACCAGCGCCCGACCGTCTGCGATTGCGTTCAGAGCATCTTCCACGCACCCCAGCCGCCACCACTGCACCGCCCGGCGGAGCGTCGCGTCCCAGCCCGGCGGCAGCGTCTGTGCCCAAGATACGTTCAGCAGACCGATGTTGCAGCGCTCCCGGGGATTTTCGAGCCGGCGCAGCAGGTGCCGGAGCGAATCCGGCCGGGCCGTCACCGCGTAGCGCAGCGCAAGGGCACCGCGTCCGCTCAGATCGTACGACGGCCAGGCGCGGTAGAGCGTTCGATACGACGCCCGCGCCGAATCGACCGCCCCGGTAAGCGCCAGCGCGTCGGCCCGGTGCAGCCGAAGGCGCAGCGCCTGCGTCGTGTCGGCTCCGGCCAGCCGCACCCGGACCGTATCGGCACGGCCCCGGAGCAACTGCAGATGCGCCCAGCGCTCCAGCGCCGGAAGAAAGTCGGGCTTCTGGCGAAGCGCCTGTGTCAGCAACGCCTCGGCCCGGAGCGTGTCGCCCCGCACGAGCGCCCAACGGGCCGCCTCGTACAGGCGCGCGTGCGCCGGCACGTAGTGCGGGCAGCGTCGCTCGAACAGCGACAGCACACCAAAGCGCCGCTTCATGAACGCGTAGGCGCTGCGGTCCACATAGGGTATGCGGAAAAGGAACCGTTCCCAGTCGGCCAGCAGGCTGTCGCGCGTGCGGCCGTAAGCCGCCCGAAACGACCACCCTCCGTACACCTGACGCAGCGGTTCCGGCCCGTAGCGATCGAGCAGATAGCGCACGAACGAGCCGGTCAGCGTGTAGGCCACGGCACTGCGGCTCGTCCAGAACCTCCAGGGGCTGAGCAGTGCCGCCACCTGCTCGGTAAGCGATGCGTTGCGATCCCGGGCCAGCGTGGCGGCCACGGCCGCCTGCTCGTGCGGCGTCGGCCGTCCGTCCGGCGGCTCTACGGCCACCGCCAGCCCCTCGACCAGGCCGATCCGTGGCGAAATGCCCAGCCGGGGAATCCCCCAGCCGCGCACGAGCACATGCGCCAGCTCGTGCGTAATGCTCCGATCGAAGCGATCCAGCAGCAGATGCACCTGCGGCCTTTCCAGCCAGACCAACGCCACGCTCGTGTAACGCGCCCCGGTCAATCGAGCGCGCTGCTCCGGATCGCCAAAGACGAACACCTGTACGGGCTCGGGCGCCGCAATGCCCAGACGCCGGGCCAGCCGCTCGTAGTCGTAGGCGGCCCGAAGCGCCCGCAGCTCCGCTTCCTCCGGCGTCAGCCACCGAGGATCGTAGTGCAGCGTTACCGCCCCCTGCACGGCGCGACCGGGCAGCGCGCGCTTCAACGCGGCCGTGGACGTGTTGAACCCCAGCGGCACGGCCAGCAGGTAAAAGGCGCCCAGCAACGACGTGACGCCCCCCAGCGCCGGCCACCATCCGGGCCGGAGCAACCGGGGCGTCCGGTGAAAACGGGCCACCAGCGCCAGCCACAGGGCCCAGAGCAACGTCAGCGCCCGGAAACTCAACAGCCCCGGACGCAGCGCCGGATCTTCGTCGTAGAGCGGCCCGAGCACGCCCCCGAAGACGTGGTTGTACGTGTAGAGCTGCGGATGAAGTAGCAGATCGTAGGCGACCGGCAACGTGCACAGACCCAGCCCGATCCCGACCAGCCAGCGGCGGCCGTGCTGCACGCCCGCACCGTGCAGCGCCTCGGCCAGCGCCACGGCCAGCACGACACTTGCGGGCGGAAACAGCAGGAAAAACACCAGGCCGCGAAGGTAATCGCAGTTGGGCCGCCAGAGCACCGTCAGCGAAAGCAGGACCCAGGGAATCAGGAGCAAAAGGAGCTGCCGGTGCAACACGTCCGCCAGACGACCACCCCGCCTGAAATGCCCCCATGCCCACCAGCCCGCCACGAAAAAGGCCACCAGCGCCACCAGCGCGGCCGACTCCACGTGCAGCAGCCCCAGCACAGGCAGTGGCCAGAGCGCTACGCCCAACCCGGCATAGACCAGGCCGCAGCCTGCAATCCCCTGCGCTTGCCCGCGCGGCATTTACATGGATGTCCGCTCAGAGCAACTTGATCGTGATTCCCAGCGAGAACACCTCCTTGAGCTGGACTTCGCTGCTCACGTCGCGATCGTAGAGCGCCACCACTTCCAGGCTGGTGCCCAGCCAGCTATTGACCTGCATCTCCAGCAGATTTTCCCAGAGCATGTCGGGCAGGTCCGGCTTGTTGAAGGCCGCAAAAAGCCCCAGGCGCGACTTCAGCCGCACGTTTTCGAACAGCTCCCGGTCCAGCTCCGTGCGCGACTCGACGCCCACCTCGAAGCGCACGGCCTGGTCCGGCTCCAGGCCATAGAGCGTGCGCAGGCGCTCGATCAGCACGATCGTTTCCTTGGCGCCCACGCCCAGCCGCTGCCGAAACCAGCCGTCCGGCTGATAGGTGAGACCCAGCGCCTGGTTGAGAATGGCCGGCGAGAGCAGATCCGACACCTTGACCGGAGGCTTCCGCCCGTCGTCGAACGGGTTCTTGGTGTAATTGTAGCCCGGAGCGAACTGCGTGCGCAGATCGGCCGACATCGTTGGGTTGAACAGGCTGAAAAAGCCGTCGCCCCGGTACTGGAGCGAGGCGGCCAGCCGGATCAGGTCTTCGGCCTTGCGCAGCTCCAGCGTGTCCTGTTTGACCACGCCCAGCGTCAACCGCACGTCGTAGAGCTGCCGCCACGACGGCGAAATCCGCTCGAACGTACCGTTGACGGCGCCCGAGAGCGCCAGCGCGTTCAGACCACCCTCGGCCCAGTTGCTGAAAGCCGCCTGCGTGGCCGAAAGGCGCGTGCTCAGGCTTTTCTTCCAGACAACCTGCGCCGTATCGGCCTCCTGAGCCAGTGCATTCCCTGAGATCAGCCCGACGACAAGAAAAATTATCCACCTGTTTTTAAGAAACATATCTGAACACCTCCTGCACCTGTATCCAACAAAAAGGCTATGCTCGAAGCATAGCCTTTTTACGAAGCAACAGTACAAAAGGAAAGGCGCATCCGTTACATGGCCTTCTTTTTCTCCTGAACTTCTACGCGGATCTCCTGCGCCAGCTTTTTCAGTTCCTGCATCGCCTTACGGATGCGCGTGCCGGCGGCCTTGTTGCCCTTTTCGTAGAACTTTTTGAAATCCTGCTCCAGGCCCAGGACAAGATCGCGGAGTTGATCGAAGCGGCTCATAGGGGACCTCCTTCGGTTTTGGTTTCAGGGAACGAGCACCCATGCGTGCATGAGTGCGGTGTTATTTGTGTCCCAACTTAACACACGGCTCGTACTGTGTCAAGAAGAAAGCGCGTTGTTTCCCTGAAAAACTCCCCGTTTCACCGCTTCCGGAAGTTCCTCCAGTTGTCCGATCCAGAAATCAATGCGCTTATTTTTAAGCACTTTACCTATAGGTTCTTCGAGTTCATTGCGCAGCAGTGCGATTACGACCTCCGACATGCAGCCTCCGGCCAGCGCGCCCAGCACCTCGGCCGCCGCTGCCTCGACGATCTGCTCGGTTTCCGTGGCCACCAGCGTGGACACGACGGGCCAGACGCCCTGCCGGAGCAGCTGCGCCAGCCACGCCGTACGTCCCACCTGCAACGCGCCGGAGGCCGTGCGCCGGAGCAGGCCGCGATCGCTTCCCTGAATGCCCACGGCCGGAATCAAGAGTTCGTTCAGGCCGGCCACCAGCCGCTGATTCGTTTCCCGGATGCCGCGTTCGACCAGCCCGCGTTCGTGCGCACTCCGGACCACCAGCACGCCGTCCCTGCGCTCGGGCACATAGCCCTCGGCCTCCAGGAGCTGCTCGGCCCGGCCACCGCTGCCATGCACCAGCACCATCGGCGCGGGAAGCTGCTTCAGCACCCGCGCCAATCGCTGCACCAGGAGCAGATCCTCCAGGTGCCGGTCGTCCAGGTACAGAATACCGATGCGCATGATCTTTACCTATTTCGGCTTCCTCCTCAACGTCTCCATTTGCCTCAAAGATTCGCCTTCCGGCTCTTGAATCCGAGCGAGCCACTTCGTTCCTTACAGCAGCCGGTGGTCCGCCAACCCGTTCACGCAAGCCCCTATGCATCGCTTCAGCCATCTGCACTGCCACACCCAGTATTCGCTCCTTGACGGCGCCGCCCGCATTCAGACACTGCTGGAACGGGCTGCCGAATACGAGATCGAAGCCGTCGCCATCACCGACCACGGCAATCTGTTCGGCGTGCCGGAGTTCTATCGCACCGCCGAAAAGATCGGCATCCAGCCGATCATCGGCTGTGAGTTTTACCTGACGCCCGCCAGTCGCCACGACCGCAACGAGCGCACCCGCTACCATCAGGTGCTGCTCGCCAAAAACGAAACCGGCTACCGCAACCTGATCAAGCTCTCCTCGCTCTCCTACCTGGAGGGTTACTATTACAAGCCCCGTATCGACCACGAGCTGCTCACGCAGTATCACGAAGGGCTGATCGCCACCACCTGTTGCCTGCAGGGCGAGATTCCGCAGACGATCCTGCACAAGGGCGAAGAGGCCGCCCGCAGGCTTTTCGAGTGGTATCTGGAGCTGTTCGGCGAGGATTATTACATCGAAATCCAGGATCACGGGCTCCCCGAGCAGAAGAAAGTCAATGCCATTCTGCTCCGGTGGGCCCGCGAGTACGGCGTCAGGGTGATCGCGACAAACGACGTGCACTACGTCGATCGCGCCGACTTCGAGCCGCACGACGTGCTGCTCTGCCTGCAGACGGGCAAGGACATGTCGGATCCGAGCCGGCTGCGTTTCGACAACGACCAGTTCTACCTGAAAAGTCCGGCCGAAATGCGCCAGGCGTTGCTGGCCGACATTGAGCCGCGCCTGGTCGACGAGATGATGGCCAACACCGGCGAGGTGGCCGACAAATGCCGCTTTCAGCTTCCCACCGGCAAGCTGCTCATGCCGCATTACCCGATCCCGCCCGAGTACAACGGCGACATGGACGCCTACCTGCGGGATCTGGTCTTCGAAGGGGGCCGCCGTCGCTACGGCGATCCGCTCCCGCACGACGTGGTCGAGCGGCTGGAGCACGAATTGGCCATTATCAAGAAGATGGGCTTTGCCGGCTACTTCCTGATCGTGCAGGACTTCACTACGGCCGCCCGTCGGCTCGGCGTGCGCGTCGGCCCCGGTCGCGGTTCGGCGGCCGGTAGTGCCGTGGCCTACTGCCTGGGCATCACGAACATCGACCCGCTCAAGTACGACCTGCTCTTCGAGCGCTTCCTGAACCCCGAGCGCGTCTCGATGCCCGACATCGACATCGACTTCGACGACCGCGGCCGCGGCAGGGTCATCGACTACGTCGTGCAGAAGTACGGCCGGGAGAACGTCTGCCAGATCATCACCTTCGGCACGATGGGCGCCAAGATGGCTATTCGCGACGTGGCCCGCGTGCTGGGCATCCCGCTGGCCGAAGCCGACCGCATCGCCAAGCTCATCCCCGACGGCCCGAAGGTGACGCTGGCCCAGGCCTACGAGGAGGTGCCCGAACTCCGCGCCCTCAAGGAAAGCAGCGATCCACAGATCCGCAAGCTGCTCCACTACGCCGAGGTGCTCGAAGGCTCGGTGCGCCACACCGGCGTACACGCGGCCGGTGTCATCATCGCGCCCGGCCGCGTGAGCGACTACGTGCCCGTGGCCGTCGCCAAAGGCAAAGACAACGACACGGTCACCACCCAGTACGACGGCAAGTGGATCGAGGAGTTCGGGCTCCTCAAAATGGATTTCCTCGGGCTGAAGACGCTCACCATCCTGAACGACGCGCTCCAGCTCATCAAAGAAAACCACGGCGTTGAGATCGACCTGGATCAGATCCCGCTCGACGATCCGAAGACGTTCGAGCTGTTCCAGCGCGGCGAGACGGTCGCCATCTTCCAGTTTGAATCCGAGGGCATGCGCGAATGGATGCGCAAGCTCAAGCCCACGTCGATCGACGACCTGATCGCGATGAACGCGCTCTACCGGCCGGGCCCCATGGATCTGATCCCCAACTACATCGCCCGCAAGCACGGTCTGGAGCCCGTCGAGTACCCCCATCCCCTACTCGAACCCGTCCTGAAGAACACCTACGGCATCCCGGTCTACCAGGAGCAGGTCATGGAAATGGCCCGCGTTATCGCCGGCTACACCCTCGGTCAAGCCGACCTACTCAGGCGCGCAATGGGTAAAAAGAAGGTGGAAGAAATGAAGCGCCAACGCGAAATCTTCCGCGAAGGGGCGGCGCGCCTGCACGGCATTTCTACCGAAAAAGCCGACGAAATTTTCGACATGATGGAGAAGTTCGCCGGGTACGGGTTCAACAAGTCGCACTCGGCGGCCTATTCCATCGTGGCCTATCAGACGGCCTATCTGAAGGCCAACTACCCGGCCGAGTTCATGGCGGCGGCGATGACCAGCGAAATGGGCGACACGAAGAAGCTGGCCGTGGTGCTCGACGAAGCCCGCCGCATGGGCCTGGAGCTGCTGCCGCCTTCGATCAACCGGAGCCAGGCACACTTCACCGTCGAAGACGGCCGCATCCGCTTCGGCCTGGGCGCCATCAAGGGCGTGGGGTTGGGTGCCATCGAGGCCATTCTCAAAGCTCGCGAAAAGCACGGTCCGTTTCGCACCATCTTCGACCTGGTACGTCACCTGGACCTGCGCGTCGTCAACAAAAAGGTGCTCGAGTCGCTGGCGCGTGCCGGTGCGCTCGACGAGCTGGAAGGACACCGGGCCCAGCTCGTCGAGGCGATCGACCTGGCCGTCCAGTACGCCCAGAAAGTACAGGCCGACCGGATGGCCGGACAGGCCTCGCTCTTCGGCGAAAGCGGCACGCGCACGGCCCTGCCGCCGCCCAACCTGCCGGTGGTGCAGCCCTGGTCGCGTGCCCGCTGCCTGAAGGAAGAGCGTGAGCTGATCGGCTTTTACGTGACGGGGCACCCGCTCGAAGCCTATCGCGCCGAGGTCAACGCCTTTGCCACCACCACGCTGGCCGAGCTGTCGCGCACGCTGGAGGAGGCGGACATGCCTCGCAACGGATCGACCAACGGGCACACAAACGGCACAACGAACGGCCATGCGTACCGTCCGGCCCGCCCCCGTCATCGCATCTGCGGGATCATCACCGAAGTGCAGCGGCGCATGGGGCGCAACGGCCGGCCGCTCGCCTTTGCCTCGATCGAAGACTTCACCGGTCAGGGCGAGCTGGTCATCTTTTCCTCGGTGCTCGAGCGCGTCATGCCCTATCTGGAAGTGGACGCCGTTGTGCTCGTCGAGGGCCAGGTAGAAGTGCGCGGGGGGAGCGTCAAGGTGCTGGTGGACGAGCTGTGGCCCATGTGGAAGGTGCGCGACGAGCTGGTCGAGGCGCTGGTGGTGCAGCTCGATCTGGAGCAGGTGCGGCCCGAGCAGCTCGACCGCTTCCACGCGCTCTGCCGCGAGCATGCCGGCCGCTGCAAGCTGTACTTCGACCTGCTCAGCCCCGACTTTCCGGGCGGCCGCCAGCGATTGCTGAGCCGACGCTGCCTGGTCGAGCTCAACGATACGCTGATGCAACAGACGCTGCGCCTCTTCGGCGCCGAGGCGATTCGCCTGGAAAGCCGCCGCCTGTCGGCCCCGGTGCGTTCATGAACGGCGGGCGCCTGTCCTGAACGGCACCTGTATCTTGCACGGGCGCCGGTAGCGCGCAGCGGCACTTCGCTTACGCTCTGTGCTGATTACGAACGCGTTTGTAGCAAAGCCACGGAGGCGTCATCCGAAGTGCGCTACGCAGAGGGGCGCTTCGCTTCGCGCCTGACCACAGGCCCGCACGGCTTCCAGACAAAATGTTGTGCAGGTAACAAAAAAGCGGGGCTGCCGGTGTGGCAGCCCCGCTTCGGGGTTGCGGGGGTGTGTCAGGGCGCGCTTAGAAGTCCATGTCGCCGGGGCTCGGCGCCTGAGCCTTTTCCTTCTCCGGCTTTTCGGCCACGACAGCCTCCGTCGTCAGCAGCAGGCCGGCCACCGAGGCGGCGTTCTCCAGCGCCGTGCGCGCGACCTTCGTCGGGTCGATCACGCCCTGCTCCAGCAGGTTGCCGTACTCTTCGGTCTGGGCGTTGAAGCCGAAGTCGCCCTGGCCTTCCTTGACGCGCTGGACGACGATCGAGCCTTCCCAACCCGCGTTCTCGGCAATCTGCCGGAGCGGCTCTTCCAGCGCCCGCTGGACGATCTGCACGCCGATCTTCTGGTCCTCGTTCTCCACCTCGACCTTGTCGAGCGCCGCAATGGCCCGGATGTAGGCCACGCCACCACCCGGCACGATGCCTTCTTCGACGGCGGCACGCGTCGCGTGCAGCGCGTCCTCGACGCGGGCCTTCTTCTCCTTCATTTCGGGCTCGGTGGCCGCACCGATCTTCAGCACCGCCACGCCACCGGCCAGCTTCGCCAACCGCTCCTGCAGCTTCTCGCGGTCGTAGTCGCTGGTGGTCTCCTCGATCTGCTGCCGGATCTGGTTGGCGCGGGCCTTGATCTGAGCCGGATCGCCCTTACCGCCGACGATCGTCGTGTTGTCTTTGTCGACGATGATCCGCTCGGCCTGGCCCAGGTAATCCAGCGTGGCGTTCTCCAGCCGGTAACCCTTCTCCTCGGAAATGACCGTACCGCCGGTCAGGATAGCGATGTCCTCCAGCATGGCCTTGCGGCGATCGCCGAAGCCCGGCGCCTTGACGGCCGCCACCTTCAGCACGCCGCGCAGCTTGTTGACGACCAGGGTCGCCAGCGCCTCGCCCTCCACATCCTCGGCGATGATCAGGAGCGGCTTGCCGGTCTGGACCACCTTCTCCAGAATCGGCAGCAGGTCCTTCATCGCCGAGATCTTCTTGTCATGAATCAGGATGTAGGCGTCCTCCAGGACGGCCTCCATCGTGTCGGGGTTCGTCACGAAGTAGGGCGAGAGGTACCCCCGGTCGAACTGCATACCCTCGACGACCTCGAGCGTCGTCTCGGTGCCCTTGGCCTCCTCGACCGTGATGACGCCGTCCTTGCCGACCTTCTCGAACGCGTCGGCGATGAGCTGCCCGATGGCCTTGTCGCCGTTGGCCGAGATCGTGGCCACCTGCGCAATGCGGTTCTTGTCCTGCACCTCCTGGCTCATCTTACGCAGCTCGGACACGACCACCTCCACGGCCTTGTCGATGCCCCGCTTCAGGTCCATCGGGTTCGCACCGGCCGTGACGCTCTTCAGGCCGGCCGTCAGGATGGCCTGGGCCAGGACGGTCGCCGTCGTCGTACCGTCACCCGCCACATCGCTCGTCTTCGAGGCGACCTCCTTGACCATCTGGGCCCCGACGTTCTCCAGCTTGTCCTCCAGCTCGATTTCCTTGGCCACCGTCACGCCGTCCTTCGTGACGGTCGGGGCGCCAAACTTCTTCTCGATGATCACGTTGCGGCCCTTCGGCCCCAGCGTCACCTTTACAGCGTCAGCCAGCTTGTCGACGCCCCGCTTCAGCGCCATGCGCGCATCCGAATTGAACGTAATCTGCTTCGCAGCCATAGTTTTCCCTCCAGGTTTGTTTTCAGCTCACCGGTTTCCGGACCACGGGTCACGAAAAAAGCGCCACGAACGACGCGCAGCGCTTACTTCTCCTCTTCGATGATGCCCAGGATGTCGGTCTCCCGCATGATGAGGTACTCCTCGCCGTCGATCGTGATCTCGGTGCCGGCATACTTGCCGTAGAGCACCTTGTCGCCCTCCTTCACGCTCATCTCGATCTTGGTCCCGTTCTCCACACGTCCGGGACCGACGGCGATCACCGTACCCCGCTGCGGTTTCTCCTTGGCCGTGTCCGGAATGTACAGACCGCTTTCGGTCTTCTCCTCCGGCGGCTCCGGCTTGATCACCACCCGGTCGCCCAGCGGCTTGATTTTAACCTTCGCCATATCGCGCACCTCCATGGTTTTTTTTACGGTTGGTGGATGAAGCAACCCCGATCAGATTTTTTAAGGATTGATCAAGATTTGTTAGCACTCTCATCTCGAGAGTGCTAAGCCTTCAACCGATCGTTTTTCGGGCGAGTTCCTGCCGTCCGTGAAGAAATCTCAAAACAAACTGGCATAGAACGGCCAGAATGTGTAGCTTTAAAGGACACAGGGTTTATCCTTCAATTTCATAACCATGGCGTTACAATCGTCCCGCGTTCCCCTGCTGGCGGCCGGCGTCACCGGTCTGCTTCTGCTGCTGGTCTCGCTGCCGCCGTTCGTGCCGCCCTCGGTGCGGACGTTGCTCATGGCGGCCTTTGCGCCGGTGTGTCACCAACTGCCCGACCGTTCGTTCTGGATCGACGGGGTTCAGCTGGCCGTCTGCCAGCGCTGCTACGGGATCTATACCGGCCTTTTTCTGGGATCGCTGCTACTTCCACTGCTTGGCGCCGGAGCATGGTGGATTTACCGGCGGGCGCCCCTGATACTGAGCGGGGCGCTCTTGCCTCCGGCGCTGGACTGGAGCCTGCAGCTGGTGCACCTCTGGCACAACACGCCACTCAGTCGCACGCTCACCGGCCTATGGTTCGGGCTGGGAGCCGGACTGCTCCTCGCAGCAACGCTGCGCTATGCGCCCCGGAAAACCCAACCCTGTCCGGCCTGATCTTTTGTGCAACTGTTCATCAACCAAACAGATAACGGCTTATGCAAGAGAAGCTCCCTTCCATCCTGCTGGGCGGTGCGGTCGTAGGCATCGCCAACGTGCTGATTGCCCAGATTCCGGTCGTTGGCGGCTGCCTGGCCTGCCTGCTGTACATCGGAGCCGGGATGCTGGCCGTCTGGCATTACACGAACACCTACCGGGTGACGCTTCCCGGTGGCCAGGGTGCCGTGATGGGCCTCCTGGCTGGCATTGTGGCCGCCCTGACCAGTGGCGTGCTGAGCATTCTGCTGATCCGCATCGGCGTGCTGCCCGACCCGATCGCCGCCATGGAGGCCAGCGGCCAGTTGAGCCAGATGCCGCCCGAACAGGCGGAAATGACCGTGCGTGTCGTCCGCATGTTAACCGGCCCGCTCGGCCTGCTGATCGGCGCGGTAATCGGCGGCCTGATCGGACTGATCGGCGGCGTCATCGGGGCCGCCACGTTCAAGAAAGGCCCGAGCGAAGAAGACGCGTCGGCTTCATCCGAGGTGATCTGAGCCGATCCGGGGCCGCCAGGGACGCCGCGCCCGGGGCGGTCCCAGCAGTTCGGCCAGCACGATGGCCTCGCGGACGCCCTCGCGCTGCCGCAGGCGTCCGAGCCAGAAACGCGCCCGTTCCTGACCCCGGGCGGGCTCGGCGTCCGACAGGGGACTTTCGTCGGGTTCCGGCACGCTGCTGAACGAAGTCTCCAGCGGAGGCGCCTCCAGGCTGCGAAATTCGGGCTTCCGACTTTCCAGCGTGCGCGTCTGCTCCAGGCTGTGAAACTCCTCGTCCGCGGACGCCCGCGCTTCCCGCTTCGTCTCGGGCTCCGGCCAGCGCAGGGCTTCGCGAATCTCACGCAACGCCTCCTCCAGGGCCGGATCGCGTGGCGGGGCCGTCTGTACCGGCCGCTTTTTTGTCTTCTTGCGCCCTGCGGCCAGCAGGCCGTACGTGATAAAAATCAACAGAAGGATTTCCAGCAGGTTCATCACTCCGCTCGGGCTGCGCTACAGCAAAAGCATACTAAACCGTTCGCCAATGGTTGCATGCTCTTACCGGAAAAAGGCGAACCGCATGGCTACAGGTGTCCCGATCGGCCATCCATATACCCTGCACCTGCGAATCGACGATCCCATTTTACCGCACAGGATGCTGTCCGAAAAGATCGGGCTGGAGACGGCGCTGCTTGAGCAACTCGATCAGGCGGCGGTTGGCGCGGGGAAATGCGTAGTGGTCCAGTTCGTTCAGCGGCACCCAGCGTAGCGGCAATCCGGCCCGCGAGCGCGGCACGCCTTCCAGAAGCGTGCAGGGGAAGGCATACAGCGTCACCCGGAAGTGGGTATAGGCATGGCGCACCGTGGCCAGACAGGGCCCCACCGCCACGCGCACGCCCAGTTCTTCGTGCAGCTCGCGGGCGCAGGCGGCTTCGAGCGATTCGCCCGGCTCGCGCTTGCCCCCCGGAAACTCCCACAACCCACCCAGCAGTCCGTCTTCCGGCCGGCGCTGGATGAGCACGGCACCTTCTTCGTTAAACAGTAGCCCCAGGGCCACTTCGTAATGCGGCACCGAAGCGCGCGGCGTCTGCACCGGAAAGGCTGTCGGATCGCCCATGGCCCGCGCCCGGCACGCCCTGCGGAGTGGACAGGCGCTGCAACGCGGCTGCACGGGCGTGCAGACGGTGGCCCCCAGTTCCATCATCGCCTGATTGAACATCCCGGGCTCCTCGGCCGAGATCAGCGCGTCGGCCACCTCCTGCAGCGCCCGACGCGTGGCCGAGGCCCTGGCGTCGTCCGCCACGGCCAGCACGCGCGTCAGCACCCGGATCACGTTGCCGTCGAGCACGGCGCGAGGCTCCCCGAAGGCGATGGAAGCCACGGCGGCCGCCGTGTAGGGTCCGACGCCGGGCAACTGACGCAGCGCCTCGTAGGTGGTCGGCAACCGGCCGCCATGCTCCGCGACGAGCTGGCGTGCCGCCCGGTGCAGGTTGCGGGCCCGCGCGTAGTAGCCCAGCCCCTCCCAGCAGCGCAGCACTTCGTCGAGCGAAGCGGCCGCCAGCGCCTCGACGGTCGGGAATGCTCTGAGAAACCGTTCATAGTACGGACCGGCCTGATCGACCCGGGTCTGCTGCAGCATGACTTCCGCCACCCAGATACGGTAGGGATCCCGCGTGCGTCGCCAGGGCAGATCGCGTGCGTGCTGGCGATACCAGTCGATCAGCCCGTGAAACGTCTCCCGAAGGGCGGGCGTCAGACGATCCAGATACGACCTGGACGAAGCGCGGCGGCTCATGGACAACTTCCGGCGGTTTGCAGGCAGGTGCCTGGTGTACGTCGGCCTGCTGGTCGGGTTCGGCACGAGCCGTCTGCTTTACGCCCAGTTCTCTTCGCCTTCCGACAGCGTGCCCCGCGTTGCCGCTTCGTTCAGGCTGGGTACGATTCGCATTCTCGCGAGCGGTCCGCTTTCGGCCGAAGTCGTTCAGGCTGCGCTGCCGTTTCGACCGGGGGATCGTCTGAGCGCCGAGCGGCTGCAGGCCGGACTGGAAGCCGTCGCCCGTCGCTACGCCGAGGCGGGCTATCCGCTGGCCCGCATCATCATCCGCCAGCTCGACCAGGATCCCGCCCACCCCGACCGGTTGCTGCTGGCCCTTGCCGTGGAGCCCGGCCCTCGCCTCTACCTGGACCGCATCGTGCTGCGGGGCACCCGACGCACCCGCCCGGACTTTGTCGCCCGGCTGCTGAACCTGCAGATCGGCCGCAGGCTACGCCCCTTCAACCCGGAGCGCATGGCGGAACGACTAACCGCCACGGGCCTGTTTCGCCGCGTCGATCCGCCGGAGCTGTACCTGACCGGCGACACCACGGCCGCGCTGGTATTTCCACTGGAAGAAGCCTCGCCCGGGTCATTTGACCTGCTGCTGGGCTACCAGCCACCCGGCGCAGGTGCCGGGGGCTTGGTGGGCAGCGGGCACCTGCAGCTTCGCCATCTTTTCGGCGAAGGCCGCAAACTGGACGTGCAGTTGGAGCGGCCGCCCGGCCGCGTCAGTCGCTTTCGGCTGGAAGCCGCCGATCCGTTTCTGCTGGGCACCGCCTTTTCGCTCCGGCTGGGTTTTGCCGGACGCCAGCAGGATTCCACCTACAACCGTCAGGATTTCCGGCTGGTGCTGGGCTACCGCTTTCCGTCCGGCCTGCAGCTAACGGGCTCCTGGCGGCGCGAGACCACCCGTCCCGGTCCCGCCGGCCTGCGCCTGGAAGGCGGACGGCAACGCATCGCCCGGGGGACGGCCTCGCTGTTCGGCGTTGGGCTGCGCTGGAAGCAACTGGATCACCCGCTCGCACCGAGCCGGGGGCTGACGCTGTCGGTTCAGGCCGAGCGCGGCCGCAAAACCCGGAGCGCCCGCCAGGTGAGCGGTGGCGATACGCTCCGGGTACGCGAACGCTTCCGCCAGGACCGCATTGAAGCCGCCCTGCGCCTTTTCCAACCGCTGGCCGAGCGGCTGGTGCTCGTCGGGGGCGGTGAGCTGGCCCTGCTCCATGCCGACCGGTACGACGCGGCGGATCTCTATCGCCTGGGCGGCGCCCGCTCGCTGCGCGGCTATAACGAAGAGCAGTTTGCCGGCCACCGAACCGCCCGCCTGCTGGCCGAAATCCGCTACCTGTTGACGCCGCCGACCTTTATCTTTGGGTTTCTGGATCTGGGCTACGTAGCCACCCCGCTCGATACGCCTTCCCGCACGGCCTGGCATCCGGGCTACGGGCTGGGCCTTCAGCTTCAGACCGGCGCGGGGCTGCTCAACCTGAGCTACGCGCTGAACCCGGACGAGCCGCTGCTGGACGGCCGAATTCATCTGCAACTGGTTTTTGCGCTCTAACCATGACCACCACCTTCTACGCGCCTCCGGAGGCTTTCCGCGACGGGTGGGTTCGGTTGCCCGACGACGAGGCTCACCACGCCGTGCGCGTGTTGCGCCACCGGCCGGGCGACGAGGTGATCGTCGTGGACGGCGTGGGCGGCTGGCACCGCCTGCGCCTGGAGCAGGTAGACCGCCACGGCGTGCAGGGCCGCGTGCTGGAAACGCGCCGCGACGTCGGCGAACCGCCCTATCGCCTGACCGTCGGGCTGGCGCTGCTCAAGCAGGCCGCCCGCTTCGAGACCTTCCTGGAAAAAGCCGTCGAGCTGGGTGTCGCGGCCATCGTGCCTCTGCTCACGGCCCGCACCGAGCGCACGCATTTCCGTCCGGAACGCGCTCGTCGGTTGCTCATCGCCGCGATGAAGCAGTGCGGCCGTAGCCGCCTTCCGCTGCTGCATGCGCCCCGGCCGTTTGCGGAGGTGCTGCACGATCCGGCCGCGCTTCGCCTGCTCTGTCACGAGCAGCCCGACCGTCCCCGCCACTCCCTTCACGAACTGCTTCGCCGACCGGTCGGCGACGCGCTTGTGCTCGTCGGCCCCGAAGGCGGCTTCACCAGCGACGAAGTCCTTCAGGCCGAAGCGGCCGGCTTCCAGACGGTGTCGCTGGGCGCGCGTCGCCTCCGCGCCGAAACCGCCGCGCTGGTGGCCGCCAGCGCGTTTCTGATCTGTCAGGACCACCGATAAACCAGACCGGGAAGGACCATGCTCAAAAGCACGACCTCCTCCATCGAAGGGCGCCGTATCACGAAGTACCACGGCATCGTGACCGGCGAAGCCATTCTGGGCGCCAACGTTTTCCGGGATCTGTTTGCCGGCATCCGCGACATCATCGGCGGACGCTCGGCCGCCTACGAAAAAGAGCTGCGCAAAGCGCGCGAACTGGCTTTCGCCGAAATGGAAGAAGAAGCCCGTCAGCTCGGCGCCAACGCGATCGTGGGGATCGACATCGACTACGAGACGATCCAGATCGGTGGGGGCGGCAACATGCTCATGGTCAGCGTAAGCGGCACAGCCGTTACCGTGGCATAGGCGCTTCGATTTTTGAAAGAAAATCACCGGGATCTGTGCGACGGAGGTCCGTCCGTCGTAGTTTGGGCCGAGTCGCTGACAGACCGGACGCCACGCATGGCCGAAGAACGGACGCTGAAATCCGAGCAGGTTTTCGACGGACGCCTGCTCAAGGTTTATCGAGACGAGGTGGCATTGCCGGATGGTCGCCATTCGGTGCGCGAGTGGATCGATCATCCGGGCGCCTCGGCCGTGGTGCCGCTGTTTCCGGACGGCACCACCGTGCTGGTGCGGCAGTTTCGCTATCCGCCCCGCCGCTTTTTTCTGGAGGTGCCGGCCGGCAAGCTGGACCGTCCCGGCGAAGATCCAGAAACCGTAGCGCGGCGCGAGCTGGAGGAAGAAACCGGCTGGCGTGCCCGCACGCTGATCCACCTGGCCTCGCTCTATCCCTGCATCGGCTACAGCAACGAGATCATTCATTTCTATCTGGCCCGCGATCTGGAGCCGGGCCGTCAGCAGCTGGCCGAAGGGGAATGGCTCGAAGTGGTGCGCATGCCGCTGGCAGAAGCCTTCGCCAAAGCCCGGCGCGGTGAAATCGCCGACATGAAATCGACGGCCGCGCTCCTGCTGACCGAAGCCTTTCTTCAAAAAAACGACAAGGCTGTTGGATAAAAGACGTCCCCTGCCGTATCTTTGCAGGACCGATTGCCACGACCTCAACATGCGCAGACGCTCATGTTTACGTTTTTGATCATTCTGATTACGCTGATTGCGATCCTGCTGGTGCTGGTGGTGCTGCTGCAGAGCGGACGCGGCGGCGGCCTGGCCGGTATTGCCGCGGGCGGCGCCCAGCAGGTGCTGGGGGCCCGTCAGGCACCCGACATCCTAGAAAAAACCACGTGGACGCTGGCCGTCGTCTTTATCGTGCTCTGCATTCTGACAAACTTCACGATCGACACGACCGAGCGCCGCGAGAGCATCATCCAGCAGCGGGCGCAGCAGGAAGAGGTGCAGCCCACCGTGCCGCCGGCCGAGCAGCAGGCCACACCACCTGTCCCGTCGAGCAACCAGCAGAACGAACAGAACTGAGCCGCAACCTTTCGGCAAAGAAGAAGGGCCGCTCTGGAGGGCGGCCTTCTTTTTTATGCAGGCGAAGAGGGGCACACGACGACCCGTCCCCATCGCGTAAGGCGAACCACCGGGATGGCCCCATCCCGCCCCGGCGCATCAGCGCGCACATTCATATCGCGCCGAACGATGCCGCTTCAGATGCGCCCGGGGCCTGCCTAAGGACGGGCACCCAACAAAAAAGCGCCCGCCTTCAGAAGGCGGGCGCTTTGTGCCGCGTACGGGATTTGAACCCGTGTTACCGGCTTGAAAGACCGGCGTCCTAGACCCCTAGACGAACGCGGCAGGTACATAAAAAAAGGGTGACCGAGGGGATTTGAACCCCCGACCTCCAGGGCCACAACCTGGCGCTCTAACCAGCTGAGCTACGGTCACCACGTCGTGGTGAGAGACTGCAATTTAGCAGAACGGCGCTTTTTTCTCAAGGATCCGGGACCGCTCCGGCATAAACTTTTGGTGGACGGAACGTGAGTCTTCATCGAAGAATCGCCACCTTGCCGTAGGCGGTACCCTCGCCGTTCTGTCCGACGGCCACGATCAGGTAGACGCCCGAAGGCACCGGACGCCCGTAGCGATCGCGTCCGTCCCAGCGCACGCGGCCTCCCCGCGTTTCGAAGCTGGTCACCAGGCGGCCGTCTACCGTTACGATCCGTAGCTCGGTCGCTTCGACCAGGCCTTCAATGAACACCATCGCGTCTTCTTCCGGTCCGACGCGCACCGGGTTCGGGTAAACAAACAGCGGCCGCGCCTGTTCCGCCGGCGCGATGGCGTCGCCCTGGTAGCTGACGAGCCCGGCGGCCGTCGCCAGAAAGACGCGTCCGCTCCGCGCATCGACGGCCACGGCCTGCACCACGTCGGACAGCAGCGGGCTGTTTTCCTGTGTGAAATGTTCGGCAATCCGGAAATCGACGCCGGCCTGCTCGACCACATAGACGCCGTCGTCGGTGGCCACCCAGAGCCGGTTGGCCGGATCGACGGCCAGGTCGTTCACCGAAAGGCCGCTGAGCAGAAAGGGGTTTTCGCCGGGCTGCCGCTCGGCCGCCAGCGGCCAGACGGGCACCGTGTTGGGATCGGCAGCCGCGAACGGGTTGTTGAGCACGTAAGCGAGCCCTTCGGTGGTGCCGATCCAGATGCGGCCGTCGCGATCTTCAGCCAGCGCCTGCACGGCCACGCCCGGCAGACCCTGGCCGCCACTACCCCGCTCGCTCAGGTAGCGGCAGGCGTCGTCATCGGCCCGGGCCGGATCGTCGCCCGGATCATAAAGGATCAGTCCCGTATTGATCCGCAGGTTGCCGCGGCTGACCGCCACGATCCAGAGCTGGCCGTACTCGTCCACCAGCAGCCGCCCCAGCGTCGTGCTCAGCGAGTTGATACAGGACGGGATCGGCGCGCGCTGCCAGGTGCCGTCGGGCAGCCGCACGTGGAGCGGATGGGGTGCGGTCAGATTGGCCACCCAGAGCCGCCCTTCCGGATCGGATCCCAGTCCCCGCACGATGATGAAGCCACTCGTGCCGGCGGCCGGCTCCAGCGTGGAGTTGGTGGCGTCGTAGAACTGCAGGGTGCCGTCCGGTGCGACCTGCACCAGCCCGCCGCCGTCAGAGCCTACCCAGACGTTTCCGGCCGCATCGGCATGCACCGGCCGAAACGCCGAGCGCCCACCCAGTATAGCGGGTAGAAAGGCCGTCCATCGTCCGTCAGGGGCCATCCGGTGAAACCCGGCCGTGCCGCCGGTCGCCGCATCGGTCGCCCAGAGATTGCCGGCGGGATCGATCGCCAGATCGGCAAAGACGTTCACATAGGGTCCGTCGGGCTGGATCTTTTCCAGAACGTCCAGGCCTGTCGCTCCAACATCAGGCACGGCCGCCCGCAGCAGGCCGTTTTCGCCATCACCGATCCAGAGCGTTTCGCCGTCGGTGGCCAGCCGCAGCGGACGTCCCAGGCTATCGCTCCCGAGCGTCTGCACCGATGTCGTCGCGTCAATGAGCAGCACCTGCGTACCGGCCGTGCCCAGCAACAGATCGCCCAGCGGTTGCAGGTCGGAGACGGCCTCGCCCTCCCAGGGAAGCTCGTAGCTCCCGTCACGTTGCCGCACCGCCAGCCCACCTTCCAGCCCGACGTACAGCATCTGGCCGTGCAGCGCGAGCGAACGCACCGGCAGCCGTCCGTCCAGTCCCTCGGTCTCCAGCGTCCAGGCACCCGGATCCTTCAGGTTTGGGTGCGTCAGCGGCGCGTGGGCCACCCCCCGGGCCGTGGCCAGCCAGAGCGTCGGCTGCCCGTCGGGACCGGGACCGACCGTCAGATCATAGACGGCTATGTCCGAAAATGCGCCGAATTGCGTGTAGGTATCGCGAACGACCCCGTTTACCGGATCGAACACGACCACGCCGAATGCCGTGGCCACCAGCAGCGTATCGCCCTGCATGCGCAGCCGGAAGATCTGCCGGTCCGGGAAGCGTTCGGCCCGCGCGATGTCGAAAAAGGCCCGAATGGTACCGCTGGCCGGATCGAGCCGGTCGATCACGCCGTCGCCGTAGCCGATCCAGAGCGTCTGCCGCCGGGCATCCCAGGCCAGCGCCCGAACGCCCACCTGATGCAGGCCCTCGACGGCCGTAAAGCGCTGCAGGCTACCGTCTTCCGGGCTGTAGCGAAACACCCCACCGCCGGTCGCCACCCAGACGCTCGCAGGAGCCAGCGCCAGATCGGTCACCTGGCGCATCGAAGTATGGGCCTGCCAGCGACCGGCCGGTTGCGCCTGAACGCTTCCGAGCAGCCCCATCAGCACCAGCAGCCACAGCCCGCGCATGGTTCAATCCAGCTTGCGCATCAGATCGATCATCTCCAGCGCCGTCAGGGCCGCCTCGGCTCCTTTGTTGCCGGCCTTCGTACCGGCCCGTTCGATGGCCTGCTCGATCGTGTCGGTCGTCAGCACCCCGAAAATTACGGGAACCTCGGTGTCGAGCATCGTGCGGGCCAGTCCCTGCGCGGCGCCCCCGGCCACGTATTCGAAGTGGCTGGTGGCTCCCCGGATGACGGCGCCCAGACAGATGATCGCGTCGAAGCGACCCGAACGGGCCAGTTTGCGGGCGACCAGCGGCATCTCGAACGCACCGGGACAGCGCACCACCGTCACCTGGTCCAGATCAACCCCCTGGCGTTGCAGGGTATCCAGCGCCCCTTCGAGCAGGCGCTCCGTGATGAAATGATTGAAGCGGCTGACCACGATGGCCAGCCGGGCACGCTCCGGACGGTAGTGGCCTTCGATAAAAACGGGCATGGTCTTCAGAACGACTTCGCTGAACGATTGCTATCCCGGGATGAAAAATAGCACATTCGATCCGTTCCAGCCATTGCCGGCGCTACTTATACGATTTCCGGGAAATCATAGTGAGAAAGCACGGGCGCACACTACGGTGCGCTCCTACCAGATCCCTGACGTTTTCCCTATCCTGTAGGGGCGGACCATTGTGTCCGTCCTGTCTGTTCGTCAGATCATGTTGGCAAATGGGGACGCCATCATGCATCAGTAAATCAGCGGTCACATATTATTACGAGTTACGAGCACAAACGCGTTTGTAGTACGCCACGGGGGCGTTGGCCGAAATGGTAGCCTATTTCATCCGCGAAAACCCGAGGTTGCCCTACGCACGCGTTGCCTGGAGCGTCGCACGCAACCGCTCCACCCGCGGATACGGGATCGTGCAGGTGCCGAGCAGGGCGTCGTCTTCGGGCCGGTGCCCGTGATAATCGGATCCACCCGTCTCCAGCAGCCCGAAATCCCGGGCCACCTGGCGGTAATGCTGCACCAGGTAGTAGCTGTGCGAGGGATGAACCGCTTCGATGCCGTCGATGCCGGCCTGGAGCAATGCCCGGAAGACCCGATCGCGCAGGTGCTCGCCCGGATGGGCCAGCACGGCGATGCCGCCTGCTTCGTGCAGGACGGCCACGGCCTCTTCGGCCGTCCAGGCCGGCTTGGGCACGTAGCCGGGGCCGCCAGGCAGCAGATAGCGCTGAAACGCCTCCCTGTAGCTTTCGGCATAGCCGGCTGTCACCAGCGCCTGCGCCACATGCGGCCGGCCCGGCACGCCGCGACCCACCACAGCCTGCACCTGCGCTTCCGAAAGCCGCACACCGACTTCTTCCAGCCGCTTGAGCATGGCAGACAGGCGCTCCATCCGGGCTTTCCGGTAGGCGGCCAGCGCTTCGGTCAGGGCCGGATGGGCCGGATCGAAAAAGTACCCCAGCAGGTGCACTTCCTCTTCCTCGACCTGCACGCTCAGCTCCACGCCGGGCACCACCACCATGGCCCATCGAGCAGCCGCCTGCCGGGCCTCCTCCAGGCCGTCGATCGTGTCGTGATCGGTGATCGCCACGCAGTAGAGTCCGGCCTCTCGCGCCCGGCGTACCAGCTCGGCCGGCGAAAGCCGGCCATCGGAACAGCTTGTGTGCAGGTGCAGATCGGCGCGGCGCAGATCGAACATACCGTTTCTCTGTCAGATGCCCCTTTGCAACGTGCAAATTCCCCTTTAGTTTTAGGCCGGGCCGGATTTTTCCCGACGGGCGGGCGTAGGAAGGGCAAACCAACCCGAAGGCGCCATGAAGCAACTGTGGAGTCCCTGGCGTTCGCAGCACATCGAGCGCGTGGTCGAGCAGCCGCTCAGCCGGCCGGGCGAGCCTTCGCTGTTCGTGCGCCTGGCCGCCGAGAACCGCGACGAGGAGAACCTGATCCTCTGGCGCGGCCAGCATGTTTTTGTTATCATGAATCTGTATCCTTACAATAACGGCCACCTGATGATCGTGCCCTACCGTCAGGTGGCCGACTACGAGGCGCTGACGCCCGAGGAGCAGTGTGAAATGGCGCAGACCGTCGCCCGCTGCATTCGCTGGCTCAAGTATGCGCTGAAGCCTGACGGCTTCAACGTGGGCATGAACATCGGCAAGGTGGCCGGCGCCGGCATTCCCGACCACGTGCACCTGCACGTGGTGCCCCGCTGGGAAGGCGATACGAACTTCATGCCCACACTGGCCGAGGTGAAGGTCATTCCCGAAGCGCTCCGCGACACCTACCGTAAGCTCCGGGCGGCCATCGAAGCGCTGGAGTCCGACCACGAGGCCCCTGCCACCACTTCCTGAACTGCATGTCGCTCCCCCCACAGGCTCCCTCCCCGAACGGCCGGGCGCCCTCGCCCTGGCGGGCCCGTCTGCTGGGCTCGGTGGCACTGAGCCTGGTGGTGCTGGGTGTCGTCACCTACTTCACGTTCGACTGGCGTGCCTTCGTCGAGGCACTCAACGAGGTCAATCCGCTGCTGCTGACGCTGGGTCTCGGAACGCTGGGCCTGCGCGTGCTCTTCGGCGCCTGGCGGCTGCACTACGTCTCGCACCGGCACCTGACGCTCCGAGCGGCCACTCGCTGCCAGCTCGTGTGGGACTTTTCGTCGAACGTGACGCCTTCGGCCATCGGCGGCGGCCCGTTCGCCGCGCTGTTCATCGCCCGGGATCAGCGCCTGCCCCTTGGCGAAGCCACCGCCATTCTGCTGTTCGCCATCCTGCTTGATCAGCTTTTCTTTGCCTTTACCATCGTGCTGATCCTCGCAGCCTTGCCCTTCATGCCTGTGCTGCCTTCCGCCATGGGCACGGTAGGCGGCGGCACGTTCGTCCTCTACCTGGGCCTCGGGCTGGGCTGGGTGGCCTTTTTCGCCTATACCACGTTTTTCCGGCCCGAGTTGATCGAACGCCTGGCCCGGCGCATTCTGCGCTTCCGGCGATTGCGGCGGTTTCGCGAGCGCGTCATTCAGGAGCTGCTCAGCCTGCAGGAACGCACGCAACTGATCCGCTCCCAGCCGCCCGATTTCTTCCTGAAGGGCTTCCTGCTGACCACGGCGGCCTGGATCAGCCGTCACCTGCTGCTCGTTTTTCTGGTGTGGAGCGTTTATCCCGAGGCCGACGCCGTGCTCGTCTTCATGCGCACGCTGGCCATGACGCTGGGGTCGGTCATTCTGCCCACGCCGGGCGGTGCCGGGGGCGTCGAAGGGCTCTATGTGCTGTTCATCGGCCCGCTCATGCCCCGTCACTTCGTGGCGCCCACGCTGCTGCTCTGGCGCCTGCTCAGCTACTACGTGTTCATCGCGATCGGGCTGTTTCTGACAGGCCATCACATGCAGCGAAGCCTGCGCCGGCGTCGTCGGCTGCGTCCGGCACCGGAACCCGCCGAAGAGTCATGACGCCCGCCGAGCTCGAAGCACGCCTTGCCCGCCTCGAAGCGTACGACCTGCGGGGAGTGCACCCGAACCTGCGGCTGGGCACGGCCAGCGACCGCTACGCGGGCTGGATCGGACAGATCTATCCCGAGCACTACCGCCGCGAGATCAAGACGCGGCCGCGCCGCCTCGAAGGCCGCACCTTCGAAGAGCGCGTGCTGCCCGTGGCCTCGGTGCGCGACTACTTCGAGCACTTCGACGTGCTGGAGCTGGACTTCACCTTCTACCGCCCACTGCGCGAGGCGGACGGCCGTCCCACCGCTTCGCTTTTCACGCTGCAGCAGTATGCCACGCACGCCCCGCCCACGGCTCGCTTTCTGCTCAAGGCACCCCAGCAGTTCTTTGCGGCCACGCTGCGCCGCACGCGGGGCGGCCGCGTTACTTACGAAGAAAACCCGCACTACCTCGACGCCGAAGCCTGCCGCCGTCAGTTTCTCGAACCGGCCCACGAGGTGCTGGGCGAGCGGCTGCTGGGCGTGATCTTCGAACAGGAGTACCGACGCGTCGGCGAAAGCCCCGATCCGGAGGCCAACATTGCGGCGCTGGACGCTTTCTTCGGTACGCTGGACGGCGACGTGCAGGCCCATCTGGAGCTGCGCTCGGCCCATCTGCTCACACCGGCCTACTTCGACTGGCTGGCCGCGCGCGGCCTGGGGTTCGTCTTCAGCCACTGGACCTGGCTGCCGCCGATTCGCCGCCAGTGGCGCCTCTGCGGCGAACGCTTCACGGCGGCCGACCGCAACGTCGTCGTCCGCCTGCTCACCCCGCTGGAGATGACCTATGCCGAAGCGTACGCGCGCGCCTATCCCTTCGACCGTCCCGTGCCCGAACTGGCCGGCACCCGCCAGGCCCGCGACATGGTGCTCGATGTTACCGCGCTCGTGTTTCGCGCGGCTATAGAAGGCGTGGTCGTGAACGTGATCGCTAACAACCGGGCCTGGGGCAACGCGCCCGATCTGGCTCGGGCGATCGCACGCCGCGTCCTCGAAGAGGTTCGCCGCCGAAGCCTTCGGGCCTCGGATTGATTTCAACCGATGTTCACGCATACTTCATCCTACCGAACAAAGCCGTCGCTATCCTCTGCGGCTACTGACCTGATGCAACATCCCGTGCGACATTTTCTCCCATTCGTTTCTATCCTGACAGGCGTCCTCCTTCGCCTGCGCCCCTGATTTTCTGCGTTCCACCCCAAACCCTGATGCGAACCGCCATGAAACCGCGTAGCTATGCCCTCGGTGTATCCGCTCTGTTGCTGAGCCTTGCGCTGCTATCGAGCGGATGCCAGAAAGAAAACCCGGTGCAGGTGCTGCCCGAAGATGTGGCCGGCACCTATGACTTCACCCACTTCATCTTCATTCCGGATGCAGCGGCCATCGCACCGGCCAACGTGCTCGACACGTTGGTGGCCGAAAACACGAACCTGCGGCTGACAGCCAGCGGTCAGTTCGTGCTCAGCTACCAGTTCGTCAACGGTCCCGAGTCGCTGATCGCCGGCACGTTCGAGGTGGATGAGCGACGCATCACCCTGCGCGCCTATCCGGGAGCCGAAGCCCAGCTCACTTCGCTGCTGCTCGACTCGCCGCTGGTGCTCAACCGCACGGACGTCGAAGGCGTGCTGGAGGCCAGCATCCGCAAAACCGTGGATCTGGCTGCCTTTTCGAACCGGTATCGGGGTGTGCCGCCGGTCCAAGGCACGCTGCGACTGCGGCTGGTGTTGCGCCTGAACGCTCCTGCCCCCTGACCTCCCCCTCCACCAAGCCGGAATGCACGCCATGAATCGCTGGATACCACGGATGATCCTGCTGGCCCTGCTCGCTCCCTCGGCGCGGGCCCAGGTGGGTGGGGGTCAGCTACACCTTCTCCCCCTCGGTCGAATACAGCCGTTTCGAGAAAAATGCGGGGCTGAAGGATAGCTATGCCTTTGGCGGTACCATGGGCCTGGGCCTGGGCCGCTACGTCGAACTCAAAGTGCTGGGCCTGATCGGACAGTACGACACGCGCCTTGGTCAGCTCGGCGGGGCCGACTCGACGCTGGCGCCCCGACTGCGTCAGCTGCCCACCCGTTCGGTTCGTACCGAACGCTGGGGACTGGCTCTGCAGGTCAACCTGCTGCCGGGACCGATCGTGCCGTACCTGACGGCTGGCACGGGCCTGCTGCGCTTCCGCCCCGAAGATGACCTGCGCGCCAGCGAAAGCGTCTATCTGATGGGCGGCGGCGGGCTGATGTTCACGGTAGCCTCGCGCTACGCCATCTTCGCCCAGGTGGAAAACCTCGCCTACCGGTACAATCCGGGCGCGGCGTTTCTGCGCGGCGAGGATCTGAACCGCGCCAACCTGCAGCCGGCCAACTTCCGCCAGGTGCTCGTCACAAACTGGATGGGTCGCGCCGGCATGCGCCTCTACCTGGGTGGCATCACGTCCGAAGTGGAAGAAGGGCTGTTCTCGCAACATCCCGCCAACTGGCGTCCGGTCATCGATCCGTTCGTCGGACAGCTCCGCTTCAACCGGGCGCTGGACTTTCCTTCCTCGCAGCGCATGGGCGGTTTCTACCTGGGGCTGGGGCTGGCGCTCGGCCCCACGCTCAACCTGCGGGCTTCTACTGGCGGGCGCTCGACTCGGGCCGACTGACGGGCACCGAGCCGATGGAAGCCTACGGCGCCGATCTGTACCTGTCGTTTGCCGACGCGCCGGTCACGCCCTACCTGTCGCTGGGCGGCGGCTACCTGAACGTGCTGAGCGGCTACCGGGGCCGTGGTGGCAGCACGCCCGACGACCAGGTTTTTGCCTCGGCCGGCGTCGGCGTGAGCGTGTTGCTGCTGGAGGCCCTGCAGCTTCAGGCCGGCGTCCAGGGCATTTTCATGACGCGGGACGGCATCGACAACCGGACGGCTCCGGCGCAGGTCTACGGAAGCACGCTCTACACGGTGGGGTTCAGCTTCCGGCCCGGTCGGCTCAGCTTTCTGCAGCCCCGCCCGCGTCGGGCTTCCGAGCCATCCGCTCCGCTGCTCACCGAAGGCGAAACGCCGACGGCCGAGCCGACCGCCTCGCCCGAACTGGAAGCCCGCCAGCGGCTGCTGGCGCTCCGGGAAGCAGCCCTGACGGCCGAAATCGCCCGGGCCGAAGCGGCGGGCGACTCGCTGCTGGCCGCCCGGCTGCGCGCCGAACGGGAACGGCTTCGGACAGAAATGCTGACGGCCGCCTCGGTGCCTGCTGCGCGTACTACGACCCGCCAGATGATCACCCTTCCGGCCCCGGAGCAGGGTGAGCTCTACGTGCGCTACGGACCGGGCAGTTCGCCGCTCGTCGCCGCCCAGCAGCCGACGTCACCGGCCGCGGCCGCCTCTGCGCCGAGCGCAACACCCACCTCGCCGGAGCTTCAGGCGCTGGAGCAACGCCTGCTGGCACGGCTCGAAGCCATCGAACGCGACCGCCAGGAGCTGGTCCGGCTCGAAAGCCGCCTGGCCCGCCTGGAGACCCTGCTCCAGCAGATCAGCCGGGGTGAAACGACCGTGCGCATTCAGGCTGCCGATACCACCGTGACCGTGCGCCCAGAAGCAACCCCGTCGGAAGGGAGCTTCCTTCAGGGCTTCCGGGGGGTGGCCGTCTTCGGGGGCGTGAACGCACTCGGCGCGCCGCGCCAGCTTCTGATCGGCGTGCGCGGCGACTACGGCACCTGGCTGGGCGGCCGCCTGCACCTGTGGCCCGAGGCCGTGCTGAGCTTCGCCGGCGGCACCAGCGGCTACAACCTGAACCTGAACGCGACCACCCCGCTACCGGCCCTGCCTGCTCCTCCTTTGCTGAATCGCCTGGACCTTGATGCCGAACCCTACATCGGCTTCGGACTGGGGCTGCTGGCCTTCAGCAATCCGCCGCGCGGCGTGGCCGGCATTCAGACGGTCTGGAACCTGATCCTGGGCGCCGAGCGCGCCTACGGACCGGGCGTCCTGTTCGCCGAGTATGTGAGCATGAACTTCTTCTCGTTCAACCGCCTGCAGATCGGCTATCGCCTGGCCTTCTGAACGATCATCCCGACAACGCGAACAAAAAAGCGGCCTTCCATCCAGGGGCCGCTTTTTTTGTTCGGGCATCCTCAACACACGGTGCCTTCGCCTACCAGCGTCGGGCGCTGCCCTTGCCTTTGGGCACCAGTCGCATGCGGCTCAGCAGCGCCCGCACCTGCCGGGCCGAAGCCTGTGCGCCCCGTTGCAACGAACGATACGTACGCTGCCAGAAGCCCGGCCGTCTTTCCTCCCGTGCGTCCTTCGGCGTCGTCATACCACTTGGCACCTGGTCCAACTGCACAGGAAGCTACCGACGAGCCAACATATCGTTTCTGCAGGATTTAAACCGACATGTAACACGATTTTCCGGGCGTTATGACACAATCCCGTAACGCTGTGTCCGCCCTGTCGGAGCCGCCGAATCATGCCGGGCACATGCAAGCACAAGATTTCTGCGTCAGATTCACGAAAAGCCATTCGTCGTTTACCGTTCCCTACTGATCCCTGAAAAAACTACCGTGCAATAACGGAACAAATTCCGACTACCCCTGCGCAGCACGGCGAAACTGCAACGCCGCTCCGAGCCAGAGCGCCGTAAAAAAGACGGTCCCGACCACCACGTCCCGCGGCCAGCTGGCCCCTTCGGTGCCCCATCCGGCCGCCAGCGCCAGCCCGCCGGCCACCATCTGGGCCAGCGCCACGAACCGCATGACCCACATCATCCCTTTCGGACGAAAACGTACAACAACCGCCCCCAGTAGTCCGACGCCCAGCACGCCCGCGTACATCAGATTCGCCGGATTACCCTCGCTACCGATCAACCCCACGGCCAGGTTCACCCAGATCAGCAGAAACGCCGCCCCCAACGCCAGTCCGGCACCCCACCGATAGGCCGCATGATTCGCCCTGCCGACCAGAAACTTGTAGGCCAGCACGACGCCCAGCAACAGGGCTCCCCAGACGACGAAATCGCCCGCGCTCCAGTTGAACTGCGTGCTGAGCAGCGTCGCCGGTACCGGCAGTAGAAACAGCACGCCCAGCATCGTCAAGAGCACGCCGTGCCACCGGCGGGCCGGCTGTTCTCTTCTGACCACTTCCATTGTTACGTCGAATGTTTTGTCCCCGAACGCCCCTGCTGGCCCCCGGGTTGCCACACACACATGACATCCACGGCAGCTTCTCTCTGAAACGGGACGAGTTACTGCGCTTCGATCACCACGCGAGCCGGCCGCAGACCGGGTGCGCTGGCCGTGACGGTGATGGGGCCGGGCATGCCACGCCGGGCGCGCACAATGGCCAGCACCCGTCCGTTGAAAGCCGGACGCTCCGCCGACGGAAACGGAATGAAGCGGGTCGGGTCGCCGTTGGCCGTGGCCACCAGCTCGCCGGGCCCCTCGACGGTGAAACGCACCGGGTTGTCCGCCGTGGGCACGGTCCGCCCTTCCGCATCGACCACGCGCACCGTAATGAACGCCAGGTCGTAGCCGTCGGCCCGGATCCGGACGCGGTCGGCCTCGGCGACCAGCGCGGCCGGCTGGCCGGTGGTCTGCACGACGGCTTCGGCCCACTTCCGACCGTTTTTATAGGCCACGGCGCGCAGTTCGCCGGGCTCGTAGCGCACGTCGTCCCAGCGCAGGCGATACTGGTAGGGCTCTTTTTTCTTGCGGCCGAGCGATCGGCCATTGAGGAACAGTTCCACCTCGTCGCCCGAGGTGAACACATGCACGGGCGTGATCTCCCCCACGCGATCCGGCCAGTTCCAGTGGGGCAGGATATGCACCATCGGTAGCTCGGGACGCCAGCGGGCCTGATACAGGTAAAACCGATCCTTTTTGAAACCGGCCAGATCGATGATCCCGAAATAGGAGCTGCGCGAACTGTAGTAGGGCGTGGGCTCGCCCAGGTAGTCCCAGCCACTCCAGACGAAACCGCCGGCCACATACGGATGCCGATCGCGCACGGCAAAGACTTTGTCCGGCGACGAGCCCCAGTCGGCCGTGTACAGCTCGTAGGCGCTGACGTAACCTTTCTTCGCATCGCCCCCTTCGCCCTCACGGACGGGCGCGCTGAGGTGTGGCGTCACCGGAAACAGATACGTGCCGCGCGAGCTGACGGCCGAGGCATCCTCGCAGCTCAGGATCATCTTGTCCGGAAACCAGAGGTGAAACGCGTCAAACAGCGGCGGCGTCTGAATCCCCTGACGGTCCACATAGGCCGGCATGTCCCGGATGCCTTCGCCCTGATAGTTCAGGCAGATGACGTCCACCACCTCGGGCATCGGCGTACCCGGCCGGGCGAAGTTCATGGACGCCGTCACCGGCCGCGTGGGATCCTCCTCTTTGATGATGCGGGCCAGTCGCCGGGCCAGCTCGGCCCCTTCGCGGCCGCTTCCCTGCTCGCCCACTTCGTTGCCAAAACTCCAGAGGATCACCGACGGGTGGTTGCGGTCGCGGCGGATGAAAGCGCGCAGGTCCTGCTCGTGCCAGTCCGGGAAGATCAGGTGAAAGTCGAGCGGCGTTTTTTTCATCTCCCAGACGTCGAAGATCTCGTCGAGCACGAGGAAGCCCATACGGTCGGTAAGCTCCAGCAACTCGGGAGCCGGCGGGTTGTGGGCGGTACGAATGGCGTTGGCCCCCATCTCACGCAGCAGTTCGAGCTGGCGCTCGGCCGCTCTTCGGTTGAAGGCCGCGCCCAGCGGACCCAGGTCGTGATGCTGGTTGACGCCTTTGATTTCGATGCGCTCGCCGTTGACCAGCAGCCCGCGCTCCGGATCGAATTGCAGTGAGCGAATGCCGAAGCGGGTTTCGTAACGATCGACGGGGCGACCATCGAGCCACAGCGTGGTGACGGCCACGTAGCGGTGGGGCGTCTGCGTGGGCGGAGGCCCCCATAGCTTCGGGTTCCGAACCGTCGCCATGCCGGACGCCGTGGCCTGTCCCTGCGCCGGTACCCGCACCTGTCGGGGCGGCAATGCAGCGACGGCATCGCCCCGGGGCCGGTCATCTTCGCCCAGCTCGAAGATCTCTGTCGTAATGCGCACCGAGACGGCCCGGGCCCATCGGTTTTCGACGGTAACGTCCAGGGCGACGGTGGCCGAGTCGGTCGAGACGTAGGGCGTGCGCACGAACGCGCCCCATTGCGCCACGTGCACCGGATGCGTCTTGACCAGCCAGACGTTGCGGTACAGCCCCCCGCCGGGATACCAGCGCGACGAGCGCGGCGGCACTTCGAGCCGGATGGCGAGCTGGTTTTCCGCGCCCCAGCGAACGTATGGCGTCAGATCCACGCGCCAGGAAGCGTAGCCGTAGGGCCAGCCGCCCACCAGGTAGCCGTTCAGCCAGACGATGGCGTAGGCCATGGCGCCTTCGACGTCCAGGTAGATCGTCCGGCCCGAGTCGGCGGCCGGGATGAAGATCTTCTTCCGGTACCAGGCCACCCCCGGACTGGGCAGCCAGCCCATGCCGCCGTCCACCTCGGGGTGTGGTTGCTCTACGAAGGGACCGCGAATGGCCCAGTCGTGCGGCAGGTCTACCCGTTCCCAGCCGCTATCGTCGAAGTCCGGTTGCACGAACGAGAAGTCGCTTCCGGGATGGCCCGGCGGCCTTCTGTAACGTCGGGACGGATCCCTGATGAAGGGATTGCCGGTGGGCAGCACCCAGGGTTTGAGCACGATCACCTCCTGCGGCGCTCCGGTCGTGTCTGCGTCCACCCGGTAGGTCGGCCATACGTCGTAGACCAGCCCGTCGGCCTCCGCCCGGGAGGGATACCTGAAAAAGCGCCAGTCTTCATTGAGCAGAATCCGCGCGCGCAGCAGATCCTGCACAGGTTGTGCCTGCAACGGCAGGACCGTCAGCAGCAGGAGCAGCCCGCCTCCTAAAAACACCCGATAGCGAGAACTGGAGATGCGCATAACAGCCAGGCGTTGCCTCACCGGATATTTTTAGAAAAGCTATCATACGATAGAATCGCAAACAATAATATTAAAACGCTTCAACATTGTTCACAGAAACCGAACAAATCATTCGATGTAATTGATGTGAAATGGCTGGTTTCGGACGCAGGCGGCTGTTATCGCGTTCAGCCTCCAGGAAACGGCGGCGCTACCGTACCCTTATCTCCTGAAAGAGCACGTGGTCGGTGGCCTCCCGGGTCAATCAGGTCCTGGTCGCTCCAGCGGTGCCTGCAAGCCATAGCCGGCCGATAGGTCCCTGCGAACGACGGCAATCCTGGACGCAGGTCCGGGGCTGCTATCTTGCAATCGCTCATCAGATCGACAGCCAGGTTGACCACAGCATTTGAACGGGATAAGCGGGTACGTTTTCAGTGGGCCGGCAACAGCCAGAAGTGGCCGGGTGGGTGTTGCGGTTGTGTTTCCATACGCGACAGCAGCCAGTTTCGCAACGAGACATGGCGACAGAAAACCGGGCTTTAGCACAAGCCATTGCAGAAGCGCGAGAGTTCGAGCCCGAGCGGTATCCGGGAGGGCTCATGATGGCCTTCTTCCGGCTGATGGACGTTCCTCAGGATGAAGCGCCTGAGCTCTGGGCGGAACTGCGCCGGGCGCTTCGGGAAAATCCGCACCTGAGGGATCCGGACGTTCGCGCCTTTCTGGAGCACAGGGAGCTGGCCGAGCGCGGCTACTGGTGGTTCGATCCGGACCGATGGTAGCCGGCCATGCCCTGCTCCGTCCATGACGAGTCCCCGGACTTCCAGCTCCGGGCCAGGCGTTAACGTGCAAGCGCCTCGAGCCGATATGGAAAGCCGCACGGATCAGCTTCAAGGCCGCCTCCTTGCCCAGCACGTCCCACACCATGCGGCCGTCCTTTTCAGATCCTCGTACTCGACTAATCAGCCGTCTTCCTCCGGCTCGCCGCTCAGGGCAATGTCCAGGTCGCGCCGATAGCGCTCGCTGTCGATCCCCAGCTGTGCTTCGAGCGCCTTGAGTTCGCTGTAGGTGAGCTTGCCCAGCGCGAAAGCTTCGGTGATGCGGCCCCAGAGAATGAGCCGGGCGGCTTCCGTCAACACGCCCTTTTGCCGGGCGCGCTCGATGACTTCTTCGTACTCCGGGTAAAACGAACCGCTCATGCGTCTTCCTCCGGTTCGCCGATCATGGCGACGTCCAGGTCGCGCAGGTAGCGTCGGCGGTCGATTTCCAGCAGCGCTTCGAGCCGTTCGAGCTCCTCAAGCGTGAGATCGCCCCGGCCATAGGCTTCGGAGATGCGGCCCCAGAAGATCAACTGGGCCTCTGTGGTGAGATAGCCGCCCCGGCGGGCGCGTTCCAGCGTGTTGCGGAGCACGTCGAAGTAAACGCTGCTCATGGCTCGCGGCTTTCAGCGGGCCGGCACACGCACAGCCCGACCTGACGGAAGATTTCTTCAATAGTCCGTGCTGCTTCTACGCGCAGATCGCTTCGGCGATCGAGCCGGAGCCGGCGTCGCAGCTTAGGCCGTTCCGCTGGGCACCGCGAGCAGACGGCCGAAGGGGCTGCACCTTGCGACCACCGCCCCCGTAGTCCGGCGCGGCGGTCGCGAACGTGCGATGTCCAAAATCCAGGGGACCCTCGCCAAAAATTCGAAAAGCCGGTAGATACGCTGACCTACCGGCTTTTCCAGCGGAACGCTCGGAAGAAACCTTTACGCTCTCTAAAAAATCAACGGCTTATAGAGAAATCCTTGCGGAGGGGGAGGGATTCGAACCCTCGGTGCCCGCAATGGGCACAACGGTTTTCGAGACCGCCCCGTTCGACCGCTCCGGCACCCCTCCGGCGCCCGTAAACGAACAACCCCCACCCCAGGTTCTTCCAGCTTCCTGCAAAGAATGTCTCTTTGAACCTGCTTTTCCCAACGCCTGAACGCGTTCGTGATTTTTCGGCAATCGTCTGATTTTCCAGGCATTCCGCCGTATTTTGAAGCCCAGGCATCCATCGCTCGACGGCCGGGGCCGTGAAGCAGAGTCGCTTCAAAATCTTCTCGGATCCGGTGCACGGATTCATCTCCGTGCCCAAGAACCTGCTGCTGGAGCTGATCGAGACGCCCGAGGTGCAGCGCCTGCGACGCATCCGGCAGCTCGGCCTGGGCCACCTGGTGTTTCCGGGCGCCGAGCACACGCGCTTCAACCACGCGCTGGGCGCCATGGCGCTCATGCAGGAGGCGCTGGCCAACCTTTCGGAAAAAGGCACGCCCATCTCCGAAGAAGAGCACCTGGCCGCCTGCGCCGCCGCCCTGCTGCACGACATTGGCCACGGGCCGTTTTCCCATACGCTCGAACATCAGCTCATCGAGGGCTTCCGGCACGAAGCCATGAGCCGCCGGCTCCTGCTGCGCCTGAACGAGCGCTTCGGCGGCGCGCTGGAGCTGACCATCAAGATCTTCGACGATGCGTACGAACGCCCTTTCTTCCACCAGCTCGTCTCCAGCCAGCTCGACATGGACCGCCTCGATTACCTGCGTCGCGATTCGTTCTACACGGGCGTGGTCGAAGGCAAGGTCGGCGTGCAGCGCATCATCAAAACGCTCCGGGTGCATCCGACGGAAGGTGGGCCCGACAGCCGCATCGTGATCGAATCGAAGGGCATCTATGCCGTGGAAAACTTCCTGATCGCGCGGCGGCTCATGTACTGGCAGGTGTACCTGCACAAGACGGTGCTGGCCGCCGACGCCTTGCTGCGGGCCATCATCCGACGCGCCCGCACGCTCCTACAGCGCGGCGACGAGGACGCGGCCGTCCGTTGCTCCCCGGCGCTTCGCTTCTTCCTGGAGCATCCACTCCGCGCCCCGGAAGCGCTGGAGCGAGACGACGTGATCGAGACGTTCTGCCAGCTCGACGATGTGGATGTGCTCTTCAGCCTGAAGCAGTGGAGCCAGGCGCGCGACCCGGTGCTGGCCGACCTGAGCCGCCGCTTTATTCACCGCCGCTTTTTCCGCACCACGTTTCTGGCCGCACCGCCCTCCGAAGCGCAACTGGCGGCCTGGCACGAGCGGGTGGCCCGATGGCTGGTGCAGGAAGGGATCGTCCCGGCCGCGCTGGCCGACGAAGCAGCCCCCTACTACCTGACGGCCGACGCCTCGGAGCACACGGCCTACGAGACCGACGCCGACCCGATTCCCGTCATCGACCGCGACGATCAGATTCGCGAGCTTTCGCGTACGACCGAGGCGACCGCCATCGACGCGCTGGCCCGTTACGTGGTCAAACCCTACCTCTGTTTGCCCAAGGAGGTGTCGGTCGAAGCCCCGGCGCTTTCGTCCTGATCGGACGCGTCCTGCTGCTTTTCGGCGCGCAACCGCACCCAGAGCTGGTGGCCGGGTCGCCGCCGAACCGGCATGGGTCGATCCAGCCGGCGGGCGCGCTCCATGACCCAGGCGTAGAGCGGACGCCCCTGTGCGTAGGCTTCGAGCGTTTCGGTGTCGGCCAGGTGCTTGTCGGCGTGCGCCCGGAGTTCTTCCACGGAAAATGGCCCGCGCGTTTCCCGGATTTCGGCCGTGCCGATCACCTTGCCTCCGCTGATAATCCCGATGCGCCCGCGCACGCGCGTGGGGTGCTTCCGGATCTCCCAGGTCTTTTTGCCCTCCACAACGAAGCTGGCGTACGGCTCACGAATGAACAGGCCCAGTTCGGGCAGTTCGTCGGCCCGAAAGAGCGTGCCATAACCGACCATGTAGATGGTGTCGGGCTCCAGTACGCGGAGCAGTTCGGGTCGGTGCGTCACCAGCACCAGCGTGATCCCGTAGCGGCGGGCCAGTTCGGCGAGTTTGCGTCCCACGCGGGCGGCCGTGCGCGGATCGAGGTGTGCGGCGAATTCGTCGATGAGCAGCAGGTTGGGTCGATGCGCCAGCGCCCAGGCCAGTTGCACGCGCGCCTTCTGGCCGGTGGACAGTTCGGCATAGGGCGCCCGGAAGAGCACGGCGTCGGCCAGACCGGCCGCGTTCAGCACCTCGATGGCCATGGCGGCATCGCCCGTGATCCGGTAAAGCGCCTCCAGCACGGGTTGCGTGCCCAGCTCCGGCTCGGCCTCGCCGGGGATCAGCGCCTGCAGCCGCACGTTGTCGGGCATCCGGATCTCCCCTTCGTCCGCGCGATACAGGGGATCGTCACGGCCGGTGGCCGCCCCGATCAGCAGCCGGAGCAACGTGGTCTTGCCGCTTCCCGAAGCGCCCACCACGGCGTTAACCGTGCCCGGTTCCAGTCGGAAGTCGGCCCGCCGGAAGACATAGGTTTCGATGTCGCGTTCTTCGACGCCGAACGCTTCGAGCGCGTCCCGCACCGGCTCAGACAGTCCCTCGAGGTTCAGCCGGTTGTGATAGCGCTTGGTCACCCGCTTCAGCACCACCGGACCGTTCAGCGGCTCGACCGGCGTAAAGTGCGACCGGTAGAGCCGTCCGCCGTGCGCACGGGCCAGTTCGTCTTCCTGCAGAAAACGCTCGATGGCCTCGCGGGCCGTCTCGTCCAGCGGCAGGTAGAGCACCGGACGGCCCGAGCCCGTCTCGAACAGGAAGACGAATCCGGCCTTTTCCATGAAGGGATGGAAGCGGGCCATCTGCGCCACGGTCTCGACGGCCCGTTTGGGCTGGCGCATGTCGGGAATCCAGCGTTCGCGCACCCAGTCCATCATGCAGCGGAGCGCCTGCACGCCCAGTCCGTCGGCGCGATAGTCCGGGTGGACCACCACGCGGGCCAGCCGGGCCACAGGCGAGCGGGCGCGGGCCAGCACCTTCCCCTGCTCGTCCCACCAGGCCTCCGGTGGTACGTCCTGATCCGGATGGAACGGATGGTCGAACCAGTCCGGCGGAAAGATGCGGCGGCGGATGTCGCGGTCGAGCGTCCCGTCGGGACGACGGCGGTGCAGAAGCGGCAGCGGCGGATCGATGCGCACGTAGCCGACCACTTCGGGTTCGTAGGGCTGGCGGTCGAGCAATTCCAGCACCAGAAAGCGCGAAGCGCGCGTGGCGTCTTTCAGGTCATGGAACCGCATGGGCCCGTGTCCGGCCGGGCAGTCCGGCCGGGCGTTGGCGTCCCGATAGGTGCCGCACTGCTCGCAATACCAGAGGGCCTGCACGCGCTCGCGCGAGGCGTAGTGGTACTGTTCCAGTTCGACGATGGCCGCGTAGTCGCGCTCGTAGCGTGCCTCGCGGGCGCGCAGCCGGTAGCGGTAAAGCACCCGATCGGAAAAAAGCGAGCGGCGCTCCAGCGTGTAGACGCGTTCGAAAAGCGGCCAGACGGCCACGCGGGCCGTCCGCAGCGCATAGTCGTCGAAGCCGGGCTGCGGTTTTTCGGCGGTGAGCTGCACGCGCTGGCCCGGGCGCAACCACTGGGCCACCGTACCCGTCATGGGCAGCCGCCAGTGGGTGCCGTCGTCGGCTTCGACCTCCACGAAGGCCAGGTAACGATAGGACGGCCGCGCCAGCTCGATATTTGTGATCCGGCCCCGCATCGGATCGTTCTGTCGGGATAGCGGTTGCAAAGCTCGCTTCGATAACGTTTTTTATGGCGGGCGTTCCTGTGCTGACCTCAGGAATTGCGTGTTTGTAACAGCGTATGACCACGGCCTTTGGCTTTAACCCGTCGCACGTGCACCATTACGAACCCGGACACGTCGAGCGGCCGGAGCGGCTCGAAGCGATCCGGGAGCGGCTTTCGTCTTCGCCGAACTGGAACCGCTTACAGCACGTCGATCCGATGGCGGTCGATCTGGACGTAGCCCGCCTGGTGCACCGGCGCACGTACCTGGAGCGGTTGCAGCAGGCGCTGCAGCGGGCCCCCGCCCGCCTCGACCCGGACACCTACGTCCAGCCCGAGAGCCTGACGGTCGCGCTCGAGGCCGTCGGCACGCTGCTGGCCGTCACCCGGGCGGTGCTCGACGGCCACGCCGACAACGGCTTTGCGGCGATTCGCCCGCCGGGCCACCATGCCACGCCCGAACGGGCCATGGGCTTCTGTCTGCTGTCGAACGTGGCCATTGCCGTCCGCTGGGCGCAGCAGACCTTCGGCGTCGAGCGTGTGGCCATCGTGGACTTCGATGTGCACCACGGCAACGGCACCCAGGAGGTTTTCTACGAGGACCCGAACGTGCTGTTTATCAGCGTACACCAGTTTCCGCACTACCCCGGCACCGGCCGCATGGAAGAGATCGGTGAGGGGCGCGGCCGGGGTACCACGGTGAACGTACCGCTGCCGCCTTTCACGGGCGACGCCGGTTACCTGGAAGTCTTCCGCCGTCTGCTGGGACCGATCGTGCGGCGCTTCCGTCCCGAGGTGCTCTTCGTCTCGGCCGGCTACGATGCGCACTGGCGGGACCCGCTCAGCGCGATGCAGCTGACCGTGGCGGGCTTTGCGCAACTGGTTTACGAGCTGATGGAATGGGCCGATGCCTACTGCGACAACCGGCTGATCGCCGCGCTCGAAGGCGGCTACGACGCCGAAACGCTGGCCGCCAGCGTGGACGCCACCGTCGTCCGTCTGCTCGATCCGGTGGCCGAAATCGAAGATCCAATCGGCCCCTCGCCCCATGAGCCCGCCGACGTACGGGATCTGATCTACGAACTCCGCCTGCTGCACAAAGTCGCCTGAAGCCATGCGTACGATCATCGAGCCGTTTCGCATCAAGGTGGTCGAGCCCCTGCGCATGACCACCCGCGAAGAGCGCCGGCGGCTGATCCGCGAAGCCCACTACAACCTGTTCAACCTGCACGCTGACGACGTGCTCATCGACCTGCTGACCGACTCGGGCACCTCGGCCATGAGCAGCGCCCAGTGGTCGGCCATCATGCGCGGCGACGAAAGCTACGCGGGTTCGCCTTCTTACTACCGCTTCGAGGCGGCCGTGCGCGCCCTGATGCCTTTTCGCCACATCATCCCCACCCACCAGGGCCGCGCGGCCGAAAAGATCCTGTTCAGCATCGTCGGCGGCCCGGACCGTATCATCCCGAGCAATACGCACTTCGACACGACGCGCGCCAACATCGAAGCCACCGGCGCCGAGGCGCTCGATCTGGTCATTCCGGAAGGCCGCGATCCCGAAAGCCGCCACCCCTTCAAAGGCAATATCGATCTGGACCGGCTCGAGGCGCTGCTGCGCACGAAGCGCGACCGGGTGCCGCTCGTGATGCTCACGATCACGAACAACGCCGGGGGCGGCCAGCCCGTCTCGATGGAAAACATCCGGGCCACCCACGAACTCTGCCGGAAATACGGCGTGCCGCTGTTTTTCGATGCCTGTCGCTTTGCCGAAAACGCCTACTTTATTAAACTGCGCGAGCCGGGCTACGCCGAGCGGAGCGTTCGCGACATCGTGCGCGAGATGTTCTCCTACGCCGACGGCATGACCATGAGCGCCAAAAAAGACGCCTTTGCCAACATCGGCGGCTGGCTGGCGCTCAACGACGACAACTGGGCGCAGGAAGCCCGCAACCTGCTGATCCTGACCGAGGGCTTTCCGACCTATGGCGGGCTGGCCGGACGCGACCTGGAGGCCATCGCGGTCGGCCTGGAAGAAGTGATCCACGAAGACTACCTGCAGTACCGATTCGCCTCGGTGCAGTATCTGGGGCGGGCGCTGGAGCGGATGGGTGTGCCGCTGATGCAGCCGGTCGGCGGCCACGCCGTCTACGTGAACGCCGGCAAGTTACTTCCGCACATTCCCCCGCTGCAGTATCCGGGCCAGGCGCTGGCCGTGGCGCTTTACGAGATCGGCGGCATTCGGAGCTGCGAGATTGGCTCGGTCATGTTCGGTCGCCAGGCGGACGGTAGCGAGCAGCCGGCCCCGCTGGAGCTGGTGCGGCTGGCCATTCCCCGTCGCGTCTACACGCAGAGCCACTTCGACTACGTGATCGAATGCTTCGAGCTCCTGCTTCAGGAGAAGGACCGGCTGCCCGGCTACCGGATCGTCTGGGAGCCACCCCGGCTCCGGCACTTCACGGCCCGCTTCGAGCCGATCGCCTGATTTACACCCCCTGCATGGTCACCATCTCAAGCGGGCGGGGATGCATGTCGAGCTGGCATCGGATGGCTCGTCTTTCAACAGGGAACCGACCAGAAGCCGCATTGTGTATGATCGGGTGTAAACCTGAGGGTACAACATGGGACGCCTGCATCGCGCACAGGTGCTTCTGGAGCCCGCGCAGTATCGACGCCTGCGGCGGATTGCCGCGCGGCGCTCTCTGGAAGAGGGGCGCCGCGTAAGCGTCAGCCAGGTGATTCGGGAATTGCTCGATCAGGCCCTGGAAAAGGCGGAAAGCCCTGAAGAACGAGCCCGGGCGGCTCTTGAGCGGCTTTTTACGCTGGGGGACGCCGTCAGGAAGCGTCACCCGGAGCTTCTGCCCGAAGACTGGCTGAACAGCGATCGCGACGAGCACGACGATGAGCGTTTCGCAGACCTCTTCCCTGGTCGTTGACGCCAGTGTGGCGCTGGTCACGATCATGCCGCATCCCTATCAGGCGCATGGTCGACGTTTCTGGCAGAACTGGCAGCAGCAGCCGCAGCCGCTGCTTGCACCTCATCTGTGGGTGGCCGAGGTAACCTCAGGGCTGCGTCGGGCGGTCTGGGAACGGGTATTGACGGAGGAGGAAGCCGAGGCGGCGTTGCGGGATCTGCTGGAATTGCCACTGACGCTCACTTCGGATCGCGAGATCGCTGAACGGGCCCTGAGCTGGGCCGGACGGTTGCAACAGAAGCGAGCCTACGATGCGTTCTACGTGGCACTGGCTGACCAGCGCGGGGCGGTTTTCTGGAGTGCAGATCGGCGCCTGGTGGAAACGCTCCGGCAACAGGGCTTTTCCCGGGCCCGCTGGATTGGAGAAATTTAGCCCGCGCCGGGATTCAACCAGCATCACACCCCCTGCACGGTCACCACGATCTCGCGCTGGCGGGGGCGAATGTCGCACTCCAGCAGCACGATCTGCTGCCAGGTGCCCAGCGCAGGCAACCCGTCGCGCACGGGACCGGATACTCTGTGAACCTGCGATTTTCGGAAAAAAAATTCGTCTGTTTTACCACCGAGTCGTCTGACCGTTGCCCTTACCGGCCACGAATCTTTCGAGGGAATCAGGACGTAAGGCGCCCTGGTTATAACGCAAAATCCGATCGGGTTACCGCCATGTCGGTCGAGAAACATTTCGGGATGAGACTGACACCCCATGAGCGCCGCCAGATAGAGCGACTGGCCAGGCTACGTGCGACCACCATGAAAGAGGCAGTACTTGAAGCCGTACAACGGCGCCTGGAAGAACTTGAAAAGGAAATGCAGCCGCCGGCCCCACAAGGTCGTCTGAAAGACGCCGTTCATCTTGTTGGCTGCTTTGAAGGGCCGGAAGACCTGTCCACCAATCCGGACTACCTGGAAGGATACGGCCGGTCATGAGCGTTTCCGCTTATCTGCTGGATACGGGACCGCTGGTGGCTTTGCTGAACCAGCGCGATCGGTATCATCACTGGGCGGTTCGGACGATCGATGCCCTGGAAGCACCTTTGCTCACATGCGAGTCCGTAGTGTCGGAGGCCTGGTTCCTGGTCCGGCGCGGAGGTGGTAATCCACTGCGCCTTCTGGAGTTGCTGCATGTGCTCGACGTAAACGTAATGCCCGCCTGGAGTCCACGTCTTGAGGCGATACTGCGTCGCTACGCCGACCGAATCAGTGTGGCGGATGCGTCGCTCCTGGCGCTTGCTGAAGCGGAGAAAGGTCGCATTGTGGTAACCACCGATCGCGACGACTTCACGGTCTATCGAATTCACCGGCGGCAGGTGGTGCCCACGCTGATGCCGCCTGATTGAACGGTGGACAATCACTTCACCCGTGCGATTCCCCGGCTTCCCGTGGCCGCGCGTGCTGCGCCGGAGCGTCTCCTGATGGACGTTCATGGCCGTTGGAAACCGGTGATTCCGTCGCGTGCGGTGCTTCCTGCCAGTTCCACTGACTCAGCATGGCCCGATAGGCGTGGGCCGTCAGGTCGTGCTGGAGCGGCGTGATGGAGACGTAACCCTGCGCGACGGCCTCCAGGTCCGTGTCGTCGCCGTCGTCCAGGTTTACGAAGCGTCCGGTGAGCCAGTAGTAGGGCTGGTTGTAGGGATCGTGGCGTTCGGCGAAGCTCTCTTCCCAGCGCGAGCGGGCCTGACGTGTGATGGCGATGCCTTTGATTTGCTCAAGTGGTAGATCTGGAATGTTCACGTTGAGCAGGATGCCGGGCGGCAGGCCGTGGGCCAGCACGGTACGAGCGATTCGCCGGGCGTAATGGGCGGCGACGCTGTAGTCGCGCGCCTCCCAGTTGCAGAGCGAGAAGGCGATGGCGTCAATGCCCAGGATCGCGGCTTCGGTCGCCGCACTGACCGTGCCCGAGTAGATCACGTTGACGGCTGTGTTCGGTCCCCGATTGATGCCGCTGACCACCAGATCGGGGCGCCGTGGCAGGAGCTGGTTGACGGCCAGCTTGACACAGTCGGCCGGCGTGCCCGAGACCGCGTAGGCCGGCACTTCGCCCGAGGGTACCGCAAATGCCCACGGATAGGCCCGCACCGGATCGCGCACGGTGATGGCGTGCCCGACGGCGCTCTGCTCGCTGGCCGGCGCCACCACGTACACCTCACCCAGCGCGTCCATGGCCGCCGCCAACGCGGCGATACCCGGCGCGTTGATGCCGTCGTCGTTGCAGACCAGAATCAGCGGTCGCCGACTGGATTCCGGCTTGCTCATGGGTCAATAGCTTTCTTCCGGTGAAGGGAAAGCCCGCTGGCGCACGTCCTGCACGTAGTGCTGCACGGCCTCGGTGATGGTTTCGGCCAGGCGGGCGTAGCGCCGTACGAAGCGCGGGTTGAAGTCGGTGGTCAGTCCGAGCATGTCGTGCAGCACGAGGATCTGCCCGTCGCAGTGCACGCCGGCCCCGATGCCGATCGTCGGGATGCGGAGCGAGGCGGTTACCTCACGGGCCAGCTCGGCCGGGATCTTTTCCAGCACGAGGGCAAAACAGCCGGCCTCCTCCAGCAGCTTCGCGTCGCGCCGCAACTGCTCGGCCTCCTCCGGCTCCTGCGCGCGCACCTTGTAGGTACCGAAGCGGTAGATGCTCTGCGGCGTCAGTCCCAGATGTCCCATGACCGGGATGCCGGCCGTGACGATACGCTCCACCGCCTCCAGAATGGGTTTGCCGCCCTCCAGTTTGACGGCGTGCGCACCGGCCTCTTTCATGACGCGAATGGCCGAGGCCAGCGCCTCGTTGGGGTTGCCCTGGTAGGAGCCAAAGGGCAGATCGACCACCACCAGCGCCCGGCGCACCGCCCGCACCACGCATTGCGCGTGGTAGATCATCTGATCCAGCGTGATGGGCAGCGTCGTTTCATGGCCGGCCATCACGTTCGAGGCCGAGTCGCCCACCAGAATCACATCGATGCCCGCTGCATCCAGGATGCGGGCCAGCGTGTAGTCGTAGGCGGTCAGCGCCGCAATGGGAATGCGGGCGGCTTTCATCTCCTGGAGCGTCTGCGTGGTCACCCGTCGGGCGTTGACCACCGGGGGCGGGACGGTCTGCGTGCTCATACCGCGCTCAGGTCTGGTGGGCGGAATGCGTGCGTCTTATTCTAACGAAAAAAGCGGGCGCCTGGCTCCGACGCCCGCCTGAAAACAATCTGACCGATGGCGTTCAGTTCTGCTGCGTGGTCGTGGTGTCTTCGGGCACCTGAATCCCCAGCCGCCGGGCCACCTCGCGCGTGATGTCCACCACGCGCCCTTCTTTCACGTACAGGAGCGCCTGCGCCCGCAGCACGACGTCCAGGTTCTGCTCCTGCGCCACCTGGTCGATCACCTGCTGCACACGTTCCAGCAGCGGCTGCATCAGCTCCGCTTCGCGCTGCGCCAGTTGCTGCTGTCGGAGGGCTGAAGCCTCCTGAATCTCCTGCTGGAGTTGCAGCAGCTCCTGCTCCCGCTCCTGACGCCGCTGCTCGGAAAGCAGCGCCTGCTGCCGCTGATAGCGCTCCAGTTTCTCCTGATACTCGTTGAACATTTCCTGCAGCGCCTGCTGACTTTCCTGCGCCTCTTTCTGGAGCTGCTGCTGAATGTCCCGATATTCCTTCATGTTGACGATGATCACATCGGGGTCGGTGTACCCGATGCGCAACGACTGCGCCGGACTGACTTCGGCCTTCAGCAGGCCCAGCATGAAAACGGCACCGATCAGCGCTTTGATGGCAACACAACGATTGCGCATGGGAGCATTCCCTCTTGGTTGGTCTTCAGTTCTGAGACTCGAGGTTTACGTTAAGCTCGGCGAGAACCCGATCGCTCAGGTCATGTTCCGGTGGGGCATACAGCAGCATGGGGGCTGCGGCTTTGTCCAGCACATAGTCGTACCCTTCATCACGGGCCACGGTCTCGATCGCCTCCAGCACCCGCTCCTGGATGGGACGCAGCAGGGCCTCCTGCTGGCGAAACAGCTCCCCTTCCGGTCCGAAGTACTGTTGCCGCAGGCGCTCCAGCTCCTCTTCGGCGCGCACGATCTCCTCACGGCGGCGCTGCCGCTCTTCCGGCGTGTAGAGCAGCTCGCGGGTCTGGTATTCCTCGAACATGCGGTCGATCTCCTGGCGGCGCCGGTCCAGCTCGGCCTGCCAGTCGCGCACCATCTGGTCCAGCTTCTGCTGAACCGCCTGGTACTCAGGCAACTTGCTCAGGATGTACTCGGTGTCCACGTACCCGATGCGGTGCTGCGCCAGGCCCACGCCGGTCAGGCACAGCATCCCCAGCAGCAAGATTCCCAGTTTGCGCGGCATACGTAAGCGTTCCGGTTAGTTGTTGAAGCCCTGGCCCAGCGAGAACTGGAAGTACCAGCGCCGCGATCCGTCGTGGCTCTGCGTGGAGATGGGCTGGAATTCGTCGAAGTTGTAGCCGTAGACCAGCTCGACCATGCCCAGGATGGGCAGGAAGAGCCGCACGCCGAAGCCGGCCGAGCGGAAAAGCTGCGCCGGGTTATAGGTGGCAAAGCGATCCCAGGTGTTGGCCGCGTCCATGAACAGGTACGGCGCCGCCTGCAGCTGGGGCGTCTGCACGGCCAGCCAGCGCAGCTCCGAGGTGTACTTATTCAGGATGCGGCCGCCGACCGGCTCGTTGTTCAGGCGCGGACCGAGCACCCCCAGCGGATAGCCGCGCATGTAGACGATGTCCTTTCCGTAGTAGCCGAAGGCGCCCTGCGTGTCGAAGGGCGAGCCGCCCACGATGAAACGCTGGAAGGCCACCGGATCGCCGGTGATCGAGCCGATGTAGCCGAACTCACTGCCGAAGCCCAACGACACCTTCTTGAACAGCGGCACGTTCCAGCTCGTCTTCAGGCGCCACTTGTGGTACTGCACGAAGTCGCCGAAGGGCAGCGCCACATCGACCGACAGGCGCACCAGCGAGCCGGCCGTCGGAAACAGCGGGTTGTCCAGCGAATTGCGCGTCAGTCCCGCCCGCACGGTCACCTCCCGGCTCACCCCGCGGGGCAGCGTCGAGGTGAAGTTGTCGTTGTTGAAGTACTGGAAGCCGAGCCCCAGCGAGCCCGTGAAGTAGTCGTCGGGCCACTTCAGGCGCCGCTCGTAGAAGACGCGGCTGGTGAAGGTGGTCAGGTTGCCGATGTTGCTGAAGTACGGATAGTCGCTGAAGCGCGTGTAGTCCAGCGAAAAACCGACCGGGTTGGGCCGTCCCCGGAACCAGGGCTCGGTGAACGAGAGGCCGTAGCTTTGGTAGTAGGTGCCGTTCGTCTGCACGCTCAGCGAGAGCTGCTGCCCGTCGCCCGAGGGCAGCGGCCGCCAGGCCTTGCCGTTGAACAGGTTCTGCGCCGAGAAATTGTTGAGCGTAAAGCGCAGCATGAGGATCAGCCCGAGGTGCCCCCACGTACCCGAGAGCTCCAGCTGGTCGCTCCCTACTTCTTCCACCTTGTAGGTCAGATCGACCGTCTTTTTCTCCGGATTGATCTGCACCTCGGGGCCGGCCGCCAGCGCTTCCTGGTTGAAGTAGTTGAGCTGTGCCAGGCGTCGGATCGACTCCTGGATGGCATCGCGGCTGAACGTCTGACCCGGAATCGTATAGAGCTCACGCCGGATGACGTGCTCCTTGGTCTTCTGATTGCCGACGATGTTGATCGTGCCGAATTCGAAGACGTCGCCTTCGTACACGTCGAAGTGCAGATCCAGCGAATCGCCTCCCACCACACGAATGGTCGGCTCCGCGCGGAAAAGCATGTAGCCCCGGTTCATGTAGAGGCTGGAGACGTCCGTACTGCGCTTGTTGCCGTAGAGGTTCTCTTCCAGCTTCTTCCGGTTGAACGGATCCCCTTTCTTGAAGCCCAGCGCCTCGGTCAGCGCCTCGTCGGGAAACACCGTATTGCCCTCCCATTCGATGTTCCGGATGTAGTAGCGCGGGCCTTCGTGCACGGTGATTTTAACGATCAGCTCCGGATCCTCCGTGTTCTCGGCCAGATAGACCGTGTCGTGGACGATCCGGGCGTCGTAGAAGCCTTTTTCGTTGTAGTAGTCGATGAGGGCCTGCAGGTCTTCCTCGAACTTCTCCGGGTCGAAGCGGGCTTTGCGCCAGAAGCGCCACCAGCTCTTCTGCTTGGTGTGCTTCATCTTGCCCCGGAGCTTGCCATCGGAGATCTGCTCGTTCCCCTCGAAAAGGATCTTGCCGATTTTGACTTTTTCGCCCCGGTCTACGTCGAAATGCAGGATGACCTCGCCGTTTTCGTTCTCCTCGCGGCGCGTGGTGACCTTCGCCAGCAGGAAGCCCTTTTCCTTCAGGTAGTCCCGGATAATCTGCTCGGAACGCTCGATGTCGGTCGGGCGCACCCGGGCCCCGCGAAACAGCGGCAGCCGTTTGCGCAGCTCTTTCTGGTCGCCCTTTTTCAGGCCGGAGAAGGTGTAGTCGGCCAGCCGGGGCTCTTCCTGCACGCGGATGGTCAGGTAGACGGCATTCCCTTCCCGCCGCTGTTCCACGATCTGCACCTGCGAGAACAGGCCCAGCCGGTAGACGCCCCGGATCGCTTCGGCCAGCGCCGGGTCGCCCGGCAGCGTAAGCTCCTGGCCGATGCGCAGGCCGGCGGCCTGCCGCACGATGTCTTCGGTGTTTTCGCGACTGACGCCTTCGATCTCCAGTCCCTGCAGCACAACGCGGCTGACGCCATTGGGCGAGGACGTCTGCGCACCCGCAACGCCCAGCGTCAGCAGCAACCCACTGCACAGCAACACCACGATCCGTTTCACCTGCGGCATGACGGGGTCTGCGAAAAGTGCCTGTCCCCTGTTTAACGTTTTATTCGATGCCATTCGTATCCGAGGTATAGATGCGGCCAAACCGTCGCTCGCGGTTCTGGTAGCTGCGGATGGCCTCGTAGAGCTGGCGCCGCCGGAAGGCGGGCCAGTAAACGTCTGTGATGTAGAGTTCGGTGTAGGCGATCTGCCAGAGCAGGAAGTTGGACACCCGGAACTCACCCCCCGTCCGGATCAGCAGGTCGGGATCGGGCAGTCCGGCACTGGGCAATGCAGCGGCGAACGTCGCCTCGTCGATCTCCTCGGGATGGAGCGTGCCTTCCTGCACGCGGCGGGCAAGGGTGCGGACGGCCTGCAGGATTTCCCAGCGGCCGCTGTAGGAAAGCGCCAGCGTCAGCACCAGCCGGTCGTTTCGGGCCGTCTCCTGCACGGCCTGTTCCAGTTCGGCCCGGCACACCGGCGGAAGCTGCGCCATCTCGCCCAACACACGTAGCTGCACGCCGTTTTCCAGCAGCCGGGTCTTCTCCCGGCGAATCGTCTTCACCAGGAGTTGCATGAGTGCGTTGACCTCGGAGGCCGGCCGCTGCCAGTTCTCCGTGCTGAAGGTGTAGAGCGTCAGGTACGGAATGCCGAGCTGCACACAGGCTTCCGTGATGTCGCGCACCGACTCGACGCCTTCGTAGTGGCCGACCACGCGCCGCTTGCCCTGCTGCTGGGCCCAGCGGCCGTTTCCGTCCATGATGATGGCAATATGGACGGGCAAGGGTCCCCGCTGCCGGAGCTCCTCCTGCAGCGCCCGGTCTTCTTCGGTCTGCACCTTGCCCGTGATGGCCACCGGGTCAGCCGTGTTCGTGGTGCTGCCCACGTCTTTTCGGTTTGGATTCTCTGGGTTAAACCCCTTACAACCGCAATAGATCGTTCAGGATCACAAAGGCCATGAAGGCGAGCAGCAGGATCATACCCACCTGCTGCAGGGCCAGCCGTACTCGCACCGAGGGCTCCCGACGCGCGACCGCTTCGTAGAGCAGAAACAGCAGGTGGCCGCCGTCGAGCGCCGGGATCGGCAGAATGTTCACGATGGCGAGCGTGATCGACAGCACCGCCACGATATTCCAGAAGGCACGCCCGCCCGCCTCGGCTGCCTCCTTGGTGACCTTCGCGATCATGATCGGGCCACCCACGTTCTCCCGGAAGCTCTCCTGCCCGGTCACCATGCGGCGGAGGCTGGTCAGAATCACGCGCGTGTGCGTCCAGGTCTCCTCCACCCCGGCCAGCAGCGCCGCCCCGAGCCCGTACCGCACGCGCTGCACGCCGAAGTACTCCATGAGCAGCTGCGGCGTGGGCGCGGCGATGCCCAGGAAGTAACGGTTGGCCTCGGGATCGTAGTATGGCCGGATCGTCGCTTCATAGACGACCCCGTCGGGACGACGCGCCACCAGAACGGCCCCTTCGGGCACGGCCGCGCTGGTGTCGGGTCGCAGCCAGCGCACGCGCATGGGCCGGTCGCCCCGCTGCTGCACCACCTCGACCAGCTCGTTCCAGAAGCCGATCGCAATCGAGTCGATCGCCAGGATGCGGTCGCCCGGCCGCAGTCCCGCCATGGCGGCCGGCGCCCCCTCCAGCACGCCGCCCACCAGCGGGGGATCGACCGAGATGCCCAGCATACCGCCCCGGCGGCTGAGCTGCGTCATCAGGTCCGGCGGTCCGGCGAACGTCAGCGTGTCGCCGTTTCGCACGACGGTGATCGTGAACGGATCGGCCAGCAGCGCCTCCAGGTTGCGCAGATCGCCGTAGCGCTCGAGCGGCCGCCCATTCACCGCCACGATATGATCGCCCGTGCGCAGCCCCATCTCGTAGGCCAGCGACCCCTCGGCCACATAGACGGCCTGCACGTTTTCGGCGGGGATGTACAGCTCGCCGTAGGCCAGCTTCAGCCCGGCAAAGATGAGCGCCGCCAGCAAAATGTTGAAAAGCACCCCTCCTGAAATGACCAGCATCCGCTGCCAGAGGGGCTTGGCGCGAAACTCCCAGGGCTCGGGCGGCCGATTGACGAACTCGGTATCCAGATTCTCGTCGATCAGTCCGGCAATCTTCACGTAACCGCCCAGCGGTGTGGCCCCGATCACGTATTCCGTTTCGCCCCGACGCCAGCTGAAAATTTTCGGTGGAAAGCCGATGGAAAACTTCTCGACCCGCATGCCGAAAAGCCGGGCAAAGAGGAAGTGGCCCATCTCGTGCGTGAACACGAGAATCATGATGGCCAGAACCACCCAGAAGACGTAGGTCAGCAGGTTCAGCACGCTCTCCATGGATTTGCTGCAAGCGCCTCCAATTCCGGGATTGCCCGCCTTCAATGGGCGGCCACACCGGCGAGTTCCTGCACGTAGTGCCGCGCCCTGCGGTCGGCTTCCTGCAGGTGTTCGTAGGAAGGCACCGGTTCGGGCTCGCTCAGGTGTTCCAGAGCCGCCTCAACCAGTCGCGCTATGTCGGTAAAGCGGATCTGTTCCTGTAGAAAGAGCTGGACGGCCTGCTCGTTGGCCGCGTTGAGCACGGCCGGCGCCGTGCCGCCCCGACGCAACGCTTCGTAGGCCAGCGACAGGCACGGAAAGCGTTCCGGGTCGGGCGCCTCGAAGTCGAGCCGGCCCAGCTGCACCCAGTCGATCCGCTCGTGCGGTGCCTCCCAGCGCTCGGGATAGCTCAGCGCGTACTGGATGGGCAGCCGCATGTCGGGCACGCCGAGCTGCGCCTTCGTCGAGCCGTCGACAAAGGTGACCATCGAATGAATGATCGACTGAGGATGCACGAGCACCTGGATGCGCTCGGCCGGCAGTTCGAAGAGCCAGTGCGCCTCGATGACCTCCAGCCCCTTGTTCATCATGGTGGCCGAATCGACCGTCACCTTGGCGCCCATCGACCAGTTCGGGTGGCAGAGCGCCTCGTCCGGTGTGATGTGGTCGAACGTCTCCAGCGGTCGCGTCCGAAACGGCCCGCCTGAGGCCGTCAGGATCAGCGTTTCGACCGAAGCCGGCTCCTCCCCGACCAGACACTGAAAGATAGCCGAATGTTCGCTGTCGACCGGAATCAGCGTGCCCCCGTGCCGGCGCAGGGCCTCGCGCACCAGCGCCCCGCCGGCCACCAGCGTCTCCTTGTTGGCCAGCGCCACCTGCTTGCCGGCTTCCAGGGCCGCCAGCACCGGACGCAGTCCGGCAAAGCCGACAAGCGCCGCCACCACCACGTCCACGTCCGGCCGCTGCACGCAGGCGCAGCGTCCCTCCTCCCCCTGCAATACTTCGATCCCGGTGCCGGCCAGGGCCTCCCGGAGCTGCCGGTAGCCCTCCGGATCGTCGATCACCACGCAGGCCGGACGGAATTCCAGCGCCTGCTGGAGCAGACGCGCCGCGTTGCGACGGGCCGTCAGGACCTGCACCGAGAGCCGATCCGGGAAAAGCCGCACGATGTCGAGCGTCTGCGTGCCGATCGACCCCGTCGCGCCCAGCACAGCCAGCCGACGGGGCGCAGCGACCGGCGACGACGCCGTCTCGGAAGTTTCCTGCACGGGTTGCATGGTTGTTGGAAACGAATCCGGGCGCTCTCTGTACGACGAAGGGTTGCGTTTTGCTTCCGGCCGTAAACTTTCCGCCCGTATGCGCCGAGGTTTTGCGCGCACGTTTTATCTGGCCGCGTTGCTGCTGACGCTGAGCGCTCCGTCCCGGGCGCAGGCGCCCGACAGCCTGCTCATGGTACGCTACCGCGCCGCCGAGCAGCTGCTCCGCAGCGGCCAGTACCAGCAGGCGTTGCCGCTGCTGGAGGCGCTCTACCGGGAGCGCCCCGATGTCTACGTTTTCTACGACCGGCTCAAGCAGGTCTACGAAAACCTCAAGCGCTACGACGACGCGCTGCGCCTGATCGAATCGCGGCTGGATGCGCGCGCGCCCAATCCGGCCCTGCTGGCCGAAAAAGGCCGGTTGCTCTATCTGAAAGGCGACGAGGCGGGTGCGGAGGCGGCCTGGGAAGCGGCCATCCAGGCGGCCCCGCAGCAGAGCGGCACTTACCGCGTGGTCTACCAGACGCTGCTCGAACTGCGTCGCTTCGACGAGGCCATTCGCGTGCTGGAGCGCGCCCGGCGCACGCTCTCCAACCCCTCGGTCTTCCTGCTGGACCTGGCCTACCTCTACAGCCTCGACGGCCGCTACGAGGAGGCCATGGAGTCTTACCGGGAATTTCTGCAGCAGGACGCCCGGCGTCTGGGCTTCGTGCAGACGCGCCTGGAGCCCTTCATGGACGAGGCAGCCGCCCGCGAGGCCGGCATCGCCGTCTTCGAGCGGGCCGTCCGCCGCGAGCCGCTGAACCCGGCCTTCCGCCAGATGCTGGCCTGGCTCTACCTGCGCAACGGCGACTACACGCGGGCGCTGGACGTGTACCGGGCGCTGGATCGATTGCAGCAGGCGCAGGGCCAGCTCCTGCTGCAATTCGCCCTGCAGGCCCGCGATGCGGGCGCCCTCGACGCAGCCCGCGCCGCGCTGGAAGACATCCTGCGCCAGTCCGGCACCTCCGTGCTCCCGGAAGCGCACTACGAACTGGGCCGTCTCTACGAGCAGCAGGCGCTCGGCGGCGACACGACGGCCGCCCGCCTGGCCCGGCGCATGTACCGGGATTTCCTGGCCGCCTTCCCCGGCCATCCGCTCGTTCCGGACGCCCTCTACCGGCTGGCGCGGCTGGAGCTGGACGTGCTGCACCACCCGCAGGCCGCCGACTCGCTGCTCACGGCACTGCTGGACCGCTACACCGACCACGAGGTGGCCTGGCAGGCCCGCTTCGACCAGGGACGGCTGGCGCTGCAGGCCGGCGACCTGAGCGCCGCACGCCTGGCATTCCTGCGCCTGCTCGACGCACGCCGCACCGGTCCGCTGGCCGAGGCCGCCCGTTACCAGCTCGCACTGCTCGACTTCTACGACGGGGCCTTCGAGGCGGCGCTTGCCCAGCTCGACATCCTCGTCGAAGACGCTGCCTCCGACGTGGCCAACGATGCGCTGGCGCTCCGGCTGCTCATCCAGGAAAACCGGGGGCCCGATTCGCTCGACACGCCGCTCCGTCGCTACGCGCAGGCCCGGCTCCTGATGGATCGGAACCGGCTCGAAGCGGCGCTCGATTCGCTGAACGCGCTGCAACAGGACGTGAGCATGCACCCGATCGCCGACGACGTGACGCTGCTGCGGGCCCGCCTGCTCCGCCGGCTGGGACGCCCGACCGAGGCGCTGGCGCTCCTGCTCGAATTTCCCCTGCGCTACCCCCGGAGCCCGCTGCGCGACCAGAGCCTCTACGAGGCCGCCCGTATCCAGGAAGAGGACCTGCGCGACCACGCGGCCGCCCTCGACACCTACACGCGCCTGCTGACGGAATTCCCCGGATCGCCCCTGATCCCGGAAGTACGTACGCGCATTCGCAACCTCCGCGGAGAAGACGCCTGAGTGCCATGCGACGCCGGATGCTGCTGCTGGTCTGGTTGCTGGCTGCGCCCGCCGCGGCCCAGCAGATTCTCATTCCCATGGACGCCTACCAGACCGACCACCTGAAGGCCTACGGGGTGGCCTACTGGGCCCTGAGCCAGGGCGTCGATGTGGACTGGCTGCTCAACTACCGGGGCGGTGCCTTTCTGCTGCAGGACTTCCCCGGCCTGCAGGCCGAACTGCGCATTCGCGGCGTGGCCTTCGAGGCCATCGACGACGCCACGGCCGCCCGCATCCTGGCCGAAGTGGAGGCCGAAGACCGCAACACGGCCGTCGTCCGCCTCGAAAAAGCGCCCCGCATCGCCGTCTATGCGCCCCCATACACGCAGCCCTGGGACGACGCCGTCATGCTGGCGCTCAATTACGCCGAGGTGCCCTACGATCAGATCTACGACGAAGAAGTGCTGAGCGGCGAACTCGAAAAATACGACTGGCTCCACCTGCACCACGAGGACTTCACCGGACAGTACGGCAAGTTCATCCAGTACCGGCACATGCCCTGGTACGTCGAGCAGCAGCGCCAGGACGAGGCCACCGCTCGCAAACACGGATTCCGCAAGGTCAGCCAGCTCAAGCTGGCCGTGGCACAGGCCATCCGCGAGTACATGCGACGCGGTGGCTTTCTGTTCGCCATGTGCTCGGGCACTGACACGTTCGACATCGCGCTGGCCGCCCACAACACCGACATCGTGCCGGCCGAGTACGACGGCGACCCCGTCGATCCCGACGCGCTTCAGAAGCTCGACTACAGCCAGACGCTCGCGTTCACGAACTTCACGCCCGTGTTCAATCCCTACGAGTACGAGCACTCCGACATCGACGTCGGCCCGCCTCCACCCCAGTTGCGCGACCCGGCGCTCGACTATTTCACGCTGCACGAGTTCAGCGCCAAGTGGGACCCCGTCCCCACCATGCTCACGCAGAACCACGTGGCCACGCTCAAAGGCTTCATCGGCCAGACGACCGCCTTCCGGAAGTCGCTGATCAAGCCCGAAGTGGTCATCCTGGCCGAAGCGCCCGGACGCGACGAGGTCAAGTACCTGTACGGTCCCTTCGGACAGGGCTTTTTCACCTTCTATGCGGGCCACGATCCGGAGGACTACCAGCACTTCGTGGGGGATCCGCCCACCGACCTGAGTCTGCACAAGAACTCGCCCGGCTACCGGCTCATTCTGAACAACATCCTGTTTCCGGCCGCCCGCAAGCAGAAACGAAAGACCTGATTTTTCCGCGCGTTTCAAACGCGCCCCCTTGTGCAACCGGTCCGGGAATGCGGAACTTTGCGCGTCCCGACCACGAACGCGGAGCACCGACCATGGAAGCGCGGCCCGTGCGCCTTTCGCGCTGCGTGATGACGGAGATCGTCATCCCGAACGACCTGAACGGCCTGGGCAACCTGCTCGGCGGCCGCCTGTTGCACTGGATGGACCTGTGCGCGGCGATCTCGGCCCAGCGCCATACAAACCGCGTGTGCGTGACGGCCGCCGTCGACTTTGTAGAGTTTCGCTCGCCGATCCGCCAGGGCGAGATCGTCGTGCTCGAAAGCCAGGTCAACCGGGCCTTCCGGACCTCCATGGAAATCGAGGTGAACGTCTGGGCCGAAGATCCACGCACGCAATCGCGCCGCTTCTGCAACCGGGCCTTCTACACGTTTGTCGCCGTCGACGAAGAGGGGCGACCGGTCCCCGTGCCGCCGGTCCATCCCGAAACGCCCGAGGAGCAGGAGCGCTACGAGCAGGCCGCCCGGCGGCGGGAACTGCGGCTGCTACTTTCCGGCCGCCTGCCCGCCGAGAAAGCCCGGCGGCTGCAGGCCTCGCTGGCCGAACTGGCCGCCTCCGCGTCCGAATCCCCGGAAACCAACTCCTGAACGCGCTATGCACCGTCTCTTGATTGCCCTGCTGATCGGCCTTTTCCCCCTGCTGGCACAGGCCCAGTCTTATTCGCACACGCCCCCGAGCCAGACCGGCCTGGGCGGCGTCATCGGCAATCCCAGCGGCCTGACGCTGAAGGTCTACGGCTCCGACCGGTCTTCGTTTACCGCCTACGACTTTCTGCTGGCCTACGACCTGGACCGGTTCTTCTTTTTCAACCTGCACGGCCTTTACGAGCGGCCGCTGCCCGACTCGCCGCTGAACTACTTCCTGGGGCCCGGCGTGCTGCTGGGCGTGCGCGAGCGCCCGCGCGACGACAACGAGATGGTGCTGGGGCTGAGCGCCAACATCGGGATCAATTTCTTCGCGGAACGCTTTGAGGTCTTTCTGCAACTGACGCCCCGCCTGCATCTGCTGCCCGGAACGGAAGGCGATCTGGGCGGCGGTATCGGTCTGCGTTACTATTTTGGCGGACGTTAGAACGAAAGCGCACGGCGTGGGTATCTCTGAGACCACACGCCGACGCCCCTACCGTCATGATCTACCAGCGTATCCTGATCACCGGCGCCAACGGTATGCTGGGCCAGGAACTGGTCGCCCAGCTCAGCCAGCACGCCGAGTACGACGTGCTGGCCACGGCCCGCGACCCGGAGCCCCGCTTCCGCGGCGGCTCGTGCGGGTACGTGCCGCTCGACATCACCGACGCCCGGGCCATGCGCCGGATCTTTCAGGATTTCACGCCGACGGTGGTGATCAACTGCGCGGCGATGACGCAGGTGGACCGCTGCGAGATCGAAAAGGAAGCCTGCTGGCGCGTCAACGTCGAGGCCGTCGAGACGCTGGCCCGCCTGTGCCGCCAGTTCGGCGCGCGGCTGATTCAGGTGTCCACCGACTTCGTCTTCGACGGTACGGCCGGCCCCTATCGGGAAACCGACCGGCCCAACCCGATCAACTTCTACGGCCGCTCGAAGCTGGCCAGCGAAAACGTGGTGCGCGAGGCCGGCATCGACCGCTGGGCCATCGCCCGCACCGTGCTCGTCTACGGCACGGGCGAGCAGCTCAGCCGCTCGAACATCGCGCTCTGGGTGATCGAGCAGCTCTCGCAGGGACGCCGCATCCGTGTCGTCACCGACCAGTGGCGCACGCCCACCTACGTGGCCGACCTGGCCGCCGGCATTGAGCGGATCGTCCGCTACAACAAGCACGGCATCTACCACATTTCGGGCCGGGAATTTCTCTCGGTCTACGACTTCGCCTGCCTGATCGCGGACGTGTTCGATCTGGATCGTTCGCTCATCGAGCCGGTCGACAGCGCCACGCTCAACCAGGTAGCCCCGCGGCCGCCACGCACTGGCTTCATCATTCTGAAAGCCGAAACCGAACTGGGCTACCGCCCGCGCTCGATTCCCGAGGCGCTTCGCCATCTGGGCCAGCGCCTCGGCCTGCCGGTCACGCTCCCCTGAAGTCGTCTGTCGTACCCCGAAACCAACCATGCTGGATCTGCAACGCATTCGTCAGGAGCCCGATCGCGTCCGTGAAGCCATTCGCACGAAAGGCCTCGGCGATCCGGAACTGGTCGATCGCGTGCTCGCACTCGACGCCGAGCATCGCCGCACCCTGACCGAACTGCAGGAGACACGCCACCGACAGAACACGCTCGCCCGTCAGATCGGCCAGCTCATGCGCGAGGGGCGCCGCGACGAAGCGCAGGCCCTCATCGAGGAAAACACCCGGCTCAAAGAGCACGTCAAGACGCTGGAAGCCCGCGCCCGTGAGCTCGGCGAGGAACTCGAAGCGCTGTTGCTGGAGATCCCCAACATTCCCCACCCGTCGGTGCCCGTCGGACGCGGCCCCGAGGACAACGTGGTGCTGCACGAGGAAGGGTGTCCGCCCACGTTCGACTTCGAGCCGCTGCCCCACTGGGAGCTGGCCGCTCGTCACGGACTGATCGACTTCGAGCGCGGCGCCAAGGTGACCGGAAGCGGCTTTCCGTTCTACGTGGGCAAAGGAGCCCGGCTGCAGCGCGCACTCATCCAGTTCTTTCTGGACCTGGCCGTGCAGCAGGGCGGCTACACCGAAATTCAGCCGCCGCTGTTCGTCAACGCCGACAGCGCCCGCGGCACGGGCCAGCTTCCGGACAAGGAAGACCTGATGTACGTAATCGAACGGGACGGCCTCTATCCGATCCCCACGGCCGAGGTGCCCGTCACGAACTACTTCCGCGACGAAATTCTGGAGGAAAGCCAGCTCCCGATCAAGTTCTGCGCCTACTCGCCCTGCTTTCGGCGCGAGGCCGGCTCCTACGGCCGGGACGTGCGCGGTCTGAACCGCCTGCATCAGTTCGACAAGGTGGAGCTGGTGCAATTTGTCCACCCTGACACCAGCTACGACGCGCTGGAGCAGCTCCGCGAAGACGCCGAGCGTCCGCTTCGACTACTGGGGCTGCCCTACCGCCGCGTGCTGATGTGCACGGCCGAGACGGGCTTCACGCAGGCGAAAAAGTATGACCTGGAGGTCTGGAGCGCAGGCCAGCAGCGCTGGCTGGAGGTGTCGTCCATCTCCAACTTCGAGGACTTCCAGGCGCGGCGGGCGCGCGTCCGTTTCCGGCCGGCCGACGGCGGCAGGCCCCGCTTCGTGCATACGCTCAACGGTAGCGGCCTGGCGCTGCCCCGCGTGGTGGCCGCCCTGCTGGAACACTACCAGCAGGCGGATGGCTCCATCGTGATCCCCGAAGTGCTCCGACCCTATACCGGCTTCGATCGGATCGGCTGAGCCGGAAGCGTTCGAAACCTAACCGGCGGCCCTTCGTTGCTGCTCCGGCGAAAGACCGGCCTTTCTTGCTATTCTATGAGCTGGCAATCCAGATTGATGGCATGGATCGGGCTGCTGATCGTCGTCGGTCCAGCCCACGGCCAGTACATGCTGCCCGATACGATCCGGGCGCAGCAGCTGCTGGTTCGGAGCCTGACCTATCTGGAAGTCGGCCAGCCAAACGAAGCCATTCCACTGCTGGAGGAAGCTCTGTCGCTTGTCCCTGAAGAGCCGGCGCTGCTGAGCGCGCTGGCGCAGGCCCATCGCCAGCAGTACGACCTGAACGCGGCCCGCTTCTACGCCGAAAAAGCCTGCCGACAGGCCCCGCAGGAGGTCAGCTACTGTCACGCATGGCTCGACGTGCTGGAAGCCTCCGGCGAAAGCTCGGCGCTGCAGGAAGCCGTTCGCTTCATTCGACAGCACCACCCTGATGATCCGGTCGTGCTTCGCTGGCAGGCCCGGTGGGCCCACCAGCACGGCGATCTTGTAACCGCACGTCAGCTCTACGAGCAGTTGCGCGACCGCTACGGCGCCGACACCAGCCTGCACCGGACGCTCTGGCCGCTGCAACTGGCCACCGGCAACACGCTGGCCGCGCTGCAGACGCTGGAAGCCCTGCTCCCCTTCGACGCAGACAACCCCGAGCTGTGGCGCACGGCAGGTTTTCTGTATTTCCGTCAGGGTTCACTGGAAAAGGCCCGCTGGGCACTGGAACGCGCGCTCCGCCTGGCGCCGGAAGACACGGCCGCCGCCCGCCTGCTGGCCCGACTGGAGCCGCACCCCACCACACCGGCAGCCCTGCTGGCCCGCGCCCGTCACCTGATCGAACAGCGGCCGGAAGACCCGCAGGCCCGCCAGGAGGCACGCGCCCTGCTGCAGGACCTGTTGCGTCGGGACTCGACGCACGTCGAGGCGTTGCGCCTGCTGGCCCGGCTCTACCGCGACGAACGCCCGGACTGGTCTGCCGAGCTGCTCACCCGGAGCCTGCAATACGATCCGCGCGACCTTTCGGTCTGGACCACCGCCGCGCGTACCTGGCTGGCGGCCGGCATGCCCCGACGCGGCGCCGAGGTGGCCGAAGAAGCCCTGTTTCTCTTTCCGGATCAGCCGCCGCTGTTGCGCCTGGCCGCTTACGCGCACCTGTCGCTCGACCGACCGGATGCCGCGCTCCCCCACGTGGAAACGCTCCTGAAGCTTCTGCCCGAGTGGCCCGAGCATACCCCGGAAGAAGCAGCCGAACTCCACGCATTGCAGGGGCATCTACTGGCCCGCCTGGAGCGCTCCGAGGCTGCCCGCGAAGCCTGCCGACAGGCGCGACGCCTGGACGATCGCTCCGCAGCCGTACGCCTCCATTGCGCCGTGGTGGACTGGCTGGCGGGTGACCGACAGGATACCGCGCTGCAGGAAGCACAGGCCGCCCTGCCCGATCACCCCGAACCCTGGATGCCGGAAACGCTCGGCTGGCTGTATCTGCAGGCCGGACGGCCCGAGCAGGCCCGTGCGGTGCTGCAACAGGCCCTGCAGACCGGCCACGCCGGTCCGCTTACCTATGCCTATCTGGGCGAGGCCCTGGCCCGGCTGGGCCATCTGGACGAAGCCCGGCGCATCTGGCAGGAAGCCCTCCGGAAAGACCCGGACAACGCCTACCTTCATCACCTGCTGACCACCCACTGAGCGCACCGTGCGCCCGGCTGCTCTCCTGACATTGCTGATTGGCCTTCTGTTTCTGCTGGGCGGATGTGCCCGTGGGCCGCGCCTCGCCGAGCGTCCCGACCTACCCGAACGCTTTCCCTACCACTCGGCCGAACAGATCCGCTACCGGCTCCGCCTCCCGCTCGACACGCTCCGCGCGTTCACCGGCCGGGCCAGCCTGCAGGTGCACACACCCGAAGGCACCGACAACCTTTCGGCCACCATCGCAGCCCGCCGGGACGATACGCTGCTCATCCGCCTGAGCCCCGGCTGGGGCATCGAAGCGGCCCGGCTGCTGATCACGCCCGACAGTGTGCTTCTGCACGACCGCATTCATCGCCGACTCTACTTCGGTGCCCGCACCGAACTGGCCGTGCGCCAGCTTCCGCTGCTCACCGAGAGCGATCCATTCCTGAGCCTGCTGGGCGCCCTGTATCCACCACCCGGACGCTGGCTCGTCACCGCCGACTCCGGCTATTACTACCTGCACGATCCCGATGGGCTTTTTCGTTATGTGGTGGACCCGGCGCGATGGCGGGTGATGCGCTACGAACGCTACGATCCGAGCGGCACGCTTGTTGAGTCGTACCGGTTCGAGGCGTTCGACCGGTTCGGCCAGGTGTTTCTTCCCCGCCGGCTCCTGCTCGAACGCCCCACCGTCGGCGTGACGGTGCGCCTGTACTACCGGGAGCTGGCGCTCAACCCGCCCGACGTGCAGTTTGCCTGGAATCCGGATGCGCGCACGCACCGCATTCCGTTTCAAGCGATGATGGAGCGACCATGAGGCGTCTGCTGCTCTGCCTGTTGCTGATGATGAGCGCAGGGACGGCCCTGGCCCAGCAGGACCGTACCGAGATCGAACGCCGCCTGCAGGCGCTCCGCGAGCAGATCCGTCAGGAAGAAGCGCGTCTGGCCGAAACGGCTGAGGCCGAACAGGCCACGCTGCAGACGCTCGAAAGCATCGAACGCCAGATCGCCATCCGCCGCGAGTTGATCCGGAGCTATCGGGAGCGACTGGAAGAACTGGCCCGCACGATCGACTCGCTGCAGCAGGCCGCCCGGGCGCTCAGCCAGGAGATCGAAGCGCTGAAAGCGCAGTATCGCCGCCGGGCGCTGCACGCCTACAAGTACGGTCGCATGCACGAGCTGGCCCTGCTGCTCTCGGCGCAGTCTATCAACCAGATGCTCATCCGTGCCCGCTACCTGAGCCGCTTTGCGCGGCAACGACAGGCCAAGCTCGACGCCATCCAGCAGGCGACGGCCGCCCTGGAAGCCCGTCGCCAGGAGCTGCTGGCCGCCCGCCAGGAAACCGAGCAATTGCTCCAGGAGGCCGAGGCCGAGCGGCAACGCCTGGCCCGCCTGGAGCGCGAGCGCCGCCGCGTGATCGAAGCGCTCCGCGCCCAGCGCGTCTCGCTGGAGCAGTCGCTGGCCCAGAAACGCCAGGCCGCCCGCGAGCTGGAGTCGCGCATCCAGGCCCTGCTGGCGGCCGAACGGGAGCGGCAGCGCGCCCGCGAGGCGGCCGATCCGTCGGCCGCCGTGGCTTTTGCCGAGCTGACCGGTTCGTTCGAGCAGAACCGCGGCCGGCTGCCCTGGCCGGCCGAAGGTGCCGTCGTCGAACCCTTCGGCGAGGTGGTCAACCCCGTTTATGGCACACGCACGCCCAATCCCGGCATCCTGATCGCCACCGCCCCCCAGGCCGAAGTGCGCGCCATCTTCGACGGCCGCGTGATCGCCATCGACGCCATGCCGGAGTACGGCACCTACATCCTCATCCAGCACGGCGAATACCAGACGTTCTACAGCAACCTGTCGCTCGTGTACGTGTCGGTCGGCCAGGAAGTGCGGGCCGGACAGGTTATCGGCCGGGCCGGCACCGACGCCGAACCCAAACGCGCCGGCGTGTTCTTCTCGCTTTTCCGGGGTGGCCAGGTGCTCAATCCTATGCCCTGGCTTCGCCCCCGCTGAGGCGTTCCGGCGATTTCACATAAGCTTGCCGGAGCATCCGGGCAATTACGCACGCCAGCGGTTATTTTTGAGAGGTTTCCGGCATTCACGCAAAAACCCGCTGCAGGTCAGCTATGGCTAATAACGCCCGTTACGACGTCGTGGTGATCGGGTCCGGTCCCGGCGGCTACGAGACCGCCATCCGGGCCTCCCAGCTCGGCTTCAAGACCGCTATCATCGAAAAGAACAAGCTCGGCGGCGTCTGCCTCAACATCGGCTGCATTCCCACCAAGGCGCTGCTGAAAAGCGCCGAAATGGTGGCCGAAGCGCGCAACCTGGAAGCCTACGGCCTGAAGCTCAAGGGCGAGGTGGAGCCCGACTTCGCCAAGGTGATCGAGCGCAGCCGCGCCGTCGCCGACAAAATGAGCAAGGGCGTGGCCTTCCTGATGAAGAAAAACAAGATCGACGTCATCTGGGGCCAGGCCCGCCTGGTGGGCAAGGGGAAGATCGACGTGCAGCCGTCGGTCAACATGGACGGTGAAAAGATCGGCGAGCCGCGCACGGTCGAAGCCACACACATCATCCTGGCTACCGGTGCCCGCGCCCGCCAGATTCCGGCACTGCCCGTCGACGGCAAAAAGATCATCACCTACAAAGAGGCCCTGCTCCAGAAGGAGCAGCCCAGGCGGCTGGTGATCGTCGGGGCCGGCGCCATCGGGGTCGAGTTCGCGTACTTCTACCACCATATGGGTACCGAGGTCACGCTCATCGAGCTGATGGACCGCATCGTGCCCGTCGAGGACGCCGAGATCTCGAAGGAGCTGGAACGGGCCTACCGGAAGATGGGCATCAAGGTGATGACCGGGGCCCAGGTGGAGTCGGTCGACACGAAGGGCAAGGAGCTGAAGGTCAAGGTCAAAACGAAAAACGGCGAGGAAATCATCAAGGCCGATCAGGTGCTCTCGGCCGTCGGCGTGGTGGGCAACATCGAAGACCTGGGCCTGGAGGACCTGGGCGTCGAGACGAAGCCCGGCCAGATCGTCGTGGACCAGTTCTATCGGACGAACGTCGAGGGCATCTACGCGATCGGCGACGTGGCCGGACCGCCCTGGCTCGCCCACAAGGCCAGCCACGAAGGCATTCTGTGCGTGGAGAAGATCGCGGGCAAGGAAGTGCAGCCGCTCAACTACAACAACATCCCGGGCTGCACCTACTGCCAGCCGCAGATCGCCTCGGTGGGCTATACCGAGGAGAAGGCCCGCGAGGCCGGCTACGACATCAAGGTGGGCAAATTCCCCTTCACGGCCTCCGGCAAGGCCACGGCGCTGGGCCACACGGAAGGCTTCGTGAAGGTGATCTTCGACGCGAAGTACGGGGAATTCCTCGGCTGCCACATCATCGGCCACGACGCCACCGAACTGATCGCCGAAGCCGTCACGGCGCGGACGCTGGAAACCACCTACCACGAAATCATCGAATCCATCCATCCGCATCCGACGCTCTCGGAGGCGATCATGGAGGCCGCCCGCGCCGCCATCGGCGAGCCGATCAACATCTGAAACAAACCGTTGCAGCAATGCAGAGCCCCGGCGCTCAGGTGCCGGGGCTTTTTCTTTTCGTATATTTTTGACGAAGCAGGCACATGAACCAGCCGAATCACGCCATGCGTCGCCTTGCGCTGCTGTTTCTGCTGCTTGGAGCGGGTTGCCGGCCGCAACCGGAAGCGCCGCCGGCCACGCTGACCACGTTGCCCCCGCCGGGCTACGAAGTGCTCGACCTGAGCTACGCCTACGACGACTCGACGATCTACTGGCCCACGGCCGAAGGCTTTCAGCTCCGCATCGACCACCGGGGCTACACGGAGGCCGGCTACTACTACGAAGCGAACACCTTCTGCACGGCCGAGCACGGCGGCACGCACATCGACGCGCCCGTGCACTTTGCCGAGGGCAAGTGGAGTGTGGACGAGATCCCACTCACGCAGCTCATGGGGCCAGCCGTGGTGATCGACGTGTCGGAAAAAGCGTTGGCCGACCGGGATTACCAGATTCAGGTGGCCGACTTCGAGGCCTGGGAAGCCACGCACGGACCGATTCCGGAAGGCGCCATCGTGCTGCTCCGCACCGGCTACGGCCGGTTCTGGCCCGACCGCGTGCGCTACATGGGCACCGATGCGCGCGGACCGGAGGCCGTCGCCCAACTGCACTTCCCCGGCCTGCACCCCGACGCCGCCCGCTGGCTGCTCGAAAACCGCCGGCCTAAAGCGGTGGGCATCGACACGCCCAGCATCGACTACGGCCAGTCCACGCGCTTCGAAACGCACCAGGTGCTCTTTGCCGAGAACGTCCCGGCCTTCGAGAACGTGGCGCACCTGGATCGCCTGCCGCCGCGCGGGTCCCTGCTGATTGCGCTTCCGATGAAGATCCAACGCGGCAGCGGTGGTCCGCTACGCATCCTGGCACTGGTGCCCCCGGAGGCGTCTTAACCGATGCGTGCATACCTCCTTCTCAGCAAACGACGGTGCTCTACGCAACGGGCAGCTTTACGACCTGACAGGCGGAGGCCCCGCCTCTGTACGTAAAACACACGGGGCCGCCGACCTGTGCCGACGGCCCCGCATGGAGGCATCCCCCGAAAAACCGCTACGCTTCGGAGCGGGCGGCTGACGATTCAGCGGGGGCCCCATCGCCACCCGCCGTCACGTAGCGGTCGCCCGGGAACTGCTTGATATGCTCTTTCTGCACGGGCTTGCCCGTCCCCTTCGCGACGGGCGAAGCCTCGTGGATGTAGTAGTCGCGATTGGGCAGCGTATCGACGTAGCGCAGCGTGGCCTGGGCGGCCCGGCGCATGCTTTCGTCGCCGTTGCGGCGCAGCAGCCCCAGGTTCTGCTGGATGCGGATTTCCAGCAGGTCGAACAGGTGCTCGAAGGCGGCCCGGTCCTTTTCGAAGGCCACGCCAGAGGCGCCTTTGCGGAGCTGGCGGTCCATGTCCGATAGCGCCGCGCTCAGCGCAAACAGGTACATGGCGTTGTCGGCCAGGCGGGCCTGCTGCGCCTGCCGGGTCACGATGGCGTCGCCCTCCCACTTGCTCACCAGCTTGAAGTAGTGGGCGTGCTGCTGCACCAGACGGGCCAGTCGGTCGGCCCAGGGGCGCAGGCTCGGATGCACGCGGCGGATGCGGGGCGCTTCGGGCCGGATGCCCAGGAACAGCTCGGCCGCCAGCGGCAGCGCCCGCTTCAGCAGGCGCGGATTGAGCGCATTGCTGACGATGCGCTGCAGGTTTTCCACGGGCGACTGGTCACGGTCCCAGCCCAGCGCCTGCTTGATGGCCAGCATTTGCTCGGCGAGCTGCTTACCGCCATAGGCGAAAATGTAGGACTGCATCACCTCGTTCGCCCCCTCCACAATGCGATGAATGCGGTGGTCGCGCCAGACCCGCTCCAGTTCGTTTTCGGTCATGTAGCCCTCGCCGCCCATGATCTGCATCGCCTCGTCGATCACCTCCCAGCCCATCTGCGAGCAGAAGACCTTGGCGGCGGCCGTCTCGATCATAATGTCTTTATCCCGACGGTCGAGCATGCCCGTGACCATGTAGAGCATAGCCCGCATGCCGTAGGTCAGCGCCGCCATCTTGGCGATCTTCTGCTGCACGGCCTCGAAGTCGGCAAGCGGACGGCCGAACTGGTAGCGGGTCTGCGCCCACTTCGTGCTCTGCTCCATGGCCCAAGTGGCCCCGCCCAGCACCCCGGCCGAGAGCGTGCAGCGCCCGTAGTTGAGGCAGCTCAGCGCCACGTTCAGGCCTTTGCCTTCTTTGTAGAGCAGGTTCTCGCGCGGGACCTTCACGTTCGTGAAGCGGATGCGCGCCTGCCAGGTACCCCGGATGCCGGCCTTGCTGCGGTTCTTCTCAAACACGTCCACGCCCTCCATGTCGGGCGTGACGATCAGCGCCGTCACCCGGTCTTCTTCCTTGCCGGTCTTCGGGTTCTTCAGGCGCTGCTTGGCCATCACGGTCAGCACCCCGGCGAGCGCGCCCGAGGTGGACCACTTCTTCTCACCGTTCAGGATGTAGTACTGGCCGTCCTCGCTCAGCTCGCAGCGGGTCTGCTGGCCGGCCGCGTCCGAGCCCACGTTCGGTTCCGAAAGGCAGAAGGCGGCCAGTTTTTCCCGAGCGACAATCGGCAGATATTTCCGCTTCTGCTCTTCGGTCCCGAACAGCATGATGGCCTTACACCCGATCGACTGGTGGGCCGAGACGACCACGGCCGTCGAGGCGCAGTAGCGACCGATCAGCTCCAGCACGCGGTTGTAGCTGGTCACGCCCAGCCCCAGGCCACCGTATTCCTCGGGGATGGTCAGCCCCATCACGCCCATCTCGAAGAGACGCTCCAGCACCCAGTCCGGGATGTACTGCTCCTGATCGATCAGAATGGAGGGATGTTCGTTTTTGAGGTAGGCTTCCAGTTCGGCCAGCAGCGCGTCACATTTTTCCCGCTCCTCTTTCGACTCCTCGGGATACGGGAAGAGCAGATCTTCCCGAAAACGTCCCCAGAAAAGGTTTTTCATGAAGCCCATTTCTTCGGGCTCCGGGCCCAGCATGGCCTCGATTTCTTCGATCATCCGGCGGTCCTGCGCCGAGATGCCTTTCAGACGACTCAGTAACGACATGGCTGCTGCAGGTTTGATTTTCCAGTAGAAAGCGCTTCCGAAATCAACAAGCAAAAAAGGCGCCTGTTACGGACGCTTAAAGCCAACCTTCCAGCAAAAAGCAGGGTTCCGGCCTTCGCCGTTAAAAATCCGGATCTTTTCCGGCAATTCGCGCGGGCCATTGCCCGGCGTCGTATCTTTGACTACAACTTCCAGGGGGATACTGTTATGACGTTTACCGACCGCCTGCGCGCGCTGCAGCGTCGCAAACAGACTGTTCTGTGCGTGGGACTCGATCCGGATCCGGCCCGACTTCCCCGGCCGCTTCGCGGCAAGTCGAACCCGGCCACGGCCGTGCGTACGTTCCTGCAGCAAATCATCGACGCCACCCGCCACGTGGCCTGCGCCTACAAACTGAACCTGGCCTTCTTCGAAGCGCTCGGACGCGACGGCTGGCCGGTGCTGGAGGCGACGCTGCAGTACATGCCCGACGACGTCGTGACGATCGCCGACGGCAAACGCGGCGACATCGGCTCGTCGGCCCGGTTTTATGCCCGCGCCGTGTTCGAGCTGCTGCCGTTCGACGCCTGCACGGTCTCGCCCTACATGGGACGCGACGCGGTGGCGCCGTTTCTAGAGTACGAGGGACGCGCGGCTTTCGTGCTGACGCGCACGTCCAACCCGGGCGCACGCGACTTTCAGGAGCGTCGCTGCGACGACGAGCCGCTCTACCTGACGGTCGCCCGTGCCGTCGCCCGCTGGAGTCAGGAGCTGCCGGGCACGGCCGGTCTGGTGGTGGGCGCGACCGACGCGTACGCGCTGGCGGCCGTGCACCTGGCCTGTGCGGGACTGCCGCTGTTGATTCCCGGCGTCGGCGCGCAGGGCGGCGCCATCGAACCCATCCTGCAGGTGGCACGGCGCAGTCCGGTGCTGGTCAACAGCAGCCGGCAAATCCTCTACGCCTCGGACCGCAGCGATTTTGCCGAGACAGCTGCCCGCGAGGCCGAAAAGCTCCGTGACCAGTTGCTGGAAGCCTGTCCGAGCTGACGTTGCAACGAGCGGCGTCCCGTGTCTTTCTACAAAAACGCCGCACATGCACGGGCGCCCTCCCGAAGCGCTGCTGCACGACCTGTGGGCCCACGGGCTGCTGGCCGCCCGGCCGCTCCGGACGACGGCGGGCGAATCGGTGCAGATTCTCCATACCGGCGAGGCCAACCCCGAGGCCGGTCCGGACTTTCTCGACGCCTGTCTGCTGATCGACGGCACGCGCTGGTACGGAGCTGTCGAGCTGCACGTCCGCTCCGCCGAATGGACGGCCCACGGCCATCACCGCGACCCGCGCTACAACAGCGTGATCCTGCACGTGGTACTCGAAGCGGACGCCACCACCGGCCGCCTCCGCCGCGCCGACGGCACGCCGCTGCCCGAACTGGTGCTGGCGCCTTACCTTTCCCGACCGCTCCGGGAATTGCTTTACGCCTTTTACCGGCGTCCGCGTCTGCCGCTGCCCTGCGCCTCGCAGTGGAACGCCGTGCCGGAAGCCGTGCGCACATCCTGGCTCGAAGCGCTGGGCTGGCAACGATTTCGGGAGCGCGCCCACAACATTCGCCAGCGATGGCAGGAAGTCCCGCCCGATCAGGTGCTCTACGAGCTGCTCCTGACCGCACTGGGGTATGTCCCCAATGCCGAGCCCATGCGGATGCTGGCCGAGCGGCTCCCGCTGGCCGTGCTGCGCACGCTGCCCACCGCAGAAGACGTCGAGGCGGCCCTGCTGGGCGTGGCCGGCTTGCTGGAAGGACTTTCCCCCGATCGGCTGCTTACGGCCGCGCGGTGTGAGACGCTGCGCGCCCGTTTTGCCCGGCTGCAACCGGATCTGAACGTCGCGCCTGTGCCCGCGCTGCTCTGGCAGCGCGGCGGATTGCGCCCGGCCAATCGTCCCGAGCGCCGTCTGTTGCAGGCGGTCGCCTGGCTGGCACCCGACGGATGGTTGCGTCAGGATCCGGTCGCCCGGCTCGAAGCGGCGCTTCAGCAACCGCAACCGCTGACCGCCCTGCGCCGGCTGCTCCGTCCGTCCGGCACGCGCGCCGCTCCGGGCCGGCAACGCCTTGACCTTCTACTGTTGAACGCGATCGTGCCCTTTCTGCTGGCACGCAACGCCTCGCTTGCGCCCCGGCTCATCTTGCTATTGCAAGCCCTGCCTCCCGAGCAGGATCAGATCACCCGTCGCTTTGCCAGGCCGGGTTACCTTCCACCCAATGCGTTTTTTTCGCAGGCCCTTCACCAGCTCTACCGAAAATATTGCCAGCAATTGCGCTGTCTGCAGTGTGCGATCGGACGCTACCTGATTGATTTTCATACGGACAATCCATAGGATTATTTTAGAAGTTACACTTTCGGCCGATTATCGATAGGAGCATCGTGGGCCATTAATTCGTTGCATCAAGAAGCCATGGATTCCCCCGGGCCGTCGTTGACCATGCAAAATCCCACGACACCATCGGGGCGGCCGGTGCCCGCCACCCGCTTTCAGGCGAACCTGAACGTTCGCTTCCCACCGCTTCCCCGCACAGCCACCGAGGTGGCCCGCCTGCTCAGCGACGATACGGCCGAGCCCAATCTGGAAAAGCTGATCGAGATCGTTCACGCCGACCCCATCGTCACGCAGCTGGTGCTCCGACGCATCAACTCGGCGTACTACGGCCTGCGGCGACGCATCACCGAAATCCAGAAGGCCATCGCCCTGCTGGGCTTTCTGGAGGTCAGCAACATCGTGCTGACGGCCGCCATGCTGCAGCTGCGCGAGGCCGTCTCCAACTCCGAGCAGGAGCATATTTTCGAGAATCTGATGCGGCTGAGCGTCGGCGGCGCCGTTTATGCGCAGCGCCTGGCGCAGTGGCTGGGCCTCCCCTTTGCGCGTCGTGTTTTCACGGCCGGTCTGCTGCATACCAGCGGCCGCCTGATTCTGCTCTACAACCGGCCCGACGACTACGAAGCGCTCTGGTACACGAACGAAGAAGGAGCCCTGCCGTCGGCCGACGCCGAGCGCACGATCTTCGGGGTCAGCTATCTGGAGTTGAACGAGCAGGCGGCGAAGGAGTGGAATTTGCCCGAGGAACTGGGAGTGGTGCTGGGGAAACTGGAGACGCTGAAAGAACTCCCGACCCCCGAACTGAAAACCCAGGCCGCCCTGGTGGCTACCGGAAGCGCCGTGGCCGAGCAACTCCACCTGGCGCACAGCGAAACCGTCCTGCTTCCCGAACAGGCCCGTCTATTGCTGGGCTATACCCTTACCGAAGCGCAGATCGTCGAGCGGCTCCAGGCCGAGCGCGACGACGTGGAACGCTACCTCCACATGCTGCTGAAAGGAAACGGGCACGGAAACGCCGAAGCCTAAACCCATAGCTGCACGCCCAGCCGCAGCTCTCGACCGGGTCCGGGTAGTCCGAGTTGCGGCCAGACGGCCGTGTCTGTCACGTTATTGATCCGCACGAAACCCTCCACCTGTCCCGCGGCGATCGGCAGCCGGTAGGCCAGCCGCACGTGGAGCAGCAGCGCATCGGGTAGCGCCTGCAGCCGATTCGCTTCGTCCAGCGCCCAGGCGCGGCCGCGATAGTGCAGTTGCACGAGCGGGGCCAGTCCGAGCCCCGGCAGGCGGCGGAGCGTGAGCGTCGCCAGCCACTCTGGCTTTTCGACCAGCGGCCGGTCGGGCCCCGGCAGAAACGCCCGGCTGCGGAGTCCGGCCACGTGACCTTCCAGCGTCCAGCTCCGGAGAAAAGCCCGACCCACTCGAACTTCCATGCCGTAGACCCGGCTGCCTTCCAGGTTGATCCGTTGCCGCTTGCGCTCGCCATCGACGACCACGGTGCGCTGATCGATCGTGTCGAACGTGCGGTTTACATAGCCCACCACCTCGGCATAGCCCTGACTCGTGAAGAAGCGCAATCCGGCCTCGGCCATCCAGATCGTCTCGGGGCGAAGGCCCGGATTGATCAGAAAACGGCCCAGCGCGCCGCTGAACAGCTCCCGCATGGTGGGAAAGCGCACCTTACGCGAAGCCGCCAGAAAGCCCTCCACGCCTTTCGGCCAGCTACGCCGCAGCCCCACGCCCAGGCTCCAGGCGCTCATGGGGTCCCGCGGGGGCTTGTCGCCGGTCTCCGGCGTCAGCATGGCATCGTAGCTGAAGCCCGCCGCGCCTTCGATCCCGAGGCCGAAGGGCTGCACCAGCTCGGCCCCTGCACTCAGCAGATGCTGCTGATAGTACAGCGTGGGCGGATTCACGGCTTCGGGGCGTCCGGCTTTGTCGTAGGCGTAGTCCCGTTGCCCGTGGCGACTGCCCACCCAGTTGAGCGCCAGGCGCGCCTGCCCGTCGCCCATGGCTCGTCGCCACACCAGCCTTCCCCCGACCGTCCAGTCTTCGTCTTCTTCCCGGGCCTCGCGCGTTTCGTAGCGGACGTCCCGGTACTGGTCGATATGCTGCCGGAACAGTCCGGCCCAGAAGGCACCCTCCAGCAACCCGAACCGTGTCGCCCGCTCGCCGCTCAGGATTGCCAGGGTGTGCTGCTGCAGCGGATAGCGCCAGTAACGCACCGACGAGACCAGCGGATTCAGGTGGCTTTCCGGTGCCACGCCCTGCGCTCCCTGCAGGTGGAAAAGCGTCACGCCGATCCGACGACCAGCCTGCCCTGTCTGAACGCGCGCAAGCAGATGGAAAAGCCTGCGATCCGTGTTCGTGCGCAGGTCCGGGTCCGGTTGACTGTAGGGCAGGTCCGCGTCGGGAAGCGGCAGGCCCCTGCGATAGGCGTAGCCAAGGCCCACGGTGTAGGCCAATCGCCCCGTGTGCGCCAGATGCACGGCACTGGCCTGCACCGAAGCAGGGGCACCACCCCACATGCTCAGCTCGGTCAGCCGTCCCGGATGCGCCAGCAGGCGGGAGCGCAGGCTGAGTACCCCGGCGGCCGCATTCGTGCCGTAGAGCACCGAGGCATTACCGGGAACGAGCGTAACGCCGCCCAGCGCCGCGACGGGGACCAGATCCAGATCGTACCGGTAGTCCCAGGGAACGGTCAGCAAAGCACCATCCAGAAAGACGGCCACCTGTCGCTCGCCGCTACCCCGCGGATAGAAGAGCGTCTCGCCCCGCGAGTTCGTCTGCACCGACACACCGGGCAACAACGCGGCCGTCTCCGAAAGGCTTACAGCGTCTTCTACGGCCAGCTCGGCCAGCGAGACGCGCCACACCGACGAGAACGACGCTTCCTGCTCCTGCTCCAGCGTGATCACGACCGGATCCAGCGCGTAGGTCCGGATCGTGTCGGTGACCGGCTGCGCACCGGCCGGGCCGACCAGCAGCCAGAGCACCCAGAACCGCTTCCAGGACCGCATAGCCTGCACCCTTCAGGGGCCGGTTGTTCGACTTCAGGAAAGTTGCGTGGCCAGGTAGCGCACCACCTGCAGCGGCGGGACGGCCTGCTCGTTCAGCTGGCGGGCATACTGCGGCGGCACCACATAGAAGAAGAACCGGGGACCACTCGACGTGTAAGTCCGGGCCAGCAGCGCCGGATTCACGTGCTGTGCGACCGCCCAGGCCACGTCCGCGTACTGCTGCAGCAGCGCTTCGTGATGGGCCGTGATGGCACCCAGCGTACGGTTGGCCCGACGATAATCGCCGGGATGGGCTGCCACCTGCTCCTTCCAGTGCTCGAATTCCAACACGGCCCGCTGGTGCGCCTCCAGGATCGCCTCGTACTGCGCCACATAGGGCGCCAGCGTTTCGTCGCGGCGAGCCAGCAGCCGCAACGCCTCCAGCTCGGCCAGTGCCTCTTCAAGGTCCTGCGCCACCTGCTCGCTGGCCGCCTCGATCTGCGCCAGCGTGAGCGCCACACCGCCCGGATAGCCGTAGAACCGGCACCCGGCCACGCTCACCAGCACCACAAGCAATCCGATAAGTCCGGGGTATCGTTTCATCGTCAGTAAACGATTTTTGGTACAACGCCGTCTTCTCAGGCTGGAAATTTCCCAAAAAGACCGGTTAAAAGGAAAACGCCGCCGCCGTTTTGCCGAACTTTTCGCACGTTTCGTTCAGCTGCCCAGCGCAAAGCCTGCTTCGGGCCGCTCGGTCCCCTCGGCATTACGCGCCAGCCACTGGCGAAGCTGTTCGGCATCTTTCCCCTTGAGCCGAAGCGTGTAAAGCTCCGCGTTTTCCCTGCCCGGGATCGCAAAGGTTATTTCCAGCCCACCTTTCTCTTCGCGGAAAAAGAGTACCCGCTCGACGTTGATCGTATAGGCACCGGCCCGTACCAGCAGCATGACGTTCTCCGATTAGATGATCGTTCCGTCTTCGATCCGGGCATTTTTGGGCAGCACGACGATGCCGTCCCGGATGTAAAAGTTCGGTCCTTCGCCTTCCTGCACCTGATCCCGGTTTTTGATGACGCAGCGCCGCCCGATACTGACGTTCTTGTCGATAATGGCGCCCTCGACGTACGATTCCTCGCCGATGCCCGGATTGTCCGGTCCCTCGACCGGGTCGCGCAGGCTCGGATCGTGCCACGGATAGTAGTCGGCGCCCATCATCACCACGTTTTTGACCGTGGCGTTTTCGCGGATGACCGACCGGATGCCGATCACAGAGTTGACGATCTGGCTGTTGATGATCACGCTCCCTTCTGCAATGATCGAATCCTGCACGAACGAACTCTGCACCTTGGCCGGCGGCAGCATCCGGGCGTTTGTGTAGAGGGGCATCTGCGGGTTGTACATGTCGAACGGTGGGTACCGCTGCGCCAGCATCAAATTCGCTTCGTAGAACGAACGAATCGTTCCGATATCGCTCCAGTAGCCCGTAAAGGGATAGCTGATCACCCGGCACCGCTGGATGGCTTTGGGAATGATCTGCTTGCCAAAGTCGTGATCGGAGGGATTTTCCTCCAGCAGCCGACACAGTACGTCTTTGTTGAACACGTAGATGCCCATCGAGGCCAGATAAATGCGCCCCTGGGCTTCCATCTCGGGCGAAACCGGACTTTCCTTGCCGGCCAGCTCGTGCAGCGGGGGTTTCTCGTAGAACTCGGTGATGACGCCTTCTTTGTCAGTCTTCAGGATACCGAAGGCCGGAGCCTCTTCGGCACGCACCGGAATCGTTGCGATGGTGATATCGGCGCGTTTAGCCCGGTGATGCGTCAGCATCACGCGGTAATCCATCAAGTAGAGCTGATCGCCCGAGAGAATCAGCACATAGTCGTGCCGGAAGACGCCGATGTGCGCCATGCTGCGTCGCACGGCGTCGGCCGTCCCCTGAAACCACTCGCGCGACGAAGGGGTCTGCTCGGCCGCCAGGATGGACACGAACCCGGTGCGGAACCGATCGAAGCGGTAGGTCTGGGCAATGTGCCGGTTGAGGCTGGCCGAGTTGAACTGCGTCAGCACAAAGATCCGGTTGATGCCCGAGTTGATACAGTTGGAAATCGGAATGTCGATCAACCGGTACTTGCCGGCCAGCGGCACGGCCGGCTTCGAACGCCTGAGCGTCAGCGGAAACAGCCGCGTACCGGCCCCACCGCCCAGAATGACTGCAATGGTGCGTTCGTTGATGCGGAGCGCTTCCAGATCCAGTTCCGTTGCCAGTTGAACCTGTTCCATAACGCCTGGGCTGTGGTTTGGGGAGGGTAGGTTACGATGTTACCGGCACCAGCGTCCGGTACAGTTCCAGGTATTCCTGCGCCGAGCGATCCCAGGACCAGTCGCGCTGCATGCCGTTACGCTGCAGCACGCGCCACTGGTCGGGGCGGTGGTAGACAGTCAGCGCCCGCCGGATGGCCTGATGAAAGGCGCGGGGCGTGAACGTCTCGAAGCAAAAGCCCGTGCCCTGCTGCGTGTGCGGATCCCAGGGCTCGACCGTATCCCGCAGGCCGCCTACGGCATGCACGATCGGGACGGTGCCGTACGTCATGGCGTACATCTGATTGAGCCCGCAGGGCTCCACCCGCGAGGGCATCAGCAGCATATCGCCGGCCGCATAGAGCTGGTGTGCCAGCGTGTTGTTGAACTCAAACCGCAGCACCAGTCGGGGAAAGCCTCCGGGCCGCACGATCCGACAGCGCAGGTCTTCCAGTGCCGCCTGATAGGCGGGCATGCCCGTACCCAGCACCACCACCGACACGTCGATCTGGTGCGTCAGCAGCTGCTCCAGTCCGGCTACCAGCAGATCGACCCCCTTCTCCTGCATGAGCCGTCCGATGAACACCAGCAGGGGTCGATCGGGCCGAAGCCCCAGCGCTTCGCACAGCGCTTTTTTGTTTTTCTCTTTACCGGAAAGATCTTCCACCGAGTAGTTCGCAAAAATGAGCGGATCGGTGGCCGGATTCCAGATGTCAGGATCGATGCCGTTGAGGATGCCCCGCATTTTAGGTGCCACGCGCTGGAAGACTTCCTGCAGCCCGGCGGCGAAATCTTCACGCTCCTGCAGTTCGCGCGCGTAGCCCGGACTCACCGTGGTCACGGCATCGGCCCAGAGCAGTCCGGCCTTCATGGCGTTGAGCTGGCCCTGATGCTGCAGGTCCTCGGGACGCGCCACCGGCACGCCGATTTCCTCCCACACCTGCCAGTCGTAACGCCCCTGATGCTCGGCATTGTGCACGGTGAACACGATCGGAAGCTCGGCCAGCTCGCGATAGGCCGGATCTTCGCGCAGCCAGACCGGCAGCAGCGCCGTATGGTGATCGTGCAGATGGAGCAGATCGGGCCGGAGCACGCCTTCCTTCAGAACCGCCAGCACACCCCGTTGAAACACAAAAAAGCGATCGGCCTGATCCGGAAAATCCAGCCCGGTGGTCGGATCCTGGTACACGCCGGGGCGCCCGAAGTGCTCTGGCTCTTCCAGCAGATAAACGGGAAATCCGAGCACCTCGGCATCCTGCTGCCAGAGCCGGTAGGACAGCGTACGGTTCCGATAGGGGAACGCCCCTTCGTGAATCAGTCGCAGCGCGTCTTCCTGCAGCTGCGCGTCGCCAAAGCGGGGCATGAGCACCGCCGCTTCAATGCCGGCCCGGCGCAGAAACTTGGGCAACGCCCCCAGCACGTCGCCCAGGCCGCCGACTTTGGCAATCGGTGCGCACTCGAACGCTACATGCAGTACGTACATACCAACCGGATTGTATTATCACAGGGTAAAGATAAATCGCACGGGCACGTTCTCGAAGCCTCGAATACAAAAACTTTGTTACGGCGCTGAAACCGGCCATGCGCCCTCGGGTACATGCCAGGGATCCGGCACGCAATGCGCATGGACGAACGAACGCACACGGCTTCGCTCCGGCAGCGACTGGCCCGCACGCGGCGACGCCTGATGGCGGCCCGTCTGCTCCAGGGTGGTCTACAGGTCCTCGGCCTGCTGTCGCTACTCTGGGGGATTGCCGCCCTGCTGGAAGCGCTGCTTTGGCTCCCCACCGGATGGCGCACCGGACTGTTCTGGGCGCTGGTAGCGGGCTCGCTGGGCCTGCTGGGCTGGACCGTCGGACGTCCGCTGCTGGCGTTGCGTCGCCTGAGCGACGAGCACCTGGCCCGCCAGATCGGCCGCCACTTTCCGGAAATCGCCGATCGTCTGATCGACCTGCTTCAGCTCGAAACGGGCCGCCGGAGCCCGGCTCCGGAGACGCTGCTGGCCCGCGCCCGCGAGCAACTGGCCCGGCAGATTGCGCCGGTCCCCTTCGAGCAGATGGTCTCGCTGCGTCCTTCGCCCCGGCTGCTCTCACTGACGCTGGTCCCGCTGCTGCTGGTGGGGACGCTCTGGCTGCTGGCGCCCGGCGCTTTCCGGGGCGCTTTCGCCCGTCTGCTGGCCCCGGGCCGTACGTTCGAGCGGCCGTTGCCTTTCACGCTGAACGTTACCCCGGGCGACACCGCGCTGGCCCGCGGCGATACGCTGCACCTCACGGTATCGCTCCGCGGCACAGCCTGGCCTGAGCAACTTACCCTCCGGCTCCGCTATGCCGGCGAGATGCGTCCCGAAACGTTCTTCCTGAAGCCCGATACGACCGGCCGCGCCTACTTTGCGCTGCCCGACCTGCAGCGCCCGCTGACCTATCAGGTGGAGGCTGCTCCCACGGCAACGCCCTGGTACACGGTCACGCTACGTGAACGGCCGCTCGTGCGGCGCCTGCAACTGACGCTGCACTATCCGTCCTACACCGGACTCCCTGCGCAGACGCTGCCCCCCGACGTCGGCAACGTCTCCGCCCTGCCCGGCACCCGGATCGAACTGCGGGTGCTGACCGGCGCCGCGCCCGTCGACTCCGCCCTGGTGCGCTTCGACGACGGCTCCGCCCTGGCGCTGACGGTCCGCGACAGCCTGGCACAGGGTACCTTCACGCTGCAACGCGCCGGCCACTACTGGATCGAACTGCATGCACCGGGCGGTCTGACCAATCCCGAACCGGTGCGCTACACGCTGGAGCTGGTACCCGACGACCCGCCCACCATCACGCTGCTGCAACCCGAAGCCACCTACACGCTCGACGACGCCCTCCGGGCACCGCTGCAGGTGCGCGTGCACGACGACTTCGGCTTTACGGCGCTGCGGCTTTACTGGCGCCTGGCCGAAAGCACCTTCCGCACCCCCGAAACCGACTTTTCGAGCCGTCCCCTGCCCCTGGCTACCCCGCGTCCGCTCGACCAGGAAATCCAGCAGCAGTGGGATCTGCGCGCCGACGGGCTGGACCTCGTGCCCGGCGACGTGATCGAATACTACCTGCAGGTATGGGACAACGACCGCGTCTCCGGCCCCAAATCGGCCCGTACGCCGGTGCAGTACCTCCGGCTTCCGTCGCTGGCCGAGCGCTACGAGATGCTCGACGCCGCTCAGGACGACGTGGCCGAAGGGCTGGAGTCGGTGCGTGAGCAGGCCGAGCAGCTCCGCACCACCTTCCAGGAGCTACGCGAGACGATCCAGCGCACCCGTCAGGCCGGCTGGGAGGAGCAGCAACAGGCCGAACAACTCCGCCGCCAGCAGGAAGCGCTCGAAGAACAGGTCGAATCGCTCACCCGCCAGCTCGAACAGATCACCCGGGAAATGGCCACCAACCGGCTCGTAAGCGACGAGACGCTCGAGCTGTACCGGGAGCTGCAACGGGTGGTCGAAGAAATCCAGTCGCCGGAGCTGCGCGAAGCGCTGGAAAAACTCCAGGAAGCGCTACGCGCGCTCGATCTGCCCCGGCTGCTGGAAAACATGGAGGAGGTGGAATTCAACGAAGCCCAGTTCCGCGAGCGCATCGAGCGCGCGCTGGAGCTGTTCCAGCGCCTGCGTACGCAGCAACAACTGGAAGAAGCGGCCCGCCGCGCCGAGGAACTGGCCCGCCTGCAGGAACGCCTGGCCGAACGTACCGCCGAACTCGAACGCCGACAGAACGGCGAAACGGGCGAATCGTCGGCTTCCGACTCCACCGGCCACGCCGATCCCGAAGCGCTGGCCCGCCAGCAGGAACAGGCCAGCCAGGAAGCTCGCCGCCTCGAAGAACTGCTGGAAGAGACGCGCCGCCAGATGGAGGAGCTGCGCGGCATGCCGCGCCAGACCATGGACTCGCTCCGGCAGGCGCTCCGCCGCCAGCAGCTTCCCGAACGCATGCAGCAGAATGCGCAGCAGCTCCGCCAGGGCAACTTCTCGGGCGCACGCCGGGATCAGCAGCAGATGGAACAGCAACTGGAGCAACTGGCCGCCCGGCTGCAGCAGCTCGAGCAACAGATGGAAGGTACCCAGCGACAGATCAACGCGGCCGGTCTGCGTCAGGCCCTCCGACACATCTTGTTGCTCTCGGAATCCCAGGAGGCGCTCCGCAACGACATTCAGGCGCTGCGCACGGAGCAGGCCGCGGCGCCGATGGCCCGTCGCCAGGAGCAGCTGGTGCAGGGCACCCGTGTCGTTACCGACTCGCTGCGCCAGCTTGCCCGCCGCATTCCGCAGATGGATCGGGCCGTGCAGCAGACGGCCGGCGAGGCGCTCCAGGCCATGGACCAGGCGATCGGTGCACTGACCGAGGGCAGCGCCCGCATGGCGGGCAGCTACCAGACGGCCGCCATGATGCACCTGAACGAGCTGGCCCGCATGCTGGCCGACCTGCTCGATCAACTGCAGAACCAGCAGGCCATGGGCGGCCTGTCGCTGGAGCAGATGATCGAGCAACTGCAGCGCATGGCCGGGCAACAGCAGCAGCTCAACGACCAGATCCAGCAGCTGCTCAACGACATCCAGGGCACGCGGCTGACCACCGATCAGCTCGAACGCATGCGCCAGCTCGCCCGCCAGCAGGAAGCCATCCGCCGCCAGCTCCAGCAGCTCGCCCGCGACCGGGAAGCGCGGCGCCGCCTGCTGGGCGACCTCGACGCCCTCGCCCGTCAGATGGAAGAGACCGTCCAGGAACTTCAGCGCGGCCAGATCAACCGGGAGACGATCGAGCGCCAGCGCCGCATTCTCATTCGCCTGCTCGAAGCCCAGCATTCCATCCGCGAGCAGGAGCAGGAACGCCGCCGCCAGAGCCGTCCGGGCGAAGACGTCGTGCGCAAAAGCCCGCCCGAGCTGACCCCGCAGCAGGAGCTGGACCGCCTGCGCCGCGCCCTGATCGATGCCCTCGAAAGCGGCTACGCGCCCGACTACGAAGCGCTCATCAAGCGCTACTTCGAACTGCTCGAACGCCTGCAACGCCAGCAGCACCGGCGCTGAAGGAAACGGCGGTCTATGGCGCCGAATCGCTTCGCGCCGTGGCGATCTTTTCAGATGCCTCCCGCTTTTCCTCCCGGCTGGCCTCCGATTCTTCCTGCACATGCCCCGCTTCCGGCGCAAACTGCAGGGTGATCAGCACCGGGAAATGGTCCGAACCCCAGTATGGAAGCCGACGGAGTCGCCGAAGCCAGAAATGCTTGCTGTGGAAGACGTGATCCAGCGGCCAGCGCAGCAAGGGCCAGCGTGCATGATAGGTATTGAAAAAACCGCGCCCGCGACGCGGGTCGAGCAGACCACTGATGTGCTGAAACAGCCGCGTCGTGGACGACCAGGCCACGTCGTTCAGATCACCGGCTACAATGACCGGCTCGCGGATTGCCTTCACTTCGCGCCCCACGACAAGCAGTTCGGCGTCGCGGGCCGTTGACGTGGGATCTTCCGTGGGTACCGGCGGCCGTGGATGCACGCCGTAGAACCACACCGGTATGCCATTGCGCAGCAGCACGCGCGTACGGATTGACGGCACGTCTTCCTCGATCAGAAATCGAACTTCCGGACCGAGCAGCGTAAGCCTGCTGAAAAGCGCCATGCCATACGTGTTACGCTGCGGTTGCCGCACGGAAAACGGATAGGCTTTCGCAAGCGCCTGCTGCAACTGGTTCGTCCACCAGGCGTCGGTTTCGACCAGCAGGATCAAATCCGGGTCATATCGCCGAATCAGCGCAAGCAAGCGATCGACGGCGCGGTTCGTCATGAGCACATTGGCAATAAACAACGTCAGTTCGTCTGACGGCCGGGGACGCTTCGCCGAAAGCACCTGCCTGCGAGCCAGCGGAGTGAACGGGAAAATGCGCCACGCCTGATAAATCAGACAGGCCAGCATGCCCAGTTCGGCGACGGCCTTCACTGCAAGCGGCCAACCGGTCCAGGGCCAACTACACCCCAGTACGAGCGCCAGCACCGCCCACTGAATGCGGGGAAATTCGGTCACACGCACCCACCAGATTGTACTTTTCCAGAAGGGAAGCAGTGTGACGACGCCCACGATCAGGCTCAATCCAAGTACCAGCCCATCGCCCATGGTTTATTGCAACCGATAAAACTGTTTGCCGGCCAGCTGGCGCACCAGACCTTTGAATTCGAGTTGTAGAAGATAGACCAGCGCCGTCGAAGGGTCCAGTCCGGTACGTTCGCACAGCACGTCGATGTGAATGGGCTCGGGCTCCAGGGCGTCGTAAAGCTGCCGTTCCAGTCCGCTCAGCGGCGGCGGTGGCGGCGGCTCCGGCACCGTCGGCGCCCTGCCCAGGCCCAGAGCTTCCAGCACGTCTTCGGGCGAGCAGACGAGCCGGGCCAGGCTGTCGCGGATGAGCCGGTTGGGTCCGGCACTGGCCGGATTGTGCAGCGCCCCCGGGATGGCCAGCACCTCGCGGTTCTGCTCGAGCGCCAGGCGGGCGGTGATGAGCGCCCCGCCGCTCTCGTAGGCCTCGACGATGAGCACGGCCCGAGCCAGTCCGCTGATCAGCCGATTGCGGCGGGGAAAGTTGGGCGCGTCGGGCGCCGCTCCCAGCGGAAACTCGGACAGCAATGCACCCTGCGTCATGATGGCCCGGGCCAGTCGCTCGTGCCGCGACGGATAGATGCGGTCGACGCCGGAGCCCAGCACGGCCAGCGTACGCCCGCCGCCCTCCAGCGCGCCCCGATGCGCGGCCGCGTCGATGCCGTAGGCCAGGCCGCTGACCACGGTCATCCCCTCCCGCGCCAGTGCGGCGGCGAACTGACGCGCCGTGCGCAACCCGTAGTCCGTCGGACGCCGCGTGCCCACGATGGCCACGGCGTTGTCGTCGGCGGGCGTCAGCCCCCCGCGCACCCAGAGCAGCGCCGGGGGATCGTAGATCTGGCGAAGCAGCGGCGGGAAACGCTCGTCCCAGGCCGGAATCAGCGTGGCGCCGACCCGCTCGGCCCGCTCGAACTGCGCGTCCACGGCGTCCCAGTCGTCGAAGGCCGCGATGCGGCGGGCCGTCTGCATGCCGATACCCGGCACCTGCACAAGCGCGGCAACCGGCGCGTGCAGGGCCGCCTGCGCCGAACCAAAACGGGCCAGCAGCGCCCGAATGCGTCCGGGTCCCACGCCCGGCACCAGCGTCAGCGCCACCAGCGCCCGGAGTTCTTCGGCGGGATCGTCGGGCGCGGCCCCGAACGCCCCGCCTTCGTCTTCATCGAAGAGAAAGGGCTCGGCCGTCACGATGGGCTTTTTGCATAAAGACCCCGCGTGGCGCGATCTGTTACGTGGTGGCCTCGGCCGTCGCCCGCAATTCCTGCAGCTGGCGCCAGAGTCCTTCCTTCAGCGCCTCCAGCCCAATCCGGGCCACGGCGCTGATCGGATAGATCGGCATGTCGTCGGGGAGTTCGGCCCTCACGGCCGCTACGCGGGCCTCGCGTTCATCCTCCGGCACCAGGTCCAGCTTGCTCAGCGCAACGGCACGGGGCTTTTCGAGCAGGGCCGGATTGAACGCCTCCAGTTCACCCAGCAGCGTCCGGTAGATCCGTCCGGGCTCCTCCTCGACGATCGGGATAACGAACAGCAGGATGGCGTTGCGTTCGATGTGCTTCAGAAAGCGAATGCCCAGCCCGCGCCCTTCGTGCGCACCCTCGATGATTCCGGGGAGGTCGGCCATCACGAACGAGCGAAATTCGCCCACGTACACCATGCCCAGCGCGGGCTCCAGCGTCGTGAACGGATAGTCGGCGATCTTCGGACGCGCCGCCGAAATCGAAGCGATCAGCGTACTCTTGCCGGCGTTCGGGAAGCCTACCAGCCCCACGTCGGCCAGCAGCTTCAGCTCCAGCGTGATGTTTTTCTCCTCGCCGGGTTCGCCGGGCTGTGCATAGCGCGGCGCCTGGTTCGTGGGCGATTTGAAGAAAGCGTTGCCCCGGCCGCCCCGGCCCCCTTTTGCCAGGAGCAGCCGCTGACCGGGCCGGAGCACCTCGCCGATCACCTCGCCGGTCTCCGTGATCTTTGCCACCGTGCCGAGCGGCACCCGGATGATCACGTCGCGGCCGTCACGACCTTTCTTGTTCTTGCCGGAGCCCGGCTGCCCGTCTTCGGCAAAGTGATGCCGGTTGTAGCGCAGGTCCAGCAGCGTGTACAGGTTCGGATCGCCTTCCAGATAGACCGAACCGCCGTCGCCGCCGTCGCCGCCGGCTGGTCCCCCTTTCGGGACGTACTTCTCCCGCCGGAACGCGACGGCTCCGGCCCCGCCCTTTCCACTGCGCACCGTGATCGTGACGTAATCGACAAACTTCATCGCCTTCCCCACCTCGGTTTGCGCCTTCTGAACGCCCGGCCTCCGCCGAAGTTTTGCGAACCGCACCGCTCCGGTTTCGTTGGACAGCGGGTATGAGCACCCCGCGCAAACACGTCGTGATCTATACCGACGGGGCCTGCAGCGGCAACCCGGGCCCCGGCGGATGGGCGGCCATTCTGCGCTACAATCAGCACGAAAAGGTGCTGCAGGGTGCCGAAGCGCACACGACGAACAACCGCATGGAGCTGACGGCCGTCATTGAGGCGCTTCGGGCGCTGAAGGAGCCCTGCCGCGTGGACGTCTATACCGATAGCAACTACATCGTACGCGCCTTTCAGGAAGGATGGGTGGAACGCTGGCAACGTAACGGCTGGCGCACCGCCAGCAAGAAGCCCGTCGAAAACCAGGACCTGTGGCGGGCGCTGCTGGAACTCACCCGCCGACACGACGTGCGTTTTCTGAAGGTGAAAGGCCACGCCGACGACGCCCTGAACAACCGGGTGGACCGGCTGGCCGTCGAAGCCATGCGCCGCGGACAGACCGAAACTCCGGACTCGTCGGTTTCGGCGGTGAACGATTAGCTGATGCGCACGCTCTGGCTCCGGTTTTATGCCGGCCTGAACGATTTTCTACCCTCCCGCTGGAAACAGCGCACCTTCAAGCTGGGCTTTCTGGGGCGGCCTACGGTTCGGGAAATCCTCGTGCAGCTCAACGTGCCGCCCCCTGAAGTGGCGCTGATTCTGGCCGACGGACGTCCGGTCGATTTCGACTACCGGCCTGAAGAAGGCGAGCGACTGAGCTTCTACCCGATCTTCTACCGGCTGCTGCCGGCCGAGCCGCTGCATACGCTGCCGCCGGAACGCCCGCCGCGCTTTCTGCTCGACACGCACCTGGGACGGCTGGCGCGCTACCTGCGCATGCTGGGCTTCGATGCCGAACACCTGTCGGATCCCGATCCCGGCGATGCGGCGCTGGCCCGTCGGGCGGGCGACGATGGCCGCGTCCTGCTGACGCGCGATCGACGGCTGCTGGCCCGCAAGGATGTGCGCTACGGCTACTTCGTGCGCGCCACCTCCCCTCGGGAACAACTGGCCGAAGTGCTGAACCGCTTCGAGCTGCACGAATTCGTCGATCCCTTCAGTCGCTGCATGTGCTGCAACGTGCCCCTGGAGCCCGTAGAAGCCGAAACCGTGGCCGCGCAACTCCCGCCGGGTATCCGTGCCCATTACAGCGAGTTCTACCGCTGCCCTGCCTGCGGCCGTGTTTACTGGGAAGGGTCGCACCACGCCCGGATGCAGCGGCTGATCGATCAGGTTGTGCGCGGGAGTGGCTCCAGCGCCTCGCACTGACCGCGACCGGCCAGCGCTTCGACGAAAGCCTCGGCAAAGGCGATGGCTTTCGAGCGGGGTAGCTCGACAAGCAGTTCGGTCTCGGCGTCGTAGCAGGTCTCGCGAATACGGGCGCCCATGCGTTCGATCAGGCGCATGACAGGTGCCGTGTCGTCGTAGGCAAAGCGCAACCGGAAAGGCACCGTGACGATGCGTTCAGCCACCGGCGCCAGATCCAGCGCCCGCGCGGCCGCCTCGCCGTAAGCCCGGATCAGCCCACCGCGTCCCAGTTTGGTCCCGCCGAAGTAGCGCGTCACCACCACCAGCGTGTTGGTCAGCCCGCGGGCTTCGATCTGACGAAGAATGGGCAGGCCGGCCGTGCCCGATGGCTCGCCGTCGTCGTTGGCCCGGAACAGCTCGCCTTCCGGTCCCAGCCGGTAGGCCGTGCAGTGGTGCGTGGCCGCGTGTTCGCGACGGCGCACCGCTTCGATGGCCGCTGCGGCCTCCTCCTCGGTCTCCACCGGAAAGACTTCGGCGATAAAGCGAGAGCCCTTTTCGCGCAACTCGGCCCGCGCCGTGCCGGCCACCACCCGATACGTATCGCCGGAGCTACCGTTCATAACAAACGCGTGCAGTTCGTAACAGCGTCCTCCCTACCCTGCGGTGAATGATTTAGTTTCTGAAAGCTATACCTCCAGAACAGGCTCGAAAAGCCATGCGTGTTGCCTCCTACCTCTTCGGCGGATTGTTGGTGATGGCCGCGGCGTTGTGGCCGCCCGTGGAAATCACCGAGTGGGAAGTGCCCTGGCCGGATACGCGGCCGCGCGATCCGTATGTGGATCGCGATGGGCGCGTCTGGTTCGTCGGCCAGCGCGGCGACTATGCGGCCTACCTGGATCCGGCCACCGGCGAATTCACCCGCTTCGACCTGCCAGAAGGCACCGGTCCCCACAACCTGATCGTGGACGAGAGCGGGTTCGTCTGGATTGCCGGCAACCGGGATGCTTACATCGGCCGGCTGGATCCCCGCACGGGCGAAGTGAAGCGCTACCCGATGCCCGATCCAGCCGCCCGCGATCCCCACACACTGGTTTTCGCGCCGGACGGCACCATCTGGTTCACGGTACAGGGCGGCAACTTCGTGGGGCACTTCAATCCGGCCGATGGTTCCATCCGGCTGCTACAGGTGCCCACACCCCGGGCGCGGCCCTACGGGATCATCGTGGATCCCTCGGGGCGTCCCTGGGCCACGGCCTTCGGCACGAACAAGTTGCTGACGGTCGATCCGGCCACGATGAAGCTGGAAGAGATCCCGTTGCCCCGCGCCGAGGCGCGGCCGCGTCGGCTGGCGCGTACCTCGGACGGGGCCATCTGGTACGTGGACTACGCCGGGGGCTATCTGGGCCGCTACGATCCGGCCAGTGGTAACGTGCAGGAATGGCCGACGCCCGGCGGTGAAGGCGCCCGCCCCTACGGCATGGCCGTCGACGACCGGGACCGCCTCTGGTTTGTCGAAACGGGACCTGACCCCAACCGTCTGGTGGGCTTCGACCCGAAGACGGCCGAATTCTTCAGCATTACGGAGATCCCGAGCGGCGGTGGGGCTGTGCGGCACATGTTCTTCCACGCGCCCACGCGCACGCTCTGGTTCGGCACCGACGCCAACACGATCGCCCGCGCCCGGCTGCCGGAGTGATGCGCCCCGTCGCTGCACTGACGCTGGTGCTGGCCGCCACAGCGGGGTGGTTGGGTCGCTACGTCGATCACCCCCCGCTGGCCCATACGGGCGGTTTTGGCGAACCGACCTGCCAGCGGTGCCACTTCGAGTATCCCCTGAACGAACCCGGCGGCCGGCTGACGATCCAGGGCCTGCCCGACACGTGCCGCACGGACACCAGTTACACACTGCAACTCACATTGCAGCACCCGGAGATGCTACGGGCAGGCTTTGAGCTGGCCGTGCGCTTTGCCGACAGCGGTCGCCAGGCGGGTCGGCTACAGCCGTTGGACGACCGCGTGTGGCTCGATACGCTGCGGGGCGTCTGGTATGCCTTCCACAGCCCGGCCGGAACCGAACTTACGGCCTCCGGAAAGGCCGTCTGGACGCTCCGGTGGATACCGCCGGACACGATCGGCCGCGTCGTGCTGCATGCCGTCGCCAACGCGGCTAACGACGATGCTTCGGAGTTCGGCGACCGGATCTATCAGGAATCCGCGGACTGTTTGCTACATCCACGGTAACGCTCCTTTGTGCCGGTAAGCAACAGTTTGTCGCACGCCGGCGTTTGCCTTCCCTCAATGTAAACGGTTACCACGGTTTTGCCTCGGATGTGCTGGTTATTGTTCAGCTTGCTGTTCTTTCAAGTCACAGCTTTCTCATCAACCGACACGCTTCGAACGCCAGCCCTCCAGGCCGCACCACTACAGCAGGCGCTTCATCTTGACGGCCGGTTGACCGAACCGGACTGGCGGCAGGCACCGGCCGCCACGGACTTTCGACAGCTCGAGCCCGTCGAAGGTGCCGCGCCACGTTTCCCACCGCCGTGCGCGTGCTCTACGGTCCGGATGCCCTCTACGTTGGGGCCATGCTCTACGACCCCGAACCCCACCGCATTCGCCGACGGCTCGGTCGTCGGGATCAGTTCAACCAGGCCGACTGGTTCGGCGTCGCGATCGACTCGTACTTCGACCGCAAAACGGCCTATGTCTTTGCCGTCAACGCCGCCGGCGTACTGGCCGATGGGGTGCTGACCAACCGAGAAGATGATCTGGATCAGGCCTGGGATGCGGTCTGGGAGGCGGCCGTCGCCGTGGTCGATTCGGGCTGGTCGGTCGAGATGCGTATCCCCTACGCCATGCTGCGTTTCCCGCAGGCTGAGGTACTGACCTGGGGCATCTCGTTTCGGCGGGACATTGCCCGGCTGAGCGAGGTGGACGAGTGGCCTTTCATTCCACGTAACATCCGGTCTTCGGGCGTGGTCGCCTACTTTGCGCGCCTCGAAAACCTGCGCGGGCTTCACCCCGGCCGCAACCTGCAGATCACGCCTTACGTGGTTTCCAACGCCACCCGGCTTCGACAGGACGACGGACAGATCTCCTCCGAGCTGGATGCCGATGCGGGGCTTGATCTGAAGCTGGGGCTGACGTCCAGCCTTATTCTTGACCTGACGCTCAATCCGGACTTCGGGCAGGTCGAAGTGGACCCGGCCGTGCTCAACCTGACCGCCTTCGAGACGGTCTTTGAGGAGCGGCGGCCGTTTTTCACCGAAGGCGCCCAGATTTTCGACTTTTCCTACGGCCGCGAAGGCCGCCTTTTCTACAGCCGACGCATCGGAGCCGCCGAGCCCATCATCGGCGCGGCCAAGCTGTCGGGCCGCACCGAAGGCGGACTCTCGCTGGGATTGCTGGGCGCCACCACCGGCAACGACTTTCAACCCGAACATCATTACCTCGTCGGCCGCCTCCGGCAGGAGCTGGGTACGTACTCGACCATTGGCGGCATGGTGACCGGACTGTTTCGCCAGCGGTCGGGCGACGACGAGCTGCGCTACAGTCTGGCCGGTGGAACCGACTGGGACCTGCGCTTCGGCGGCAACACGTTCCGCTTCGGCGGCCACCTGAGCTTTTCGCACCGCCAGGTGAACGGTCAGGAGGCCTCGACCGGACTGGCCACCGCCCTGCGCCTGGAACGCCTGCAGGGCGTCTGGACCTATGGCGCCGGGCTCGACAGCTTCGACGACCGCTTCAACGTCAACGATGTAGGCCAGCTCCGGCGCAACAACCTGGTTCGCCTCTGGATGCGTCTGGGCCATCAGTTCAACAACAACCAGCCGTTCGGCCCCTTCCATCGAGCCGATGCCTTCATTTTCTCCTGGCACCAGCGCTCCTACCGCGAGGGCCTGTACATGGGCAGTGGCTTTTTCATGCGGGCGGGCGCGCTGACCCGCGGCTTTGCCGAACTGGAGCTACGCGTCCGGGGCGATTACCTCTGGGGCGGCTACGACCTGTCCGAAGCCCGCGGCATGGGTCCCATCTACCAACCCCGCCAGCTCTCCATCGAAGGTGAATACGGAAGCGATACGCGCCGGAGCCTGCGCCTGGAGCCTTCCTTCGAGCTGGAAATTGATGAAGAAGGGGGCCGACGACTCAATACCGGTCTCCAGGTAGAATGGAGCGCGCTCGACTGGCTGGACCTGCGCACCGAGCTATCCCTCAGGCAGCAGCACAACCTGCTGCGGTGGGCCTCCAACGAAAGCTTCGCCCGACTTGCGGACGGCTGGGCCCTCGGGGCCGAAAGCGCCGCGCCTGACGAACTGACCGAAGCCGACTTCACGCGACTCCCGTCGGCCGGCCCCCTGGACGAACTGGCCACCCGCTACGATCCGTACGAAGGCTTCGCCGATCGCTACTACGTGGCCGTCTTCGGCCGCCGCGACACGCGCGCGCTGGAGCTTTCCCTCCGCGGCACGCTGACCTTCTCCCCGATGCTCTCGGTGCAGAGCTTCGCCCAGCTTCTGCTGGCGCGCGGCCGCTACACCGATCCCTCGCTCCGGCTCGACAAAGACACGCTGCTCCCCTTCCCCGACTACCCCAAGCGGCACGAGTTCGTACTCAACAGCTTCCGCGTCAACGTGGTGCTCCGCTGGGAGTATCGCCCCGGCTCGGTGCTCTATCTGGTCTGGGCCCACGACCGGGACGCCTACGACCGCGCCGATCCCTTCCAGCCGGATTCGTGGTATCAGGAGCTGACCTTCCCGGAACAGCTGCGCGACACGTTCCGGCTGTTCCCCGACAATGCGTTTACGGTCAAGCTGACCTACCTGATCTTCTCCTGATCAGCCCTGAATCTCCGTGATGAGCTGAATTTCACGGAGCACCCCCTGCACGCGGAAGCACTCCTCGAACGAGCCTTCGTAGACGGCCGCCTTGCCCTCGGTATGCACCTTCCAGGTCAGCGCCTCGGCTTCGGGCAGCGAGCAGCCCGTGGCCTTCATGAGCTGAAAGATGACCTCGTCGAACGTGTGAATGTCGTCGTTGTAGAGGATCACGCGCCAGGGAGCGTCCAGTCGCGTCTCCTCGGCGTCTTCGACGTCCACCTCAGGCGCCGGACCGACCGGCTTCGTCTCGGCCAGCAAGTTCGGCTGTCCCATGGCTCGTCATGACAGGTTTTATCCGGAAGCGACGGGCGTTCCCACGGGGGTGACCGTCACGTCGAAGTCTTCCATGACCGGATTGGCCAGAAGTTTCTCGGCCGCCTCGCGGGCGATGCGCTCGGCTTCGTCGGCCGTGTCTGCCTTGATCCACAGATCGATCACCTTGCCGATGCGCACCTGCGTCACCGCCTCGTAGCCCAGGTTCTGCAACGCATGAAGGACGGCCTTGCCCTGGGGATCCAAGATAGAAGGCCGCAGGCGAACGGTTACGATGGCTTTAAACATCGCGGTTTTCCGGTTGGGGGTTGGACGTTTCCGAAACGGGTTCCAGCGGGGTGTTCAGGATGGCCTGCACCAGGTTGTAAATGGCGCGACCGATGCCGTGCAGGATATACGCGGCAAGCACCAGAAGCAAGCCAATCTGCTGCAAAAAGATGATCAGCAGCAGCGCCAGCCCGTAGGCGCCCGATTTCCAGGGATGGCGTCGCAGATAGGACAGGCCGGGGCGCGGGATGGCGTCGAACGGAATGTTCGTGACCATGAGGGCCGAAAGCACGAACACGACGGGGATCAGCACCGGAAAGTCGCCGGGCGTCAGCCGCTCCAGCAGATCGACGCCTTCGGCATTCAGCACCAGCGCCACCAGCGCCGCCGCCTGCGCCGGAATGGGGAGTCCCAGAAAGTACTCCCGCTTTTCGCCGTCGAACTGGACGTTGAAACGGGCCAGCCGGACGGCCCCGCAGACGGCCGGAAGCGACGCGATGATCAGACCGAGCGTGCCGTAGGCATGCAGGTTGAAAGCATAGACCAGATAGGCCGGCGCTACCCCGAACGACACCATGTCGCTGAGCGAGTCGAGCTCGACCCCGAACAGGCTGGTGCCGTTCGTCAGCCGGGCCAGCATGCCGTCGAGCATGTCGAAAAAGCCCGCCAGCACGATCAACCAGCAGGCATAGTCGAAGCGCCCCTCATGGATCTGCGTGATGGCCAGAAAGCCGCTGAACAGGTTCATCAGCGTGAAAAACGACGGGACGGCCGCCCGTGGAATGGGCCGACGCAGCCGCTGGCGGCGTTGCGCCCGGTAGGCGCGCAGCCGCTCCCGGAAATGGCGCTGTTTCTGACCATATCGATCGTATCCCCGGCGTGCCCGCAACATGCCCTGCTTGCTCCGTTCAGTTGTTGCGCAGCCGATCCATTCCGACCGCTTCGGCCTCCGGCTTCGCCACCAGACGACCCAGCACCGTCTCGCCGGCCCGTACCCGATCGCCCACCTTTACCTCGAACCGGATATGTGGCGGCACGATCACGTCCATGCGGGAGCCGAACCTGACGATCCCAAAGCGCTGGCCGGCCCGCACCGTATCCCCTTCCTTCAGATGAAACACGATGCGCCGCGCCAGCACGCCGGCAATCTGCTTGAAAAGGATCCGATTGCCGCTCGGATGACGCAGTCCGATCTCAGAGCGCTCGTTTTTTTCGCTGGCCTTCGGGTGCCAGGCCACCAGATAGTCGCCCGGAATGTAGCGGACCAGTTCGATCACGCCGTCGGCTGGCACCCGGTTGACGTGCACGTCCAGCGGCGAGAGGAAGATCGACAGCCGACGCGCCGGTCCTTTCAGATAGACCGGCTCGTAATCCACGTCAACGATCTCCACTACCTTACCGTCGGCCGGTGCCAGCAGCAGCGCTTCGGCACCTTCCGGCGGATGCCGCTCCGGATCCCGGAAGAAATACAGCACAAAGCCCAGCAATAGCACCGCCAGCAGCAGGCCCACCACGCGCCAGGCCCCCGGCAACCAGTAATAGGCACCGGCGGCCAGCAATACGGCAAGCAGCGCCGTCCCGCCGATGATCGGATAGCCCTCGGGTGCCAGCATCATCACACCGGTTGATTTCGAAACTCCCCGCTTCGGCCCGCGTTCGCTCCGTCGCCACCGGGGATCAGGGTTGCCTAAACGTCGATGCCACGCGTTTCGTTCTACACGCTCGGCTGCAAACTGAATTTTGCGGAAACCAGCACGCTGGAGCGCGACTTTCTCGCGCGCCACTACGAAGTGGTACCCTTTGGCGAGCCGGCCGACGTGACCGTCATCAACACCTGCACGGTCACGGCCGAGGCCGAGCGTCAGTGCCGCCAGATCATCCGCCGGGCGATCCGCCAGAATCCGAACGCTTTCATCATCGTCACGGGCTGCTACGCCCAGCTTCGCCCCGAGGAGATCGCCCGGATCGAAGGCGTCGACGTCGTGCTGGGCGCCCGCGAAAAATTCCATCTCTTCGAGCTGATCGAAAGCTTCCAGAAAAAGGAGCAGACCCAGGTGGCGGTCTCCTGCATCGACGAGCTGCATGAATTCGGTCCGGCCTTTTCCTCCACCGAACGCACACGTGCCTTTTTGAAGATTCAGGACGGGTGCGACTACGTCTGCTCGTTCTGCACGATTCCCAGAGCCCGCGGTCGCAGCCGCTCGCAGCCCATCGAGGCCACGGTCGCCCAGGCGCGGCAACTGGCCGAGATGGGCTTCAAAGAAATCGTACTGACAGGCGTCAACATCGGCCTCTACGGCCAGGAATTCGGCACGACGCTGCTCGACCTGCTCCGGGAGCTGGACCGGGTGGACGGCATCGAGCGCTACCGCATTTCGTCGATCGAGCCCAACCTGCTCACCGACGAGATCATCGCCTTCGTGGCCGCGTCGCGCGCTTTCATGCCGCACTTCCACATGCCGTTGCAGAGCGGCGACAACTTCGTGCTGGGCAAGATGCGGCGGCGCTACCGGCGCGAGCTGTATGCCGAGCGCGTGGCCCGCATCCGGAAGCTGTTGCCCGATGCCGCCATTGGCGTCGACGTGATCGTGGGCTTTCCGGCCGAGACGCCCGAACGCTTCGAGAACACCTATCGCTTCCTGAACGAGCTGCCAGTCTCCTACCTGCACGTGTTCACCTACTCGGAGCGGCCCGGCACGGCGGCCGTCGAACAGCTTGACCGCATGGGCGGCCAGCCCGTCCCCAAACCCGAGCGCTCTCGCCGCAACCGGATGCTCCAGGTGCTTTCCCACAAAAAGCGCCATGCGTTCTACCGGGCCCACCAGGGTCAGGTACGCCCCGTCCTCTGGGAAAGCACCGAAAAACACGGGCTCATGTACGGCTACACCGACAACTACATCCGCGTGCAGCGGCCCTTCGATCCCAAGCGCGTGGGCCAGATCGAGCCGGTGCGGCTGGGCGATTTCGCACCGGACGGTACGCTCGTGGCCGAAGACCCGGCGTTTATTCCTCTGACGATTGCCTGAAATAGGCTTCCACCCGCTCAACAAAAGCGCGTGCCCATTGCAGCACCTCGCTTACCTGAGCCGGGGATGGATAGTCCAGTTCCCGATAATCGCTACGCTGACGCAGATCGTACGCCCGATGGAGCCAGCGACTCATTTCTCGCGGGAAAACGCCCGTTTTAATGAAATGCTGATCGAAGAGTCGAATGACACCACTATGCTTACCGGCACCTTTTCCGATGGAGATCAGCAGAGCCAGTACGGCATAGAACATGGCATAGTAGGCGCGGTTCACCACGCTCCAGGGGCTTCGTCCCGCCTGATGTAGCACACGCGCATCTTCCAGCGTCTCCCGCGCCATCTGCAGGCGATAGCGAATCAACTCCTGCTTTGCGTCGCTCACAACACGATTCCTTCGCGTTGAACAGCCTGGAAAAATGGCGAAGCCGCCAACCGATCGATTTCATCCCGGCCGACCGGGACCACCGATAGCACATATCCCGCCTCAAAGCCCAGCTCCCACGCGATGTCTCCGATGAGCGCTTCTATCTGCTCGTTGCGGTGCGGCACCACCACCAGCACATCAATGTCCGACGTAGCACTTGCTTCTCCCCGGGCATGAGAGCCAAACAGTATCACCTGCACCGGCATACCAAGACGGGTTACTACTTTTTCTCGAAACATCCGAACCAGGCGATACACCGGAGACCGTCGCTGCTGAGACGGCGAATCGCCCTGCTTTCCGCGCATCATGCGGCGCAGGGGTTCTGTGTCGAAGTAGGCCAGGAACGTTCTGCACTTGAAATCCACCCAGCGGTCTTCATCCCGACAGAAGATCAGCTTTCCATGCGCCACCGCCTCGTAGGCCAGTGCCGGCCGCCGCTTCAGCGCTTCGCGGAGCTCCACCACGTCCACCGGCCGCCCCGCGGCCTGCTCCAGTTCGCTCACCAGTCCGCCCAACTCCAGCAGCTCCAGCGGTTGTTCGGCGTAAATGCCCACGTCCACATCGCTGAGCGGCGTGGCCTGTCCCCGCGCAACCGAACCGAACAGCAGCGCAAACACCACCTCCGGCCGCGCCTCCAGCACCGGCCGAAGCCGCGCCACGAGCGCTTCGTGATTGGACAGAAGCGGATCCATGCGTCAAAAAAATAAGGCTCCGGCCAGAAGTACGCGGCCAGAGCCCGAAAGGTGCCATCATCCGATGGATTCAGGAGGCGTGGCCGTCTTCCTGCGTCAGAAAGCGGGCCGGGGTACCCCAGCGGCCTTCGTAAACCAGTTCGGTCAGCGGCCGGCGCGTGCGCGGGCTGCGTTCGCGAGCCTGCAGGTCTTCGGGAAGCCGCGCCGGAGCGCCCAGGTAGCCCAGCGCCAGCGCGACCACCACGTCGTAGTCCTCCGGAATGGCGCAGCGGCGGCGCGCTTCGTCCGGTAGAATGCCCGCCATCTGGTGCACGTAGAGTCCGAGCGCAGTAGCCTGCAACGTCAGGTAGGCCACGGCCTGACCGGTATCGTACCAGGCATGCGGATTCGGCGCGCCACTGTGCGAGAAAGTGCGCCGCGCCAGTACCAGCATCAGCACGGGCGCCCGCTGCGCCCAGCGTCGGTTGCCTTCGTTCAGACAGGCCAGCAGCCGATTGAACGCCTCCGGATCCTCACGTCGCGCCACGATGAAACGCCAGGGCTGTTCGTTGTAGGCCGAAGGTGCCCAGCGGGCGGCCGCCAGCACACGCCGAAGCATGTCGGGCGCTACCGGCCGGTCGGCAAACGAGCGCGGACTCCAGCGCCTGCGGATCAGCTCGTGCACCTCCGGCTCCACCCCGGCCGTTTTGATTTCAATGACTTCCATCTCCATGGTCAATCCTCAAATTCGTTACAACAACAATCAGTTTGGAAAACGACATCCGGGAGGCGGCGTTCGCGCTTCCGTCGAGCACTTCCTGCAAAAAATCCTTTACGAAACCCCCTTCCAGAAGGACGGCGGCCAGGCAGCAGGCACGGGGTGAAAACGGGGCGCCGGTTCGAGTAGCGCTACTTCGGCCAGCGTCTTCCTGGTTTGCTACAAACGCCCTCGTAACCGGGCACGAGAAAGTGCCGCTTCGAAATAGCGCCACTCCGGCTCCGGCTGACGCCTTCGTGGCTTACTACGAACACCTTCCTGCTCGTAGTCAGGCACGAAGCGAAGCGGAGTGCCGCCCGAGTCCATAATACGATTTCCGGGAAATTATAGTGCATGTGTGGAAGCATGGGCGCACACTGCGGTGCGCCCCTACAGATCCTTGCCATTTTCCCTATTCCGTAGGGGCGGACCCCTGTGTCCGCCCGATCATACCCGCCGGATCACATCCGCCACACGGGGTGTGGCACCCTCATGCACCAGTAAATCAGCGATTTCATACACGTGGTCCCTGAAAACAGAACCGGCCCGCACGGAAGGGTGTCGTGCGGGCCGGTGGTGCGATCGGGAGGGTGCGTCTATCGACTCAGGTAGAGGTTGCGGATGGCATAGGGCCGGCGAAAGTGCTCGTCGGTGAGTGTTTCGACGAAGGCGATGGCCTCGCCGGTGGACTTCATCTCCGGCCCCAGCTCCTTGGGCACCTCCGGGAATTTGTCCCAGGAGAAGACCGGCTCTTTGATTGCATAGCCCTTGAGCTTCGACTCGAGCAGACCGGCCTCGCGGAACTCCCGGAGCTTGCGGCCCAGCATGAGCTGCGTGCCGATCTTGGCCACCGGTACGCCCGTCGCCTTGGCCACGAAGGGCATGGTCCGCGACGCCCGCGGGTTGGCCTCGATCACGTAGACCACGTTGTCTTTGACCACCATCTGCACGTTGATCAGGCCCACCACCTGCAGGCGCCGGGCGATGTCCTCGGTATAGCGGCGGATCGTGTTCAGCACCTCCTCCGACAGCGAGAAGGGCGGCAACACGGCCGTCGAGTCGCCCGAGTGGACGCCGGCCGGTTCGATATGCTGCATGATGCCGGCAATCCAGACCTCCTCGCCGTCGCAGGCCGCATCGACGTCCACCTCGATCCCGTTCTCCAGGAAGAGGTCCAGCAGGATCTCGTTGTCGGGCAGGAGTTTGAGGATGTTGCGGACGTAGCGTTCGACTTCTTCTTTGTTGATGGCGATGCGCATGCCCTGGCCGCCGAGCACGTAGCTGGGCCGGATCAGGATCGGGTAGCCGATGCGCTCGGCCACCTCGACGGCCTCGGCCACCGTCCGCGCCGCGCCGTAGGGCGGGAACGGAATCTCCAACTCGCGCAGCAGCGCCGAGAACTTGCTCCGCTCCTCGGCCAGGTCCATCATCGGGAAGGACGTGCCCAGGATCGGGATGCCGTGCTCGTGGAGCTTTTTGGCCAGCTTGAGCGCCGTCTGGCCGCCGAGCTGCACGATCACCCCTTTGAGCTTGCCGTGCCGGTTTTCGTGCTCGATGATGTCGAGCACCCGCTCCCAGAAGACGGGCTCGAAGTAGAGCTTATCGGCCACGTCGAAGTCGGTCGATACCGTCTCCGGGTTGCAGTTGATCATGATGGCCTCATAGCCCATCTCCCTGGCGGCCAGCACACCGTGCACGCAGCAGTAGTCGAACTCGATGCCCTGGCCGATGCGGTTGGGTCCGGCGCCCAGAATGATGACCTTTTCGCGGTCGGTAACTTCGCTTTCGTTTTCGGTTTCGTAGGTGCTGTAGTAGTAGGGCGTCTGGGCCGGGAATTCGGCGGCGCAGGTGTCGACGAGCTGGAACGTGGGCGTAATGCCCAGCGCCTTACGCCGCGCCCGCACGTCCTCCTCGGTCACGTTCCCCTGCAGCAGGTAGGCAATCTGCACGTCCGAGAAGCCGTACTGCTTGACCAGCCGCAGGAAGTCGGCGTCGAGCTGGTCGAGCGTACGCCGCTCCAGCTCCCGCTCGATTTTGACAATGTCCTCGATCTGGTAGAGGAACCACGGATCGATGTGGGTAATGTCGTGGATCTCCTCGACCGAGGCGCCCAGCCGGAAGGCATTGCGGATCTGCAGCGTGCGGTCCCAGTAGGGTTTCTTGAGGCGGGCGCGCACCTCTTCGCGCGGCGGGTCTTCCCGGTCGGCGCCCAGCCCGGCGTAGCCGTTTTCCAGGCTCTGCCAGGCCTTCTGGAGCGCTTCGGGGAAAGTGCGGCCGATGGCCATCACCTCGCCCACCGCCTTCATCTGCGTGGTCAGCTCCTCATCGACGCCCTCGAACTTCTCGAAATTCCAGCGCGGGATCTTGACGACCACGTAGTCGATGGACGGCTCGAAGCAGGCGCTCGTGGTGCCCGTCACGTCGTTGGGCAATTCGTCGAGCGTGTAACCCACGGCCAGGCGGGCGGCCACCTTGGCGATCGGGTAGCCCGTGGCCTTCGAGGCCAGCGCCGACGAGCGCGACATGCGCGGGTTGATCTCGACGGCGATCATGCGCCCGGTGTGCGGCTCGACGGCAAACTGCACGTTGCAGCCGCCGGCAAACTTGCCGATCGAGCGCATCATCTTGATCGCCGCGTCGCGCATGCGCTGGTACTGTTTGTCGGTGAGCGTCTGCGCGGGCGCCACCGTGATCGAGTCGCCCGTGTGTACGCCCATCGGGTCGAGGTTCTCGATGGGACAGACGATGATCACGTTGTCGTTGGCGTCGCGCAGCAGCTCCAGTTCGTATTCCTTCCAGCCGTAGACGCTTTCCTCGATGAGCACCTGGTGCACGGGCGAGAGCTCCAGCCCGCGCGTCACCTTGCGGTCGAACTCCTCCATCGTCCAGACGATACCGCCGCCGGTGCCGCCCAGCGTGAACGACGGGCGGATCACCACGGGCAGCCCGCCCAGCTCCTGCAGGATCTCTTTGGCCTCCAGCAGGCTGCGGGCCGTGCGGCTGCGGGCCTGGTCGATGCCGATCTGCTCCATCAGGTCGCGGAATTTCTGGCGATCCTCCGTGATCTGGATCGCCTCGATGTCCACACCGATGATCTCCACGCCCATCGCCTCCCAGAAGCCCTCCTCGTGGAGCTGGGCGGCCAGGTTCAGCGCCGTCTGCCCGCCCATGGTGGGCAGCACGGCGTCGGGACGCTCTTTCTCGACGATGCGGCGGATGGATTCCGGCGTCAGCTCCTGCAGATAGACCCGATCGGCCGTGATCGGGTCGGTCATGATCGTGGCCGGGTTCGAGTTGACCAGAATGACCTCGTAGCCTTCTTTACGCAGGGCCCGGGCGGCCTGGCTACCGGAGTAGTCGAACTCGCAGGCCTGCCCGATCACGATCGGGCCCGATCCGATCAGCAGGATCCGCTTGATGTCGGTCCGCTTCGGCATGGTATGCTCCAGGGTGTTGGGTTCGGTTACGGGTTGCAAAGCGGGCGTTTACACGCGGGCCAGCTGCGGCGTCGTGGCCGGACGGTGCGCCGCCACCAGCTCAAGGAACTCGTCGAAGAGGTAGCGGCTGTCGTGCGGGCCGGGTGAAGCTTCCGGATGGTACTGCACCGAAAGCCCGGCGAACGACTTGAAGCGCAGCCCCTCGACGGTCCGGTCGTTCAGGTTGATGTGTGACACCTCGGCCTCGCGTGGATCGACCGACTCGGCCTCGACGGCAAAGCCGTGGTTCTGCGTGGTCACCTCCACGCGGCCGGTACGCAGGTTCTTGACCGGGTGGTTGGCGCCGCGATGCCCGACGTACATCTTGTAGACCTTGAAGCCCAGCGCCAGCGCCATGAGCTGGTGCCCCAGACAGATACCGAAGATGGGCAGACCGGTACGAATGGCCGCCCGCACCTGCTCAATGGCCTGGGGCATGGCCCGGGGGTCGCCCGGTCCGTTCGAGAAGAACAGCCCGTCGGGCTCCCAGGCCAGCACCTCGTTGAGCGGCGTGTAGCCCGGGAAGACGCGCACCGTGCAGTCCCGCGCCTGAAACATGCGCAGGATGTTCAGCTTGCAGCCGTAGTCGAAGACGGCGATGCGCGGCCCGGGTCCGGTGCAGAAGTCGTAGGACCGCTCCGTCATCACGTAGGAGGCCAGCTCCAGCCCGGCCATCGAGGGCAGACGCCGTGCTTTTTCGACCAGGCTCTCGTCGTCGAGATCGATCGATGAGATGATTGCGTTCATGACCCCTTTCGTACGAATATGCCGCACCAATCGTCGCGTATCGACACCGGAGATGCCCACCAGTTCGTAGCGTCGCATCCAGTCTTCCAGCGAGCCGTCGGCCAGGCGGTTCGAGTAGCGATGCGAGAAGGCGCGTACCACCAGGCCGGCGACCATCGGACGGGCGGCTTCCATGTCGATGTCCATCACCCCGTAGTTGCCGATGTGGGGGTAGGTCATCATCATGATCTGCCCGTAGTAGGACGGGTCAGTCATAATTTCCTGGTAGCCCGTCATGCTGGTGTTGAAGCACAGCTCCCCGCCCGTCTCGCCTCGATGCCCGATGGCGATGCCGGTTACGACGGTTCCATCGGCCAGCGCCAGCTTGCAGGGATCCGGTGTCGGGTGCAGCAGGGGTATCATGACGGCCTATTATGGGTTTGGTTAATGGGTTCGATCGGGTACAAAAAAGCCTTCCCCGCTTGTGGGAAGGCTTCAGCCACCACGGAATCGTCGAAGGTGCAACTGTCCAGGTCCAGAACCTATCACTATCGGCTGCCGGTTTCGGCGTCTCAACGAACACCCTTTGCGGAAGGTTTCTGAAAGATAAGGCATTGGCACCGCGTAAGCCAGTCGATTTACCGGATCTATGGGCTTTTTTCATAGTAGCGCTTCCACGCTGCAAGCGGCCCGATCCCGAACGGATCGATCCGACAGCGGTTCAAAAAAGCAAACAGCCCCCGGGCCATGCGCCTCCTGCACCGACAGCGCGAGCGCGCAGCCTATCCGCTGCGCATGATGGCCAGCCTGGCCTTCACGCTGGGTCTGATCGTGCTGGTGGTGCGTCTGTGGCCGGCGCCAGACCGCACGGGCTCCCAGCATGTGGTCTATCGGAGCCTGGCCCCCGAGGTGATCGCCCTGGAGGAAGTCATGCCAACCCGTCAGGCGCGTCCGGCTCCGCCCCCTCCCATTCCGCCCCTTCCCGTCGTGGTGCCGGACGAAGTCCCGCTGGAAGAAGTGGAGATCAACCCGGACGAGAACCGCCTGCGCCTCGACGAACCCGGCACCGATCCTTTCGCGGCCGAAGGGGCTCCGGAAGGCACGCTGGCCGCCGCGCCCGCCTTCGAGGTGGGTCCCAAACCCGTGCGCTTCGTAGAGCCCGAGTACACGCGCGAAGCACGGCGCGCCCGCATCCGGGCCGAGATCGTCGTCGAAGTGCAGGTGAGTCCGACCGGCCAGGTGCTCTCGGCAACGGTGGTCGAACGCTACCTGTTGACGCCACGCCGCCAGCGTGTCGATACGCTGGGCTACGGCCTGGAAGAAGCGGCGCTGGCGGCCGCCCGACGCTGGCGATTTCGCCCGGCCCGTGTGAACGACCGGCCCGTCGCCAGCTTCACGCGCATCACGTTCAGCTTCGGTCAGTAGGCTACTCCAGATCGACCCAGCGGGCATCCTCGATCTCTTCCCAGGGACGCCGGCGACGGGTCGGCCGACGCTCCAGCCCGTAGGGCCTGCCCGGATCCTCCAGCATGGCCCGCACCAGATTGCGACCACTTCGCCAGATCAGATACAGCAGCACGATCCACAGAATGAGCTTCAACATCGTCTACTTCAGCGTTCGGGCCGGTCGCGGATTGAAGTACGTAATGCCGCCGTAACGGCGTCGCTCCAGAATCTGTCGGATCAATTCCTCCAGATCCTCGGGATGCTGGACGAAGTCAATCTGGACGGCATTTACGATCAGAAGCGGTCCCTTCGTGTAGTGGAAGAAGTAGTGGTCGTAGGCCTCGCAGAGCGCCTCCAGGTAGCTCCGCTCGATGCGCTGCTCGTAGGGACGTCCTCGCTTGCGGATGTTTTCCAGCAGCCGGTCCGGCGTGGACTGCAGGTAGACGATCAGATCCGGCGTGGGGACATTGGGCTCCATGAGCGTGTAGAGCGTCTCGTAGAGCTGGAGCTCGTCTCCTTTCAAATTGATACGGGCGAAAATGCGGTCTTTGTCGAAGGCGTAATCGCTCACCACGAACGGATGAAACAGATCGCGGAGCAGGAGCTGCTTCTGCTGCCGGAAACGGCTGGCCAGAAAGCTGAGCTGCGTGTGGAAGGCCCAGCGCTCGGGATCTTCGTAGAAGCGGGGTAAAAAAGGGTTCTCTTCGAACTCCTCCAGGATCAACCGTCCGCCGAAACGCTCGGCGATCAGTCGCGCCAGCGTGGTCTTGCCCACGCCGATGACGCCCTCGATCACCAGGTAGCGCAGGTCTTCGGGGGGCTGGATCGGGGTCGTGGCCGCCATGGGTCGGACGGTCTGTCAGCGGATTTCCAGCGATACGCCTGTACGGCGCAGGGGTGCCCGGTCCAGACACCGTTGCAACAACGCGGCCACCGTCGCACAGAACGGTGCCGGCACGTAGAAGTCGGGGGCCAGGTCGGCCCAGGGTCGGAGCACGAAGCGGCGTTCAGCCAGCCGCGGATGCGGAAGCGTCAGTCGCTCGTCGCAGCGCACCAGATCGTCCCAGGCCAGCAGGTCCAGGTCCAGCGTCCGGGGCGCCCAGCGCGTGGTGCGTACCCGTCCGGCCGCCGCCTCCAGTTGCAGACAGAAGTTCAATAGCGCCTCGGGCGCCAGCGTCGTGCGCAACCACACCACGGCGTTCAGGTAATCCGGCTGCGCCTGACCGGGCAATACGTGCGCCGCGCTTTCATAGACCGGCGAGGCGGCCACCACCTGCACGGCCGGATGCCTGCAGAATGCCGCCACCGCCCCGCGCAGATAGGCCGCGCGATCGCCCAGATTCGAGCCCAGCGCCAGAAAAACCGACGACGGCGGATGCTCGGGTACCAGCGCCATGGTCACAGGGAGTTCAGATTCCTTTGAAGAAAAAACATCCCCACCGGGCGTTTCAACGCAAAAAGCCCGGGACCTTACAAGGCCCCGGGCTTTTCCCACCCATCCTGCGAGCACGGTACTGCGATGCGCGTCACCCTTGTTGCAAAAACCCGATACGCAGACGACGATGGGCAGGCGCACCCGGAGTATCGGTCCGCATCCCGGCTTTTTAAGCGCGAACTTTTTGCAGCGATCATCCTTTCAGGGCTACCGTTTATGATCCCGGGGTTATAAATTAATCCATCGTTTTGAACATTCGAGCCCTGCAATGGACCTCGCGTTCGGCATTGGCCTGATCGCCGCCACGCTGACCACGCTGGCCTTCCTGCCGCAGGTGGTGCGCACCTGGCGCCGTCGCTCGGCCGACGACCTGTCGGCCGGTACCTTTCTGCTGCTGTTCACCGGGATTGTGCTCTGGCTGCTCTACGGCGTCCTGCGCCGGGATCCTATCATCATCCTGGCCAACGCCGTGGCCGTGACGCTGGTGGGCAGCCTGCTGCTGATGATCTGGCGCTTCCGGCCGCGCACCCGCCCCCCCGTACCGGAACGCCAGCTCAGCGAGCCCCTCCGATGAAGACGGTCTTGATGTTGACGAACTCCCGGATACCGAAGATCGACAATTCCCGGCCGTAGCCGCTTTCCTTGACGCCGCCGAAGGGCAGGCGCGGGTCGCTGCGCACGAAGTCGTTCACAAAGCAGCAACCGGCCTCCAGCTCATCGCGGGCGATGCGCTCGCCGCGGGCTTCGTCGCGCGTGAAGACGGCCGCGCCCAGGCCGAACGCCGTGTCGTTGGCCACCCGGATGGCTTCGGCCTCGTCGCGTACGGGGATGATGGCGGCCACCGGACCGAACAGCTCCTCTTCGTAGGCCGGCGAACCTTTCGGTACGTCCGTCAGCACCGTGGGCGGATAGTAGGCGCCGGGCCCCTCCGGGATCTCACCACCCAGCAGCAGACGCGCCCCTTTGCGCAGGCTCTCCTGCACCTGGCGGTGCAGTTCGTCGCGCAGGTCGTGACGGGCCAGCGGTCCCACCTCGGTCGCCTCGTCCATCGGGTCGCCCACGCGGGCCGCCCGCATGTGCTGCACCAGCAACTGCTCGAACGGCTCACGCACCGCTTCCACCACCACGAACCGCTTGGCCGCGATGCAGCTCTGGCCCGAGTTGATCAGCCGGCTCTTGGCACAGATGGCCGCGGCCTGCTCGATGTCGGCGTCCTCCAGGATCACGTACGGATCGCTTCCGCCCAGCTCCAGCACCGTCTTTTTGAGCATGGATCCGGCCTTTGCGGCCACGGCGCGACCGGCCGGCGTGCTTCCGGTCAGCGTCACCGCCCGGATCAGCGGATGCTCGATGACAGGATCCACCTGGTCGCTGCCGATCAGGAGCGTGCGGAACAGGTGCTCCGGAAAGCCGGCCTCCCGCAGCAGCTCTTCGATGGCCAGCGCGCAGCCGGGCACGTTCGACGCATGCTTGAGCACGGCCGCATTGCCCGCCATCAGCGTCGGCGCCGCAAAGCGAAAGACCTGCCAGAACGGAAAATTCCAGGGCATGATGGCCAGAATCACGCCCATCGGCTCGAAAGCCACGTAGCTTTTGCGGGCGTCGGTCTCGACCGGCTCCGGCGCCAGAAAGCGTTCGGCATGTTCGGCGTAGTACTCGCACACCCAGGCGCACTTCTGCGCTTCGGCCCGGCCGTCCCGGATGGGCTTGCCCATCTCCTCGGCCATCAACCGGGCATAGCGATCGGCCCGCTCCCGCAGGAGCTCGGCGGCTCGCCGCATCCGGGCGGCCCGCTCGGCAAACGGCACGCGCCGCCAGGCCAGAAACGCCTCGTGCGCCTGCTCGAGGGCCCGCGTCACCTCCTCCCAGGTCATGCCCTCATAAGTGCGAAGCTGCACACCGGTAGCCGGGTTGATCACGGGAAACGATCTGCGGACGGCAATCTCCTGCATGGCGCTCTGTGGTCTGGTTAGACGGGTGTGTGCTTTTTATATGGCCGAAGCAGCGAAATCGATTCCGAACGGGAACCTGAAGGTGCGTTCGTTGATTTTGTGCGCGTTCCGTTTTTAGGACAAATGTATCCCTAAGCCTAAAAAACCCGGACTGGCCCATGTTTTCCCGCGCCTGCGAATACGGTCTGCGCGCCGTGCTGTACCTGGCGGCGCTGAACCACAACGGTTACGTATCGATCCGGGAAATCGGCGAGCGACTGAACATTTCCGTACCTTTTCTGACCAAGATCTTCCAGAAGCTGACGCAGGCCGGGCTGATGCAGTCGCTGCGTGGCCCCAGCGGCGGGGTCATGTTCGCCCGCTCTCCGGAAGAAATCACGCTCTTCGACGTGATCGTGGCCATCGACGGCCCCGACCTGTTCACCGAATGCGTGCTGGGCCTGCCGGGCTGCGGCGAAGCCACCCCCTGCCCCCTGCACGACCACTGGAAAGAAGTGCGCAACCCGATCCGTAACCTCTTCGCCTCCACCACGCTGGCCGATATGGCCCGCCGCATTCAGGAAGCCCGCCTTCGCCTGACCGCCTGAAGCGACGCCTTTTTGCAGATTCTCTCAAATCCATGTAAAAGTTTGACCAATCAATTTTTTTTTAAGGAGTAAATCCTCCTATTTTCTCTTTTGTCTTCTTCCCGCTCTGTGTAGGGCTTTCCCCTACACGAAATAGCGGGAAATACGGCACGTTGCTGCCGGACTGCCCCGACAGCCTGCCGACCATGGAGGGCGTACTTTACCGGCCGAAAAGAAGACAAATGAATCCTAAAACGACAATGATCAGCCTGAGCGGTCGGCAGGCGCTGGCGGCCATGCAGGTGCTGGCGCAGCATAACGGCGGGCGTTTCCTGCCGGTGCGACGGCTCAGCCGCATGATCGGAGCCTCCCCCCATACGCTGGCCCGCATCATGCTCCGGCTGACGGCGGCCGGCCTGACCGACGCGCTGCGCGGTCCCGGCGGCGGCGTGCGACTGGCACGTCCGGCCCACGAAATCACGCTGTTCGAGATCCTGCAGGAAATCGACGGGCCGGAGGTGCTCAACCGGTGCATTCTGGGGCTGGGTGTCTGCAACGAAGCAAGGCCCTGCCCCCTGCACGCGATCTGGTTTCCCTGCCGCCAGCAGCTTCGCCGGTTGCTGGCGGAAACCACCCTGGCGGATCTGATTCATCGTCCAACCAACCCCAACCAACCCGAAGTGCCATGCGCATGAATCGTCTGACTGCGTGGAGCGCCGTGCTCCTCCTGAGCCTGACGCTGGCCGCCTGCGGCGGCGGAAGTTCCAGTTCGACCTCGCAGCCGTCCGGATCAGCGGCGCAGACGGAAAGCGGTACCGCCGCGCAGGATCCGGAAGCCCTGGCGGCCGAGATCGGCCCGGTCAAGCAGGTGTCGCTGGGCGAGCAGATCGACGCCGCCCTGGCCCGCCAGGGAGAACAGCTCTTCAACACCTACTGCACCGCCTGCCACCGCCTCGACGAACGCTTTATCGGCCCCCCGCTGCGCGACGTGACCAAGCGGCGGGGGCCGGTCTACATCATGAACGTGATCCTGAATCCGAACGGGATGATTCAGCGCCATCCCGTCATGAAGCAGCTCGTGCAGGAATACGGCACGATGATGACCGACATGGCCTTGAACGAGGAGCAGGCCCGGGCCCTCCTTGAATATCTGCGGCAGGTGGCCGAAAACCAGTGACTTTCACCATAGACCCACAACCCAGGAGGTACCGCCATGAAACGCCACACGTTACGCGGGCTGACCGGTCTGGCGCTGGCCGCCCTGCTGATCGGCTTGATCGGTTGTCGGGGCGGCGGACAGACAGGCGCCGTGGTCAGCGAAGACCCCGTGGAGATCGCGCGGGCGCGTGGACTGAGCCCGGCCGATGTGGTGGCCGCGGTAAAGACCTACCAGCCCACCGGCACCTACGACGAGTACATCATGTTCGCCTCGGGCGGGCACTCCGGACAGGTGCTCGTCATCGGCATTCCCTCGATGCGCCTGCTGAAGGTGATCGGCGTCTTCACGCCGGAGCCCTGGCAGGGCTGGGGCTTCTCGAAGGAAACCCGGGAAGTCCTCGCCCAGGGCAACTATGATGGCAAGGAGTTGACCTGGGGTGACGTGCACCACCCGGCCCTCTCCGAGACGAACGGCGACTACGACGGGCAATTTCTGTTCGTCAATGAAAAGGCCAACGCGCGCGTGGCCGTCATCGACCTGCGGGACTTCGAGACGAAGCAGATCGTCAAGAACCCGCTCTCGCTGAGCGACCACGGCGGCACGTTCGTCACGCCCAACACGGAGTGGGTGATCGAAGGCGGCCAGTATGCCGCCCCGTTCGAGGGCTACGCCTCGCTGGATCAGTATAAAGAGAAGTATCGCGGGCTGGTCACCTTCTGGAAGTTCGACCGCGAGCGGGGGCGGATCCTTCCCGAGCAGTCCTTCGCGCTGGAGCTGCCGCCCTACTGGCAGGACCTGTGCGACGCCGGCAAGCAGGTGAGCGAAGGGTGGGTCTTCTGCAACTCGTTCAACACGGAAATGGCCACGGGTGGCGTGGAGAAAGGCAACCCGCCCTTCGAGGCCGGCGCCTCGCAGCGCGACATGGACTACCTGCACGTGATCAACCTGCGCAAGGCGGCTGAGCTGGTCGAGGCCGGTCGCACGCGCACGATCAAGGGCTTCAAGGTCCTGCCGCTGGACGTGGCCGCCGCCGAAGGCGTGCTCTACTTCATCCCCGAACCCAAGAGCCCGCACGGCGTCGACGTTTCGCCGGACGGCAACTACCTGGTCGTCTCCGGCAAGCTCGATCCGCACGCCACCATCTACAACTTCCAGAAGATCCAGGACGCCATCGCCAACGAGCGCTTCTCGGGGCGTGACGACTACGGTGTGCCGATCCTGGACTTCGACGCGGTGGTCGAAGCGCAGGTAGAGCTGGGGCTCGGACCGCTGCACACGCAGTTCGACCCGAACGGCTACGCCTACACGAGCCTTTTCCTGGAAAGCGCCGTGGTGCGCTGGACGCTGGGCGGTCCCTGGGCCGAAAAGCACGGCCGGGATCCATGGACCGTGGTCGACAAGGTGTCGGTCCACTACAACATCGGGCACCTGGCCGTGGCCGAAGGCGACAACGTGAACCCCGACGGCCGCTACCTGGTGGCCATGAACAAGTGGTCCGTGGACCGTTTCGCGAACGTGGGGCCGCTGTTGCCGCAGAACTTTCAGCTCATCGACATCGGCAACCCGAACGGCCCGATGCAGCTCCTCTACGACATGCCCATTGCACTGGGTGAGCCGCACTATGCCCAGATCATCAAGGCGGACAAGCTCCACCCGTGGGAGGTCTATCCGGAAGTCGGCTGGGATCCGACCACCCAGTCGCGGCATCCGGCGGCCACCCGTCCCGGGGAGGAGCGCATCGAGCGCCGGGGCAACACGGTGGAGATCTGGATGACGGCCACACGCAGCCACTTCACGCCGGAGCATGTGGAGGTCCGGAAGGGCGACCGCGTGATCTGGCACATTACGAACATCGAACGGGCGCGGGACGCCACGCACGGCTTCGCGCTGCCCGGCTACAACTTCAACCTGAGCATCGAGCCGGGCGAGACAGCCACCATCGAGTTCGTGGCCGATCGCGACGGCGTCTTCGCCTTCTACTGCACCGAGTTCTGCTCGGCCCTCCACCTGGAGATGGCCGGTTACTTCCTAGTGCGTCCGTAACGGCAACGGCGGGTCAGGGCGGCCTTTGGGTCGCCCTGACCCGTCTTTTGCCTTTAAAAGGAGGTGGATCATGACGTGGCTGGACAAAATCATTGGACCGCGCATTCCGGATTCGGTCCTGCATCGCGAGCGGCGCCGCTTTCGCCGCCCGACCCTGCTACTGGGTACGGCGGCGCTGCTCCTGCTGATTTCGATCTTCTTCCCCTACTGGCGCATTCGGCTCTACGCGCCGCAGTATCCGGGCGGCCTGGTGGCCAAGGTGTACGTAAACCGGGTAGAAGGGGACGTACAAGAAATCGATGGCCTGAACCACTACATCGGCATGCGCCCGCTCGAAGAAGCCGCTCAGCTCGAGCGCTCGCTGAGCATCATCCTGATCGTCGCCATGGCGTTGCTGGCGGCCGGAGCCATCTACGTACACTCGCCCTGGGCGGCCGTGCTGAGCCTGCCGGCGCTGCTCTATCCCCTGATCTTTCTGGCCGACCTGTACTACTGGCTGTGGAACTTCGGTATGAATCTCGACCCCCGGGCACCGCTGAGCAGTTCGGTCAAGCCATTCGTGCCGCCGCTGCTCGGGGAAGGGCGCGTGGGCCAGTTCCGCGTGGTGGCCATCTGGGACATCGGGCTCTGGCTGGCCATTCTGGCTTCCATCCTGATCCTGGTCGGCCTCTACTACCACCGCAAGGCATACAAGCCGTTCTACGAAGCCTATGTCCGTGGGGAGCTGGCATAGCATCACGCCGGTGCTGCTGCTCATGGTGAGCCTGACCGCGCAGGCCCAGCCGGCCCCTTCGCTACAGGAACGGCTGGCCGCCACCGCGCCCGGCGATACGCTGCGCGTGGTGGGCGGCGTCCATCCCGGTCCGCTGCGGATCACGAAGCCCGTGGTGCTGCTGGGTGTCGACGCCCCGGTGATCGACGGCCAGGGCCGGGGCACCGTCGTCACCATCGAGGCCCCCGACGTGATGCTCCGGGGCTTCGTGATCCGCAACTCGGGCCGCTCGCTCGACCGCGAGGATGCCGGCATCGCCGTCTATGCCGATCGGGTGACGATCGCCGACAATCGCCTGGAAAACGTCCTGTTCGGCATCTACCTCCGCCAGGCCGACTCCTGCCACATCCTGCGTAACACGATCGAAGGCGACCCGTCGCTCGACACGCCCCGCCGGGGCGACCTGATCCGCCTCTGGTACAGCAACGACGCCCTGATCGAAGGCAACCTTACGCGCCACGGCCGCGATGTGGTGATCTGGTTTGCCCGCGGCGTCGTACTGCGCGACAACACCATGCAGTTCGGACGCTACGGCCTGCACTTCATGTACAGCGACAGCGCGCTCGTCGAACGCAACCGCATGCTGCGCAACTCGGTGGGCGCCTACCTGATGTACAGCACGCGACTGACGTTTCGCCATAACCTGCTGGCCTACAACCGGCACGCCTCGGCCATCGGCGTCGGGCTCAAGGACATGGACGAGGTGACCGTCGAAGAAAACGTGCTCGTGGACAACCAGATCGGGATTTTCATCGACAACAGCCCGCGGGCCATCGACGCGCAGATCCGCTACCGGGGCAACGTGGCGGCCTACAACGACATTGGCGTGCAGGCGCTGCAGGATGCGCCGCGCAGCACGTTCGAAGACAACAGCTTTCTGGAAAACTATGAACAGATAGACCTAGTCGGCGGCGGGCGCTTTACGGAGGCCAACGGCACGTTCTGGCGGCACAACTACTGGAGTGACTACCGGGGGTACGACGCGGATCGCGACGGCTACGGCGACGTTCCCTACCGGGCGGTGGCGCTTTTCGACGCACTGACCGACCGGACACCGGCCTTCCGGCTGTTTGCGTTCAGTCCGGCCGTACAGGCACTGGAGCTGGCGGCCCGTGCGTTTCCGGTGATCCGCCCCGAGCCCAAGCTGACGGATCCGGCGCCGCGCATGCGTCCCCGCCTGCCGGAAGGGCTCCCTGCCGTGCACCAGCCGATGCGTCCGACGCTGGCGCTGGCCGGACTGACGCTGTTGCTGATGGGTCTGTGGACGATGGGACGCGCCCACCTGCGTCGCCTGCACGGATGAGCTGGATCGAACCATGGCGCTGCTGACGATCGAACACCTGACCAAACGCTTCGGCACGGTCACCGTGCTGCAGGACGTCTCCTGCACGGTGGCTCCGGGCGAAAGCGTGGCCCTGTGGGGACCGAACGGGGCCGGCAAGACCACGCTGCTCCGCTGCGTGCTGGGCGTGCTGCCGTTTGAAGGCACGATCCGGATCGACGACCTTGACGTGCGGCGCCAGGGCAAGCAGGCCCGGCGGCTGGTGGGCTTCGTGCCCCAGGAGGTGACCTTCTATCCGACGCTGACCGTGGGCGAGACGGCCGCCTTCTTTGCGCGGCTGCGCGGCCTCGACCCGGAAGAAGCGCGGCGGCGGCTGGCGCAGGTGGCCCTCGACGATCGGCTGAATCAACCCGTACGCACGCTTTCGGGTGGTCAGCGCCAGCGGCTGGCCCTGGCCCTGGCCCTGCTGGGCGATCCCCCGTTGCTGCTGCTGGACGAACCGACGGCCAGTCTGGATGTCCGCAGCCGCGCCGAGTTCATGAGCCACCTGCAGACGTTGCTGGATCAGGGCAAGACGCTGCTGTTTTCGACGCACCGCTTCGAGGAAGTAGAACACCTGGCCCGCCGCGTGCTCCTGCTCGAAAACGGCCGCCTGGAGGCCGACACCACACCGGGCACACTGGCCCGCCGGCTGTTTCCCGAAACCACCCACTACCGCCTGCGCCTGCACCTGCCCGAAGCCCAGCGTCCCGAAGCGCTACAGGCACTCCGGGCACATGGCTTCGAGGTGTGGATGAACGGCCACGGTCTGGAAGTGCGCGTGCCCGCCGACGAAAAAGCCGCGCCGCTGCTGCTGCTGAGCCGCGCCGGCTTCGAAGTGACCGACTTCGAACTGCATGCCTGAGCCATGACGACCACCACCGCCCGCGCGACCATCGGCCTGCTGGCCCGCAAAGAACTGCACGATGCGCTGCGCAATCGCTGGTTCGTGCTCTACACGGTGATTTTTGCCGTGCTGTCGCTGGCGCTGTCGTGGATCGGGCTGGCGGGGGGCCAGCTCTACGGGCTGGCCGGTTTCGGCCGCACCACGGCCAGCCTGATCAACCTGATCATGCTGATCGTGCCCCTGATGGGCCTCACGCTCGGCGCGCTCAGCCTGGCTCTGGAGCGCGAGCAGGGCACACTTCTCTACGTGCTGGCGCAGCCGGTCGTGCCGGCCGAAGTGCTGCTGGGCAAACTGCTCGGCCTGGCCACGGCGCTGACGGCCGCTCTGAGCATCGGCTTCGGCCTGAGCGGCCTGCTCCTGGCCTGGCGCGGGAATACCATGGGACTGGGCGCCTATCTGGGCCTTTTCGGCCTGACCATCCTGCTGGCCCTGTTGAGCCTGAGCCTGGGGCTGCTCTTTTCCAGCGCGCTGCCCCGGACGGCCACCGCCCTGGGAAGCGCCCTGTTTGCCTGGCTGCTGCTGGTGTTTCTGGGAGATCTGGGCCTGCTGGGCTCGGCGCTCGTGCTGCGCATCCCGGTCGAGCAGCTCTTCACGCTCTCACTGCTCAACCCGCTGCAGGTGTTCAAGATCGCCGCCATCCTGCTGCTGCGCAGCGACCTGCAGGTGCTGGGACCGGCCGGCCAGTATGCCATGCACACCTACGGCATGCGCCTGCTGCCGCTTTCGGTGGGCGTGCTCCTGCTCTGGTCCCTGCTTCCCCTGCTTCCCGCCTACCTGTTCTTCCGCCGCCGCGGTGCGCTATGAAACGAGTCCTTTTACTGCTGCTCCTGCTGGGGGCCTGTCGGCCGGCGCTGGAGCCGGACCGACCGCCGGTCATTCGCTTCGGGCACGATGCCTGCGACTACTGCCGCATGCTCATCGGCGAGCCGCGCTATGCCGCCGCGCTACGCACGGCGGACGGCCAGGAGCGGCGCTTCGACGACATCGGCTGTCTGCTGCACTACCTGCACGAACATCCCGAAGCCGCCGACGCCCGCATCTGGGTCCACGACTACCTTCAGGAGCGGTGGCTTCGCGCCCCGCACGCGTTCTTTGTGCGCAGCGACCGGTTGGTCACCCCGATGGGCTACGGAATTGTAGCGCTGGGCGATTCGCTGGCGGCCGACAGCCTGGCCCATACGCTCGGCGGCACGCTCACCCGTTTCGACACACTCCGGGCGAATCCGCCGCTTGAACCCGTTCGGCTGCGTTGACCTACCGACCGGCCACCACCATGTCACGCAGCACGCGGGCCTCCTCTTCAAGCTCTTCCAGGCGCGACTTGACCACGTCGCCAATGCTGATCATGCCGATAAGCCGTCCGTCTTCGACGACCGGAAGATGGCGAATGCGACGATAGGTCATCTGCCACATCACGTCGCGGATCGAATCGTCCGGCTTGCAGAAGTGTACGGGGGTGGTCATGCAGTAGCGCACCGGCTCCTCCAGAATGGCCGCTCCCTTTTCGGCCAATCGCCACACCACATCGCGTTCCGTGAACAGGCCGATCATCCGGGCCCGATCGTCCACGACCGGCATGGCGCCGATCTGATGTTCCCGAAGCCGCTTCACCGCCTCCATAACCGGCGTGTCTGCTTCCACCGTGATCACACGCGCGGGCTTGCCGCGCAGCACATCGCGTACCGTCATAGCCACTGGCAATTATTTCACATTGCCTTTATATTACGACACAAATTCACGGGATCCAAACGCCCTCCTTCACCGGAAGCGCATTCGCCTTTTTTGTTACAATCCCGAAGTGTTCGGCTTTTATCGTTCGACGTCATGCCTACCGAGTTGACGCTGGCGCTCCGGCCGCAGGCGCGGCTGGACCTGATCGACGTCACGGCCCACATCCGGGAGATCGAGCCCGACTTTCTCCGTCGCCATCGCCAGGCGCTTTACTATTCCTACCACACCACGGCCGGCTATCCCGAGCAACGCCTCTGCGAGCGCCTCGGATACCAGCGCGACGCCCTGGAAGCCTTCTTCCGTAGCTTCCAGCGACTGTTTCCACCGGAGGCCGGGTACCGCCACGATCGACTGGAGCTGCGCGCGGAATTAAGCGAAGAAGCGCGCCGGCACGAGCCCCGCAATGCTGACGCCCACCTGACCTACATCGGGGCCGGCCTGCTCCCCGCCGTCTGCTACCGCCACGTGCCCGACCGCCCCGTCTACTTCGTGGACCTCGACGGCGTCTACGACGGGCGCGTGCGCACCCGACAGACGACCGTCGTGGGCTTCGATCGCACGCAGCGCCTGGCCATTCGCCGCTTCGCCATCCCCATGCCCGCCCACCGCATCGCCTCCGTCAACCTGCGCGACCACGCGCTGGGCTTCTTTGAACAGCTACATGCATGGCTGAGCGGATTCGATCTGCGGCACGGACGGCTCGATCTGCTGCTTCCGGCCGAAGAGCAACACGCTGCGCTGACCGTCAACGAATACGAGACGCTGCTCATGCGGCATGATCTGGCCGAAGTGCTGCGCAATCCGTTCCGCTTCATGGCCGAAACCGGCCGCCACGCGCTGCAGAACCCGCGGGCCGTGCCGGGCAAAGCGCTTAACTATGCCAAGTACGACCTGGTGCGCCTGGCCAACGAGTTCATCGACCGGCTCCGGCTGCACGAGTCGCTCGTCGAGCGCGTGCTGAACAAATTCCTGGCCCTGCCGGCCGCCCGCTTTCTGCGCATGAAACGCGGTCTGCACCTGCTCGTGGCACCGGACGCCACGGGCCGGCCGACCATCCGCCAGGGCCGCTACCAGAGCCCCATTCTGATCCAGTGGGAACGTCCATCCCGGGATGTGCGGGAAATCGAAGTGCGGCTGTATCGCTTCGAATGAAACGCCGCTTCAGAGTCCGAACGACTCGCCACAGGCACAGGTACGCGCAGCCTGCGGGTTGACGAAATGAAAGCCCCGGCCCTCCAGCCCGTCGGTGAAGTCCAGCGTCGTACCCTTCAGGTACAGGTAGCTCCGCCGGTCGATAACCACCTGCACGCCGTCGAACTGCGCGGTCAGATCCTGCTCCTGCCGCGTGGTATCCCAGCCCAGCTCGTAGGTCAGCCCCGAACAGCCGCCGGGTACCACGGCAATGCGCAGCATGGTCTGCCCGAGATCCACCCCTTCGCTGGTGGCAATTTCTCGAATGCGCGCCAGGGCCCGTTCGGTTATCTGCAATTCCATGGCGTTTTCAAAAAGATGATAGCTGCTTTCAACCCTGCTGTTTACACCACGCCAGCACAACCGGCACCCACGCTGACAGGTTCCGGTGTCCGGAACGTTCTGTCAACCAGATGGTTCGTAATCAAGCGTTGACAAAGTGGTATGTAAACTTTAGTTTACAAGACATCATTCCGTGGCCATTTTCAGGCCGATTCGGCCCCGGCACTGGCCTTGTATCTATATCCCAACGCAACGACAACCCTGAACCCTCTAAAACCCGTTACGCCTTATGAGCGACACCGCCTACCTGCATCAAATCGCCCAGAGCGAGTACAAGTACGGGTTCGAGACCGACATTGAGGTCGAGAAGGCGCCTCCCGGCCTGAGTGAGGAGGTCATCCACTACATCTCGGACCGGCGTGGTGAGCCGGACTGGATGCGGGAGTGGCGCCTGCGGGCGTTCCGCTACTTCATGAGCCTGCTGGAGCGCTACGAGGAGACCTACCCGCGCTGGGCGCACTTGAAGTACCCGGACATCGACTTCCAGGCGATCAGCTACTACGCGGCGCCGCAGCGCAAGCCGCGCTACAAGAGCCTGGACGAAGTCGATCCCAAGATCCTGGAAACGTTCCGCAAGCTCGGCATTCCGCTCGACGAGCAGATGCGGCTGGCCGGCGTGGCCGTCGACGCCGTGATGGACAGCGTGTCGGTGGCCACCACCTTCAAGGAAGAGCTGGCCAAGCACGGTATCATCTTCTGCTCGATGGGCGAGGCCATCGAAAACTACCCCGAGCTGGTCAAGAAGTACCTGGGCTCGGTCGTCCCCTACACCGACAACTTCTTCGCCGCGCTCAACTCGGCCGTCTTCTCCGACGGTTCGTTCGTCTACGTGCCCAAGGGCGTGCGCTGCCCCCTGGAGCTGAGCACGTACTTCCGGATCAACACGCCCGGTACGGGTCAGTTCGAGCGCACGCTGATCATTGCCGACGAGGGTTCCTACGTGAGCTACCTGGAGGGCTGCACGGCCCCCATGCGCGACGAGCACCAGCTCCACGCGGCCGTCGTCGAGCTGATCGCCCTGAAGGATGCCGAGATCAAGTACTCGACCGTCCAGAACTGGTACCCGGGCGATGCCGAGGGTAAGGGTGGCGTCTACAACTTCGTCACCAAGCGCGGCATCTGCCTGGGCGAAAACTCGAAGATCTCCTGGACGCAGCTCGAGACGGGCTCGGCCATCACCTGGAAGTACCCGAGCGTCATCCTGAAGGGCGACAACTCGGTCGGCGAATTCTACTCGGTGGCCTTCACCAAGGGCTACCAGCAGGCCGACACGGGCACGAAGATGATCCACCTGGGCCGCAACACGCGCAGCACGATCATCTCGAAGGGCATTGCGGCCGGCTACTCGAACAACAGCTACCGCGGGCTGGTCAAGGTGGCCCGCACGGCCGAAAACGCCCGCAACTTCTCCCAGTGCGACTCGATGCTGCTGGGCGACAAGTGCGGCGCGCACACCTTCCCCTACATCGAGATCGAAAACCCGACGGCCCGGGTCGAGCACGAGGCCACCACGTCCAAGATCGGTGAGGACCAGATCTTCTACTGCCAGCAGCGGGGCCTGAGCGAGGAAACCGCCATCAAGCTGATCGTCAACGGCTTCTGCAAAGAAGTGCTGGCGCAGCTTCCGATGGAGTTCGCCATGGAGGCCCAGAAGCTGCTGGCCATCGAGCTGGAAGGTAGCGTCGGCTGACGTTTTTCCGTTGTTGTTTTTCACTGTAAACCCAAACCTGAGATAAACCTATGGCACTGCTGGAAATCCGCAACCTGCACGCACGCGTCGAAGAAAAGGAGATCCTCAAGGGCGTCAACCTGACGGTCAACGCCGGTGAAGTGCACGCCATCATGGGCCCGAACGGATCGGGCAAGAGCACGCTGGCCTCGGTGCTGGCCGGCCGTGAAGACTACGAGGTCACCGAGGGCGAGGTGCTCTACGACGGCAAGAACCTGCTGGAGATGGAGCCCGACGAGCGGGCCCGGGAAGGCGTGTTCCTGGCCTTCCAGTACCCGGTCGAGCTGCCGGGTGTCAACATGGCCACCTTCCTGCGCGAGGCGCTCAAGGCCGTCCGGGAGCACCGGGGCCTGCCCCCGCTCAGCCCGGCCGAATTCATGAAGCTGCTGAAAGAAAAGGCCGAGCTGGTGGGCCTCGATCCCAGCCTGAAGCAGCGTTCGGTCAACGAAGGCTTCTCGGGCGGTGAAAAGAAGCGCAGCGAGATCTTCCAGCTCGCCCTGCTGGAGCCCCGGCTGGCCATCCTGGACGAGACGGACTCGGGGCTCGACATCGACGCGCTGCGCGCGGTGGCCGACGGCGTCAACAAGCTGCGCGCCCCCGACCGGGCCTTTGTCATCATCACGCACTACCAGCGCCTGCTCAACTACATCGTGCCGGACTACGTGCACGTGATGGTCAACGGCCGGATCGTCCGCTCGGGCGACAAGACGCTGGCCCTGGAACTCGAGGAGAAGGGCTACGACTGGATCAAAGAAGAGGTCGGGCTGGTCGCCTGAGTCGCTTTCCGGCATCGGATCACACAACCCACGGAGTCAAACCCTGAGCGATAGACGATGACCACTACACTGACCGCCACAACGACGCGCCCGGAAGACCGCTTCCTGCACGCGTTTGAGGCCTACGCAGGCGAAGTGCTCAACGGCACGAGCGAGCATCTGGCCGCCCTGCGCCGGAAAGCCATCGAACGCTTCGGCGTGCTGGGCTTTCCGGGCCGCAAGTCGGAGGCCTGGAAATACACACCCATTGCGAAGGCGCTCCAGCACCCGTACCGGATCGATCCCGTGCCGGCGGTGCCGGCCTTGACCGAACAGGCGCTGGCCGACTACGCGATCCCCGAGCTGGACGCCTATCGCGTCGTGCTCGTCAACGGCCGCTTCGTGCCGGAGCTTTCGACGACTTCGGACCTTCCCGAGGGCGTCGTGCTGACCGGCCTGGAAGAGGCCGCTCGTCGGCATGCCGACCTGTTCGAAAAGTACTTCGCGCACTACCTCGACTTTGAAAACGAACCCTTCCTGGCGCTCAACACCGCCTTCGCCCGGGACGGTTTCTTTCTGTACGTGCCCGAGGGTACCGCGCTCGAGCGTCCGGTGCATGTGCTCAACCTGATCGACACGGACGAGGAGCTGTTCCTGCAGCCGCGCAACGTAGTGGTGGCCGCACCGGGCGCCTCGCTCAAGCTGGTGACCAGCGGTCACGGCCGGACCGCGCAGCGTACGTTCACCAACGGCGTCACCGAGGTGTTCGTCGGTCAGGGCGCCGAAGTGCATCAGTACGACCTGCGTCTTGAGGGCGAAGCCGCCTCGGGCATCTTCAGCACGCAGGCCTACCTGGAAGGCGGCGCCCGCTACACGAACGGCACGCTCACGCTGGGCGGCGCGCTGGTCCGCAACAACGTGTACGTGCGCTTCGACGACCAGGAAGGGGAGGCGCACCTGTATGGCTTCTTCCTGGGACGCGGGTCGATGCACATCGACAACCACACGAGGATCGACCACGCCGTCCCCCACTGCGTCAGCAACGAGCTCTACAAGGGCATTCTGGACGACGAGGCGACAGGCGTCTTCAACGGCAAGGTGCTCGTGCGGCCGCACGCCCAGAAGACGAACGCCTACCAGTCGAACAAGAGCATCGTGCTGACGCGGGAGGCCCGCATGTACTCGAAGCCCGAGCTGGAGATCTATGCCGACGACGTGCGCTGCACGCACGGCGCCGCCATCGGCCAGCTCGACGAAGACGGCATCTTCTATCTGCGGGCCCGTGGCCTGACGCTCCAGAAAGCCCGGGCCATGATGCTGCTGGCCTTTGCCCGTGACGTGCTCGACCAGATTACCATCGAGCCACTCCGGGCCTACCTTGACGAACTGGTGGCCGGACGCTTCGGCGCCTGAATCCAACGCTGACCAACCCTGCCTGCACCATGCCTGCCTCCGTCGACAGCACCGGACTGCAGACCACGTTCGACGTGGCGCGCGTGCGGGCCGACTTCCCGGCCCTGCATCAGCGCATCTACGACGGCCGGCCGCTCGTGTATCTCGACAACGCGGCCACCACACAGAAGCCGCAGGTGGTCATCGACCGCGTCCGCGACTTCTACCTGCGCGAGAATGCCAACGTCCACCGCGGCGTGCACTACCTGAGTCAGCTCGCCTCTGACGCCTACGACGAGGCGCGGCGTCTGGTGGCCGACTTCATCGGCGCGCCGGATCCCTCGCAGGTGATCTTCACGCGCGGCACCACCGAGAGCATCAACCTGGTGGCGGCCACCTACGGCCGCCGGCACGTCGGCGAAGGGGACGAGATCGTGCTCTCGGCCATGGAGCACCACTCGAACATCGTCCCCTGGCAACTGCTCTGCGAGGAGAAAGGCGCGCGGTTGCGTGTCGTGCCGGTGGACGAGCGGGGCGTGCTCGATCTGGAGGCGCTGGAACGCGCGCTGACCGAGCGCACGCGCCTGGTGGCCATCGCGCACGTGTCGAACGCCCTGGGCACGGTCAATCCGGTCCGGGAAATCATCCAGCTGGCGCATGCCCGTGGGATTCCGGTGCTTGTCGACGGCGCGCAGGCCATCCAGCACCTGGAAGTGAACGTGGCCGAGTTGGACTGCGACTTCTACTGCTTCTCCGGCCACAAGATGTACGGCCCCACGGGCATCGGCATCCTTTACGGGAAGGCCGAGCTGCTCGAAACCATGCCCCCCTATCAGGGCGGCGGCGACATGATCGAGCGCGTTACCTTCGAGCGCACCACCTTCAACCGCCTGCCCTACAAGTTCGAGGCGGGCACCCCGCACATCGCGGGGGCCATCGGGCTGGGGGCGGCCGTCGCCTACCTGAACGGGCTGGGACGTGCGGCCGTCGCCCACTACGAGGACGAACTGCTTCGCTACGCCACCGAACGGCTGCAGGAGGTGCCGGGCCTCCGGCTGATCGGAACGGCCCCCCATAAAGTCAGCGTGCTCTCGTTCGTCATCGAGGGCGTGCATCCCTACGACGCCGGCACCCTGCTCGACCAGATGGGCATTGCCGTGCGCACGGGCCACCACTGCGCCCAGCCGCTCATGGACCGGCTGGGCCTGCCCGGCACGATCCGCGCCTCGCTGGCGCTCTACAACACGCGCGAAGAGATCGACGCGCTCGTCGAGGCCCTGCACCGCGTTGCCCGTATGCTACGTTGAGCGATGGCGGAACTGCACAACGACACGATTGAAGCACGGGCGCGCCAGCTCGTCGAAGAATTCGCCCTCTTCGACGACTGGATGGAGAAGTACGAGTACCTGATCGAACTGGGAAAGTCGCTTCCGCCGCTCGAGCCGGAATATAAAACCGAAGCGTTCCGGATTCACGGCTGCCAGTCGCAGGTGTGGATCCGGCCCGAGTTTCGGGACGGACGTGTCTATTTCAAAGGCGACAGCGACGCGCTGATCACAAAAGGGCTGGTGGCCCTGCTGATCCGCGTGCTTTCGGGTCAGCCGCCGGAAGCCATCGTCAACGCGCGGCTGGACTTTCTGGACGAAATCGGCCTGAAGGCGCACCTGTCGCCCACACGCAAAAACGGCCTGGCGTCCATGATCGAACAGATACGCCGCTACGCGCTGGCCTACCTGCAGGCATCCCGCAACTAAACCGACCGTCGGCTATGTCCGCCTACGTTGCCATCGACAACCAGCTCGGCGATAAGGAGCTGGAGCAGGCCATCATCGAAGCACTCAAGAGCGTCTACGACCCGGAAATTCCGGTCAACATCTACGATCTCGGCCTGATTTACGAGATCCGCATCTTCGAAGACCGGACGGTCTACGTCAAGATGACGCTGACGGCGCCGGGCTGCCCGGTGGCCGGCACGCTGCCGGGTCAGGTGGAGATGCGTCTGCAGGAGGTGCCCGGCGTCAAAGATGCGCGGGTTGAGCTGACCTTCGATCCGCCCTACACGATCGAGCGCATGTCGGACGAAGCCCGGCTGGCGCTCGGCTGGATGTAACCGAACGCACCGAATCCCCGTGCGGCACACGCAGACCATAGCACTGGCGCGTAGCCTGCTGGCCGAGGGGCGCAGTGGTGAGGTGGCCCGTATGCTGGAGCCATTGATCGAGCCGCTGCCGTCCGATCCGGCCGCGGCCGACGCCTCGCAGTACCTGCTGCGGGCCTTGCTGGCCCGTGTGCGGCTGCTGCGCCAGGACGACGTGTCCGGGACGCACCGGCTGCTGCAGCCGCTCGACGCGCCGGCCCTGCGTGAGCGCCTGGCACCGGCCGTGCGGGCCGAGGTGGCGCTCTGGCTGGGCTGGCTCCATGCCTGGCCCGAAAACCGTGAAGCCGACCGCGCCCGGGCCTTCAACCTGCTGGCCGAAGCCGAACGCTTTTTCCAGCAGGAGCTGAATACGGCCGGGCGTTGCTGGGTCCGCATTGGACGCGCCCTGGCCTATCTGAGCATCGATGAATACGAACTGGCGCTGCAGGCGCTCGACGAAGCGGCTTCGCTGAAAGAACGGCTGCCGGACGTGCAGGCCGACGGCTGGATTCAGGACCTGCGCGTCTGGGCCGCCCTGCTGACCGGCCGCTACCGCCGGGCCGAACACGACCTGGATCGCCTGCAGACGCTGGCCGAACGCCTGTCCGACACGCTGCTGCAGGGCCATGCGGCGGTCTACCGGGCGCTGCTCGAACAGGCGCGGGGCGGCGCGGCAACGGCCATCCTGGAAGCGGCCGATACGGCCGAAGCGCTGCTCTCCGGACTGATGTCGCCGCCGCATCTGCTGGCATGGGCACGGGCCACACGTCTGGCTACCCTGCGGCGTCAGGGTGCCTGGAACGAGATCGACCGCTTGCTGCAGCGCTGGCTGTCGGACACGCCGCGCGAAATGCAGCCGCCGCTCCTGCTGGAGGGCGCCGAACTGGCCCTGCTCCGGGAAGACCTCGACACCTGCGAGCTCCTGCTGGAGCAGGCGCTGACCACCCCTGCGCCCGTCCAGGCCCGTCTGCTGGCAACCCGGGCGGCCCTGCTGCAGGCCCGGCATTTTCTGGCGCGGAGCCAGCCGGCCCGCGCCCGGGAATGGGCCGAGCGTGCCTATCGCACCGCGCAGGAACTCGGGCTGGAGCCGCTGGCGCTCGAAGCGCTGCTCGTGCTGGCCCGGATCGCCCTGGCCGAGGGCACGTTGTCGCAGGCCCAGACCTACCTGCAGCAGGCCGAAACCTTCGGCAACTACTTCAGCCTGCTGCCCTGGGCGGCCCGGCGCTTCTGGCTGCTCGGCGAGCGCCTGGAGGCCGAAGGTCAGCCCGACGAGGCGCGGGCGCACTACGTGCAGGCGCTTTCGGCCTACTCGCTGCTGGGCGACCGTTACCATACGGCCCGGCTGCAACTGGCCGTGGCACGACTGGTCCGCACAGGCGATCCCTCCCAGGCGCGGGCGCTGCTGGAGGCGGCCGCGCAGACGTTCGACGTGCTGGGCGTCGCCACGCTGCGCCAGACGGCCCGCCGAATGCTCCAGCAACTCCCCCGCCAGACGGCTCCTGTTGAAACGACGCCTGAAGCCCAACTGGGCCACGCGCTGGCCCGGGCGGCCCTGTCGGTGGAACTGGTGGCCGAAGCCTGGCTGCAGGTGCTCCGCCAGCTCTGGCCCGACCGCTGGCTGGCCGTCTTCCAGCACATGCCGGAAGGCGACTGGCGTGCCGTCCGCAGCCACGGCACAACTCCCGCATCGCTTACCTTCCCGTCGCCTGAGCAAAGCGAAGCCTTCCTGAACGGCGTCGCCTGGCTGCGGCTGCGCCCGATGCCCGGTCCGGCTTTCTTCATGGCGGCCCGGGTGTCCGAAACCGAACGCGCCGACTGGGAGGCCGTCGTGGCACGGCTGCGCCCGTGGCTGCCGGTAGTGGTGCTGGCGCTGGACCACGCGCTGCTGCGGGCCCGCCAGTTCGGCGAACTGGCCAACGGACATGCGAGCGAGGAAACGCTGCCCTCCCCGCTGGAAGATTTCGTCTATGCCAGTCCCGCCATGCGGGCACTGGTGAACCAGATCTACCGGGTGCGCAGCAGCCACAGTCCGGTGCTCATCACCGGCGAGAGCGGCACGGGCAAGGAGCTGATCGCCCGGGCCGTGCACGCGACCAGCGACCGCCGAGACGCGCCGTTCATCGCCTTCAACTGCGCCAACGTACCGCCCGAATTGATCGACAGCCATCTGTTCGGACACGAAAAAGGTGCCTTCACGGGCGCCACGCAGGCCAACCCCGGGGTCATCCGGGCGGCCGACGGCGGTACGCTCTTTCTGGACGAAATCGGCGATCTGCCGCTCGAAGTGCAACCCAAGCTGCTACGCTTCCTGCAGGAAGGCGAAATCTTTCCGCTGGGAGCCCGTCGCCCCGTGCGCGTCAACGTCCGGGTCATCGCCGCCACGCACCGCGATCTGGAGGCGCTCGTGCGCGCAGGAAAATTCCGCGAGGACCTCTACTATCGGCTCAATGTCATTCCGCTGCACGTGCCGCCGCTTCGCGAGCGCCGCGAGGACATTCCGGTGCTCGTGCGGCATTTTCTGAACACGCTGCGGCCGCCGGGCGCGCCGGCCGTCTCGATCACGAGCCGTGCCATGGAAGCGCTCATGCGCTACGACTGGCCCGGCAACGTGCGCCAGCTCCGCAACGAGATCGAACGGGCGCTGGTGTTCGTGGCGAGCGAACCGGTCCCCACCATCGATCTGAAGGATCTCTCGCCTGCCGTGCAGCGCGCGCTGCGCGACGAGCCCGCGCGTCCGGTCCGGACCGCCCTCGACAGCAGCCAGCCGCTGGACGCCGTACTGGCCGACACCGAAAAAGCGCTGATCGAGCAGGTTCTCGCCGAAAACCGCGGCCGAATCAGTGCCGCGGCGCGCGCGCTGGGCCTGACGCGCCAGGGACTTTACAAGAAAATGAAACGACTGGGCATCGATCCGGCCCGCTTTCAACGCCGCCATACCGACGTGAACCCGACCGCAACCTCATAGATCATCCAACCGAAACGCCATGCAACCGACCCGTAGTCCCGACATGCAGCCGATCACCGACGAGGCGCTGGCCATCCAGCTCGACCATGCGGCGATCATGACCACGCAACTGGACGCCGCCGTGGACTTCTACACGCGCCTCATCGGCCTGCACCTGCGCGTCATCGAAGAAGATCCCATCCGGAAAGGCCGGCGACGGGCCTTGTTGACCGACGCCAACGGCCGCGAAGTGCTGGAACTCATCGAAATGCCCGAGCTGAGCCATCCGACCATTCCCGGCCGGGGCGGCCTTCATCATCTGGGATTCCGGGTGCCTGCGACCGACTGGCACGCGCTACGGGCCCGTCTCGATGCGGCCGGCTATCCCTACCAGGAGGTGCACCAGCGCCTGTTCGTGCGCGACGCCGACGGCCTCGTGCTGGAGATCGAGCCGCTCCGCTAAAACTCAGCGCTTCCGCCGACGTCCCCGTCGTTTTTTTGGCGGCGCGCCGCGCACGCGTAGCGTGTCGGCCAGCTCGTTCGTGTCGTCCGGGCGCAGCTCGACCCCGTGTGCGGCCAGTAGCTGTCCGCACTGCTCGATCGCTGCCACCAGCCCATCCACCGGACGTCCCTCGCGGATCCCTTTCCGGATTCGATCCACAACCTCGGCCCAGGCGTCGGGCCCCACCCGCTGATTGATGCCCGCGTCGCCGATCACCTCCACCCAGTGCTCGAAAAGCGACACAAAGATCAGAATGCCGGTGCGATCTCGCGTGTTGAACACCTCCTCCTCGACGAACGCCTGCAGCGCGCGCAGATGCACCTGCTCGGCCATGCGGGCTTCGCCCACCAGCCAGCGCTGCACCGGCGCCACGTAAGCGCCCAGCAGGCCGCCCACCAGACCGGCCAGGGCCGTCAGCAAGGCCACACCCCAGCCGGTGTGCAACAGCGTCAGCCCCCACCCCTGGTAGATGTAGTCGAACAGCAGCGCCACAACGAGCACCGGGAGCATCAGCAGCACGGCACCTTTCCAGACGGCTTCGGGATAGGTGCCGCTGCGCGGGACGATCACCGGGACGATCTCTCCCGCCGTCTGCTGCTCGGCGGCGGCAACCGCCTCGCGAACGCGCGTCAGTTCCTCTTCGGTGAACAGCAGGCTCATTGCGTCGAACCGTTGGTCTGCAGACGATGAATCAACTGCAGAATCGTATCGGCCTGGGCATACAGCGGCGAGCGCGGCCCGACGAGCCGCTGTACCTTCTCGAACTGAGCACGGGCTTCGTCGAGCCGGTTGATCTGCAACAGCATGATGCCCAGGTTGAAGTTGGCCTGAATGTGCGTGGAGTCTTTTTCCAGCACGAGCCGCGTCTGGCGCACGGCCTCCATAGGATTGTCCGGATCGTACAGATAGGCAATGGCCATGTCGGCCCGCACGTCCAGGTTGTCCGGCTCTTTTTCGAGCACGCGCTGATAGGCCGCGATGACCCGACGGGCCAGCGCCGTTTTGGCCGGACCGTCGACCATCTCCATCCAGTCGTAGAACAGGTTGCCTGCCCGTCGCCAGGCCTCCGGTGTGTCGAGCTGGCGGGCGATCTCCTCCTGCACGAGTGCGGCACGGTCGGGCCGCCCGATGCCGATCAGCAGGTTTACCAGCGCCTGCTGCTTTTCCAGCCGGGCCGATCCCTCCAGCCGGGCGATCTCGGCCTCCAGCGCCGCTACCTGATCGGCCACGGTGGCCGGGATCGGTCCGGGCTCCGGAAGCGGTAATTCCACCGGTTGCGGAGCGGCCCCGGCCGGCGGCAACCCACCCCGTCCACCGCTGACCAGCGTGATCAGGTAGAGCGCCCCCACCAGCAGCAGCCCGCCCACCACGATAAAGGCTACATGCACCGGACGCAGCGCCGACGCCGCACCGGTTTTCTTTGTTTTCGGAGTCTCGGTAGCAACGGAAGGCTGCTCATGCGGTGCCAGCGGCCGCACGCTCGGAAGCTCCGCACCACATTGATTGCAATAACGGGCCCCAGCCGGGTTCGCGTGGCCGCACGCGTCACATACCAGCACCCGCGGACGCTGCCGCACCGGCATGCCGCAAAGATCACACACCACCGCCTCCGGCTTCAACCGGGCGCCACAGGCCGGACAGACAGACGTTGCCTCAGACATTAATTCCGTTCACTTTTCCTGAAAACGACGGTCCACGCCTTTCTGAACGCTACCCTGCCCTCGGGGTTCGGGCAAAAATGCAGGGGACGCCGTATCTTTTCCCACCGATTCGGTAAACCTGATCCGCAAAGCCATGCCACCCGTCGTACGGATCGCATCGGTGCTCCTGCTCTGGCTGCTCTCCGCCGCTTTCGCCGCGGCCCAGACCTCACCCGACTGGCAACAGCGCGTGCGCTACGACATGGACATTCGCCTCGACGCCGCGCAGCATCGCATGCGCGGCCGTTCGCGCATCGTCTACTACAACCATTCGCCCGACACGCTCCGTCACGTCTTTTTTCACCTGTACTTCAACGCCTTTCACCCGCAGTCCATGATGGCCGAACGCAACCGGCATCTGCCCGACCCCGACCGGCGGGTGGTTCCAAAAATCTGGCGGCTCGGTCCCGACGAACAGGGCTTTCACCGCATCACCTACCTGGCGCAGGAAGGCAAGCCGCTCACGTTTCGCATCACCGACACGGTGCTGAAGGCCGAGCTGGCCCGTCCGCTGGCGCCGGGCGACTCGACCGTCTTCGAGCTACGCTTTCACTCGCAGGTGCCGCTCCAGACGCGTCGCAGCGGTCGCGACAATGCCGAAGGGATCGACTTTTCGATGAGCCAGTGGTATCCGAAGATCGCCGCCTACGACGGTCGCGGCTGGCATCCTGATCCGTACATTGGCCGGGAGTTCTACGGCGTCTTCGGCACGTTCGACGTACGCATCACGCTGCCCGCCTGCTACACGATCGGGGCCACGGGCGTATTGCTCAATGCGGATGAGGTCGGACACGGCTACGACCGCATCAGCAGCCGGGGATGGACCCGCTTCGATCCGCGTGAAGCGGGCCGGCGCTGCACACCCGGCGACTCGCTCACCTGGCACTTCCGCGCCGAGAACGTGCACGACTTCGCCTGGGCGGCCGATCCGGACTACATCCATGAAGCCTGGCACGACGACAGCCTGGGCGTCACCTACCACCTGCTCTTTCAGCCCGACGTGGCCGAACGCTGGCAACCCATGCGCCGGTGGGTGCCCTGGCTCATTCGCTACTTCAGCCGACGCATCGGACGCTACCCCTACCCGCAGTTCACCGTCGCGCAGGCGGGCGACGGCGGCATGGAGTACCCGATGATCAACTTCATCACGGGGCGTCGCAGTCCGTTCTCGCTGCTGGGGGTAACGGCCCACGAAGCGGCGCACGAGTGGTTCTACGGCGTGCTGGCCTCCAACGAGAACGCCTACGCCTGGATGGACGAAGGCTTCACGAGCTGGGCCACCACCGAGGCCGTCGCGCACCTGCTGGGCCAGGTGCCCGATCATCGGGACGCCGCCCTCAGCGTCGTGCGCCTGCAACAGATGGGCCTGTTCGAGCGCCTGAACACGCCCGCCGACTGGTTCGCTTCCAATGTGGCCTACAGCGTGGCCGCCTACCCCGGCGGCGAAATGCTGCTCGATCTGCTGGGCTACGTGATCTCCGATTCGCTGCGCGACGCCTTCCTGCAGGCTTACTTCCGCACTTACGGCCTGCGCCATCCCAATCCTTACGACGTCGAAAAGGTCGCCGAGCAGGTGAGCGGCCTGCGCCTGGACTGGTTCTTCGAGCAGCTGACCAACAGCACCTACACCTGCGACGACGCGCTGGAGGTCGCCTCGCAGGAACGCACGCCGGAGGGCTGGCGCGTAACGCTTCGGCTTCATCGCCGGGGATCCATGTTGCTGCCCGTCGATCTCCGGCTGACGCTGGCCGACGGGAGCACGCAGTGGGTGCATGTGCCGCTCGGCCTGGCCCAGGGGCACAAGCCGGTACCGCCCGACTGGATCGTGGCCGAGCCGTGGCTGTGGACGTTCCCCCGCTACACGCTGACGCTCACGCTCCCGGCCCGCATCGTGCGGGCCGAGCTGGACCCGCTTCAGCGCACGCCCGATCACAACCGCCTGAACAACACCTGGCCGTTTCCGCTGCAGCTTTCCTTCCTGCAGCCGCTTTCGTTCGATCCGGCCGCTTACCGGGCCACGTGGCGCCCGCTGGCCGCCTACGCCTACGACTTCGGTCCCGGCATCGGACTGCAACTGCGCGGCCGCTACTTCTTCGACCGCCACGAAATGCTGCTCACGCTGAAGCTCTGGCCCGAGGTGCTGCTGAGCAACGGCCGACGACCGGAACGCCCCTGGGTGCGCGACCGCAACGCCTGGTGGGCGGGCATCGACTACACGCTACGCTACAGCGATCGGCTGGGCCCCCGCACCCGCTGGCACTTGCAGCTCGAAAAGCATCTCGGCGTACTGGAAAACCGCATCGGCCTCACGCACACGCTGGGTCGCTGGGCGGCTCTGGGCCACGATTACGGGACGGTGACCCTTTTCATCGTGCATCAGTATGCTCCGGACGAACGCACATTTTCCTTCGAAGGTGCGCCGGTCTGGATGCCGCGCAACCATTTTGCCTGGAGTCAGCTGACCTACAGCATGGATCGACCCCGCTGGCGCGTGCAGCTTTTGCTGGAAATGGGAGAAGGACAGCGGGGACGGGGTGCAGCCCGAGGCATCGCCGACCTTTCGTGGGACCTGCTGCAACGCCCCAGTTTTCAACTGACGTTGCGAGGCATGCTCGGACGTGGCAGCGGCCAGCTTCCCTTCAGTCGCGTCTTCCGACTGGGAAGCGCCCCGGTCGAGACGGCCTGGCGTCATGCCGGCTTCCGGAGCGTGGCCGCGCTGTTTGCCAACGCCCGCAGGTCGCTTCACCTGATCCCGCTCGAAGCACCGGGCCCTGTGGCTTACTGGAGTCCTGAAATTCGCGATCCCCTGCGCATTCAGGGCAACGTGCTGGTGGCCGCCGACCTGCAGGTGCGCTGGACGCCGTTCCAACCGCACCTGCTGCAACCGTTGCATCTGGAAGGCTTCTTTGGAGTCGGGCAGACCTGGTTTACCGATCCGGCGCTGTCGCTCAATCGCTACACGTTCGGCTGGGATCGTTTCCTGGCCGACGCGGGCGTGGGCCTCGGCTATAACGTAAGCGACCTGCCCGGCCTGCGGCGCTGGACGGCCCTGTCGGAACTGTTGCAGGACCTGCGGCTGCGACTGCGCCTGCCGCTGTGGGTCAGCGATCCGGACCTGATCGGCGAACGCGACGCGCTGCGGTTCCGCTGGATGCTGGGGATTGTGGTCGGGCCTTGATCCTCAGCCCTCGAAGGCCACGGTGGCCAGCATTTCTTCGATGGTGGTTTCGCCGGCCAGCACGACTTCGCGGGCGGCTTCCTGCAGCGTCTGCATGCCCTCTTTGATCGCCTGCGCGCGTAGCGCGTCTTCGTCGATCGCGTCGCGGGCGGCCACGATCATGTGGCGAATGGCGCGGGAGAACCAGAGCGTCTCGGTGATCGCCCGCCGTCCCTTGTAGCCAACGCCCTTGCAGACCGGACAGCGCGGATTCTGGCCGGCTCTGTAGAACGTGGTGTGGGCGATCTGTTCTTCCGTAAAGCCGAGCCGCATCAGCAGCACCGGATCGGGGTCCGGATCCGGTACCCGGCACTTCGGACAGAGCTTCCGGATCAGGCGCTGTGCCACGACCAGGTTGATCGCGTAGGCGATCAGGAACGGCTCGATCCCCATCTTGTAGAGCCGGCTCACCGCACTGGGCGCATCGTTCGTGTGCAGCGTCGAAAACGTCAGGTGCCCCGTGTTGGCCAGCTTGATGGCCAGCTCGGCCGTCTGGCGGTCGCGCATCTCGCCCACCATCACGATGTCGGGGTCGTGCCGCAGGATGGCCCGCAGCGCGTCCTCCAGCCCCAGCTTGTGGCTGAGCTTGATCTGGCGCACGCCGGGGATGATGTACTCGACCGGATCTTCGACGGTCAGCACGTTTTTGCGCGGGCTGACGACCTGGTGGAGGGCGGCGTAGAGCGTGGTGCTTTTACCGCTGCCGGTGGGACCGGTGACGATCACCATGCCGTAGGGTTGCCGGATCGCCCACTCGAAGCGTTCCAGCGCCCGCTCGGAAAGGCCCAGCATACGCAGGTCTTTGATGACCTTGCGGTCGTCGAGCACGCGGATGACGATCGACTCGGCGCGCACGTCGAAGCTGGCCGTGGCGATGGGGAGCACGGAGACGCGGAAACGGATGAGGTGGTCGTCGATCCAGCGCTGGATGAAACCATCCTGCGCCTTTTCCCGCTCGAAGCGATCCACCCCGCCCGCCTGGTCTTTCACCACGGCCAGAAACGCCTCAGGATGGACTTTGTCCTCCACATGCCAGCGGTGCAGCTCGCCGTCGATACGGAAGTGAATTTCGACCTTACGGTCGTGGTTCGGGAAAATATGGATGTCGGAGGCGCCCTGGCGGACGGCTTCGACGAGCGTCGCTTCGAAGAGGTTGATCAGCTTGGAGCGGTTGATCTCGGCCTCTAGCGACTCCTCGTCAATGAGCTCGGTATTTTCCTCATAGCTCATCCCGAGATCGACCGCACCGTCTTCCTGCTGCACGCGCTCCAGATACTCGTTGCGTCTGGGAAAGGCCTCCTGAAAGATCTGTTCAATGGCCGAAACTGGCGCGTAGCGCAGCTCGAAGCGATCGATCCCGAGCCGGGCGATCTGGCGGTGCAGATCCGGTCGAGTCGGGTCGTGCGTGGCCAGCAACCAGCGCATCACATCGCGCTCGGTATCCACCTCCTGACCGAGCGGCAACACCCGCTCCCGCTGCATCCAGTTCCATTGCTCCTGCGTGAAGCGCTGGCGCTGACCTCGGAGGAAACGCAACACCTGAGCCCGATCGATGCGGGCCGTCTTGAAGCCGTACACCTCGGCCGCCGTCGCATAGACGACCTCAGGGTTGATGCCGTCGATCTCGGTAAGGACGCGCCAGAGCGGCCGACGCCGGTCTCTGTCGAGCTGACGCCACTTTTCCCAGGCCTTCCGCACCTGCTCTTCACGGACCAGCTCCTGGAACAGGAGCATGATGATGACCGGATCGCTCAGATCGGTCAGTGAAAATTCCGCTTCGTTGACACCATCGCCCGTGACCGATGGCTCCACGAAAGGCAGCGGCTCAGAATGGGGCCGATTCTCAGACATGTTTTTCCCGGATACGGATTCATACGGATCGATCCTGCTCAGAGAATCGGCCGATCATGCTTTTTCTAAAGGGACATTTATTCGATAGGATTTCCGGGAAATCATAGCGCATATGAGAAAGCACGGGCGCACACTACGGTGCGCCCCTACCAGATCCTTGACGTTTTCCCTATCCCGTAGGGGCGGCCCCCTGTGTCCGCCCGATCATACCCGCCGGATCACGCCCGCCACACGGGGTGTGGCACCCTCTACCGGTAAATCAGCGATTATTCGACGTAGATCATTTTGCGCGTCATGCCGCCGTCCACGATGAACGTCTGTCCTGTGATGAAGCCGGCCTCCTCGGACAACAGAAAGGCCACCAGGGCGGCCACGTCTTCGGGGCGCCCCACACGTCCCACCGGGTGCTGCGCGTGATCGACAGGCCGCAGCTCGGGCGCCCGCCGTCGGCTTCGCTTCTGCCAGTCGCTCACCTCGATCCATCCAGGGGCTACCGCGTTGACGCGCACGGCCGGTCCCAGGCTGATGGCCAGCGCGTGCGTTAGCGCCACCACCCCGCCTTTGGAAGCGGCATAGGCCTCGGTGTTGGGCTCCGACTGAAAAGCCCGCGTGGAAGCGATATTGACGATGGCGCCCTGTTGCTGTCGCAGATAGGGGACCGCGGCGCGCGTGCACAGAAAACACCCCGTCAGGTTGACGCTCAGCACCCGGTTCCAGACTTCGAGCGACAGACGCTCCACCGGCTCATGGTAGGGCTGCGCGATGCCGGCGTTGTTGACCAGCCCGTCGAGCCGTCCCCAGGCCCGGATCGTCTCCGCCACCGCCCGCTGCACGTCGTCCTCCCGACTTACATCGCCCACCACGAAGCGGAGCATGTCGCCGTCGACACCGAAGTCCTCCAGCAGCTCGGCGCCGGCCTCCGCGTCGATGTCCAGACAGGTCACCCGCCAGCCATCGCGCAACAGCCGTGCGACGATCGCGCGCCCGATGCCCTGCGCTCCGCCGGTTACCAGCGCGACTTTCTCCTGAACAGCCATAGGTTCACCGGTTTTTTGCGTTGCCGATGACTTCGAAGTCCTACCTTTCCTGCAAAGCAGGGTGCCGATTTCATGACAGCTTCGCTTCGCTGGACCGAAACGCTACGCGTGCGCTCGTTCGACGTGGCTTCGGACGGGCTGCTTTCGCTGCCGGCCCTGGCCGGCTACCTGCAGGAAGCGGCCAGTCGCCACGCGGCAGCGCTGGAGGTGGCCTTTCTCCAGGTAGAGGGCCGCCCGGTCTTCTGGGTCCTGCACCAGCTCCGGCTGCAACTCCACAGGAGGCCGGCCTGGGCCGAGACCGTCCATGTCGATACCTGGCCGTGCGGCCACCGGGGCCTGCGAGCCCTCCGCACCTACGCCGTGCGTGACGAAAACGATCGCCTGCTGGCCGAGGGGCTCTCGGCCTGGCTGCTCGTCGATCCGGTGCGACGACGGCCGGTTCGACTCCCGCCCGAAGTGCTGCGCCTGCGCGGCGAGGCAACCGCACCGACGCATTCCGAGATCGCCTTCCCCGCCGTGCCCGAAACGCCGCCGCGCTGGACCGACACCGTGCGCGTGCGCTTCAGCGACCTGGATCGCAACGGCCACGCCAACAATACCCGCTATCTGGCCTGGCTGCTCGATGCCCTGCCCGATACGCAGCGCGCCCGTTCGCTGCAGACGCTGGTCATCACTTTTCGCAGCGAAGCACGCCTGGACGACGCTGTCGTCGTAGAAAGCTGGCTGCTGGAGGCCGATCGCCTGCGCCACCGCTTCACACGCGACCCGGATCGCCAGATCCTTGCCGAGGCCCTGACCGTCTGGACTTCCTCAGATCAGGGAGCGTGACTGACCGCCGTCCACGTTGAGGCAGGCGCCGGTCACCCAGCGGGCCCGCTCCGACACCAGAAACGTCACCACGTCGGCCACCTCCTCCACCGTGCCGAAGCGCCCCATCGGGATGTTCTGCGCAATGAACTGGCGGGTACCCTCCGGGTCTTCGCGCATCCGTCGGTCCCAGCTCCCACCCGGGAAGCGGATCGAGCCCGGCGCCACCGTGTTGACGCGGATGTTATGGGGCGCCAGCTCCAGCGCCAGAATCTTGGCCGCGCTGATGAGCGCCGACTTGGTGCTGTTGTAAATGGAAAGTCCCGGTCCGCCGGCTTCGCGCCCGAAGATCGAGGCGATGAACACGATGGCGCCCCCGCCCTGCTGTTTCATGACTGGAATCACGGCCCGGGCGCAGCGCAGATGCGCCCGGAGGTTGAGTTCGATCAGGGCCGACCAGTCGTCCTCGGAGGTCTCCTCGAAGTACCCCCGGCGGTTACCTCCGGCATTGCCCACCAGGATGTCCAGACGCCCGAAGCGCTCGAGGGCGGTCTGCACCAGCCGCGCGCCCGCCTCCGGCTGCGTCACGTCCAGCGTAAGCGCCACGACTTCGGCGCCCTGCGCCCGGAGCATCTCGGCGGTGGCCTCCAGCGCCTCGGCACCCCGCGCGCAGATGACCAGCCGACATCCTTCGGCCGCCAGACTCCGGGCAATCCCCTGGCCGATTCCCCGGCTGGCGCCCGTCACGATCGCGACTTTTCCGTGTAAGCCCAGATCCATTGCCCGAACGACTTGCTTTTCCGTAGAAGCTACAGCATATTCTTTCCGAGGTGCAAGCCAGAGACAAATGCCGGGCATCATGGACCGCACGCCAATCCCTTCCGAGGATCACCTTTCGTTCGAAGCGGCGCTGGCGCGTCTGCAGGAGATCGTGCAAGATCTAGAGAATGACCAGATGGACCTGGAGGCTTCCATTCTGGCCTACGAGGAAGGGCTCAAACTGGCACGTTACTGTCTGGAGCAGCTCCGCACGGCCGAACTGCGCATTCAGCAACTTTCGCTGGACGGCGAGGCCCATCCGGAAAACCTCGATTGATCCCCCGGCCCCGCCGGGCGTTTAAAGTCCGGCTTTACACCAGTTCATACCGATATCATGACGTTGTTTACAGAACTTCCCGACGAGGCCCGGCTGTGGATTTTTGCGGCCGATCGACCGCTTTCGGACGCCGAAAGCCAGACGCTGCTGGAAACCCTTGCGCCTTTTCTGGAAGGATGGACGGCGCACGGCCTGCCGGTTCGGGGCCAGGCTACGGTGCTGCACCGTCGCTTTCTGCTGCTGGCCGGACATGTGCCCGGCGGCGAGATCTCCGGCTGCAGCATCGATGCCGCCACACGGGCCGTGGAAGCAGCCGCCCGCGAAGTGGGCATCACCTGGATCTCGCCGCTCGCGGTCTTCTACCGGGATGCCGACGGGACCGTGCAGCGCGCCACCCGCGGTCAGTTCCGCCGGCTGATTGCCGAGGGCAAGGTCACCGCCGAAACACCTGTTTTCGATCTGTCGCTGACCACCGTCGGCGATCTGCGCCGCGGCGCCTTCGAAAAACCGGCCGGCCGGAGCTGGCACGCCCGCGTCTTTGCCCTGACGCCCCAGCTCTGAATCCGATGGCTGCAACGAGAAGGGTGCCGGGCGCCCTGAACCGGGAACAGCGACCGAGCCATCGGCTTTGTCAGAAAACCTGAACCCTCGCATCCATCCCGGGATTTGCCATGCGTCGCGGAGTCTTCGCATTGCTTCTGGTCTTTCTGCTGCCCTCGGCCCTGCAGGCCCAGGACTACATCAACCAGACGGCGCTGGAAGACATCCTGGAGCATCAGTACGAGGACCTCGACGTCATTCCCGAAGTCCAGTATCACTACTACATCCTCCACCACAGCTCGGGCAACAACGTGCTGGCCCGCAACACGCTTTACAAGGAGCTGGGCGAGGGGGATCTGGAGCTGGGGAAAAAGCGGGCCCGGCTGGTCGAATTGCTCAACCGCGTGCTCATCCGCAACCTGGAAATCGGCGATACGCTGGTCGTCCCGAACCGATTCGATCTGGACTTTCGCGCTTACTCGCCGTTTCCGCGCTACTATCCGGGCGGCCGGGACTTCGACAAGCTCTTCATCATGGACAAATCCATCCAGGCCTTCGGTGCTTACGAATACGGCAAGCTGGTGCGCTGGGGCGTGATCAATACGGGCTCCCCGGAAAACCCCACACCAAACGGCCGCTTCAACTTCAACTGGAAAGAAGAATACCGCGTCTCTTCACTCAGCCCACCTGGCGAGCCGTGGGAGATGTACTGGGTCTTCAACTTTCACGATGCGCGGGGCATTCACGTGCATCAGTACCCGATGCCGACCGGTGGACCCGACAGTCATGGCTGCGTGCGCCTGATCGACGCCGATGCGAAGTGGGTCTTTCACTGGGCCGATCCCTGGCAGACGACGGCGGGCGGCACCGGCATCGCATCACGAAGGGGGAAGATCATCAAGCAGGGCACGACCGTGCTGGTGATCGGCGAAGATCCGGTGGGACGACCCCGCCCGTTCATTTTCAAAAAGCAGTACCCGGTGCTGAAGCGTGTGGCGTTGCCCAATCATCCCTACGACGTGCCGCCGGGCACGCCGCAGCAGGAGTACTTCGACAGGCTGCGGAAGGCGCGCGAGGGCACCGGCACCTCGCGCTGACGCCTCAGAAGTAATGGCCGACGGCCCAGATCACCCCGATCAGCAGCAGATACCAGCCGGCCAGGAGCAGGTAAAAACGTAACCGCCCCCATCGCATCCGTGCCGACGGCCACCAGTGCAAATGTAACGCCCGCATCGGTCTGTCCGGTTGCAAGGTGCTACCGATCCGGACAGCGAAAACCGTTCCCGATGCCCCGGCGCACCCTGATGCCCTGATCCGGGCGCGCCGGCGTCTTCGTCCTGTGCACCTTTTGCCCACGTCAGCGCACAGGACGAAACAGCCGATCCCAGCGAATGCGGTGTTGTTCAGGATCCCAGGACAGGTAGACCAGCAGGGCTTTGCCCACGATGTGGTCGGCCGGCACGAGGCCCCAGGCCCGGCTGTCGAGTGAATTGTCCCGGTTGTCGCCCATGACGAAGTAGTAGTCCTGGCGGATCACGCAGAAACGGCCGGGACGTCCGTCGATCAGGAACGTGCCATCGGGCCGGGGATAGATCTGGTGTCCTTCAAAGCGAATGAGCAACTCTCGATAGAACGGCCAGGTGCGGGGCGTCAGGTAGAGCGTATCACCACGTCCGGGAATGTAGATCGGTCCTCGGTCTTCTTCCCGGCGGGCTTTGCGGGCGGCCGCTCCCTGGAGCAAGGCCGCGGCCGAATACGGCCGCAACGTATCGACCGCGCTCAGGTGGGCAATGTGGCGGGCCACTGCAACCGTGGCATCGAAAAATAACAGACCGGCACGGTAGGCCGAGCGCGAAACGTTACGGGCGCCGAGAGCCCGCAGTGAATCCGGCGAAAGCCGCGCGCCCGGACGCAACTGAAGCATCCAGCGCTGCTGCACCAGATCCGGATCGGGAAGCGGCCGGCCGTTGACGTAAACCACGTTGTCCCGGATCCAGAGCGTATCGCCCGGGAGCCCCACCACCCGTTTGATGTAATGCGTTTTGCGATCGATCGGACCGGTCTCGACGGGATAGTTGAACACGATCACATCGCCCCGCCGGATCTCGGTAAAACCCGGAAGCCGCAGGTAGGGCAACGCGACGCCCGGCACGTACCACGCCGTGAACGGCAACCCCAGCGACATGGGCATCCGGGGTCCGTAGTGCAGCTTGGAAACCAGCACGAAGTCGCCCACCAGCAGCGTCTGCTCCATCGAAGGGGACGGGATGCGATAGGCTTCCAGCGCAAAAATCCGGATCACTAGCGCCAGCGCTACAGCCAGCCCCAGCGCCGTCAGCCAGTCGCGCATGCGCTGCCGCCACCGGCCCGACTGCACAGGCACGTCTCCGGCCTGCTCCGCCAGCGCCTTACGTTCCCGCCCCACCATCACGACACGTCAGCGGATCGGTTTGAACAGCCGGTTCAGGCGCGGTAGATGATGCCGACCGTCCCAGGAGAAGTAAATGAACAGCGCTTTTCCTACCACGTGGTCCATCGGGACGAACCCCCAGAAGCGGCTGTCTTCGGAATTGTCCCGGTTGTCGCCCATGACAAAGTAGTAATCCTGCCGGAACGTATAGGTGGTGGCCGGACGGCCGTCGATCAGGAACGTGCCGTCCTGCTGGCGACCGGTCGTGTGCCCCTCGTAGCGCCGGATCACAGGCTCCAGATAGGGCCAGTTTTCCTCGGTGAGCGTGACAGACTGTCCCTGCGCCGGAATGACCACCGGCCCGTAGTTGTCCGGCGAGTAGCCCATCCCCGGCGGATACATCAGGTCGCTGTAGGTGCCGCCGCGCGGAATCACCAGCGGCTCCACGCGCTCCACATAGGGCCACTGGGCGATGGCCTCGGCCGCTCCGGGCGTGGCCATGATGAGCACCTGGCGGGGGTCCGGCGTCGGCTGCACTTCCTCGATGCCCAGCTCGGCCAGGCGCACTTCCGGCAGCATGATCCGTGGATCGCTTTTGATGATCCGCCAGTACTGCTGCATGGTGGGTCGCAGCGACTGCGGCTCGCCGTTTACATAGACGACTTTGTTTTCAATCCAGAGCGTATCCCCCGGCAGTCCGATGACCCGCTTGATATAATGCGTCTTGCGGTCAACCGGCAAATCTTCCGGCGGATAATTGAACACAATCACATCCCCTCGCTGGATCTCGGTAAATCCCGGCAATCGCGTGTGGGGCAGCGTGAGGCCTTTCAGGTAGATCTTGGTAAAGGGAATGCCCAGCGAGACCGGTGTGCGCACGCCATAGTGCAGCTTGGAAACAAACAGATAGTCGCCCACCAGCAGGGTCTTTTCCATCGAGGGGGTGGGAATGCGAAACAGATCGAACAGAAACGTGCGCACAATCAGCATGACCACCAGGGCAAAGGCCAGCGCCTCAAACCACTCCCGCAGCTTGCTCTTGGGCGGACGCGCCTGTCCGTCGGTCGAAGGGGATGCTGCAGGGCTTTCTTTGCCCCGGCGTTTACGTGTGCGCGCCTTCGTGGTCGATTCGGAATGCGTGCTTGCCAAGGTACGGTGGGGTTTGGTGTGCATAACGCCGGAAAAACGCTATAAGCCTTCGTGGGTTCAATCGATATCCGATAGACGGGGGCGGCCCGGGATCCAATGCAAACGACGAACAGGCTCCAGGAAAAACCGCTGCCCGTCAAAGCCGGTTAGATACCAGGTGTCGGTTTCGCGCTGGTAATAATAGTCCACAAACGGCGCCTGTCGGGGATCGGCGATCAGCCGCCCCAGCAGGGCCTGCCGGATCTCCCAGAGCTGATCCCGATAGCGTGGTGCACTGGCCACCACAAGGCCGCGTTCAAACGGGCCATTCACATCCATGATTCGAAACGGAATCGAATCGTTCAGCACCAGCCAGTACTCGAACTGGATGTATTCATCCCGCGGTCGCTGCTGCGCCAGATCCACTTCAGCCAGCGTGCGCGTAGGATCGCCAAAATGTGCCTGCAACCGGGCGCGCAGCTCAGAGGTACGCAGCGTGTCCAGGGGCGTCCAGCTATTGCTGCCCAGATAGGCCCAGCCTTCCTGACCAAAACGCCGCTGAAACCAGCGCTGCTCGAAACGCCGCACCACGCGCCAGCTTTCCAGTACAAAAGCCGGTGCCGGTTCTTCCCGGGGCATTACCTGGGCCACCAGACGGCCCGGGGCCGGATACCGCTCATAGAGCGCCAGCGGGAGCGGCTCGGGAGGACGCGGCGGCAGCATGGTAGCCCATTCGACGGCCTGCTGCTGCAGCCAGGCGGTACGGTAGGTCCACACCAGCGCCCGCTGCGTCTGAATGCGGTGCAGCAGGTGTTCGAGGACGCCGTCCTGAGCCACGGCCGGTCCGACCAGCAGCAGGCCGAGCAGCCAGCCCCACCACCTGCCGTAGCCTGTCGGGCTTCGGGTCATCGCGTCAGTCTCCCACCGAAAGTACGGCCAGAAAGGCCTCCTGGGGCACCTCGACGCGCCCCACCTGCTTCATGCGCTTCTTGCCTTCCTTCTGGCGCTCCAGCAGCTTGCGCTTCCGGGTGACGTCGCCGCCGTAGCATTTGGCCGTCACGTCTTTGCGGAGCGCCTTGATCGTTTCGCGGGCGATCACGCGCGAGCCGATGGCCGCCTGGATCGCCACGTCGAAAAGCTGCCGCGGAATCAGCTCGCGCAACTTCTGCGTCAGCTTCCGCCCCACCTCGTAGGCCTTGCTCCGGTGCACGATCGTCGAAAGCGCATCGACCGGCTCGCCGTTGATCAGAATGTCCAGCCGCACCAGATCGCTGGGCCGGTAGTCCAGGATCTCGTAGTCGAACGAGGCATAGCCGCGGCTGACGCTTTTGAGCTTGTCGTAAAAGTCGAAGATGATCTCGGCCAGCGGCAGCTCGTACTGCAGGTTGACGCGCGTGCGGTCCAGATACACCTGATTGATGTAAATACCGCGCCGATCCTGACAGAGCTGCATCAGCGGGCCGATGTACTCGGTGGGCGTGATGATGTCGGCCCGCACGTACGGCTCCCGGATCTCGGCGATCTTGCCGGCGTCGGGCATTTCGCTGGGGTTGTCCACCGTGATCACCTCGCCGGAGCGCAGCACCACCTGGTATTCTACGTTCGGCACGGTGGTGATGATGTCCAGGCCGAACTCGCGCTCCAGGCGCTCCTGGACGATCTCCATGTGCAGCAGCCCCAGAAAGCCGATGCGGAAGCCGAAGCCCAGCGCGGCCGACGTCTCGGGCGTAAAGGTCAGCGAGGCGTCGTTCAACTGAAGCTTTTCCAGCGACGCCCGCAGCTCCTCGTACTGCTCCGGATTGGTCGGAAAGACGCCGCTGAAAACCATGGGCTTGACCTGTCGGAAGCCCGGGATCGGCTCGCTGGCCGGACGGTGCGCATGCGTGATCGTATCGCCCACACGGGCCGAACGAATGTCTTTGATCGAGCCGATCACGTAGCCCACCTCGCCGGCCCGGAGCATTTCCACCGGCTGCCGCTCCAGCCGCAGAATGCCGATCTCTTCGGCCACGTACTCGCGGCCGTTCGACATGAAGCGGATGCGCTCGCCGGTCTTCAGCGTGCCTTCGAAGACGCGCACGTAGACGACGGCGCCGCGGTAGGTGTCGAAGACCGAGTCGAACACGAGCGCCCGCAGCGGCGCTTCCGGATCGCCCTTGGGCGGCGGAATGCGCTGCACGATGCGTTCCAGCAGCTCGGGCACACTTTCGCCCGTCTTAGCGCTGATGCGCAGAATGTCTTCGGCCGGCTCGCCGATCAGCTCTTCGATCGACTGGGCCACCTCGTCGGGTCGGGCATTGGGCAGATCGACCTTGTTCAGCACCGGAATGATCTCCAGGTCGTGCCCGAGCGCCAGGTAGAGGTTCGAGATGGTCTGGGCCTCGATGCCCTGCGAGGCATCGACCACCAGGATGGCCCCTTCACAGGCCTTGAGCGCCCGCGACACCTCGTAGGTGAAGTCGACGTGTCCGGGCGTATCGATCAGGTTCAGGATGTACTCCTCCCCGTCGCGCGCGCGGTACTTCATGCGGATCGCGTGGCTTTTGATCGTGATCCCGCGCTCGCGCTCCAGATCCATGCTGTCGAGCACCTGGTCTTTCAGCTCCCGCTCCGAGAGCGTGCCGGTCAATTCAAGGAGCCGATCGGCCAGCGTGCTCTTGCCGTGGTCGATATGGGCAATGATACAGAAATTTCGAATCCGGTCGCGATACGAAGCCATAGCCTGCACGTCACCACACAGAGCTTTCGGAATGCAGCGCTGATATACCGCCCGGAATCTCCGGGTTCCGCCCGCTCAGGATTGCTCGACGGGCTGCTCCGAAGCGGAGGCCGCCGCAACGGCCGCCTGCTGGCGGCGATGGAATTCCTTCTGGAAGAGCAGCAGGCCCACCACGCCGATCACGATGGCCATGTCGGCCACGTTCCAGATGGGGAAAAGGGCCACGTAGGCCCCGCCGATGAAAGGGATGAACTCGGGCAGGTAGCCACGCCAGAGATCCACGTGGATGAAATCGACCACGCGCCCGTGGAAGAATCCGGCGTAGCCGTACAGCAGGCCGTAAAAGAGGCGATCGATGATGTTGCCCAGCGCTCCGCCCAGGATCACGGCCAGACTGGCCCGGTACGGGGCGTAGCCGTCTCGAATGCGGTAAAGGTACCAGGCGATCAGCACCGTGGCCACGATGGCCAGCACGGCCACGGTCCCCGGCGGCCCGAACGACAGCCCGAAGGCCATGCCGGGATTTTCCGTGTAGGTGAGCTTGAGCCAGTCGTCGATCACAGGAATAGACTGGCCGGGGTACATGGTCTGGACCACCAGCACCTTCGTGAGCTGGTCCACCAGCACCACCAGCAGCGTGACCCAGAGTATTCGCATGAGGCCAACCCCGCGCACCGGAAGCGGTTATTTCTTTTTCAGCTTGGCCTCGATCGAAACCTCCGTGTGCGGCACCGCCTCCAGGCGCTCACGGGGGATGGGCTTGCCGGTCACCTTGCAGATGCCATAGGTCTTGTTCTTGATGCGCTCGAGCGCCCGGTCCAGATGGCTGATGTATTTCTGCTGGCGGGCGATCATCAGGAAGAGTTTTTCGCGCTCCATGGCATCGGTGCCGGCATCGGCCATGTGGAAGCTGTAGGCGGTGTCGGTGCCGCCCTGCTCCCGGGCATCTTCCAGTTGCGCCTTCATGCGCTCGATGTCCTCCACCGCCCGCCGGCGCTTCTCCAGAATCAACTGCCGGAAGTATTCCAGCTCTTCGTCCGTGAACGGAGTCCGACGCACAGGCTCCGCGGCTTCCTGCGCCGACGCCTCCGGATTCGGCGTGGCGTTGTGCTCCTGCTCGTGCTTTTCCGCCATAGTACCTGCAGAACTTGATGTTACCACCCACCCCACCAAAGCTCTAAAAACAAAAGGGCAGCAGGCAGCGCATCAGGCCCGCTGTCCTGTGGTGGTCGCTACCGGCACGCGTTGTACGCCTACCGTGAAGGTCTCCCCATCGATGTCGAACGTCTCTACGTGGGTGCCCGTAGGCTGCTCGGACGGTTGCAACGCTACGGCCAGCGTCTCGTTCCGGATCCAGTCGGCGTGTCGCGCCAGCGCACGGGCCAGCTGTCCTTCGGCCCGGTAGCTGACCACGATACGGTCGGTCACCTCGAATCCGGCCTTTTTGCGTAGATTCTGGATGCGGTTGATGGCCTCGCGGGCCAGCCCTTCCAGCATCAGCTCCTCGGTCCGGTTCGTGTCGAGCGCAACGGTCACACCGTCCTCCTGACCCACGAGCCAGCCCTCGATGCCCTCGCTCTTGATCTCCAGATCCTCAGGCCCCAGCTCCACCTGCTGGCCGTCCACCTCCAGCACCAGCTTCCCTTCCCGAAGGTAGCGATCGATTTCCTCCTCGGTGAGCTGCGCCACGCGGGCGGCCACCCCCTTCATGAGCTTGCCCAGCCGCTTGCCCAGGCGGGGATAGTTCGGCCTGGCCGTGCGGCGCACCACGCGGCTGGTGCCCTCGACATATTCGATGTCCTTGACGTTGACCTCTTCGAGAATGAGCGGCCGCACCGACTCGACCACCTCGCGGTCGACGCCGGTGCCCGTCACCACCAGAATGCGGGGAAGCGGCTGCCGGACGTTGATCCGGGCCTGGTTGCGCAGCGCGAGCACGATCGAGACGATCGTTCGCGCCAGCGCCATGCGCTGCTCCAGCACCGGATCGATCGCCGCCCGGTCCACCTTCGGGAAGTCGGCCAGGTGGACCGACTCGGGCCCCTTCACCTCGCTGCCTTCCTGAAGCGCCCGGTAGAGCCACTCGCTGAAAAACGGCGCGATGGGCGCCATCAGCAAAGCCGTCGTCTCCAGGCATTCGTAGACGGTCTGGTAGGCGGCCTGCTTGTCGCGTTCGTTCTCCTGCTCGCCCGTGCGGGCGCTCCAGAAGCGCCGCCGCGAACGGCGAACGTACCAGTTCGACAGCTCGTCCACAAAGCGTTCGATGGCCCGCGCCGCCCGTGTCGGATGGTAGTCTTCGTAGGCCGCCTCCACCTCGGCCACCGTGCTGTTGAGCCGGCTGATGATCCAGCGGTCCAGCTCGGTGCGCTCGCCGACGGGCATGCGCTCGGCGGGGTAGACGAAGCCGTCCACGTTCGCATACGTGGCGAAAAAGGCGTAGACGTTCTCCAGCGTGTTGAAGAAGCGGCGCCGCGTGGCGTCCAGCTCACGCTCCGAGAAGCGGATGTTCTCCCACGGCGGCGCATTGCTGATCATGTACCAGCGCACCGGATCGGCCCCGTAGCGCTCGACCACGTCGAAGGGATCGACCACGTTGCCCTTCGACTTGGACATCTTCTCGCCCTTCTCGTCGAGCACCAGACCGTTGACCACCACGTGCCGGAAGGCCACGCTGTCCATCACCATCGTGGCGATAGCGTGCAGCGTGTAGAACCAGCCACGCGTCTGATCGACGCCTTCGGCGATGAAGTCGGCCGGGAAGGTGCGCCGGAAGGCCTCCTGGTTCTCGAACGGGTAGTGCCACTGGGCGAAGGGCATGGCCCCCGAGTCGAACCAGACGTCGATCAGGTCGGGCACGCGGCGCATCGTGCCGCCGTCCGGCGCCGGCCAGGTGAGCCGGTCCACAAAAGGCCGGTGCAGGTCCAGCTCGCCGGTCTCCGGGTTGTAGGCCTCGGGCGGGAACGTGCCGCCCAGCTTCTGGCGGAGCTCTTCGATCGAACCGATGACCTCGATGTAGTCCGGATTGCGATCGCTCTGCCAGATGGGCAGCGGCGTGCCCCAGTAGCGCTGGCGGCTCAGCGCCCAGTCCACGTTGTTGCGCAGCCACTCACCGAAGCGTCCCTCCCCGATCGACGGCGGATGCCAGTGGATCGTTTCGTTCAGCGCGATCATCCGGTCCTTGACAGCCGTAGTCCGGATGAACCAGCTCTCGACCGGATAATTCATCAGCGGCGTGCCCTTGCGCCAGTCGTGCGGGTAGTTGTGCCGGTAGGTCTCCTGGCGGAAAAGCAGGCCCCGCTGCCGCAGATCGCGCAGAATGACCTTGTCGGCGTCCTTGAACCACAGGCCGGCCACCAGCGACGCCTCGTCGGTAAAGGTGCCCTCGGGCGTGATCGGATTGATCAGGGGCAACCCTTCCTTCTGGGCGGCCTCGTAGTCCTCGGCACCGAAGGCCGGCGCCAGGTGGACGATGCCCGTACCTTCCTCGGTCGAGACGAAGTCGGCCGCGATGACCCGCCAGGCTTCCCCTTCTTTGAAGCGATCCTTGAAATACGGAAACAGCGGCTCGTAGCGCGTGCCGACCAGCGCCCGCCCCGGGAAGGTCTCGACCACCTCGACCGACTCGTCCCGCAGCACGTCCAGCCGATCCTGTGCCAGGATCAGGTACTCGGTGCCCCGTTCCGGGTCTTCACGCCGCACCTTGACGTAGGTGATGTCGGCCCCGACGGCCAGCGCCACGTTCGAAATGAGCGTCCAGGGCGTCGTCGTCCAGGCCAGCAGGTAGGTGCGTTCGGCCCCCAGCACCGGGAAGCGCACGTACGCGCTGGGATCGTCCACCTCCTTGTAGCCCAGGCTCACCTCGTGCGAGGAGAGCACCGTGCCGGAGCCCGGACTGTACCACTGAATCTTGTAGCCCTTGTAGAGCAGCCCCTTCTCGTAGATCTGTTTGATCAGCCACCAGACGGTTTCGATGTAGGTGTTCTCGAATGTGATGTACGGGTGTTCGAGATCCACCCAGTAGCCGATCCGCTCCGTGAGCTGGTCCCAGAGTTCCTTGTAGCGCAGGACGCTCCGGCGGCAGGCCGCATTGTACTTTTCGATGCCGAACGCCTCCACCTGCGCCCGTCCTTCCAGGCCCAGCTCCTTTTCGACCTCAATCTCCACGGGCAGCCCGTGCGTGTCCCAGCCCGCCTTCCGCTCCACGCGGAAGCCCTTCATGGTCTTGTAGCGGCAGAAGATGTCCTTGATCGTCCGGGCCAGGACGTGATGGATGCCGGGCTTGCCGTTGGCCGTGGGCGGCCCTTCGTAGAAGGAGAACGTGGGACCGTTTTCCCGCTGCGCAATGCTCCGCGGAAAGATCTGGCGCTCTTTCCACCAGCGCAGGACTTCGTGCTCGATCTCCGGATGCCGAAACTGCTCAACCTGCTTAAAGCGCTTCATGCCTATCGGTACCGACGTTGACTGCTTGCGTCTGCGCGTTCAGGAATCCCTGAAAAATACGCAATTCCGTCGCCGCGCGTGCCCCCGGCCGGTTAAGAATGCAGGAGAAACACAACCGCTTGCGGCCGGTCACGCTGTCTGGATGCTACCTCCCCGACAAAAAAGGGCGACCGAGGGTCGCCCTTTTTTGTCGGGATTGCCAGGGCACTACTGTTCCAGCGCAACCAGCCGGGTGACGGCCATGCCGCCGCCCATCTGGGCCGGAAGCTGTTGCTCGGTCAGCACGCTGACGTGGGGCGCCTCGCGGAGTACGTGCATCGTACCGCTGCCGGGCCCACCGTCGAGCATTTCCAGCCGGACGACATAAACTTCGAACGTACCGGCCGGCGTCTCGACCGTCTGCGTGCCGGTCACCTGCAGCTTCACGGGCCGCACCTCCTGCTGCTGCGGATTGAAAACGCGAAGCGTCGCCTCGTAGCCTTCCGCGAGCGGAAGCCCGGCCACATACAGATCGAACGCCCCGCCGTCTCCTACAACCGGTGCGTCCAGTTCCTTATCGATCGCCATCGCTCCCATCGGCGATTGCATCCGGCCGGTAATCCGATTGTCCGCATAGGTCAACACCAGCGTACCCATACCCCGCGCCGCGCGGCGAATGGGCCGGAGCGTACGCCGATCCACCCACGACGTGTCGGCGGTCTCGCCCATGGGCATGCGCACGTGATCGACGATCATCCACGCCGGTCGCCCCTCCAGCTCCACGGCCTGCACCGTGCGCTCCGAACCGAGCGTGAAGGTCTGACCCTGCACCTGAATGGTGGTCTCGTAGCGTAGTTTGAGCGGACGGATCCGGCCGCCGTCGGCCTCCGGAAGTGCTCCGCGCTGCGCCCGGGCCAGCGCCAGCGTGTCGGGAAGCGTCACCGTGGCCGGGTCCACCATGAGCGAGGCCAGGTGTGCCGCCAGCTCCGGACTCATCTCCTCCTGATAGCGCCCGCCCAGATGCCGCGCCAGGAAGCGCTCGATCTCGGCGATCATGGCCAGTCGGTTCATTTCGCCCCGGAAGCCGTGTCCTTCGTCGGGCGCCACCATGTAGGCCACTTCTACGCCGTTGTCGCGAGCAGCCACCACGATCTGGTCGCTTTCGGTCTTCTTGACGCGCGGATCGTTGGCGCCCTGGATGACCAGCAGCGGCACCCGAATGCGGTCGGCGTGGTAGAACGGCGACTGGGCTTTCAGCCGCTCCCGGTCGGCCGGATCGTCCGGATTGCCCACGCGCGTGTCGAAAATCCGACGCGCGGCCGCCCAGTAGGGCGGAATCGTCCTGAGCAGCGTGAGCAGGTTCGAGGGTCCCACGATCGAGACCCCGGCCGCGTACAGCTCGGGCGTGAAGGTCAGCCCAGCCAGCGTAGCGTACCCGCCGTAGGAGCCTCCCATGATGGCGATGTAGTTCGGATCGGCAATGCCGCTTTCGATCAGATAGCGCACGCCGTCCGTGACGTCGTGCTGCATCACGCCCGTCCCCCACTGCTTGTTACCCGCATTGAGAAAGGCCTTCCCGTAGCCGGACGATCCCCGGAAGTTGGGCTGCAGCACGGCGTAGCCCCGGTTGGCCAGGAACTGCGCGAAGGCATCGTAGCCCCACATGTCGCGCGACCACGGACCACCATGCACCAGCACCACGGCCGCCAGACCCCGCGGCTCGACGCCCTTCGGGAGGGTCAGGTAAGCCGGAATTTCGACGCCATCACGTGCCCGGTAGCGAATGGCTTTCATGGGCGCCAGGTGCTCGCTCGGAAGCTCCGGCCGGCTCCGGTAGAGCAGCTCCACCCGACGCTGCTGCCGGTCGTACAGGTATACGGCGCCCGGATCCACGTCGCGCTGCACCGTCGCCAGCATCAGCCGTTCGTCTTCGGTGGTCGAGCCCGGATACAGCTCGCCTTCCGGAAGCTGCGACCGGAGAAATTCCAGGTCCTGCGCCAGCTCCTCGGTTTTCGGATAGATCCGGAGCCGGTCGCCCACGTAGTAGGTGGCGATCAGTTCTTCCGTCCGATCCGAAAAAGCCGCCCCGCCGAAGTCCACCTCGCCCTCCGGATCACGCTCCACGAACGTCTCCTCGCCGGTTTCCGGATCGAAGAGCACCAGCTCGGTCAGGTCTCGATCGCCCCGGTTCGTGATCAGATAGACGTGGTGGCCGTCTTTATGGAAGCGGAGCGGGCTGCAGGTCTCCTCCACCGAGCAGGTATAGACCGGCGTCAGCGAGTCGCCGTCCACCCGGAGGATCTCCGTACTGCCGTCTTCGGCAATGCGCGTGGCCAGCCGAAGACGGCCTTCCAGGTCGAATGTGAAGCCGGCCAGCTCCTGCTCGTTCTTGAGCACGAGCGTGCGCTCGCCGGTGGCCAGATCGATCCGGTACACGTCGTGCCAGCGTGGATCCCGGTCGTTCAATCCCACCAGAATCTGCCCGGGCGTGGCTTCGGGCACCGCGTAGATGACGGCCCGCGTATTCTCGTAGGGCGTCAGGTCACGCGCCGGCGGCACGCCCGTTTCAGGATCGGGCGGAAGCGTGGGATCGACGGCATAAACGTGAAAGTCTTCGTTGCCGCCCTTGTCCTGCACGTACAGCACGTAGCGGCTGTCTTCGCTCCAGAAGTAGCCGGGCACGGGCCGCTCGTCGGCCGTCAGCGGTCGGGCGGCCTCGAAGGACTCGTCGATGCCTTTGATCCAGATGTTACGGACGCCGTTGTAGGGCTTGATGAAAGTCAGCCAGCGACCGTCCGGTGAGAGCTGCGCCCCGGAGATTTCCGGATCACCAAAGAACAGTTCACGGTCCAGTAGCGGCGGCAGCTGCTCCAGATACGGTCGTGGGGGCACCTGCGCCTGCAGCGTTGCGGCGAGCCCCAGCATGACGATCAAAAACAACCAGCGAGACATGAGCCTATCGGGTCTGGTGAAACAGGTCGCAAGTGTCTACGGAAGCGAGCAGGCCGGGTTACACCGTTGAATTCTCGCTCAAAACCTCCGCCGAAGCCTCACGAATTGCGCCAGCAGTTGCACAACTGGGCTTCGGCGGTGTACTTTCTGACGTTACGGTTTTCCCGACCGGAAAGCAACAGGCAAACAACCCGCCGCCATACAATGGACCTGCCGCTGTACTGGACCGCGCTGATCGCTTTCCTGATCATCAACGCCATGCTGCTGACGGCGTCGGTGCTGGTGTACGCCGAACGCAAGATTTCCGGCTTCATCCAGCACCGGCCGGGTCCCAACCGCGTCGGTCCCGCCGGGTTTCTGCAGCCGTTCGCCGACGTGGTCAAGCTGCTCTTCAAGGAAGACATCATCCCGGCCCAGGCCAACCGCTTCATCCATACGCTGGCGCCCACCATCATGGTGACGATCGCGATGACGGTGCCGGCACTCATCCCGTTTGCGCGGGGTGTGGTGATCGCCGACATCGATGTGGGGGTGCTGGCCATTCTGGCGCTCACCTCGATCAGCGTTTACGGCATCACGCTGGCGGGCTGGAGCTCGAACAGCAAGTACTCGCTGCTGGGCGGACTGCGCTCTTCGGCCCAGATGATCTCTTACGAGCTGGCCATGGGCACGGCCGTGCTCTCGGTGATCCTGCAGGCCGGCTCGTTGAACGTGAGCGCCATCGTCGAAGCCCAGCGCGACGGGTGGGCCATCCTCGGCTGGCACGTGTTCACGAACCCGATCGGTGCGCTGATCTTCATCGTCACGGCCTTTGCCGAGACGAACCGGCTGCCGTTCGACCTGCCCGAGGCCGAGCAGGAGCTGGTCGGTGGCTACCACACCGAGTACAGCGGCATGAAGTTCGGCATGTTCTTCCTGGCCGAGTACGTGAACCTGTTCGTCGCCTCGTTCGTGATCGCGACGCTCTTTTTCGGCGGGTACCTGGTGCCGTTCGAGCCGCTGCTGCTCAAGGCTTTCCCGGCACTGGAAGGAAGCGTGCTGCTGGGCCTACTGCAGTTCCTGTCGCTGCTGGCCAAGACCTGCTTCTTCGCCTTCCTGTACATCTGGGTGCGCTGGACCTTCCCGCGCTTCAAGTACAACCAGCTCATGACGCTGGGCTGGAAGTACCTGCTGCCCATCGGGCTGGCGAACGTGATCCTGATTGCCCTCGGCGTGGCTCTGTTTTCGTGATTCATGGTGATCCTGGCGCCCTCCATCCTGTCGGCCGATTTTGCTCGGCTGGGCGAGCAATGCCGGGAAGCGCTGGAGGCCGGCGCCGACTGGATCCATATCGACGTGATGGACGGCCACTTCGTGCCGAACATCACGATGGGGCCGCTGGTGGTCGAGGCGCTTCGCCCGCTGGCCGATGAGCTGGGTGCCGTGCTCGACGTGCACCTGATGGTGGAGCGGCCCGAGCGCTTTCTGGAAGACTTCGCCCGCGCCGGGGCCGATAATCTGACCGTCCACGTGGAGGCCACGCCCCATCTGCACCGGGCGCTGGACGAAATCCGCCGCCTCGGCAAAAAAGCTGGCGTGGCGCTCAACCCGGCCACGCCTCTTTCGGCCCTGGAGGAAGTGCTGCCGCTGGTCGATCTGATTCTGGTGATGACCGTCGATCCGGGCTTCGGCGGTCAGGAATACATTCCCTCCAGCACGCTGAAGGTGCAGCGCCTGCGTCGGCTGCTGAACGCCATCGGCTCGCATGCCTATATCGAAGTGGACGGTGGGATCTATCCGCACAACGTGGCCGAGGTGGTGCGGGCCGGCGCCACGGTGATTGTGGCCGGAAGCGCCATCTTCAACCGCCACGCGTCCGTCGCCCAGAACGTGGCGGCCTTCCGCCAGGCGTTGTTGCTGGAGGCCTGAGGCCCACGCCGACGGCCATGACGGCTTCGCCCGACATCGTGCAGGTCGCGCTGCCCCTGCCGCTGATGCAGGTTTTTTCCTACCGGCTTCCCCCGGAATGGCGGGAAGCCGTGCGACCGGGCTGCCGGGTGCTGGTACCCTTCGGGCGGCGACACCTGACCGGCGTGGTGGTGCCCGAGCCCCCACCCGATCCGCTCCCTTCGCCGCTCAAGCCCATCCTGGACATCCTCGACGACACCCCGGCGCTGACCGACGAGCTGCTCCAGCTGACGCGCTGGATGGCCGACTATTACGTGTGCGGCTGGGGCGAAGTCATCCGCGCCGCGCTGCCTCCCGGCCTCGAAATCGAAAGCCGCCGCCGCCTGTATCCCGGCCATCCGCCGGCGGAGCCGCCCGGCGAGCGCGCGGCGGCCGTGCTCCGCTTCGTGGCCGAGCATCCGGGCACCACCATCCGCCGCCTGCGCCAGGAGCTGCGCTTCGCTTCCTACGCCCTGCTGCACCGGCTGGTCGCCAGAGGCTGGCTCCAGCTCGAAGAATCGCTCGAACCCCCGCGCGTCCAGATCAAAAAGGAACAGCACGTGCGCTTTGCGCCGGCCTACCGGACGCCCGCCGCCCAGGAAGCAGTGTTGGAAAAACTGCGGGGCGCCCGTCAGCGGGCGCTCGTCACGGCCCTGCAGGCGCTACGACTGGAGGGCGTCTCCGAGCCCACCCGGGCCGAACTGCTTGCCCGCGCCGACGCTTCGCCGGCCACGTTGCGCCGGCTGGTCGAGCTGGGCGTGCTGGAACTGGTCGAAAAAGAAGTGATCCGCTCGCCGCTGGAAGCCGAGCCGGTGCCCGAGGCCGCCCCGGTCACGTTCCACCCGGAGCAGCAGGCGGCGCTGGAGCGCATCACCGAAGCGATCGAGGCGCGGCGCTTCGAGACGTTTCTGCTGCACGGCGTTACCGGGAGCGGCAAGACCGAGGTGTACATCGCCGCGCTGAAACGCGTGCGCGCTCAGGGACGGACGGGCATCATCCTGGTGCCCGAAATCGCCCTGACGCCCCAGACGGTGCGACGCTTCCGCGCCCACTTCGGCGACGAAGTGGCCGTGCTGCACTCGCGCATGAGCGACGGCGAGCGCTACGACACCTGGCGTCAGCTCCGCGCCGGCCGCTACCCCATCGTGATCGGTCCGCGCTCGGCGGTGCTGGCTCCGCTGGCAAACCTGGGGCTGATCGTGGTCGACGAAGAGCACGAGCGCTCCTACAAGCAGTTCAATCCGGCTCCGCGCTACCATGCCCGCGACGTGGCCGTCTATCGCGCTTACCTGAACGGGGCCGTGTGCGTGCTCGGCTCGGCCACGCCCAGTCTCGAAAGCTACCTGAACGCCCGGAGCGGCAAGTACACGCTGCTGGAAATGCGTCGGCGGGCGCCGGCCGTTGGCCGCACACCGGCCCGGCTGCCGAGCGTCCGCCTCGTCGATCTGCGCCACACGCGCCTGGTCAACGGCAATCCGCTGGCGCCGCCGCTGGCGCGGGCCATTGCGCAACGCTTAGAACGTGGCGAGCAGGTCATCCTGCTGCAGAACCGTCGGGGCTTCGCACCCGTGCTGGAGTGCGCCGAATGCGGCTGGTCGCCCCACTGCCCGCACTGCTCCGTCACGCTCACCTACCACAAGGTGCAGCACCAGTTGCGCTGCCACTACTGCGGCTACGCCACACGACACCCGGGCACCTGCCGGCAATGCGGTGCGGCGGCGCTCGAGCCGCTGGGCATCGGCACGCAACGCGTCGAAGAAGCGCTGCGTGCGCTGTTTCCGGAGGCCCGCGTGCTCCGCATGGACCTCGACACCACGCGCGGCCGCCGCGCCCACCACCGGCTGCTCGACCGCTTCGCCCGTGGCGAGGCCGACATCCTGCTCGGCACCCAGATGGTCGCCAAGGGGCTCGACTTTCCGCGCGTGACGCTCGTGGGCGTGGTCAACGCCGACACGGGCCTGCTGCTGCCCGACTTCCGCGCCGACGAACACACCTTTCAGCTCCTGATGCAGGTGGCCGGACGCGCCGGCCGCGCCGATCGCCCCGGCGAGGTGCTGCTCCAGACGCGCAACCCCGATCACCGCGTCTTCCGCTACCTGCTCCGGCACGACTACGTCGGGCTGGCACGCGAGCTGCTGGCCGAACGGCGACAGCTCGGCTATCCGCCCTATGCCCGGCTGGCCGTGGTCGAGTGCAGCGGCCCCGACGAAGCGCGCGTGGCCGAGCTGGCCCGGAGCTGGACCGAACACTTTCAGCAGGTGTGCCACCAGCACGCCGGCGGCCACCTGATCGACACGCTGGGCCCCACCCCGGCGCTGCACGAACGCCTCAAAGGGCGCTATCGCTACCACGTGCTCGTCAAGGTGCCCCGCCGCACCGGGGCGCCCCCGCTTCAGCCGCTGCTCCGTCAGGCGCTGGAGACCTTTCCGCCCCTGCCCCGTGCCTATCGCCTCACGCTCGACATCGACCCGGCCGGGCTGAGCTGAGCTGGAACCCGCGGCCGCTTCGCTTCGTTGACAAGCGCCCGGAAGGGCAAGTCCCGTACGGCCAGCTCCCTCTGAACCCCGCCAGGGCCGGAAGGCAGCAACGGTAGGAGGTTGTAGCGGCGCGATACGGGGTGCTTGCCCTTCCTTTTTTAATGCACTTCACCAAGCCCTGTTGTATTTTACCGACGGTTGTCTTTCACCCACCAAGCATGCCAACCTCTATGTGGTACAACATCCTGCTGGCCGGCCAGCCCGCCGAAGGCGCCCCCAACCCGCTGATCACCTTCCTGCCGCTGATTCTGATCTTCGTGGTGTTCTATTTCTTTCTGATTCGTCCTCAGAAGAAGAAAGAAGAGCAGCGGCAGAAGATGATCGCGGCGCTCAAGAAAGGCGACAAGGTGGTGACCATCGGCGGCATTCACGGGACGGTTACCCAGGTAGACGACACCAGCATTCTGCTGCAGGTCGATAGCAACACGAAGCTGCGCGTCGAAAAGTCGGCCGTGGCTACCGTGCTCTCCAAGGACTGAGGCGAGAACCCGAAACGCCTCGGTCGGTTCAAACCGCACCAGCCGACCAATTTCCAGGCGTTTGCCATGGCCGAAAAGCCGATGAATTCGCTTCCCGAGCAGACCGCCTGCCCCTGCTGCAACGGCGCAACACCGGAAGCGTCGAGCGCATCGTCCGAGTCGTTTCGTTTCGACACGATCGAAGACGCCATTGCCGACATCCGGGCGGGCAAACTGGTCATCGTCGTGGACGACGAGGACCGGGAAAACGAAGGGGATTTCATCGGCGCGGCCGAAAAGATCACGCCCGAGCTGGTCAACTTCATGACCAAGTACGGGCGCGGGCTCATCTGCGTGGCGCTCACGCCCGAGCGGACGGTCGAGCTGGACCTCGACCTGATGACGCCCACCAATACGGCGCTGCACGAAACGGCCTTCACCGTGTCGGTCGATTACCGGCACGGCACCACGACGGGCATCTCGGCCGCCGACCGGGCCGCCACGATCCGGGCGCTGGCCGACCCGTCGGCCCGGCCGGAGGACTTCGCGCGGCCGGGACACGTCTTTCCACTACGGGCACGTCCGGGCGGCGTGCTGCGCCGGGCCGGCCACACGGAAGCCGCCGTCGATCTGGCGCGGCTGGCCGGGCTGTATCCGGCGGGCGTGCTCGTCGAGATCCTGAACGACGACGGCACGATGGCCCGCGTGCCCGAACTCATGGAGATCGCCCGGCGCTTCGGGCTGCGCATCATCACGATCAAGGACCTGATCGCCTACCGGATGCGCACTGAGCGCCTGATCAACCGGCTGGTGGAGGTCGATCTCCCCACTAAACACGGCCACTTCCGCCTGATCGCCTACGAGGAGCGCTACACGGGCGACGTGCACCTGGCGCTCGTCAAGGGCTCCTGGACCGAAGACGAACCGGTGCTCGTGCGCGTCCACTCGCAATGCGTCACGGGCGACATCTTCGGCTCGCTGCGCTGCGACTGCGGCGAGCAGCTGGCGGCGGCCATGCGGCGCGTCGAAGAAGAAGGCCGGGGTGTCGTGCTCTACATGAAGCAGGAAGGACGCGGCATCGGACTCGTCAACAAGCTGCGAGCCTACAAGCTTCAGGACGAGCAGGGCCTCGACACGGTCGAGGCCAATCTGGCGCTGGGCTTCCAGATGGACCATCGCGACTACGGGATCGGCTGCCAGATCCTGCGCGACCTCGGCATCCGCAAGCTCCGGCTGATGACGAACAACCCGCGCAAGCGCGTCGGACTGGCCGGCTACGGCCTGGAGATCGTCGAGCGCGTACCCATCGAGATCCCCCCCAACGAGGTCAACCGCCGCTACCTGCTCACCAAGCGCGACCGCATGGGCCACCTGATCCTGAACCACCTGGACGCACATGATCAAGAGGCCCTGGGTCAGATCTTAAAGTAACATTTCGATTATAAAAGGTTTTTGCAGGAACGACCTTCGAGCCTTTCCCGTTGCCGAAACAGCAACCTCATTAACCAGAGCCCATTTTGACACATGGATACGCCGGAAATGCAGCAATTCAAAGGAAGCTGGCAACAACTCAAAGGACGCCTGAAGGAGATATGGGGCGTCCTTAGCGACGACGAACTCGATCGCTTCGAAGGAAAATGGGATCAGCTGGTCGGCTATATTCAGGAGAAGACGGGAGAGGCGCGCGAAATCATCCAGCAAAAACTGGCGGCATTCAGAAATTCATAATCCTCCTTCCGATAGCGGGTCGTCTTCAGATGACCCGCTATTTTCTTCGCGGAAGTGCTGGTAGCCGGCAGGTTCCAGCGGGATAATGGCCCCTTCGGGCGTCTGGACCTGAACACCCTGGTCGGCCGGTAGAAACTCGCCGATCACGTTGAACGAGGTCGGGTCCAGTAGTTCGAGTTGCTCGGGCGGAAGCGCAAACAGCAGTTCGTAGTCTTCACCGCCAAACAGCGCGTAGGTGTCCACGTCTTCGGCGAAATGGTCGGCCACCTCGCGCGTTTCGAGCGCCACCGGGATGGCCGAGGCATAGACGATGGCGCCACAGTTGCTGTGGCGGCACAGGTGGTGCACTTCGGAGGCGAGTCCGTCCGACACGTCGATCAACGCCCGGGGGCGCACCCCGCGATCACGCCAGTCGCGGATCACGTCGAGCCGCGCTTCGGGCAGCAGCTGGCGCTGGATCACGTAGCGGTACGGCTCCAGATCGGGCTGATAGTCCGATCCCTTTTCCTTCAGCGCTCTGCGCTGCTCCAGTAGAATCTTCAGTCCGGCGTACGCGGCGCCCAGATCGCCCGAGACGCACAGCAGATCGCCGGGACGGGCCCCGCGTCTGAAGATGATGTCTTCCATGCGGGCCTCGCCCACCACGGTCACCGAGATGCACAGCGTGTGGGCGGCCGTCGTGTCGCCCCCCACCAGCACCAGACCGTACTTTTCACAGGCACGGCGGACCCCCCGGTAGAACGCTTCCATCATCTCGACGGAAATCTTCGCGGGAATGCCCACCGCGATCGTCGCATACCGGGGCTCGGCGTTCATCGCCACCACGTCGCTCACGTTGACGGCGATGGCCTTGTAGCCCAGGTGCTCCATGGGCGTCATCAGACGGTCGAAGTGGACGCCTTCGAGCAGCGCGTCGGTCGTGATGACGTGCACGGTCTCCTCGTCGGGCAGGCGATAGACGGCCGCGTCGTCGCCGATGCCCATGATCAGATCAGGGTCCGATAGATCCGCGACGATCGTCTGCAGCCGATCGATCAGACCGAACTCGCCGACTTCGTTGATCGGTGTAAAGGTTTCGCTCATGGTCGTTGCAGGTCAGGCGGGAAGGCAGAGCTTGCCGAGCAGGGTTGGTCGGCGCGCCCCGGTCACGTTCGGAAGGTTCGTGGGCACGCCGTTCAGCAGCTCATGGGCCAGAACGGCAAAACAACACGCTTCCTTGGCGTCGGGATCCAGACCGTAGTCGGCCACCGAACGGACCGGGATCGGCGAAAAATACCGCTCGAGCAGCGCCATCAGCGTGCGGTTGTGCACGCCCCCGCCCGAAACGATCAGCACGTCAAAGGGATGGATTTCCCGCACATAGCGGGCATAAGCCTGATAGACCGAAGCGGCCGTCAGTGCCGTCAGCGTGGCGATCTGGTCGTGCGGGTCGGTCACGCCCATCGATGCGGCCTTTTCTGAAAAAGCGGCGAGAAATGCTTCGCCGAAGTATTCGCGGCCGGTGGACTTCGGCGGGGGCTTGAGAAAGTAGGGATCGTAGAGCAGTTCGGCGAGCAGGCTTTCGTCGGGGCGTCCCTGCGCGGCATAGCGGCCGTCCGGGTCGTAGGGCGTGCCGAAAAGCCGCTGCGCAAGCGCATCGATGAGCATGTTGCCCGGACCGGTATCGAAGGCGCGGACGTCTTCGGGACGGGCGTCGGCCGGCAGGACGGTCAGGTTGGCGATACCGCCGATGTTGAGCAGGCCGCGCGTCTCCGTCGGGTGTGTGAAGTACACGTAGTCAAAGTAAGGTACGAGCGGGGCCCCCTGCCCGCCCAGCGCCATGTCGGCCTGACGGAAGTCGCCCACCACGGGCACGCCCAGCAGGTTGGCCAGCACCGAAGGATCGCCGATCTGCAACGTGGTCGTCACGGCCGCGCCGGCACACTCGGTGGACTCCGGAATGTGGTGAACGGTCTGGCCGTGCACCCCGACAAGATCGAGCGCCTCCCGGGGGCGTCCGGCCTGCTCCAACACGGCTTCGACGGCCTCGGCGTAGAGCTGCGCCAGCCGGGCGTTCAGCAGCGCCAGCTCCCGCACCGACGACGTTTCGGGCAGGCTGTTGCGCAAAAGCAGCGTGCGGAGCGCTTCGGGAAACGGACGGTGGATGAACGCCTCCAGCGTAAGGTGCAGGTTACGACCGCTCCCTTCCAAGTACACCAGCGCCGCATCGATGCCGTCCAGCGAAGTGCCGCTCATCAGACCCACGACATGGCGGCCGGTGCTCCGCCAGAGCCGCTGCCAGCGTTCCGGGATGCTCATGGGCTGGCCTGCCCGGCTGCTTTTGCGCGCATTTTCGCGGCCTGCTCGCGGTAGTGGGCCGCCTTTTCGGGATGCTGCAGCGCCAGTTTTTCGTAGACGCGGGCCGCTTCTTCGAACTGTTGCTGCGCGGCGTAGATGAGCGCCAGCGTCTCCGAAACCAGGTCGTCCACGTCGTCCTCCAGCTCCGGCGGCGGGATGTCGTCCAGGTCGGGCCGTGGTTCGATGCGGGCCGATTCCAGTTCGGCGATCAGCCGATCCAGGTCCAGATCGTCCGGAGCGGGCCGGGCTGGTTCGGCCGAAGACGCAGCGGCGGGGCCCTCGTCCGGCGGCGAGGCGCGACCGGCCGCACGGGCCAGTTCCTGCAGCGGATCCGGCAACGAGACCGACGAATCGGCCGCTTCCGCCGTCGTAACGGGCTGCACCACCCGGCGAAGCGCCGCCCGGATTCCCTCCTGCACGACGGGACTGTCGGGCAGCCAGAACGCCGCGCGTTGCCACACGGTCAGCGCCTCGTCCCAGCGATCCACGGTCTGCAACGCACGGGCCAGCAATACCTGCACGGCGCCCCAGGCCGGAAATTGCTCGGCCAGCTGGTAGAGCGTGGGGAGCACCTCGCGCGCCTCTCCGGCGTCGATCCGTCGGGCAATGTCCCTCAGTTCGGGAAGCGGCATGGTTTCAGTGGTCAGGATGGCGGACGCAATCGCTTCGATACCCGCAGGCAACCCTGAAAGATACAATGATTTTCTGTTGGTTACCAGTTAGAGGTGGCCGCCGTGAAGATGTCGTCGGCCAGGTTGCGAAGCACCTGTCGGGCCGTTTCTTCTTCGCCGGCCAGTCCCTGGGCTACCGGATCGTACTCCTCGAAGGCCGAAAAACTCCGTTCCAGCAACACCTGATCGTTGACCTGATCCATGTAGCGCACCGTGACGGTGATGGTCACCCGGTTACGCTCGGCACGCTCGGCCCCGCCGACGGCCGTGGGCTCGTTCGTGTAGCGATCGATGCGTACTTCCAGCAGCGCATCGGCCGCCTCCGGATCCGGCTCGAGCGTCAGCCGCGTCTGGTTCACGAAGCGCTCGATGAGCAGTTCGGTGAGTTGCTGGTCCAGGTTGGTGAACGGGCTGTTGCTCCGGTCTTCGACCAGCGGGATGGCGATGGTCTGCAGGTGGGGCGGAATGGCCGCGCCGGTGAAGCTGTAGTAGGCACACCCGCCGAGCGCCAGCCACCCGATCCACCACAGCCATGCCCACCGCTTACAGCGCCTCATCGATCTCCTTCAGCTTGCGGTAAAGGGTACGCTCGCTGATGCCCAGCGCCCGGGCGGCCTGCCGCCGGTTGCCACCGTAGCGTTTGAGCGCTTCGACGATCAGCATGCGCTCGGCCTCGGCCAGCGTGGGCAACCGTTCGCCGTTCAGCAGGCCGGAAGTCGATGACTGCTCGGCCGTTTTCTGCTCGCTCCGGTCGGTGGACGCTTCCGCCCGGTTTTCCGGCTCCGGCTCCCACCGATCGGGCGTTTCGACCGGCTCGAAGTCCAGTTCCTCTTCGAAGGGAACGTCTTCCACGAAGTCCACATCCTCGGCCTCCGTCCAGGAAGGCGACGGCCGGAAGGCCGGTTCTTCGGACGGCGCCGGGAGCTGCTCGGGCCGCCGCACCTGGCCGGAGACCAGCCGATGCAGCAGCGCCTTGATCTCGTGCATGTCGAGCCGGAGCTCCAGCAGCAACCGGTAGATCAGCTCGCGTTCTCGGGGATCTCCACCATGCTCCGACGCGCGGCTGACCGGCATCAGGCTACGGCCGGCACTCACGCCCCGCAGCAGTGGTCGCAGGTCCTCGGCCGTGATGGTGGTTCTGGGCAGCAGCACGGCCACCTGCTCGGCCACGTTGCGCAGCTCGCGCACGTTGCCCGGCCAGTGGTAGCGGAGCAGCAGCTGGCGGGCGCTTTCGTCCAGCCGGCGTAGTGGTGTGCTGTAGCGCTGGGCCGCCCGATGCAGGAAGTATTCAAACAGCGGGATGATGTCTTCGCGGCGCTCGCGCAGCGGCGGAATCTCGATGATGACCGTACTGATACGGTAGTACAGGTCCTCGCGGAACTGCCCGGCGCGGACGGCCTTCGCCAGATCCTTGTTCGTCGCTGCGATGATGCGCACGTCGGTTTTGATGGGGCGACTGGAGCCCACCCGCGTGAACTCGCCGGTTTCCAGCACGCGCAGCAGCCGCACCTGGGCGGCCAGTGGCATCTCGCCGATTTCGTCCAGAAAGATGGTGCCGCCGTCGGCTTCCTCGAAGTACCCTTTGCGGCGCTCGACGGCGCCGGTGTAGGCGCCCTTTTCGGCACCGAACAGTTCGGATTCGATCAGACCCTCCGGAATTGCCCCGCAGTTGACGATCACGAAGGGGCCATGGCGGCGCGGACTCATCCCGTGAATGGCGTGCGCGATCAGCTCTTTGCCCACGCCACTTTCGCCCTGCAGCAGCACGGTGATGTCCGTGCGGGCGACCATCCGGGCGCGGTCGATCACGTTCCGAATGGCCGCCGATTGCCCGACGATCCCAAAGCGTTGCTGAATGGCTTCTCGATCCATGGCTTAAAAGGGCACGCCGCAGGCTTGTTCGGTTGCGTTTCCGGGAAAGCGTCGGCTGTGGTCTCCAGACCGGCCGTCCGGGCCAACCGTTCCCGTGTCCGGATAATACAAAACGATGCCGCCGGAAATGGTTACAGCCCGGTAAAAGACCGACATGCCGCTCAGACCAGAACCGGTTCTGTGTGGGCCGATTCGGCCAGCGTCGTGCGTCCCAGCGGCTCGCCGAAGAGGGTGGCCGACGTGCAGTCGGTGATGCGCACGCGCACATAGTCGCCGGGCCGGAAATCCTGGCGGTCGAATACCACCATCTTGTTCGTATCGGTGCGTCCGCAGAGCTGCTCCGGGCTCCGCTTGCTGGGGCCTTCCACCAGCACCGTGTGTACGCGGCCGATCTCTTTGCGGTTGTTCTCCAGCGAGATACGCGTCTGCAGTTCGATGATCTCCTGCAGCCGCCGCTTTTTCACCTCCAACGGCACGTCGTCCTTGTACTTGCGGGCGGCATAGGTGCCGGGCCGCTCCGAGTACATGAACATGTAGGCGTGGTCGAAGCGGACTTCTTCCAGGAGCGAGAGCGTATCCCGGTGTTCTTCTTCGGTCTCGCCGCAGAAGCCCGCGATGATGTCGGTCGAGAGCGAGATGCCCGGCACGATGCGGCGCGCCCGCTCCACCAGCGCCAGATACTGCTCGCGCGTGTAGGTGCGGCGCATGCGACGGAGCACGTCGGTGTTGCCGTGCTGCACGGGCAGGTGGATGTAGTTGCACACGTTGTGCCGCTCGCGATGCACGTGCAGCAGCTCGTCGGAGCAGTCCTTGGGGTGGCTCGTCGAGTAGCGCACGCGCAGCTCCGGCGAGATCAGGCTGACGCGGTAGAGCAGTTCGGGGAAGGTGACGACGGTGCCGTTTTCCGTGTAGCGATACGAGTTGACATTCTGCCCCAGAACGGTCACCTCCCGGTAGCCTTCTTCCACCAGACGGGCGCATTCGTCCAGGATGCTCTGCACGGGACGGCTGCGCTCGCGCCCGCGCGTGAAGGGTACCACGCAGAAGGCGCACATGTTATCGCAGCCGCGCATGATCGACACGTAGGCCGTCACCCCGTTCGAGTCGTAGCGCACCGGGGCGATGTCGGCGTAGGTCTCTTCGCGCGAGAGCTGGACGTTGACGGCCGCCTGGCCGGTCGTTTCGGCCTCTTCCAACAGACGCGGCAGGTCGCGGTAGGCGTCGGGTCCGACGACCAGATCGACGAGCTGCTCCTCTTCCAGCAGCTTGTGCCGCAGGCGCTCGGCCATGCAGCCCAGCACGCCGATGCGCAGGCCGGGCCGCTGCTTCCGCTTATGCGCCCGGAAGATGTCGAGCCGGTGCCGGACCTTCTGCTCGGCGTTTTCCCGGATGGCACACGTGTTGAGCAGCACGACGTCGGCCTGCTCCGGGTCGCGCGTCAGCCCGTAGCCGTGCGCCCGCAGGATGGCCGCCACGATCTCCGAGTCGGAGACGTTCATCTGGCAGCCGTACGTCTCGATGTACACCTTGCGCGCCCCCTCCGCCTCCTCGGCCGTCAGCTTGGGCGCGTCCAGATCGTCGAGAATTTCCAGGTCCTGAATCAGGTTCATAACCCACCGCGTCTTAAGCGCTTTCCAGCGGGGAAGATGAACGCAGGGCGACGGCCTTCGGGTCCCGGCCGTGCGTCAGCCATCCGATCACGTACTTGCCGATCATATCGAATTCGAGATTGACCGGCGTGCCCGGCTGCCAGGTCGGAACGTTCGTCTTCTGAAACGTGTGGGGAATGATGGCCACCGTGAGCGTCTCCTCTTCGAGCCGGGCCACGGTCAGGCTGATGCCGTCGATGGCAATGGAGCCTGTGGGAATCAGGTACGGGCGAAACGCCCGGGGAAAGCGGATGCGGTAAAGGCGATCGGTTTCCTCCACCTCGACGGACACCACCTCGCCGGTTGTATCGACATGGCCCTGCACGAAGTGGCCGTCCAACCGGCCGTCGGCGGGCAGTGCCCGTTCCAGGTTGACGGGCATGCCGTCGGTCAGGCGTCCCAGCGTCGTCTTGCGCAGCGTCTCTTCCACCACTTCGACGGTGAACGTCTGCGCATCGGCCGCTACCACGGTCAGGCAGACCCCGTTGACGGCCACGCTCTGGTCAGGACGTAACGCGCCGGCAAAATTTGCCCGGATCGTCAGCCGTCGTCCGCCGCCCAGCGGATCAATCCGGGCAATCTGCCCCACTTCTTCGATGATGCCGGTAAACATCGCGATCCGGGCATATTTATTGTTTGTCTGTCAGGTGTAGCGTTGGGGTACCGTAAGCGGTCGGGGAAGTTTCGGGTGCGTGTTTACCTGCCGGATAGATCAGTTTATCGTGCACGATGTCGAACGCGATTCCTGAATACATCTACGAAAGTGTCCGTTCGTTGCCACCGCTACCGGCCGCCGTCGAACGCCTGCTGGCCATGTCGCGGGAGCCGGAGGTAGATTTTCGGAAAGTATCGCAGGTCATCGAGTCGGATCCGGTGCTGACCGCTCGCATTCTTCGGGCGGCCAACTCGGCCTTCTATGGCGTTTCGCGGCGCGTGCAGACGGTGCGGCAGGCCGTCGTGCTACTGGGCCACGAAGTGGTAATCAACCTGGCGCTGGGCGTTTCGGTGCTCAACCTGAAGCGCAACCTGCTCAAGCAGTGGCCCAGTGATCCGGCCGCCTTCTGGCGGCACAGCCTGAGCGTAGCCCTGATGGCCCGCGAGCTGGCCCGTCAGCTCAAGCTGGCCGACACCGAAGGCGCCTTCGTGGCGGGTCTGTTGCACGACATCGGCAAACTGGTGCTGCTTTCCCACCACGGGGTCGTGTACGCACAGACGCTGCTGGCCGCCCGCCAGAGTTCCGATCCGCTCTACCTGCTGGAACGCGAACTGTTCGAAGTGGACCACGCCGCCGCCGGCTATGCGCTGTGCCAGCACTGGAACCTGCCCGAAGCGCTGGCGCAGGCCGTTGCCGAACACCATGCCGACGAGCCGCCCGCCAGCGGCACCATTGCCGAACTTGTCTACGACGCCAACGAACTGATCAAACGGCTGGGACTGGGCGACAGCGGCAATGCTTTTACCACGCTTCGGACCGGTCCGCTACCGCCCCATCGCCGCCTTACTTTCGACCGCCTTCGCGAATTGATCAAACAGCTTGTGACCGAACTGGAGCATACCGAGGCCCTTCTGGAAGGGCCTTCCCATTGTGAGGCATTCCCTACCCTTCCGGCTCGCTCACGAGGAACGATCCACCTGCATCTGCGCGATCCGCAAATGGTTGACCTGTTGCGCGTGGTGCTCTGGGCGATGGGTTACGAAGCCGTCGTGATTGGCGATGCCGAGTCCTCTCCGGCTTCCTCCCCCCGTCTGCTGGGATTGATCGCCGACACGTCGATTCCGGCCACGCGACGCTTCGCCTACGAGCAGCACGGCATTCCGGTACTGACCGAGCTGTTTCCACCGCATACGCCGCACGTGGACCTTGCCGCGCTGCGTCGGCGGCTGGTGCAGGCCTTCAATCACCAGACCACCACGGCCTCCTGAGCATCAGCCCGCGCGGCTATAGCCCAGAAACAGCAGGTCTTCGCCGACCTCCACCCATCGATGCGCCTCGAAGCGCGGTCCTTCGTCCACCGCGCGCACGCCCAGATCGTTCAGCAGCGGCACGCCCTCTCCGAAAAGACGCGGCGCGATGAACAGGAAAAAGCGATCGACCAGCCCCTGCCGGAACAGCGCCGTGGCCAGACGAGGACCGGCCTCGACGAGCAGAGATTGCAGGGGGCGGCCGTCGGGTCCGCCTTCACGTCCCAGTCGTTCCAGCAGGGCCTCCAGATCGAGGTGCCCATCCCGAAGCGGGAGCGTCCAGACGCGGCCGCCTGCTTGCAGCAGCGAAGCGGCATAGGCCGGTCGCGCGCCGGGTCCGACGATGGCCAGCGTGCGGGCCGCCTGTTCGTCGGTAAACAGCCGAAGCGTCGGCGGCAGACCGCCGGTCCGGTCCAGCACGATCCGCACCGGCTGGCGTCCTTCGACGTGTCGCACGGTCAGCACCGGATCGTCGGCGGCCGCCGTACCACTGCCCACCAGCACGCCGTCGAGCACGGCCCGCCAGCGGTGCACCAGCTTCCGCGCCCGCTCTCCCGAGATCCAGCGCGACTGGCCCGTACGTGTGGCGACAAAGCCGTCGAGCGTCTGTGCCATCTTGAGCGTGACCAGCGGCCGCCCGGTCTCCACATGGTGCACGAACGCCTCGTTGAACCGACGGCAGGCCGCCTCCAGTACGCCCACTTCCACCTGTACCCCGTGCGCCCGCAGCCGGGCAATGCCCTGTCCGGCCACCTGCGGAAACGGATCGACCATGCCCACGACCACGCGGGGAATCCCGTGCGTGATGATAAAATCGGCGCAGGGTGGCGTTTTGCCGTAATGGGCGCAGGGCTCCAGATTCACGTACAGCGTGGCCCGGCGCAGTGCTTCGGGACCGTGGCGCCGCAACGCCTCTTCGATGGCCACCCGCTCGGCATGCGGTCCCCCATAACGGTCATGCCAGCCTTCGGCCAGCACCTGCCCGTCGGTGTCTACCAGCACGGCCCCCACCATGGGATTCGGGCTGACGCGGCCGGCTCCACGAAAGGCCAGCTCCAGACAGCGCACCATGAAGCGCTCGGCCTCGGTGTGTGCCGTCAGATCTCCCGGATGTAGTCCGGCCGCGAGGGCCCATCCAGCATCCATTGTTCGAAATAGAAACGTTCTTCGGTGCGTGCTTTCTGATACGGCACCAGGAAACGCCGCACGCCCGGCACAGGATGCGCCCGCAATGCCGCCTCCAGTCGCTCCAGCAGCGGCTCCGGGGCGAACAGATGCCAGTCGTACCCGTGATGGGCCGGCTCACGTATCGCCACCAGACAACCGGCATCCAGCAGGCGGCGCAGGAGTGGAAGCCGGCCCTGATCGTCCGCCGTGGCCAGCGGCGCCGGATCAACCGGCAACAGCTCCGAGGTAACGCCTACCAGCGCCGCCGTTTCGGCGGGCGCCTCGAGCACCGTCGACAGCGTCTCGGCCGCAAGCGGCCGTACCGATCCCGACGGAGTCACCTGCCACCGATGCGGCCAGCGCTGCAACAGCGAAAGGAGCGCCGGGAGAAAGGCGTCCGAGCGCAGGGCCGTCAGTCCGATGCGCAGCGTGTCCAGATCCGTTCCGGCCAGGTAAAGGCGATAGTAGCGGGACGCGTCGGGCGGCGCCGGCCAGACGAACGCGTCCGGTTCCAGCGCGGCCGGCTCCTCGTAAAACACTTTGAGGATCTGCGTCACGATGTCGGTGCGGTGGTGATTTCAGACGATTCTGATTTGCGATCGGCCTGCAACCGGGCCATGACGCTGCGGGCCAGCGCGGGCAGGTAGGCGTCGGAGCCGTCGGCGGCATGGCGCACGACGGCATGGCTGCGCGGAATGACCATGTCTACGCGCTCGACGCTGCAGAGCCACACGCGCACCTGCGTCGGATCGACTTCAGGCGGCAGGAGTAGGTCGGCCGTGAAGCCCGGCGGAATCACGCAGCCCATCGGCTGCTGCCAGTCGCCCGCCTCAATCTTCTGCACAAAAAGCATCTGGCGGCCTTCGTGGTGCACGCTCAGCCGACGGCCCTCAAGCCGGATCTGCAGGCCATCAAGGCGCGCCTCGCCCGGCCGGTAAGGTGCCAGCGGCAGCGGAGCGGCATCGTAGGGTTGCGCGTAGGCATCGACGATCTCCAGAAACTGGCTGGTATAGTCCTTCAACCAGCCGCAGTAACTGACCGTGCGTCCCTGTCGGTTGACCTCGACCACCACCTGTCGGAACAGGTGCGCCTCCAGCAGCGGATCGAACGCATTGCCTACCTGTCCGATCACCTCGCTGGAGAGCGCCCGCACCTGCGCCTCCGGTGAACCGCTCAGGACGGCCGCGCCGGGACGCCGCGCCCTGACCGCACCGATGATCAGGCCGATCCCTTCCAGCAACGCATCGCGCACCATGCCCACCCAGTTACGCAGCCGGCGTCCGATCCGTCGCCAGAGTCCGGGGTTGACGGTTCGGGCGATGATGGCCTCCCGGCGCCGCTGCGCCTCGGGCGTCAACCCTTCGGCATACCGGTAGAGCGCCTCCATCGCCTCGAACTGATCCCGGTAAAAGATGAAGGAGCGTTCCAGATGGCCGGCCGGTGCTACGACGGGCGTCTCGTATTCGATCTCGATGCCGGTGGGATAGACGCAGACCCGTCCCCACACCAGATCGCCGCCCTGCTCGGCCAGCGTCACGGTAAAGCCGTCGAAGTCGCGCAGGCAGCGATCGCGCCGCCGACTCCGGATCAGCGCCAGCACCGTGGCCAGCGCCAGCAACGTCAGCAACGTCCACAGCGTGGCATCCATGGCCTGCTCGGCTTATCCCGCGCGGCGCTGCACACGACACCCCGGGATCAAGGTTCCTCCTTTCCGGCAACCGATTCGTTACGAGACAGACTCGGCCAAAACTGTATGAAGGTGGCCCATCGCGTCGGAACCTGATCCCCCGCCATTGCATTGTATGGCGTGCTTTGCTACTGCCCGGTAGCTTAACTGGCAGAGCACCTGACTCTGGATCAGGGGGTTGGAGGTTCGAGTCCTCCCCGGGCAGCCTGAAAAGAAAAAGGCGACGCGCAATTTCGACGCGTCGCCTTTTTCTTTTTCGGATTTTGTCCTACTGCACGTCGATTTCCGTCTGCAACCGCAGGTCGCGCGACGAAGCGCCCACGTAGAGCGGCCGGCGTCCGGTGGCCTTCACCCAGGCATGGTCTTCGACCGACCAGTACGAAAGGGCGCGGCCATCGATGCGCACGGTCACCTCCTGCGCCTCGCCGGGCGCGAGCGTCACACGCCGGAAGCCCACCAGCTGGCGCACGGCCATGGGCACGGGCGGATTTTCCGGCGGCCCCAGATAAACCTGCGGCACGTCGCTGCCGGCCCGATCGCCCGTGTTGCGCACCACGAAGCGCACGACGAAGCTGTCGCCGTCGGGCTCGACACGCAGGTTCTCATAGGCGAAGGTCGTGTAGGAAAGTCCGTGGCCGAAGGGGAACAGCGGTTCGATCTGCTGCGCGTCGTACCAGCGGTACCCTACGAAGATGCCCTCATCGTAGCGCGCCGTCAGATCCACGCCCGGGTAGCGCTCCGGCGAAGCCGTCGGCGCATCTTCGGCGCGACGCGGGAACGTGACGGGCAACCGTCCCGCCGGATTGGCGCGGCCAAGCAGCACATCCGCCGTGGCCCATCCGCCTTCCTGTCCCGGATACCACATCAGCAGGATCGCGCCGACACGCTCGGCCCAGGGCATCAGCGTGGGCGCGCCCACGTTCATCACCACCGTCGTTCGCGGATTGGCCGCCGCCACGGCCTCGACCAGCGCATCCTGGTCCGGGTGCAGCGCCAGCGTCTCCCGGTCGCGCCCCTCGGTTCCTTCCTCATAGACGAACACGATCGCCGCGTGCGCCGCGCGGGCGGCCTCGGCCGCTTCCTCCAGAAAAGCCGCCCGCCGCTCTGGCGTCACCCAGGCCAGCCGCACCTGCACCGGATTCTGTCCGGCCGGCAGGAACGGCAGCGACGGCATTCGACCCGAGATCTGCACCGTCAGTGAGAGCTGCTGCCCGGCCTGCAGCTCGATCCGATAGGTGGCGTTTTCCAGGCTGTCGGCCGTCGGGATCAGGCTGGCATCGCTGAAGAACATGCCCGTACGCAACACCGGCTGGCCGTCGATCGACAGCGTGCCGACGCCCCGGCCGTCTGCAGTTTGAGTTCATAGACGCCGGCGGTCGGTGCCGTCAGCGTGCCGGTCCAGGTCCACTGCGATCCGGGCGGCAGCGCCCGCTCGCCGGTAAAGCCGATCAGGGGATCGACCTGCGTCGTGCCATCGGCGCCCTGGCGGAGGAGTCCCGGCTGCCCGTCGGGCGTCCGGAGGGCCGAGGTGGGCACCGGCACACCGTCGAGGTCGATGCCCGGCACGTAGCGAATTTGTGCCTGTGGCCCGGCCAGTTCCTGCAGCGCCGCCAGCGTGGACGTGGTGCGGAAAGGCCGCACACGCGAGCTGCCACCCCCACCGATAAGCGGCCGTGTGGCCGTGGGACCGATCACGACCAGGTGCTGCAGATCACGTTCGCTCAGCGGCAGCGTCTGGTTTTCGTTGCGGAGCAGCACGGCTCCGGCTTCGGCCACCTCGCGCGCGACGGCCGCATGCGCTTCGATGTCGATCTCCGGCGGAGTCGATTCGCCATCCAGCAACCCGAACTGCTCCATCTGCACCAGAATGCGCCGCACCGCCCGGTCCACATAGGCCTCGTCGATCCGCCCGGACTCGACGGCCGCCAGGAGTGAATCGGCAAAGACGGCAGGCGCCAGCGGCATGTCGGGCGAACTGAACGGGATCGTGTAGCCCGGCATTTCCTGATCCAGCCCGCGCACGAGCGATTCCAGGCTGTGTCCGGCGAACCAGTCCGTCATCACCCAGCCCTCGAAGCCCCACTCGTCGCGCAGGATGTCCGTAAGCAGCATTTCATTGTCGCAGGCGTAGGGGCCGTTCACCCGGTTGTAGGCGCACATGACGGCCGCCGCGCCTGCCCTGATGGCCGCCTCGAAACCCGGCAGATAGATCTCCCGGAGCGTGCGCTCGTCCACCACCACGTTCACCCGCATCCGGTCGTTTTCAAAGTTGTTGACCACGTAGTGCTTGACCGTGGCCATCATGCCGGCTTCCTGAATACCCTGCACTTCGGCGGCCACCATTTCGGCCGAAAGCAGCGGGTCTTCGCTGAACGTCTCGAAATTGCGGCCCGCCTCGGGCACGCGCACGATGTTGACCATGGGCGCCAGCAGCACTTCGTGCCGGCGCGCCCGGCCTTCGATACCCATCACGTGGCCGTAGCGATAGGCCAGCTCGGGATCGAACGACGAAGCCAGCGCGACCGGCGCCGGAAGCGCCGTAGCCGGATGGCGCGTGCGAATGCCGGCCGGACCGTCGGTCAGCCGCATCGCCGGAATGCCCAGGCGAGCCACACCGGGCACATACCCGGCGCCTGCCTCGCCGGTCGGGTCGATCGCCCCGTGCAGCAGCGAGATCTTCTCGGCCAGCGTCATGGCCGCCAGCAGCGAGTCTACGCGGGACGATTGCGCCTGCACGGCCGCAGTGATCACCAGCCCGAAAAGCAGCGTCGTAACGAGGTGCTTCATGACGGATCAGCGTTTGATCAAATGGTTTGACGGGAATAGCCTATAAAGCTACCGGTTAATCCGCAAGCCCAGAAAACATCTCTGTGTCATGAACGGCACGATAAAGGCACAAGCGGCACCGGAGCTGTGCCCATGGCTTGCGTTTCAAGCGGGAAGGTTGTACCATTTCGGCAAAGTTGCTCCTTTTTCCATTGACCAACAGCCCTGTCCGGCGATGATGCGTCCCCGGTACATCGAAGACGTGATCGATCTGACCGATCCGGCGCTGAACCATATTCTGAACATGTCGGTCGAAGAGGCCCGCGCCCGTGTGCGCTCGGGCGACCCGAAGGCGGTGCGGGCCATCGAGGGCTCGTTCGCGCTGGTGGCCCGCGACGGCAAAACGGTGCGTCTGGCCCGCTCGATGGACCGCCCCATGCGCTACTTTCTGGCCAAGCGTGAGGACGGCCCCGCGCTGGTCGTGGCCCACCGCATCGAGGAGATCCACCGCCGGCTGCAATCGGTCGGTTTTGCCGATCAGTTTCATCCGAGCTACACGCGCATGGTGCCCGCCCACTACGTGGTCACGCTGGAGCTGATCGGCTGTCCGGATCCGGCGCCCGCCTACACCCGCTTCTTTGAAATTCCTACCGAAACGCTGCCCCCCGACCTTCCCACCATCGGACGCTACTACATCGGCGCGCTCAAGGAAGAAATCCGACGCTGGCTGCTGAGCATTCCCGAAGACGAGCCCATCGGTGTGACGTTTTCAGGCGGCATCGACAGCGGCTCGGTCTTTCTGGTCACCTACCACACGCTGCTGGAGCTGGGCATGAACCCCGGCCGACTCAAAGCCTTTACGCTGGACCTGGGCGACGGCCCCGACCGCAACCAGGCCTTTACGTTTCTACAGAAGCTCGGCCTGGAGCTGTTCTGGGAGCCCGTGGAAGCGGGTCCGGAGCTGATCGACATCCGAGAAGTGGTGCGCCTCGTCGAGGACTACAAGCCGCTCGACATCGAGTCGGCCGCCATGCACTATGCGCTGGCCCGCGCCCTGCGCCAGCGCTATCCGGACTGGAAGTACCTGCTCGACGGCGAGGGCGGCGACGAGAACCTCCGCGCCTATCCCATCGAGCACAACCCGGAGCTGACCGTCTACAGCATCATCAACAATCACCTGCTCTACCACGAAGGCTGGGGTGTGGACAAGTTCAAGCATTCGCTCACCTACACGGGCGGCCTCAGCCGCGCCTACACGCGCACCTTTGCGATCAACCGACACTTCGGCTTCGAGGGCTTCAGCCCCTACACGCGCCCGAACGTAATCGAAGTGGCTGAAAAAATTCCCTTTGCCGAGCTGACCGGCTACGACAAGGAGAAGCTCTATCGCCTCAAAGGCGAGGTGGTCTATCACGGCGTCAGAGCTGTCACCGGCTTCGAAATGCCCGTGTTCGAAAAACGACGCTTCCAGCACGGCGCCCTGCCCGAAGCGCGGTTGCGCGAGCTGATTCCAGCCGAACGCCAGCTCCGGCGCATGGTGGAGGACCTGTTCGTGTCATGAACGAGCTGACGCGCTGGGAAACGCTCACGCCGCTGGCCCGCACGCGGTTGATCCGAAGGCTACGACCGCCGCGGGCCGCGGTCGATCCGGAGCGTCCCTATGCCTTCCACCACGAACAGGAGCAGGCACCCGACGGCCGTCTGGAGCGCGTCAATGTGATCTTCCTGACCAACCGGGAGTGCCCGTGGACGTGCACCATGTGCGATCTGTGGCGCCACACCACCACGACGCCGGTCACGGCCGACCAGATCCTGCGCCAGCTCGACCACGCCCTGGAGCGCCTGCCCGAAGCCGATGCCGTCAAGCTCTACAACAGCGGAAGCTTCTTCGACCGACTGGCGATCCCGCCGGCGGCCTATCGGGGTATTGCCAAGCGGCTGCGCGGCTACCGGCGCGTGATTGTCGAGTCGCATCCGGCCCTGCTGGGCCGTCGGACGCTCCGGTTCCGGGACCTGCTCGACGGCCGGCTCGAAGTGGCCATCGGCGTCGAATGCATCCATCCGGGCGTGCTCGACGCGCTCAACAAACGCCTGACTGTGGCCGACCTGGAGCGCGCCGTGGCCTGGCTGCACGCCCACGAGCTGCTCATCCGGGCGTTCATCCTGCTCCGGCCGCCGTTTCTACCGGACGCCGCCGCCCTCGACTGGACCTGCCGCACCGTGCAATGGGCCGTAGATCGGGGTATCCAGACCGTCGTGCTCATCCCGACCCGCACAGGCAACGGCATCATGGAACGGCTTGAGCAGATCGGCCGCTTTTCCCCACCCTCGCCCGACGAGATCGAAGCGGCCGCCGCCTTTCTGTTTGCGCAACCGGCCCCGGTGCGGCTGCTGGATACCTGGGACCTGGCGCGCTTCTATCCGTGCCCGGACTGCGCCCGGCTCCAGCAGGAACGCTTCGAACGCATGAACCAGACGCAGACCTGGGAAGCTGCCGTCCGCTGCCCGAACTGCACCACGCCATGAACGACCGCTGCGACGTGGCCATCCTGGGCGCCGGCTTCGGCGGCGCGCTGCTGGCGCTGATCCTGCGCCGCCGTGGCCTTTCGGTCACGCTGATCGAAAAAGGCCGCCCGCGCTTTGCCATCGGCGAATCCTCGACGCCACTGGCGAACCTGTACCTGGAGCAGATCGCGCAGGCATTCGACCTGCCCGAACTGCTGCCGCTCACCAAGTACGGCCGCTGGAAAGCCGCCCATCCCGAGCTGCCGGTCGGCAAAAAGCGGGGCTTCACGTTCTTCTGGCACCGGCCCGGACGTGCCTGGACGCCACGGCTGGACGGCCATCCGGCCTACCTGCTGGTGGCCGCTTCGCCGCACGACGCCATCGCCGACACGCACTGGTACCGTCCCGCCTTCGACGCCCACCTGACGGCCCTGGCGCTCCGGGCCGACGTTCGCTACCTGGAGCCTGCCATGCCCGTGGCGGCCGAAGTGGAGGCTTCCGGCGTGCATCTCCGCATCGAAACGCCCGGCGGCCCGTGCACGCTGGACGCCCGCTTCGTGGTGGACGCCACCGGTCCGGCCGCCTGGCTGGCCCGTCATCTGGGCCATCACCCTGAGTCCCATTCCTACCTTCCGGAGCGCGTGGCCATTTTTTCCCATTTCCGCAACGTGGCCCGCGCCGACGCCTGGCTCGACGACTGGCGCGATCGCTGGCCCTACCGACCAGACGATGCGGCCGTCCACCACCTGCTCGAAGAAGGCTGGGCCTGGGTGCTGCACTTCGACCACGGCATTACCAGCGCCGGCCTTTCGCTCCAGGCCGATCGCCTGCCCGCCCGCGATCCCGACACCTGCTGGCGGCACGTGCTCGCTCGCTACCCGTCGCTCCAGGCCCTGTTCGCCCGCGCCACGCCGCTCTACCCACTGCGCATGGTGCCCGAGCGGCCATCGCTTTTTCGAAAACTGGCCGGGCCAGGCTGGGCCATGCTGCCGAGCGGCGCGGGCATCCTCGATCCGCTGCTTTCCACCGGCAATCCGCTGACCTTGCTGGGCGTGTGGCGCCTGGCCAAACTGCTCCTTCGATACCAGGCCATGCCGCCTGCCGACGCCCTGCTGGACTATCGGCGGCGGACGCTGCACGAACTCGAACAGACGGCCCGCCTGCTGGGCGCGCTCTGGCGCGTGCTGGATCGGCCGGACCGCTTCGCGCAGTTCTCCAAACTCTACTTCGCCGCTGCCAGCTTTCGCGAAACGCGCATCCGACTCGGAAAGGAAACCGGCATCCCGGGCTTTCTTCTCACCGACCACGCCGACTTCTGCCGGGTGCAAGACCGGTTGTTGTCGGCCGCTGCACAGGGCAACCTGCCTGAGCCTGCGGAGGTGTATGCAGCGCTGGAGCCGTTCGACGTGGCCGGTCTCTGCACAGATCGGGACGGGTTCTATCCGGCACGGGCCGAGGATGTGCTGAACGCCTGCCACAGGATTCCCGCCTCGCCCGAAGAGGTATGGGCCGGCCTGCAGCGAAGCGGATTCCTTGCGGCCGAGCCCGTCTGAAACAAAAAACGGGCACCCGCACAGGCGCCCGGTCGTTTGCGGAATGCGCTGGTCTCAGTTGACGAACAGTTTGGGTTTGTCCTCCTCGATCACTTCCAGGTCCTGAATGGCAAACCAGCCTTCGTTTTCCTCACCGGCGCTGTTCCGATAGGGCACGTTCGGGTCGCCCGTGGTGATGTCCACCACGTAGGCCAGGTCCTTCTTGATCTCGTTGCCGTTGGCGTCCTTCCCGACCGGCACGTCGGCCGCCACGTCGGCCACGCGGCCTTCGATGCTTCCCAGCAGCCAGCCTTCGCGCGTGTACAGATGCACCCGCACGCGTTTGCCGATCAGATCGTAGCGCATGGCTCTATGTTCGACTCGTTATGATCTCTTTTGATGTAACGAAACGCAAAATCCTGCGCCGGAGATTCCGAAGGCCCTGCAACATGGCTGGAAACCGGTCGACATCTTTCGTAAAATTAAGTAGATTGCAGGCTCGATGCATCCAGAAGCGTTCCCATGGCGGTGCGGATTCTGGACATCGACCTGGACTTCTTTCTCAACAAGGTGCAATTCTGGCCCGGTTTCGGACGGCCGGTTGATCCTGAACTGCGCCCCTGGTCGCCCGAAGCGGTGCGCGACTTTCTGGAAAACCGCTGCGGTCTGCGGCGCGACCGGCCGCTGCCGGGGTTGATCGTGGACGAGCACCACGAGATCTTTTTCGACTGGCGGCGGCGCATTCAGGAAGGACTGCTGCAACCGCTCTTCGAGGTGGTGCACATCGACGCGCACGCCGACCTGGGCTTCGGAGATGCGAGCGTGCCCTATGTGGTGACCGAGCTGTTGAGCCTGCCGCCGGACAGCCGCGCCTTTCCGCGCGTGGGCGGCCGCGAAGGGCTGGGCCCCGGCAACTATTTGCTCTTTGCGATCGCCTGCCGCTGGATCAGCCGCCTGACCTACGTCTATCATCCGGGGCGCTACCCGGACCTGCCCGAACGGATCGTGCAGCTGGATGCCCGCGGTGAGGGCCTCATTCAGCTTCCCTGGTATGGCCCGCGTCCCGCCGAAGCGTTGCAGCGGCGCTGGCCGGCGGAACCGCTGGCCTGGGAGCCGCCGGCGCCCTATCGAGAGGTGCCCGGCCCGGCCTATCGCAACACCGAGGGTCCTTTCGACCTGCTCTACATCGCCCGCTCGCCCGCCTACACCCCCGTTGAAGCCGACCGGTTGCTGGAAATCTTCAAGGCGTACCTCCAAAGCCCCACTGTCTGCGCCTCCGTGCTATCAGGCCGAGCAGCCTGACCCGGCTTCAGGTCAATGGCTGCAGATGCTGCGCGAGGAAGCGGAGCGCACCTCCCATCTGCGTCTCAACGGTTTTTACCGAGATTCCCATCACCTCTGCGATCTCCCGGTACGACAGCCCGTGATAGCGACTCAGCAGAAAAATGGTGCGTCGCGTCTCCGGTAGCTGCGCCAGGGCGCGCTCAATGGCCTCTGTCAGTTCTGCGGCCTGAACGGCCTGTTCCGGCGAAGGACTCCAACGGGCAGCCTGCTCATGGAATTGTTGCAACCGGCGGCGTTTCATTTTTTGATGGGCCAGGTAATTCAAAGCCGCGTTGCGAACGGATCGATAGAGATACAGGCGCGCCCGCTCGGTGTCGTCCCAGTCGATCTCCCGTTCCCAGGCCCGCACAAAAACGCCCTGTACCAGATCTTCCACCTCATCCGGATCCTGCAGAAATCGTTGCGCAAAATCACACAGTTCGGCATAGTACTGCAAGAAAAACTGGCGAAAGAAACGATAGCGGCTATGTGCAGGCTCCAGCGGCATACACGTCGCGCTCAACCCGTCTCTGTACAACAAAGTCCACCGGGCGTCCTCTCCCGATCTCCAGAATGCATCGTTGCGTGGTTATGTGTTTGCCGGATGGTCTTCACAGGATCGTCTCGTCTTTTTGCCAGATCGTCTTGTTGGGGATGAGCGGGCGGGCCCAGAAGCTTACGCTCAGGATGTAGCCGAACGTCAGGTACAGGAAGCACAACCCGCCCCGCAGGCCCAGCAGGTCGCCCAGCGTCCCGATCACGAGCGGCACCACCGCCCCGCCCGCAATGCCCGTCACCAGAATGCCTGAAAACGCCCCGTGGTGCGCCTCGACCGAGTTCAGCGCCAGCGAAAACACCACCGGCCACATCACCGACGCGAACAGCCCGATCAGTGGAAACGCCCAGCGGGCCACCGGACCCGGACCGAACAGCGCGGCCGTCAGGCAACCCAGCGCCGCCAGCGTAAAAAGCCGCAGCACGATCCGGCTGTCGAGCAGCTTCAGCAGCACCAGCCCCAGCAGCGTCCCGACCGTCATCAACCCCCAGAACGACGAGACCGCCCGCGCACCGACCGTCTGCGGATCGTAGCCGTGATAGCGCGCCAGAAACTCCGAAATCCAGTTGGCCACGCCCTGCTCCGAGCCCACGTAGGCGAAAATCCCCAGGAAAAACAGCCAGACGATCGGTTTGCGCAGAAGCTCCCCGTAGATCGCCAGCGTGCCGGCCTGCTCCTCGGTCGTCCGCTCCACGCGCGGCAGCCGCACCAGTGCCATCACACCCACCATCCCCAGCGAGACGACCGCGAAGAGCCAGTACAGCGAAATCCAGGGCAGCTCGGGCGGCACCAGCCGATCCAGCAGCGCCAGCCAGAACGCTTCGGGCGGCTCCGGACGGCTCAGGCTCAGCACCAGGTACGAATAGACCAGCGGACTCAGAAACGAGGCCAGGCCAAAACAGAGCTGGCCCAGCGTCGAGTTGAAGGCGAAGTGCTCCTCGCCCCCGGCCACGCGCAGCAGCGGATTGATCGCCACCTGCAAAAACGCCATGCCCGAGCCGATCAGAAACAGCGAACCGACGGCCATCAGGTAGTTCGGAAACAGCGCCAGCAGTTGCGCGCCCAGGTAGGCCACGCCGAAGGCCCCCACCAGCACCGGCTTTTCGCCCACGCGCTCGATCAGAAACCCCGCCGGAATGGAAAACACGCCGTAGGCGATGAAAAACGCGAACGGCACCAGCGCCGCGAGCGTCAGGCTCAGCCCGAAATCGTCGATGATTTCGGGAATGAGCGGCCCGATGATGTTCGTCGAAACGAAATGACGAAAAACGTAAAGAGAATCAGGCCCACCAGGGCGTAGCTGCGTGGTCGCATCGCTCAGTGCACGTCGAAGGGTTCCGAGATGCCGTCGTGGTGGTTGTACGCCAGTTCCGAGGCCGCTTCTTTGTCGAGCAGCACGTGCGCGTAGCGGTGCAGCTGCACGATCGTGGCCGACACCATCGCCGAGATCGGTCCTTCAAGCATGGCCCGCACGGCACGCGCCTTGGCCCGTCCGCTGGCCAGCAGCAACAGCCGCCGCGCCTCCATGATCGTCCCGATGCCCATCGTGATCGCATGGCGCGGCACGGCCTCCTCGCTTCCGAAAAAGCGCGCGTTGGCGCGTCGCGTGGCCCGCGAGAGCGTCTTGATGCGCGTGCGCGAGCCCAGCGACGAGCCCGGCTCGTTGAAGGCCAGGTGGCCGTTGGGACCGATGCCCAGAATCTGCAGGTCGATGCCGTCCACGCGTCGGATCTGCTCCTCGTACCAGTCGCAGTGCGCCTCGATGTCGTCGACCATCCCGTTGGGAAGGTGCACGTTCGAGGGATTGATGTTGATGTGCTGGAAGAGGTTTGCCCACATGAAGTGGTGATAGCTCTGAGGGTGGGAGGGTGGGAGGGCGGCAGGCCCACGTATTCGTCGAGGTTGAAGGTGACGACTTTGGAGAAGTCGAGCTCACCGCGGCGGTAGCCTTCGACGAGGCGGCGGTAGAGGCCCAGCGGGGTGCTGCCGGTGGCGAAGCCCAGCACGCAGTTGGGTTTGCGGCGGATGAGCGTGGCGACGAGCTCGTAGGCGCGTTCGCTCAGCGTCTCGTAGTCCGGGAAAATCTCGACCAGCATTTACTCTGTTTGTTTTTTGCGTTTTCAGGGTTGCGCCCATGTCGGGAGGCGCCCCACCTCTACCGACAGCGTAAGCGGGAGCAGGAGGAAAGCCAGGCCGGCCAGCAGCAGGATAAACAGCAGATTCAGCCAGAAGCCTGCACGCGCCATCTCTGTCATGGTAATTCGCCCGGTGCTGTACACCACGGCGTTGGGCGGGGTAGCTACGGGCAACATGAACGCACAGCTGGCGCCCAGCGTGGCGGGAACGGCCAGCAGCAGGGGATTCTGCCCCAGTCCCACAGCCGCCGAGGCCAGCACCGGCAGAAAAGCGGCGGCGACCGCCGTATTGCTGGTGATTTCGGTCAGAAAAACGATGGTACCGGTTGCCAGCAGCACGATCAAAAGCGGCGGCCATCCAGCCAGCCCGCCCACCTGCTGGCCGATCCAGCGTGCCAGCCCCGTGTCGGTGATCGCGTCGGCCATGCTGAGGCCGCCGCCAAAGAGCAGCAGGATGCCCCACGGCAAGTGCCGGGCCGACTCCCAGTCGAGCAATCGCCGCCCCTGCCCGGCCGGCAGCAGAAACAGCACCAGTGCTGCCCCTATGGCGATACCCGCATCCGAAAGCCCTGGCACCCATTGGCTCAGCAGCGGCCGCCCAATCCACAAAAGCGCCGTCACGGCAAAGACCCAGGCTACGCGCCGCTCGGCCGGCTGCACAGGTCCCAGTGCCGCCAGTTCCGCCTGGATCAGCCCTCTGGCTTCGACCTGCAGCCGCCGTCCTTCCGGGAACAGAACAAAGATCAGCAACAGGTAGGTCAGCAACAGGCCTATCGTCACGATCGGCAGCCCCAGCGGCAGCCAGGTGGCAAAGCTCAGCTCGTAGCCGTACGTTTCGCTCAGAAAGCCCGCCAGCAGCGCATTGGGGGGCGTGCCGATGAGCGTGCCCATGCCGCCGATGTTGCAGCCGTAGGCGATGCTGAGGACCAGCGCCGCTTCGAAGGTGCGAAGGGTCGGCTGAACGGCACCCCGTTCTTCCAGTAATTCCAGCACCGACAGCGCGATCGGCAACATCATCAGCGCCGTGGCCGTGTTGCTGACCCACAGACTCAGAAACGCCCCGGCCAGTAGAAAGCCCAGCACCAGCCGGGCCGGCCGCGTTCCGATGCGCCGGATGATGTGCAGCGCCAGCCGTCGGTGCAACCGCCAGCGCTGCATGGCCTGTGCCAGGAGGAATCCTCCCATAAACAGAAAGATGATGGGATGGGCATAGGGGGCCGTCGCTTCGCCAATCGAACGCACGCCCAGCACCGGAAACAGCACGATCGGCAAAAGCGCTGTGGCCGGAATCGGAAGGGCCTCCGTAATCCACCAGACGGCCATCCAGAGACTGACGGCTCCGGCATGCCAGGCCTCCGGGGAAAGCGCCGCCGGCTTCGGCCCCAGCCAGAAACTCAGAAAAACCAGCGGTCCCAGCACCAGTCCCAGACGCTGCCTGCGTGTCATGGTTGTGTCGGGGTATGCTCCAGCCAGTATAACAACCAGGGCACATTATAGGCATGTGTCCAGCCAAAGACACGCAGGCCGTTGGTGATCTTCCAGATGGCCGGTCGTCCGGTTGTGCTCTCGGGCAGGCGACTGACCGCTTCGAGCGCTTCGGCCAGTTGCCGCTGGGTCATGCGCGCAAACGCATCCTCCGGCAACGCATCGGTCTTGAGCACCTCGGCCCGCCGCAGGGCTTCCTCCAGAAAGCTTTTCTCGCCGGTAAACTCGTAGCCCACCAGCAGGCTGTGAATGCTCGAAAGGTACGACTCCATCTCGTGGTTGAGCGGCGGCACGTCGCGCACGTAGCGAGCGTGCCGGATGAGCGCCTGTCGCACCCGGGGATTGCCCGTCAGCTGCCAGTAGCGGTAGAGCCCGTGCGAGGCGTACACCTGAGCGTAGCCGTAGCGATCCACCACCAGATTGCCTCCCTGCTCCTCCTGCAGCTGCAGCATGAGCCGCACGCGATCGCGAAGCTCGGCCTCGTACCGGGGGTCTTTGGTCGCGTCCCAGAGTTCGGTCAGGTTCCAGACCGACAGATACAGCCGCCGTCCCCGCAGGTCGTGCTCGCCCCAGATGCGCTTCAGGTAGGTCTCGCCGGTCAGCCGCGCCACGTCCAGCCCCCGATGGTAACCGGCCAGGTAATAGGCCGCCAGCCATCCGGGGAGCCACACATGCGCGCTGAGCAGCGCCGTCCAGTGCTGGCGTGCATGTCGTCGTCCGATGCCCAGATACGGCGTGCCCTTCGGCTGCTTTCGATAGCGCCAGTAGTCCAGCGCGCCGTTCGTCTCGCCGTGATAGACCGGATCGGCCGGCCAGTGGATGTTGTCCACGTCCATCGTATGGCGGCTGGCCGCCTCGGCCGTCAGATAGGCCGCGCGGGAGCCCGTCCGCATAAAATGCAGCCACCACATGAAGTCCACGGCCGGCTCGTTGTTGTTCCACATGAACCAGTCGTCCCGGAAGTAATAGGTCAGGCCGTCGCCGAAGTCGAACATGCCGTACCAGGGCTCCCAGTGCTGATTGAAGCGCCACCAGGCGAACTTGTAGGTCAGACCGCGTTCGAATTCCGGAAAGCGTTCAGACGCCGGCGCAAAGTGGCCGTAGACCAGACTCCCGGCATACCACGAAGGATCGGCATGGGCCACCGGCGGATCGAGCACGTAGCCAAGCACCTGCCGCACCGAGTCGATTGGCACCTCCGGCCCGTGGAAAAACAGCACCAGTTCGGTCGTCTTGGCCAGCCCCTGGGCGAAGTTGCCCAGCATCTCCCCATCGAACTCTTCGGCCGACCAGCGGGCAAACTGCATGGGTTCGACCGTCGGCGGCCACAGATAAGCGGTCAGGCGCGCTGTCGAGCCTTCGAGCGCCTTCGGGTACTCCTCGAAGAAAAAGCGGATGCCCCAGGCGATGCCGCCACGCGGGCCGCGCAGGTCCAGCCACCCCGCCGCACGCGCCACCGAACGGTCCAGACCGCTGAGCTGTGCCGTAAATCCTTCCAGGCGCAGGTCCGGTGTGCTGTTGGGAAGCGGCGGCATGCGCGTAGGGTCCGGTCCGTTCTGCAGCACACGGCACACCGGGGCGGGCGTGCTCTCCTGCAGTTGCTCCGGGCCGCGTTGCCACCAGGGTCCTTCGAAGTAGCCGGTCACGCAGCGCAGTGGCTCGCCCACGTGCGGCACAAGCGCCAGCCCGGCCCCGGCAATCCGGTCGTCCGGCTGCGTCCAGCCCGGATCGCCCCGGAGCTGCTGCTCGTCCAGGATGCTATCGGCCGACGTGGCAATCAGCGCATACTGGCCGGGAAGACGCCGGTGTTTGTCCGGAGTGCCCGTATAGGTGATCGTGTGCAGCAGGCGCACGTAGGACTTCCCGGCATAGGCGTGCAGGTAGGTAACGAACGGCGACGGGTTGTTGTCCGGCCGGTGGTAGCGGTATTCGCCTTCGATCTTCAGCACGGCATGGAGCAGTCCGGTCCCCCGTGACTTCGTGATACGAAGGATGACCGCCTCGGAGCTGTCCGGTCCCAGATCGTCGAGCAGATCCAGAAACGAGCCGCGCCCTTCGGGGCCCGTGGCGATCCGATCGTCTTCTTCGAAGCCGTCGCCCTCGGCGTCGAGCCAGACTTCTTTCAGAAAACCGCCCGTCCCCTTCGCCACCACGAAGCGCAGCGGACCGGTCGTCACTTCGGCCCCGCCTCCTTCCCGCTGATTGTTGACCACGGTCACGCGCGGCGTAAAAAGCAGCGTGCGTCGGACTTCCGGGCCGTAGACCAGCCGGTACGGCGCCTCGCTTCCCGCAAAGAAAAAGACCCAGATCCACTTGAGGCTGCTGTCGGCCGGCTCCCAGGTGGTGACCTCGGTCACCTGCGCCGGGACTTCGCGTCCTTCCCGGTCCTCCAGGCGGACATGGTCCGGGCTGTAGAGCGCACCCCGTGGAAAAGGCACCCCCACCAGCACGGGTGCGCCAGGCCGCGGTTCCTCCAGGTGGAGCGTCAGATGCGCTGCGGATTGTGCCTGGGCCAGTCCCCCGGCCCATTCGAATAGCACGAGCCAGCACAAGCAGCCTGTTACGGCACCGAAAAAGCGAGGCATACCCCAAGCTCCTGTTATCGTCCAACTCCATCTGGAATGCCCCGGTAGTAGCGGAAGCACTCCACGGCACGCCCGTCCTGGTAGCGGATGCGTCGCCGGATGCGCTGCTCCATCTCCTGAAAGGCGTCCGGCGAAAGGGTCTCGGTGTACTTGTACCAGGCCGAGCTGAACTGGCTGATATACTGCGTGCCCGCCCGCACTTTCTGTTCGACGTAATCGTGGATGTCCACGCACACGTTCTGGTCCTCGGGCTCGTTGTCGAAAAAGAGGTATTCCTGAATCCAGTGGGCTTCCAGGCCGTCGTAGATCAGGTGGCTTTCGAACAGGAGGGGCCACTCGGCGGCACGCGCCGCATCGACAGCCAGAAGCGACGCCGCCCGGTGGTCCGACTTGTGCCAGCGCTGCTCACCCTTGCCCGGATCGAATGCGAACAGCACATCGGGCTTCAGTTTGCGGATGTAGTACACGACCCGTCGAATGAGTTCTTCCCGATGGTTGGTCGCATAATATTCGAGCCGTCCATCGTCGTACCCCAGGTTAATGTAGTGATCGGCCGGAATCCCGAGCGCAGCCAGCGCATTGATCTCCTCCTGCTTGCGAATCCGGGCCAGTTGCGTGCGGGAAAGCGTGGTATCCTTGGTACCCACGTTACCCATCGTCAGCAACAGCACATACACATCGTTGCCCTGCGCGGCCAGCCGGGCCAGCGTCCCGTGCGCATAGGAGTCGTCATCGGGGTGGGCTCCGACGAGCAGGATGGTTTTCCCCCGCCACTGTTCTACGGGCACTTCGGGCTGACTCCAGGCCACCTGGGCACCAAACAGCAGGGCCAGCAGGCCCCAACGAGCGTAGCGTACCATGTCGAAAATCCTCCAGGTTATTCGTGTTCGGGGTTCTGCTGAAGCACGCCGTGCGAGACGTCAATCTCACGCTGCGGGATGGGAAAGCACTGTTTGGGACGGAATCCTTTCGCCTGCATGACGTCCATGGCCCGCCCGAAGCGGAGCAGATCGAACCAGCGGTGGTTTTCGAAAGCCAGCTCGACGCGACGTTCGTGCAGCAGCTTGTCTTCGAAGGTTCCGGGCGTATCCGGCCCGATAGGCGGAAGTCCGGCCCGCTGCCGTACCTGGTTGATCAGGGCGTAGGCCTCCGGGCTTTCACCCAGCGCTTCGGCCAGCATCAACAGCACATCCGCATAGCGAAAGACAATGAAGTTGTTTTCGGCGTCGAAGAGTGCAAAGGGCTGGCTAATGTACTTTTTGATGTACCGCGCCTGTTGCGTTTCGCCGTCGGCATCCACATAGCTGGTATCCATGGAAATCATGAAACGCAGATCTCCTTCCTCATACGCCTGCTGCATGTCGAGCGTCGGGCGGTTGCCCGTCTGTCCACCGGTTGCCGTACTCCAGGGAACGAACTGATCCACGAACGGGCTGCCTTCTCCGAATCCACCCGCTTTGTACTGCACCTCGAAGATGGATTCGGGATTGTTTTCGTTTTCAGGTCCCCAGAGATTCGCATAATCAGGCACCAGTTGGTACCCATAATTGTCGATGATGCGGCGCAGCACGATAGCGGCACGCCCCCGGTCGCCCACGATCAGATAGACCTTGGCCAGCAGCGTTGCGGCTGCTCCTTTCGTAGCGCGCCCTTCCTGCCCCTGCGGATAGCGCACCGGCAACAGTTCTTCGGCGCGTGTCAGGTCCTGGATGAGCTGCGCATAGACCTCGCTGGCCGGCACCTGATTCACCGGCTGGTCGGGCGTGGTCGTTTCGTCGAGGATCAGGGGAATGTTGCAGAAGATCTGCGCCAGATAGTAATAAAAGAGCGAGCGCAGAAAGAGGGCCTCCCCTTCATACTGGGCCTTCAGGTCGGCGGGCAGATCGGCCGCTGGCAGACGCGCCAGGATCACGTTGGCGCGGGCCACTCCCCGGTACGAATCGGCCCAGATCGCCAGCGCATAGTCGTTCGTGGGCAGCTCATCGAACGTGTCGAGCGCGGCCAGCTGTGCGGCCAGCCCGGTCACGTCGTCGCCCGCATCCGTGTTGTCGGAGCGCATCTCGCCGGCGATCCAGTAGCCCATGTTGAACGTTCCGCGCTGCTGCAGCGCATCGTAGACCCCGAAGATCGCCTGCTGGAAATCCTCGGGCGTCTGGTAAAAGTCGGCCGCATTCTTCTGCGAGGGAGGCGCCAGCATCGTGAAATCCTCGCCGCAGGCGCTCAGGCCGCCGACCAGCAGTAACAGCGCAACAAAATGGATCGGTCGCATGATTTCTACAGGTTTAATGGCAAGCAGCGTTAGAAAGTCAGGCTGACTCCCAGCGTGTAGGTTCGGGCCAGCGGATAGGTACCGTAGTCCAGTCCGGGCGTCAACGCACTCTCGGCCCGCATGCTCACCTCCGGGTTGAAGCCCAGATAGTTGGTCCAGGTGAACAGGTTGGTGGCGCTCAGATAAATGCGCGCCTGGGAAAGGTGACGTCCCAGCAACCGCTCTGGCAGCGTGTAGCCCAGCGTCACGCTACGCAGCCGCACGTACGAGCCGTCCTCGACCTGGAAAGTGGAGGGACGGTTGTTGTTGCCATGCAAATCGCTCTGTCGATCGGCACGCGGCACTTTGCCATTGCCAGGATTTTCTGGCGAACGCCACCGCTCGTTAAAGATGGCATAGCTATTGAAATTAGCCTCGCCATTTTTCAGGTGGCGGCTGGTCAGGTTGAGAATCTCGTTCCCCTGCACGCCCTGGATGAAGATGGCCAGGTCGAAGTTTTTGTACCCGAACCGGTTGGTGATGCCAAAGGTATAGTCGGGGAAGTAGCTTCCGATGACGGTGCGATCGTCGTTGTCCACGTCGCCATCCCCATCGATGTCCTTGAAGCGAAAGTCACCGGGGCCCGGGTTGGGTGCCAGCCTATCGACCGGGGCCTGTGCAATTTCCTCTTCTGACTGATAGATGCCCTCCACCACGAAGCCATAATAGCTGCCGATCGGCGCCCCTACCTGGGTGACGTAGCGCAATCCGGCAATGTTGAGCGTATAGATGGGGGCGTCATCTGGCCCCAGCGCCAGCACTTTGTTACGGTTCACGCTGAGATTGAAGTCGGTCTCCCAGGTGAATGCCCCCACCAGATTCCGGGACGTGAGGGAAAATTCGAAGCCCCGATTCCGGACCTTGCCGATATTCGTCAGGGCCGACTCGTACCCCAGCGCCGTCGGCACGTTGACGTAGAGCAGCAGATCTTCGGTGATGCTGTTGTAGAACTCCGCCGTGAAGTAGATCCGATCGGCCAGCAGCCCTACATCCAGGCCGAGGTTGAACTGGCGGGTGGTTTCCCAGGTCAGGTTTTCGTCACCCAGCGTGGCCGGGGCCGCCCCCAGCACCACCTGATTGCCCACCACGTAGTTGGCCTGGTCCAGCAGGCTGATCGACGCATAGTTGGGAATCTGGAAGTTGCCCGTCACCCCGTAGCTGGTCCGCAACTTCAGTTCGCTCAAAAATCCGCGCACCGGCTGCATGAAAGGCTCTTCCTGGATGCGCCAGCCTACCGACACAGACGGGAACACGCCGGTCTGGCGATTCCGGCCGAAGCGGGAAGACCGATCCGAGCGAATCGAAGCCGTCAACAGATAACGGTCGCGATAGCTGTAGCTGAGGCGCGCCAGCATCGACACCAGCGACCAGGCCTCCTGTACGCCGCTTCCCCCGTGACCTGTCCGCCGCTGATGGTTTTCACCTTGTCGTCCGGGAAGTTACGGGCTTCCACCTGCGACAGGTCGATCGTCTCCTTCTGGGCCGTGTAGCCGGCCACCGCCGACAGATAGTGCGCGTCGTTCAGGCTCACCTCGTACGAAAGCGTGTGCTCGATGAGCCAGTTCAGGCTCTGCGAAGCGTTGGCCTGGCCAAAGGGTTCGCCCGTGCGCGCCGTGCGGTAGAGCAGCGAATTGGCCCGGTAAAACGTTCGCTGATAATTGTTCAGATCAACCCCGAGATTCACGCGATAGACCAGTCCCGGACGCAGCGTGTAGTCGGCGCTCAGCGTCCCGAAAGTCCGGTGGTTGTCCAGCACGTCCGTTACCGCCGCAATGATTGCCAGCGGATTGCTGGCCGATGTCGTGCCCCCACCCAGATACGACTGATTGTCCAGCTGATTGATGGAGCCATCTTCGTTGTATGGCTTGATGACGGGCGAATGCACCATGGCGGAATAGATAATGCCAGGAGGCCGGGCAAAGTACGGCGCATTGGCCGGCAGGCGATTGGTGCGCGTGAAGGCGGTATTGAGATTCAGATTGAGATGCAAGCGCTCGTGCGGATCGGCGTCGAGGTTGACGCGCAGGCTGTAGCGGGTCAGGTCGTTGGTGCCGTCGATCAGGCCCTCCTGCATCAGATAGCTACCCGCCACATAATAGCCCAGCTTATCCACCCCACCTGAGACCGAAAGATGCTGGCTGACGGTCGGGGCCGTGCGAAAGATCAGATCCAGCCAGTCTGTGTCCGTGCCGTCCCAGTTCACGTACTTTTCCGGAATCAACACGAAGTCGTCGTTGGGGCGGCCTTCATTGGTCCGCGGATTGGGCGGGTCCTGGCCGTATTTTTCGCGGTAATTGTTATTGCGCGCATCGATCGTATACTCGATCAACTTCCGGGCATTCATCAGATCGGGTTTGCGCGCGACCTCCTGAAGCCCGACGTAGCCATTGTAGCGCACCTGAATGCTACCATCACGCTGGCCCTTGCGCGTTGTGATCAGAATGACGCCATTGGCTCCCCGCGAACCGTAAATCGCCGCCGCTGACGCATCCTTGAGCACTTCGACCGAAGCAATGTCGTCCGGATTCAGGCCAGCCAGCGGATTGATGGGGGGTGGCTGATAGAGTTCGTCGCGCAGCGCGATCGATCCCTGCAGGGCGGGATTGCTCGAGACCGGAAAACCATCGATCACGTAAAGCGGATCGTTGCCGGCCGTAATGGATCGCGTCCCACGGATGCGAACGGTCGGAGCGGCGCCGGGCTCTCCACTGGTTTCCTGAATCTGCACCCCCGGCAGGCGTCCCAGAATCGCATTCTCAAAGCTGAACGTCGGCAGCTCGGCCACCTCCTCCATCTGGAGCGAAGTAACCGAACCGGTCACACGCACACGTTGCTGGGTGCCATAGCCGATCACGACAATTTCCTCCAGTTCCTCCACCGCCGGAAGAAGCCGCACATCGATACGCGTCCGTCCGTCGATGGGCACTTCCGCGCTCCGGTAACCCACGAACGAAAAGACCAGCGTGTCCTCAGGTGAAGGCGCTTCCAGCGCATAGTAGCCGTCCAGATCGGTCGTCGTCCCGATCATGGTTCCCTTGACCACCACGTTGACGCCGGGAAGCGGGTCGTCCGTTTCCGCATCGAGCACCTGTCCCTGCACGGCGTGCTGAGGAGCCGGCGCCTCTTCCGGAGCCCGGGGCGTCGGAACCAGCACCAGTTGTCCGCTGGGCGAAGCCCACACCGTCAGGTTCGTCCCGGCCAGCAGGCTGTCCAGCGCCACCTCCAGCGGCACCGCCTGCAGCGAAACCCGGACCTGCCGATCCGGCACCTGTGCCGAGTCGTAGGTCAGCCGCCCGCCCACCTGCGCCACCAGACGCGCCAGCGCCTGCCGCAACGACAGATTCCGTGCATCGAGCGAAACCAGCCGCTCGTTGATTTTCTCGACGCTGTCACTGTACGCGTACCAGTGCAGCGGCGCGAAATGCCTCACCGGCTGCGGACGATTGGCCGCTACCGTAGTCTGAACGGCCAGCACGCCGATCAAAAACAGACCTCGTAGCATCTCCTTCATGGTTTACTCTGGTTGGGTCGGTTGAAAGATGATCGAATCTCCCCGGACAAGTGGCCGCAGATGAAGCGCCAGCCCTATCGCCTCGGCTATTTCCGCAATGGGTTGCCTGAGCTGAAAACTCGCGGTCAGATGGGCCTGTCGATGCGTGGGCGGAAAAACAAAGTGCACGCCGAACCAGCGCAATAGCTGGCGCTGCACTTCCTCGAGCGAGGCCGTCTGAAACACCAGCGTCCCCTGCATCCAGGAGAAATACGCGCGCAAATCCTGGTCGGAGAGGCGAAGGACCCGCAGCCGCGATTGATGCGCATCGTATCGCCCGAGCATACCCGCCGCAACCACCAGCGAGTCGGCCCCTGCAGCCGTCTGCATCGCTACCAGTCCTTCCTCGACCACTACCTGCACCAACGCCTCCGGATGATCGGCGCGGACCAGAAATCGGGTGCCAATATCGCGAATGGTTACCGGCCCGGCCAGCAGACGCACGCCGGATGCTTCGGCAACTTCCACGTAAACTTCCCCCCGCACCCGCAACGTGCGATGCTGCATATACGGTTGCTGCACCTCTACCTGACTTTCGGGCGCCATCCAGATCCGCGTGCCGTCCGCCAGCCGCAGCATCTTCTGCTCGCCAGTGGTCGTCCGCCACGAATCCCATGTGACAGCTTCGGCGACCCGGGGCGGCGCGGGCGAGGTCATCCGCCAAAGCAGCACCCCCAGCGGCATCAGCAACAGCATCAGAACCAGTACAACACGCACCCCATAAGGAAGCTTGCGACGCCGCGACCTGCGTGGAGGCCGCCCCGTCCCCGATGCTGCACGCACCTGACGCGCGACTTTCGACCAGGCGACCTCGGCATCCCAGGCCCCCGACCGAGCAGGCGGCGTCTGCCAGATCACCTCCAGGCGCTCCAGCAGGGCACGATGCGCGGGGTCGGCCGCACACCAGGCTTCCACACGCGCGCGCTCTTCTGGCGTAGTCGTTCCCTCCAGGTAACGGGCCAGCAGGGTCCAGTCAGGCTGTTGCATAAAAATCCAAGCTTTCAACAATTCTATATGGAATACAGATGAACCAGCGACTACCCTGACAGCCGTTCAAAAAAAAAAGCAGGCCCCCGCCTGGGGACCTGCTTTTCTGATCCGGATAATTCGCGCGCCTGGCTACGCCTCGACGCGCTCGGGCTGGCTGCGCAGGAAGTCGCGCAGCACGTAGTGCAGAATGCCGCCGTTGCGGTAGTACTCGACCTCAACGGGCGTGTCGAGCCGCACCAGTACCTCGAAGCTCACCTTCGAGCCGTCGGCCTTCGTGGCCGTGACGGTCAGCGTCTGGCGCGGTCTGACGTCGTTGGTCACCGGAATGTCGTAAACCTCCGAACCGTCCAGCCCCAGCGACTCGGCGTTTTCGCCCTCCCTGAACTGGAGCGGAAGCACGCCCATGCCGATCAGGTTCGAGCGGTGGATGCGCTCGAAGCTCTCGGCCAGTACGGCCCGTACACCGAGCAGCGCCGTTCCCTTGGCGGCCCAGTCGCGGCTGGAGCCCATGCCGTAATCCTTGCCGCCGATGACGATCAGCGGGATACCCTGCTCCTTGTAGCGCATGGCGGCATCGTAGATCGGCATGATCTCGCCGGTCGGGAAGTAGCGCGTGATGCCGCCCTCGGTGCCCGGCACGAGCAGGTTCTTGAAGCGGATGTTCGCGAACGTGCCGCGCATCATCACCTCGTGGTTGCCGCGCCGCGAGCCATACGAGTTGAAATCGATGGGCTTGACGCCTCGTTCGATCAGGTAACGGCCCGCGGGACTGTCGGGCGGAATGGCGCCGGCCGGCGAGATGTGGTCGGTCGTGGTCGAGTCGCCGGCCCGTACCAGCACCCGGGCTCCCAGAATCGGCTGGATTTCCGGCACGTCGGGCGTCAGGTTCTCGAAGAACGGCGGCTCCTGGATGTAGGTCGAGTTCGGATCCCATTCGTAGAGCGCGCCGCCCGAGACCCGGATCTGGTTCCACATCTCGTTCGAGGTCTCGATGCCCTCGTATTCCTTCCGGAACATCTCGGGCTTGATGGCCTCGTTGATCAGATCCAGGATCTCCCGGCTGCTGGGCCAGATGTCCTTCAGGTACACGTCGTTGCCCTCGGCATCCTTGCCCAGCGGCTCGTTCATCAGGTCGATGTTCACGGTGCCGGCCAGCGCATAGGCGATCACCAGCGGCGGCGAGGCCAGGAAGTTCGCCTGCACGAGCGGATGAATCCGCCCCTCGAAGTTCCGGTTGCCCGAAAGCACGCCGGCCACCACCAGATTGCCTTCTTTGATCGCCCGGGCCACCGGCTCGGGAAGCGGCCCCGAGTTGCCGATGCAGGTCGTGCAGCCGTAGCCGACCACGCCAAAGCCCAGCTTTTCGAGGTAGGGCAACAGCCCCGATTCGATCAGGTAGTCGGTCACCACCTTCGAGCCGGGTGCCATGCTGGTCTTGACGTAAGGCGGCACCTTCAATCCTTTTTCGACGGCTTTTTTCGCCAGCAGTCCGGCCCCCAGCATCACCGAGGGGTTGCTTGTGTTCGTGCAGCTCGTGATGGCCGCGATCACCACGTCGCCATGGCGGAGCTGCACTTCATTCCCCTGCTCGTCCCGGTAGGTGGCCGTCCGCTCGAATTCTTCCGGCTTGCGGCCGAAGCCCTTGGGACCGACCGGCGCCGTGAAGGCCGTCCGGAAGGCCTGCTTGAGCGCGGGCACGTCGATGCGGTCCTGCGGCCGCTTCGGGCCGGCCACACTGGGCACCACGGTGCTCAGGTCCAGCTCGATGACGTCCAGAAATTCCGGATCGGGCGTTTCGTCCGTCCGGAACAGCCCCTGCTCCTTCGTGTAGCGCTCGACCAGGTCGATCAGCTCCTGCGGACGGCCGGTGCGCCGCAGATAGTCGAGCGTTTCCTGATCGACCGGGAAGAAGCCCATCGTGGCGCCGTACTCGGGGGCCATGTTGGCGATCGTGGCGCGGTCGGGTACCGAAAGCTTGCTCAGGCCCGGCCCGAAGAATTCCACAAAGCGGCCCACGACGCCGTACTGACGCAGGATCTGCGTGACGGTCAGCACCAGGTCGGTGGCCGTGGCGCCTTCGGGCAGTTCGCCGGTGAGCCGAAATCCGATCACCTCCGGCATGAGCATGTAGATAGGCTGGCCCAGCATGACCGCCTCGGCCTCGATGCCACCAACGCCCCAGCCCAGCACGCCCAGGCCGTTGACCATGGTCGTGTGGCTGTCGGTGCCGACCAGGCTGTCGGGATAGGCGACCGGCACGCCGTCGTCCTCCGGCCGGCTCCAGACCACCCGCGAAATGTACTCCAGATTGACCTGGTGGCAGATGCCACTGGCCGGCGGGATGACCGAAAAGTTCTCAAAAGCCTGCTGGCCCCAGCGCAGAAATTCGTAGCGTTCCCGGTTGCGCTTGAACTCCAGTTCGGCGTTGAGGCGCAGCGCTTCCGGCGTGCCGAAGTAATCGACCTGCACGGAGTGGTCGATCACCAGATGCACCGGCACGCGCGGGTTGATCACTTCCGGATCGCCGCTCAGCCGGGCCATGGCCGAGCGCATGGCGGCCAGGTCTACCACGGCCGGCACGCCCGTAAAGTCCTGCAGCAGCACCCGCGCCGGCATGAACGGGATCTCTTCGGCGGCCGGCGCTTTCGGATTGTAGCGGGCCAGCCGCTCCACGTCTTCCTGCGTCACCAGATAGCCGTCGCAGGTGCGCAGCAATCCTTCCAGCAGGACCTTGATCGAGAACGGCAGGCGATCCAGCCCCGAAAAGCCCAGCTTCTCCAGCCGATCGAGTCGGTAGATGTAGGCGGTGCCGTGTCCGGTGTCGAACGTGTCGCGCGTGCCGAGCAGATCCCGGGGTTTTTCCGAAGCCTGACTCATGTGACCCTCGCCGATTGATTCCGTTACCTTGTTGCGGTTGGGACCGGCCCCTTCGCCACCACCCTGCCCACGCCGGTCTGAAGGGAGAAAATGTACGGTGGAGGCCAGCTTTTTGTTTTCAGAAAGCCGAAACGTCACCGGGCAAGGCCGTGAAAAACCTGTAAACGAGCGCATTAAGGCGGGCAAATCCGGCCGGCTGTTTGCCAGCCTGTGGAACAGCAGGGCGGAAACGCTCGTTGATTGGACCGCCTCCGCACGCAGGCAACGTGGGGACATAGCTCAGTTGGTAGAGCGCTGCGATCGCACCGCAGAGGTCAGGGGTTCGAATCCCCTTGTCTCCACCAGAGATTAGCCGTAAACCCTTAATTTGAAAGGTTTGCGGCTATTTTTTCGGGCCCCGTCTATCGCTCCGTCCCGGATGTTGGCTTTCTCCTCCGAGACGCCTTCGCCTGATGCACAGGTGATCTCGAGAGCTGTTGCCGCTTAACTGAAGCGTCAAGCCAGAAAGCGCGCCACCTCGTCGATGCGCTGCACGCGACGGGCCGGCGGCAATGCCTCGAGGATCCAGCGGCCATAGTACTTGGTCTGAAGCCGGCCGTCCAGCAGCGCCACCACGCCCCGATCGGTACGCGTTCGGATCAGTCGCCCGAAGCCCTGTTTGAGCGTCAGCAGCGCCTGCGGAAGTGCCTCCAGCTCGAACCAGTCGTCGCCCGCCTGTTCGTAGCGGGCCTGCCAGTAGGGATCTTCTCGCCCCGGAAAAGGCAACCGATCGATGACCACCAGCGAGAGTGCTTCGCCGGGCACATCGACCCCCTCCCAGAAGGCGCGCGTAGCCACCAGCACCGAGGCCTGCGCTTTGAGCTGGCGCACCAGCCGGGCCCGTGGCGCACTGCCCTGCACCAGCACCGGATAGCCGCACTCCTGCAACGCTTCGGCCAGGCGTTCCATCATACGCAGGCTGGTGGTCAGCACCAGCGCCCGACCCCGCGAGGCAGCCACCAGCGCCTGCACCTCGCCGATGAGGGCCTCCTCGTAAGCCTGTTGCGTTCGGGCATCGCGGATGCGCGTGGGATCCAGCCGGGCCGGATCGGGTGGCAGGTACAGCAACGCCTGCCGTCGGTAGTCGAACGGCGCCGGCACGATCAGCTCCAGACCTTCCTCCGGAAAACCGGTGCGGCGCCGGAAGTAGGCGAACGGTCCGTCGGACGCCTCGCCCGCCGCCGCGCGTCGACGGAGCGGCCGCGCCAGCGTGGTCAGCGTGGCACTCGTGCAGACGACCGTGGGGAACGCCTCGAACAGCACCTGCTGAAGCGTGCCGCCTGCATCCAGCGGCTGGCAGATCACGATCGGCTGGCGGCGCTCGCGCTGCACGTAGAGCACGTGCTCGGCCGCCTGCGCACGCCAGCGTTCGGTGATCACACCGGCATCGGCCGCCAGCCGCTGCAACCCGCGCAGCACCGCCTCGTACCGAGCCTGCAACTCCTGCTGCGTGCTTCCGCCGAAGCGCTGGAGCTGCAGGCGCATCGTCTGTCCGACAAGGTCCCCCAGCACGCTGGCGCGATCGCGCAGATTCAACAGCACCACACTCAGCGATTCGGTCAGCGGCGCGGCCGGACGTCCCGCCAGCGCCGAATCGGCCTGGCGTCGCAGCTCATCGACCACCAGCCCCAGCGCCTCCAGTTCGGCCCGCGTGCGGTGATCAATGCCGGGCAGGCGCAGTGCCTGCCGTCGCAGGCGTTCCACCCGATAGGGTGAAATGTAGACGCTCAGCGCCCCCAGCGCCATCTCCTCAAGCCGATGCGCCTCGTCGATCACGAGCACTTCGGCCTCGGGCAGCAGATAGAGCGCTCCGCCGCTCCGCGCCCGCAGCATCAGGTCCTGCAGCAGCAGCGCATGGTTGGCCACCACCACATCGGCCCGCTCGGCCCGGCGTCGGGCTTCCATCAGAAAACAGGTGTCGTAGAACGGGCACTGGCGACCGCCGCAGCCGTCCGCGTCCATCGTGACCAACTCCCGCAACGCAGGCGTCACACGCCCCGGAAATTGCTCCAGATCGCCATCGGTATCCGAGCGGCGCGCCCATTCCAGCAGACGCCGAAACGCCTCGGCTTCGTCGCGCGTCTCGAAAACCGGCCGCTCCTCCTGGGCGCCGGCCTCCATTTTCAGCCGGCACAGATAGTTCTGTCGCCCCTTGAGCAGGGCCCAGGAGACCGGCCGGTCCAGCAACCCGCCCAGCAGCGGCAGATCTTTGTGGACGAGCTGTTCCTGAAGGGCCTTCGTGCTGGTGGAAACGAGCACCCGCGCCTCCGCGCAGAGCGCCGGAATCAGGTAGCCGAACGTCTTCCCCGTGCCGGTCCCGGCCTCGATTACGGCGGGCAGCCCCTCGGCGATCGCCCGGACGACCGTCTCGGCCATCTGGCGCTGGCCGGGCCGCGGTTCAAAACCGGGTTGCTGCTCCAGACGGGCCAGCAACTCCCGTACGCGCCCCCACAGCGCTCGGAATGAAAGGCTCTCCACGCAGGCTCACCGGTTTCTAACAGAAAAGCCCGCACCTTCCACGGTGCGGGCCAGGTGGCGTGCCCGGGAGGATTCGAACCCCCGACCTTCTGATCCGTAGTCAGACGCTCTATCCAGCTGAGCTACGGGCACGCTTACTGCGGCTGGCTAAGATAAGGGTGCGTCGCTTCGGACGCAAGCGCCAACCTCGGAAAGCACCCGCTTATACGCCGGCCGTTTTTTCGGGTTCTTCGGCGCCGATCGGAAATCCTTTGAAAGATTCCAGAAAATAAAAGTGGTGGGTGGGGCCGTGGCCGCCGCCGATGGGCAATGCATGACGGATCGCCTCGGACACGTACCGCTTGGCGCGACGCACGGCCTCGACCAGCGAAAATCCCCGCGCCAGGTTGGCGGCAATGGCCGAAGCGTAGGTGCAGCCGGTACCGTGCGTGTGCGGCGTGTCGATCCGGGGCGCGCGGAATTCCTCGAAGCGCTCGCCATCGAAAAGCACATCGACCGCCTCGGCCTCACGGCTCAGGTGCCCGCCCTTCACCAGCACGGCCTGTGGCCCCATGGCCTTGATGCGCCGGGCCGCCTCGTACAGGTCTTCGACCGTTTCGATCTTCAGGCCGGTCAGATGAGCGGCCTCGTGCGCGTTGGGCGTCACCAGCGTGGCCAGCGGCAACAGCGCCTCGCGCAACGTGGCAATGGCGTCGGGTTTCAGCAGCGGAAAGCCACTTTTGGAGATCATCACCGGATCGACGACCAGCGGCCGCATCTGCCATTGCCTGGCCTTGCGAGCCACCAGCTCGATGATGGCCGCCGATGAAAGCATGCCCGTCTTGACGGCCGCCACCGGCAGGTCCTCGAAGACCGCGTCGATCTGCGCTTCGATCAGCTCCAGCGGCAGCTCGAAGGCGGCCGTCACGGCCCGCGTGTTCTGCGCCGTGATGGCCGTAATGACCGAAGCGGCAAAAACGCCATTGGCTTGCATGGCCTTGATGTCGGCCTGAATGCCGGCGCCTCCGCCCGAGTCGCTTCCGGCGATCGTCAGCGCTACCGGTGGAATCTGTCGGTTCATGGCCGCTTATCGATGGTGTAGTGCATTTTCAATACGCTCTAAAAACTGTCGAACGGCCGCCGCAGGATCCGGTGCCTCCAGAATGGCCGAGACTACGGCCACGCCGTGGGCGCCCTGCTGCAGGCAGACCGAGACGCGCTCGGGCGTGATGCCGCCCAGTGCCAATACGGGAACGGCCACCGCCCGACAGACCGTCGCCAGCGCCTCCAGACCGACCGCCGGCACGCCGGGCTTGCTGGCCGTTGGAAAAACCGGGCTGAAGAGCAGATAATCGGCCCCTTCGTCGGCGGCCTGGCGAGCCGCGTCCAGATCGTGCGCCGAGTAGCCCAGCAACGCCCCGGACCCGAGTTGCCGCCGCGCTTCGGCCACCGAGGGACCGCGCCGACCGACGTGCAATCCCAGTCCCAGACGCCGCGCCACGTCCAGGTTCGTGTTGACCGAGAGCAGCAGGTTCGGATTGTCGGCCTTCAGCATCGGCACGAGCGCTTCGGCCGCGCGGGCAAACGTGTCGGGATCGAGCCGGTGGTCCCTGAGCTGCACCCAGGGCACGCCGGCTGCCACCGCGCGACGCACGGCATCGGCCCGATGCGACTCGGTGAAGCGATCGGCGATCAGCAGCAGACGGGGCAACATGCCTCAGTGCCCGACGCGCCCTTCCATCGGCGAGGACGGCCGTGCGTAGAAGCGCCGCGGCATGCGTCCCGCCCTGAAAGCCAGGCGGCCGGCCTCGACCGCGTGGCGGACGGCACGGGCCATCAGCACCGGGTGCTCCGCCTGCGAAATGGCCGAGTTGACCAGCACGCCGTCGTAGCCCAGCTCCATGGCCATTGCCGCATCGCTGGCCGTCCCGATCCCGGCATCCACAATCAGCGGCACGTCGTCGATCATCTCCCGGATCAGGTGCAGGTTGTAGGGATTGACCAGCCCCATGCCGCTTCCGATCGGTGAGGCCAGCGGCATGACGGCCGCACAGCCCAGATCGGCCAGCTTGCGGCAGGTGATCGGATCGTCGTTCGTGTAGGCCAGCACCACGAAGCCGTCGTTGATCAGCTCCCGCGCGGCCTTCAGCAGTTGCTCCACGTCGGGCAGCAGCGTTTCGTCGTCGCCGATGACCTCCAGCTTGATCAGGTTCGTTTCGAGCGCCTCACGGGCCAGCTGGGCCACGAGCACGGCTTCGCGGGCCGTGTAGCAGCCGGCCGTGTTGGGCAGCACCCGATAGCCGTGCCGTTCGAGCAGCGCCAGCAGGCTCTCCTCGGAACGATCCTTCAGGTTGATGCGCCGGATGGCCACCGTGACCAGCTCGGCCCCGGCCGCCTCCAGCGCATCGAGCATGGTCTGCACGTTCGGATAGCCGCTCGAGCCCATCAGCAGCCGCGTGTGCAGTTCCAGCGGCCCGATGCGCAGCGGCTCATCGTCCACCTGCACCTGCCAGCCCTTGCCGTCAACCACCTGCGTGCTCATAGCCTTTCGTGTCCGTTTTTATCCGCCCTGGCGGGCCGTTACCACCTCGACACGATCGCCTGCCTGGAGCCGGAGTTCGGCCCATTGCGAACGGCGCACGACCTCCTCGTTCACCGCCACGGCGATGCCGCGTGCCGTTTCCGGATCGATCTCCAGCCGGCGCAACAGTTCGGCCACCGTGGTACCGGCGGGCACCTCGTAGGGCTCGCCGTTCAGCACAATCGCCAGGGTCTGGGTTGTTTCGGCCATCGCTTTATGAAGGGGTCGAAGCCGTGAGGAATCGCTCGGGTGAAAACGGGGCCAGCCATGGGGAAGTTTCTCCGGTGAGGATCAGGCGGGCCACCTCCTGCGCCGTGATGGGCGTCAGCAGAATGCCATGGCGATAGTGTCCAGTAGCCAGCACAATGCCGGGCGCACCGTAACCCAGAATGGGCCGATTATCGCGCGTGCCCGGACGCAACCCGGCCAGCACTTCCCGCACGGGGAGATCGTAAATGCCGGGCACCAGCTCCCAGGCCCCTTCGAGCAGTTTGTAGAGCCCGCCGGCCGTCACGCGCGTGTCGAAGCCCATCTCTTCCATGGTGGCCCCCACGATCAGGCGGCCGTCGCTTTTGGGCACCAGGTAGGCGTCGGGGCCACGCACCACGTAGCGCAGACCAAACGGCGGCTCCATCGTGAGCAGGATCACCTGGCCCTTGATGGGACGCATGGGCGGCTTCCAGCCCAGCCCTTCGATCTGCCCGGACCAGGCGCCGGCGGCAATCACCACCGTTTCGGCCTCGATACGCTCGCCTTCGGCCGTACGCACGGCTGGCCGCGTCGCGTCGGGCTCGACGGCCACGACGGCCACCTGCTCGCGAATCTCGCCGCCGGCCTGCTCCAGGGCCACCTGCAGCGCCTCGATCAGCCGCCGGTTGTCCACCTGATAGGTCTCCGGCGCATGCATGGCACCCGCCAGTCGGGGCGCCAGAAACGGCTCCAGCTCCAGCGCCTCGTCGCCCGTGAGCCATTCAACGTTCAGGCCCTGTTCTTTCGCAAAGCGGTAGATGCGGCGATAGGCTTCGGCGCTGTCGCGATCGGGCGCGACCATGAGCGTCCCTTCGGTACGCAGGTCCACCGAAACGCCGCTGGCCTCCTCCAGCGTCCGGGCGTAATCCGGCCAGCGCCGCAGGCTCTCTTTGCTGAACTGGTACAGCTCAGGTTCTTCAAACTGAATCTCGGCATCGGGCGCCAGCATGCCGGCCGACACCCACGAGGCGGCGCGTCCGACCCGATCCCGCTCGAGCAGCAGCACCCGCTTGCCGGCGCGGGCCAGCTCCCAGCCCAGCGCCAGCCCGATCACGCCACCGCCGACAATGCAAACCGGCCGTGTGCTCATGGCGTTAAGGAGAGGTTTTGTGGACTGAAGACGTTTTAAAGCTAAAACGCCCCTTTCGGGAGGGGTTCGGTCAACTCGAGAAAATCATGCAACCTTCACCCGGAATCGCCATCGTCGGGGCCGGTCTGGCCGGCGCCTGCGCGGCGTTCGCGTTGCACCGACATGCCCGCGTCGCGGTGTTCGAGGCTACCGAAGCGGCCGACCAGGCCTTCCGGGCCGCCGGTGGCCTGTTTCACCCGCTGATGACGCGCCGGGCCCGCCCCAACTGGCAGCACGACGCGGCGCTGGAAGCGCTGGAGCAATTGCTGGACGCCGTGGGCGCCCGGGTGCCCGTCCGCCGCGGGCTGCTGCGCGTGGCCTTTACCGAAAAGCAGGCGCAGGACTTCCGGGAGGCTGCCCGCACTCATCCGCACTTCGTGCAGTGGCTGGCACCTGAAGCCGTCGGCGAACGCTTCCCGCAGGTGCGGGCCCCTTACGGCGCGCTCTGGATCCCGCAGGGCGGAGCTGTTTCGGCTTCCCGACTCATCGAAGTGCTGCTGGCACGAAGCGGCGTGCCAGTACACCGACCGGTCCGCGTCGTGGACTGGGAGGAAACTGCCGACGAGGTGCACCTGCATACCGACCGGGGCGAGACGTACCGGTTCGATTATGCCATCCTGGCGCCCGGCTCCGGCTATCGAGCGCATCCCGAACTGGCCCGTCTGCCCTTTCAGGCCGTCAAGGGACAGGTGATCTGTCTGCAGCGGCCTCCTTCGCTCGATACCCTGCCGCTGGTGCTGGCCAATGTGCACCTGGCGCCTTACGGCGATCAGATTTTCGTGGGGAGCACCTACGAGCCGGCGTTCACAGACCTGGCGCCTTCCGAGGCGCAGACCCGCTGGCTGCTGGAAGAAGCCGCCCGCTGGGTGCCGGAGGTTTCCCGAAGCGCCGTCGTCGCGGCGCTGACGGGCGTGCGCGTGATTCGTCCGCATCGTCCATTGCCCGTACTCAGCCCGCTGCCCGGCCGACGGCGCCTGTGGCTGTTTTCGGCGCTGGGTTCGCGAGGGCTGCTCTATGCGCCGCTGCTGGCTTCCTGGTTGCCGGAAGTGCTCGAACGCCCGGAACGTCTGCCCGAGGCGGTACGTCTGGACTGAGTTTCCTCCGGAAGCGCCTTCCTTCATAATGGATTTGTAAAAAAGCGCTTCCATAGAATCGTTTTTATCTCTCCGAGCGTATTATGTTTGAGCTTATCTTCAAGATCTCAAACCAAACCGGAAAAAGATCATGGCAGAAGTTACCATTTCGCGCATCGCCGAACTCCTGGGCGACGAAGCCGAGTACCTGCTCGGGCACACGTGTACCACGATCCCCAAAGAGCTGCTCCACCTGCCGGGTCCGGATTTCGTCGATCGCGTCTGGAAGGACTCGGACCGTAACCCGCGGGTGCTGCGCGCCATGCAGGAACTGTTCAACACGGGACGGCTGGCCGGAACGGGCTATCTGTCCATCCTGCCGGTCGATCAGGGCATCGAGCACAGCGCCGGTGCCAGCTTTGCGCCGAACCCGATCTACTTCGATCCGGAAAACATCGTCAAACTGGCCATTGAGGGCGGCTGCAACGCGGTGGCCACCACGTTCGGCGTGCTGGGCGCCGTCGCCCGCAAATATGCCCACAAGATTCCGTTCATTCTCAAGCTCAATCACAACGAGCTGCTCTCCTACCCGAACACGTACGACCAGGTCCTGTTTGCCCGCGTCAAGGATGCCTGGAACATGGGCTGCGTGGGCGTCGGGGCCACTATCTACTGGGGCTCGCCGGAGTCGCGACGCCAGTTGCAGGAGATCAGTGAAGCGTTCTCCTACGCCCACGAGCTGGGCATGGTGACGATCCTGTGGTGCTATCTTCGCAATAATGCCTTCAAAGTCAACGGCGTCAACCACGAAACGGCCGCCGATCTGACAGGCCAGGCCAATCATCTGGGCGTAACGATTGAGGCTGACATCATCAAGCAGAAGCTGCCCACCCACAACGGCGGCTACAAGGCACTCAACACGGGCAGCAGCAGCTACGGTAAGCTGGACGAACGCATTTACACGGAGCTGAGCACCGACCATCCGATTGACCTGACGCGCTATCAGGTGGCCAACTGCTACATGGGACGCTGCGGTCTGATCAACTCGGGCGGTGCCGCAAAGGGCAAAGACGACCTGCGTGAAGCCGTGCGTACGGCCGTCATCAACAAGCGGGCCGGCGGGATGGGCCTGATCTCCGGCCGCAAGGCGTTCCAGCGTCCCATGAAGGAAGGCGTCGAGCTGCTGCATGCCATCCAGGACGTGTACCTGAATCCGGAAGTCACCATCGCCTGAGCAGCCTCCGCCGCATGCAGGAAGCCCGGACGAGCTCTCGTCCGGGCTTTTATTTTTTGCATCTCTGAAAAGAAACCGGCGTACCAGTTTTCAAAGCACGCAAGCCCCTGCTACCAATGGCGCTGCCCAACACCACACCCGCCGACGCCTCGGTCGTTTATCCCGACTGGGTACGTGAACTGGCCCGCCGCTACTTTACGAAAACCGTCAACCAGTTCATCCTCCACGGCAACGTGCGGGATCTGGTCCCGCTGGTCGAGGCCGATCAGGTGCGCTACGTGCCACTGCGCGACTTTCTGCGGGACGATCTGTTTGCGCCGCGCGATCTGGTGCTCTTCTACGACCGCTCGGCCGGATTGCAGTTCGCCCGTCCGGACATGCGCCAGGATTTCCTCCGGGCGCTGGAAGGCTTCGACCACCTGCACGGCACGAACTACACGCGCCAGATTCCACGCGATCCGGTGCGCGTCTTTGCGCTGCTGGAACGCTACTTCCGCCTGCGCCTGGCCGAAGGCCGACGCATCGCCTGCGTGATCGACTACGCCGAGACGATCGTTCCCATGGCCGAAGGCGCCTTCTCCAGCAGCGAAGACCGCGACGCGCTGGTCTTCTTGCTCAAGTGGTCCCATGATCCGCTGTTTCTGAAAAGCGACTTCACGATCTGCCTGATCACGGAGAATCTGACCGATCTGCACCGTCAGCTCGTGCAGAATCCCTACACGGCGGCCATTCGGATTCCGCTGCCCGACGAAGCCGAGCGGCGTCGGTTCATCGAAGCGTATCTGGGCGATCAGACCGAGACGTTCCGCGCGCGCTCCGAGATGTCGCCGGCCGTGCTGGCCCATCATACGGCCGGGCTGAACCTGGTGCAACTGCGGACCATCCTGGCCGACGTGCTGGAAAACCACACGCGGCTGACCTTCGAACGCCTTTCGGCCACCAAAAAGGCCTTTATCGAAGCCGAGGCCTACGGCCTGCTGGAATTCATCGAGACCAACTACAACCTGGACATGGTGGCGGGGCACCGGCAGGCCAAAGCGCTGCTACGGGCGGCCGCCGAAGCGTTGCGACAGGGGCGCTACGACGTGCTTCCCATGGGCTATCTGGTGACCGGTCCGGTCGGCACCGGCAAGACGTTCCTGATCACCTGCTTCGCCAGCGAGATCGGCATCCCCATGGTCCGCTTCAAGAACTTTCGTTCTCAGTGGCAGGGCGTGACCGAGGGCAACCTGGAAAAAATCCTGAACCTGCTGGAAGCCATGACGCCGGTGGCTGTCATGATCGACGAAGCCGATGCGGCGCTGGGCCATCGGGAAGCCGAGGGCGACTCGGGCGTCTCGAAGCGCGTATTTGCCCAGATTGCTTCGTTCATGAGCAACCCGGCCCACCGGGGACGCATCCTGTTTTTCCTGCTGACGGCCCGCCCCGATCTGATGCCGGTCGACCTGAAACGCCAGGGCCGCGCTGAAGAACATATCGCCCTGTTCTACCCCGACACCCGGGAAGAGCGCGACGAACTGCTTCAGGTAATGCTCCGACGTACGGGCATCGAGCTGTCGCTGGACGAAGTGCCGGACGTGCTGCGCAACGGCGAGCGGTCGTTCAGCGGTGCCGAGCTGGAAGCGCTGCTGACACGGGCCAGATTCCGGGCGGCCGCCCGGGGACTGGCACAGGTCACGCCGGAATTGCTCCAGGAGGTGGTGGACGACTTTCTGCCGCCCACCTACCCCCTGGAGATCGAACTGCAGACGCTGGTTGCCGCACTGGAATGCACCAGCCGCATGCTGCTTCCCGAATCCCTGCGCAACATGGATCGGGAAGCCATGGTCGCGCGCGTAGAGACGCTCAAGCAGCTGCTGCAAATGCGCTGATTATTGCTGCTGCCCTTCGCTGCCGTTCGTGGTCTCCTTCTTCCGACTGCGGCGACGGCGCGTCGTCTGCACAGGCTCCACCTGTTCACCCAGCAGCTTCAGGTACAGGTCGTAGCTGATGAGCACCGCGTAGGGCTCGTTGTTTTTCTGAATCAGAATACCCCGTTCGATATTTTTGGCGTGCTCCACCAGCTCGGATGTCTTCGAGCGCAGTTCCGTGATCGTAGCAACCGCCTCAATTCCTTTCGTGCTATACATGGCACACTCCTGTTGGTTTGTTTAAATAAAGAAGACGCAACGCTAACGAGTCAGAAATTCAGAAGTTTCTCATCAAATTCTCTCCTTTACCGAGAACACCAAAGCGCACAATTTTACGAAGGTAAAAAATTGCCTTTGCCTGTTATTTTGGCGGCATGCCATACAAATTTTCACGCACAAGCACCGAAGTTTTTCGCTGCTATGGAAAAAAAGAAGGACGGACATTATCTTTGACCCAACAGTGTTCACGGACAGTCTGGACCGATGGAACCCCGACCTCTGTTTCTGTTTGCCCTCCTATTGGTGACGCTTCCCGTTAACCTCAACGCGCAACAGCCTTCCGGGCAACAGGCCTCCACCCGAAATGACATCCCGACCATCACCCGGACCTACGCCATCACCAACGCCCGCATCGTGGTGGCGCCGGGCCAGGAAATTCCCCGGGGCACGGTGGTGCTCCGCAACGGCGTGATCGAGGCGGTCGGCCCGGACGTGCCGGTACCCACCGACGCCTGGGTGCTCGAAGGCGATTCGCTGGTGGTCTACGCCGGCTTCATCGACGGCCTCTCCCATGCAGGCGTGCCGGCACCACGCCGCGACGAAAATCAACAGGAAGAACGCCGCCGTGTGCAGAATCCGGGCGATCCGCCTCCCGAGCTGGCCGGACTGACCCCGGAGCGCGACGTGCGCACGTTGCTGAAGCCCGACGACGCCTCCGTGGAAAAGCTGCGCCGCGTGGGCTTCACCATGGCCCATGTTGTGCCCCGCGGCCGCATGCTGCCGGGCCAGGGTGCCCTGATCTTTCTGCGCGGTCAGACCCCGGCCGAAATGGTCTACCGGGGCGAGATGTCGCTATTTGCCCAGCTCGAACCGGCCCAGGGGGTCTATCCGGCCACCGACATGGCCGTGCTGGCCCGCTTCCGCCAGCTCTATCGCGAAGCGGCCCGCCGTCGCCAGCATGCGACGCTCTACGCCGGCGATCCGCGCGGCCTGGAGCCTCCCCCCTACGATCCGGTCCACGCCGCCTTCTTCCCGGTGCTGGAAAAACGACAGCCGGTTTTCTTCTACACCGAAGATGCCCTGGACATCCACCGGGTGCTGGCCCTGCAACAACAGCTTGACTTTCCGCTGCGGCTGGCCGGACTTGCCCAGAGCTTCGACGTGCTGGGAAAACTCAAACAGGCAAATATTCCGCTATTTCTGACGCTGGATTTGCCGGAGGCCCCCAAAGACACCAGCAAACTCGGCAAACTGTCGGACGATTCGCTGGCTGCTCGGTATCATACGTATTTGCACGTATCCAGCTATCGTGATGTGCCGGCGGAAATCGAGAATCTGAAAGCACGTCAGGCAAAAGAACGCATCAAATACTATGAAACTGCGGCGCGCCTGCACGAAGCCGGTCTGCGCTTTGGCTTCAGCACGCGCGATGCCGATCCGGACAAAATTCTGGGCAACCTGCGCACCATGATCAAATACGGGCTGCCCGAAGAAGCGGCGCTGGCGGCGTTGACGATCGATGCGGCCCGCCTGCTCGGGATCGAGCGCGCTGCGGGCACGGTCGAGGTCGGCAAACTGGCCAACCTGGTGGTAACGACCGGACCGCTCTTCGACGAAAAGACGCGCATCCGCTACGTGTTCGTGGCCGGCGAGCTGTTCGAAATCAAGGAACCGGCCCGGCGTCCGCGTGCGCGAGAGGAGGGTGCCCCCCCGGCCCGCGCCGACGGCACCTGGTCCTGCACGGTGGACTCGCCGGAAGGCTCCGTTGACACGACGCTGCGCATCGAGGGACAATCCGGCACGCTTTCCAGTAGCGCCATCCCTCAGGAACTCCCGCTGGAAAACCTGACGCTGGAGGGTTCGCAGCTTTCCTTCAGTGTCACAACCAACGCCTACGGGCGCGTCAATGCGCGGCTGACGCTCAGCGGCGATGCGGCCGAAGGCACCATCGACGTGCCCGGCGTCGGCGGCCTGCCCATGCGCTGCACCCGTACTTCCGGACCTGAACGCTAACCCTGCCTGTGGCCATGTTTCGCGCCTATCTACTTGCCTGCTGTCTGCTGCTGGGCCTGATCACAACGGCCCATGCCCAGCGGAAAGGCGATCTGTTCATCCGCAACGGGACGGTACTGACCGTCACCAACGGCACGCTGGAAAACACGGATATCCTCATCCGCAACGGCAAGATTGCAGCCATCGGACAGAATCTGAAAGTGCCCGAGGGCGTCGAGGTGATCGATGCAACCGGTATGTACGTCATGCCGGGGATCATCGACGCCCACTCGCACATCGCCATCTCCAACGTGAACGAGGCCACCAACCCGGTAACGGCCGAAGTCAGCGTAGGCGATGTGCTGAACCCCTACGACATCCGCCTCTACCGGGCGCTGGCCGGCGGCGTGACCATCTCACACGTCATGCATGGCTCGGCCAACGTCATCGGTGGTCAGAACGAAACGATCAGGCACCGCTACGGCGAAACCGATCCGGACGCCCTCCGCATGGAAGGCGCCCCCCGGACCATCAAGTTCGCCCTCGGCGAAAACCCCACGCGCGTGCACGGACGCGGGCACAACGTTCCTCCCCTGTCTCGCATGGGCGTGGAGTTCATCATCCGGGACGCCTTCCACAAAGCCCGGCGCTACATGGAGGCCTGGGATCGCTACGAGCAGGAACGCAAGCGCAACCCGCGCGCCGTGCCGCCGCCCTACAACGAACGCCTGGAGGTGCTGGCCGACATCCTTCGCGGTAACATTCTCATTCACTGCCACTCTTACCGCGCCGACGAAATCCTCATGCTGATGCGCGTGCTGAAAGACTTCGGCATCCAGCGCGTGGTCTTCCAGCACGCCAACGAAGCCTTCAAGGTGGCGCCCGAGCTGGCCGCCTTCGGGGCCATGGCTTCGGTCTTTTCGGACTGGTGGGCCTACAAGTTCGAGGTGTACTACTCCACGGCCTATAACGCGGCCATCCTGACCCGCAATGGCGTGATCACCTCGATCAATTCGGACTCGCCGGAACTGAACCGGCACCTGTACCACGAGGCGGCCAAGACCATGAAATACGGCGGGCTGACCGAAGATGAGGCGCTGGCGCTCATCACGATCAACCCGGCCCGCCAGCTCGGCATCGAAGACCGCGTCGGCTCCATCGAGGTGGGCAAAGACGCCGATCTGGCCATCTTCAGCGCCCACCCGCTCTCAATCTACGCGGTCTGCAAGAAAACCATCGTGGACGGGATCGTCCGGTTCGATGCCGACCGCGACCCCGACGATATGCGCCTCCAGGTGGATCCCGAACGCCCTGTGGAGCTGGCCATCCACTGGGGCGACCACCAGCACGGCCATCGCTGCCTGGAAGGCATTGATCTGATCGAGTTTCTCACCGAAACGCTACAGTCCGAGTGGCAATGAAACGCTTGCTTTTGCTCTGGATCATCGGCTGGCTGTTGAGCCTGCCGGCCGCACAGGCTACCGACGTGCCGAAAGCTCGCCGGGGCGTCTTCGCCCTGACGAACGCCCGCATCGTCACCGTCACACAGGGCGTCATCGAACGCGGCACGCTGATCATTCGCGAGGACCGCATCGTGGCCATCGGAACGGACGTAGCAATCCCGCCCGACGCAGAAGTCATCGACTGCACCGGGCTGGAGATCTATCCCGGCTTCATCGACAGCGGCACCCATCTGGGGCTGATCGAAATCGGCTCGCTGCCGGAAACGCGCGACTATCGGGAGCTGGGCGACCTGACGCCTCAGGTGGATGCGTTGACGGCCGTCAACCCGAACTCGGTGCTCATTCCCGTCAACCGCGTCAACGGCGTCACCACGGTCATCACCGAGCCCGAAGGCGGTCTGTTGCCGGGCAAGGCCGCCCTGATCAACCTGTTCGGCTACACGCCCGAGCAGATGCACGTGGGCGGCGTGCGCCTGATGGTGCTCGACTTCCCGTCCAAAGGACGGCGCGGTCCCTGGGATCGGCGCAAGCCGGAAGACATCGAAAAAGCCTTCCGCGAGGCGATGGACAAGCTGAACGAAGTCTGGGACCGCGCCGAACGCTACGCCCGGATCGACTCGGCCTACCGTGCCAACCCGGAGAAGAACCCGAAGCCCCTTTACGTACCGGAAATGCAGGCGCTGCTGCCCGTCATCCGGGGCGAAATGCCGCTCATGATCAAGGTGGACCTGGCGCCCGACATTCTGGAAGCCATCCAGTGGGTCAAAAAACGGGGCCTGAAGCGCGTGGTCTTCAGCGGCGTGGCCGAGGGCTGGCGCGTGGCCGACAAGATCGCCGAGGCCGGCATTCCCTGTCTGGTCGGTCCCGTGCTCTCGCTGCCCACGCGGGAGTCCGACCGCTACGACAAAGCCTACGCCAATGCGGGCCTGCTGCACGCGGCCGGCGTCAAGATTGCCATCCGCACAGGCGAGGCGGAAAACGTGCGCAACCTGCCCTACCATGCCGGCTTTGCGGCCGCCTACGGACTGGGTCGCGAGACCGCGCTCCGCGCCGTCACCATCAACCCGGCCGAAATTTTCGGGGTGGACGATCTGATCGGGTCTCTGGAAGTGGGTAAAAAAGCCAACCTGTTCGTGACCGACGGGGATCCGTTTGAACCGAAGACGCAGGTGCGGTACGTGTTTATCGACGGGTATCTGATTCCGATGGACAACCGCCAGCTCAGGCTTTATCAAGAATTCCTCCATCGGCAGCCGGGCCTCGAACTGCACCCGGCTACCCACTGACGGGCGTTCCGAAAAAAGCAGCGAGCTTACCTGCGCTCACAGCAGGTGAAAGACCGCATACACCAGCAGGCCCACGAGCCCGGCACTGATCGTCAGAAACCGGATGGCCTGGTCGATACGGTACCGCATAACTCCTTGTTTTTTAATCACACATGGCAGAGCAAGGCGGGGCAAGGAATATACCGGGGTTCGCCATGAAATTTCACCGGCTCAAAAGGAAACAAAAGCGCTTTTATTTTGCGCTTCTGGCGCAGTGGTTACGTTTTGACTCATCCAGAGGTAACGTTAGATCCCAAATTACCCGCGGCTTCTGTTATTTTCGTGCAAAGAAAAACAGCTGGTGCTGGTCGCTTGCGCTGATCCTGCTGGTCCAGGTAGTCCGGGCGCAGGTGGGCAACATCCCCCGCCCCTACCGGGCTTATCACGGGCTGGTGGTTTCGGCGCGTCCGGAGGCTTCCGAGGCCGGACTGGAGATGCTCCGACGCGGCGGTAATGCGATCGACGCCGCGGTGGCCACCGGCTTTGCGCTGGCCGTGGTGCATCCTGTGGCCGGCAACATCGGGGGCGGCGGCTTCATGGTGATTCGCTTCGCCGACGGCCGCACCACCACAATCGACTTCCGCGAGACGGCCCCGCAGGCGGCCACCCGCGACATGTTTCTGGATAAAAACGGGCAGTTCGTGCCCGAACGCAGCCAGCAGGGCTACCTGGCCTCCGGCGTGCCCGGCTCGGTGGCCGGCCTGCTCCTGGCCCATGAGAAGTACGGTCGCCTTTCTCGCGCCGAGGTGCTGGAACCGGCCATCCGCCTGGCCGAAGAGGGCTTCCGCCTCACCCGCGAGCAGGCCGCCCGCTTCAACGCCTTCCGCGAAGCCTTTTCGCGCTACCCCTCCACCCGGAAGTATTTCGTAAAAGACACGCCTTTCCGGGAAGGCGAGCTGTTCGTGCAGAAAGACCTGGCCCGCACGCTCCGGCGCATCCAGCAATACGGTGCCGCCGACTTCTACCGGGGCGAGACGGCCGATCTGATCGTGGCCGAAATGCGGCGAGGGGGCGGCCTGATCACGCACGCAGACCTGGCATCCTACCGGGCGATTGAACGCCCACCGGTCGTCGGTACCTATCGGGGGTATCGGATCATTTCAATGGGACCGCCATCTTCCGGTGGGATCGGTCTGATCCAGCTCCTCAATGCCGTCGAGCCCTACGACATTGCGGAGATGGGCTTCGGCAGCAGCGCCACCATTCACCTGATGGCCGAGGCCATGCGCCGCGTCTATGCCGACCGTGCGCAGTGGCTGGGCGATCCAGACTTTGTGAAGGTCCCCGTGCAGGGGCTGATCAGCAAGGAATACATGCGCCGGCGCATGGCCGACTTCAACCCCTATCGCGCCGACACCAGCCAGCGCATCACGCACGGCGACCCGTGGGCCTTCGAGTCGCGGGAGACCACGCACTATTCGGTGGTCGACGACGAAGGCAATGCGGTCAGCGTGACCACCACGATCAACGGCGCCTACGGCTCGCTCGTGGTGGTCGATGGCGCCGGATTTTTCCTGAACAATGAGATGGACGACTTCAGCGCCGCGCCCGGCGTGCCCAACATGTTCGGGCTGGTGGGCTCCGAGGCCAACGCCATCGCGCCGGGCAAGCGCATGCTCTCGTCCATGACGCCCACCATCGTCGAAGATCCGGAAGGCCGGCTCTTTCTGGTGCTGGGGACGCCGGGCGGTTCGACGATCATCACCACGGTCTTTCAGCTCGTGCTGAACGTGATCGACCACGGGATGAACATCCAGCAGGCCGTGCTGGCCCCGCGCATCCACCACCAGTGGCTCCCCGATGTGCTCTATTACGAACGCCGGGGCCTGCCGCGCGACGTGGTCGAAAACCTGAAGCGACGGGGCTGGAAGGTGGTCGAACGCGACGGCACCAGCGGTCGGGCACACGCCATCCAGGTGGTCTATGGACCGGACGAACTGGCACCCCTGCCCGACGTGACCCGGGTTTATCTGGCGGGCGTCGATCCGCGCGGCGAAGGGGGCGCGGCCGGCTATTGAACTACCACTCGTTCTCCTCCTTCGTCACGCCCATCTCGACGGGCACCGGATAGTCGGCCGTGAAGCAGGCGTTGCAGTAGTCCAGCCCATTGGGATGGGCCGAGCGAACGGCCTTCATCAGGCCTTCGACCGAAAGGTAGGCCAGCGAATCCACGCCCAGCCACTGGCGCATTTCCTCGATGCTGGCAAACTTGTTGGCCAGCAGCTCCTCGGCGCTCGGGAAGTCCATCCCGTAGAAGCACGGGCTGATCACCGGCGGCGAGGCGATCCGGAGATGCACTTCGCGCGCCCCCGCCTGCCGGATCATGTTGACCAGAAAACGCGAGGTCGTGCCGCGCACGATGGAATCGTCCACCACCACCACGATACGATCACGCAGCACCCCTTCGACCGTGTTGAACTTGCACCGGACGCGCATTTCGCGTCGGTCCTGGCCCGGCGCGATGAAGGTGCGCCCAACGTAGTGGTTGCGGATCAGACCGATCTCGTAGCGGCAGCGGTACCCCAGCTTCTGGCATTCGGTGGTGTAGCCCAGCGCGATCGTATTGGAGGAGTCCGGGACCGAGATCACGATCGGCGGCTTGTCGTCCGGACCGACCTCCGGCACGGGGGCCTCGTGCGCAAGCTGCTTGCCCAGCTTACGCCGCACCTTGTCGACCATCTCGCCAAAGACTTTCGAGTCGGGCCGGGCAAAGTAAACGTACTCGAAAATGCACTGGCTGATGCGATAGCGGCGCGGCAGAAAGTAGCGCTCAAACTGCCCCGTCTCGCAGCCTTTCTGATCGATGACCAGAATTTCGCCGGGCTCGATGTCGCGCACGTACTCGGCGCCGATCAGATCGAATGCGCAGGTCTCGCTGGCCACGCAGTAGGCCCAGGAGCCGTCCTCGTTGCGCAGCCGTCCCAGTGCCAGCGGCCGGAAACCGTTCGGATCGCGCACGGCGATCAGGCTGGTGTCGGTCAGGATCAGCAGCGAGAAAGCCCCTTCGAGTTGCGTGAGCGCGTCGATGATCTGGTCGATCTGGCGCTGGCGGCGGCTCTGGGCGATCAGGTGCAGGATGAGTTCGCTATCGCTGGTGGTGAGAAAAAGGGTGCCCCGTTCGCTGAAGGCCTGGCGCAGCTCGCGGGCGTTCGAGAGGTTGCCGTTATGCGCCAGCGCAATGTTGCCATCGCGATAATGCACGACGAACGGCTGAATGTTGGCCGGATTGGTGGCCGAGCCGCTCGTCGAATAGCGGTTGTGTCCGATCCCCGCCCGCCCCAGCAGCTTGGTCTCGAAAATGGACGGATCGTCGAACACGTCAAGCACCAGCCCGAAGCCCTTGTGGACCGGCATGACGGGGCGCTGACGCACCTCGTCGTAAGTGGAAGTCACAATACCGGCCGATTCCTGGCCCCGATGCTGGAGCGCATGCAGGCCGTAGTAGATCAGACGCGCTGCATTGGGGGCATTGTAAACGCCAAAAATACCGCAGTACTCTTTGATTTCACGCATGACCTCGGAGGCCTGATCGCCTGGTTTACCGCGGGGAGGGTCTACAGGAAAATAAAACCGACGGCCAGGGCAATGCCCAGACCGTCCGCCACCAGATCACGATAGCTGAAGCGCCGACTTGGACCCACTTTCCAGTCGTACAGTTCCTTGGCCAGCCCCACGGCGGCCGAGGTGCCGGCCGCCAGCGGCCAGGCCCGACCCGGACGCCAGCCCGCCTTCTGCTCCAGGGCATACTGACTGCTGAGCGTCCAGAGAAAAGAAAACGTCAGATGCTGCACCTTGTCGTAGCCCAGCCACGGATCGACTTTCGCCGTTTCCCTGTTCTCAGGAACAGACCACGGAAGCAGGTCTCTTTCGGCGTTCACCGGCGCATCGGACGCCTGCAGGCAACAACCCAGACCAGCGACCACCAGCAGCCACGTCATGACTCGGCTCCGTTCTTGCGGACGGCCACCGGCGTCGGTTCAACCCGCACCAGCACCTGGCCGATCCGGTGGTTGTCGACCGTCTCCACGCGCAGGTGCAGCGGGCCATACTGCACTTCGTCGCCCGGCTCCGGAATCACCCCGAGCAGGTGAAAGATCAGGCCGCCGAGCGTTTCGAAATCGAACGACTCGGTGTCCAGCTCGATGCCCAGCAGCTCGGCCAGATCGTCCAGGTTCATCCGGGCATCGACCCGGTAGGTGTGTTCGTCGAGCTGCTCGTAAAGGACCGGCTCGGTTTCGTCGTGCTCATCGCGGATGTCGCCCACGATCTCTTCCAGCACGTCCTCCAGCGTTACCAGGCCGGCCGTCCCGCCGTACTCGTCCACCACGATGGCCATGTGCGTTTTGCGCCGCTGGAAGTCGCGCAGCAGATCGTCCAGTCGCTTGCTGAGCGGCACGAACATGGCCGGCCGGGCGATGTCGCGCCAGTTCAGCGGCCGGTCCAGCTCGGCCCGTCCCAGATACGGAAGCAGGTCCTTGGCATAGACGATGCCCAGAATGTTGTCGAGATGCTCGGCGTAAAGCGGCAGGCGCGAGTGGCCGCTGGTGCGGATGCACTCGAGCACTTCACCGAAGGTGGCCGTCTCGGGGATGGCGACAATGTCGAGCCGGCTCACCATGATCTCCCGCACCGTGGTTTCGCCGAACTCCAGGATGGCGGCCAGCAGCTCGCGTTCGTCCTCGCCGAGCATACCGTCCTGCGCCACCTCCAGCGCTTTCAGCTCGTCCGGCGATAGCGGACGCTCCGGTGCACGCAGCCGGCGCTGCACGTGCGCGCTCAGCCGCACCAGCGCGTCGGCCACCGGATAGAGCGCGCGTTGCAGCACCCAGACCACAGCGGCCATGCGTCGGGCGAACGGCTCGGCGTAGCGTCCGGCCAGCAGGCGCGGCGTGATCTCGCCCATAACCAGCAGCACGAGCGCCACCCCCAGCAATTCCACCAGCAGCACAAGCACCGGGGGCCAGTGGACCTGCCACGCCAGCCGCGCCGCCAGCATCACGGCCATCAGGGCCGCGCCCACGTTCGCCAGCGTGTTGAGGAGCTGGAGCGTCACGATCAAATGGCGCGGACGGGCCAGCAGCTCCTGCAGCCGGCGAACGGCCGGATCGGTCGCTTCACCGGCGGCAAGTCCGACCGCTCGCAGCGACAGCAGCGCCGCTTCCGAACCGGACAGCAGCGCCGAAATCAACAAGAACAGCACAAAGAGAACGCCTGCCGTAACGAGCGCTGCCGGCTCTGAAGTCAGCTCAAAAGGAAACGTCAGCAGGTAAAAAACAGCACGAGATGGCGGTGCGTCTGCTTCCAAGGCCGTAGGGGCGTCAGGCCCCGGTTGGTTCAACGCTCAGGTTTCTTTACAATTTAGCACAAAAACCGTCAAAGGCAAGAGATTGACGACGGTCCCGCTTCCGGGTTCCACACGGCTCGTCCGCAATCTGGCGACAAGCACCGTGCCGACTCAGCCCAGATAGCCCCGGAAGACGTTCAGCAGGATGATGAAGATCACCACCGGGCAGACGTACCGGATGAAAAACTGCCACACGCGCACCAGTCCGGGGCCCACCCGGCTGCCCTGCCGCAGCTCTTCGGCCGCCCGATCGGCGCCCCAGACCCATCCCACGAAGATGCTGATCAGCAGCGCGCCCAGCGCCAGCGCCAGGTTGCCCCAGATGGCGTCCATGATGCTCAGAAAGTCGTGCTGTCCGAGCAGGCCGTCCGCCCCGAACAACCAGTCCATGTTGCTCAGTCCCGCCACGGTGCCCTGCGACAGCGCCGACGGCAACCCGATCAGGAACGTCAGGGCGCCCACCACCCAGACCGACCGCTTCCGGCTCCAGCGTCGCTCGTCCACGAAATAGGCAACCACCACCTCCAGCAGCGAGACGGTAGACGTCAGCGCGGCAATCGACAGCAGTAGGAAAAACAGCGCCCCGATCAGATTCCCCAGCGGCAGGGCCTGAAAGATCTCGGGCAGCACGATGAAGACCAGCGCCGGACCGCTGGCCGGATCGTGTCCCGTGGCAAAAACGGCCGGAAAGATCATGAAACCGGCCATCAGCGCAATGAGCGTATCGAAAAGCGCCACGTAGGAGCCGGCCACCACCACGTCTTCATGCCGCGACAGGTAGGAGCCGTAGGTGATCATGGCCCCCATCCCCAGACTGAGCGAAAAGAACGCCTGTCCGAGCGCCGCCACGATCACCTCGCCCGTCACCTTGGAAAAATCCGGCTTCAGGTAGAAAGCCAGGCCCTTTTCGGCGCCGGGCAACGTCACCGAGCGCACGATCAGGACGATCATCAATCCAATCAGCAGCGGCATGAGCACCTTCGACCAGCGCTCGATCCCTTCCTCCACCCCGCCGAAAACCACCAGCATCGTCAGCCCCAGAAATAGCGCAAACAGTGGAATGACGATCCACGGGCTGGCGATGAAGTGCCCGAAGTCCAGGTGTGCAAACAGCAGGTTTTTGAAGATGTAGCCGAACGTCCAGCCCGCAATGACCGCATAGTAGCTCAGGATGAAGACGCCGGTCAGCACGCACAGGCCGCCCACGAGCACCCAGGGCGAGCCGGGGCGGATGGTCCGGATGGCGCCCAGCGGATTTTTCTGAGTGTGTCGTCCCAGCACCAGCTCGGCAAACAGATAGGGCAGGCAGACCAGCGCCACGCAGGCCAGATAAATCACAACAAATGCGGCCCCGCCGCTCTGACCGGTGACATAGGGAAAGCGCCAGAAGTTGCCGAGCCCGACGGCCGAACCGGCGGCCGCCAGAATGAAGCCCACGCGGGAGCCCCACTGGCCCCGCTCTGCACCCGGTGTGGCCATAGGCGTGCGTTCTGTCCGTTGCGTTACAGAATGAACACGGAACGGCGCCAATAACCGGTTTTAACGGCAAAAAATCAAGGCTCACATGCGAATCATGTGGGCCCCGTAGCGCATGGCAAGCGCTTCCTGCGCCTCCTGAATCATCGAAAAGACGATTTTGAGCATTTTGCGCTGCACGCCGCTGAGCTGTTCCGGTACGATGTGATTATCGGGCGGTTGCCCCGCTTCGATCTGGCGCAGCTGATGATCCAGCCGCACCTCGGTCAGCAGGCGATAGGCTTCCTGCAGATTCTGGCAGGTCTGGCGAACCTCGGGAATTCGCTCGGCGGCCGCCTGGAGTCGGTCGAGCGTTCCGGTCGTGCGCAGGTAACCGGCTTCCAGCGCCAGAATGCGGGCCAGATCGACGATGGGCATCAGCCCGCGCAGCTTGATGTCGAAGCCGGGACGCTGCTCGCCGGAACGATCCAGCACAAAACGGCGGAAAAACGAAAGCGGCGGCCGGTTGCGCAGCGCATTGCGCATCATGAACGGCAGAAAACCACGTTCTTCCTGCAGCGCCTGTTGCAGATCGTCCTTGAGCTGCTCGACCAGCTCACCGGCGCCGTAGAGGGCCCGCAGGTCGAAAAAGATCGAAGCGTGCAACAGGGCCTTTTCGTCAGGCTCAAAGATCCAGCGCCGGAACGTGCGCTTCCATCCACTGAGCGCCTGCCGCCATCGGGGGTTGGAGGCCATCATGTCGGCCGGACAGCGCGGGAAGCCCACCTGCTCCAGCGCGTCGTTGGCCCGGCGCGCCAGTTCGCCGAACCACTCCTCGGCCCGGCGTGCCCGCGTTTCGTCGTGCGGATCCGCATAGATGAGCGCGTTGTCCTGATCCGCCTTGAAACTCATTTCCCGGCGCCCTTCGCTGCCCAGCGCCATCCAGACCCACGGCAGCTCCGGCGTCTGGTCGGGCCGCTCTTCCCGCAGTTGCGCTTCGACAAGCTCCAGCACGCGCACCGCCACCCGGTCGCTCAGCTCCGTGCTGATGCGCAGCAGATCGACAGCCGGAGCGCCCTGGTGCCGGAGCTGCCGCAACAGCACGAACGTCTCCTCTCGCAGCGAGGCCAGCACAGCCAGCGAATCGGCCTGCTCGATGCGCTTGATGGTCGCCACCGGATCGTGCCCGCGGGCGTGCGCGATGTCCTGCCCGGAGATGACGCCCACCACCGGGCTTGCAGCCGTGCCGTCTTCGGTGAGCACCAGATGATGAAACCCGTGCCGCGCCATCAGCACCAGCCCTTCCAGGATGGGTGCGTCAGCGGCGATCGTTACCGGCGGCGCACTCATCAACGCCTCGACGGGCATGTCGGGCAGGCGTCCCTCGGCCACCACCTTGTCGCGCAGGTCACTGTTGGTCAGAATACCCACAGGACGCCGCTCGGCGTCCATCACCAGAATGGAGCCGATCCGCTCGGCCCGCATGATCCGGGCGGCTTCCTGCACCGGTGTTTCGGGCGCACATCCGATGGGTGGACGCCGGACCAGCGTGCGCAACGGCGTGTTCAAAAGCAGCGGTGCGCCCACCGCGTCGGCCTGCTCGCGGCGCAGCCGCGCGGAAAATGCGGCCAGATCGTTGTCAAAAAAGGCGGCAAAGGCCCGATTGGAGCGATACACCCGGAAAAAGGCCGCCTCTGGAATCAGCACGCACTGGGTGGGCTCGATGGCCCGCGCCTCATAGGGCAGCGGTCCTTCGCGAAGCAATGCGTAGTGCCCGAACACGGCGCCCTCGTCGCAGCGGTCGATCAGCCGCCCGCTTTCGGTGTCCGTCAGCTGCACCGCTCCGGAAACCACCAGGTACAGGTAGCGGGGATGTGCGGGCACCACGCCCTGCGCCAGGATTTCCGTACCGGGCTCGTAGAAGGCCAGCAGCGCTTCGTCGAAAAGCTGGCGTCGCTCGGCGCCCGAAAGGACGTTGAACGGCGGGCTGTCGTCGAGCAGTTCTTCCAGGTGATCCAGGCTGACGGTTTCGCCTTCCATAGATTTCAGAGCGTTGTGAGCACCGGCTCGGGCACCGCCAGCACGGCCGGTCGCCAGCCACGCACGGCGTTGCATACGTAGAGCGCCTCGGCCCGGCGCAGATCGGCCAGCGTTAGCACCCGTTCTTCGACGTCTGGACGCGTGCGCAGCACGTGCTGCCGATAGACGCCGGGCAGCAGCCCGCACGAAACCGGCGGCGTGTAGAGCCGCCCGTCGAGCTGCACGAACAGATTGGTGCGTGAGCCCTCGCAGACTTCATCCCGCGTGTTCAAAAACAACACTTCGTCGAAACCGGCCGCCTTCGCCTGCAGATAGGCCGCTTCATAATGGGCGCGGCGCGTCGTCTTGTGATAGCGCAGCGGATCGGAAGGGTCCAGCCGCTCCCGCGCCACGCAGAGCCGCCAGGGCCGATCCGGCTCCGGTTCCAGCTCGGCGGTGGTCAGCTGCGTCTGCCCCGACACCTCCAGCGTCAGACGCAGCCGCCACACCTTCGCAGGGTCCAGCGCCTGCCGCACCTGCTCCAGCTGGGCCCGTACCCGCCCTTCGTCCAGCGCAAACCCGAAATGCGCGGCGGACCGGCGCAGACGCTCCAGGTGCAGTTCCAGCAGCGGAATGCGCCCCTGTTCGCAGCGCATCGTCTCGATCAGCGCAAACGGCTCGGCGGCCGCCCGCAGAAACTGCCCCTTCAACCAGCACTCCTCGTATTCCGCATCCGGATCGGAGTCCCACACGACCCCGCTGCCCACGCCCATGCGCCCCTCCGATCCGGCCAGCTCCAGCGTGCGAATGGCCACGTTGAACACCGCCTCGCCGTCCGGTGCCGCATAGCCGATCGCGCCACAGTAGACGCCGCGCGGCGTCGGCTCCAGACGCGCGATGTGCTGCATGGCCCGGAGCTTGGGCGCGCCGGTCACGGACCCCGACGGAAACAGCGCCCGGAACAGCTCGGCATAGCCCACCCCGGGCCGAAGCCGTCCCGTCACCGTCGAGGTCATCTGCCAGACCGTCGGATAGGCTTCGACGCGGAAAAGCTCGGAGACCGCCACCGATCCCGGCTCGCAGCAGACCGACAGGTCGTTGCGCAGCAGATCGACGATCATCAGGTTTTCCGCCCGGTTCTTTTCGTCGGTGCGCAACGCCTCGGCCAGCCGGGCATCTTCCTCCGGGAGCGACGAACGCCGCGCCGTGCCTTTCATCGGGCGCGTATAGATCTGTTCGCCGTTGCGCCGGAAGAAAAGCTCTGGCGACAGGCTCAGCACCAACCGCTCGCCCGTGTTGACAAAGGCGGCGTAGGGGACCGGTTGCTGGCGCCGAAGCGCCAGGTAAAACGCGATCGGATCGCCCTCGAAGCGAAAACGCAGGGGCAGCGTGAAGTTGATCTGATAGACTTCGCCTTCCCGGATCAGGGCGCGGATGTGCTGCACGCGCTCGCGATAGGCCTCGCGCGAAAGCGCCAGGTGCAGGTCGCGCACGGCATAATCGCCGGTCTCCCCCGCCAGCGCGGCCGTACTGGCCGGTGCCAGCGCGTGCGGCATTTCGTAGACGCCAAACCAGGCAAGCGGTCCGGTTTCGTCGGGCACCTGAAGCGGCACAGGGGTCAGCGCATAGCCAGCCTCGTAGGCCATGTAGCCGGCCACGTAGTAACCGGCCGCAACGGCACCGTCGAGCGCTCGCAGCAGCGCCGGTACCTGCTCCGGGGTGTCGGCCTGCAGCACCCGGACCGGCCGCATGAACAGCAGGCTCCGGCGGTTCTCTTCGTCCGGCTGGGCGGTGTCGAGCCAGACCGTGCCCGGTAGCAGCAGTGGATGCATACGTCAACTCGTTGCTTTCCGGGCTTGTACGCGGCACCTGCCGTTTTGCCCCCGCACGGCCCCTATGGTTACGATGCCGGCGATTGCGTCCGGCAATGCAGTTGAAAGCGCTCGTAGACAAGCTGGAGAAGCTTTTCGGCCACGGCTTCGGGCAGATCCCGGATCTGAGGACCTCCGATGGCCGGCGCGCCGGCCATGTCCACCTGCAGACTGGCCAGCCCCAGCCGACGCTGAAACAGCGAACGCGTCAGTGAAAAGCTCTGCATTTTCTGATAGGGCAGGCACCAGATGCGGTGCCGGAAAACACCCTGCCGCACGAACAGATATTGCTCCGCCAGCGCGTATCCGTGGCGGCGATACTGCAGCCAGGCCAGCAACGGCGCCCCTATGGGTAGCCCCAGCAGCAGCCAGCGCACTTCGGGCCAGATCCACCCCAGTCCCAGAAGCATGCCCGCCCCGATCAGCAGGTAACGCACGGTGGCGCGGCGGATCATGCGCGGCGAGACGCGCTGCCAGGTCGCAGGAAGCGCGATCGGCCACACATGGGCGGCAATCTGCTGGATCTCAGTCAGCCGCCCGAAAGGCACCAGCGTCTGTACGCCCTGCGTTTCGCGGTCCAGCCCGATCAGCTGCGCCTCCAGCGTATACCAACCGAAGTGCTGCATGAGCGGATTGGTCCGGATGACCAGGGCCTGAATCCGTCGCCGGGGCAGTGCGCTTTCCGCCACGGTAAACAGGCCGCTGCGCCGGTAGAAGCGTTCCCCTTCCTGCCAGAGCTGAAAGCCGTAGAAGCGTACCACATGCACCACGATCCCGGCCATCCAGCCCAGCAGGGCCGCCAGCAGGAGCGTGGCCGTGGTGGCCAGCAGCGGCGCCTGTTCGAAGGCCTCCTGCACCCAGTGCAGCCGCCCGCGCACCACCCAGTCGATCAGGTCCTCGGGCGTCAGGTCCAGGTACTCCATGCCGGAAAACATACCGGCCAGGTACACCAGCGAAAAGCGAAATGCCCCGGAGCGCAACAGCTGGCCGGGCGTCATGGCAAACAGCAGCGTGCGTGCCGGTTGCACCGGCTGCTCCGTCACCGGACCGCTCCGAAACGCCCGCACCTGTTCTTTCAGTCGCTGCGCTTCGGCCAGGCTGACGAAAGCGATCTCCCCTTCGGTTTCGGCGCTCCCGGCCGTCTCGATGCGCACGCGGGCCAGCCCCAGCAACCGCGCCAGCAGCGTCCGCTCGATCTGAATGTTCTGAATGCGATCGATCGGAATGCTGCGTCGCCGGTGCGTCAGCACGCCGCTTTCGATGAGCAGTTCGCGCGGCGTCAGCGCATAGCGAAAGCGCAGATAATGCGCCAGAATCAACGGAAAGGCGAGCAGGCCGTACAGCAGCAGGGTGACCAGCGTCCCCTGATCGATCGTCTGGCCCCGAAGCGCCGGCAGCAGCAGAATGACGAGGGCCGGCAGACTCATCAGCAGGCGCACCAGCAGCGTCAGCGGGTGCAGCCGGCGGAATTGCGGGGCTTCGGTCGATGGTTCGGACGCGGGTGAACGTTCCATCAGAGCGTTTCCTCCAGCAGGTACCGCTTGATCTCATCGCGCAGCACCTCGGCCTGTTCCTGGCGCAGGCCGGGTAGCACGACGGCGCTGTGCCGTGTGCCGGCCGTGTGCAGCACGATGCGGGCCAGCCCGAACTCACGCTCGATCAGGTCCTGCGCAATGTCCAGATGCTGCACGCGTCGCAGCGGCACGATCGTGCGCACGCGCACCAGCACCCCCCGCTCCAGCACCAGTTCTTCGGGACCCAGCGCGTAGCGCCAGTAGCGATAGCGCAGCCGGGGCAACCACCAGCTCATCACACCGCCCCCGACCAGCACCAGCCCCAGCAGAGAACCCGGGGGCAACCACCGATCCGGCGCAAACAGATGGGTTACTTCATAGAAAACGACGGGAATCAGCACCAGCAGCGTCCAGAGCAGCAGCTTGATGCGCCAGACGGTACGAATGGCCGGATCCAGCGATTCCATGGGACAAAGGCCGGGTTCCTGCAGCAGTGCTGCTGGTATTCGCCAGAGAAGAAGGAGGTTTCCTTTATGAACCCGGCGCGAGGTGGCGTGCTCGGTAGATCCCGTCCGGCACGTAACGGTTTCCGGAAATCCAGTAAGCGCGATCGGTTGCCAGGACGAGTCGCAGCGGAAGTAGCGGCACACCGGAGCGCCATCGCGTCAGCCGCAGGCTGTCGCCCACGGCATACCCTTCCTTTTCCGGTGTCATGGGATCGTCGGCCCAGAGCGTCAGCGCCGTGCTATGCCCCTCCCAGCGGATCTGTCCGGCACATTGCCCTTCGGGCGTGAAGGCCAGCAACAGGTCGCCCGGGCGCACATCGACACCCCGAAAGGCGTCGGCCGGCAATAGCAACGTAGCATTCCGGCCGGTGCGAAAGGCACAGGTCGGCTGCGCATGGGCGCCGGTCGCCATCAGCAGACCGCACGCCAGCAGCCCGATGCAACGACACCTGCCGGTCATAGCTCAGCCGGCCGCTTCTAACGGATTCAGCCACAGACGGATGAACCCGTCATGCTGCCGCATGGCCATCATCTGCGCCCAGCGCCACGTGCCCGTCCCCGTGCGCACACGCACCCGCCAGCCCCGCGGTGCCGCTACCCCATCCTGCACGCACTGCACGTAATGCAGCGCCAGGTCCAGATCGTGACGATGCACCAGTCCCCACCAGGGATGCCCCAGCAGTCGATGCCGTCCCGGCCCCAGCCAGCCGCTGTAGCCGGGGCTTACCGCGCGGATGATCCCCTCGCGGTCCACCACCAGGGAGACGGGCTCCGTCCGCACCGAAGGGATCGGACGAACCTCCAGAAAAGCCGGCTGCATACCTCCTCCGTTGATCTGAAAACCTGACTGTACGTAATATACCGCCGTGCTTCCGTCCGTGTTACTTCCGAAACGCTCCGGGCGGCTTAAAGAAAAACCTCCTTCTCGGAGTAACTTCCGGCGCATTCAAATAGGTAGAAAAGGCGCAATCCTCTCGCCGGACTTAACTCGGCGCGGTTTCGGTCGATCCCCCTGTCAGACGGACCCGCAACCATACGCTGCCATGAAACAGGTGCCCGGTCGTCCCATGTCGTTCACCTTCGACCACGAAGCCGTTGCCGAGCTGCCGCCGGTGCTTCAGCGCTATGTGCTGGCGCTGAAGCACCGGGTCTGGACGGCCTACCGGAAGGCGGGTTGTCCTTTCGGGGAAACGGACGCGGCCATGCTGCTCTGGTTCGAGTTTCGAAGCCACGCTACGACAAACTGAGGCGTTGCAAATCTTTCCCGTCTACGCTGCAACCGGAGACGCTACCTGTCGTAAGGATCGACGAAAGCAACCCATTTCGTCGATCTCAGGGAGGAGCCATGGCCGAGCCCAGACAGCACTTTGAGACGTTCAAGGTTAAGGGCGGACAGTTGCTCGATCGCATCCGCGAAATCATCGAGGAAGGAAACGCCCGGCGCGTCATTCTGAAAAAGGACGATCGCGTCCTGCTGGAATTTCCGCTCTCGGTGGGGGTCGGCGGTGCGGCGGCCGCCGTGTTGTTTGCGCCGACGCTGGCTGCGGTCGGCGCCATCGCTGCGCTGGTCAGCGACGTGGACGTGATCATCGAGCGGCGCCCCTCACCGCCCCAGGAGCTGCCCCCTGCCGAGCAGCCTTCCGGTGAAAACACGGCGCAATCGCCCGGCAATTGAAAGAATTGAAAGGCAAAAGGCGCCCCGGCCAGCCGGAAACCGGGGCGCCTTTTTTCTCCCCCGCAGCGCCGCTCAGAGGCTGAAGCCGAACACCAGATAGGAGCGCTCCACGCGTGGATTCGGATTCAGGATGTACTGCACGAAAACCGGCAATCCGAACGACTCAGTGATCTGGATGGTGCGCGAGGCCGAGAGGCCCAGATTGACCAGCGCCACGTCGCCCGTGTTGTAGAATCCGCTCTCGCCGGCCACCACGCCCACGGTCAGTCCCATCTCCACCCCGTTGACCACAAACGGAAACTGCCCTTCCAGGTAGATCGAGTGGTCCGGATCGTTATAGGCAAAAATCCGGCAAACAGCGAAAACGGCGCAGTTTCCGGCCCATTGATCTGAAGGAAAGGCTCCAGGTAATGCGCGCCTTCCCCGTTGTCATCGAAATCGAAGAACCTGGGTCCTCCCGGCGCCGGGAAGTAATAGTCCGTTACCCCGATCGAAACGGCCCCGAAGCTCAGGCTCAGGTAAAGGTCGTGCTCGTTGGCACCGGCGCCCGGGGCCGAAATTGCGTAGGAAGCCCACGTGCCCACCGTCAGCGCGCCCACCGAAAGGCTCAGTCCCGGCTGCACGCTCATCGACTCGCCGAAGTCCGTGCCGCGCCAGATGTACCGGCTGACCACATCGGCGCCCAGTTGAACTTCCTGGGCCCGGACCATGGTGGCCAGCAAAAGGGTTCCAAGCAACAGGCTGTGGCGGAGATGCTTCATGGCGTTTTCTATTTTAATTAGTCGTTGTGATTACAATTCCAATTTTATTGAATTGAAAACTTGATATCAATATACTTTTTTAAACAGAAGCGCTTTCTATCATAAATCTTTATGACAACCCTGCTACCCACCTATGCCGATGTCGAGGCGGCTGCCCGGCGCCTGGAAGGCGTCGCACACCGCACGCCGGTCATGCGCAGCCGCACGCTCGATCGTCTGACGAGAGCCACGCTGTTTTTCAAGTGCGAGCATTTTCAGCGCGCTGGCTCGTTCAAATTCCGCGGGGCCTACAATGCGCTGGCCACGCTCCCGGAGGCCGAACGCCGCCGGGGCGTGCTCACCTACTCCTCGGGCAACCACGCCCAGGCGCTGGCGCTGGCCGGACGCCTGCTCGGCGTACGGGTAACGGTGGTCATGCCCCAGAATGCCCCGGAAGTCAAGCGAGCGGCCACGGCCGGCTACGGTGCCGAGATCGTGCTGTACGATCCGGAACAGATCACGCGCGAGGAACTGGGGCGGCGGCTGGCTGCCGAACGGGGCCTGACGATCATTCCGCCCTACGACCATCCGCAGATCGTGGCCGGACAGGGCACGGCGGCCCGGGAGCTGCTGGAAGAAGTAAAGTCGCTCGACGTGCTGCTGGTGCCCTGTGGGGGCGGCGGGCTGCTTTCGGGCTCAGCGCTCAGCGCCCGGGCGCTGGCGCCCCGGTGCCGCGTGATCGGGGTCGAGCCCGAGCGGGCCGACGACGCCACGCGCTCGTTCCGCACCGGACGACTGCACCGCGTGCACAACCCGGACACCATCGCCGACGGCGCCCGCACGCCCTCGCTGGGCGAGGTCACCTTCCCGCTGGTGCGGCAATATGTGGACGACATGGTGACCGTCTCGGAAACGGCCATCCTGCAGGCCATGTACGTGCTCTGGGAGCGGCTCAAGCTGGTGGTCGAACCCACCGGCGCGCTGCCGCTGGCCGCCCTGCTCGAAAACCGGGTGGCCGTCAAGGGCCGGCAGGTCGGACTGATCCTCAGCGGCGGCAACGTCGATCTGCGCCGCGCCGCCACGCTCTTTGCCGAACTGAACCAACCGCCCGAATTGCCCCCCAGCGTATGATTGTCGATCGCCAGATGCTGGACGCGCTGGTTGCGCGCTACGAGCAGCCGGACTTCATCGCCTCCGACCCGATCGCCATCCCACACGCCTTCGACGACGCGCGTGATCAGGAAGTGATCGGGCTGTACGCCGCGTTGCTGGCCTGGGGGCGTCGGTCGATCATTCTGCAAAAGCTGGAAGAACTGTGCGCACGCATGGACTACCGGCCCTATCGTTTCGTGCGCTTTTTCGACCCCGAGCGCGATGCGGAGCGGCTGCGCACGTTTCGGCATCGCACGTTTCAGCCGGAAGATGCGCTCTGGCTGACGCGCAACCTGCAGGCTCTGCTGGCCCGCTACGACACGATTGAACACTTCGTGGCCGCGCACCTGCCGGTCGACGCGCCGGACATCGGTCCGGCCCTCGAGGCGCTGAGCCAGGCACTCTGCGGGCTGCCGGGCACGCCTCCCCGCCTGCGCAAGCACCTGCCCCGTCCCTCTGCGGGTAGCGCCTGCAAACGGCTGGCCCTGTACTTTCGCTGGATGGTGCGGCCCGGACCGGTCGATCTGGGGCTGTGGCGCGCGGTACGCCCGGCGCAGCTGGTACTGCCGCTGGACGTGCACGTCGGACGCCAGGCGCGGGCCTGGGGACTGCTCCGGCGTAAAGCCAACGACTGGAAAGCGGTGCAGGAGCTGACGGCCGTCTGTCGCCGCTTCTGTCCGGACGATCCGGTGCGTTACGACTTTGCGCTGTTCGGCGCGGCGCTGTTGAGAGCTTCCTCGGAGGCCAGCTCCTCGCCGACGGCCCGGTAGGCCCGGTTGTAGTAAAGCAGCGGCGGCCCGTCGGCAAACGTCTCGACGTCCACCACTTCACCGACAAAAATCGTGTGGTCGCCGGCCTCCAGGGTGCGGTACGGGCGGCAATGCAGCACGGCCAGCACGCCTTCCAGCAGGGGGGTACCCTCGGGGTGCAACCGGTAAGCCAGCCCTTCGAACTGCTCCGCCCCGCTCAGACCGGGCTCGGCAAAACGCCGGCTGAGCGCCACCTGCTCGGTCCCCAGAATATGCACGGCAAAATGACGGGCCTCGAGCAGCAGAGGGTGCATACGCGCCTGCCGCGCCACATTGAACGAAATGAGCGGCGGACTCAGCGAAACGCTGGTAAACGAGCCGATCGTAATACCCCGCATTTCACCGCGGGCGGCCGCCGTGACCACGGTCACGGGCGACGGCACCCGCCGCATCACCTGTCGCAGGGCTTCTCCAAGAACTGGTGCGGTCACGTGAGGCATCAACGGAAAGCGTCCTTGAAACGACTGAAGAAGGAGCGGCGCCCCTCTTCAAAGCGTGGCTGGAAGGAAGGCGCATGCCGGAGACGTTCCAGAATCTGCCGTTCTTCGTCGGTCAGCTCCGTGGGCGTCCACACATGAACGCGGACGAACTGGTCGCCCCGTCCCGGTCCGTTCAACTCCGGAAGGCCGCGGCCGCGCATGCGCAGGATCTTACCGGACTGAATGCCCGGATCGATCTGCAGCCGGGCCCGACCGCGCAGCGTAGGCACTTCGACCTCCGTGCCCAGTGCGGCGTCCGGGAAGGAGATGACCAGGTCGTAGTAGATGTCCAGCCCTTCCCGCACGAAGTGTTCATGCGGGAGCTCCTCGATCTCGACGACCAGGTCGCCGGGCGGCCCCCCTTTGACGCCCGCATGGCCAGCCCCTCGGATGGTCAGGTAGTGGCCCTCGAGCGCGCCGGGTGGAATCGTCACCCGGATCGTCTCCTCGCTCATGCGGCGGCCACTACCGCCGCAGTCCGGACACCGGTTGCGCAGAATGCGTCCGGAGCCGCCGCAGTGCGGGCACGTCTGGATGTTGATGAACTGTCCGAAAATGGAACGCGACACCTGGCGCAGCTCGCCCGCTCCCCGGCAGGTGGGGCAGGTCGTATAGCCGGCCGTTCCGCCTTCGGCACCGGTGCCGTTGCAGGTGGCGCAGGGCACGTATTTGCGAACGGTGACTTCTTTCTCCGTGCCCTCGGCGATCTCCTCAAGCGTCAGCTGCACCTTGACGTGGACGTCCCCACCAGCGCGACCATGTGCTTCCCGGCGCGTGCGGCGGCGTCCACCGCCGAAGACCTCTTCGAAGACGGAGCCCGAGGCGCCGAAAATGTCGTGGAAGGCGCTGAAGATGTCGTTCAGGTCCTCAAAAGGTCCCCCTTCCGGCATGCCGTTGCCCCGCACACCGGCATGGCCGTAGCGGTCGTAGCGCCGCCGCTTTTCGGGATCCGAAAGGACCTCGTAGGCTTCGGCGATCTCTTTAAAGCGCGCCTCTGCCTCTTTGTCGCCGGGATTGCGGTCGGGGTGGTACTGGAGCGCCAGCTTGCGATAGGCTCGCTTGATTTCTTCCTGGGTGGCGTTGCGATCCACCCCGAGCACCTCGTAGTAGTCGCGCATAGATCAGGGCCTTCCGTTCAGGCCTGGCGGTTTCCGTCGGGCGGAGCCGCCACGACGACCCGGCTGTGCCGGAGCACGCGCTCGCCCATCCGGTACCCCTTCTGCACTTCCTGCAGGACCGTTCCGGGCGTCACGCCCTCCGGCGCCGGCTGCTGCATCATGGCTTCGTGCAGGGCCGGATCGAAGGGCTGCCCCACCGCCTCGATGGGCTCCACGCCCAGGCGGGCCAGCTCGGTCAGAAACTTCTGGTGGACCAGTTCGACGCCCTCACGCAGCTTGTGGTAGGCAGCGCCCGGATCCTGCGTTTCGGCCTGGCGCGCCGCCTCCAGCGAACGCTCCAGATCGTCCAGTACCTCCAGCAACGGACGAATCGCCAGCGCTTTGCCCATCTCCAGCAGTTGCCGCTTTTCCTGCTCGACGCGCCGGCGGTAGTTCTGCAATTCGGCCGCCGTGCGCAGGAACTTGTCCTGCACCTGCGCCAGTTCGGCCTCCAGTTGTTCGATACGGGCTACCAGATCGTTTTCCTCCTCCGCCGGCGTCTCCGAAGCGGTAGCTTCCGCTTCGGGCGTCGGCGTGTTTTCCGTTTCGTTTACCTGTTCCGCGTTCGGTGTGGTTTTCATTTCCTCCGCCATGGTCTTCGTCGCTTCGTTTCGCTCCCCACCGGTTCAGTTGACGGTTTCATCGATCGGACGGCTCAGAAGCCGGGCCATCTCCTGCACCAGCGCCAGCACGCGCCGGTAGTCCATACGGGTAGGCCCGATCACTCCGATGGTTCCCACGGCATCGCCCAGGCGATAGCGTGCCGTGACGATCGAGAATCTTTCTACCTTTTCGTCCTGATTTTCGCGTCCGATCGACACCTGGGCGCGGCCTACTTCAACGTCATCGGACGTGTCGGTTCCCTCCAGCAGCCGCACCAGCTCCTCCTCGTCTTCCAGCAGCAGAAAGAGATTACGCAGCTCTTCCGGCTGCTGAAATTCCGGCTGGCCCATGATGTACTGGGTGCCGCCGAAGCGTACGCGGCCTTCGCTGGGTTCGCTGAAAAGCACAGGCGCTTCGGTCATTACCAGTTGTACCAGGCCGGTTCGATCTTCCAGATCACGCAGGCGTTGATGGCAGCTCTGTCGGATCGCGGCCAGCGTGAGTCCGGCCAGCCGCTCGTTGAGCAGGGCCACGACCAGCTCCAGATCGCGACGGCTCAGCTCCGAGGTCAATTCCACGAGGATCGTGCGCACCAGGCCGCCCCGCACGCTGAGCACGAACATGGCCCGCGTGGACGAAAGCGGCACCACTTCGAGCCGCTCCAGCACGCCGGTCGAGAGCCGGGGCGTCAGCACCACGCCCAGCAGCCGGGAAAGCTGGCCGAGCAGGCGCGTGCTCTCCCGCCACAGCTCCTCCGGATCGTTGCCGATCTCCCGCACCTTCTGCTGAAGCAACCGGCGTTCGTCCGGAGCCAGCTCGGGCACGTCCATCAGCACATCGACGAAGGTCCGGTAGCCCAGGTCCGTGGGCACCCGACCGGCCGACGTGTAGGGATGGTCCAGGTAGCCCATTTCCTCCAGATCGCTCATCGTGTTGCGAATGGAGGCCGGGCTCAGGCCAATCGGATACCGCCGGGCCAGAAAGTGCGAGCCCACCGGACCGGCCGTGTCGATGAAGCTCTCGACCACCAGCCGGAGAATCTGCCGCTCCCGCTCGTTCAGCAGCGCGGCCGGATCATCCTTCCGCACCACCCGGTACGGTGGCTTCCGCCGCCGCATCTGTCCCGTCTGCACCTGTCCACGCATATCGTTTTCCACGGAAGTTGACCGCTGATCCGACGCAAATGGTCGTAATTCCAACCGCCTTGCCACAAAGGCGGTTTCCCGCACGGTTTTCGCGATAGCACTTCCAACGATCCCGTAACTTTGCCCGTCGCCCTTTCGTAGCAACCGGCATCGTATCTTTCAGACGATATTTTCCACCAACGGCTTGAAGTCTGCCATGCGGTTTCTTTCCTCGCTGCTGGCCAGCATTCTCGGCACGCTGATCGCCATCGGGCTGGTCTTTCTCTTCCTGTTTCTGTTTCTGATGGGGCTGGCAACGGCCGTCGAACAGCCACCGTCCATTCGCTCGGGCTCGGTGCTGGTGATCCGCCTGAGCGGTCCCATTCCGGAAGTCGTCTCGCCCGATCCGCTCAGCCGCCTGCTGCTGGAAGAGCCGCCCTACGGCCTGCACGATCTGACGCACGCCCTGAAAAAAGCCGCAGCCGACCGGCGCATCGAAGCCGTCTGGCTTCGCCTGCAGAATCCGCAGCTCTCCTGGGCCTCGCTGGAAGAAGTTCGCGCCGCGCTGGTCGATTTACGCGCCAGCGGCAAGCTCCTCATCGCCTCGTGCGAGGACTTCGGCATGGACGAGGCCACCTACTTCCTGGCCAGCGCGGCCGACAGCGTGTTTGCCGGACCGGAGTCGTTCTTCGAGTTCAACGGCTTTTACCTGACGGCCGAATTCTACAAGCGGCTGCTCGACAAGCTGGAAGTCGAAGCCCAGGTGGTGCGGGCCGGTGCCTTCAAGAGTGCCGGCGAACCGTTCGTGCGCGAACATCTCTCCGAAGAAAACCGCCTGCAATTGCAGGCGCTGCTCGACGCCTACAACCGGCGCTTCCTGGAGACGGTGGCCGAAGCCCGCGGGCTTTCGGTGGAGAACGTGAACCGGCTGGCGACCGAGCAGCTGCTGCTCTCTGCCGAGGAAGCCGTGCAGGCCGGATTGCTCGACGGGCTCCGCGACGCCGGCCAGATCGAGCGCATGCTGAAGACGCACCTGGGCTATGGGCCGGACGAAAAGCTGCGGCGCGTCTCGCTCCGCCAGTACGTGCGCGTGCCCGATCGCGAGGCCGGGCTGCCCACCGGCAACGAAGGCGAGATCGCCGTGGTCTACGCCGTGGGGACGATCGTGCCCGGCAAAAGCCAGCAGGAGCCGGTCCCGGTCCCCTTCCTGGGCGGCCGGATGCTCGGGAGCGAAACGCTGATCGCTGCGCTGGAGGAGGCGCGCCAGAGCGACCGGGTGAAGGCCGTGGTGCTGCGCATCAACTCGCCGGGCGGCTCGGCGGCCGCCTCGGAAGCCATGTGGCAGGCGATCCGGCGCACAGCCGAAGAAAAGCCCGTGATCGTCTCGATGGGCGACGTGGCCGCCTCCGGCGGTTACTGGATCAGCACGGCCGCCGATACGATCGTGGCCGACCCGCTGACCATAACGGGCTCGATCGGGGTGATCGGCATTCTGTTCAATGCAGGTGGCCTGTTCGAAAACAAGATCGGCATCACCTACGACCTGCTGCGCACCAGCCCGTACGCCGACATGTTCTCGGGGCTGGTCCCCCCGGAACCCTACGAGATAGAGCGCCTGCAGCAGACCATCATGGCGACCTATCGTACGTTCCTGCAAAAGGTATCGCAAGCCCGAGGACTCCCCGTCGATTCGGTCGATGCCATCGGCGGGGGACGTGTCTGGATCGGCGAAACGGCCCACCGGATCGGTCTGGTGGACGTGCTGGGCGGCCTGGACCGGGCCATTGCCATTGCCGCCGAAAAAGCCGGCCTGGCGCCGGGCACCTATCGGATTCGCGTGCTGCCGCGCCCCCGGATGTTTGCCGAGCGCCTGGCCGAGCAGCTGGAAGCCAGGGCCGTGCAGACCTGGCGCAACCTGACCGCCTCGCCGGCCACCCGGATGCTGGAGGCCTACCGGCCCGCGCTGGAGCGCCTCCGGGTGCTTCACAGCACACCGCTGGCCCGCATGTGGCCCGAGGTGTCCGTCCGCTGATATGATTTCCCGAGCATCATGGTGCATGTAAAAAAGCACGGGCGCACACTGCGGTGCGCCCCTACCAGATAAACGACAGCATTGTAGGGGCGGACCGCTGTGTCCGCCCTATCGTATTCCACCAGATCATGTTCGGCAAATGGGATGTGGCGCCATCATGCCCCGGAGCATCAGCGACCCCATATGAGCTGCTTCGCAACAAAAAAGCGGGGCGACCGGCCGTCCGGTCGCCCCGCTTTCTTTTCGCCGATCGCCTCTCACGGGAAAATGCCCAGCTCCAGATACGACTGGGCCACCTTGTTGATCGCGTCGATGAAAGCGGCTGTGCGGAGGTCCACGCCGTGCTCGCGCCGGATGGCCAGAATCTCCTGATAGGCGTTGATCATGGTCTCCTCCAGCCCGGAGTTGACCAGATCTTCCTCGTCGGCGCCGTGTGCCACTTCCTGCACGAGTTCGACCGGTACCTTCTTGCCGGTCAGGTCTTCGATGACTTCCAGAATGCGGCTGAAGGTGCGCTCCTCAAAGCGCTTGCTGAGCCGCCCGAACCGCACGTGATACAGGTTGCGCAGCCACTCGAAGTAGGAGACCGTTACGCCGCCGGCATTGAGGTACACGTCCGGAATGATCAGCACGCCCTTCTTGAGCAGAATCTCCTCGGCCTCGATGGTTACCGGACCGTTGGCCGCCTCGGCGATGATCTTAGCCTGGATGTGCGGGGCATTTTCCGCCGTAATCTGATTTTCCAGCGCGGCCGGCACGAGAATGTCGCAGGGCAGCTCCAGGGCGTCCTGTGGACGTTCCAGGTTTTTCGCGCCCGGGAAGTTCAGGATCGAGCCGGTGCGTCGCCGGTGCTCCATGACGGATTCCAGGTCGAGGCCGTCCGGATTGTAGATCGCCCCTTCGATTTCGGCCAGGCCTACCAGCACGGCCCCGCCTTCCTGCAGGAATTTGGCCGCATGGTAGCCCACGTTCCCCAGTCCCTGCACGACCACCGTCTTGCCGCCCAGGCCCGGCTGAAGCCCCAGCGCTTTCATATCTTCTTCCACGCTGCAGGCCTCCCGCACGCCGAAGAACACGCCGCGCCCCGTGGCCTCCTTGCGACCACGCACGCCGCCCTGTCCTACCGGCTTGCCGGTCACACAGGCCAGCGCTTCGAGCGGATTGGAAGAGAACGAATTGTACGTATCCAGAATCCAGGCCATCTCGCGGGGGCCGGTCCCGTAGTCCGGCGCGGGCACATCCACGCCGGGGCCGATAAAGTTCTTTTTGAGCAGTTCGTAGGTGTAGCGGCGGGTGATCCGCTCCAGTTCGGCCTCGCTGTACTGGCGCCGGTCGATCTTGACGCCGCCCTTGGCCCCGCCAAACGGCACGTCCACAATGGCGCACTTGTAGGTCATCAGGGCGGCCAGCGCCATCACCTCGTCTTCGTTAACGTTCGGCGCGTACCGGATACCTCCTTTGGTGGGCAGCTTGTGGTGGCTGTGCTCGGCCCGATAGGCCCGGACCACTTCGATCGAGCCGTCGTCCCGCTTGACAGGGAATTCCATCCGGTAGACGCTGTTGCAGGCCTTGATCTGATCGAGCAGCCCTTTGGGATGCTTTGTATGGGCGGCCGCCCGATCGAACATGCGGTTGACCTGTTCCCAGAAGGAATAGGTCCGTTCTTCTACAGGTGCTTCGGCTACTTGCATGGCTGTCTCTGGCTCGTTTGGTAGGTGCCGTACAAATATAGAAGGAAGTTGTCGAATTTGAAAGCGCTTCCGAAGAAAATCTTGCCAAAAAATTTCTCCGGGTCGAACGCGGTGGCGTTCAGGCCAGCGCCTCGCACAGGATTTCCGCCGGGTGCAGCGCCCGCCGCCCCGTCGTACCCTGAATCTGGGCACGGCACGAAGTGCCGGGGGCCGCAATGAGCGTGCCGTCGTCGGCCGCCCGCACGGCCGGCGCCAGCCGCCGCTCGGCCATCTTCAGCGAAATGTCCACGTGTTCCTTTTCGTACCCGAAGGCGCCGGCCATGCCGCAGCAGCTCGTGTCGAGCACTTCGACCGTGTACCCCGGCAGCGACAGCACCCGCGCGGCCGCCTGGGTCCCGACCAGCGCCTTCTGGTGGCAGTGGCCGTGCAGCAGCACCCGCCGCGGCGTGTCGGTCCAGCGCACCCCGTCGAGCCGGCCTTCGTCGGCCAGCCGGGCCACGTACTCCTCGAAGGTGAACACGCTGCGCGCCAGCGCGCGGGCCCGCGGATCGCCCGGCAGCAGGGCGAGCAGTTCGTCGCGAAACGTCAGAATGCAGCTCGGCTCGAGCCCGACGATCGGCCAGCCCTGCTCGACGTAGGGATGCAGGCGTTCGACGGCGTCGAGCACCTGCTGCTGCGCCTCGCTGAGCAATCCCTTGGAGATGAGCGGCCGGCCGCAGCAGGCCCGTTCATCGGGCACCACCACCTGAAGGCCCAGCTTCCAGAAGAACTCGGTGGCCGCCCGGGCGACTTCGGGATGATGATAGTTGTTGAACGTGTCGGCAAAGAGCACGACGGTCGGCCCCTCGAGCGTGCGCTGTTGCCTGCGGAACCAGTGCGTGAACGGCTCGACGGCAAAAGCCGGCAGACGCCGCCGGGCGCTGATGCCCAGCGCTCGGTCCATCACCCAGCGCACGAGCGGGTTGCGCAGGCCGAAGTTGGCCAGCTGGGCCTTCCAGCCGCCTCCGATCCACCGGGCCAGCCGGGGCTGGTGGGCGAACAGCCGCACGCGCAGCGGCACGCCGTTCGCCTCCCAGTACTTGGCCAGCCACTCCGCCTTGATCCGGGCCATATCCACGTTCGACGGGCACTCGGTCTTGCAGCCCTTGCACTGCACGCACAGGTCCATCACTTCGTAGAGCGCCTCGCCCGTCAGTTCTTCGACGGGAAGCGCCCCGGACATCACCGAACGCAGCGCATTGGCCCGTCCGCGCGTCGTGTGCCGCTCGTCGCGCGTGACCATATAGCTCGGGCACATGACGCCGCTTTCCAGCTTACGGCAGGCGCCGTTGCCGTTACACTGCTCGACGGCCCGCGCAAAGCCTCCTTCTTCCGACCAGTCCAGCTCCTCGATCAGTTCGATGGTGTGATAGGTGGGCCCCATGCGCAGGTTTTCCGTCAGCGGGGGCGTGTCAATCACCCGGCCTGGATTGAGCAGGCCGTCCGGGTCGAAGATCTGCTTGAGCCGACGATACACGTCGCAGAGTTCCGGTCCCAGAAACGCCTCGTTGAGCGCGCCCCGCGCGATGCCGTCGCCGTGCTCGGACGAAAGCACCCCGCCGTACTTCTTGACCAGCTCCATGGAGCCGACGGCGATGTCGCGCATTTTTTCCACCTCGCGGGCGTCCTTCGTGTTGATGAAGGGGCGGATGTGCAGGCAGCCCGCCGAAGCGTGCGCGTAGAAGACGGCGCGGGTGTTCGTCTCCTGAAGCAGCCGTTCCAGGTCGGCCACGTAGTCAGCCAGGTGTTCGACGGGCACGGCGGCGTCTTCAATGATCGGGATCGGCTTGTGGTCGCCTTTGACCCCCATCACCAGCCCCACCCCTTCGCTGCGGACATTCCAGACGTTCCGGATGTGCTCGGGCTGAAGGGCCCGCACCACGGCATAACCCTGGCCGGCCCGCCGGAGCGTCGCTTCCAGCACGTCCAGGCGATGCACCAGCTCCTCCTCGCTTTCGCCGAAGTATTCGGTGATGAGCACGGCGCCCGGATCTCCCTGAATGAACGTGGCCAGCAGCGGCGCATAGCCCGGCGCGTGGCGCGTGGCTTCGATGGCCACGCCGTCAAACAGCTCGACGGCCGACGGCTCGGTCTCCAGAATGGTCGTTACGGCACGCAGCGCTTCGTCGCGCGTGTGGAAGTGGACCACGCCCAGCGCCGTCCGCTTCGGACGCGGCACCAGTTTCACGGTCAGTTCGGTCACGACGGCCAGCGTGCCCTCGCTTCCGCAGAGCAGCTGCGCCAGATTGCGTTCGGCCGGGTCCAGCAGGTATTCCAGTCGGTAGCCGCTGTTGCGGCGCCAGTGGCGGGGCGTGTCGCGGGCGATGACGTCGCCTTTTTCGCGCAGCAGGGCGTCCAGCTCGCGATAGAGCCGGCCTTCGGGTCCGTCACGGCGCGTGCGCTCGGCCCAGGCGTCGGCCGAAAGCGGCTCGAAGTGCATGGGCGTACCGTCGGCCAGCAGCGCCTCGACCGCATGCACGTGCCGGATCATGTTGCCGTAGAGAATGGAGTGGGCACCGGTCGAATTGTTGGCGAGCATGCCGCCCAGTGTGGCACGCCCCCCGCTGGCAGGATCGGGTCCCACCATCAGGCCATAGGGCTGCAGCGCCTTGTTGAGCTGCTCCAGCGGGCACCCCGGCTCCACCCGGACCCACCGTTCTTCCGCATTGATTTCCAGGATGCGGTGCAGGCGTGGCGTGAAGTCGATCACCAGCGCTTCGTTGACGGCCTGGCCGGCCAGCGATGAACCGCCGCCGCGCGGCAGTACCGGGATCCCGAACTCCTGCGCCAGCTCCAGCGCGGCCTGCACGTCGTCGGCATGCGCGGGCAGCAGCACACCGACCGGCTCCATCCGGTAGAGGCTGGCATCGGTGGCGTAGAGCGCCCGCGTCATCGGGTCCATGCAGAGCGATCCGCGGAGACGCGGGCGCAGCCGGGCGGCAAACTCTTCCAGGCGTTCGGTCGAAAGGATGGGGCGGGTGGGGCGAACCAGCGTTTCCATGGCGGAATTTCCTGCGTAAAACGAACCGGCTACCTCACAACTCCAGCGGCTCGCCGGAGCGCGGCATCCATACGTTTACTTCGGGATAGAAAAACCGGATGTTGTCGGCCATCCATTCGCGCGCGTCTTCGTCGCCGTGCACCAGGATCACATGGCGGGGCTGAAGGCGCTCGACCAGCCGCAGCAGGTCGCGCCGGTGGCTGTGGCCGCTGAAGCGGAAGCGTGCCACCTCGCAGCGAAGCGGCTGCGGACCGCGCTGTTCGTCGAGCACGATCTCGTCGGCGCCGGCTTCGGCGGCGGCCAGCAGTCGCCCGGCCGGCGAGTCTTCCCGAGCGAATCCTACCAGAAAGATCGCGTGCCGCTCGTCTTCCACCAGCAGCTGCGCCATCCGGTTCGAGAGCGAGCGCTCGAACATCATCCCGCTGCTGAGCACGTAGATGGCCGGCTCGGCCAGCGCCTGTCGCACGGCTTCCAGGCGCCGGGGCAGCCGCCGCTGCTCGACGCGGAACACCTCGAACGACGGATCGAGCCGGGGCGTGACGAAGCGCGTCCGATCATACAGGTCGGCAATGGCCCGCATGGTCCCGGCTGTATAGACGGGCACGTCGGCGGGCAATACCTTTTCCCGCTTGAGTCGGTCGATCACGGCCAGCACTTCCTGGGCCCGCCCGAGCGCAAAGGCCGGCACCAGTACGCTGCCGCCCCGATCCAGCACGCGCCGCACCGCTTCGCCGAAGCGCTCCTCCTCCAGGCGGCGCGTGGTGCGTTCGGCCTCGGGATCGGCTCCGGCCGTCGATTCCAGAATGAGCACATCGACCGGCTCCTCCGGATAGTCGCCCCCCGGAATGATAGCCTGCGCCCGCATGTTCGTGTCGCTCGTGTAGAACACACGCTGGCGACGGCCGTCTTCTTCGTGCGTCAGCAACACGCCGGCCGATCCCAGCACATGGCCGGCATGGTAGAAGCGGGCGCGCACGGGCGAGCGCCCTCGGAGGCCCGTCACGCTGAAGTCCTGTCCCGGCTCGTGCGTCAGGTACAGGTAGCTGTAGCCCTCCAGTTGCTTTTCGTCGAAAAGCGGACCGTAGCTCGAGCGCCCTTCTTGCAGGCGGCGACGTTGCAGGCGGGCTGAGGCGGGCAACAGCAGATCGGCAAGCTGGCGCGTGACGCGCGTCATGTGCACCAGCACGTGCGGAAACTCACGCAGCAGGACCGGCAACGCCCCGATGTGGTCATGATGCGCGTGCGTGACGATGGCGTGATCGATGTACCAGTCCGGGTTGCGGTGGATCAGCTCGAAGCGCGGCAGGCTCTCGGGTCCTTCCTCGTTCGGATCGACCCCCACGTCGAGCACGAGTCCCGTCCCGTCCAGCTTCACGAAATAGCAGTTGGCCCCGATCGCCTCGGTATCACCCAGCGCGACGAAGATCATCTGAGCTCGTGCCTTACCATTAATCGCATGCAACGAAGCAGCTCCCGTTCAAATCGTTTCAGACTGAACGTCCAAACCGGCGCTTGAAATTTTTTGTTTCCCTGTTCGAACGCGCTTCACGTTGGCCGCTGACTGTACCGTTCCAGAAAATGCACGATGCTTTCGATGCCCTGTCGGAAGCGGTCCAGCCCGAAGTGTTCGTCGGGCGAATGGATCGCGTCCGAATTCAACCCGAAGCCCATGAGCACGCTGTCGAGCCCCAGCAGCCGTTTGAAGTCGGCCACGACGGGGATGGAGCCGCCCTCGCGGGTGAAGTAGGGCCGGCGTCCGAACACGCGGGCCATGGCCTCGGCAGCGGCCTGCATGGCCGGATGGCGCGTATCGACCAGCACGGGATGGCCACCGTGCAGCGCCGTGAAGCGCAGTTTGCACGTGGGCGGTGTATGCTGCTCGAAGTAGCGGCGGGTCTTCGCGACGATGTCGTCCGGGTCCTGATCGGGCACCAGGCGCATGGAAATCTTGGCGCCGGCCTTCGCGGGCAGCACGGTTTTGGCGCCCTTGCCCTGGTAGCCGCCCCAGATGCCGTTCACGTCCAGCGTCGGCCGCGCCGTGATCGCCTCCAGGATCGTGTAGCCCTTCTCGGTACGGACGGCCGACACGCCGACCTCCTCCATCCAGGCTTTTTCGTCGAAGGGCAGCTCCCGAAACGTACGCCGTTCCTCCTCGGTCAGGGGCCGCACGTCGTCGTAAAAGCCCGGGATCGTGATCCGGTGGTCTTCGTCGTGCAGCCCGGCGATCAGCCGCGCCAGCACGTTGATCGGATTTTCGACGGCCCCGCCATAGACGCCCGAGTGCAGGTCGCGGGCCGGACCGGTCAGTTCCACCTCCACGTAGGCCAGCCCGCGCAGCCCGTAGGTGATCGAGGGCACCCCCGGCGCGAACATGGCCGTGTCGGAAATGACCACGACGTCGGCCGCCAGCAGTTCGCGATGCGCTTCGATGAAAGGCGCCAGGTGCGTCGAGCCCGACTCCTCCTCCCCTTCCAGCAGGAATTTCAGGTTCACGGGGAGCGTGCCGGCCGTCTTCAGGTAGGCCTCGGCCGCCTTCACATGCATGAAGAGCTGGCCCTTGTCGTCGCAGGCACCCCGCGCATAGAGGTTGCCGTCCCGGATCTCCGGCTCGAAGGGGGGCGACGTCCACAGCTCCAGCGGATCGGGCGGCTGCACGTCGTAGTGGCCGTAGACGAGCACGGTCGGCCGCGTCGCGTCCACCGTGTACTCGGCATAGACGATGGGATGGCCCTCGGTCTCAAAGACTTCCACCTTCGGAAAGCCCAGCTTCCGGAAGTGGTCGGCCAGCCAGTCGGCCGCCCGCCGCACCTCGGGCGCGTAGTCGGGATCGGTGCTGATCGACGGAATGCGCAGCAGGTCTTTCAATTCTTCGACAAACCGCGAAAAATGCGTCTCGACGTAGGATAATGCCTGCTCGGTCATGGTCTCGATGGTCAGGTTCGATGATCGCTGATGTGATACGAGACAACTCCTTCGGAAGTGCCGTTGACCGAAGTTGCACGGGCTTTTCACCGGGAGTTAGCGGAGTGGGCTTGCCTTCAAAACAGATTTTTTTGCTCCTTTTTGTATCAATTTGTTCGGCCATGAGGGCGCGGTCGTCCACATCCCGTCTGCCGGCGCTCCTGTTGAGCGTGGCGCTCCTGATGCCGGTCTTTCCCTGGGCGGCATTACGGGCGCCGCACGCCCACGAGCACGGCGGTTCGATCTGCCACCACATGGCCTGCCCGCACCAGGGTCAGCGTTGCACCTGTCACGGACACGAGGGCACGCCCCTCTGGCAACGCTGCCACGATGACAGCGCGACGCCGAGCGGCCCATCGGCTATGCCGTACGGTCCGTTGCCCTCGGCGCCGGTGATGATCCCACCGGCCTTTACGGCGCCGACGGCGCTGTCGGATACCGCGCCGCCTCCACTTCGACCTGTCGCCGACATTTTCCATCCTCCACGGCGGAAGCCGCTTGCCTGAGGCCGCTACTGAAGGCAGCCTCGGGACGCCCTCTTTCAGGCTTCCGTTTCATCAACCGCTGGAGGATGAACCATGCGCAACGTTCATTTTACGCTGCTGCTCCTGATCTTCGGAATTTCGCTGTCGGCGCGGGCGCAGGCGGTGCTGACCGGCCAGGTGCTCGACGCCGAGACGCGCACGCCGCTGCCCGGTGCGCACGTGCTGATCGACAGCACCGCCCACGCCACCGTTACCAACGCGGCGGGTCTGTTCACGCTGCACCTGCCGCCCGGTCGCTACACGATTTCGGTGCGGTTTGTCGGATACGAGACGACGCGGCAACCGGTCGAACTGGTGGCGGACGATACAGCGTTTGTGCCGATCCTGCTTCGGCCTACCAGTTTCGAACTGGAAGGCATTCAGGTGACGGCCCTGCGGCCGGACCTCTCGCCCACGGCGCAGCTTCAGGAAGCTGCCGTGCGCGAGGCCAATCCGCGGGATGCCGGCGAACTGCTCCGGGCGCTGCCGGGTCTGGCGGCCGTGCGACGCGGACCGCTCGGGCTCGATCCGGTCGTCCGTGGCCTTCGGGAGACCGAGGTGGGCGTTTATCTGGACGGTTCGCGGCTCTTCCCGGCCGGTCCGGCCCGCATGGACTCGCCCATGAGCCACTTCGACCCCACCGTCATCCAGTCGATGGAGGTGGTCAAAGGGCCCTATGCGCTGACCTGGGGTGCCGGTAACCTGAGCGCCATCCGCGTCGAGACGCGCGGCCTCCGCACGCTCGCGCCCGGACGCATGCAGGGGCGCCTGCACGCCGGTTACGACACGAACCTGAACGCCTTCGAAAACGGGCTGCAGCTCGGCTACCGACAGGGCGCCTTCGGCCTGCTGGCGCAAACGGCCTGGCGGCAGGGCGCCGACTACCGGGCCGGCGACGGCTCGACGGTTCCGGCCGACTTCCGCTCGCGCGAGGTGCGCCTGAAGCTCGGCTACCTGCCACGGCCCGACGTCCGGTTCGTCGTAGCCGCCGGCTACCAGGCCCAGCGCGATCTGGACTACCCCGGCCTCATCCTGAACGCCGACTACTTCGACGCCTATACGCTCTCGGCCACCTTCCAGCGCACATTCTCCGATGGCCCCGTGCGCGGGCTGGACGTGCAGGCCTACTACAACGCCGTCGATCACGGCATGGACAACGACGGCAAGCCGACGGCCGAGCCCAACCCCGATCGCATGCCGCCCTTCGCCCTCGACGTGCAGATCGACTCGGGGATCGACGTCGTCGGCGGGCGGCTGGCGCTCAGCCTGGCGCCCGGCTTTGCCGACGAACTGGAGCTCGGCGCCGATGGCTATCACACCTATCGAAATGCCATGCGGTGGATTCGCCGGCGCGATACGGGCATGCTGCTCTTCGAGGATCTGGTCTGGCCGAAGGCACGCATCACGGACGTTGGTCTGTTCGCCCGCCTGACCCACAGCCCGGCCGCCCGCTGGCAGGTGGCTGCCACGGCCCGGCTCGACCTGGTGGACGCCCGCGCCGACACGGCCAGTGCCTTTTTCCTCGAAAACGTCTCCACCGACCTGACGGCCCACGAAGCCAACCTGAGCGGGGCGCTGACCGTGAGCTGGCTGCCCCATCCACGCTGGAGCGTGGCCGTCGGCGTGGGCTCGGCCGTACGCACGGCCGACGCCACCGAGCGCTACTCGGATCGGCTGCCGTCGAGCAAGGCCCAGATGAGCGCCGAGTTCGTCGGCAACCCGGCGCTCCGGCCCGAACGCAGCACGCAGGCCGACCTCTGGCTGGAAACCGCCCATCCGGGCTGGAGCCTGTCGCTGAACCTCTTTGCCCGTCGGCTCGACAACTACATTACCATCGAGCCCACCGACCTACCCAAACGGTTGCCATTGAGCCCGCCCACCGTCTTCCGCTACGTGAACGGCACGGCCACCTTCTACGGCGGCGAGGCCACGCTGGCCATTCGGCTGCCCTACGCGCTGACGCTCACCACCACGGGCAGCTACCTGTGGGGGCAGGACGAGACGCGCGATGAGCCGGCCTTCGGCGTGGCACCGCCTCGCGTGGACCTCGGCCTGCGCTACGAGCCGTCCGCCCGATTCTTCGCCGAAGCCACCCTGCACCAGGTAGCCCGCCAGGATCGCGTGGCTGCCAGTCGCGGCGAGATGCCCACCGACGGCCACACCACGCTGGACCTGAAGGCCGGCCTCCGGCTGCTCCGGCAGTGGCGGCTTCAGATCGGCGTGCAGAACCTGACCGACACGGCCTATGCCGACCACCTGAACGCGAAAAATCCCTTCACCGGCCGGCGCATTCCGGAGCCCGGCCGCGTGTTTTTCCTCGATCTGACGCTGGCGTTCTGATCGAACCCGGCACCAAACGCATTCACGAAGGGCCCCGCCGGAAAAGTGGCGGGGCCTTTTGTTTTGTGCGCTTCCGGCGCAGTGCCGACCCTCATTTTGTCGGTCCCCTTTTGCCCGTCTTTGACCATGGGCATGCATTGCATGATGGCACAATATCCCATGGGCCGCGTAGGGGAAGACACAGCGGTCTGGCGAAAATGCTGTCATTTGCCTGATAAGGGCATACCGCAGTGTTTTCGGCCTGAGGAAGGAGCTGTCCCCGATAGCCGGAAATTGTATCAGACGGAAAAGCCCGTTTCGGTTACCGGTAGCTACAGTTCGCTTTCGTCGCGCCAGCGGCGCAGTCGCCAGGGCGAGAGCGTATCGGGGCGCACCAGCAGAAAGTTGACGTTGCCGCTGCTCCGAAACAGGCTGCCCTGCTCCAGCGTGACCAGCAGGTTGAACGAGCGCACCACGCGGGCCTGTCGGCCGTTGTCGAAGACCTCCTGCAGCAGCACCTGATTCCACTGCAACTGAATGGCACTGGTGGCCAGAAACAGCCGCCGCGTGGCCTCCAGCTCCTGCGAAAACCCCCACTGGCGTTCGACCTGCGCATCGTAATCGTAGAAAACGAACACGAAGGCCGAGTCGAGCAGCGGCTCGTACAGGCTGATGTCGCGCAATTCGTAAGCGGCTTTAAAATTCTGAAAAAAGCCTTCGATCGTGCGCGGATCGCCCATGAGCACGGCGAACGGATCGCCTTCCTCCAGCGCAGGCGCGAACGGATTGCACCCGCCGAGCCCGATCAGCAGCAGTCCGACCAAAAGGAATGGCCGCGTCATGGTCGCCGGTACTTTTCCGAAAAGTACGACACCGACGGCTGGAGAAAAAGCCCGCGCGCTTGTAGATTGCCCCGACACGTAACCCGAACCCTGAACGCCATGGCGCTGGAGATCGATCTGAGCGGACGGGTGGCGCTCGTGACGGGCGCCAGCCGGGGCATCGGCCGGGCGCTGGCCGAAGGGCTGGCACAGGCCGGGGCGACGGTGGCCGTCCACTATCACCACAACCGCGAAGCGGCCGAAGCGCTCGCCGCTCGCCTGGGCCGCGGCGCCCGCGCCTTCGGCGCCGACCTGGCCGACGTGGCCGCCTGCCATCGCCTGTTCGAGGACGTGCTGGCCGCCTACGGCCGACTCGACGTGCTCGTCAACAATGCGGGCGTGGCGATCGGCGCCGAGCTGGACGCTCCCGTCGAAGTCTGGCAGGACGCCTGGCAGCGCACCATGGCCGTCAACCTCCGGGCGCCGGAGTTGCTCTGCCGGCTGGCCATCCGGCAGTTTCTGAAACAGGGCGGCGGCCGCATCATCAACATCGCCTCGCGGGCGGCCTTCCGGGGCGACACGCCCGAATACATGGCCTACGCCGCATCCAAAGGGGGCCTGGTGGCGCTGACGCGCTCGATCGCCCGGAGCCCGAAGCTGGGCCGCGCCGGCATCCGCGCCTTCGTGGTGGCGCCGGGCTTCACGCGCACCGACATGGCGCAGGACTTCATCGGCCGCTACGGCCCCGAAATTGCCCTGGGCGACATTGCGCTGGAGCGGCTGACCGAACCTGAAGACCTGGCGCCCATCGTGGTGCTGCTGGCCAGCGGCCTGGCCGACCATGCCACCGGCTGCACGATCGACGTAAACGCCGGCAGTTACGTCCACTGAAGTGCTCTGCCTGCCATGAGTGAACCGGTCGATCACCTGCTGCACCTGCTGAATCTGGAACGCATCGAAGAAAACATCTTCCGCGGACCGAGCCGCGACATCGGTAGCCCGACCGTGTTCGGGGGACAGGTGCTCGGTCAGGCGCTGCGGGCGGCCGCCTACACGGTGCCGCCCGAGCGCCGGGCGCATTCGCTCCACGCCTACTTCATCCTGCCCGGCGATCCGAACGCGCCCATCGTCTATCTGGTCGAGCGGCTGCGCGACGGCCGGAGCTTCACCACGCGCCGCGTGACGGCCATCCAGCATGGCCGCCCGATTTTCAACCTGTCGGCCTCGTTCCAGGTCGAAGAGCCCGGCGTGGCGCACCAGGATCCCATGCCCGAAGTGCCTCCGCCGGAGGAGCTGATCTCTGAAGCCGAGCTGCGCCGCCAGCTTGCCGAGCAGGTGCCCGAAGTGCTCCGGCCGTTCCTGCTGCACGAACGCCCCATCGAGATTCGTCCGGTCGAACCCGTCAACCTGCTGTTTCCCGAAAAGCGTCCGCCCCGGCGCCATGCCTGGATCCGCGCGGCCGGTACGCTCCCCGACGGTGACCCTGCGCTGCACCAGAGCGTGCTCGCCTACGCTTCGGATTTCGGTTTCATGGGGACGGCCATGCTACCCCACGGCCTGTCGTTCCTGCAACCGCACGTGCAGGCCGCCAGCCTGGATCATGCCATGTGGTTCTACCGGCCGTTCCGCGCCGACGAATGGCTGCTGTTCGCCATGGAAAGCCCGGTGGCGGCCCACGCCCGGGGACTGAACCGCGGCCTGTTCTTCCGACGCGACGGCACGCTCGTGGCCGCCGTCGTCCAGGAAGGCCTCATGCGCATTCGATCGGATTGAGCCATGAAGATCATCTACGACCGCCAGACCGATACGCTGACAATCGTTTTCACCGAAGCGCCTGTGGTCGAAAGCGACGAAGCCGCACCGGGCGTGATTCTGGACTTCGATGCGGCCGGCAATCTGGTAGCCCTGGAGTTGCTGGACGCTTCCCGACGGGTCACGCATCCCCAGCAGGTCACCCTGCAGGTCACGCCAACGCCGACAACGCCGTAGTTTCATCCCACCCGCGCAAAACCCAGCGAGCGCGTGGCGTAGAAGCGCTCGTAGTAGGCGCGGAGCATGGCGTGCTCGGGTGCCTCAAGGTTGGGATCGCGGCGGATCAGCTCGAAGGCGGCCTCACGTGCTTTGATCAGAATCGGCTGGTCCTGCGTGATGTCGGCAATCTTCAGATCGGGTAGTCCGCTCTGGCGCGTGCCGAAAAAGTCGCCGGCTCCGCGGAGCTTCAGGTCCATCTCGCTGATCTTGAAGCCGTCGTCCGTCTCGGCCATCACCCGAAGGCGCTCTTCGGCCTCTGCCGTGCGCCGGTGGTCCACCATCAGGATGCAGTAGCTCTGCTCGGCGCCGCGCCCGACGCGTCCCCGCAGCTGGTGCAGCTGGCTCAGTCCGAACCGCTCGGCGTGCTCGATGATCATCACCGTTGCGTTCGGCACATCGACCCCCACCTCGATCACCGTCGTGGCCACCAGGATGTCGGTCTCGCCGTTTTTGAACCGCTCCATGGCCTCCTCCTTCTCGTAGGGCAGCATGCGGCCATGGATCAGGTCCACACGGTAGGGCCGAAACAGCTCTTTGAGCCGTCGGTAGCCGTTCTCGGCGTCCTGCAGGTCCATTTTTTCGCTTTCCTCGACGAGCGGATAGACCACATAGGCCTGGCGCCCCTGGCGGAGTTGCTCACGGAGAAAGGCGTACACCTCACCCCGACGTTTTTCGGAGCGGATCCAGGTGATGACGGGCTTGCGTCCGGCCGGCCGCTCGTCGATGATCGACACGTCCAGATCGCCGTAGAGCGTCATGGCCAGCGAACGCGGGATCGGCGTGGCCGTCATGAGCAGCATGTGCGGGTTTTCGCCCTTGTTGAACAGCTCGGCCCGCTGCACCACCCCGAAGCGGTGCTGCTCGTCCACAATGGCCAGCCCCAGCCGGTGAAACTGCACGGTCTCCTGAATCACCGCGTGCGTGCCCACGGCCACGTGCGCCCGACCTTCGGCCAGATCGGCCAGGATTTCTTCGCGAAGCGACTTGCGCTGCCCACCCAGCAGCAGCCGCACCTCGACGCCCAGCGGCTCCAGGTAGCGGCGCATGTTCGCGTAATGCTGCTCGGCCAGGATTTCGGTGGGCACCATGAAGGCGCTCTGGTAGCCGTTGTCCACCGCGTGCAGGATGGCCGCCATGGCCACCACGGTCTTGCCGCTCCCCACGTCGCCCTGGATGAGCCGGTTCATCTGCAGGCCCGAGGTGGTGTCGCGGATGATGTCCTCCAGAGCGCGCTTCTGGGCGTTCGTCAGCTCGAATGGCAGGATTTCATTCAGGAAGCGATGAAAGCGCTCGCCGGGTGGTCCGAAGCGGGGTCCGGCCACGGCCTGGCGGATCTGCTTCGTGCGGGCCAGCATGAGCTGGATGAAGAACAGTTCCTCGAACTTGAGCCGCTCGCGGGCCTGTGCCAGCTCGGCCTGACTCCGCGGAAAGTGTACGGCCCGAAGCGCCACGCGGCCGTCCATCAGCCCGTAGCGCGTGCGGATCCATTCGGGAAGGATCTCCGGAAGCTTCAGCCCGTGCTGCTTGAAGAACGTGTACAGGATGCGCCGGAACGTGCGGCTGGTGAGCCCGACTTTTTCCAGCGCGGCACCGCCTGGATACAGAGCGATGATGCGGCCGGTGGCCAGCGCGGCCCCCTCGCCGTCGAGCCGATCGAAGTCCGGATGCGTCATCGAGAACGTGTAGCCGAAGCGCTGCACCTTACCATGAAAGGCCACCCGATCGCCCGGCTTGAAGGCCTTCGCCACCCAGTTCAGGCGGTTGAACCAGACGCACTTCAGGCGGCCGCCGCTCTCGTCCTCCAGGATCAGCTCGAACCGTTTGCGGCCTTTGCCCTCCACCACACCCGCCACGCGCACGGTTCCGACCACCGTCACGGACCCCATGCGCTCGTCCAGCCGCCGAAGCGGCACGATTGTCGTGCGGTCCAGATAGCGCCGCGGGAAGTAGTGCAGCAGATCCCGGACCGTGTGCACGCCCACGCGGGCCAGCGCTTCGGCCCGACGGGGTCCCACGCCGGCCAGGTAGCGCACTTCGGTGGACAGGATGTTCAGATCGGCCACGATCCCGTCTTGCTTTTATACTGCTTAATTTAACGCTTGTAGCGCCTTTCCGCTTGACCACGTGGCGTATTCACACACTTCCGGCAACTTACGTAGCAGGCTCCCGTAGGCTTCCTTAACCATACGACCAAAAAGAGACACCCATGAACAAACTTTATCTACTCCTGGCCGCCTGGCTGCTGGTCGGCCTCCCGACCACCGCGCGTGCCGATCCGGCCCCGACGCCCAACGACACCACAGAGACGCCCTGCCAGACCTACATGGTCCTGATGGCCCTCAACGCACCGGATGCTCATCTGCAACGATGGGGACTTGAGCAGGCGCTTGATCTGGCCCGATGGCGCCACGATACGGCGCTGACGACCCGGATCTTCGACGCCGTGGTTCGCCTCTACGAGCAATCGGTAGATGACCGCCGCATGCTGGCGCTGGCCACCCTGCTCAGCTTCGACGCCGATGAGGCTCGTGCCTACGTGCACGGCCACGCCACCGAGTCGGAACAGCAGGAAGCCCGTGACCGCTGGTTGAAAGAACTCAACGGGCAATGAAAAATTCTGTCTACAAAAAGTACAACCTTTTGTGTAGCCACCTGCAGACCTTGAAAGATCCAGCTTGTGCGGTGGGTCTCCGGTATTTTTCTCACTAAACGGAGACGTATTATGTGGAAACGCTTATCTGGACCCGCGCTGATCTTCCTGATCGGCACCTTCACGCTAACTGCAACAACCGTGGCGCAGGACCGCTTTGCGGACAACGACCCGGACTGGTGGCACCGCGTGGCCATCCAGGCCGTGGCAAACGTCGGCAGCGCGGACATGGAAGTTCAACGCATGGGCCTCGAGAACCTGATTTACCTTATGGTTTTCTATCGAGAACACCTACCTATGGACTACCTGCTGCCGGCGGTCATGACCGCCTATGACCAGGCCCCCAACGAGGTAAACCGGACGCTGGCCCGTGCGGCCCTGATCAGCATCGGGACGCCCAGGGCCATCGCCTATCTGCACGACAACGGTACGCGACGGCAGGAGCAGCTGGCCCGCGTCGAACTGATTCGCGTATTGCAGGACCAGCAAGCCCATGTCAATCGGTTCTGAATCCCGTAAACAATCGTTCCTGCAGGGGTATGGCATCGCCGTGCCCCTGTTTTTTTTTGCTTGCACAACGGAAACTCTCGCTGCACAAGCGCTTTTCTGAAAAGCGTTCCCCGGCAACCACCATTCCCTACCACCATGATTCCGGTACTGCTGAGCATGCTGCTGCTTTTCGGTTTCGGCAAAGACGACATGCCCAGGGTGGGCGACCCGGCCCCCGACTTTGAGGCACAGGCCACCGGCGGCAAGACGATTCGCCTGAGCGACCTGCGCGGCCACTGGGTGGTGCTTTACTTCTATCCCAAGTCGTTCACGCCGGGCTGCACGACGGAGGCCTGCACGTTGCGCGACGCCTACGAAAAGATCCAGTCACTGGGGGCCGTCATTCTGGGCGTGAGCCTCGACGATCTGGAAACCCAGGAACGCTTCAAGGCCGAGTACAAGCTACCCTTCGACCTGATCAGCGACCACGACAAGAAGATCGCGAAGGCCTATGGCGTGCTGGGCATGGGCGGGCTGTACGCGAAGCGCGTCACGTTTCTGATCGATCCGGAAGGCCGCATTGCCCACATTTTCGAGAAGGTCGATCCGGCGCGCCACGATCGCGAAGTGTACGAAACGCTCAAGAAACTCCAGGAAACGGCCAAATCCTGAGCGATCGTCACTATTACAAGACCTTCCTGAAATCTCAGGATGGCTCCCTGTCGGAAGGCCGTCCCTGTGCAAGATACGCCTGCAGGCGCCTCTGCACGGCTGCCTTTACCCGATGGGCTTCCTGGAGGGCTCTGCGCGCCGTCTCCTCATCGACCACCATCTCGCCGGGGTAACGAAACTCCACGCCAAACGGCGTAAGCATTGGAGCGGACGCCAGTTCTTTCTGTAGCGAAGGATCAGCCCGTGCTGCCAGTTCCAGAAGGAACCCGAGGTCATGCGTTTTGGGAAAGGGGATCTGATGACGCACCAGAAAAGCCTTCAGAAACTTCTCGGCGGCCTGCTGCGCATGAAATGCCGTTACAAAATAATCTTCCTGCTCCAGCGCGAGCAGATATTCGGCGGCCCGAAGATCTCCTTCAGCCTTCCGAAGCCATTCGCGCACGAAGTCCCAGACGACCTGCTCACGTGTTCGCTTCATAGAGTACCTTTCCCCAGTGATGGGCGGGATAGGCGAGCCCCCCCACGACGTCTCGGGTCTCTTCGAACGTCTCCGGGCTCATGAAGACAAGCTGCACCGGCACGGGACTAAGCCGGCTGAACTCCCGGGCAACTTTCCACTGCTCACCTTGTGGAGGAGGATTCGCCGTGACCACCAGCAAGTCCAGATCACTCCCTTCGTGGGGTTGCCCGTAGGCATATGAGCCAAAGAGAATAATCTTACGGGGCCGAAATCGTCGGACAATCTGTCGGACGATTTCCGGAAGGTGCTCCAGCACAGCTGCTGTTGTAGCTTCGGCCATCATTAACTGGCCTGCAAAAGCGTGAGGTTGGCTCCAGTATCATCTAGAAAGCCCTGCACAGACTGGCAAACAGCGCACGGGCGCTATACACCTCCGCAAACATTCTAGTGGGCCCGGCAGGATTCGAACCTGCGACCGTCGGATTATGAGTCCGCTGCTCTAACCGCTGAGCTACGGGCCCTGCTTACGGCCTAAAGCAACCGCATTGCCCGTCTTCAGGATCCCAAGAACCACCCCTTCTAATTTTTTAAGCACCGCACCTTGAGCTTCTTCAAAGATCTTATCTTTTCTCCGGATTTCCCTGGAACCCCTTTCATTCAACATAATTTTTTAAGGCAAACAGCCCACTAACCAAACTTATTTCACTAAATTAACCATCAACCTGACAGATTGAATCATGAGCGCGGTAGAACGCATCGATGAGATCGACGTCCGGATCCTGGAACTGCTCCAGGAGCACGGACGCATGAAGCGCAACCGCATCGCCGAAGAGGTGGGCCTGTCGGTCCCCTCGGTCAGCGAGCGCATGCGCAAGCTCGAAGAACGCGGGGTCATCACCGGCTACCATGCCGTGCTGGACCACAAGCGCCTGCACTTCGACATCACGGCCTTCATCCGGGTGATCGTGGACGGCTCCGAATACTATCCGGAGTTCATCCGCCGCGCCTGTGCGCTGGACGAAGTGCTCGAGGTTCACTCCATCACGGGCGAAGGCTCGCACATCCTGAAAGTCCGCACGCGTAACACGACCACGCTCGAACGCCTCCTCTCCCGCATCCAGTCGTGGCCCGGGGTGCACGGTACGGTCACCAGCATCGTGCTGAGCACCTTCAAGGAAACGCGCCGGTTGCCGGTGGTGCCCACCGAACTGGTCCCCGTGGAAGAATTCGAAACTTCCTGAACCCAACCCTCAAACCAACCAGCCGCCCATGAACAAGCTGTTGCTGGATTACAACGTCCTTGCGGCGACCAAGACGCGCCTGACGCTCAACGGGACGCGCGACCAGAAGCCCCTGCCCATGGACATCGAGCGCATCTTCGGCGAGAACGTCTTCTCGCTGGAGGAGATGAAAAACCGGCTCCCCAAGAAGGTCTACGAAAGCCTGGTGGCCACCATCGAAAAAGGGGAGCCGCTCTCGCCGGAGATCGCCGACACCGTGGCGCTGGCCATGAAGGAATGGGCCATCGAAAAGGGCGCCACGCACTTCACGCACTGGTTCCAGCCCCTGACCGGCATGACCGCCGAGAAGCACGAAAGCTTCATCACCCCGAACAAAGGGGGCGGCGCCATTGCCGTGTTTTCGGGGCGGGACCTGATTCAGGGCGAGCCGGACGCCTCCAGCTTTCCCAGCGGTGGCCTGCGCGCCACGTTCGAGGCCCGCGGCTATACGGCCTGGGATCCCACCTCGCCGGCCTTCATCATGGAGAACCCCAACGGGGCCTACCTGGCCATCCCGACGGCCTTCGCCTCGTGGACCGGTGAGGCGCTCGACCACAAGATCCCGCTACTGCGCTCGATGCACGCGCTCGACAAACAGGCCCGGCGTGTGCTCCAGCTCTTCGGCGTCAAGAACGTCCACAAGGTCTACTCCACCGTCGGCAGCGAACAGGAGTACTTCCTGATCGACGAGGAATTCTACTACCGTCGGCCGGACCTGACCACCTGCGGCCGCACGCTCTTCGGTGCCAAGCCGCCGCGCGGCCAGGAGATGGAGGACCACTACTTCGGCTCCATCCCCGAACGCGTGCTGGCTTTCATGCTGGAGGTGGAGAAGGAACTCTACAAGCTGGGCGTGCCGGTCAAGACGCGCCACAACGAGGTGGCTCCGAGCCAGTACGAGATCGCGCCGTTGTTCGAGAATGCCAACCTGGCGGCCGACCACCAGCAACTCGTCATGCAGACGCTCAAGAACGTGGCGCGTCGCTACGGGCTGGTCTGCCTGCTGCACGAGAAGCCGTTCGCCGGCGTCAACGGCTCGGGCAAACACAACAACTGGTCCATGGCCACCGACACGGGCATGAACCTGCTCGACCCGGGCGACAATCCGCACGACAACATGCAGTTCCTGTTCTTCTGCGCGGCCGTCGTGCGGGCCGTCCACAAATATCAGGACCTGCTGCGCATTTCGGTGGCCACGGCCGGCAACGACCACCGACTGGGTGCCAACGAAGCGCCGCCGGCCATCATGAGCGTCTTCCTTGGCGAGCAGCTCGAGGACATCTTCAACCAGCTCGAAAACGGCGGCGTTCGCGGAAGCAAGCAGGGCGGCCTGCTGGGTCTGGGCGTACCGGTGCTGCCGCCGCTGCCGCGCCACGCCGGCGACCGCAACCGCACCTCGCCGTTCGCCTTCACCGGCAACAAGTTCGAGTTCCGGGCCGTCGGCGCCTCCCAGTCGATCTCCTTCCCGAACACGGTGCTCAACACCATCGTGGCCGACGCGCTCGACGAGATGGCCACGATGCTCGAAGAAAAGCTCAAGGCCAGGGGCAAGCGCACGAAGCAGGCTTTCGAGGAGGCCGTCGCCGAAGTGCTCCGCGAGGTCATCCACGAGTCGAAGCCGATCATCTTCAGCGGCGACAACTACTCGTCCGAATGGCACGCCGAGGCCGAGCGGCGCGGCCTGCTCAACCTGCCCAACACGGTGGAGGCGCTCGAACACCTGCTCGACGAAAAGAACGTCCAGCTCTTCGAGCGCCACGGCGTGCTCAGCCGCCGCGAACTCGAAAGCCGCTACGAGATCCTGCTGGACCAGTACACCAAGACGATCAACATCGAGGCCGAAACGGCCGAGTACATCGCGCGCACGATGATCCTGCCGGCCGCGCTCCGCTACCTGCGCGAACTGACCGAGACGCTCGACGAGGCCAAGGATCTGGGCCTGAACGTGGCCGGTGTGCGCGAAACGGCTGAAGAAGTGGCCACGCTCCTTAACGAACTGCGCCAGCGCCTCGATGTGCTGATCGCCGAAAACCAGAAGCGCGGCGAAACGCTCGAGGAGAACGCGCGCCACAAGTGCTACAACGTGCTGCCGGCCATGCAGGCCGTGCGCGAGGTGGCCGACCGACTCGAGCGCGTCGTGCCGCACGAGTACTGGCCCATGCCCACCTACCGTGAAATTCTCTTCGTGAAGTGATTTCGCGGCCGTTGCGGTTCGGCAGGCCCGCGTCGATCCGGCGCGGGCCTGTTTTTTTCGACGCAGATTGTTCCTATCTTGCAGCGCAAAGAACCAGGACAGCAGACGTGCGCATGTCTTCGCCGCCTTCGGCTTCGAGCAAACAGGACCGGGCCTTTGTGGCCGAGGCGCTGCAGGGCAACGAGGCAGCCTATCAGGCCCTGATGGACAAGTACCGCCCGGCGCTGCGCCGCCATATTGCCCGGATCGTCCGCGACCCGCGCGATCTGGACGACCTTGTGCAGGAGACCTTCATCAAAGCCTTCACGGCCCTGTCCACCTACTCCACCGAGTACGCCTTCTCGACCTGGCTCTACAAGATCGCCACCAACCACGCCATCGACTACCTGCGCCGCAAGAAACTCAAAACGCTCTCGCTCGACGAACCCATTCAGACGAAAGAGGGCACGCTCGAACGTGAACTGGCCGACACCACCTACTTCCCCGACCGGCACATCGTGGAAGATCAGCGGCGCATGCTGCTGCAGGAAGCCATCAACGCCCTGCCCGAAAAGTACCGGCGCGTCATCGTGATGCGCCACCAGCAGGAAAAATCCTACGAGGAGATCGCCGAGGAGCTGAACCTGCCGCTCGGTACTGTCAAAGCACACATCTTCCGGGCCCGTCGTCTGCTCTACAAATATCTGCGCAGCAAGCGAAGCAGCCTTTGAGCTTTTTTCGTCCTGCACCGCTCCGTTTGTCCCTAACTTTCGGCGTCGCGAAAGTTGCACGCAAGGAAACCTGCCAACCATGATTGCCCGCTATACGCGCCCCGAAATGGCGCAACTCTGGAGCGAGGAGGCGCAATATCAGTCGTGGCTCGAAGTAGAGCTGGCCGCCTGCGAGGCCTGGGCCGAGATCGGCGTCATTCCGAAAGAAGATGTGGAAAAGCTGCGCCGGAACGCCCGTTTCGACATCCGGCGCATTCACGAACTGGAGAAGATCACGCGGCACGACGTGGTGGCCTTCACGCGGGCCGTGAGCGAGTCGCTGGGCGAAGAGCGCCGCTGGGTCCACTACGGCCTCACTTCGTCCGATGTGGTCGATACGGCCTGGTCCTATCGCCTGAAAAAGGCCAACGAGCTGATTCTGGAGGCGCTGGATCACTTTCTGGAGGTGCTGGCGCGGCGGGCCCGCGAGCACAAGTACACGCTGATGATCGGCCGCACGCACGGCGTGCACGCCGAGCCGACCACGTTCGGACTCAAGCTGGCGCTTTTTTACGACATGATGCAGCGCAACCGGGCGCGTTTCGTGGCAGCCGCCGAGGAGATGCGCGTTGGCAAGCTCTCGGGCGCCGTGGGGACGTTCGCCCACATCCCGCCCGAAGTCGAACGCATCACCTGCGAAAAGCTGGGCCTGAAGCCGGCGCCCATCTCCACGCAGGTGCTGGCCCGCGACCGCCATGCCCACTACCTGTCGGTGCTTGCGCTGATCGGCGCTACACTGGAGCAGCTGGCCGTCGAGATCCGGCACCTGCAGCGTAGCGAGGTGCGCGAGGTGGAAGAAGCCTTCGGCAAAGGCCAGAAGGGCTCGTCGGCCATGCCGCACAAGCGCAACCCGATCGCCTCCGAAAACATCACGGGCGTGGCCCGGCTGCTGCGCGGCTACATGATCTCGGCCTACGAGAACGTGGCGCTCTGGCACGAGCGCGACATCTCGCATTCGTCCGTCGAACGCGTCATCCTGCCCGACGCCACCACGCTCGTGCACTATGCGCTGCACCGCTACGCCGGCGTGATCGACACCCTGAAGGTCTATCCGCAACGCATGCGGCGCAACATGGAGCTGACCTTCGGGCTCTACAACAGCCAGCGCCTGCTGCTGATGCTGATCGACAAAGGCCTGAGCCGCGAGGCGGCCTACGACCTGGTGCAACCGGCCGCCATGCAGGCCTGGGACGAAGAGCGGCCGTTCTACGAGATCGTGCGTCAGCATCCGGCCATTACAAAGTACCTCTCGCCGGAAGAAATCGCCGAAGCCTTCAATCCGGAATACCACCTGCGCCACGTGGACGAAATCTTCCGGCGCGTCGGGCTGGAATAGGCCCGATTTTTTAAAGAATCCGACAAACGTTGACGGATTCCCTTGTGCTTCGGTACTTTGGAATGTTTAAGGGTGCACTCGGACATGCAGAGACCGCCATGCTGACCGATTTCCTTCCGCTGTTTATCATGATCGTGCTGGCCGCCGGGCTGGCCTTTTCGCTGCTCAAGCTGGCCGAGATCCTGGGGCCGCACCGGCCCAATCTCATCAAGCGCATGCCCTACGAAAGCGGCATGGACCCGGTGGGGACGGCCCGCGAGCGCTACACGGTGAAGTTCTATCTGGTGGCCATGATCTTCATCGTGTTCGACGTGGAGATCGTTTTCCTGTACCCGTGGGCCGTCAGTTACCGGGATTTCCTGGAGGCCGGTGCGGGTCTGGGCGTGCTGGCGGTCGTTGTGTTTTTCCTGATCATTCTGGCCGTCGGCCTGCTCTACGACATCAAAAAGGGCGGGCTGGAGTTCGACTGAAAGGGACCTCCGAAACAGCCCGTGCCCTGGCTCATTAAACCCGTCCGGACCAGGCCTTGAAACCGACCAAGTTGTCCCATGCTGGATCTTCGTGAAGGGTTTCTGACAACGCGGCTGGACGTGCTGCTGAACTGGGCGCGCTCCAATTCGCTCATGCCCATGCCGATGGGCCTGGCCTGCTGCGCCATCGAGATGATGGCCTTTGCGGGGCCCAAGTACGACGTGGCCCGCTTCGGGAGCGAGGCCATGCGCTTTTCGCCCCGTCAGGCCGACCTGATGATCGTGGCGGGCTGGTGCACCTACAAGATGGCCCACGCCATTCGCCGGATCTGGGACCAGATGCCCGATCCGAAGTGGTGCATTGCCATGGGTGCCTGTGCGTCGACGGGCGGCATGCACCGCTGCTACGGCGTGGTGCAGGGCGTCGACAACTTCCTGCCGGTCGATGTCTACATTCCGGGCTGCCCGCCCCGTCCGGAGGCCGTCCTGCACGCCCTGATGGATATTCAGGAGAAGATCCGGAACGAGTACTCGGTGGCGCTGGACTACGCGAAAGGCGAGCCGCGTCCGCCCGCCCCACCGGTGCGGCCGCACGTTCTGTCGCCGGAAGGAGACGAGCCGGTGGCACGCGAAGTATTGCACCGGCCGCTGAAGTCGACCTGAAGCAGCCATGGCCGAAAACGAACGTCCCAAAACGCACGAAGCGCTGAAGTTCTACTTCACGCCCGTCGATCCGCCCCGTGGGGATGAACTGAACCCCCACGCCAAGGCGAGCACCTACGTGCCCGAGGTGGTGGAAGCCCTGAAGGAGCGCTTCGGCGACGTGATCGAGGAGGTAGAGCTGTACGCCGGTGAGCATACGGTGCGCGTCCGCGCCGACAAGATCGTCGACGTGTGCCGCTTTCTGAAAGAGGAACAGGGCTTCAACTACCTGGCCGACCTGGGCGGCATCGACCGCTTCACCGACGAAGGGCGCTTCGAGGTGTTCTACAACCTGGTTTCCATCGAGCGCCGCAAGCGCATCCGCCTGAAGGTGCGCGTCGAAGAAGACAACCCGGTGGTGCCTTCGGTGACGTCCGTCTACCGGGCGGCCAACTGGAACGAGCGCGAATGCTACGACATGTTCGGCATTCGCTTCGAGGGGCACCCGGACCTGCGGCGGATGTACATGCCGGAGGACTTCGAGTACCATCCGCTCCGCAAAGAATTTCCGCTGCTGGGCATCCCGGGCTCTCTGCCCCTGCCGCCTCAGACACCGGGTGGCCCGCTCACATACGATCCATTTGCCCGGGCGCACGGCTATGTACCGCCGCCGGGCTTCGAGGAGCCTCCGGCCGAAGACGAGGAAGTCTCCGAGCATTGAGTAAGCGACGACCATGAGCACGGCGCCAAGCCTTGTAGGACCCGACCGTCACGGCCTGTTCAACTTCTGGCCCCGCCACAACGAGGCCATCTATCGCCGGCTGGAAACCAAGCACGCCTGGCTGGAAGAACGGCATCGCCCGCCGGGCGGCGACGGGGAGCCCGACCCGCTCGAGCATGAGATGATCCTCAACATCGGGCCCCAGCACCCGGCCACGCACGGCGTGCTCCGGTGCATCGTCAAGCTCGACGGCGAGGTCATGGAAAAGTGCGTGCTCGACCTGGGCTACCTGCACCGGGGCCTGGAAAAGGTGGCCGAGCACAAGACCTACCAGGAGTTCATGCCCTACACCGACCGCATGGACTACCTGTCGCCCTACTCCAACAACGTGGCCTGGTGCCTTGCCGTCGAGAAAGTGGCCGGCATCGAGGTGCCCGAGCGGGCCCAGTGGATCCGCATGATCATGTGCGAACTGGCCCGCATCTCCAGCCACCTGCTCTGGCTGGGCGTGGGCCTGATGGACGCCGGCGCCGTGTCGGTCTTCCTCTGGGCCTTCAAGTACCGCGAGGAGATCTACAGCATCTTCGACGAAGTGTGCGGGGCCCGCTTCACCGTCTCGCACAGCCGCATCGGCGGCGTGGCCTCGGACCTGTCGCCGACGGCCATCGCCATGATCCGCCGCTTCGTGGAAGAATTTCCCGAAGAACTGGCCGGCTGGGAAAAGATCATCAACCGCAACAAGATCTGGATCGACCGTAACGAGGGCATCGGCGTCCTGACCGCCGAAGAAGCCATCGAACTGGGCGTTACGGGCCCCAACCTGCGCGGGAGCGGCGTCGACTACGACATCCGCCGCTTCGAGCCCTATCTGAAGTACGACGAAGTGGACTTCAACATCCCCATCCGCACCGAGGGCGACAGCCTGGCCCGGTACTTTGTGCGGATGGAGGAAATGAAGGAAAGCGTGCGAATCATCCGCCAGTGCCTGGAGCGGCTGCCCGAAGGGCCCATCCGCAACGACAACGCCAAGCTGGCCTACCCCTCCAAGGAGGAGGTTTACTACTCCATGGAGGGCATGATCCACGACTTTCTCTATACCGACGTGGGCGTCTGCCCGCCCAAAGGCGCTCACAGCTACCACGCAATCGAGGCCCCCAAAGGCGAGCTGGGCTTCTATATCATCTCGGATGGCACGGGCAAGCCGTGGCGCGTGCGCATCAAAGCACCCAGCTTTTCGAACCTGCAGGGCCTTGAATACATGATGGAAGGCGCCATGATCGGCGACATGGTGATCCTGATCGGGACCGTCGACCCGGTCATGGGCGAAGCCGACAAGTAACGACCAACCGGGAAGCCCGATGGCTGACTTTGTCAAAAAACCGGTCGTACCGCTGCCGGACCTGCATCCGGAGCCTCAGATTCCGGCCGACCAGCTTTTCTTCACGGAGGAAGAAAAGGCCAAAATCGCCCGCTTCAAGGGGCAGTACCTGGAGCCGGCCGGCGCCGTGATGAAAACGCTCTGGCTGGCCCAAGAAAAATTCGGTTTTCTGCCGCCGGAGGTGCTCCAGCTGGTAGCCGACGAGCTGGGCATCCCCTATGCCCAGGTCTACGGCGTGGCCACCTTCTACACCCAGTACTACAAGGAAAAGAAGGGCAAGTACGTGCTGGACGTCTGCACCTGCTTCACCTGCCAGGTGTGCGGCGGCTACGACATCCTGCACTACCTCGAAGAAAAGCTGGGCATCCACAAAGGCGAGACGACGCCGGACGGCCTGTTCACGCTGCAGGAGGTGGAATGCCTGGGCGCGTGCGGCTCGGCACCGGTCTTGCAGGTATCCAACGGGCCGTACGTGCACAACCTGACGCCAGAAAAAGTCGATCAACTGCTGGAGGATCTGAAACAGGGCAAACTGCCGCCCTTCGTTTCGCTCACGCTGCCTCAGGACGAAGCGGAGCTGGGCGGCAACCGGCGCTCGGACGCCGAGGCCGTCGAGTCGTACCGGACCCCGCCGGTCGCCCACCACATGCGCTGAGCCGTATGGAGGCGGTGCAGACATATCGCTGGACGCGCGAGGCCTTCGAAAAACTGGCTGAAGTCGGGCTCGTCGCCCCCGACGCCCGCCTCGAACTCATCGACGGCGAAATCCTCCAGAAAATGAGCCCGCAATCCAGCCAGCATGCCACGGCCGTCCTGCTGGTGGCCGAGGCATTGCGCTCGATCTTTACCCCACCAGTCTACACGATCCGCGTGCAGTTGCCGCTGGCGCTGGGTCCCTACAGCGAGCCCGAACCCGACGTGGCCGTCGTCGAGGGTGCGCCGCGCCGGTATCGCGACGAACACCCCTCGTCGGCGGTGCTGGTGGTGGAGGTGGCCGATGCCTCGCTGCAGTTCGACCGCACGCGCAAGGCCGCGCTCTACGCCCGCGCCGGCATTCCCGAATACTGGATCGTCAACCTCCTCGACGGTGTGCTCGAAGTCCATCGCCAACCCGAAGGCGACGCCTATCGGGAACGTCTGGTGCTGCCCTCTCAGGAGCGGGTGCGGCCGTTGGCCCGACCGGAGGTGGAAATTGCGGTGGCCGAACTGTTGCCCTGACGATGATGGAGGCGGTGCAGACATATCGCTGGACGCGCGAGGCCTTCGAAAAACTGGCCGAAGTCGGGCTCATCGATCCCGACGCCCGCCTCGAACTCATCGACGGCGAAATCCTCCAGAAAATGAGCCCGCAATCGAGTCGCCACGCTGCGGCCATCCGCAGGATTGAAGAAACGCTTCGGAGCGTTTTTCCGCTGGATCGATACGACGTGCGCGTGCAGTTGCCGCTGGCGCTGGGTCCCTACAGCGAGCCCGAGCCTGACGTGGCCGTCGTCGAAGGTACCATCGACGACTACGTCGAGGCGCATCCTTCGACGGCGGTGCTGGTGGTGGAGGTGGCCGATGCCTCGCTGCAGTTCGACCGCACGCGCAAGGCCGCGCTCTACGCCCGCGCCGGCATTCCCGAATACTGGATCGTCAACCTCCTCGACGGTGTGCTTGAAGTCCATCGCCGACCTGAAGGCGACGCCTACCAGCAGCGCATGGTGCTGGCACCGCACGAACAGATTGTGCCCCTGGCGCGGCCCGGGGCTTCCCTTGAAGTTGCCCGGTTGTTTCCTGAATCTCGCGCTTAACCTGCTGTGCATATGGCTACGAACGGAGCCCAGAGTAAAGCCGGAGACTGGCGGAATCACAAGCGGGTGCTGCTCCCACCCATTCGGGATCTGCACCGGCTGGAAGTCTACGAGGAGCACGGAGGGTACCAGACCCTGCGCGAAGTGCTGACCTCCGACCGCTGGGATCCCAAGTCGGTCATCGAAGAAGTCAAAAAAAGCAAGCTGCGCGGACGGGGCGGCGCCGGCTTCCCCACCGGGCTGAAGTGGAGCTTCATGCCCCCGGTGGACGATCGGCCCCGCTTCCTGTGCTGCAACGGCGACGAAAGCGAGCCGGGCACGTTCAAGGATCGCCAGCTCATGGAATTCAATCCCCACCAGATTTTCGAGGGGATTCTGATCGCCTGCTACGCCATGTCGGTGCGCACGTGCTACCTGTATGTGCGCGGCGAATTTGCCCGGTGGATCGAGCACATGGAGCGGGAGCTGGAAAAGCTCTACGCCAAAGGCTACGTGGGGAAGAACATTATGGGCACGGACTTCTCGGCCGACATTGTGATCCACAAGGGAGCCGGTGCCTACATCTGCGGCGAGGAGTCCAGCCTGATGGAGTCGGTCGAGGGCAAGCGGGCCTACCCGCGCATCAAGCCGCCGTTTCCGGCCCAGCGGGGCCTGTGGGGCTACCCCACCACGATCAACAACGTGGAGACGCTGGCGAACGTCCCGCTCATTCTGCGCAACGGCGGCGAGTGGTTCGCGTCCATCGGCGCGCCCAACCACCCCGGTCCGGTGCTCTACGGCATCTCGGGCCACGTCAACCGCCCCGGCGTCTACGAATATCCCACTGGTATGTTGATCACCGATCTGATCTACGAGGTAGCCGGTGGCATCCGCGGGGGCAAAAAGCTCAAGGCCGTCATCCCGGGCGGAAGCTCCACGCCGCCCCTGCGCGCCGACATGATCGACGGCGTGACGATGGACGCCGAGTCGCTGCGCGAGGCCGGCTCGATGATGGGCACGGCCGGCCTGCTCGTGCTCGACGAAGACACCGACATGGTCTCGTGGCTGCGGCGCGTGGCGCACTTTTACGCACACGAAAGCTGCGGCCAGTGCACGCCCTGCCGCGAGGGCACCGGCTGGCTCGAAAACATCCTCACGCGCATCGAGGAGGGCGAAGGCCGCCTGCGCGACCTGGACCTGCTGCTGGACCTGTGCGATCAGATGGAAGGCCGCACGGTCTGTGCTCTGGCCGACGCCGCCGCCTGGCCGGTGCGCTACACCATCCTCCGCTTCCGCGAGGAGTTCGAGGCCAGGTGCAAACCCAGCCTGGTCCCGACGGGCATCGATCTGACGCCAACCGGTTGAACCCATGCGCTACGCCTCCTACCCGCCGTCGCTGAACGACCTGCTCTTCGAGGAGACGGTGCGGGCGCTCCTGCCCGACCTCGGAGAGGCGGCCATGCGGATGCGGTTGGACGAGCTTCCCAAATTCCTGGACCCGGACTTCGTCGAGCGGCGCATGAACCAGCTGCACCGCTACCGGGCCTGGGCCATGGCGGGCATGATTTTCGGCTTTCTGGCCATTGTGCTCCTGCTGGTGGCGGCTATCTTTCGCCTTGCATTGCCCGACTACGTGCTGTTTCCGACCTCGTTTCTGTCGCTTTCCGCTCCCTACTGGGGGTTTCGGTATGCCCGGCTGGGCTATTTTCTGTACGCCTACCGGATGCTCAACCACTTTGTCTACGACCTGATCGTTTATAAAGACTACCGTCCGGCGCTCCATCAGTTGACCGACCAAACCTGAAGCACCATGCCCCGGATTACCATAGACGGCACGGTTTACGAATTCGAAGGGCGGCCCAAGCTGCTGCAGTTCTGCCTCGATCACGGCATCGAGCTGCCCCACTTCTGCTACCACCCGGCGCTGTCGATCCCGGCCAACTGTCGCCAGTGCCTGGTGGAGGTGGGCATGCCGGTTATCGACCGGGAGACCGGCAAGCCGAAGCTCGACGAAAACGGCCAGCCCGTCATCCAGTTCATGCCCAAGCTCCAGACGAGCTGTTCGCTCGACATGGCCGACGGGATGGTCGTCAAGACGCATCGCACCAGCGAAAAGGTGGCGCGCGCCCAGCGCGACACCCTGGAATTTCTGCTGATCAACCACCCACTCGACTGCCCGATCTGTGATCAGGCCGGCAAATGCCCGCTCCAGATTCAGGCCTACAAGTACGGGCCCGAAGGCTCCCGCTTCGAGTTTCTCAAGGTGCACAAACCCAAGCGGGTAAAGCTGGGCCCCCGCGTCATGCTCGACGCCGAGCGGTGCATCAACTGCACGCGCTGCGTGCGCTTCACCGATGAGATTTCCAAGAGCCACCAGCTCACCATCATCGAGCGCGGCGTCAGGAACTATCCGATCACGCCGCCCGGTGTGGAGTTCGACGATCCCTACTCCATGAACGTGATCGATCTGTGCCCGGTGGGCGCGCTGACCTCGATCGACGCCCGCTTCAAGGCGCGTCCCTGGGAGATGAGCGCCACGCCGTCGATCACGATCACGAACGCGAAGGGCTCCAACTGCTACTACTGGGTACGCGACAACCTGATCGTCGAGATCACGGCGCGCGCCAACGCGGCCGTCAACGGCTACTGGCTCCCCGACGAGGACCGGCTCGACTATCACCGCTTCAACGAAAACCGGCCGGACGGCCCCGAGGTGCGTCGCGACGGTCGGCTCGTGCGCGTGAGCTGGGAAGAAGCCTACGACCGGGCGGCCGAGCTGCTTGCGGGCATCGACGGCCGCCGCATCCTGTTCCTGGGCTCGGCCTACGCGACCGTCGAAGACAACTACCTGCTCAAGCGACTGGCCGAGGCGCTGGGGGCCGACACGCCCGTTTACATCCCCCACCTCGAGCCCGGCCATGGCGACGGCTGGCTCCGCACCGACGACCGCACCCCCAACGCGCAGGGCTGCCAGCGACTGGGCATCCTGCCCGTCGACGAAGCGCTCGTGCGGAGCCGCCTCGAAAGCGGCGAAATCCAGGCCATCTACGTGCTCGAAGACGATCCGGTCGGCTCGGGCCTCTTCACGGCCGAGGCGCTGGCCGACATCCCCGTCATCCTGCATTACTACAACACGACCAACCAGACGCTGGCCGTGGCCGACGTGGCGCTCCCGGCCGCCACGGTGGTCGAGACCGTCGGTACCTACGTCAACTGCGACGGCCACGCCCAGCGCGTGCGTCCGGCTAAAGCCATCCGCACGGTCAACCGCGTGCTGATGCAGGAGATCGGCAAAAGCCGCCTGGATCAGCACGGCACACCCTACGACCGCTGGTACAACGAAAAGCACCAGGTGGACTGCAAGCCGAGCTGGGAAATCCTGCCCGAGGTGGCCCAACGGCTGGGCCATCCGCTCCGCTACAAGGGGCCGAAGTACATCATGCAGGAGATCGCCGAAACAATCCCGGCCTTCGCCGGTGCCACCTACGAGGCGATGGGCCTGGAGGGCGTCCGTCTTGCCGAGATCGGCGCCGAGGTGTAGGCCAGGCCGCTCACCGGAAAAAAGCAACCCCGTGCGCCGAAACGCACGGGGTTTTTCGTTCCATCAAGCCCGCGCCGTCAAGGGCCGGAAGCGCCACCGCCCCGATCAGCCCGGCACCATTTCCAGCTGCAGCAGACGTTCGTAGGCTGGAAACGTCAGGAATTCGACGAAGGAATCGGACAGCACCAGGTAGTCGAGCACCTCGGCCGCCTCGCGGTAATGGGCCGTGTCGCGCCCGCCCAGTCTCGCCAGCTCTTCTTCGCGCACCTGCGCGTACAGCTCGGGCGTGATGGGCCGGCCGTCGTCCAGACGCGCCTCGCGGTGGACCCATTGCCAGAGCTGCGCGCGGGCGATCTCGGCCGTGGCCGCATCCTCCATCAGGTTGAAGATCGCGGCCGCCCCGTTGCCCGAGAACCACTGGTTCAGATACTGCAACGCCACGCTCACGTTGTTACGCAGGCCGCCTTCGGTGATGCGCCCGCCCGGCACCCGGAAGTCCAGCAGATCGTCGGCCGTCACCTGCACATCCTCACGCATCCGGTCCTTCTGGTGCGGCCGATCGCCCAGGTAGCGATTGAACACCTCCTCGGCCACCGGCACCAGATCGGGATGAGCCACCCAGGTGCCGTCGAAGCCCTGTCCGGCCTCCCGCTCCTTGTCCTTCCGCACTTCGGCCAGCGCGCGCTCGTTGACCGCCGGATCGCGCCGCGAGGGGATGAAGGCGGCCATACCGCCGATGGCGTGCGCGCCGCGCCGGTGGCAGGTTTTCACCAGCAATTCCGTGTAGGCATACATGAACGGCACGGTCATCGTCACCTGCGCCCGGTCCGGAAAGATGGGCGCCGTCGCATGGAATTTCTTGATGCAACTGAAGATGTAGTCCCAGCGCCCGGCATTCAGTCCGGCGGCATGATCCCGCAGCTCGTAAAGGATTTCCTCCATTTCCAGTGCGGCCAGGATCGTCTCGATCAGCACGGTGGCCCGGATCGTCCCGCGCGGGATGCCCAGGTAATCCTGCGCAAAATTGAACACGTCGTTCCAGAGCCGCGCTTCCAGATGGCTTTCCAGCTTCGGTAGATAGAAATACGGTCCGCTTCCCCGCTCCAGGAGTTCTCGGGCGTTGTGGAAAAAGTACAGGCCAAAATCAAAGAGGGAAGCGCTGACGGGCTCGCCGTCGATCCACACGTGCCGCTCTTCCAGATGCCACCCGCGCGGCCGCACCAGCAGCGTGGCCAGCTTCTCTCCCAGCCGGTATTCCTTCCCCTCCGGCGAAGTGTATTCCAGCGTGCGGCGTACGGCGTCGATCAGGTTCTTCTGGCCGCGCACCACGTTTTCCCAGGTGGGCGAGAGCGCGTCCTCGAAGTCGGCCATGAAGACCCGTGCCCCGGAGTTCAGCGCGTTGATCATCATCTTGCGATCTACCGGCCCGGTGATCTCCACACGCCGATCCTGCAGATCGTCCGGACAGGGCGCCACCTTCCAGTCGCCCTCGCGGATGTGCCGCGTGTGCGGCAGAAAATCGGGGCGTTCTCCTTCGAGCAGCCGTGCCCAGATCTCCGCGCGGCGGGCCAGCAATCCCTTACGCACCGCATTGAACTCGCGGTGCAGTCCGGCCACGAAGTCCAGCGCTTCAGGAGTCAGCACCTGTTCGGCTTCGGGCAGCCGCGCGCCTCGAATCTCAATGCCTTGCATGGGTCCCTCCAGAAATGGTTGCCGGTTGCGCTGCTCCAAACTTACAACTTCCTCTTGACTTTGTCAATAGATGAAATTAATTTCCATTGAACGAAAAACAAAACCGAACCGACCATGGCCACGCGAAAACCCGGACGTGCCCGCACCGGTGAGCCGACCGGGGTGCGGGCGCTGGAACGCGGGCTGCGCCTGCTCGAAGAGCTGGGCAGCGGCGAAGCGCTCTCGCTGTCCGAACTGGCGCGACGCGCCGAACTGACGCCGAGCACCACCTATCGGCTGCTGGAGACGTTGCGGCGGCGACACTTTGTCGACTGGGACGAGCTCTCCGGCCTCTGGCGCATCGGGCTACGGGCCTACCAGATCGGCCAGGCTTTCTGTCATCCAAACAGCCTTTCGTCGCTGGCGCTGGAGGCCATGCAGCGGCTGGTGGCCCGCGTCAACGAGACGGTCAACCTGGCGGTGCTCGACGGGGCCGAGGCCGTTTACATTCAGCAGGTCGAAAGCCGCCAGATGCTGCGCATGTTCACGCAGTTGGGTGCCCGCGTGCCGTTGCACTGCACGGGCGTCGGGAAGGTGTTGCTGGCCTGGCGTTCTGAAGAAGAGGTGCGGCAGTTGCTGGGACCCGAACCGCTGGCGGCCTTTACGCCACACACGCTGACCCGGGTGGATGCCGTGCTGCAGGAGCTGGAGCGGGTGCGCCGGCTGGGCTACGCGATCGATCGTGAGGAACGAGAAATCGGCGTGCGCTGTCTGGCCGCACCGGTGCGCGACGCGACGGGTCGTGTGGTGGCGGCACTCAGCCTTTCGGCGCCGGCCGTGCGACTTCCGGAGCGTCGCCTGGCCGAGCTGGCACCGGTCGTACTGGAGACCACCCGGGAACTGTCGCTGCGGCTGGGCTGGCAGCCGGAGCCGGCGCCGCTCCCGGTGGATCAGTCCAGCCCCACCTGAAAGCGGGCGCGCAGGCGCTGCACGTGCAGGGCCAGCGCGTTGCGCAGTTCGTAGACGTCTTCGTAGAGCCTGTGGTATCGCTCGGTCGTCATGTACGGCGCCGTGCGCAGTTCGGCGAGCGCCTCCAGCGCCCGGTTGGCCGTGCGCAGCGCCTGGCGTGCGCACACGATGTTGCCGCCGAGCGTTTCGCGCTCGTAGCCCAGCAGGTGTCCCTCGGCCAGTTCCAGCGGGATCTGGGCCAGGCTGGCGCAGAAGTGTACCAGCGCACTGGTCTTGAGCGTGCCGGGCAGCCGGTTGGCCCATTCCTGCACGGTGTCGGCCAGCTGACGCGCCCGGGCCATCAGCGTCCGGCAGGCTTCTGCTTCGGGCAGCAACGTCTCCTCCTCTTCCCCGAAGAGGGCCTCCCCTTCGGAAAAGAAGCGTTCTTCGCGGGCCCGCAGCAGCCCGTCGATGGCCTCGGCGCTCCAGCCGCGCTCTTGCAGAAAGGCCCGAAGGCGCGTCTTCCAGGCACGCACCTGATCGGAAGACGCACCTTCGGGGTAGGGATCGTAGCGGGTAAACGTGAAATAGTCTTCCAGCAGACGGTCGAGCTGGCGTCGCCGTGCCTTCAGGTAGGCTTCCCAGCGCTCCTCGTCCCAGATTTCACCCTCCCACGGCAGCATCGAACGCCACGGCGCTTCAGGTTGAAGGAGCGGCGGCCTGTTGCCCGACGGCTTCCACCACGGCCTTCATCAGCCGGGTCAGGCGAGGTTCGGCCTCGGCGGCGGCGGCCAGCACCGCTTCGAGCGACAGCGGCTCCAGCGCGTCCGGGAAGCATTCGTCCGTGATGACCGAGATGGCCATCACGCGCAGGTTCATGTGCCGGGCCACGATCACCTCGGGCACCGTGCTCATCCCGACGGCATCGGCGCCGATGAGCCGCAGGAACCGGTATTCCGCCCTGGTTTCCAGGTTCGGCCCCAGCACGGCCACGTACACGCCCTGCTGCAGCTTGATGCCCAGCGCCAGCGCTTTTTCCTCGGCCAGGCGACGCAATTCCGGGTCGTAGGGCTCGCTCATGTCCGGGAAGCGCGGGCCCCAGTCGTCGATGTTGGGACCGACCAGCGGATTCTGTCCCTGCAGATTGATGTGGTCGGTAATCAGCATCAGGTCGCCCCGACGAAACAGCGGGTTCATGCCGCCGGCCGCGTTTGAGATGAAGAGCGTGTCGATGCCCAGCGTGGCCAGCACACGTACCGGGAAGGTGACCTGACGGGGCGTGTACCCCTCGTACAGGTGAAAGCGTCCCTGGAGGGCATAGACCGGAACGCCGCTCAGGTGGCCGACGATCAGCCGGCCGCGGTGCGACTCGACCGTCGAGAGCGGAAAGTGCGGGATGTTGTCGTAGGAAAGCGTGGTTTCGGCCTCGATCTCGCGGGCCAGTTCGCCCAGCCCGGTTCCCAGAATGATACCCAAACGCGGCCGCAGTTGCGTGCGCTCGCGAATGTAGGCGGCCGCCTCTTCGACCTGGCGGCGGTACGTTTCGATGTCGAACAGCGATTCTTTCATGGCTTTTCTTCAGTCCAGGTCTCTCAGGATACGACGAATTTTTTCGAATTCCTCGTTCGCCTGTTCGGATTGCTCCGGAGGATTTTCCGGGGATTCGTCCGGCGTCCGGGAAGCCGGTGGCGTGCCCACAATGCTCCGCACCGTCCACCCTTTGCGTTCGGTGGGTGGCTCAGGCGGTGCAGGGGGCTCCGGAGGGGTCGCCGGATCCGGTGCGGTCGGCTCCGTTTCCATCGCTTCAGGTTCCGGCTGGAACGTAGCGAAGCGCGGCACCATGGGGGGCGCTTCAGGCTCCGGCTCGCTTTCCATGTCCTGCGCTGCTTCCTGCGGCATGGTCTCCTCAGGCGCCATCGCAGGCATCTCCGGAGCGGCTGAAGGCTCCGGTTCCGGTTCGGCGGGGGCTTCGGCCTGCACCTCGGCGGACGCCGACGCCGGCGCAGCCTCGGAAACGGCCGCTGCTTCCGGCGCCGCGGCCTGTGCCCGTTCTTCGAATTTGGCCAGCACCTCCATCTCCGCCCGCAGGAAGGCACGCAGCCGGGCGATCAGCTCGTCGCGACGCTCCACCAGTTCGGCGATGCGCTGCTGCAGCTGGCGGCGCTCCTGCTCGGCCTGCCAGCGGATCTCGTCGGCCCGGGTCCGGGCCTCCTCCAGAATAAGCCGTGCTTTTCGCTCGGCCTGTTCTATCGTCTGGCGGGCGTTCTCGCGGGCCGTCTCCAGCGCCTGCTGCAGCGCTTCTTCGATCCGCCGGTAGTGTTCCAGCTTTTCTTCGAGCTCGCGGATGCGTTCGGCCTGTCGGCGCTGTTCATCCAGCACCTGCTGCCACTGCTCCGAGACGGTCTGCAGAAACGCTTGTACTTCTTCTACTTCGTAGCCACGAAAAGCGCGCGTAAATTCCTGCTTGCGGATGTCCAGCGGCGTGAGTTTCATGAGGGCGTACCGGATGCGTCAGGGTTCATTCAAAGATAGGAAAAAAAGCACCATTTCGCACCTCATGGCTCCAGGCGTGGACCGAACAGCGCACTTCCGATCCGCACATGGGTGGCTCCTTCTTCAATGGCCACCTCGAAGTCGCCGCTCATGCCCATCGACAGGTAGCGCAGTTGGACGCGCGGATTGTTGCGGCGGTCGTAGGTCTCGGCCAGCCGGCGCAGCAGCCGGAACTGGGGTCGCACCGCTTCCGGATCTTCGGCAGGAGCCGCCAGCGTCATGAGTCCCACGATCTCCAGGTGCTCGAAAGGCGCCAGCGCGTCCAGAAAGTCGTGGACGGCTTCGGGTTCGAGCCCGAATTTGGTCGGTTCGCCCGAGACGTTCACCTCCACGAAGCACGGCAGCACGCGATCGGCCATGGCCGCCCGGCGTTCCAGTGTTTCGGCCAGCCGCAGGTTGTCCAGGCTGTGCAGCCAGTCAGCATGAGCCACCACGTCTCTGGCCTTGTTGCGTTGCAGGTGGCCGATCATGTGCCAGGTGACCTCCCCGCCTTCGATGCGTCCGGGCAGCACGGCCGCCTTGGCCACCAGCTCCTGCACCCGGTTTTCGCCGAAATGGCGCAGCCCGGCCTCGTAGGCCGCCTGCACGACCGCGACCGGAAACGTCTTGGTCACGCCGATGAGCGTCACCTCGTCGGGGCTGCGTCCGGCCCGCCGACAGGCGCGTTCGATCCGCTCCTGAATCCAGGCCAGCCGCTCCCGGATGGCAGGCACGTCCAGAACCTGCTGCTCGGCCATAGCTTGTCGGTTTTTGGTGTCTCGAATGTTCAATGCCGGGGAAAAGGTCCCTCCGGCAGAAACCCGAAGGCTTATGCAGGGGTAGGCTATGCGGTTTCTGCTCATGTGACGTAACCTGAAACAGGGATGGCAGAATTCGGGGCTGCTTCGGAGAACGAGCCGATCTGGTGGTACGAAACCGGCACCGACGACATCACGCTGGGCCTTCGCATGCGGCTACTCCACCGCGAGCGGACGCCCTATCAGCTACTGGAAATCTATGAGCATCCCTTCTTCGGGCGCGTGCTGGTGCTGGACGGCAATCTGCAGACCACGCAGGGCGACGAATTCATCTATCATGAAATGCTCACGCACGTCCCGCTGCTGGGCGCGTTGCCGGCCAGCATGAACGACGCCTCGGTGCTGATCATCGGCGGAGGCGACGGCGGCACGCTGCGCGAGGTGCTGCGTCACGACTGGGTCCGACGCGTCGTCATGGTGGAAATCGACCAGGTGGTCATCGAGCGTTGCAGGGAATTCCTGGGCTTCAACGGCAACTACGACGATCCGCGGGTTACGCTGATCATCGGCGACGCGGCGCAGTACGTGGCCGAGGAAGCCGCACGCCAGCAGCCGTTCGATGCCATTCTGGTGGACTCCACCGACCCGGTCGGCCCGGGCGAGGTGCTTTTCACGCCGGAATTCATCCGCAACGCTTGGGCCTGTCTGAAGCCGGGCGGCGTGTTTGCCCGCCACCTGTGCATGCCGCTATTCGACGGCCCGATCGTGCGGGACGGCGTGGCCCGCCTGCGGCAGGTGTTTCCTCGCGTCGAAGTCTATCAGGCCACGATCTTCACCTACGTGGGCGCGCAGATGGCGTTCGTGGCCTGCACCAAAGACGGCCGGTCCGTGCGCGAGCCCCAGCGCCTGCTGACGGGGCGTTACTACAATCCCGACGTGCACCGGGCCGCCTTTGCCCTGCCGACCTGGTGGGTGACCGAGCTGATCGATGCCCCGGCGGCCGAAGCCGGACTGTGACCGACGTCTGGTGTAAAAACAGAAAGGCCGGGCCTACCAGCCCGGCCTTTTTTATCTCGCCAGTGGACGATCTGCCTACAGGTTTTTGATTTCGTTAATCAACTTCACCAGCGACTCCTTGGCATCGCCAAAGAGCATGCGCGTGTTGGGCAGGTAGAACAGTTCGTTCTCGATGCCCGAGTAGCCCGGCCGCAGGCTGCGCTTGAGCACGAGCACGGTCTTGGCCTGATCGACGTTCAGGATCGGCATGCCGTAGATCGGGCTGTTTCTGTCGTAGCGGGCGGCCGGGTTCACCACGTCGTTGGCACCGATGACCAGGGCCACGTCGGCCGTGGCGAACTCGTCGTTGATTTCGTCCATTTCGTAGAGCTGGTCGTAGGGCACGTTGGCCTCGGCCAGCAGCACGTTCATGTGTCCGGGCATGCGACCGGCGACGGGGTGAATGGCATACTTGACCTCCACGCCCCGCTCCTGCAGCAGGTCGGCCAGTTCGCGCACCTGGTGCTGCGCCTGGGCCACGGCCATCCCGTAGCCGGGTACGATGATCACCTTGTTGGCATAGGCCAGCAGGATGGCGGCGTCTTCGAGGGTTGCTTCGTGGACGGTCTTACCCTCGGCCGATGCCACCGCGGCACCGTCTCCCGCCTCGCCGCCGAAGCCGCCCAGCAACACGTTGAGCAGCGAGCGGTTCATGGCCTCGCACATGATCCGGGTCAGGATCAACCCGGAAGCGCCCACCAGCGCCCCGCTGACGATCAGCGCCGTGTTGTCCAGCACGAAGCCGGTGGCCGCCGCGGCCAGCCCCGAGTAGGAGTTGAGCAGCGAGACGACGACGGGCATGTCGGCGCCGCCGATCGGGACCACCAGCAGCACGCCCAGCACGAGAGCCAGCCCGGAGAGCGCCACGACGCCCCACACGACCGGATCGGCGACCGTCGGGAAGGCGTCGGCCCCCGCCACCACAAAGCCCATCGACACCAGGCTGCCCAGCGCCACCAGTAGCGTCAGCAGTCGCATGCCCGGAAAGATGACCGGATTGCCCGTGATGTAGCCGCCCAGCTTGCCGAAGGCCACGAAGCTCCCGGAGAAGGTGACCAGACCGATCAGCACGCTGAGCACGATCGTAATGGCCTGCACCACGTCGAAAGGCACCTGCTCCACGGCCGGTAGCAGCGCGGCCAGCGCCATGCCAGAATTTTCGGGGATCAGGTAGCGGGCCACCTCGGCCGTGGCCACCAGCGCCGAGGCCAGTCCGCCGAACCCGTTGAAGGCGGCCACCAGCTCGGGCATGGCCGTCATCTCGACGCGCCGGGCCAGCACGGCTCCGATCGCACCGCCAATGACCAGCCCGGCGATCATCTCGACGGGTGTTACAATTTTGTGCAGAAACAACGTCGCCACGACGGCCAGCAACATGCCAAAAGCGGCCAGTTGATTGCCAGTGCGGGCCGTTTGGGGCGACTGCAGCCGCTTGAGCCCGAAGATGAACAGGGCCGCCGCGATCAGATACGTCAGGTCGATCAGTGTGGTCTTCATGGGTGCTCCGGTCGATCGCAGTCTTCAGGATCCGTTCAGGAAACCGTGGCCGCTTCGGCCTTCTCCGCCTGAGCGGGCGCTCGCTGCTCGCGCGCCTTGAACATCTGCAACATCCGGTCGGTCACCAGAAAGCCGCCTACCACGTTGATCGTCGCGGCGATCAGCGCAACAAAGCCCAGCCATTTCGACCAGGTGCCGCCCACCATACCGGCCACCACCAGCGCCCCGACGATCGTGATGCCGCTGATGGCGTTCGAGCCAGACATGAGCGGCGTGTGCAGCGTCTGCGGCACCTTGCTGATGACTTCGAACCCCACAAAGGCGGCCAGTACGAAAATGATCAGATTGTCCAGCATGGCTGTTGTCGTGTTTTGACTCCGTTGTAAAACCCCGCTTCAGGCGGCCAGCAGCGCCCGCACGCGCTCGTTGACCACCTCGCCGTTGTAGGTTACGCAGGCTCCTTTGAAAATCTCATCCTCAAAATCGGGCTTGAACCCTTCGGGTGTGGCGAACTCCTGAATCATGGCCAGCAACGTCCGCGCGTACATCTGGCTGGCATGTACCGGCATTTCGGCGGGCAGGTTCAGCGGACCGACGATCTGCACACCGTTGTGCACAACGGTTTCTCCGGGCTTTGTCAGCACACAGTTGCCTCCGCTGGGCGCCGCCAGGTCGATGATGACCGTACCGGGCTGCATGGCCGCCACCGCCTCCTCGGTGATCAGTACCGGCGCCCGGCGGCCCGGCACCTGCGCCGTGGAAATCACCACGTCCGAGCGCCCGATGTGCGGCACCAGCAACTGCGCCTGCTGCCGCTGCTTTTCCTCGGCCAGCGCCTTCGCATAACCTGACACGTCCTGGGCATCAGGCACTTCGAAGGGCAACTCCAGAAATGTGGCGCCCAGGCTCTGCACTTCCTCCTTGACCGCGTCGCGGATGTCGTAGGCCGACACACGCGCGCCCAGCCGCCGCGCCGTGGCGATGGCCTGCAGGCCGGCTACTCCGGCACCCAGCACGAGCACACTGGCCGGCCGCACCGTTCCGGCCGCCGTGGTCAGCAGCGGGAAGAACTTGGGCAGCAGGTTGGCCGCAATGAGCACCGCTTTGTAGCCGGCCACGGCTGCCATCGCCGAGAGCGCGTCCATCTTCTGCGCCCGCGAAATGCGCGGCACCAGTTCCATGGCCAGCGCCGTCACTCCCTGCCGGGCCAGCTTTTCGACGACTTCCGGGCGGTCGAGCGGATTCAAAAACCCGATGTACACGCTGCCCGAACGCAACAGCGCGATCTCCGCTTCCGAGGGCGGCTGCACGTGCACCACCAGATCGGACGCCCAGGCTTCCTCCCGGGTCACGATCTGGGCTCCGGCTGCTTCGAATTCCGCGTCGGTAATGAACGCGCCGGTCCCCGCTCCTTTCTCCACCCGCACGCTCATTCCCTGCTGCGTGAGGCGCTTTACGACATCGGGCACCAGCGCGACCCGCCGTTCACCGGCGGCCGTTTCGGCCGGAACGCCAATCTGCAGAGCCATAAGATGTCGGACGGCTGGTTGGTTAAAGATTTATGACAGAAAACGGAAGGCCGCACGCCTTTTTTCAGTCCGCTGTAATAAACACCGAAAAAAGGCGTGCGGCAATGCCTTTTCGACGGTTGATGAATGTATCACACAAAATCAACCGTATCTTTGCTCAAAATAGTCCATGAACGATACGAGTGCTTCGACGGCCTCGATCGGACAGGCGTTGTAAATCGAGGCCCGCAATCCACCCACCGAGCGATGGCCCTTCAGTCCGATGAGACCGGCCTGTTTGGCTTCTGCTACAAAACGCTGTTCCAGTTCTTCGGTGGGCAGCCGGAACGTCACGTTCATCTTCGAGCGCGCGCCCGGTTCGGCCGTCCCACGATAGAAGTCGGTCCGATCGATGCGTTCGTAGAGCAAGGCCGCCTTGCGGTCGTTGATGGCCTCGATGGCCGGCAGCCCGCCCAGCCCTTCCAGCCAGCGCAGCACTTTCTCGACGATATAGACAGCAAAGACCGGCGGCGTGTTGAAGAGCTTGCCGGCGTGCGTGCCATAGTCGAGCATGGTGGGCAGCGGCTGGTTGCGCCGCTGCAGGAAGTCGTCGCGAATGAGCACCACGGTCACGCCCGCCGGTCCCACGTTTTTCTGCGCGCCGGCATAGATCAATCCATAGCGCTCCGGCGTGATGCGCCGGCTCAGAAAGTCGCTCGAAGCGTCGCACACCAGCGGCACTTCGGCTTCAGGCTCTGTCTGAAACTGCGTACCGTAGATCGTATTGTTCGAGGTGAAGTGCAGGTAAGCCGCCTTCGGGTCCAGCTCCCAGGTGGACGGATCCGGAATGTAGCTGAAGTTGCGGTCCTCGCTGCTGGCGGCCACCCGGGCATTGCCCAGGAATTTCGCCTCTTTGTAGGCTTTCTGGGCCCAGGCCCCGGTGATCAGGTAGTCGGCCGAGCCGTCTTTCGGAAGAAAATTCAGCGGCACTTGGTGAAACTGCAGCGAAGCGCCGCCCTGCAGAAAGAGTACATGCCACTCCTCGCCCAGCCCCAGTAGCTTGCGCAGCAATGCCTTGGCCGAGGCGTCGATCTCCGCGTACTCGGGCGAGCGGTGGCTGATTTCCAGAATGGAGGTGCCCAGATTACGGTAAACGGGCAGTTCCTCTTTGACTTCCAGCAGAACCGGCTCGGGCAGCACGGCCGGACCGGCCGAAAAGTTGAAAACCCGACCGCTTGCCGTGCGATAGACCGGGGTCTGAAGGGCTTCAGGCTGCGTCATGGTTGTCACTCCGGTTTTGATGGTTCCAGGGGGATCAATGAAACGGCCAGCACGTCCGAGAGTGCCGCGATGCGCTGCACGACGGCCTCGTCGGGACGTCCGTCGAACCGGATGCGCGCGCAGGCCGCCCGCGCACCGGCAAAGATCAGATTTTCCATTTCCTGCACGTTCCAGTTGGCGCGGCGCACCTCGTCGAGCACCGAAGCCAGCACGCCGACCTTGTCCAGATGCCGCACGGTCAGCAGGTGCGTGGCGGGCGAATGCACTTCAAGGTTGACGCAGTTGGGCGCGTGGCCCGTTTCCAGATAGGTTTTGATGATGCGAACGACTTCGTCGGCGATGGCTTCCTGCGCCTGCTGCGTCGAGGCGCCGATGTGGTGCGTGAAGTACACCTGCGGATGGCCGGCCAGCGGGTGCGCAAACGAGCCCGACTTGACGGCGGGCTCACCTTCCATCACGTCGAGCGCGGCCCGGATGCCGCGATGCTCCAGGGCCCACGCCAGGGCTTCTTCGTCGACCAGCGAACTCCGACTGGTGTTGATGAAGTAGGCGCCCGGCTTCATGGCCTCGAAGAAGGCCCGGTTGGCCAGATGTCGCGTCTCCGGCGTAGCGGCCAGGTGCATCGTCACGATGTCGGCCTCGGCGGCCACTTCCAGCGGGCTGTTTCTGCGAGCGACGCCCAGTTCACGCGCCAGTTCGTCGGTCAGCGAGCGGCTCCAGGCCACCACGGGCATTTCGAAGGCATGGGCACGGCGGACGACCTCACGGCCGATGTGCCCCAGCCCGATCACGCCCAGCGTCCGGCCCTTGAGCCCCCGTCCTTTGTTGTAGGCGGCCTTGTTCCAGCGGCCCTCGCGGGCGTCCAGCACATTTTCCGGAATGAAACGATCCAGGGCCAGAATCAGTCCGAAGGTGAGTTCGGCCACGGCCACCGCATTTTTGCCGGGGCAGTTGGCCACGAAGATCCCCCGATCGGAGGCCGCGGTCACGTCGATCGTGTCGTAGCCGGCACCGGCCCGGATGATCAGTTCCAGCGCCGGCGCGGCCGCCATCATCTCGGCCGTCACGCGCGTGGAGCGCACGACCAGGATCTCTGGATTTAAAACAGAAAGCGCTTCCGATAAAGCCGCTTCTTTCAGTTCGGGGCGGTTGTGCACGGTAAGCCCCAACTCCCGAAGCGCTTCCAGACAACGATCTTCCAGTTTGTCGGCCAGAAGTACCTGCATGGCTGTTTCCTCCGTTTTCAGTCAAATACGTGGATGAGCAACCCGCTGCGCAACTTGGGCTCGAACCAGGTCGACTTGGGCGGCATCAGCAGCCCGGCATCGGAGACGGCTATCAGCTCTCCGATACGGGTCGGGTACATGGCAATGGCCAGCGCCGCCTCGCCGCGGTCGACCATTTCCTTTAACGCGTGCAACCCTCGAATCCCTCCCACAAAATCCAGATTGGGATCGGTACGCGGATCGGTAATGCCCAGAACGGGCTCCAGAATATGCTCGTTGAGTCGGGCCACATCTAACTGATCGGCCACGGTGCCGCGCTGCGTGGGCGGCAGCCCCACCCGGTGCCAGCTACCGTCCAGGTACAGCGTGACGGTGCCTTTAGCCGGTGGCGTGGGATCCGCTACGTTCCGTTCCACCTTCATGCGCGCCTCCAGTGCCTGCAGAAACTCCTCCGGCGACATGGGCAACCGGCGCACAATGCGGTGATATGGCAGAATCTGAAGCTGGCTCATGGGAAAGAGCACGGCCGGGAAGATTTCATACTCGGCCAGCCCCTCTCGTGGCGGCTCCTGCTCGCGCAGCACGGCGGCCGCCCGGGCCGCGGCGGCACACCGGTGATGGCCATCGGCCACGTAGAGGCGCTCCACCGCACGAAACGCCTCCAGCAGCTCGGACGGATCCTCGACCTTCCAGACCGTATGGCGCACGCCGTCGTCCGCCACAAAATCATAGAGCGGAGCCTCCTCTGTGATACGCGCCACCAGTTCATCGATGGCCGGCTGGTCCGGATAGGTCAGCATGACGGGCTCGGCATGCGCCCGCTGCTCCAGGATGTGCCGGGTGCGGTCGGCCTCCTTGTCGGGGCGCGTTTTTTCGTGACGCACGATCCGCCCGTCTTCGTAGGCCGCCACCGGCACGCAGCCGAACACGCCGGTCTGCACGTGGTCGCCCATCTGCTGCCGATAGACGTAGAGTGCCGGCTCCGGGTCCTGCACGAAGACGGCACTTTCCCGAAACCGCTGCAGGTTTTCGGCACCCTTGGCATAAACAGCCTCGTCGTGCTCGTCGGTGCCCTCCGGCAGATCGATTTCGGGCCGGATCACATGTAGAAAGCTCCAGGGCTTGCCGGCGGCCAGTTGCCGGGCCTCTTCCGTGCTGATCACGTCATAAGGCGGCGAGGCCACCTCGGCGGCCTTCTCCGGCACCGGCCGTACCGCGCGAAAGGGATACAGGAGCGACATAGGATTTATGGTTTTTTGTTTTCCTTATCTGCGTACAGGTAGAAATTAGAAACACGCTCTTTGAAAGTCGTGCGAATCATGCGGCCTCATCCCTGAGAATGTGGGAAACCTCGTCGGCGCTGCCCACGTTAAAGGACTCAGCTCAACACCGCGGGGTGGAGCAGCTGGTAGCTCGTCGGGCTCATAACCCGAAGGTCGCGGGTTCGAATCCCGCCCCCGCTACCACGAAGGCGCCCGGTCATAACCGACCGGGCGCCTTTTTATTGTTTCTTCGCCGCTCGTTTTTCGCCAGTCCTGACTTAAGTCTTCCGCATAACGGCCGATTCTACGGGAGACGGAAACCCCCGTGTGCCTTAACCAACCGTTTAAGTGCCATGCATACCCTGCGACTGTTTACGGTGCTTTCGCTGCTGTTGACCTCCGCCTTCACCCTGTTTCCTGAGACGGAAACGGAAGTCACACCCATCCAGCAGCTCTTTCTGATCAAGGAACTGAAGCCCGGAATTGCCCGCATCGGGGTTATCTGGGACAAAAACGCGGCCAATCGCGACGAGGTGTTGCCGCAGTTGCAGCGCGCCTCGGCGGCCACCGGTATCAAAGTGGTCGTGGGTGAGGTGGCCAGCCTACAGGAAGTGGCGCCGCAGTTCCGCACGTTGCTTCGGGATCATCAGGTCGAAGCGCTCTGGGTGCTGGAAGAATCGGGCCTGCTCGGTCAGGCGGCGGCCCGAAGCTTCCTGATCAAAAACGCCACGCAGGCGGGCATGCCGGTCTTTGCCCCTTCGGAGACCTGGCTGAAAGAAGGCGCCTGCGTTACCTGGCGCAAAGATGCCGAAGGGATCCGGCTGGTGGTGAACAAGGCGGTGGCCGAGGCGATGGGCATCACGATCCCGGCCAAGTACCAGGATCGCACGGCCTTCCTGGCCATGAACTGACAAGTTCCACCAGAAGCGACAATCGGTCATGGAACAGCTGCGAACCCATTCACTACGGACGTTGCTGACCCGAATGCGTCTGCGCCAGCGGTTTTTATTGCTGTTGGGCGGGCTGGCAGCGCTGACCTTTGTGGCCTTCTTTATTTACGGTCAGTACAGCCTCCATGTAACCAAAATGGAGTTCGCCCAGCGGGGCCATCTCCTGGCCCAGACGCTGGCCAGCCAGAACAGCCTGGCCCTGCTCATGCAGGATGAAGAAGGCCTCCATCAGGCGCTGGAGCAGACGACGGCCTCGGGCTACGCCATCGCGGGCGCCTTCTTCAATCAGGAAGACAGTGCCGTAGCCGCGCAGAATCTGGAGACGTTGCGTCCGGAAGATCTCGTGCCTCCGTCTGACACGACCGCCGAGGCACGTTTGCGCTGGAGCGAAACGCGGGCAAGCGTTCCGGTACTGGTGGCTCAGGCGCCCGTCACGCTGGGCGACGGCCAGCACCTCGGGCGCGTGCTGGTGGCCGTGCCCGCCGAGGCCGTGCAGGCGCAGCAGCGCACTGGCTTCTGGCTGTCGATGCTGATCGCCGCCTTCATCACGCTGGTAGCCTGGATCATTCTGGTGGTCGTCCAGCGCACCGTGGTGCATCCGGTCGATCAACTGCGTCAGGCCGCGCAGGCCGTCGAGCGCGGCGATCTGAGCGCACGCGTCCACATCGAGCAGCAGGACGAAATCGGTCAGCTGGCGGCCTCCTTCAATGCCATGGTCGAGGCCAGCCAGCGCAACATGGAGGCGTTGCGCGAGCAGCAGGAAGCCGCCGAAGCCGCCCGCAATCAGGCCGAAACGCTGCGCCGCCAGGCCGAAGAAACCAGCCAGCGCCTGCAGGAACGCTTCCGGCAGATCTCGCAGGTCATTGCCGCCGTCACGCGAGGCGATCTCACCCACCGGCTGGAGGTGCCCGACAATGACGAGGTGGGCGCCCTCATGCGCCAGATCAACCAGATGATCGAAGACCTGACGGCGCTCGTGCGCGAGATCTACACCACCGGCAACGCGCTGGCCGAAGTCGCCCACAACGTTTCGACCTCGGCCGAGGAAATGTCGGCCGGCGCCAGCAGCCAGGCCCAGCAGACCATGGAAGTGGCCACGGCCATCGAGGAGATGACGCAGACGATCGCCTCCTCCTCGAAAAGCGCGCACGAGGCCAACCGTATGGCGCAGCGGGCCTCGGACCTGGCCGCCAGCGGCGAAGAGATCTTCCGCAAAACCACCGAGGGCATGCATCGCATTGCTTCCATCGTCAAAGATTCCACGCACAAGGTCACGGCCCTCGGGGAGTCCAGCGCGCAGATTGGCGAAATCATTCAGGTCATCAGCAGCATCGCCGACCAGACGAACCTGCTGGCGCTGAACGCCGCCATCGAAGCGGCCCGCGCCGGCGAGCAGGGACGCGGCTTTGCCGTGGTGGCCGACGAAGTGCGCAAGCTGGCCGAGCGCACCACCAGCGCCACCAAGGAAATCGAACAGATGATCATCCGGATTCAGCAGAATACGGATGAGGTCGTCGACTCGATGACGAAAGGCAATGCCGAAGTCGAAGCCGGTCTGAAACTGGCCGACGAGGCCTCGCACGCCTTCGGCGCAATCCTTCAGGCCATCGATCAGATGGTGCTGATGATCAACCAGATCGCCTCGGCCAGCGAGCAGCAGTCGGCTACAAGCAGTCAGATTTCGCAGAGCGTCGAGGAGATTTCGTCGGTGTCCAACGAAGTCTCGCGGGCCTCCTCGGAGCTGGCCGCCACGGCCAACGTGCTGAACCAGCACGTGCAGCAGATGCGCCAGCTCATCGAACGCTTCCGCATCCGGCAGGAAAGCGCCGCAACATCGAAGCAGGCCGTAGCCGCAATGACCGGAGACGGGCTGTAACGACACGGGGGGAGGTTATCGGAAAGGCCGTCCGACTTCGCGGGCGGCCTTTCCGGTATTTCAGCGCCAGATTCGATGTACGGTCCAGGCCACGCCAGCTCCCAGCACCGCCCCGGCCAGCACGTCGGTAGGATAGTGCACCCCCTTCCAGACGCGCCCGACCGCCACGCTGGTAGCCCAGACGTAAGCCGGCACGATCACATAGATGCGGGGCACTTCAAGACCCCAGGCCGTTGCCAGCGTAAAGGCCAGCGCCGCATGTCCCGACGGAAACGCATGGGACGTGGGCGGATCGCCACGAGGCGCGATGTCGTCCCAGGCGTCAAACGGACGGTTTCGCCGGGCCAACGCCTTCAACCCGAAAACCAGCACGGTCGTGGCCGCCGTGGCCAGCGTCACACGCTCGGCGGCCGGCCGCTCCAGCCGACCCGCCAGCACCCCGCCCCATGCCATCGCCGTCAGCCCGGCAAACATCGGGTAGGCCGTGGCATCGATCGTCTCGAAGTAAGCTGAAGCGACGGGCCCATCCCAGCGGTACACAGTGCAGAGCAGCCGCAGCTCCAGCGCCGGACGATCGCAGGCCGTCTGCGCCTGTGCGCTGGCCGTGATCAGGACGGCCAGCACCGTCCCCGACCACAGGCCACGCCGCTTCATCCTTCCAGATAGGCCTCGTCCATCTCGGCCCGGCTGCGCGGCGGCTGCACGCCCATTGCCTCTTTAACCTGGCGGCGGATCTCCTCCTGCAGCTCCGGACGCTCCCTCAGCCAGGCCTTGGCCGCTTCGCGCCCCTGGCCGATGCGCTCCTCGCCGTACGCGTACCAGGAGCCGCTCTTCTGGATGATGTTGTATTCGACGGCCAGATCGACCAGCTCGCCCAGCACCGAAATGCCCTCGCCGTAAATGATGTCGAACTCGGCCTCCCGGAACGGCGGGGCGACCTTGTTCTTGACGATCTTCACTTTCGTACGGTTACCCACCACCTCGGAGCCCTCCTTGATCGCGCCGATGCGGCGGATGTCCATGCGCACCGAGGCGTAGAACTTCAGGGCCAGTCCGCCCGTGGTCGTCTCGGGGTTGCCGTACATCACCCCGATCTTCTGACGCAACTGGTTGATAAAGATGAGTACGGTGCGCGTGCGGTTGATCGTGCCGGTGAGCTTTCGCAGCGCCTGGCTCATCAGACGGGCCTGCAGCCCGACGTGACTGTCGCCCATGTCGCCCTGAATCTCGGCCTGCGGCACGAGCGCCGCCACCGAGTCGACTACGATCACGTCGAGCGCCCCGCTGCGCACGAGCGTATCGCAGATGTTCAGCGCCTGCTCGCCCGTGTCCGGCTGCGCCACCAGCAGGTTGTCCAGGTCGACGCCCAGGTTGGCCGCATAGCGGGCATCGAAGGCGTGCTCGGCGTCGATGAACGCGCAGGCACCACCCAGCTTCTGCGCCTCGGCCATGATGTGCAGCGCCAGCGTCGTCTTACCGGACGACTCCGGCCCGTAGATCTCGACGATCCGTCCCCGGGGCACCCCGCCCACGCCGAGCGCCGCGTCCAGCGCCAGCGACCCGGTGGGAATCACGTCCACCGAAATGGCCGGCGCATCGCCCAGGCGCATGATGGCACCCTTGCCGTACTGTTTTTCAATGTGCTTGACCGCCAGTTCCAGTGCCTTCGCCTTTGCCGAATCCTGCGTCGCCATGATTGTTGCGCTTGATCAGATGGTTGTTGTTAAAGTAGAAAAATCTCGACCACTTGCCAAGATCTGCAACCGGAGCGACACCGGTCTGTCACCCGTACTGCGAAGCGGTCTTCGTGACCTTTTGTTGAAGCAAATGAAGGCGTAAAAGATCCAGGGCGGCGGCCGTTGCCCGTTGCTTGAAGCGTCGCCGTTCGTCTGGCAGGTAGTAGCATCGCGCAAACGCCGAGTGCGCATCGGCCAGGCCGATCCAGACGGTGCCGACCGGCTTGTCCGGGGTCCCGCCGGTCGGTCCGGCAATTCCTGTGGTCGAGAGTGCCACCTGGGCACCGAGCCGCTCGCGCACGCCCTGCGCCATCTGAATGGCCACGATTTCGCTGACGGCTCCCTCGCGGGCCAGCACCTCGGAATCGACGCCCAGCACTTCGACCTTCACCGCGTTGTCGTAGGCCACCACCCCGCCCCGGAAGTACGTGGAAGCACCGCTGACGCTGGTAATGCAGTCGGCCAGATGGCCGCCCGTGCAGCTCTCGGCCACGGCCACGGTAGCTCCCAGCTCCCGGAGCAACCGCCCCACTACGACCTCCAGCGTCTCTTCGTCGAAACCCACGAAGCGCTCCCCGATCCGCTCCAGGATGAACGATTCCAGCGCCGCCAGCCGCTCCCGGGCGGCTTCGGCCGTCGGCGCTTCCACGGTCAGGCGCAGGCGCACGCCGTAGGGTCCGGGCAGGTAGGCCAGCCGTGTATGTTCATCGAGCAGCGATTCCACTCCGGCCAGGCGCTGCTGCAGGTCCGACTCGCCGATGCCGGTCGTGATCAGCGTGCGGTGCAGGATTGCCGGCCGTCCGGGCCGCTGCATCAGACGCGGCAGCACCACCTCGCGCATCAGCGTTTGCAGTTCGTGCGGCACGCCGGGCAGCACCGCCACGATGCCCGCTTCGTCCTCCAGCCACAGGCCCGGAGCCGTACCCACCGGATTGGGAATCGGCTCGAAACCCTCGGGCACGAGCGCCTGCACCCGGTTGCGCTCGGGCATGACACGCCCCCGACGCTCGAAGTAGGCTTCGATCTGCGCCAGCAGCTCCGGACGCAACTGCAGAGGGCGCCCCAGACAGTCGGCCAGCGCCTCGCGTGTTCGGTCGTCATGCGTGGGGCCCAGCCCCCCGCATACGATCACCACCTCAGCCTCGGCACGTGCCCGACGGAGCGCCCGGCAGATGGCCTCCGGATCGTCGCCGACCGCCTCGATACGCACCACGGTAATGCCTCGCGCGGTCAATTCGGCACCCAGCCAGGCCGCGTTCGTGTTGACCGTGGTGCCCGCAAGCAACTCGTCGCCAATCGTCAGCAAAATGGCTTTCATCGATCTACTCGCTGTGGGCCTCCGACCAGCCATACGGATCGGCCCGCCAGTCCTCCAGGACGGTCACCGCACGTTCGTCGAGCAGTCCATGCTCCCGTGCCACTTCCAGCAAAACGGACAGGTTCGTCAGCGTATGCAGGGGGATTTCGGCCTGAGCGAAGCGCATTTCGGCCTCGGGGAAGCCGTAGGTGAAGATGGCAAGCACGGCAAGCACATGGGCATCGGCCGCCATGAGCGCTTCGGCGGCCGCTATCGACGAGCCGCCCGTGGAGATCAGGTCTTCGATCAACACCACCTGTTGCCCCGGCTCCAGACGCCCCTCGATCTGACGCCCCTGTCCGTGCGCTTTCGGACGGGCGCGCACGTACACCATGGGCAGCTCCATCCGGTCGGCCAGCCAGGCGGCATGCGGAATGCCGGCCGTGGCCGTGCCGGCAATCACGTCGGGCTCCAGCTCCCAGAACTCGATGATCTGGCGAAACCCTTCGGTGATGGTGCGCCGAAGATGCGGATAGCTGATGAGCAGGCGGTTGTCGCAATAAATGGGTGCTTTCAGGCCGGAGGCCCAGGTGAAGGGCCGATCCGGCGAAAACGACACGGCGCCGATCGTCAGCAGCGCCGCCGCTACCTGTCGGGAAAGAGCCTCTTCAGGCGTCATGGCGATACACGATGGTCTGTTTCCACATCCCCTGCACGTACCAGAGTCCGGTCAGCACCGTCAGCGCCACCAGGCCTACAAGCAGCCATAACGGCAGCGGTCCCTCCAGAATCTGCTCCGCATAATAGCCTACCGATCCCGGAAGTCGGCGCAGCACCAGCAACAGCAGCATCCCGATCAGAAAGACCAGCTGAACGGTGGTTTTCGTCTTGGCCAGCGGGAGCGTGCGCAGGCTCCGGCCACGTGCTTCGGCCCAGGTACGCAGGCCGGTTACCAGCAGATCGCGGGCCGCGATAATCCCGACGGCCCACCAGGGCACCTGTTCGGGCAGCAGAATGGCCAGACAAACAAACGTGCCCAGCACGAGCACCTTGTCGGCAAAGGGATCCAGAAACTGGCCCAGCCGTGAGCGCGCCCGGAAGCTACGGGCCAGCTTGCCGTCCAGGTAGTCCGAAATGGCGGCGGCCACAAAAAGCCCCAGCGCGGCCAGCTGGCCGGTAAAGGTCCCGCCGAGCAGCAGCACCAGCAGGACCGGCGTCAGCGCAATGCGGGCAATGGTCAGGGCATTTGGCAGATGGCGCATAATGACAGCGAATCCCGATCTCTGCTCGCCTTAAGATACAAACCCGACGCGAAAATCGGTTCGTGCACGAACGTTCACCCCGGCCTCAGGTTCATGCAGCTTTACCGAAGACACGCGCCCGGCTGACATTCTGACGCACCCGGTGGCCCGGCACGGTTCTTGAGTAAAGGCCGGCACGGCATCTGAGTGGTGCAATTTGTCGGACCTTTAAAACCAGAGCAGCGAACGATGGGCAAGATTATCGGCATCGACCTGGGCACGACGAACTCGGTGGTGGCCGTCATGGAAGGCGGCGAGCCCAAGGTGATCATCAACCCGGAGGGCTCGCGGGTGACCCCCTCGGTGGTGGCCTTCACAGCGGACGGTGAGCGCCTCGTCGGCGCCCCGGCCAAGCGACAGGCCATTACGAACCCGAAGAACACGATCTTCTCGATCAAGCGCTTCATGGGGCGCTTCTACGACGAGGTGACCGAGGAAATCTCGATGGTGCCCTACAAGGTCGTTCGGGGCGAGAACAACACGGTCCGCATCGAGGTCGAGGTCGGCGGCGAAAAGCGCCTCTACACGCCGCAGGAGATCTCGGCCATGATTCTGCAGAAGCTGAAGCAGACGGCCGAGGAATACCTGGGCGAGCCGGTGACCGAGGCGGTCATCACGGTGCCGGCTTACTTCAACGACGCGCAGCGGAAGGCCACGAAGGAAGCCGGTGAGATCGCCGGCCTGAAGGTGCGTCGGATTCTCAACGAGCCGACCGCTGCGGCCCTGGCCTACGGGCTGGACAAGAAGGACAAAGAACTCAAGATCGCCGTCTACGACCTCGGTGGCGGGACCTATGATATTTCGATCCTGGAGCTGGGCGATGGCGTCTTTGAGGTGAAGGCCACGAACGGCGACACACACCTGGGCGGGGACAACTTCGACCAGCGGCTCATTGACTACATCGCCGACGAATTCCAGAAGCAGGAAGGCATCGACCTGCGGAAAGACCCCATGGCGCTGCAGCGGCTCAAGGAAGCGGCCGAAAAGGCCAAGATCGAGCTGTCCAGCGCCATGAAGACCACGATCAACTTGCCGTTCATCACGGCGACGGCCGAAGGGCCCAAGCACCTGGTCATGGAGATCACGCGCGCCAAGTTCGAGCAGTTGATCGAAGATCTGGTGGCGCGCACGATCCCGCCCATGGAGCAGGCCCTCAAGGACGCCAAGCTCCGCAAGGAGGACATTGACGAGGTCATCCTCGTCGGTGGTTCGACGCGGATTCCGCTGGTGCAGCGGACCGTCGAAGAGTTCTTCGGCAAGAAGGCCAACAAGTCGGTCAACCCCGACGAGGTGGTGGCCATCGGTGCGGCCATCCAGGCCGGCGTCCTCTCGGGCGAAGTGCAGGATGTGCTCTTGCTGGACGTGACGCCGCTGAACCTGGGTATTGAGACGCTCGGCGGTGTAATGACGGTGCTGATTCCTGCCAACACGACGATTCCGACGCGCAAGAGCGAGATCTTCACGACCGCGTCGGACAACCAGACCTCGGTCGAGATCCACATCCTGCAGGGCAACCGCGAGATGGCGGCCGACAACCGGAGCCTCGGTCGGTTCATCCTCGACGGTATCCCGCCCGCTCCGCGCGGCGTGCCACAGATCGAGGTGACCTTCGACATCGACGCCAACGGCATCCTGCACGTGTCGGCGCGCGACAAGGCCACCGGCAAGGAGCAGTCGATCCGCATCGAAGCCTCCAGCGGGCTGACGCCGGAGGAGATCGAGCGGATGCGCGAAGAGGCGCGCCGGCATGCGGCCGAGGACCGGAAGCGGCGCGAACAGATCGAGAAGCTCAACCAGGCCGACTCGCTCATCTACATGACCGAAAAGAACCTGCGCGAGTACGGCGACAAGCTACCGGCCGACAAGCGGGCAAAGATCGAGTCGGCGCTCGAGCGCCTGAAGGAGGTGCACAAGGCGCGCAACTTCGACGAACTCGACTCGGCGATCGCCCAGCTCAACCAGGCCTGGAACGAGGCCAGCCAGGACCTCTACCGGGCGCAGCAGGCAGCCGGCGCGCAGACGTCCGACGGTGCCTCGGCGCAGGCCGACTCCGGGGGCGTCCGCGAGGCCGACTACGAGGTGATCGACGAAGACGACAAAGACAAGCAGTAAGCGCGCCTTCGTGCGGCCCGGCCGCCGCGCGCTTACTTTGACATAGATGGAGTGTGCAGGCCCCGGTGGTGCAGGCCACCGGGGCTTTTGTTTTCCGTCTCATATAGGCTCGCTGATTTACCCGTGCATGAAGGTGTCCCACCCCGTGTGGCGGACGTGATCCGGCGGTTATGATAGGGCGGACACAATGGTCCGCCCCTACGGGATAGGGGAAAACGTCAAGGATCTGGTAGGGGCGCACCGCCGTGTGCGCCCGTGCTTTCTCATATGCACCATGATATTTGAGAAATCGTCTCAGCCCGCTGGCAGCCGGAAAAGCCGCCGGGCATTTTCCGTGGTAACCCGCGCCACCTCTTCCAGCGGCACGCCCTTGACTTCGGCCAGCTTCTCGGCCACGTGGCGCACATAGGCCGGCTCGTTGCGCCTGCCGCGATGCGGCACCGGCGCCAGAAACGGGGCATCCGTTTCGAGCACTAGCTGTTCCAGTGGCAACGTGCGCACCAGCTCGGCCAGTCCGCTCTTTTTGAAGGTCAGAATCCCGCCGATGCCCAGCAGAAAACCCAGCTCGGCGGCCGCTTCGGCCACCCAGGCCGGTCCGGTAAAGCAGTGAAAAATGCCGCGCAATCGCTCCGGATGGGCACTGGCCGCCCGCTCCTCCCTGAGGATGCGCACCAGATCTTCGGAAGCTTCCCGATTGTGCAGAATCAACGGCAGATCTTTTTCGATGGCTAATCGAATGTGCTTCCGGAAGAAAAACTGCTGCCGTTCATCGAAGGAACGATCCCAGTAATAGTCCAGACCACTTTCGCCCACGGCCACCACCCGCGGGTCGTCACAGAGACGCACGATCTCCTCGAAGTCGGCTTCGGTGGCCGTACGCGTTTCCGAAGGGTGCAGCGCCGCCATGGCGTACACGCCCGGATAGCGGTCGCAGAGCGCCAGCGCCCGGTGCACCGACGGTACGTCGATGGCCGGCAGGACCATGGCCACCACGCCGGCCTCCCGGGCGCTGGCCACCACCTCGTCGCGATCTTCGTCGAACGCTTCCAGATACAGATGAACGTGCGTGTCGATCAGGGCAACCATAACGCTGCGTCCGGCTGATGGCAGGTTTTGCGCGAACGCACAGACCCGGCGCAGGATCGAAATTCGGCGCACCTTTGACAGGCGCTTCAAATGCCGGAGACGGAACGGGTTGCCCTGCGCTCGAATCTTTGTAACTTGTAGCATCGATCTTCCCGGCACCCACCCGCCGAACCGACGTGTCGTCTTTCCGCCGTCGTCTGGGCCTGAGCCTGCTGCCACTGGTGACGCTGGTGGCGCTGTGGCCGGTCGGCCGGATCCTTCATGACAGCTGGGAGGTGGTCCGGCTGACGGGTCAGGTGCCCGAAGCGCCACCCGGTGGCTTCGACTGGGTGCACTGGGTGTCGGAAGAGGGGCGCATCGTGGCCGGCTACGTCTTCCCCGGCGGCCCGGCCGCCCGCGCCGGCATCCAGGAAGGCGACGTATTCTACCTGCTGGACTTCCAGCAATTTTTCAACCTGGAAGATCTCAAACAGGCCATCGACGGCCAGCCGCCCGGCAGCGTGCACACCTACGCGCTGTTTCGGGACGGCAACTACCTGGAAGTGCGCGTGCGCTTTACGCGCTACCCCACGTTTCTCTATCCCCTCTCGCCCACGCTCTGGCAGTTTTCGCTCTGGGGGTTTGCGCTGGGCGCCTTTGTGCACGTGCTGGCGCTGCTGCTGCTGTTTCCGCTGGCCCGCCACGGCCGCCGCGCCCGCTTTTCGCTGCTGCTCATCTGCGTTTCGGCGCTCTGGTTCTTCAGCAACCTGGGCCGACTGCTGCAGGTGACCTTTCTGGGGCCGCCTTATCCCGGCGGCCTGCAGGACCGGGTGTTTCAACTGCTGACGTTTACCGGTCTGGTCGGCTGGATCGGCTTTCCGGCGCTGCTGCTCCGGCAGATTGTCCATGACCTGCGCCTGCATCGCCCGGCCTTCTACCATCGCATCGGGCACGTGCCACCGCTGGTCCTGGCCGCTGCCGTGGTGCTGACGACCTTCCACCCCGGTGCATTGCCGTTCACACTGGAAGCCCTGATTGCGCCGATTCTGTTCTACGTCTGCTGCTACGTGGGGCTGGCCGCCGGCCTGATCCTGCTGCTTGGCACCGGCCGAAGCACCACTTCCGAAAGCTGGAATCGTTCGGGCAGCTGGCTGACGCTGGCCTTCTCGGTGCTGCTGGGTCTTTCGGTGCTGGACGTGGTGCCGCTGTTCGGGCTGGTCACCGACAGCATGGTGGGCTGGGTCATCGTCGGTGCCCAGCTCCTTGCGCTTGCCCCGATCGGGCTGGTCTCGCTGGCCACGCTCAAGCTGGGCAAGGTGGATCTGGTGCTGGAGCGCACGCTCGTGTACGGGACCGTGCTGGGCGCCATCTTTCTGGCCTTCGTCGGCGGCATGTCGCTGATGGAACCCCTGCTGGCCCGGATGAACACCCCCTGGCAGGTGGTGGGCGGCCTGTATGTCGTGATCCTGCTCGTGTTTTTCGAGCGGTTGGCCCACTGGCTACGCCGCGAACTGCCCGCCTTCTTTTCGACGGAGCGCCAGCGCACGCGCCAGCTGCTCAGCCATTTCCAGGAGCAGATGACCCAGCTTTTCAGCTTCGAGGCGCTGGCGCGACGGACGGTTGAGGTTGTGGCCGAGGCGTTTCGGGTGCGCTCCGTGCGCATCTTTTTCCGTCCGGACGAATCGTTGCCCTGGTTTTCGGCCGCCTACCACCCGGAGCCTCCGTATCTGACCGAACGCATCGTGGAAGTGATCTGGCCGCATTTTCGGGAAAAAGGGCGCATCTGGGCCCGCAATCCCGAACTGAGCGAAGCCCGCCTGCCGCAGGAACTGCAGGCCCTCCTCGAAAGCCGGCATGTGGCCCTGGTCATTCCCATCATCGCCGAACAGCGCCCGCTGGGATTGCTTGCCCTGGGCCCGCGACGCAACCGCCACGAATTTTACAATCTGGAAGATCTGGACCTGCTGCGTATGCTCGGCGGCCAGCTGGCGCTGGCCATCGAACGCCTCTACCTGGTCGAACGCGAGCGGGCCCTGATCCGCCAGAATGCCGAAGCGCAACTGGTCGCCCTGCGCGCCCAGATCAATCCGCACTTTCTGTTCAATGCGCTCAACACCATTGCTGCGCTGATCAACGAGCACCCGGAAAAGGCCGAAGCCGTGGTCGAGCACCTGGCCGCGATTTTCCGCCACACCCTGAACACAGGCGGGCGGTCGTTCGTCTCGCTGGACGAAGAACTGCAGCTCGTGAGGCACTACCTGGAAATCGAGCGGGCACGCTTCGGGGAGAAGCTTTCGGTCGCCATCGAATGGCCTGCTGAACTGAGCACGTTTCCCGTTCCGGCGTTTTCGGTGCAGACGCTGGCCGAAAACGCCGTCAAACATGGCCTGGAGAAACTACGCACCGGCGGTGCCGTTCAGATCCGGGCCCGGCGCCTCGAAGATGGGCTGGTCGAAATCCTGGTTGCCGACACCGGCGCAGGCATCCCGTGGCTCTGGGAGCAGAACGGACAGCCTGTCGAAGGCCCCCTGCCCTTTTTCGGACTGGGCCTGCGCAACGTCATGGCCCGGCTGGAACAACTCTACGGGCGCCGCGATCTGCTTCGCTTCGAAAGCGCACCGGGACAGGGCACCCGCGTGCGCCTGCTGCTCCCGCCGGTTCCTCAGCCCGAACCGACTTCGCCCGTGAATTAAATTCCCCGAAATGCCATGCTTCGCATTCTGATTGTGGACGACGAACCACCGGCCCGACGCCGATTGCGCAAACTGCTCGAGCCGCTGCGGGCTTCCGAGCGGGTGGCGGTCATCGAGGAGGCGGCCGACGGCGTCGAGGCCCTCGAAAAACTGCAGCAGCAGACGTTCGATCTGTTGCTGCTCGACGTACGCATGCCGGAGCTGGACGGCTTCGAAGTACTCGAACGCATCGATCCGAATCGGCGGCCGTTCGTCGTCTTTACGACGGCCTACGACGACTACGCGCTGAAAGCGTTCGAGGCGCACGCCATCGACTACCTGCTCAAGCCGATCAACCAGGAGCGCCTGCTGGAAGCCGTCGCCCGCGTCGAGCAACTGCAGACCACCGCCCAGGTCCGGGAGCAGGAAGAACGTCTGTCCCGATTGCTGGACTGGCTCGAATCGCAACAGCAACAGACAGCGCCCGCCCCTGGACCCGCAACGTCGTATCTCGAACAACTGTCAGTTACCTACCGAGACCGCATCCTGATCATTCCCGTCACCCGCCTGGTCTCCGCCGAGATTCACGATGGCATTACGCGGCTGTATGTGCTGGAGGAAGAGCCCGGGGCACCGCCGCGGTTGCGCCAGCACGTGGTCAGCTACACGCTGGATCAGCTGGAAGCCCGCCTGCACCCGCACGATTTCATGCGGGTGCATCGCTCGGCGATCGTCCAGCTCCGACACATCCGGGAGCTGATCCCCTGGTTCAGCGGCCGCTACAAACTGAAGCTGACCGGAGACCACGAGGTGATCGCCAGCCGCGAACGGTCCAAACTCCTCAAAGAACGGCTTGTACTCTGAGCCATGCTACGACGCCTCCCCATCCTGCTGCTTCTGATCGGCGTGGTGCGGACGCCGGCCGCCCAACCGGCCGATACGCTCCGCGTCCAACTGTTCACCGGGTTTCAACCCGATGTGATGGCCGTCGAGCCCACCGCCGCGGCCCGGATCTATGCGGAAGACTTCGCGCGTCCCCTGCTGCGTCTGCCCGCCGGGGCCATGCTGCTGGTGGATCGACGGGGCGATGAACTGCGCCTGCGCACGTCCGAAGGAACGATCTTCGCCCGCTGGATCCGTATCTACCCGGAGGAAGGCGGGCACCTGCGCCTGACCGCCCGGCGTCCCGGCCAGACGTCCGGTCCGTTCACCTACCCCGGCTGGATCCAGATTGCCCCCGATCCTTCCGGCCTGCAGGTCCTCAATCACGTCGCCCTCGAAGACTACGTAGCGGCCGTGCTGGCCCGCGAGCACCACTTCGACGACCTGGAAAGCACCAAGGCGCTGGCTGTGGCCATCCGCACCTACACGCTGCGTCGTCTGCAAACGAGCGACACGCTGCTGGATCACGCCGCCCACCAGATGTACGAGGGGATCGATCGGGTCACGCCGCTCATCCGCGAGGCCGTCGAGCAGACGCGCGGTGAGGTGCTGACCTATCAGGGCGAGTTGATCGAAGCGGTCTACTTTGCTGCCAGCGGCGGCCACACCGCCAACAACGAAGACGTGTGGGATGGCGTCCCCCAGCCTTATCTGCGCGGCCGGCCGGATCCGTACGACCGCAACGCCCCCTTCCAGCACTGGGAGGCTTCCGTCCCCCGACAGCGCCTGCTGGAAATCCTTTCCCGGAAATACGGCACCCGCATCACCGGCTTTCGCATCGGCACGCACAGCCCGGATGGCCGCGTAGCCACGATCGAACTGCTCCGCGAGCGCGGCGATCCGCTGACGATCCGTGCCAACGAGTTCCGGTTGCTGGTCAACGCCCACTTCGGCCGCCACACGCTGCGCAGTACCTACTTCACCGCCCGACGCCAGGGCGACACCTATCATTTCGAGGGAAAGGGCTTCGGACACGGCGTGGGGCTCAGCCAGTATGGTGCGCTCGAAATGTCCCGTCAGGGCTATTCATACCGGGACATCCTGGCCTTTTACTACCCGGGCACCGAACTGCACCGTCACGAGGCCGGGGCGCTGCTGGCCGCCGGTTCGTCTCCGGAGACCGAGCGGCCCGACGACTTTGCGCCCCCACCGGCCCGCACGCCTGCCGCTTTACCTGAGGTGACCACTCCGGCCGCTTCAAGCGCAACGCGCCCCGTGGTCGCGGTTGGCTGGAGCGCTACCCCCACTCGGACGGTCGAACGTCCCACCCATCGTCGGATCGGCTGGTAGTATGCGACGTGTTCTGTTCTGGCTCGCGCTGGGCCTGAATCTCTGGCTCCAGACTACCCTGGCGCAGGAGCGTCCGTTGCCGCGCTTCCGCACGCAGCAGGACAGCCTCACCGTCTTTCAGTTGCCGCCCGTACTGGTCGAAGCCACGCGCGGGTTTACGGCCCCCTGGGGCGAGGCGCTTCCCCTGCTCACACTGGAGCGCCGGCCGCCCGAGGTGCAATTTCGTCCGGCGCTGACGCTGACCGAGACGTTGCATGACCTGCCCGGCCTCTGGCTCAGCGATCGCCAGAACTATGCGCTGGGCGAGCGGCTGCTCGTGCGCAGTGCCGGCTGGCAGGCCGCCTTCGGCGTGCGCGGCGTGCAGGTCGTGCTCGACGGCATTCCGTTGACCATGCCCGACGGGCAGGCGGTGCTCGACCCGGTCGATCCGGCTTTCATCCGCCGTGCCGAGCTGCTGCGCGGCCCGGCCGCGCTGTTCTGGGGCAACGGCAGCGCCGGGGCACTGGTGCTCTCGACCTGGCCCGAGCCGATCCAGCCCGGTCTGCGCGTTGGTCTGCTGGGAGGCAGCTACGGCCTGCGTCGTCTGAGCGGCGAGGCCGTGCTGCGCGCCGGTCCGCACGCGCTGGCCTTCCACGCCTCGCACCTGGAGCAGGAAGGCTACCGGGCCCACAGCCGGACCCGCCTGAACCGTTTCGGCCTGCAGGCCGGCGTTCGGCTGGACGCCCGCACGCGCCTGCGGGTCACGCTGGCCGGCTCCTGGCTGGATGCCCGGCATCCGGGCGCCCTGACGGCCGACGAACTGGCCCGCGATCCACGCCAGGCCAGTACCCGCTACGTGGCCACCCGTGCCGGCAAAGACAGCCGGCAGGGGCAGCTCGGCGCGACCTTCGTCCACCGGTTGCCCGAAGGCTGGCTGACGTTCACCACTTTCGCGCTGGTGCGCCATCTGGACAACCCCCTGCCCTTTGCCTACATCCGCCTGCAACGCCAGGCCGCCGGAATGCGCACGACCTGGACGCAGGAGCGCGGCCGCTGGCGCACCGGCCTTGGACTCGACGTCACGCTGCAGGACGACGACCGCCAGAACTTCCCCAACGACAACGGCCGGCCCGGCACGCCGCGCCTGCTTGACCAGCGCGAGCGTGTCGGTGAACTGGCGCTCTTCGGTCTGGCGCGCTATACGTTCACGCCCCACCTGCAGGCGCTCGCCGGCCTGCGCCTGAGCTACCTGCACTTCGCCCTGACCGACTACCTGCTCACCAACGGCGACCAGTCCGGCCGCCGCACGTTCAGCGTCTGGACGCCCACACTGGGACTGACCTACCAGATAATGCCCGGCACGCAGCTTTTTGCCACGCTGGGCACGGCCTTCGAGTCGCCCACCGCGACCGAACTGGTCAACCGTCCGGACGGCCGGGGCGGCTTCAATCCCGAGCTGGAGCCGCAATATCTCTACGGCATCGAGCTGGGCGGACGCCGCCGGGGAAGCGCCGTCCAGGCCGATCTCACGCTGTTTTACCAGTGGATACGCGGCCGCATCATTCCCTTCCAGCTCGAAGGCGACGGCCGCACCTTCTACCGCAACGCCGGCCGCACGCGCCAGTACGGGATCGAACTCTGGCTACAGGCGCGGCTGACGCCGGCGCTGCAGGCACGGCTGGCCTACACGGGCGCCCGCTATCGGTTCGAGGAAACCGAGCTCCGGGACAAGCGCCTGCCCGGCCTGCCCGAACAGCGCCTTGCGCTCACGCTGCAATACCGGAGAGGACCGCTCTGGCTGGAGACGACCGGCACGGCCGTGGGTCCCTGCTATGCCGACGATGCCAACACCGTGCGTGTGGATGGCTACGTCACGCTGGACGTCACGCTGGGACTGGCCCGCTCGCTGTTGCCCGGATTCGACGTGCAGCCGTTCGTCTCCGTGCAGAACGTGTTGGACCAGCGCTACGTGGGCTCCGTCGTGGTCAACGCGGGTGGCGGCCGCTATTTCGAACCCGCCGCCGGCCGCAGCGTTCGCTTCGGGCTGAACCTGAGCACCCCCTGAAGCATGGGCAAGAAGCAAAAAGTGCAGGCGGGCGTCCTGCCCGTGCGCCAGCAGAACGGTCGGATCGAAGTGCTGCTGATCACCTCGCGCACGGTGGGCCGCTGGATCCTGCCCAAGGGCAACGTCAAACGACACCAGACGCCTATCGAAGCGGCCCGCCAGGAAGCCTATGAGGAGGCCGGCATCCGCGGACGCATCGACCCGGAGCCGCTGGGCCGCTACCTGCACGGCCGCCCCGGCGATCAGCGCTGGGTGGAAGTCTATCTGATGACGGTCGAAGAAGAACTGGACGACTGGCCCGAGCGGCACGAGCGCACCCGGCGCTGGATGCCGCTGGACGAAGCCCGGCAGGTCGTCTATGAAGACGGACTCCGGGCGCTGCTCGACCGCCTGCCCGACGAGCTGGCACGCCGCCGTCAGGGACGCAAGCTGAGCCCCCGAGCCTCGCGCCTGCTGGTGGTGCTGGTGCTGCTGGCCTCGCTGGCACTGGCCTTCGGCGGTACGTACTATCTGGCGCGGTTGCTTGCCCGCCCCGAAGTCCAACAGCGCCTGCAGGAGCTGGAACGCCAGGAGAATCCCGCTCCTTCGCCCGACTCCGTTCGTTTTTAACAGCCGTTCGCTTCAGAATTCACGCGAGGCAAACGTGGCCGTCCAGCGTGCGTTGTAGTTTCCGGGAGCCTTTTCACAACAGGAAAACAACTGGTTAAGCACTCATGAGCCAGCCACAGGAAAAATACCGGGTCACGATTGCCTACGGAGACGGGATCGGTCCGGAAATCATGCGGGCCACGCTGGCCGTGCTCGAAGCGGCCGGCGCTCCGCTGGAATACGACGTCATTGAAATCGGTGAAAAGGTCTATCGCCAGGGCATTACGTCCGGCATCCCGGACGAAGCCTGGGAGGTGCTGCGCCGCAACCGGGTCTTCCTGAAGGCGCCGATCACCACGCCGCAGGGTGGCGGCTACAAGAGCCTTAACGTGACGATCCGCAAGGCGCTGGGGCTGTTCGCCAACATCCGCCCCACCAAGTCGCTGCATCCTTACGTCGAGACGCCCTACCCCGACATCGACCTGGTGATCGTCCGCGAAAACGAAGAGGACCTGTACGCGGCCATCGAGCACCGACAGACCACCGAGGTGGTGCAGGCGCTCAAGCTGGTCACGCGCCCGGGCAGTGAGGGGATCATCCGCTACGCCTTCGAATATGCTCGCGCCTACGGCCGTCGGAAGGTCACCTGCATGTCGAAGGACAACATCCTGAAGCTGACCGACGGCCTGTTCCACAAAATCTTCGATGAGATTGCCGCCGAGTATCCGGACATTGAATCCGAGCACCGCATCATCGACATCGGCGCGGCGCTTGTGGCCGCCCGACCGGAGACGCTCGACGTGATCGTCACGCTGAACCTGTACGGCGACATTCTGTCGGACATCGCCGCGCAGGTAGCCGGATCGGTAGGGCTGGGCGGCTCGGCCAATGTGGGTACGCACGCGGCTATGTTCGAGGCCATCCACGGATCGGCGCCCGACATTGCCGGCAAGGACATCGCCAACCCGTCGGGCCTGCTTAATGCCGCCGTCATGATGCTCGTGCATCTGGGATTGGCCGACATCGCCGCCCGAATCGAAAACGCCTGGCTGCGCACGATCGAGGATGGCATCCACACGGCCGACATCTACCGTCCGGGCAAAAGCAAAAAGAAAGTCGGCACGCAGGCATTCGCCGAGGCCGTCATCGCCCGACTGGGTCAGGAGCCGCAGCATCTGAAGCCGGTGCACTTCCGTAAGCCGGGCGTCTCCGTCGAGATTCGTCCCACGCCGCGCCAGCCCAAGCAGCTCGTGGGCGTGGACGTGTTCATCGACTGGGACGAGGCCGAACGCGATCCGAACGTGCTGGGCCGCAAGCTCGAAGCCCTGGCCGGCGAGGCCTTCCGCCTGCGCGTGATCACCAATCGGGGTGTAAAGGTCTATCCCGGCGGCCTGCCCGAGACGTTCTGCACGGACCACTGGCGCTGCCGCTTCGTGGCGGCCGAAGAAGGAGGTACGGTCACACCCGCCCAGATTCTGGACCTGCTGCGCCGCATTCACGAAGCCGGCCTGGAGTTCATCAAGACCGAGCACCTGTACACGTTCGACGGGCAGCGCGGCTTTTCGCTGGCCCAGGCGGAGTGATGCGATACGCGCGGCCTCCCCTGAGCCCCGTTCCCGGCCGAAAGCACGAACGCCCCCCGGTGTGTCCGTGCGACGACCTACCCCGGCACCGGATCGGGTTCGGCCCGTGCGGGGGACGCCATCCGATCCCGGCTTCTTTCCATCAAGACGCGGCCGGCGTTATGCCTGGCGCAGCAAAGCGAGGGCGCGGTCCGGATAGTCCGTGATCAGGCCGTCCACGCCCAGACGCAAAAGGCGCTGCATATCGCGCACGCGGTTGACGGTCCAGGGAATCAGGCGCATGCCGCGGGCGTGGACCTCGGCCACCAGCTTTGCCGTGATCAGGCGATAGTCGGGGCCGTACACCTCCGGCACGAACCCCAGCCGCGCCAGCTGGTCTGCCAGCGGCCGGCGATCGTGGTGCTCCACCAGCAGCGACAGCGCCAGCTCCGGAAACAGTCGCCGGGCCACCTGCAGCACACGCACGTCGAACGACATCAGGGTGGTTCGCGCCGTCACGCCGCAGGCTGCCACGACGGCCTGCACCCGCCGCACGAACGTCTCCGGATCGGGCTGATACTTCCCCTCCCACTCCGGCCGCGACTTGATCTCGATGCTGTAGCGCACCGGTGGGCGGCCCAGTTCGGCCGCGTACGCCTCAGACCAACGCAGCACATCTTCCAGCCGGGGTTTGGGAGCGGGCACCGGCTCCTGCTGCGGAAAGCGCGGATGCCGACGGCTGCCGCAGTCGAAGCGGGCAATCTCCGCGTAGGTCATCCGGTACAGGTTGTAGCGCCGGAAGGGCCGTACGGGACGCCCGGACGGCTCCCGGCACAGCGTCGCGGAAAACCAGGGCTCGTGCGACACGACCACCGTGCCGTCGCCCGCGATCACCACGTCCATCTCCAGCGAGGTCACGCCCAGCTCAATGGCCCGGGCAAAAGCCGGCCACGTGTTCTCCGGGCGCAACCCTCTGGCTCCTCGGTGCCCCAGAATGTCCGGCCGCGCCCGCGTTTCTGTGACGCTTGCCTCCATTTCGCGCAAATGCAAATTTGCCAGAACTTTCCCCTCTCAAAAAATGAGAACTTTTTTCATCTTATGCGTTCGCTTCACCGGGTCGTTTTTCCTATTTTAGGATGTTTCCCGGCGGAAAAAGCCCGCTGCGATCGCATCGTTCTCAATCGGTTCGACATCAACCATATTCATCAGAAATGGAAGCAGAAAAACCTCGCATTATTCCTGTCAATATTGAGGAGGAAATGAAATCCTCCTACATCGACTATTCCATGTCGGTGATTGTGGGCCGGGCGTTGCCGGACGTACGCGACGGGCTCAAGCCGGTTCATCGCCGCGTGCTTTACGGCATGTACGAGCTCGGCCTGACGGCCAGCGCCCCTTACAAGAAAAGCGCCCGTATCGTCGGTGAGGTGCTCGGTAAGTACCACCCGCACGGCGATGCGGCCGTCTACGACACGATGGTGCGCATGGCGCAGGACTTCGCCATGCGCTATCCGCTGGTCGATGGCCAGGGCAACTTCGGCTCGATCGACGGCGACAGTCCCGCCGCCATGCGCTACACGGAGGCCCGCCTGACGCGCCTGGCCGAGGAAATGCTGCGGGACATCGACAAGGACACCGTCGATTTTCAGGACAACTTCGACGGCTCGCTGAAAGAGCCCGTCGTGCTGCCGGCCGCCCTGCCCAATCTGATCGTCAACGGCGCCGACGGCATCGCCGTGGGCATGGCGACCAAGATCCCACCGCACAACCTAGGCGAGACCGTCGATGCGCTCGTGGCCATGATCGACAACCCGGACATCTCGCTGGACGAGCTGCTGAAGCATCTTCCGGCACCGGACTTCCCCACGGGCGGCATCATCTACGGCTACAGCGGCGTCAGGGAAGCCTACGCCACCGGCCGCGGCCGCGTCGTGATCCGCGCACGCATCCACGAAGAGGAGATCCGGCCCGGCCGCATGGCGCTCGTCATCACGGAAATCCCCTATCAGGTCAACAAAAGCAGCCTGATCGAGAAGATTGCGCACCTGGTGCGGGAGCGCCGCATCGACGGCATCACGGACATCCGGGACGAAAGCGACCGCGAAGGCCTGCGCGTCGTGCTGGAGCTCCGCAAAGACGCCGTGCCACTGGTGATTCAGAACCAGCTCTACAAGTACACGCCCTGCCAGCAGACCTTCGGCGTGAACATGGTGGCGCTGGTGAACGGCCGCCCGCGCACGCTCACGCTCAAAGAACTGATGCGCCATTACCTGGACCACCGGCACGAGGTCGTAACGCGGCGCACCCGCTTCGAGCTGCGCAAGGCCGAGGAGCGCGCCCACATCCTGGAAGGGCTCAAGATCGCGCTCGATCACCTCGACCTCGTCATCAACATCATCCGCTATTCGGCCGACCCGGACGAAGCGCGCCAGCGCCTCATGGAAGGCGTACTGCCTGAACGGCTCACGCCGGAACAGCGCGAGCGGCTGGGGTTGCCCGTCGAACAGACCTCGCATTTCACACTCACCGAGGCGCAGGCCAACGCGATCCTCGCCCTGCGGCTGAGCCGCCTGACCGGCCTCGAGCGCCAGAAACTCGAAGAAGAATACCGGGCGCTGCTGCAGGAAATCGAACGCCTGCGCAGCATCCTGGCCAGCGAGCCGTTGCGCTGGCAGATCATCCGGGAAGAACTGCTCGAGCTGAAGCAGAAGTACGCCGACGCGCGGCGTACGGAGATCGACTATGCGGGCGGCGGCGACTTTGCCATCGAGGACCTGATCGAAGACGAGCAGGTGGTGGTCACGCTGTCGCACCAGGGCCTGATCAAACGCACCCCGGCGCACATCTACCGGCAGCAGGGCCGCGGCGGCGTGGGCATGAAGGCCAGCGGCATGCGCGAAGACGACTACATCGAACACCTGTTCGCCTGCAAGAACCACGATTACCTGCTCTTTTTCACGGACCACGGCCGCTGCTACTGGCTGCGCGTCTACGACATCCCGGAGGGTAGCCGCACCAGCCTCGGCCGCTCCATCCGCAACCTGATCCAGATCGCGCCCGACGATCGCGTGCGCACCGTGCTGAACATCCGCAAGGAAGACTTCGAAAATCCGGAATTCCTGCGCACGCACTACGTGCTGATGGCCACGCGCCAGGGCCTGGTCAAGAAAACGGAACTGGAAGCCTTCAGCCGTCCGCGGGCCGACGGCATCATCGCCATCGCCTTTGCCGAAGGCGACGAGCTGATCGAAGCGGTGCTGACCGACGGCCGGGCGCACGTGCTGCTGGCCTCTTCGGGCGGGCGCGTTGTGCGCTTCGACGAAGCGGACGTGCGGCCGATGGGCCGCAACACGCGCGGCGTGCGGGGCATTGCGCTGGAGCCCGGCGAGCAGGTCGTGGGCATGGTGGCCGTCGCCCCTGAAGCCTCGCCCTGCATCCTTTCGATCAGCGCCAACGGCTACGGCAAGCGCACCCCGCTGGACGAGTATCCCGTCCAGCGACGGGGCGGCAAGGGCGTCTGGACCATGAAGATCACGCCGCGCACGGGCCGACTCATCGCCATCAAGGCCGTGCAGGACACCGACGATCTGATGATCATCACCCAGAACGGCCTGATGATCCGCATCCACGTGGCCGACATCAGCCGTATGGGCCGGCACACCCAGGGCGTCCGGCTGATCCAGCTCAAGCCCGGCGACGCCATTGCCGACGTGACGCGCCTGGTCACCGAAGCCCAGGAAGACGAAGCGGCCGCGGTGCCGGCCACCGTCTGAAATCGCTGACGCCCGGCAATTCGGGTTTATCCTGACGGCGTCGCCTTCCGGAGCGACGCCGTTTTCTGTTGCACCGGCACGCCCAGGTCAGCACCATGGCGGGCATTCCTCCAGAGCAGGAACTCCTGTAAACCATGGTACATTGAGCCAGAAAAGACGTGCTTGAACCAGGCCATCGAGCTGCTCAACCTGTAAGTTTTCTAATGATATGAATTCCGGGAAATCATAGTGCATGTAAGAAAGCACGGGCGCACACTGCGGTGCGCCCCTACAGATCCTTGACATTTTCCCTATTCCGTAGGGGCGGCCCCCTGTGTCCGCCCGATCATACCCGCTGGATCACGTCCGCCACACGGGGTGTGGCACCCTCATGCACCGGTAAATCAGCGACCCCATATTACGAACTTCTTCGACACTATTTTTCGGATGACTTCTAATGAGCTCCAAAAAAAACGCAAGCAAAAACATCAGGGCCGCACGTTTACCGTAATCATCGAGCGCGACGCCGCAGGCTATTACGTGGCCAGCGTCCCCGAACTGCGCGGCTGCCACACCCAGGCCAGATCGCTGGATACCCTGATGAAGCGCATTCGAGAAGCCATCGAGTTGTGCCTGGAAGTCGCGGAAGAAACGCAACCGGCCAGTGAATTTGTCGGCGTCCAGCAGATCCGGCTATGACACGACTGCCCCGCCTCAAGGGTGACGAACTGATCGCGGCTCCGTCAATCGGAGAAAAGATACATGTGCGCGGGATCCCTGGACTTCATCCCTTTCCTCGGGCTGAAAGCACGGGCGCACACGGTGGTGCGTCCCTACCAGGGCAACGGCGACCTTTGCACCAGGTAGGGGCGGACCGCTGTGTCCGCCCTTTCGTGCCCGCGGCTCCTGTCCGGCACACGAAGTGTTGTGCCATCATGTACCGGTGAATCAGCGATCACGGAAAAGGCCGGTCCCATCCGGGGCCGGCCTTTTCCAGTAGCGTGGATTGCATGCGTTCAGGAAGTCGGCTGCTGACGGGCCACGTACTCCAGCGCCCGGCGCAACCGGCGAAGCCCTTCGTCGATCTCGGCTTCCGTGATGATCAGCGGCGGACGGAAGCGGATCGAGCGTTCGCCGCAGCCCAGCACGATCACGCCCTCTTCCAGACTGCGCTGGCGCACGGCGTCCCGAAAGGCCGGGGTGGGCAGGTCGAAAGCGCACATGAGCCCACGTCCGCGCACGTTCGTCATGAACGGCAGCGCCTCGGCCATCTCCTCCAGCCGACGCAGCAGATAGGCGCCCACCCGGGCGGCGTTTTCCACGAGATGATCTTCTTCGATGATTTCCAGAATCCGATCGAAGCGGACCATGTCGGCCAGGTTGCCGCCCCAGGTGGAGTTCAGTCGGCTCGACACGTGGAAGACGTTGTCTTCCACCTCGTCCAGTCGCCGACCGGCCAGAATGCCGCACACCTGCGTCTTTTTGCCGAAAGCGATGATGTCGGGCTGCACACCGAGCGCCTGGTGCGCCCAGAAGGCGCCCGTGAGGCCCACGCCCGTCTGCACCTCGTCGAAGATCAGCAGCGCATCGTTTTCGTCGGCCAGCTCTCGGAGCGCCTTCAGGAACTCGGGCCGGAAGTGGTTGTCGCCCCCTTCGGCCTGTATGGGCTCGATGATGATACAGGCGATGTCGTCCTTGTATTCGTAAAAGTACTGCTTGGCCTGGCGGAGGGCCAGCTGCTCCAGCGCGATCGTGCGCTCCAGGTTCTCCTCGGTGAGCGGGAACGTGAGTTTCGGGTTGATGACGCGCGGCCAGTCGAACTTCGGAAAGTACTGCGTCTTGCGGGGATCGAAGGTGTTCGTCAGCGAAAGCGTGTAACCGGAGCGTCCATGAAAAGCCTGGTCGAAGTGTAGCACCCGGTGGCCCACTTCGCGGCGGTACCCTTTCCGGAAGTTTTTGCGCACCTTCCAGTCGAAGGCTGCCTTGAGCGCATTCTCCACGGCCAGCGCCCCGCCGTCGATGAAAAAGGCATAGGGCAGGTAATCCGGAATGCCCACCCGCTCGAAGGTCTGGACGAACCGGGCCATGTGCACCGTGTAGATGTCCGAGTTCGTCACCTTGTTCAGGGCGGCCTCCATCAGGCGCTTCTTGAAGTCCTCGTCGCCGAGCATTTTGGGATGGTTCATCCCGACCGCGCTCGAGGCGAAGAAGCCGAAAAAGTCGATCAACTCACGGCCAGTAAGCTGATCATACAGGTGCACCCCCTGACTCCGCTCCATGTCGAGTACGATCGGCAACCCGTCGGTCAGCAGGTGGCGGGCCAGGATGGGCCGCACCATTTCCGGAGTAATCTGCTGCATGGTCACATGCTCCATAAGGCACTCCCTTCCGTTTTCCACAACGTTGTTTTTTGCAAAATACGAAAACCGAACCATCCAGACGGGCGCGTAAAGCCGGGAAAACTTGAAAGATCAACGAAAGCAGCATCGGACCCGGGCCACACGCTCACGGGATCATTTCGATGGCTGTCGGGTAGCCTTTCCCCGATTTGGATGGGTTGCACTTTTCCGGAAATACAGACCATGGCCCAGCAGCACACCGAGTCGCCGCGTCGTCGCTACCTTCCGGGCGAGATCGAACTGAAGCGCGTGCCCAAGGAACCGCTCTTTCCCGAAGGCGACGGTGGATTCTTCGAACTGCCCGTGGTGGATCCGCCGCCGGTGACGAACGAACGGGGACGGCGTCCTGCCTGGCTCCGGGCCAAGCTGCCTTACGGCCCCACCTACCGGCGCGTGCTGGACATTGTCGAAACGCACCGGTTGCACACGGTCTGCCAGAGCGCCCGCTGCCCGAACATGGGCGAATGCTGGACGGCCGGCACCGCCACGTTCATGATCCTCGGGAACGTCTGCACGCGCTCGTGCGGCTTCTGCGCGGTCAAGACCGGCCGCCCGGATCCACTGGACTGGGATGAGCCGCGTCGCGTGGCCGAAGCGGTACGCCTGATGGGCATCCGGCACGCCGTGGTCACCTCGGTCGATCGCGACGACCTGGAAGACGGCGGCGCCGCGCTGTTTGCCGAAACAATCCGCCAGATCCGGGCGCTCAACCCGGGCGTGACCGTCGAAGTGCTGATCCCGGACTTTCAGGGCAACTGGGACGCCCTGCAGCTGGTGCTCGACGAACGCCCGGACATCCTCAATCACAACGTCGAGACGGTGCCGCGCCTGTATCGCCGCGTGCGTCCCCAGGCCCGCTACGAACGCTCGCTGGAACTGCTGTGGCGGGCCAAGCAGGCCGGCCTGCGCACCAAGAGCGGGATCATGGTGGGGCTGGGCGAGACCAGGGAAGAAGTGCTGGCCGTGATGGACGACTTCGCGCGGATTCGACTCGACATCATGACGATCGGCCAGTACCTGCAACCCACCCGCATGCACCTGCCCGTCGAAGAATTCGTGCACCCGGACGTATTCCGCTGGTACAAAGAAATGGGCGAAGCCAAGGGGATCGGCCACGTCGAAAGCGGCCCCCTGGTCCGCTCCTCCTACCACGCCGAGCGGCACGTGTAACCCGCCGGCTCAGCGTTTTCTGGAACGGCTGTTCGTCCGGGGCGCGGCGTCCGGCTCCAGTCGGTCCACCAACTCCTGCCACCGGGCCGGATCGAGGAGGACGGCCACGGCCTTCCCCTGTCGCTCCACGATCACCGGCCCCTGGGCCAGCCGCTGCTTCAACGCATCCGTTGCCTGCAGGCGAATCCTGGAAATGGCTACGGTATCTGCCGATGCTACACGCGTGCGCCTCATCGTTCCCGTTCAATAATACGATTTCTGGGAAATCATAATGCATGTAAGAAAGCACACTGCGGTGCGCCCCTACAGATCCTTGACGTTTTCCCTATTCCGTAGGGGCAGACCGCAGTGTCCGCCCGATCATACCCGCCGGATCACGTCCGCCACACGGGGTGTGGCACCCTCATGCACCAGTAAATCAGCGCTCCCATATAACCTCTGGTTTTAACGCAACGTATTACGCCCGAGCGGTTAATTTTTGCCATTCGTTACCAGTTTATTACGCACCATTTCAGGCACTTCCTGTACTTTGTTACAGGTTGTCATTACAAAACAGACACCACCTGCCATGAAGCGCAACGTCGGCACCATCGACCGGGTCCTCCGCATCGTGATCGCGCTGGTGATCGGCGTGCTGCTGATCACCGGACAGCTCAGCGGTGCGCTGGCCGTCATTCTGGGCATTGTGGCGCTTATTCTGCTGGTAACCGGCCTGGCCGGAAGCTGTCCGCTGTACGCGGTGCTCGGCTTTTCCACCTGTCCCCGGAAGGCCAGCGGTTAAGCGTTTCCCGGAAAAGGCGGGGCGCACACAGGGTGCGCCCCTGCAGACCGGGCCTACGCAGGGGTATGCGTTGCCTTCCAGAGCTTATCCCATCCGGAAAAGGGACTGGAATTTCATGGCCATCGGGAGCGAACCGCTCACCTTGAGTTTCCCCATCATCATAAGCGACATGGGGTTGGCCTCGCCGTTGTTGATCTTGAGCCAGTTCTCGGCGGAGGTGGTGACGGTGACCGTCGGGTTTTCGTGTTTGCCTTCTTTGATTTCCAGCGTGCCGTCCTTGATCACCATGTAGTACTCGCCCCCGCCCTCGCCGGTCAGGTTGAGCTGCACAACACCCTCGACACCTGCGGCCTGGTCGGGGAGAAACCGCTCCTTGTAGGATTCGAGCACTTCAGAAATGCTGGTGTACTTCGGCATAGCTGTTTCCGGGTTTGTTGTGGAATTTTCTCAATCGATGCGGGAAAAATCAGCGCCGAACGCCCCTTCAGAGGCCAGTGCCTCGATTTCTTCCGGGGTAAACCCTGCTTCCTGCAGCACCTCGCGGGTATGCGCGCCCAGCGGCGGGCCGGTATGCCGGTAGGCCGGCGGCGTGCGCGAAAACTGCACGGGGAAGCCCACCTGTCGCTGCGGCAGGGCATCCGGCCGCGGCACGTCGACGATCAGTCCACGCGCCCGGACCTGCGGGTGCTGCGCCATTTCGTCGAGCGTCAGCACGGGCTCAACGCAAACGTCGCGTTCGACAAAGACCGCCTGCCATTCGGCCAGTGTCCGCGAAGCGATCACCTGCTGGATTTCTTTTTTGAGCCGCTGCTGGACGGCCGCATCCCATACGTTGTAGCCGTAGGGTGCCAGGTCCGGCCGGCCGATCGCCTCACAGAAGCCCTCCCAGAATTTCGGCTCCAGACCGGCCACGGCCAGATAGCGGCCGTCGCGTGTGCGGTAGCAGTCGTAGAAGCTGCCGCCGTTGAGCGGCTCGGTTTCGTAGCCGGGACGATGTCCGGCGCCCAGCAGGCCGCTGACGGCCAGTCCGTTAAAGGCGATGGTCGTATCGAGCAGCGCCAGGTCCAGGTACTGCCCCTCGCCGGTGCGCTGGCGATGCACGACGGCCGCCAGGATGGCCAGCGCGGCAAAAAGCCCCCCGGCCACGTCGGCCAGCGGCACGCCGGAGGGTACCGGCCCGATCTCGCGGCGGCCGCTGTGGCTCAGCAGACCGGAGAGCGCCTGATAGTTCAGGTCGTGTCCGGCCCGCTCGCGGTAGGGTCCCGTCTGCCCGTAGCCCGTAACGGAGCAGTAAATCAGTGCCGGATTTTCGGCCGCCAGCGTTTCGTAGTCCAGCCCCAGCCGCTGCATGACGCCCGGTCGGAAGCCTTCCACCACGACGTCGTAGTGCCGGACAAGCCGGCGCACTACGTTGGCCGCCTGCGGGTGCTTCAGGTCGAGCGTCACCGAGCGCTTGGAACGATGGACCCAGGCGTAGCCGGCCGACGTGCCGGTGTCGTCGTGAGGGGGCGCCAGGCGCATCAGGTCGGGCCGGTCGGGCGACTCGATGCGCACCACGTCGGCGCCCAGGTCGGCCAGCAGCAGCGTCACGTACGGCCCGGGCAGTAGCGTGGTGAAGTCCAGCACACGAAGCGAACGCAGCGGTCCGGTCATAGCCCTCACGTGTTGAGCGAGGCCGACACGCTGCGGCCGGCGCCCTGCAGGCTCTGCAGGACCAGCGGCGTCAGCCAGGCGGCCACAGCCTCCGGGGCTTCCTCGCCGGTCAGGCGCTGCCAGCAGTAGACGCCCTGCACCAGTCCGAGACACGCCCGCGCCGCCGTGTCCGGCTCGGTAGTCGCCACAAAAACGCCCTGCTCGATGCCCTCGACAATCACCTCGTTCCAGCAGGTTTCGTACTGCCGGATCAGCTCCTGCAGGTCGATCGCAAGCACCTCCTGCAGCGCTTCCCGGCCTTCGCACTGCAACAGCAGCCAGCTCTCATGCGCGGCGGCCAGGCTTTGCAGGTGCTGCGCGATAAGGCGGGTCAGCTTTGCCGCGGGCGAATCGTTGCCCGCGGCAATCTCGCGGGCCTGCGCCAGCAGACGTCGGAGCGGCGTCTCGACGACCGCCCGCACCAGGTCGTCTCTGCTGGCCACGTAGTAGTACAGCGCGCCCCGGGGCACGCCCAGCTCGTCGGCCACGTCCTGCAACCGCGTCTGCTGCAGCCCCTTACGTCGGAATACCCGGGCCGCCGCCCGGTAGAGTTCCGCTTCGCGCCGACTTCGTTCCATCGCTGCCCTTCCCGTTTGTCCCCGTTGCCGGTCGGGTTCGGGATTGCCCGAACCCGACCGGATGGTGTTGTGGTTCAGCGGCCGCCCACCGTGTAGGTCAGGCGGGTGGTGATCAGCCGCCCCATCTTGGGGGCGCCGATGTACTCGCGGTGCTCGTTGTTCAGCACGTTCTGCGCCAGCACGTCGATGCGCAGGCCGGGTGTGAGCCGACGCAGGTCGTAGCCCAGCCCGAGGTCGAGCAGGAAGTAGCTATCGACGGTGCCCGAGAAGATCCCCGAACGCACTTCGAACTTATCCACATAGCGCCCGGCCAGGTTGACCGACAGCCCGGACGGATCCGTGTATTCGACCCCGCCAGCCACCTTGTAACGCGGCGCATTCATCGAGATCTCCCGGCCGGTGCCCGGCTCGCCCAGCTCCTCGTCGTCGAAGAAGTTGTCGCTCACCCACGAGAAATTCCCGAACAGCGCCCAGCGCGCATTGGGCGTCCACTGCACGGCCACATCGGCTCCGTAGTAGTCCACATCCCCGAAGTTCACGTAGGTGAGCAGCAGCTCGGGCTGGCGATTCGGATCGAAGTTTTCCGTCGGTTCGATCAGGCCGATGGGGTTGGCCGCCAGACTCGCCGCCGCCTGACGGTAAATGTTCGCCAGCGCCTGCCGATTCAGATCCGGGCTGTAAGCGGCCAGTTCCTCGTCGGTAAACGCATTCATGATGGCCGCTGCCAGATCGCCTGCCACGCCGGGTGCCACCACCAGCGGCGTAAAGGGCTGCAACTCGCTGATGAAGTTTTTCTTGCGCGTGTAGTACAGGTCGATCGTTACCAGCAACTGGTTGGCGAACAACCCCTTGTAGCCCAGTTCGTAGGAGTTCGTGATCGTCTGGCGGGCGGCCGGAACGTTCTCCAGGCTCGTGAGCACTTCGCCCGCCGTGCTGACCATCAACCCCGACGAAAAGCCCTGAATCTGGCTGGCCTTGCTGAGCAGCAGCGAACGCAGGGCGGCCAACGGCGCCCCCTCTGCTGTAAGGCCCGCCGTCACGGCCTGGTAGGCCACGGCCAGCGGAATACCCACGCCGGGCCAGGCGCGAATGCCGGGGATGAAGCTGGAAGTCTGCACCTGGCTCGGGAAGGTCCAGCCATCGACGGCACCGACCCCGCGCACGCCGAACGGCCCGCGGTCTTCGATGAACAGATCCAGGAAGAGATTCACCCCGGGCGGGGTCGTGAAGGCGCGGTTGTAAGTAGTGCGGAAGCTGTGCGTAGATGAGGGCTTGAAGACGAGCGCCACGCGTGGCGAGAACTGTGTTTTTTGAATCACATCGTCGTAGTCCAGTCGCCCGGCCAGCACCACGTCGAGCTGCTCGGTCAGGCGCGTCTCGGACTGCACGTAGCCGCCGATCTCGTTCGTTTCGTCGCGTCCCTCGAAGCGGCCGTGGACCGTACCCCCTGTGCGGGGCACCGTCCGCCGGTAGTCGGCCCCCACGATGAAGCTCTGGCGGTCCTCCAGCACGCTGAAGCTGTACTGCGCCTGCGCGGCCATCAGGAACGACTTTTCATAGACCTCGACGGGCGTTCGCACAAAGTGCGTGTTGCCGGCGTTGTTCTGCGTGTAGAACACCTGCCCGAAGAATCCGCCGGCCTGCAGCCGGAGCTGGCCGAAGTAGTTGGCAAAGTTGTCCGTGGCGTTCTCTCCGGTATTGGCCAGAACCATCTGTTTGATCGAGGAATAGCCGCCACTGGCCGTCAGCGTGGTCTGCGGTCCCAGTCGGTACTGGAGCGTACCGTAGACGTAACCCTGCCAGGTATCGTAATCGCGGCCACCCCAGCGTGGGTGAATGGCGTCAAGCAGTTCACGATCGTGCGGATCGTTCGGGTCCAGTTTCCAGTCCTCGCCCTGGCTGTAGTAGCCCACGATCTTGTAGCCCAGCCGGTCGTCGATGACGCCCGCATGCCGGAGCGCCCCCTGAATGATCGAGCGCTCGCCGCCGCCGAGCATCACCGACGTGCCCGGATAGGTGAGCGGATCCTTCGTGATGAAATGAATCACGCCCTGCTCCACGCCGGCCCCGTAGAGTGCCGAGTTGGGACCCCGCACGACTTCGATGCGGGCCAGGTCGATCGGTGCGATGGGCATCGACGAAAACTCGTTGATGGCCAGGCTGGGCGTGGTGGCCTGTCGGTAATCGACCAGCGCGTAGGTTTTGGCCACGAAGACCGAGTTGAAGCCGCGCAGCGACACCTGGAAGCGGTTCAGGCTGGACTGTGAAATGTCCACGCCCGGCGTGTAACGCAGCGCGGCGGCTGTCGCATGCGTGGCCGTCTGCTCCAGATCACGCGCGTCGAGTACCGAGATCGACGCAGGCGACTCCAGTACCTTTTCCTGGCGGCGCGAGGCCGTCACCACCACAGGGTTCAGGCCGAGTTCGACCGGTGCCAGCGCCAGATCGATCGTTACCGTGGCACCGGCCGCCAGCGTGACCGTACGTTGGGCCTCGGCATAGCCGACAAAGCGGGCCACCACCTCGTAGGTGCCGGCCGGCAGGTCCTCCAGCCGGTAGCGGCCCTCCAGATCGGTAGCGGCTCCCCGAAAAGCCGTCGTCTCACCGGCCCGGTAGAGCACCACGTTGGCACCGGGCAGCGGGTCGCCGCTTTCAGCGTCGGTCACCCGGCCCTGCAGCGTGGCCGTCGATTGCGCGGCCGCCAGACCGGGAAGGAGCACCAGCGCGGCCAGCAACCAGAGACGCGTAAGCATGTGGGGCATGGTCGTTTTCACAGGTTGGTTAACGGTGTTCACTTCCGGCGTTTATGGATCGTCCTGATTCGATCCTCAGGACTGATGCTTCACGACAATCCGGCAATCTCCCGTTCGCGCTTGACCAGTTCCCGCCGCAGGATCTTGCCCGACAGCGTCTTGGGAATCTGATCGACGAATTCGACGCGCCGGATCTTCTTGTACGGCGCCACCCGCTCGGCCACGTAGGCCATCAGTTCTTCGGCCGTGGCCTGCATGCCGGGCTTGAGCACCACGTAGGCCTTGGGCACCTCGCCCGCCTCTTCGTCGGGACTCGGCACGACGGCCACGTCGGCCACGGCCGGATGCCCCTGCAGGATCTCCTCCAGCTCGGCCGGGGCCACCTGATAGCCCTTGTACTTGATCAGCTCCTTGACGCGATCGACGATGTACAGGTAGCCGTCCTGGTCCACACGGGCCACGTCGCCCGTGTGCAGCCAGCCCTCTTCGTCGAGCGTGTCGCGCGTGGCCTGCGGATTCTTCCAGTAGCCCTTCATGACCTGCGGGCCGCGGATCCACAGCTCGCCCGTTTCGCCCTCGGGCACGTCTTCGTGCGTGGCCACATCGACGATCCGGAATTCCGTGTTCGGCACGGCCACGCCCACCGACGAGAGCTTAATCGGAAAGCCGCGGGGCGTGAAGTGCGTCACCGGACTCGTTTCGGTCATGCCATAGCCCTGCCGCACCGTCACGTTCAGCCGCTCGGCGCACTGGCGGGCCACCGGCTCGGGCAGCGGGGCCGCACCGGAGTTGACGTAGCGCAGGCTGGAGAGATCGTACCGGTCCACCAGCGGATGTTTGGCCAGCGCCAGGATGATGGGCGGCACCAGAAAGGCCGTGGTGATCCGGTAGCGCTGGAGCAATTCCAGAAACTGCTCCAGATCGAAACGCGGCATGGTCACCACCGTGGCCCCCGCATGCAGCGCCATGCTCATGATGACCGTCATGCCGTAGATGTGGTAAAACGGCAGAATGCCGATGAGCACTTCGTCGTCCTCAAACTGCTCGACGGCCAGCGTCTGGGCGATGTTCGCCACGATGTTGTAGTGCGTGAGCATGACGCCCTTGGGACGCCCCGTGGTGCCGCTCGAGTACGGCAGCACGACGAGGTCTTCGCGCGGGTTGATGTCCACGGCCGGCGGTTCGGTCCCGTGCTGCAGCAGTTCGGCCAGCGGCGTGGCCCCGTCGGCTTCGCCGATCACGATCACCTCCTCCACACCGGCGCGTTCGGCCGCCGCCCGCGCATTCTCCAGAAACAGCGGGAACGTCACCAGAAATCGCGCCCCGGCGTCTTCCAGCTGGTGCGCCAGTTCATCGACCGTGTAGAGCGGGTTGACCGTCGTCGTGATGCCACCGGCCATCGCCACCCCGTAGAAGACCACGGCGTACTCCGGCAGGTTGGGACTGTAGATGGCCAGCACGTCGCCCTTACGGAAGCCACGGGCAGCCAGTCCGGCCGCAAAGGCGCGCGCCTGCGCACGGAGTTGCGCGTAGGTGAGCGTGTGCCCGGTCAGCCCCTCGATGAGCGCCGGCTTGTCCGGGTGCTCATCTACCCGCTGAAAGACCATCTCCAGCAGCGGGATTTCCGGAATTTCCACATCAGGAAACGGGCTGCGGTAAATATGCATGGCGGATTTTTTCACTGATTGAAAGCGATTCCTTTAGCAAAGCTTCACTATAAAATAAACGCATGTTCACGCTTGTGCAAACCCATTCGGAAGGGATCGGCGACCGTTCAGACAAAAAGATCGGGCATCAGCTCGCCCACGGACGGATCGACGGCATAGCGGGTGAAGTCCGTCACGCCCACCTGACGCAGTACGTCTTCGTCGATGAAGAAATTTCCGGTGCACCGGCGGCTGGGCTGCGTCAGGATCACGTGCGCCGCGTCGGCCACGATCTCGGGCTTGCGGGAGCGCCGCACCATCTCCTCGCCACCCAGCAGGTTGCGCACGGCCGCCGTCGCGATCGTCGTGCGCGGCCAGAGCGCATTGACGGCCACGCCGGCTTCCCGGAACTCTTCGGCCAACCCCAGCACGCACATCGACATGCCGTACTTCGAAAGTGTGTAGGCCAGGTGCGGCGCAAACCAGCGCGGCTCCAGCTTCAGCGGCGGCGACAGCACCAGAATGTGCGGATTTTCGGCCTTCATCAGATGCGGCAGACAGGCCTGCGAGCAGGCAAACGTGGCGCGCACGTTCACCTGGTGCATCAGATCGAAGCGCTTCATGGGCGTCTCGAGCGTGCCGGCCAGGTAGATCGCGCTGGCATTGTTGACGAGGATGTCGATCCCCCCGAAATGGGCCACGGCCTGCTCCACGGCCTGCTGAATCTGCTCCTCGAAGCGCACATCAACCGGAATCGGCAGCGCCTCGCCACCGGCCACCCGAATCTCCTCGGCCGCCGTGTAGATCGTGCCCGGCAGCTTCGGATGCGGCTCGACGGTCTTGGCCGCAATCACAATGCGCGCCCCGTCGCGCGCCGCCCGCAGCGCAATCGCCTTGCCGATGCCGCGGCTGGCGCCGGTGATGAACAGTACCTTTCCTTTCAGCGACCCGCCGGTTACAAACGCCATCGTGCTTTTGACTTTATTTCACGGTTTGTCCATAGTATATTGAACGAGCGTTCATTCTCGCAATCCCCGAAACGATCATGCAGGAAGCCGTCCACGAAGAACTGCTCTTTGAATACGACGGGCCGGTGGCCGTGCTGACGCTGAACCGGCCCGAGCGGCGCAATGCGCTCAACCGCACGCTGGAAAAAGCGCTGCACGAGGCGTTGCTGCGCGTGCGGGACGATCCCGACATCCGGGCCGTGGTGCTGACCGGCGCCGGACCGGACTTCTGCTCGGGAGCCGACCTGAGTTCGTTTCAGGAGATCCCCTCCCCGGCCTTCGTCCGCCGCCACCTGCTGCAGGTCTATGGCCCCATCGTCGAGCTGATGACCTCCATCGAAAAGCCGATCATCGGGGCCATCAACGGCACGGCGGCCGGAGCCGGTTGCTCGCTGGCGCTGGCCTGCGACCTGCGCATCATGGCCGACGACGCCAGCCTGATGCTGGCCTTCAGCAACATCGGGCTGGTACCCGACATGGGTGCCACGTTCCTACTGGTGCGCCTTGTGGGCTACGCACGGGCCTTCGAGATGGCGGCCGAAGGCCAGCGCATCCCGGCCGGTCGCTGCCTCTCGTGGGGGCTGGCCAACCGCGTCGTGCCGGCCGACCGCCTGCAAGAAGAAGCACGGCGCTGGGCCCGCGAACTGGCCGCCCGCCCCACGCTGGCGCTGGGCCTGACCAAGACGGCGCTGCACCACGCACTCACGGCCACGCTCCGCGAAGCGATCGCCTACGAGGCGTTGCTTCAGCAGCAGTGCATCCAGAGCCACGACCACCGCGAGGGCATTCAGGCCTTCCTCGAAAAACGTCCCCCTGTGTTCACCGGCAACTGACAATGGAACTCTGGAAGCTGACGGCGCTCGAACTGGGCCGACTGATCGCCCGTCGGGAAGTGCGGGCCGTCGAGGTGGTCACGCACTTTCTGGAGCGCATCGAAGCGCTGAACCCCACGATTAACGCCATCGTAACGCTCGACGCCGACGGGGCGCTGGCCGCCGCCCGCATGGTGGACGAACGGCTGGATCGCGGCGAGACGTTCGGACCGCTGGCGGGCGTGCCCGTCACGATCAAAGACCTGACCGAAACGAAGGGCCTGCGCACCACCTACGGCTCGGCGCTGCTGCGCGACCACGTGCCGGACGTCGATGCCGTGCTCGTCGAGCGCCTGCGGCGGGCCGGGCTGCCCATCCTGGGTAAGACGAACACCCCGGAATTCGGCGGCAAATTCGACACCGAAAACCGTCTGTTCGGCGCCACGCGCAACCCCTGGAAGCTCGACCACAGCCCGGGCGGTTCCTCGGGTGGAGCGGCCGCCCAGGTGGCTGCCGGGCTCGGTCCGATCGCCCACGGCAACGACGGCGGCGGTTCGATTCGCGTGCCGGCCTCCTGCTGCGGCGTGTTCGGTCTCAAACCCCAGTTCGGGCGCGTGCCCTTCTGGCCGCGCCAGGATAGCTGGGCCACGCTGAACCACGAGGGACCGATCGCCCGGAGCGTGCGCGACGCGGCGGCACTGCTGGACCTCATGGCCAGACCGGACCCGCGCGATCCCTACAGCCTGCCGGGTCCGGTGCCATCGTTTCTGGCGGCCTGCGAGGGCGACGTCCGGGGCCTGCGCGTGGCCTGGAGTCCCACGCCCGGCTACGGCCGCGTCGATCCCGAAGTGCAGGCGCTCTGCGAAGCGGCCGCCCGCACCTTCGAAGACCTGGGCTGCCACGTCGAAGAGGCCTCGGCCGGACTGGACTTCCCCGCCGAGGCGTTTCTGGGCATCATCGTGCCCCGCATGGTGGCCCAGCTCGAACGCGACCTGCCGCCGGGCTTCGTCGAGCAGCTCGATCCCATGCTGGCCGTCTTTCTCCCCTACGCCGACCAGCTCACCTCGCGCGACGTGGCCCGCGCCGAATTTGCCCGTCTGCAGCTCTACGACCGCGTGGAAGCCTTCCTGCAGCAGTACGACCTCTGGCTGCTGCCCGTCATGGCCGCGCCCCCGCATCGCTCCGGCGAATTCGGTCCCACGGAAATCGCCGATCGGCCGGTAGACAGCCCGCTGGAGCCGTTCTTCACGTTTCCGTTCAACCTGACCGGACACCCGGCCGCCAGCGTGCCTGCCGGCTTCACCCGCGACGGCCTGCCCGTCGGGCTTCAGATCGTAGGCCGACGCTTTGCCGAAGCTACCGTCCTGCGCGCGGCGGCCTGCTACGAAGCGGCCCGTCCCTGGGCCGACCGCTGGCCAGAAATTGCGGAGCAATCCTCCAGGTAACCATGAGCGAAGCGCGTTCATCCTTCACCGCCGACCTGAACGGCAAGGTGGCTCTCATCACCGGCGCCAGTCGGGGCATCGGCCGGTCCATTGCCGAGGCCTATGCGGCCGCCGGTGCCCGCGTGGTGCTGGCCGCCCGTAAACCGGAAGAACTCGAAGCGACCGCCGAGGCCATCCGACAGCAGGGCGGCGAGGCCCTAGCTGTCCCCACGCATACCGGCCACCCGGACGAGGTAGAGGCGCTGGTGGTGCGCGCCGTCGAAGCCTTCGGCGGCATCGACATCCTGGTCAACAACGCCGCCACCAACCCGCACTTCGGACCGATCCTGACGGCCGAGCCCTCCCACTGGGACAAGACGTTCGAGGTGAACGTCAAGGGCTATTTCTACACGGCCCGCGCCTGCCATCCGCACATGAAGCAGCGAGGTGGCGGCAAAATCATCAACGTTGCCTCGATCGCCGGGGTGCGGCCGCAGCCGGGCATGGGCGTCTATTGCGTCACGAAGGCAGCTGTGCTCATGCTGACCGAGGTGCTGGCCGCCGAGCTGGCACCCGACAACATCCAGGTCAATGCGATCGTGCCCGGCTTCATCCGCACGCGTTTCAGCCGGGTGCTCTGGGAGACGCCCGCCCTGCACGACGCCATCGTCCAGCAGATTCCCCAGCGCCGTATGGCCGAGCCCGAAGAACTCGTCGGCCTGGCGCTGTTTCTGGCTTCGAGCGCGTCGGACTACATGACGGGCGCCGCGCTCCCGATCGACGGTGGTCTTCTGATCGGCTATCCACCCATGCCCCTGCCATGAGCACGCAAGCGTTACCCGGTCCCCTGCTTGTCGAGGTGCAGTCGTTCCTTGAAAGCCGCGTCTATCCACTCGAACGGCGGCTGCTGCGCGAGGGACTGCACGCACTCACCGACGAACTGGAGGCCCTTCGCGCCGAGGTGAAAGCACGAGGGTGGTGGTGTCCGCCGTTGCCCCGACGGTTGGGTGGCATGGGCCTGTCGCTTACCGAATTCGCCCACCTGAGCGAGCGCCTGGGCCGCACGCCGCTGGGCCATTACCTGTTCAACTGCCAGGCGCCCGACATCGGCAACATGGAGCTGCTGCTGGCGCACGGCACGCCGGAGCAGCAGGAGCGCTTTCTGCTGCCGCTGGTGCAGGGCAAAATCCGGAGCTGCTTTGCGATGACCGAGCCGGAGCACGCCGGCTCCAATCCGGTCTGGCTCAGCACGACGGCCCGCCGCGAAGGCGATCACTACGTGCTCGACGGCCACAAGTGGTTCGTCACGGGCGCCGACGGAGCCGCCTTTGCCATCGTCATGGCCGTGACCAATCCCGAAGCCGAACGGCCGCATGAGCGGGCCAGCCTGCTGATCGTGCCCACCGACACGCCGGGCTTCCTGCACGTGCGCCGGCTGCCGGTCATGGGCGAGCTCGGCGAAGGGTGGATGAGCCATTCCGAGGTGCGCTTCGAGCGGTGCCGCGTCCCGATGCACTATCGGCTGGGCCCCGAAGGGGCCGGCTTCGCACTGGCCCAGGAACGGCTGGGCCCCGGCCGGATCCATCATGCCATGCGCTGGATCGGCATCTGCGAGCGGGCGCTGGAGCTGATGTGCCGCCATGCCCTGCGTCGCGAGCTGGCGCCCGGTCATGTGCTGGCCGACCAGCAGGTGGTTCGCCACGCCATCGCCGACAGCCGGGCCGAAATCGAAGCCGCGCGCCATCTGGTGCTGGCCACGGCCGAAAAGATCGAACAGGCCGGATCCCATGCGGCCCGCGCCGACATCTCGCTGCTCAAGTTCTACGTGGCGGGGGTGCTGCAGCGGGTGCTCGATCGGGCGCTGCAGGTGCACGGCGCGCTGGGCATGACCGACGACACGATCCTTGCCTTCTGGTACCGCCACGAACGGGCCGCCCGCATCTACGACGGCCCGGACGAGGTGCACCGCGACCTGGTGGCCCGCCTGGAGCTGCGCCGCTACGTGGAACGCTGACCGACTACCCGCCATGTTCGTGCAGGAACCGCCCCGGCTGGACAACACCTACGAGGCCGACAGCCCGCTGCGCGGCTATCTGGCGCGCACGCTCCCCGCCGACGTGCTGCGCGAGATCGAGCCGGAGCTGCAGGAACTGGGCGCACTGGCCGGTGGTCCGCTCTACCGCCTGCAGCTCGAAGACCGCACCGACGAGCCCGTCCACATCCCCTGGAACGCCTGGGGTGAGCGCATCGACGAAGTGCGGCTGACGCGCGTCTGGCAGGAGGCCGAACCGCTGGCGGTGCGCTTCGGCCTGGTGGCCACGGCCTACGAGCAGGCGCACGGTGCGTTTTCACGCATCCATCAATTTGCCAAAGTGTACCTGTTCGCTCCCTCAACCGACATCTACGCCTGCCCGCTCGCCATGACCGACGGCGCCGCCCGCACGCTCCTCGACAGCGGCAACCGACGGCTGATCGAGCGGGCCCTGCCCCACCTGACCAGCCGCGACCCCGCCACGTTCTGGACCAGTGGCCAGTGGATGACCGAGCTGACCGGCGGCTCGGACGTCGGCAGCAGCCAGACCGTGGCCCGCCGCGAAGCGGACGGCACCTGGCGCCTCTACGGCCGCAAGTGGTTCGTGTCGGCCATCACGTCGCAGATGGCGCTCATCCTGGCCCGGCCCGAAGGCAATCCGCCCGGTGGCCGGGGCCTGGCCCTGTTTTACGCCGAACTGCGGGACGAACGGGGCCGTCCCCGGGGTTTTCAGATCCTGCGCTTGAAGGACAAGCTGGGCACGCGCAAGCTTCCCACCGCCGAAGTGTTGCTCGAAGGCCTGCCGGCCGAGCCGGTGGCAGGGCTGACGCACGGCACGCGGGCCATCGCTCCCATGCTGAACGTCACGCGCACCTGGAATGCCATTACGGCCGCCGCCCTCATGCAGCGCGGCCTCATGCTGGCCCGCGACTATGCCCGGCGCCGCATCGCCTTTGGCCGGCCGCTGGCCGAACATCCGCTGCACCTCGACACGCTGGCCGGACTCCAGGCCGAAACGGCCGCCGCCTTTCATCTGGCCTTCCTGGTGGCCGAGCTCATGGGCCGCGTCGAAGCAGAGGCCGCCTCCGACGACGAGCGCGCACTGCTCCGGCTGCTGACGCCGGTACTGACCACGGCGCGCCAGGCCGTGGCCGTCCTCAGCGAAGTGCTCGAAGCCTTCGGCGGCGCCGGCTACGTCGAAGACACGGGGCTGCCCGTGCTGCTGCGCGACGCCCAGGTGCTGCCCATCTGGGAAGGCACCACGAACGTGCTCGCGCTCGACGTGCTGCGCGCGCTCGAAGACACCGGCGGCCTGAAGCCCCTGCACAGGGCTTTCGGGACGTGGTTGCGGGAAGTGCCTGAGGCGCTGGCTCCTCTGGCCCACGAAGCCCGGGCCGCCCTGCAGGCGGCCGACGCCTGGCTGGCCGAAACTGTCGACGACCCTGTGCGCCTTCAGGCCGATGCCCGCCGCTTTGCGCTCACGCTCGGCCGGGCCGCAGCGCTGGCGCTGCTGGTGCGCCAGGCCGCCTGGAGCCAGACGCGCGGCGACAAGCGCCTGGCCGCCGCGGCCCACCGTTTTGCCCGACACAGCGTCAATCTGCTTCCCACCGGCACACCCCCTGCCGAAAGTCGGATGCTGGCGCTGGACGAGCCTTCGAAATCATAGAAACGGTTGTCTTCGGGCATACACAGGGTCTACCCCTACACCTGGAAAACGCACCAACTGGACATGCACGCCGCGTCCGAACTGACCGAAGTCCGCCCCGAAGCCCGCTTCGACGAAGCCCGGCTGGCCGCCTTTCTACGCGGCAAGCTGCCCGGCACCGAACGGCCGCTGCGCGTGTGGCAGTTCACGGGCGGTGCGGCCAATCTGACCTACCTGCTCGACTACGGCACCCATCAGTATGTGTTCCGGCGCTCGCCGCCCGGCCCGCTGCCCCGTGGCGGCCACGACATGCGGCGCGAGTACACGGTGCTTGCGCGCCTCTGGCAGGCCTATCCGCCGGCCCCCCGCGCTTTTCTGTTCTGCGACGATCCCGAGATCGTGGGCACGCCGTTTTTCGTGATGGAGCGGCGGCATGGAATCGTCGTGCGCACCGAGCTGCCCGAAGCGTTTCGGACGCACCCCGATGCCCCACGCCGAATGGCCCTGGCGCTCGTCGACGCGCTGGCCGATCTGCATGCCGTGGACTTCCGGGCCGTCGGCCTGGCCGACCTGGGCCGCCCCGAAGGGTTTCTCGAGCGCCAGATCGAAGGCTGGTGGAAACGCTGGCAGGCTGCCCGCACCGAGGCGTTGCCCGACCTGGCGGCCGTCTATGAATGGCTGCGGACCAACCGCCCCGCCCGTTCTGCGGCAACGCTGGTGCACAACGACTACAAGCTCGACAACGTGATGTTCGACCCGTCCGATCCGGGCCGTCTTGTGGCCGTCTTCGACTGGGACATGTGCACGCTGGGCGATCCGCTGAGCGATCTGGGTGCGCTGCTGGCCTACTGGGTGCGGCCGGACGACCCGCCCGTCTTTCGCGCGCTCACCACCATGCCGCTGGACGAACGCTTCCCCACACGGGACGAACTGGTGGCCCGTTACGCGGCGCGAACCGGCCGCCCGCTTCCCGACGTGCGCTTTTACCACGTGCTCGGCCTCTACCGCGTCACGGTCATCGTGGCCCAGCTCTACGCCCGCTACGTCCGGGGCCTGAGCCGCGACCCCCGCTATGCCGAGCTCGGCCGGGCGCTGCCCGCCCTGGCCCATGCCGCCCGCACCGTGGCCGAGACGTGAGGCGCATGACTAACGGCCATCTGTCTTCGGCTCGGCCTCAAACGGAATGTCCAGCGCCCGCACCAGGAAGGCCCATTTGTCCGCTTCCATTTCGATGCGTTTCTGCGTGGGGATGCCGCCGCCGTGCCCGGCCCGCGTCTCGACCCGCAACAGGATAGGGTTGGCGCACCCCTGCGCCCTTTGCAACGTGGCGGCAAACTTGTACGAGTGTGCCGGCACGACCCGGTCGTCGTGGTCGGCGGTCATGATCAGCGTGGGCGGATAGCAGCGGTGCAACCGCACGTTGTGCAGCGGCGAGTAGGCATACAGGAAACGGAAGTGCTCCGGGTTGTCCGGCGAGCCGTACTCCGGCACCCAGGCCCAGCCGATCGTGAACCGGTGATAGCGGAGCATGTCCAGCACCCCCACCTGCACAATCACGGCCCCGAACAGCTCCGGCCGCTGCGTGAGCACCGCGCCGGTCAACAGGCCCCCGTTGCTGGCCCCGCCGATCGCCAGACGCTTCGGCGACGTGTAGCCTTCCCGAATCAGGTATTCGGCCGCCGCGATGAAGTCGTCAAACACGTTCTGCTTGTTTTCCAGCATGCCGGCCCGGTGCCAGGCCTCACCGTACTCCCCGCCACCTCTCAGGTTGGGCACCGCGTAGATGCCGCCCAGCTCCAGCCAGACCAGATTGCTCGGATTGAACGAAGGCGTCAGGCTGATATTGAACCCACCGTAGCCGTACAGATAGACGGGATGCGAGCCGTCGCGCGCGATTCCTTTGCGGTGCACCAGAAACATCGGCACGCGCGTGCCATCTTTGCTCCGGTAGAAGACCTGACGCACCTCGTAGCGGCTTGCGTCGAAATCGATCTCCGGCGCATGAAAAACTTCGGTGGTGCCGGTTTCCAGATCGTGCCGGAAAATCGTGGTCGGATAGATGAAGCTGGTGAAGCTGAAGAACAGCTCCGGGTCGTCCGGGCGCCCGCTCACGCCCGAGACGCTCCCGATCGTGGGAAGCGCAATGGTATCCAGCGGCGTACCGTCGAGCGCATACACGGTCAGCCGTGCTTTCACGTCCTCCAGCGCCCGCACCACGAATCGGCCACCCGCCAGCGTCACGGACTGAAGGACCGCTTCGCTTTCCGGGATGAGCGTACGCCAGCTGGCCCGTTCCGGACGGGTGATGTCGATGGCGATCAGGCGTCCGTTGGGGGCGTCCAGATTCGTCAGAAAGTAGAACGTCGTGCCCGTGTTGCCCACGAACTCGTAGCTGGCGTCGAAGTCGTCCAGCAGCCGCACCACCGGTCCGTCCGGCCGCGAAAGGTCTTTGTAATAGACGCGATTGCGCGTGTCGGTCCCCTTCCAGACGTTGATGATCAGGTAGCGTCCATCGTGCGTCACCTCGGCACCGAAGCCCAGCTCCGGATCGTCGGGCCGCTCGTAGATCAGCACGTCTTCAGATTGATCCGTTCCCAGCCGGTGGAAGTACAGTTGCTGGTTGCGGTTGGCCGCCGCCAGCGTGTCGCCGGTCGGCTCGGGATAGCGGCTGTAGAAAAATCCGCTGTGATCCGGTGCCCAGGTGGCCCCGCTGAACTTGATCCAGCGAAGCGTTTCAGGAAAGTCCTCCCCTGTTTCCACATCCCGGATGCGGAAGGTGCGCCAGTCGGAGCCGGCCTCGCTGAGCCCGTAGACGACATAGCGGCCGTCGCGGCTGATGGCCAGCGTGGTCAACGCCACCGTGCCATCCTCTGAGAACGTGTTGGGATCGATCAGCACACGCGGCGTCCCTTCGCGTCCTTCCTGCACATAGAGCACCGACTGGTTCTGCAGGCCGTCGTTTTTGAAAAAGAAGTACCGACCGCCTTCCTTCTGTGGAAGGTCGTAGCGGGGGTAGTTCCAGAGTTCCGTCAGGCGCTGACGAATCCAGTCACGCTGCGGGATGCTGTCGAGGTAGGCCAACGTAAGCGCATTCTGCGCTTCGATCCAGCGGCGCGTCTGTTCGCCGTCCAGGTCTTCCAGCCAGCGATACGGATCGGGTACCAGCACGCCGTGGTAGTCGTCCACCACCGGCAGCCGGGGCGTTTCGGGATAGACAAGCTGCTGCGCCTGCAGCGCCGGCGCTAAAAGCAGTGCCGCGGTCAAGAAGCAAACGTGTGGTCTCATCAGGTTCATTCCTTTGCTTTCCGAAATCCAGAAGCAATTTATCAAACAGTTGCCATAAAGTGGGACGTTGCATCTCTTTCCTAATAGGGGATCGCTGATTCTCTGGTGCATGATGGTGCCCCCAATTGCCCAACATGATCTGACAAACAGACAGGGCGGACACAGCGGTCCGCCCCTACATGGTAGAAACGTTGTCGTTTGCCTGGTAGGGGCGCACCGTAGTGTGCGCCCGTGCTTTCAGTATGAGGAAAGAGGCGGAATCAGGGGATTCTATGTACATGCACCGGAATATCCGGAAATAAGTGTAAAGAGTATCGGGCACCTATCTCTTCAGTTGCTTTCAGCGACGCAACGTCACCCACCGATGATGCACCAGCCGATTCCCTTCGTTCGCGAAGACTTCCATCCGAACCAGGTACATACCACTGGCCAGGTGTGAAGGCGGCACCCAGACAAATGAATGCCAGCCCCCGATCTGTTGCCCTTCGACCAGCCGCGCCACCTCACGCCCCAGCAGGTCGTAGACGGCCAGCCGCACGCGGGCCGGCCGGGCGAGTTGCAGCGGGATCGTCACCGATGCGCGGGCGGGATTGGGATAAGGCGGCAATAGCTGTACGGTAGCGTCCGGGACTTCCTGTAGCGCTGTGGTTTCGGTCAGCACGTGCGGGCGTCCGCTGGCCATGTTGACCAGCCCCTTGTAGGTGCGCGTCTGCGTCGAGGTAATCGCCGTCAGCCGGACATACCAGTAGCTGGAGTCCGGCGACGGCTCCTGATCGGTGTAGTAGCCGCCGCCCATGACCTGCACGACCAGGCTGCGCACCGGTGTGTTCGGGTCGAAGATCAGCGCAAACGTGGGATCGGCCTGAATGGAGTCGGCCAGCTCCTGCGTGCCGCGGTCGAGCAGCGTGGTCAGCGCCTGGTCGCTGTCGATGAACGGCTCGGGCACCGCCGGAATGCCGCCCAGGCCCTCGCCGCTCAGCATCGACGTGGTGGCGCCCAGCGGATCGACCCGCACCTGAATGCGCCGCGCCTGCGCGGGCGAATAGAACTCATAGATCCACGTGTAGGCTTTTCCGGAGCGGCGGGGACTGTTGGCAGCCACCAGACCGATCAGATAGGCATCGGCGGCCCGCGCCTGCGCCGAATCGCGGGCCAGCGCCAGTCGCTCGCGGGCCGTAGCCAGCGTAAAGGCGTGCATTTCCAGCGTAATGCCGGTAGCGTCGGTGTCGTTCAGCGTGACCGAATCGGGCGCGCCGTCGCCATCGGCATCGTAGTAGCCCAGCGCTTCGATCTCAAGCTGCGCAAGATTTCGGTAGCGCACGGCGACCGGCCAGTAGGTGCCGGGGCGGACGTACTCGACCTGATAGGTGCCCGAGCTACCGGCCACGACGGTTGCCGCCGCCACATCCCAGGCGGCTACGGTCTGCGTGAAGCTCCGGAGCAGAAAGACCACCGTGAAATCGCGCTCGTCCCGCACGGCGGGCGCTTCGGCCTCAAAGACCGGACGGCCCAGCCCCATGGCTTCGGCCTGCGCCAGCAGCGTCCGCAGCGTACGCGCCTGCACGGCAGACGGCCACGCCCGCTTGGCCGCCGGCGTTGCGATCGTACCCGCCACCTGCAGCGACCCGATCGTGGCAGCCGTCGTGTAGCGCAGCACGTACGGCGCCGTCATGTATCGATCCGCTGCGTTCTGTACGGCGAACACCAGCCAGGTGTAGTCCGTCTCCGCCTCGTGCGTAACGGTATAGACGACCAGATTCGGGCACGTCTGGCCGGCACCGACCGAAGGGCAGTCGGTCCGGTTGGGCGTCTCCGGAATCAGATCCACCCGGCGAATGCGCACGGCCCGCCGGGGCTCGAACAGAAAAGCCGTATTGAAGTCGGTCTGCTGCGAGACGGCGTCATTGAAGTAGAACCGGACTTCCGCCTCCAGCGGCACCCCGGCCGTTCCCGAGGCCGGCTCGGAGCGCTCCACGATGAAAGGCTGGGCGTGCAGCACCGGGCTGAGTCCCAGGCAGAAAAGCGCCAGACCGAGTAGGAGCTTTTGCATGGCGGCAACATAGATCGAACCACGTTGCCGCAAAGAAAGCAACCGGGCTTTGCGAATACTATGGCGATCTGGCGCAAACTATGCGTGGGTGCCTTTGCTCAACAGGGTTGCTGGCCGAAGACCAACTCCAGCTCCCCTTCCGGCGGATGGTCCAGCCGCTCGGCGGGAAATTCCCGGTAGATTCGTCCGGCGTATTCGAAAGGTCCGCAGGAAAAATAGTAGTCGTACGTGCCGGGCCTCCGATACAGCACCATGCCTTCCGGCCGTCCCAGCGTGTGATAGAAGCGCTCGAACCGATGCAGAAAGACCTCGACCCGACGCCGGCGCACTTCGTCGTCGGAGAAACGGATATGGTACCAGTAACGTGCGCCCGCACGGGACGGCCGCGATGTGCCCGAGCGAGCTCGTTCCGGTGTCGGCGATGCGGCAGAAACAGACATCATCCCCCCTTAGCAGCGTTACGTAGCTTCGCCTTCATCGGGGGGATCGACCGGATTGCGCCGAACTTAAGCTGTTAGGGAGCAGCAATCATGTAAAAAGTTTCAGCCGCCGATGGTGATCATCGGCCGATTGCGCATGCGTGCCAGGTTGTACATGCCGGCGTGGCGGGCGTGCTTGCGTCCGACGGCCGCGCTGATCAGCGACAGCAGCTCTTCGTCGCTGGCGCCCCGGCGCATGGCATCGCGCAGGCTGACCTCGGCCCGACCGAACAGGCACACCTTCAGGCTACCGTCGGCCGTAATGCGCAGCCGGTTGCACCCCTCGCAGAAGGGCTCGGTCATCGAAGCGATGAAACCCAGCCGGCCCTGATGGCCGGGGATGCGAAACAGCCGGGCCGTTCCGTGCGGATCGAATGCGATGGGTTCGAGCGGATAGCGGGCTTCGATGCGGGCGCGCATCTCGGCGGCCGGTACGAGCTGCGCGTCGTTCCAGCCGTTGCCGTCGAAGGGCATGAACTCGATGAAGCGCACCTCGACAGGCCGGTCCTTCGTCCAGGCGGCAAAGTCCAGCAGTTCGTCGTCGTTGAAGCCCCGGAGCACAACGCAGTTCACCTTGAGCGGCCGGTAGCCCCGCGCGATGGCCAGGTCGATGGCGCGCAGCACCTGTTCGAAGCCTTTGCGGCGCGTGAGGATCTCGAAGCGCTCGGGCCGCAGCGTATCAAGGCTGATGTTGAGCTGCGTCAGACCGGCCGCCTGCAGGCGGTCGAGTTTTCTGGGAAGGAGCAGGCCGTTCGTGGTCATCGCCAGCGCCCGGAGACCCGGAAGGCGGGACAGCTCGGCCACGATGCGCTCGACGCCCCGGCGCAGCAGCGGCTCGCCGCCGGTCAGCCGGATTTTCGTCACGCCCTGCGCCACGAAAAGGCGCGCCAGCCGGATGATTTCCTCGTCGGTCAGCAGATGCTCGGGCGACGTCCAGTCCAGCCCCTCTTCCGGCATGCAGTAGCGGCAGCGCAGGTTGCAATGTTCGATGAGCGAAATGCGCAGATAGGTGTGGCGCCGGCCAAAGCCATCGGTGAGCACGTCCGCTTCCGAGCGCGCCGGATCGTACGTGAGGCCGAAGTCTTCCGGAACCTGCCCGGGCGGTTCCACCGAATTGACAGCCTCCGGGGAAATTACCGGCAGCGAATACATCATGAGCCCTTGCTGCTGTTTACGCTATCTTCTGCACGCACCAATTCCCCAAAAGTTCACGTTAAAAGCAACTTCAGGAAGAGCGTGCTGTCAGAAAAACCGGTTCGAATTCACGCAAAGGCATCCCTTCTTCTGGCGGAATGCGGCGCCGGCTGTCGCGCTCCAGCACCAGCTCGTAGACGATCCGGTCGCTCCGGTAAAAGCGCTGCTGGAAGTACACCACCTTATTGCCGCTGGTGCACGAAGTGCGGTCGATGCGGAGCAGCGCCATCCCCTCGGGCACCTGGAGCAGCCGGGCCACGTCGGCCTCGGCGTTGACCGCTGCGATGCGATAGTAGCCGCGCACGATCGGAATGTCCAGCGCCTCCAGAATGCGGTAGATCGTTTCGCGCTCCAGATCTCTGTCCTCCAGAAACTGCGCGTAAAACGGCGTCAGCCAGGTGCGATCGAATGCAATGGGCTCGTCGTTGCCCAGCCGCAGGCGATCCAGCCGTACCACCGTGGCCCCTTCCGACACGCCCAGTCGGGCGGCCACCTCGGCCGAGGCCGGCTCCGGCGCAAAATGCACGACCTGCGAACGAGCTTCAAGCCCGGCCCGGGCCATGTCTTCGGCAAAGTCGGTCAGCCGGACCAGTCCCTGCTGAATGTGCGAGGGTTGTTTCACAAAAGAGCCGACGCCCTGACAGCGATAGATCAGCCCTTCGTGCTCCAGCGTCTGCAGCGCCCGACGCACCGTGATCCGGCTCACGCCGAAGCGGCGGCTCAACTCGTGCTCGGACGGCAGCCGATCCTGGGGCTTGTAAACGCCCTGCTCGATCTGCTCCCGCAGCCAGTCGCTGAGCTGCTGATGACGGGGTTTTCCTGGTTGAAGCATGCGCTTTACCATCTCGTGATCTTTCAAATTAACGACAGAAAGCGACGGCGCGGGCTTGAACGCGTTTTTTCACCGGCAATTTCCTTTGAAACCATCGCTTTCCCTGTATCTTTGGGCGCACCTTTTCCTCAAGAACCAGACCTGAATGCCTGACCATGGAACAGACACTGGCGATTCTCAAGCCCGACTGCGTGCGACGGGGCCTCATCGGCGAGGTCATCCGCCGGATCGAAGCGGCTGGCTTTCGCATTCGTGCCATGAAAATGGTGCACCTGACCAAAAAGGAAGCCGAAGGCTTCTACGCGGTGCACCGGGGCCGGCCGTTCTTCGACGAACTGACGACGTTCATGTCGAGCGGTCCCTGTGTGCCGATGGTGCTGGAGAAAGAAAACGCCGTGGCCGACTTCCGGGCGCTCATCGGCGCAACCGACCCGGCCGAGGCGGCCGAAGGCACCATCCGGCGCGAATTTGCCGAATCCAAAGGCCAGAACATCGTACACGGCTCCGACTCGGTCGAAAATGCCCGCATCGAGATCAACTTTTTCTTCCCGTCGATCGAGCTGGTGGATCGCAGCTAACGGGCTGCTCCTGAGTCTGCTGGTGCTGGCGGGCTGCTTCACTTCGGTGCCTTCCGGACGGGTGCGGACGGGCGCCGAGGTGCTGGCGGCCCGCCATTTCGATCTATTGCAGGGCAAGCGCGTCGGGCTGATCGTGAACCACACGGCCCGCCTCGACACGATGCACCTGATCGACCGGCTGATGACCGAGCCCGAGGTGCACCTGGTGGCGCTGTTTGCCCCGGAGCATGGCCTGCGGGGCACGGCCGCCGCGGGCGAGGAGATCCGGGACGGCCGCGACGTGCGCACGGGACTTCCGGTCTACAGCCTCTACGGCGCCACGCGCAAACCGACCCCGGAGATGCTGGCCGGGCTCGACGTGCTCGTGTTCGACCTGCAGGACGTGGGCGCCCGCTGCTACACGTACATCTCGACGCTGGGGCTGGCCATGCAGGCCGCCGCCGAAGCCGGTATCCCCTTCATCGTGCTGGACCGCCCCAACCCGCTCGGAGGCGAGCTGCTCTCCGGCTTCGTGCTGGAGCCGGAGCAGGCGTCGTTCGTGGGACTCTACCCGATCCCGCTGGTTTACGGGCTGACGATCGGCGAACTGGCCCGCATGATTCAGGGTGAGCGCCTGCTACCGGGCCTGGAGCACCTGGAGCTGATCGTCGTGCCGCTGGAAGGATGGCGCCGCTCCATGCAGTGGCCCGATACCGGTCTGCCCTGGCGGCCGCCCAGCCCCAACCTGCCCACGTTCGAAGCAGCGCTGGCCTATCCGGGCACCGTCTTTTTCGAAGCGGTCGATGGCAGCGAAGGCCGCGGCACCGACGCGCCGTTTCTGCAGGTGGGGACGCCCTGGGCCAACGCGCAGGCGCTGGCCGACACGCTCAACGCCCGCAGGCTGCCCGGCGTGCGCTTCGAGCCCGTCACGTTCACGCCGCAATCGCGCCCGGGCGCCCCGCATCCCCGCTACGAAGGCCGACCACTGCACGGCGTGCGCCTGCACATCACCGACCGCCGGACGTTCCGGCCGGTCGTCACCGGGATCCACCTGCTGCATGCGTTCTATCACCAGGCGCCGCCGGCCTTCCGCGACCCGTTCATTCAACGACCGGACTGGCTGGCCCGACTGGCCGGCACCGATCAGCTTTATGAATGGCTCCGAAACGGGGCCGCTCCTGAAACGATCGTGGCAAGCTGGGAAAAAGAAGTAGAAGCGTTCCGGCAACGACGCCGGCCCTATCTGCTTTACTGATCGCGCTTCGACGCGCGCGGCCGCCAGAGAATGGCCCAGATCACTTCCAGATAGCCGGCCACGATGATGATCGGCGCGACGTTGCGCGACCAGAAGCCGTCCAGCTCGTGCTCGATGGCCATGATGGCAAAACCCACCACGACCAGCGCAACGCCGATCAACAGCAGGTGATAGTTCCGGCGCGCGAAAACCATGGGCCGGCTGCTCGAAGCGGCCGGGCGTGTGCCGGTTCGGGTAGCGGTGCGTGGACGAGCCATCCTGCTTTTTTCCGGTTTGCTGCTCGGCGAACCTGAAGGCGTCCGTTCAGGTTCCACCCTGCGATGTATTTGTCAACCGTCCGGCGGCCATGCGTTTTGTTCACCTGCTGTACGTCGCCCTGCTGGTGGCCCTGAGCACGACCGGCCTGCACGCGCCGGCCTCCCTCGAAGCCCGTCTGGAGGACGTTCGCGCCCACCTGTCCACCGAAAACGCCTTCTGGGGGCTGTATGTGGCCGACGTGAAAAGCGGCCGGGTGCTGGTGGCGCAGAACGCCGAGCAGGGGTTGCTTCCGGCCTCCACGCACAAGCTGCTCACCACGGCGGCCGCCCTGGATCTGCTGGGACCGGACTACCGCTATCAGACCGTCCTGTACTTCGTCGGTCAGGTGGACGGCGCCACGCTGCGCGGCGATCTGATCCTGCGCGGCTCGGGCGATCCCACCTTCGGTAGCCCCTCCTGGCCGGGTCCCGACCCGCTCCGAACCTGGGCGCAGGAGCTGGCCCGCATGGGCATTCGCCGCATCGAAGGCCGCCTCATCGGCGACGACAACCGCTTCGACGACCGCCCCTACGCGGACGGCTGGGACATCGACTACGTGACCACGCAGATCAACCTGGGGCTGGGTTTTGCCGTCGGCGGCCTGTCGTACCACGACAACATCGTACGGCTGCGCATGCAGGCCACGCGGCCGGGCGCACCGCTGGCGTTCACGCAGGAGCCCTTCGACTATCTGACCATCGAGAACCGGGCCTATACGGCCGCCCGACGTTACGGCGAGGCCATCCGGATCGAGCGGGCGTTCGCCTCCGAGCAGGTGCGGCTGACCGGTTCGGTCCCGGCCACGTACCGGGGTACGATCGAACTGCCCGTCGCCAATCCGACCCGCTACGCGCTGGCGGCTTTCCGCCATTACCTGGAGCAGGCGGGTATCACCGTGGCGGCCGAGTTGTTCGATGTGGACGAACTACCGGCACCGCCCCGCTACGACCGCCGCCAGGCCCTGCTCGTACACTTTTCGCCCCCGCTGGCCGAGATCGTGCGCGTCATCAACCACCGGAGCCACAATTTCTATGCGGAGCAGGTCTTCCGGACGCTCAGTCCGGACGGCTCGGCAGAAGGAGCCGCCCGACGCATCCGCGCCTTCCTGCAGCGTCAGGGCATCGATACCCGCGGACTGACCATCCGGGACGGCTCGGGGCTTTCCCGCAAGAACCTGGTCCCGCCGGCCGTGCTGGGCCAGTTGCTGGTGGCCATGCAGCACCATCCGAGCCGCGACGCCTTCGTGGCCTCGCTTCCGCAGGGCGGCACGCGCAGGTCGACGCTGGAAGACAGGCTGCACGGCGTTCCGGTCCGGGCCAAAACCGGTTCGCTGCTGCACGTGCGCACGCTGAGCGGGTACCTGACCACCCGCGACGGCCGCACGCTGGCTTTTGCCCTGATGGCGAACAACTTCACCACATCGCCTTCCCGGATCGTGCGCACGCTCGACGAAATGGTCCGTACGCTGCACACCGCTCCCTGAATCATGCCGACGCTCTTGCTTTCTTCCACACAACTCGTCCGCATCCTGCGCACGACCCTGCTGGGCGTGCTCGTGGTGGTGCTGCAGTGGCTGGTGCTGAACCGGCTGCGCCTCTGGGGTGCCTACCCGGATGCGGTCCTGCTGTTTGTGGCCTACCTCGGGCTGACCTACGGGCGTCGCGCGGGCCTGATCGGAGGCTTTCTCAGCGGCTTTTTGCTGGACGCACTGCTCGACAGCTGGGGGCTGCACGCCCTGGCCAAAAGCCTGATGGGCTTTCTGATCGGCCTGTTCGCCCTGCAAGAGCCGGAGGCCTTCCGACCGACGCTCGGCCAGGCCTTTCTGGGCGGCCTGGTGCTGGCGCTCGTGCACAACGGCCTGTTTGTGGCATTGCTGGCGCTTGCGGCCGGCACCCGCACCGCCTTCATGCTGGAGGCGCTCTGGCTGGGCGGCGCGCTGTACACGGCCTTCCTGAGCGCACTCGTCGTGCTCGTTCGTACGGATTGAACCGTCAAAAAACACCAGGAGCACTATGCCCACCGTCGCTGTGATCGGACTGGGGCGTATGGGACAGCCCATCGCCCGCAATCTGTTGAAAGCCGGCTACGAGGTTGTCGTTTACAACCGCACGCCGGAAAAAGCCGAAGCACTGGTAAGCGAGGGGGCGCGGCTCGCCTCTACGCCGGGCGAAGCCGCCCGCGCCACTGGCCTGGTACTGACCATGGTGGCCGATGATGCGGCGCTGGAAGCCGTCGTGGAAGGGCCTGACGGCCTGCTGGCGCATCTGCCGGCCGGCGGGATCCATGTAGCCATGAGCACTATCAGTCCCGAGCTGTCGGCAAGTCTGACCCGCCGACACCAGGAGCGCGGTCAGTTTTTTGTCGGTGCGCCCGTCTTCGGACGCCCCGATGCAGCTGCGGCTGCCCGGCTTCGGATCGTGGCTGCCGGTCCGACCGAAGCAATCGAACGCTGCCGCCCGATCCTCGAGGTGCTGGGGAGTCAGCTATTTGTGGTCGGAACGGAGCCGGCGCAGGCCCATCTGGTAAAGCTGGCTGGCAATTTTCTGCTGGCTTCTATGCTGGAAGCGCTGGGCGAAGCGTTTGCGCTCACGCGCAAGGCCGGACTGGCGCCGCAGCAGTTCTTCGAGATCATCGACGCGCTGTTCGGCTCCCCCATCTACCACAACTACGGCCAGCTGATCGCTTCACAGCGCTACACGCCGCCGGGCTTTGCCCTGCCGCTGGGCCTGAAGGACGTGCGTCTGGCCCGCCAGGCGGCCCATGCGCTGCAGGTTCCTATGCCGCTGGCCTCTCTGGTGGAAAACCACCTGGTTGAAGCACTCGCCACCGGGCTGCAGGAAGCCGACTGGGCCGCGCTGGCCGAAATTGCCGCCCGCCATGCTGGCCTGCCACCGGCCGGCGCTTAGCGCATCTGCTCCAGCGCGCGCCGCAGGTCCGACACGATCCCGGCCGCCGTAACCTCCGGGCCGGCACCCGGCCCACGCACCACCAGTGGCGTGCGGCAATAGTAGGCCGTCGTGAAGGCGATCAGGTTGTCGGTGCCCTGCAGGTTGTAGAAGGGCGAGTCGGGTCCGACGGCCTGCACGCCGACGGCCAGGCGGCCGTCTTCGATCCGTCCGATGTAGTGCAGGCGGCGTCCTTCACGACGGGCCGCCTCGACCCGCTCGCGCCAGTAGGCATCCTGTTCGCCCAGCCGCTCCAGAAATTCCTCCAGGGGTACCTCACGCAGCGCATCCGGCACCAGCGGCTGCACCTCCACGTCGCTGCGCTCGACGGGCAGGCCCGCCTCTCGGGCCAGGATGAGCAGCTTGCGCGCCACGTCTTCGCCCGAGAGGTCGTCGCGCGGATCGGGCTCGGTATAACCGGCTGCGCGGGCTGCCCGCACCGCCTCGGAAAAAGGCACCCCTTCGGCCATCTGATTGAACAGATAAGCCAGCGTGCCCGAAAAAACCCCTTCGATCCGTTGCACGCGGTCGCCGGCCAGCAGCAGATCCTGCAGCGTGGCGATGACCGGGAGTCCGGCCCCGACCGTGGTCTCGTAGCGATAGGGCACGCGGCGCTCGCGGGCAATCTCGCGCAGGCGCCGGTAGAAGTCGTACGAAAGCGTATTGGCCCGTTTGTTGGGTGTGACGACCGCCACGCCGGCGGTGAGCAGGTCCGGGTACCGGCGGGCCACCGCTTCGGAAGCTGTTGCATCGACCACCACGAGGCGACGCGGCCGTTCGGTGGTCAGCAGCTGCACCAGTCGGTCCAGGTCCATGGGCTCCCCTTCGGCGCGCAGCCGCTCGCGCGCCTCGTCCCAGGGAATACCGGCCGGCTGCCAGAGCATGCGTTCGGCGGTGGCCAGACCGGCCAGCCGGAGTTCAAGCCCTTCTTCTTCTTTCAGTTGCGGAATCTGGCGGGCCAGCATGTCCAGCAGCGTTCCTCCGATCACGCCGGTCCCGATCAGAAACAGATGCGCGCGCATCGTGCGCAGGATGAACGTCTCGTGCAGGGCCTGCACGGCCCGCTGGGCATCCCGCTGGGCGATGACAGCCGAGATGTTCGTCTCGGCAGCCCCCTGCGCGATGGCCAGCACGTTCACGTTGGCCTGCCCGAGCGCCGAGAACATGCGTCCGGCCAGTCCCGGCTGGTGGCGCATGCGGTCGCCCACCACGGAAACCGTCGCGCATTCGGGCACCAGGTAAATGCGCCGGATGCGCCCGGTCTCCAGTTCGAAGGCGAACGTGCGTCGGAGCACGTCCAGCGCCGTCTCGGCATCGGCGGCCCGCACGCCCAGACAGAGACTCTGCTCGCTCGAAGCCTGCGAGACCAGCAGCACGTTGATCTTATGCTCGGCCAGCGCCTGAAAAGCCCGGCCCGTAAGCCCCGGCGCCCCCAGCATCCCGGCCCCTTCGAGCATGAGCACGGCCACGTCCCGGATGGCCGTCACGGCCCGGACGTACCACGGCGGTGGCGGGGCATCGGCCGTGATCAACGTGCCGGGCGCCCCCGGATTCAGCGTGTTGCGGATGCGCAGCGGAATCCCTTTCGCCTGCAGCGGCTCCATGGTGCGCGGGTGCAACACCTTGGCGCCGAAATAGGCCATCTCGGCCGCTTCACGGTAGCTCAGGTGCGGTAGCACAAACGCCTCGGGTACCAGGCGGGGATCGGCCGACATCACGCCATCGACGTCGGTCCAGATCACCACCAGCTCGGCATCCAGCGCCGCCCCCAGAATGGTGGCCGTATAGTCGCTCCCAGAACGTCCCAGTGTGGTCGTCACACCCTCCGGTGTGGACCCGATAAAGCCGGTGACCACCACGATCTGATCTTCGGGGATGGCGGCAAACCGCTCGCGGATCAGGCGGTTGGTGGTGGCGAAGTCAACGTTAGCTTCGCCGAAGGTGTCGTCCGTGCGGATCAGCTCGGTAGCTTCGAGCGCGATGGCCTCGCTGCCGGCTGCCCGGAAGGCGGCCGCCACCAGCGGCGCCGAGAGCCGCTCACCGAAGCTGATGATCGCGTCCCGCGTTCGGGGCGTACACTCGCGCAGCAGGTACAGGCCGTCGAGCAGTTCGGTCAGCGCCTGCCAGTGCGCGTTGAGCTGGGCTTCGAGCGCCGTTCGCTCTTCCGGAAGCACGAGCGCTTCCAGCACCTCCTGATGTCGCTGACGAAGCGCCTCGATCGTCGTGCGGTGGGCACCGGTGCGGGCCAGCGCCGCGTCGATGCAGCCCAGCAGCTGGTCGGTCACGCCGCCCAGCGCCGAGACCACCACGACGCGCCGAGCCGTTTCCGGCTCGGCCTGCACGAGCTGTACCACGCGCCGGATGCGGTCGGCCGTGGCTACTGACGTACCCCCGAACTTATGCACCCGAACGGGACGCGCTACCGTCATCGTCGTACCGTTAAATTCTGAACAGTTTAGTCGTGGAATTTACAATGAGCCCCGGCGCTTTCCGTTTTAAAGACGCATTAAATCGCTGAAAGCGCTTTGCATCGGAAGCCGTGAAAAAACGGCGCAGGAGCGCGCCGGACGTTGACGCGAGCGGAGCTTTTTTCGTAAGATGGCGTTCCAGCGATCGCAAGCGAGGGGCCATAGCTCAGTTGGTAGAGCGCCACAATGGCATTGTGGAGGTCGCCGGTTCGAATCCGGCTGGCTCCACCAGAAAGCGGGACGTCGCACGCGGCGTCCCGCTTATTTTTTGCTGTCGCTTTTCTCCAGCGCTTTTCGCAAACCCGGCTGGTGCAGACGGACGGGCTGCGCCCGACGTGCTCCGGCCTTGATGTTCAGCAGCTCCACGAAAAGCGAAAAGACCATGGCGCTGTAGATGTACCCGCGCGGGATGTGCTGCCCGAAGCCTTCGGCCACCAGCATCACGCCGATCAGCAGCAAAAAGCTCAGCGCCAGCATCTTGATCGTCGGATGCCGTTCGATGAACCGGGCGATGCCTTCGGCGAGCACCATCATGACAAGCACGGCCAGCACGATGGCCACCACCATGACCGGCACGTGCCGGGCCATGCCCACGGCCGTGATCACCGAATCCAGCGAAAAGACCAGGTCCAGCAGCAGAATCTGCGTGATGACGCCTGCGAAAGAGGCCGTCCCGGCCGCCCGATCGACCGCTTCCGCGTCGGCTCCTTCCAGGCGATGGTGGATTTCGTGCGTGCTTTTGCCGATCAGAAACAGCCCACCCGCCAGCAGGATCAGATCGCGCCCGGAAAACGTCCGCCCCGCGAGCGCAAACAGCGGCGTGGTCAGGCGCATGATCCAGGCGATGCTGAGCAGGAGCACGATGCGTCCGGCCATGGCCAGTCCGAGCCCGAGCAGCCGGGCCTTGCGCTGCTGATGCTGCGGCAGGCGGCCGGACAGGATCGAGATGAACACGATGTTGTCGATGCCCAGCACGATCTCCAGCGCGGTCAGCGTGGCCAGCGCCGCCCAGGCTTCGGGACTGGTCACCCAGTCGAACATGGTACGATCTGTCGTATGACTTCAGCTTTTCTTCAAAAATAGGCGCCTCGAGCGGCTTCATTCTATGATTTTTTCGTACGCTTCTAACGAAGAAGGCTGGTAGATCCGCGGCTTAAAGCGTAACTTCGCTAAGCCAGAAGCCCTTTTTGTCCTGAAAATTTTTCACGGGAAATCGGAGCCGACCATGCCGACCGCCAAACTCATCCTTGACGATACGACCGTCGAGCTGCCCGTCATCGTGGGTACCGAAGGCGAGCGGGCCATCGACATCCGTAAACTCCGGACCCAGACGGGCTACATCACCTACGATCCCGGCCTGGCGAACACGGGCTCGTGCCAGAGCAGCATCACGTTCATCGACGGCGAGGCCGGGGTGCTGCGCTACCGGGGGTATGCCATCGAAGATCTGGTGGAGCACTCGTCGTTCGTCGAGGTCTGCTACCTGCTCATCTACGGCGAGCTGCCCACACGCGCGCAACTGGAGCAGTTCCAGGACCGGCTGACGCACCACAGCCTGCTCCACGAGGACATGAAGAAGTTCTTCGAGGGCTACCCGCCCAGCGCGCACCCGATGAGCGTGCTCTCGGCCATGGTGGCCTCGCTTTCGACCTACTATCCGGATTCGACGGATCCGGAGATCACCGAACTCAACATGATCCGCCTGCTGGCCAAGCTGAAGACGATTGCCGCCTTCTCCTACAAGAAATCCATCGGCCAGCCCTACATCTATCCGCGCAACGACCTGAGCTACACGGCGGACTTCCTGCACATGATGTTCGCCGTGCCCTCGGAGCCCTACGAGGTGCCGCCGCTCTTCGAGAAGGTGCTGGACGTGCTGCTGATTTTGCACGCCGACCACGAACAGAACTGCAGCACCTCGACCGTGCGCATGGTGGGAAGCAGCGGGGCCGACCTGTTCGCTTCCATCTCGGCGGGCATCAGCGCGCTGTCCGGTCCGTTGCACGGCGGCGCCAACCAGGCCGTCATCCAGATGCTGGAGGCGATCCGTAAGGACGGTGGCAACTATCAGAAATACATCGAAAAAGCCAAGGATCCGAACGATCCCTTCCGGCTGATGGGCTTCGGCCACCGCGTCTACAAGAACTTCGATCCGCGGGCGCGGCTGATCAAGAAGCTCGTCGATCAGGTCTTCAACGAAATGGGCATCAACGACCCGTTGCTGGAGATCGCCCAGAAGCTGGAAGAGGCGGCGCTCAAGGACGAATATTTCATCGAGCGCAAGCTGTACCCGAACATCGACTTCTACAGCGGCATCCTGTACCGGGCCATGGGCATCCCGACGAACATGTACACGGTGCTGTTCGCGATGGGCCGCCTGCCCGGCTGGATCGCCCAGTGGAAGGAAATGCGCGAAGACCCGCACACGCGCATTTACCGGCCGCGCCAGATCTACCAGGGCGCTACCCACCGGCCGTACGTTCCCCTCGACCAGCGGGGATAAGCCGAAGGTTTACGGCGCCTCCCCTCGCGGGAGGCGCTTTTTTATTTCTGCGAAAGGCGCTCGCGTAGAAAGGCCAGCGTGTGCTCGATGAGTTCCTGCGGGGGTTCAGGCACCTCGGCGGCCCGGCGGGTCAGTTCGATCGTCTTGCGATACTGGTCCAAGTAGGCCTGACAGGCGGCGCAGGCCTGGAGGTGCGCCTCGAAAGCCGCCCGTGTCCGCGCATCCAGTGCGCCGTCCAGATAGGCCGCCAGGAAACGGTTCACCTCTTCACAGGTGAGCTGCTTGCGGCCCAGCCATTTTTTCAGCCACTGCTTCATACGTCACCTTTTTCAATATGCGGACTGAGCAGGGCCCGCAATGCCTGTCGGGCCCGGTGAAGTCGCACGCGCACGGCCCCTTCGCTCAGGCCGAGCAGTCGGGCCACTTCCTCAGTAGAGAGTTCCTCGATGTCGCGCAACAGGATGATTTCCCGGTAGCTGTCCGGCAGCCGGTCGATGGCTTCCCGGACCAGTCGCCGCAGGTCCTCGCGCTCGGCCAGTACGTCTGGCGGCCAGGGCCGATGGCGCTGTGCATACATGCCCCGTGAAAAGGTCGGCTGCAGCCGGTCCAGGTCGGCCTCATCCATGGCTTCGTAGCGCCGGTTCTTGCGTAGCAGCACACGGGCCTGGTTCAGCGCAATGCCGTAAAGCCAGGTGGTCAACCGCGCCTCACCCCGGAAGGTGTCGATTCGCTGAAACGCCTGCAGAAATGCCTCCTGCATTACGTTGTGGGCATCCTCTTCATTCTCCAGAAAACGCAGCAGGAAGCGAAACAGACGCGGGCTTTCTGCACGCACGAGCGCCTCAAAAGCGGCCGGATCGCCACGCTTCAGTGCCTCCAGATCGTAGGTGGGCTGCGTTTCCGGAGCGTCTGGCATAAATACACCCCTGTGTGCCGGTAGGGATCGATATGTTACCAACCCCACCCCTTCGGTTCAAGGACCATTCAGCCCGAACGCTCGTTTTCGACCCACTGAACCGCGTGCTGCATGAGCTCGGCCGCCGTCCGAAGCCCCAGCTTGGCCTTGATGCGTGCCCGATAGGATTCGACGGTTTTGACCGAAAGATGCAGTCGCTCGGCGATCTCCCGCGTGCTGAGTCCGCGTCCCGTCAGCTCGAACACTTCCAGCTCCCGGTCGCTGAGCAGTTCCATGGGCGACTGGCCGGTCGTGCGCCTGTGGCCGGTCATGCTCATCAGCAGCCGCTCGCTGACCTCCTGGCTCACGTAGAGCCCTCCGGCCAGCACGCGCCGCACGGCTTTGACGATCACATCGACCGCCTCGATCTTCATCACGTAGCCGCGCGCGCCGGCCCGAATGGCCCGCTCTGCATAGAGTGCTTCGTCATGTCGCGAAATGACCAGCACGGGCAAATCCGGATTCCAGGCATGCAGGTGTTTGATCAGCTCCAGGCCGCTCATACCCGGCAGCGAGATGTCCACGATGGCCAGATCGGGCCGGACTTCATCCAGCATTCCGAGCGCCTCCTCGGCCGAAGCGGCCTGTCCGCATACCTCCAGATCGGGTTCGGCCTCAAGCGTCAGCGCCAGCCCTTTGCGGACCAGCGGATGATCGTCGACGATCAGGATCCGTTTTTTCATGACGCCTTCAGGGGATCACTTCGGTTTCCGGAAGCACCTGCGACGCATCGGCCGGGAGCACGCGTCCGGTCAGCGGGACGGCCGCGTGCACTTCGGTGCCTCCCTCCTCCCGCCGACGCACTTCCAAATGGCCGCCCAGCAGCCGAGCCCGGTAGTGCATGATGCGCAGGCCCATGCCGGACGTTTCGGGCAGTTTTTCCGGAATGCCCACGCCGTCGTCGCGCACCCACAGGTGGAGCGCTTCGTCGTCGGCCGCCAGCGTGACGGTGATGGTCTGCGCCCGGCCATGCCGCACGGCGTTGTTGAGCGCTTCCTGCGCGATGCGGTACAGGTGCGTCGCCACCATGTTGTCGGCCACCGGCACGTCCTTTTCGGCCTCAAAGCGACAGCGTATGCCGAAAAGCTCTTCGGTCTGCCGGGTCAGCCGGTACAGGGCGGCCTGCAGACCGTTGGCTTCCAGCTCGACGGGAATCAGGCCGCGCGCCAGCGTACGGGCCTGCCGGTCGGCCTGGCGGATCAGCTCGGTCAGTTCTTCGAGCTCGCGGGCTTCGGGGCGTCCCTGCGCGGCCAGACGCCGGGCCAGGCTCTGACTGATCAACGCCATGCCGGTCAGCATCTGGCCGAGTCCGTCGTGCAGGTCCTGGCCGATGCTGCGCCGTTCCTCGTCGCTGATGCGCAGGATTTCCTGTTCTAAGCGCCGCGTTTCGGACAGATCGCGCACGATTCCGGTGAACAGCCGCCGATCGGGCAGGCGCACCTCGCTGACGGCCAGGTACATGGGAAACGTCGTGCCGTCTTTGCGCAGGCCCGTCACCTCGCGTCCCCGGCCGATGATGCGGCGGCGGCCGGTTTCCAGGTAGTTGCGGATGTAGCGATCGTGCTGCTCCCGGTAGGGCGAGGGCATCAGGATCGAGATGTTGCGGCCGATGACCTCCTCGGCCCGGTAGCCGAAGAGGCGTTCGGCGGCCGGATTGAACAGCAGAATACGGCCGGTTTCGTCGATCGTGATGATGGCATCGACCGCCGTTTCCACGATGGCGCGGTAGCGGGCCTCGCTTTCGCGCAGCGCTTCCTCGCGCTCCCGGCGTTCGATGGCCGTGGCCAGCACGTGCGCCACGGCCTGCAGGAAATGTACGTCGTCGTGCGAAAAAGTGCGCGGGCGACAGGTATGGGCTCCCAGTACGCCCCACGAGTGGCCCCCTACAAAGATCGGCACGCTCAGCCCGGCCTGCACGCCGTGGCGTCGGAGCAACTCCGGGCAGGCGAAGCGGTTTTCCCGGGCGAAATCCTCTACGACGACGGGGCCACCGGCGCGGAGCGTGTAACCGGCCTGCGAGTCGGTGCCGGCCGGCACACGAAACGTCCCCACCAGTCCATCCTGCCAGCCATACCCTGCCACCAGCAGAAATTCCCGGCCGTCGGGTAGCAGACGCAACACCTTGGCCAGTTCGACGCCCAGTGCCGCCGCCACGCGCTCGGTGGCATATTCCAGCAGGAGCGGAAGCGGCATGTTGGCCAGTGCCCGGCGGCCCAGTTCGGCCACGACGGCCTGCTGTCCGACCCGCACCTGGAGTTCACGCTCGATGTCCCAGCGGCGCCGACGGGCCCGAGCCCGTCGCACCAGCAATCGCAGCCGGGCGCGCAACAGCGGCGGTGGCGCGCCCACATCCAGGAGATCATCGACGCCCGAGCGGAGCAGGCCTTCGAGCGACTCGGGCGTGGTGCGGTCCGACAGCGCCGCCACCAGCACCACCTGTTCGCCGCCAGCCGATGCCCGCACGGCCTCCACCTGCTCGCGCAGACTTTCGGGGTAGCCCAACAGGATGAGCAGGTGGGGCAGCGTTTCAGGAGCGGACGGAAAGGTGCCGGGATGCAGTGCGACCGTAACCTCCCCTGCTTCGCGGAGCAACTGGCTCAACCGCTGCCCCACGCTCCGCGAAGCGCCCCAGATGCCGACCTGAACGGGAGTCATCGTGCCCCTGGCTTACGTGCTACCGGATTGGCTCATGGGAGTATAGCCAACCCTCAGGCGGCACGCAAGCCGGAGCGTCCGGTTCCCGGTCGTCCGAGCAGCAGGGCGGCGCTACCGGCAGCGTCCAGTCGCGCCTCTGGTCCCAGCACATAGGCCAGAAACACGAAGAACGCCACCATCAGCACAAACAGCAGCACCAGCGTCACCAGCAGCCAGCGGGGAGTGAGTTCTTGCATAACTAACCATTATTAACAGAGTTAAGTGCAAGAATCATCATTTTATACAATTCAGGATTAATGTTTTCAAGAAAAGGTTTCAATCGAAAACTGTGACTTAAGTATTTATCATTTGTGTGAAGCATTGAAGAGGGATGTATACGATACCAGAAGAGCGGTTCTGGGACAACAGTAATTTTATATCCATGCAAAGATGCACGAGTAAGAAATTCCCAATCTTCAAAAGATAGCTTAACTACTTCTTTAAAACCGCCAAGACTTTCAAATACGGATCGCTTAACAAACATATTTGCATCACCGAATAAATTAGTTATTACATTTGCAAGGATTGCATTTCCTAAAGGTAAGTATCTTGCAATAGGACGATCTTTTAAAATATCATCAAAGGAGTAAAACTGATCAGTCACACAAGTTAATATATCCGCGTCAGTGGAACTTGCAGCCTTAATAAAAATTTCCAATTCATAAGGCTTAGCATAATTATCATCGTCCATAAACAAAAGATATTCTCCGCTTGCATGACGTGCAGCACAATTTCTGGCAGCTCCAAGATATTTATTTTCCTGCCTTATTATTTTCCAATCCTTCTCGGCAAAGAGACTTGCTATTTCATCCAAAAATTTTTTAGATTCACTATCTTGACTTCCATCATCCACAAGAATTACTTCAAAATTTCTATATGTCTGAGCAAGAAGCGAATCGATAGCTTCAGCTAAATAATGAGGTCGTTCATGGTGAATCAGACAGACACTCACGAACGGATCTACAGCATCGGACTTAATGCAAATAGAAGAATATTTAACACTATTAAGCAAGTCATCATGGATATTTAACCATTTAGAATGAATCGATTCAAAGTCGAAAGCAGGCTTAGGAGGATCAAACGAATTTTGAGATATTACTTCCTTCAACTTATTAGCCAAGGAAATAGAGTCGGGCTCGAAAAGACATTTTTTATGATACTCTTCAGAAATAATTTCCGGAATAGCACCCACATTACTAGCAATAAACATTTTATTTAATGACAAACATTCATAAACACAATAACACGCAGTTTCTGCTCTTGACGGAATTACAACTATACAATTCTCATTTTTTATAAATTCAATAGCCTCATTTCTATCAAAATGTGATATAATCTCTACATGCCAAGGCCATGATTTTGATTTTTCAGTAATATAATTACTCGCTAAACCAAATTTATCCCATACAGTATCTCTTCCAAGAAAAACGATTTTATCTATAAGTTTTCCAATATCATGATTCACTAAATAAGAAAGAGCATCACAGAAAATATCAAGTCCTTTTCTTTTTTCTAAACGCCCAAAAAATAGAATTTTTTTTCTTCTGGGTATATTATCATATTTAATTTTATCACTACAGGTATTTTCAACATTCAATATAAGCGGCAAAATAAATTTACGATTAACATTGATTTTCCAATTATCTTGAACCCATTTTTCTATATACTTGCTCATGAACCAAACATAATCAGCATTTTTCACAGATTCACGTTCCATAAAATCAATTTCCCAATCAATTAACGACGGAAACTCATGATTATGATCTAAGACCCACAAACGGGGACCATGAACTCCTACAATAATAACATTGTTTCGAAATGCCAAATTCTGCATTTTAGCGTTGACAGAATAATAAGCCAATCCTTGCCATTCATGAAAATGAATAATCGCAAAATCATTCTGATAATTTTTCAACCATTGATAAATTTCATAAGATAATGCTCTAAATTTGCTATTTCCTTTAAAACTGGTATGTTGGATAAAAAGTGCCAAAGGTATAATATTAATATTTTTCTCTGAGTAATAATCTATCCATTTCCAAATCGCATTATCAATTAAATGATTTACATATAAAACAGTAACATTCCAATTATTCTTTGCTAAGATTTTTGCTAGTTCTGTATATGCAGTTCCAATTCCCCCATTTTTTGTAAGTCCAACAAATTCGCTAGTCACAATGCAAACACTTTTTTTTCTATTTTTATTAGGTAATTTAATTTTACTCATTTTCTGTTTAAAATCGTGCGCAGCACCATAAAGTACCTTGACAATATCATTTAAGATTCTATCTATCGAATAATGTTCTATAATATACTGACGATTTTCAAAAACATTCTGATCACTATTTACAACTTTTCTTACAAATTCCTGAATGGAAGAAAACAACCATTTTTCAGGATACAAATGTTCTGCGCCAGGGAAATAATGAATAAGAGGCTTTACGCCACAGGCAGCCGCTTCAAGAACACAGTAAGGATTTCCTTCGTGTATACTTGGCAAGATCAGATAGTGTTTATCTTTCAACCACTCAGCCACATCCTCAATCCAACCACAGAAAACAATATTATTCCTTAAATTAAGTTTATCAACAAGACTTTCAATATACTCATCAATTTCATCACTTTGAGATATTCCACCAATATACAGTTTATACCGAGAATCAATGTCAACAAGCGCTTTGATACACTGAAGCAGCAATGATGGATTTTTTCGATGATTAAGATAACCCAGATATGCAATATTATATCTGTTTTCTTTAGGCACAAACTCAAATCTATTAACATCGATAAAGCTCGGAACAATTGATATCTTCAGATATTCATATTTATCAAAATTCACCTTCTCATTTGCAACTTCAAAAATATGACGACTCGTAATTATAAGATGATCAACAAAATTCCAGTTTATTTTTTCAAACCAATTTGTATATACTTCATATCGATGAATCCGACACACAACTGCCGCTGTTTTTCTCAATCGATTACTTGCATGAGCCAAGATCGGCTCAGCCCACTCAAACCAGACTACATCAGCCCAATCCAATGCATCCTGAACCTGGTTAAGGTCAACCCTGTCTGGAAAGTGAAAAGTCTTAACATGATACCTTGACGAAAGCGCAATTTCTAAATCGATAAGAAAATCCGAATTGGGGCCACATATAAAAGCTACTCTGAGCGCTTTCTCATCACCATTCGGTGGCCCAAAATCAAACGTACCTCCTGCTTTCAATTCGCTTTTAAGCAAACGATAAGTTAGATCACCAAGTAGAGTTTCATATTTTCTCTTTTCTTCACTTTGAATATGATTGTGATATTTCAAATAAATCTCCGCAGCATATTTCAGATATTTTTGCTGAAGTAGTAAATCTAATAAATTAAAGAATGCTTTTTCGAATGTAGGATCAATACTCAAAACAGTTTCAAAACAATAAATCGCCTTTTCAACTTCACCAAGCTCTGCATAGGCTAATCCTGCATTATTCAGAGCATAAGGATTGTTCGGATCCTCCTCCAATACAGCTTCGAACGTCTGCAAGGCCTGACGATAGGCACCTTTCAGAAACAGGTCTTCGCCTTCCAGGAGTCGGGTCTTCAGGTCTTCGCGCATCGCAGATTCTGGCGGTGATGGACCGTGCGTTCACAACTGCTCTGCAACAAATGGCTTGCCATCACCGCTCTTCCCGGCGTCGGAAGCGCCCGGATGACGCGGGTCCAGGTTGAAAAAGGCCTGTAATGCGGCAAAAAGCTCGGGATGGCGATGGGCCAGCAGCTCCGGGCGCTCGAAAAAGTTTTCCACCGCCACGGCAAAAAATTCAGCCGCGTTCGTGGCGGCGTAGCGTCGGAGCAGGGAGCGCCCCTGCCGGACCTTCACCATTTCCTGTCGGATCAGCCGCCGCCAGGCCTCGGCCGAGGCCGGATCCAGCAGCGTCGGCATGCCGTCGGCGTCCAGGTCGCCAAAGTCGAACACGTGCGCCAGCTCGTGCAGCACCACGTTGCTGCCATCGTTGGGCACGGCCCAGCCTTCCTCGACGGCTTTCGCCGACAGGATGATCGGCCCCTGGGCATGTGCCATCCCGTCGAATTCGCCCGCCTCGTCTTCGAAATAGTCCGCGTCGAACCGATCCGCATAGAACAGAATGGTCCGGCGTGCGGGCCATTCCCAGTCGGGCCGTCCGTGCAGCAGCAGCGCCGCCCCGGCGGCCACGGCCAGCCGGAGTTCGTCGGTCACCTCGACCCCCACGCCCTCGAACCGCTGCTCGTTCAGAAAGAACTGCACGTCACGCTCAAAACGACGGCGCTCCGCCGCATCCAGCGCCCGGTAGAAGGGCACGTGCGCCTCGAGCCATCGGCGCCAGGCCTCGGGAAACGCGCGGCGGGCCAGGCGCCAGCGTCGGAGCGGCTTCCGGGCCCCCACGGCCAGCACGCCCAGCGCCACCACCCCACCCGGCCAGGCACCGATCCCGGCCCGGAGTCCGACCAGCGCGGCCAGACCGCCCAGCACCAGCGCCAGTGCGCCGTAGAAACATACCGTCACCGGCCGCACAATTCGCATAGTATCGCCCGCCTGTCTGCAAACTCAAGGAAAAGTTGCCCGTCCTGCTGGAAAATTATGCCTTTTTCGGACGAATCACGCCCGGCAAATCCGCGCGTTTCCGCGTCTGCACCGCTGGCAACGCTTTTGCCGGAGGCATTCCCGGGTTCATTCAGCCATCCCGCCCTGCCCATGCTGTTACGTCTGCAGAATGCCGCGGCGTCGATGACCGAGGCGATCCGCCAGCAGGAACGCCTCGCCAACAACTTAGCCAACGTCAACACGGCCGGCTACAAACAGGAGCGCTTCTTTGTGGAGGCGCTCAACGAACGGCTCGACGCCGAACGCTCACCGCGAAGCGACCGGCGCTTCACGCAGTGGAATGACCTGACCCAGGGGGCGCTCGAGCACACGGGCAGCCCGCTGGACGTGGCCATCGAAGGCGACGGTTTCTTCGTGGTCACCGATGCGGCGACCGGGGCCACCTTCTACACGCGCGCCGGCCAGTTTCGACTGGACGGGGAAGGTTACCTGCGCACGATCGACGGCCTGCTTGTGGAAGGCGAAGACGGTCCGATCCAGCTCCTGCCCCACGAGCGCAACCGCACGCTTTCGATCAGTCAGGACGGCGTGCTGCGCGCCGACGAACGCGAGGTCGCCCGCCTGCGCATCGTGCGCTTTGCCCGCCCCGAAGCGCTGCAGCGCGTCGAAGGCGCCCGCTTTGCCGCCACCGACCAGGAGCCCCTTCCGGTCGAAACACCCCACCTGCGTCCCGGCTTCCTGGAAAGCAGCAACGTAAATCCGGTGCTCGCCATGACCGAGATGATCGAGCACTTTCACCGCTTCGAGACGCAGCAGAAGGTCATCCAGACCACCGATCAGCTGCTCGGACAGATTACCCGGGATCTCGGAAAGTTCTAAACCATCCGTCGTGCACTTATGCTTCGGGCCCTCCGCACCGCCGCGCTGGGCATGAACGCCCAGCAGACCAACGTCGATAACATCGCCCACAACCTGGCCAACGCCAACACGACGGGCTTCAAAAACGCCCGCGTGGTCTTTCAGGACCTGCTCTACCAGACCGTCCAGACGCCCGGCCAGGAAGAAGCCGAGGGGCTCACGCCACCGGCCTCGCTGCAACTGGGCAGCGGTGTGGCCGTCGTGGCCACCGTGCGCCAGTTCACGCAGGGCAGCCTGGTGGAAACCGGCAACGCACTGGACCTGGCCATCAACGGCGACGGCTTCTTCCAGATTCGGCGGCCAGACGGCACCATCGTTTACACGCGCGACGGCACCTTCACGCTGAACGCCGACGGCACATTCGTCACGCAGACCGGCCTTCCGCTCGAGCCCGAGCTGAGCGTGCCCCCCGATACCATCGAGATTCACATCAGCCAGGATGGCGTCGTGTCGGTCCGGCTGCAGGGCGAGACGGAAAGCGTGGAGATCGGCCGGCTCGAGCTGGCCCGCTTCCCGAACCCGGCCGGCCTGCGGGCCATCGGTGGCAACCTCTACGAGCAGACCGAAGCCAGCGGCTTTCCGATCCTGGGGGCACCCGGTGAGGAGGGCTTCGGCACGGTCAAGCAGGGCTTTCTGGAAGCGGCCAACGTGGACGTCGTGCAGGAGATGGTCAACCTGATCACGGCCCAGCGGGCCTACGAGATCAACTCGAAGATGGTCACCACCACAGAAGAAATGCTTCAGACGGCCAGCCAGATGAAACGCTGATGATGCGGCTGCTGTGGATCATCGGACTGTTACAGGTGCTCGGCCTGCGTCCGGCCGCCGAGCCGGTGGACGTGCGGCTCCGGCATGCGATCGATTCGCTGCTGGCCGCGGCGTTTCCCGCGCTGGTCGGCCACCTGGAGCCGCGCCTGGTGCGCTATCAGGCCGCCGAGTCCGATCGGATTCAGTTGCGTCTGCCGCCGGCTGTCGATGATCCCACCGGCTCCCTGCAGGTCGAGATCTGGGCACCCGACGCACGCGGCGCGTGGCGCAAGGCGGGCTGGGCGCTGTTCTACGTGGCCCGGTACGACTCGGTCGTCGTCGCCCGCCAGACGCTCCGCCGCGACGAGCCGGTCGATCCGGCCGCACTGGAGATCGTCTGGCAGGAAACCACGCGGCTCCGGACGCCCCCGCTGACCCCGAACGCACTTCGCCGACTTCGGCAGCAGGGCCCCCTGCTGGCCGTGCGCTCCGTGACGGCCGGACAGGTCCTACGCGCCGACGATCTGCGTCCGCCCTATGCCGTCCAGACCGGCGAAACCGTCTGGATGCGCTATCGCCGGGGCGGCATTCTGCTGCGCCTGCGCTGCCAGGCACGCGCGGCTGGCTTCGTGGGCGACGAGATCGAACTGTATGCCCCCCAGACCCGGGCCACTTATCGGGGCCGTATCGTGGCGCCCGGTCTGGTCGAATGGATTGCCACCCTCCAACCATGAGCTGCACTGACCCATGCGCGCCCTTTTGCTTGCACTGAGCTTCCTGCTGCCCGGCCTTTCGGCCGTGGCCCAGTCGTCCCTGTACGCCGACTTCCGCGCGGTGCGTCCGGGCGACGTCATCACGATCATCCTGGCCGAGCGCACCGCCGCTCAGCGCGAAAGCAACTTCGAACACCTGGCCAATGCCAAAATCGGCGGCGCCGGAGCCGTCAGCGGCACGCTGGGCGGCAAGTTCAGCGCCGACGCCACGTTTTCGCGCGAGAGCAAGGCCAACAACGAAACGCTCCAGCGCGACCTGCTCGAAGGCACCGTCACGGCGCTCGTCGTGGGCATCGACTCCACCACGGGCAACCTGCTCATCCGGGGCGAACGCAAACTCAACATCAACGGCGTCACGCACCTGATGCGCATTTCCGGTACGGTGCGACCCTACGACGTGCGCTACGACAACACGGTATTTTCCTACCAGATTGCCAACGCGCACATCGAGTACCGGCAGAGCGGCCTGCCGCGCAAGTTCTTCCGTCCGGGCTTCCTGACGCGGCTGGGTGCCCTGGCGCTGATCGGTGCCGCCATTGCCCTCGGGGTTCAGTAAACGAGCGCGAAGTGCCATGCGTCGGCTGATTTTGCTCGGACTGCTGCTCCTTCCGCTCCTGGCCGCTCGTGGTCAGGAGGCCGGACAGGCGCGTCTGAAGGATCTGATCACGGTGGAGGGTGCCGCCCCGATCCAGCTCATCGGTTACGGGCTGGTGGTGGGGCTGGACCGCACGGGCGACCGGGCGCGAGGTCAGCGCGGCTCGCCCTACACGGTGCAGAGCATCGCCAACATGCTGCGCCGCTTCGGAATCACCGTCGATCCCAACCTGCTGCAGGCCCGAAACGCCGCGGCCGTCATGGTGACGGCCACGCTGGATCCGTTCGCGGCGCCGGGCACACGCCTGGACGTGACCGTCTCGGCGCTGGGCGACGCCCGCTCGCTCTCCGGCGGCGTCCTGCTCCAGACCCCCCTGCAGGACCCCACCACCGGACAGGTGTACGCCATCGCGCAGGGGCCGGTCTCGACCGGCGCCGTGCTCGCCTCCAGTTTCGGTTCTTCGGTCCAGATCAACCACACGAACACGGGCCGCGTGCCCGGCGGCGCCGTGGTGACGGCCGCCCCGCCGGTCACGCTCGGCGGGCCGCAACTGGGTCTGGTGCTCAAACGGCCCGACTTCGTAAACGCCACGCGCATCGCCGAAGCCATCAACGGCCGCTACCCGAACGCGGCCGAAGTGGTCCATGCCGGACTGGTGCGCGTCAGCCTCCCCAACGGTGTCGACAACCCCGCGCAACTGCTGGCCGAACTGGAGCCGCTGACGATCGACGTGGACATCCCGGCGCGTGTCGTCATCAACGAACGCACGGGCACCATCGTGGCCGGCGGCAACGTGCGCATCAGCGAAGTGATGATCACCTACGGCAGCCTGGTCATTTCCACCCAGGCCGAACCGTTCGTGGCCCAGCCGGCACCCTTCAGTCAGGGCGAAACGGTCACCGGCGCACGCGCCACCATCGACGTGCAGGAAGAAGTGGCCCGCTCGGTGGTGCTGGGTCCCAATGCCGACGTCGCCCAGCTGGCCGCCGCCCTCAACGAGCTGGGCCTGACCGCCCGCGACATCATCGCCATCTTTCAGGCCATCGAACGCGCCGGTGCCCTCCAGGGTGAACTGGTCATTCTGTAAGCCATGATCAAGGAAATTCAACCATCCCCGGGACCCACCGGCAGCGCCGCCCTGCTGGGCGCGCGCCGGCCGCACACCCCCGAAGAGGCCGCCCGTCAGTTCGAAGAGATCCTGCTGCGCCAGTTCGTGCAGGCGATGACGCGTGACCTTTTTCGCGAGTCGCTCACCGGCGACGAAGCGCCCGGCTGGCTGGGCTCCTACCGCGACACGCAGCGCGACGTGCTGACCGATGTGCTGGCCCGCCACCTGGCCGAGCAGGGCCGACTGGGCATCGCCGAACTGCTCCTGCGCCAGTGGCGCCAGGCCGGACATCTTTCCGCGAACGAATCGGAGACGAACCCATGAGCGTCCCGTCCAACATCCTGCAGCAGTTTATCGAAGCGATCGAAGAAGAATTGAACCTGCTGGGCCAACTCGAACAGAGCTTCGAAGCTCAGCTCGAAGCCCTGCGGCGCTACGACCACGAAGCGCTGGAACAGGCGGCCATGCAGACCAGCGAGCTGGTCACCCGGCTCGAACGCCTTCAGCAGAAACGCGCCGGCAAGGGACGCCTGCTGCGCCGCATGTTGAAGCTGGAGCTGACGGCCTCGACCGAGCAACTGCTGGCCGCCCTCGAAGCCCGCCCGGAAACGCAAACGGCCGCCCAAACGCTTCGGGGATTGCAGCAGCGGCTTCAGCAGCAGCTCCAGCAGACGCGCCAGCGCTGCGAATCGCTTGAGTTTTCACTGAAATATGCGATACAAATAGGACAGGAGCTGCTGGAGCTGTTGCAGGCGTTGGACCAGCCCGCCAGCCGCGTGTACACCCCCACCGGACAGACCCGACAGGCCAGCCCGCAACGATCCGTCGTCAACCGCCTGGGATAAGCGATGAGCCTGAATCAACTGTTCAGCCTGACGCGCCGCTCGTTTCAGACGATCCAGGCGGCGATGAACACCGTCGGGCAGAACGTAGCCAATGCCAACACCGAAGGCTACGCGCGCCGGCGCGTGACATTGCAGGCCGTCAACATCCGGGACACGGGCATTTATACAGCCCTTCCGCCCCGCTCGGCCACCGGCCTGGGCGTTTCGGTGGCCACCTACGAGCGCCTGCGCGACCACCTGCTCGACGTGGCCGCCTGGGACGCGCGCGCCAGCCTGGGTGCCGCCGACGAAGAAACGCGCATCTATCAGGTGCTCGAAAGCCTGCTGGCCGCCGACGACGACACCGGTCTGGCCGCCCTGCTGAACGATTTCTGGAACCGCTGGAGCGACCTGGCCGACAACCCCACCGACACGGGCGTCCGCGAAGCGCTGCGCGGCCAGGCCCAGACGCTCATCGACACGTTCCACCGGCTGGCCCGCGATCTGGACACGCTCACGACCCAGACCACCGAAACGCTGCGCGACGCCGTCGATCAGGCCAACAGCCTGCTCGAAGAACTGGCTTCGCTGAACTCCACGATCCAGGCCGCCCGCCAGAAAGGCAATCCGGATCTGGTGGCCGAAGACCGCCGCGACCAGCTCGTCCACGAACTGGCCGAACTGCTCCCCGTCCAGGTGCATGCGCTGGAGGACGGCTCCTACCAGCTCACCGTGGGCGGCATGGCGCTCGTGCAGGGCGACCAGGTCATGCCGCTGACGCTGGACCTGAGCGGCGGCACGCCCTCGCTGACCTTCGGCAACACGGGCATCGCCTTCCGGGCACCCGAAGGGCAGGACGGCCGCATCGGCGCGCAACTGCGTATGCTGACGCAGACGATCCCCGACGTGCGCCAGCGGCTCGACACGCTGGCCGCCACGCTGGTCAATGAAGTCAACAGCCGACATGCGAGCGGTTACGGACTCGACGGCCTGACCGGCCGCGCCTTCTTCGACCCGGCCGGCACCACGGCTTCCACGATCGCCCTGTCGGCCGACGTGCTGGCCGACAGCCGCGCCATCGCCGCCTCGGGCGACCCCACCGCCCCGGGCGACAACAGCGTCGCCCTCCAGATTGCCGGACTGCGCGACGCCCTGCTCTTCAACGGCGGCACCGAAACGGCCGAAACCTACGCGATCAACCTGGCCGGCATCATTGGCGCCGCCGCGAAAGATGCCACCGGCCGCCTGGAGCGCTCGCGGGCGACCATCGATCACCTGGACGCGCTCCAGCAGGGCGTCATGGGCGTCTCGCTCGACGAAGAACTGACCAACATGATCCGCTTCCAGCAGGCCTACGCGGCCACCGCGCGCGTGCTGGACACCGCCCGGAGCATGATGGACACGCTGCTGAACCTCTGACGTAACCGACCATGGATGCACTCAACGTTGCATTTACCCGGCAGCAAAGCCTCTACCAGCTGGTAGCCGAGCGCCAGATTCAGGAACGGCGACTGGAGCTGGCCCGGCTGCAGGAGCAGATGGCGACCGGCCGCCGCGTCAACCGTCCCTCGGACGATCCGGGCACCTACACCCGGAGTCAGGCGCTGCGCCGGCTGGCCCAGCGCTACGACCAGCACGAGCGCACGCTGACCATCGGACGGGCCTGGCTAACCGCCACCGAAGACGCCCTCTCGACGCTCGTCGATCTTTTCAACAGCGCCTACGAAGAAGGCGTGCGCATGGCCACCGATACGGCCTCGACGGCCGACCGCGCCACCACGGCCGACGTGCTCGAACAACGCCTGCAGGCCGTACTCGACCAGCTCAACGCCCGCCACAACGGCGAATACCTGTTCGCCGGCACCCGCACCACCACGCAACCCTTCCAGCTCAGCGGCGGCACCGTCGTCTATAACGGCAACGACCAGACGCGTCAGCTGGAGATCGCGCCCGGGCTCCAGATCGCCGTTAACCTGACGGGGAACGACGTCTGGGAAGTGGATGAAAACGGCGACGGCGTCACGGACTTCACCATCACCGAAGCCTGGCAGGACCTGATCGACGCGCTCCGGGCCGACGACACCGCCCAGATCCAGAACGCCATGGCCCGGGTGGAGACGGCGCGCGATCATCTGCTCGATCGGATCGCGCAGGTGGGCGAAACCTCCCGGCGTCTGTCGATGGCCGAAACGGAACTGCAGGACGCCCGCCTCCGCCTCGAATCACAGCGAAGCGATCTGGAAGACGCCGACTTTGCCGAGATCGCCGTCAAACTGCAACGCCATCAGCTCAGTCTCGAAGCCACCCTCCAGGTAACCTCCCGCCTGCTGCAAACCAGCCTGCTGAACTATCTGGCGCCATGACGAACGGATCGTTTCTGGAAAACTTTCGCCTGCCGCTGCCCGCATTTGAGCGAACGGAGCGGCTCGGTGCGCAGCTGTGTGCGCTCTGGGAAGCCGTCCGCCGCCAGGAGGCGCGGCGCGTGCTGACCCGGGCCACCTCGCTGCTGGCCCTGCCCGAAATGGCGGCCCCGGAAACGCGTGCGGCGCTCCTCAATGCGATGGGCGCCGCCCGCCTGCAGCTCCGTCACTACGAAGCGGCCGAGCGCATGCTGCGGCTCTCGCTGGCCGCCCTGCCCGACCAGTGGATGGCCACGCGCCTGCTCGTGCACGTCTGCGAGGTGCAGCGCCGCTACGAAGCGGCCTACGACCTGCTGGAACGCATGCAGGCGTGCCCCTCCGAACCCTCGTGGGACGAGCCGCTCACCGAAGCGGAATGGCATCTGGGCATGGCGACGCTGGCCTGGCGACTGCGCCGGTGGAAAGCCGTCGGTACGCACGTGCGAGCCGCGTTCCCGAAGGTTACCGAAATGCCGCCGGCGCTCCAGGCCGACCTGCTGCGGCTGGCCTTCTACCGGGGGCGTCCCGCCGAGGCGCTGGCCATGGCCCGCCACCTGCTCGAACGGCAACCCGACGAGCAGGCCGTCGATACGCTGCTGCAGACGTTCGTCCAGCAGGGCTGGAAGCAGGAAGCCTGCATGCTCTATCGCCAGGCCTACCAGCGCTATCCCGAAAGTGAGCGTTTCCGGCGCCGCCTGGTCGCCCTCTGTTTGCAGACCGGCGCCGTCGAGGAAGCCCGACGGCTGGCCCGCCTGGGGGTGCTTTCGATGGATGTGGAACCCTGACCGTTTTTGAAGCATGCACGCGGCGCGTCCGACCCTGAGCCGACTGGAACTGCGGTGCCCACCGCTTCCCCAGACGCTGGTGGAAGCGATGAAATTGCTCAACCGGCCCGATCAGCTCGAAGTGAAGCCGATCACCCGGCTGGTGGAGCGCGACCCCGTCGTGGTGGCCCGCCTGCTTCAGATCGTCAACTCGGCCTACTACGGGCTGCGCCGCACGGTCAGCAGCGTCGAACGCGCCGTGGTACTGCTGGGCCCCGTCAGCGTGGCCGGCATCATCGTGGGCATGCACATGCTGCAGTTGCGTACCACGCTGCCCGGTTCGGCCATGGCCTGCTTCAATCGCCTGGCCCAGCACTGCCAGGCCACCGCCTTTCTGGCCCGCCACCTGCTCGAAACGGTCCTCCCCCGCCTGAGCGGCCAGACGAGCGTGGGCTTTACGGCCGGCCTGTTGCACGATTTCGGCAAAATCATGCTGATCTACAACTTCCCCCAGGAAGCCGTCGGCTTCTACGAACAGCAACGTCTGCAAAACGAAGTGCAGGCCCGCGACGAGCGCCACCTGGAGCAGCTCCTGTTCGGCTGCGACCACACCGAAGCCGGCGAATACGTGGCGCGTAAGCTGAACTTCCCCGATGTGCTCGTCGATGTGATCCGCTACCACCACGTGCCCCACCAGACGCCCGCTACCAGCGAGGCCTACATGATCACGCCGGCCGTGGCCGTGGCCGACCTGGTCGCCCGCACCATGGGTTACGCCTTCACGCATCCGCTGACGCCGGAGCAGTGCCTGGAGCACCCGGCCTGGCGACTCCTGCAGCAGCGTTACAACCTGAGCGACTGGACCCCCCGAAGCCTGCTGACTCACCTGCAGGAGCAGCAGGAATTTCTGGATCAGCATGTGCAACACCTGAGCCTCCCCAACCCGCCCCAGCGTAACCGACGTGTTCTGTCAACTACCCACGACTGAAGTCATGGGCTTGTAGCTGCTCTTTGACCCATTCCGATTCTGACCATGCAGAACCGTCAGGACACTGGCGAGCGCTACTTCGGGACGGTTGACAACGCCCCCGAGAG